>Ga0193752_1000082_pt1 | contig 135516 bp, 108 predicted proteins | sample H1c1metaG_FD_144924 | JGI IMG/M metagenome (GOLD analysis project Ga0193752, IMG submission 144924) | Soil microbial communities from a riparian zone of the East river system, Colorado, United States - H1c1 | ecosystem: Environmental > Terrestrial > Soil > Riparian zone | place: USA: East...
TTCATTGTCCGAGGGTTTATTAAGCCCACGAATCTCGCTCTTAATGGTGCACTCTTGTTGCCATTTTTGGTGCATTCCTGATTGCCAAAAGTGGTGCATTGCTATTTACCGATTACACCTGTACTGAATTAACGTCGAACATGACTTTTAGTTCTTCCATAGATCTCGAATTAAAGTAGAATTCGATAAGTATCCGTTGACAGTCCTCACTCAGTTCGGTCATCAATAAACCAACTACTTCAACGTCAATCAAGTACGCATTCAAGTCGGTCTGGAGCTCGTGGATCATCTCGCGGACGGTTGCGTGGTCCTTCTCCCGCCTCCTCAGCTCGCGTTCTGCCTTTCCCGAAGTAGAGTAACTTAGTTTTCCATCTAAGTCCATTGACACAGTAACACCAGTTAGTCCAGAATTGAGCTGAGATAGGGCTTGTTGCTTTTCCACACCTGCTAGAATGACATCATTTGAACCCATTCCATCTGGATCTATAAACCTGATCGGGTTATCAAATCCATAGTTGTACGGGCTATGCCTTCTCATCTTATCCGCCAAGGGATCAATGACTCCCCAACGTCCAATGTCACTCATGTACATCCTGGCGCCGTAGTCATTCCAGTTCAAGCCCAGCTCGGTTTGAAGTTCTTTTCCGTTGTACTGATAGCGATTGTAGACTGAGTTCTCTCTCTGATAGCTATTAAAAGTAAGCCCAAATGGATAGTATACTGAGGCGTGTAGTTCTACATTCTCACCCAAGCATCCCTGTTTTGATCAGTAGCAATCGAAAAATCACCATTTATATCAGACCCAACGAGTAGCCGCTTTGTTTTTGTCGGCGATATATAAAATAAGGTATCTTTCTTTTCTAATGTGAATTTCACTTGACATGAATCACCATTACAACAATAATTTTCAATTACATTAAAATTCTGTCCGCGGATTTCATCTCGAGCGAATGACTTACTTTTTATCAATTGACCGTCGATCTCGATTCTGTACGATTGACCTTTCTCAAAATACAACCCTTCGTATATTATTATTTTTGTTTTGCAATGTTCGCCACAACTTACCACGATTGTACAAACGATGAGCGATGACGCTAATAATTTGATATATCTCATTTTTGTTTCGGCTTATTGTCTCAATTCTGATAAAGTATGCGAGCTTGATTTGCATTAATTCTGTATCCTTTCCTGTCATTGTTAAGGTCTTGCTTGAGAGCATTCTGCCGGAAAGGACCAGAAAACATTAGGTTGTCATTATCTTGACCTTTGCTCAGGTACTGATCTTTCGGCGTTTGCCAGTTTTCGTAACTCCATGTTGACGGATTCGTCCAATCCCATTGGGCGTCTGGGTGGTGTAACCCGCCTGTATGTCCAGCTTCGTGTGGACCCACGGTCAGATTTTGTTCCTTCCCGCCGCCATTAATACTCCACAAGTGAGAAGAATTTAGTCTAATATCCCTTCCGCCTATATCGGCATCACCAACTTCATCCGATGGCATGTCATCAACAACTCTGATTGAGTGTTCATTGTCTTTAACTTCACCGTCCTTTGAAATGTTTATTTGAACGTTTACGGAAGTAGAAACGCCATCTTCATCTATTCTTAATGCATCCTGTATTTGTGTCGATAAGTTGTACGCAAGGGAGATCAAATCCTCAGCAGTGGTCGTTTCACTTTCATTTACAATAGCTGCGATAAATGTGATGTCATAATGCTCCTTATCGTCTTTGTTAGACTTGTTGATTACCCAATCTTTTCCGTCGGGATCAATAAGTAGCACTGGGTTGTCGGCGACATAATTATAAGGAGTCCAGGGAGCGTATGAATCGGCATGGGGATCTACTGTAGAGAACCTACCAAGCTCTGGTTGGTACATCCTCGCCCCATAGTCTAACCAGTCGAGTCCCAGTTCATCCTGTTTCTCTTTTCCGTTGTATTGATAAAGATTTGGAGTAGAATTCTCCCTCTGATAACTATTAAAAGTAAGTCCAAAGGGATAATATACTACACCCCTTTAAAAACAACTTGCACATCGTCAGAAGCAATCTTTCAAAGAACTATCCACAGGTCATCTACCTGATCCCTAAAGATAGTTCTTATTCTTTTCAATTGAAGAAAGCAGGCATCTGATCCGTAGTCAGAAGGCTTAAATGACTGCCATTTTTGCTGGTAAGGTGGGCACGTCAGCACCTATTATCGGTCGTTATGAACGCAATGAGATCAAGCCCTCCATTGAGATCGCTAAGAAGATCGCTGACGAGTTAAGTGTGACCGTAGATTATTTACTTGGCGGAACCGATAAAATGGTGCTCGACAAAAAGCTTGTCCGCCGCATGGAAGATATTGACGCCCTACCGGAAAAAGAGCGCGAGAAAATATTCGACTACATCGACCTGGTCATTCGCGATACCAAAATTAAAAAAGCGCATGCTTCTTAATGCCGTCAATGAGCGTTACCAACAAGACCATATCACCTGCCGCTATCAACGCGCTTATAGATGCCCTCACCAATATCTACTGGACCAAAGACGATTTAAGAAGATTCGTTTACAACACCATTATCAACAAAGCGATTGTTAATACTATCGACTGGGTCAACCTGAAGAAGTACGAGAGTGTTTCCGAACTAATCGACAGGATGTGTGCCCGCTAAGACTTTTACCAAAAACGACCTCATTGCGTTATTCGAGCAAGTAATCAATTTCAATGATTTCTCTCATCTCAAGCGTTGGGATGATGCGGAACTAAAAATTCAACGCGCAAAGAATGCTGTCGAAGCATTGCGCGGGCAGGCACAAGAATACTTTGAGTTAGTGGAAGAAGAAAAGTGAAGAGCGTAAGAAAGTCGTTCAGCAAAAAGTTAAAAACTCAACGGCTCTCAAAACCAAACTCGATGAACTGAACCAGAAGTTCATGGAGATCGCTACTTCTTCTGACGCGCAGAAGCGCGGCTATGGTTGGAAAAACTCCTGAACGAACTTTTCACCCTCTTTGATCTTGACCCAAAAGGCATCATTTAAAATCACCGGCGAACAGGTTGATGGTGCCTTCACTTTCAGGGATGATGACTATCTGCTGGAAGCCAAATGGCAAAAGGAACTTATCAACGCCGGTGACCTTTACAAGTTTGCTGGCGTAATTAACGGCAAAAGAAAAAATACGCTCGGCTTATTCGTATCGATGGATGGCTTCTCAACTGAGTGCTTGCAAACCACCAGCTCCGATCTTCGTTGCCTGATCTTAATGGATGGTATGGACCTAAACGCCATTCTCACTGATCGCATTACGCTCGATGATCTGCTTTACAGAAAAAGACGTCATGCTTCTGAGACCGGCAACATCTACCTGAACGTAAACAAAATTCTTGTATCTTAATTGTCGCGCATGTGACGCAGTCAATCACTTGTGTATATCACCACTTCTCCGTCAGAGTTCCAGCCGTTCTTTTCCATCTTTAATTTTTGCATCAATGTGGCAGCCCAAGCTCTTGCTAGCCTCCAATCTTCGAGGTGATCAAAGTCATGAGCATTCCAGTATTTAGATTCGATCTTGTTCAAGAAATCCTTAAACCGAGATAACTCTTCTTTCATAACTTCACTAATCCTCCCTTCACTCAAAAAAACAGAAAGACTTTCATCACTTAATCCAATACCTGTTCTGGTATCCAAGTCTTCAAAAATTTCAAAAACAGGAGACTGTAATGACTCTATTTCTCTATAGCGAGATGATATCAGGTATAAACAGTTATAAAGTGATGTCCACAAAAAATTGTTCATCACTTTGAGGTTTGAGTAAAAATAAATCTCGTATTAGCCTTCATTTCCTCTTGAATATTACCCTTATAATTTTCAGCAGAGCCCTGTACGATCTTATAAACACCCTTGCTTCCCGAAATCTCTATCCTCGCCAAACCATGTCGTCCACCACCACCATGCACTTTAATTGTATTTATCCCTGGAAAGCCTTCAATAGTTATCTGTTGCCCCCTTCCAGTTCTCAAATCCTTTACAGATGCCTTGTATCCAGCCTCGGAAAAGTTGGATAAAATGTCATCCGCAGATCCTTGGGGATTGGTTACCATATTTTCAATCATATTATTGAACCTCTTTGTAGCAGCACTTTTTGCGCCTTGAGTAACTGTGCCTTCAAGTCCCCCCATAAGCAAGCCTTGAAGAGCTGTGTAACCCTCTGCCTGATCCGCCAAACCCTCGACCATTTTACCTGTGGCCTGCAACTTATTTACCGTATAATTCATTTGTTCAACATCTTCAGGAATATACTCTTGCAAAGACCTCGGATATTGCTGATGGGACGCTTCGTTCGACATATAATCGGTAGCGCCCTGTGCCATTTTCAAACCACCACCTATAACTTTATCCTGTATCCAATCAACGGGATAGCTGGCTAATGCGCCAGGCCCAAACATTTGCCGTGTGTCATAAAATCTAACGCCTCAGCGCCTTCCAACTCAACGTGAGATGTTACCTTATTTTCGCTAAAGGCATATGGAGAGTTATGAACATACTTATCGGCAAGCGGATCGATGTTAAAGAATCTACCGATATCAGGTTGATGATTTCTCCACTTGAACGAATCCCAACCTAGATCTAGATCATCCACATGTTCTTGTCCCTGGAACTTGAACTTGTTCTGCACAGAATTCTCCCTCTGATAGCTATTAAAGGTAAATCCAAAGGGATAGTAATCATAGACGTGAATAGAATTCAACAAAGAATTCTACTGCACAAGTGAGTCACAGATTGCGGGAACTCGTTCTTCAAACCATCTCATCTTTACATTAACCAAAGAGCTATCGACTTCACTAGTACCCGCAAAGAATATACATTTACCTCTAACTACATTGTCTCTGTTATGCAGAGAGTCCAACGAAATTGTAATCGGAAGTTGTGTGATCCGAAGAGTATCTATTGATACTGCCTCATCCAGCGAAAAATCGTCAGCAAAGTTACCAATAATAAGATAGACGGAGTCATATTGAAAATCGTCCGAAAAATATATCCGCGCCGATTTCCGCCTTCCCACACAATCAAAATCTAATCCAACCGTCCTATCCTCGGATACCAATCTACCGCTTTCATTAAAAACTTTGTAGTAATACCCATACTGTTTGCCTCCAACATCCAAGAAGTATTGCTCTGTTTCGACCACACTGTCAACTTGTTCGAAAAACTTCAGCGCTGCCCCTCTAATTATGTTATTGTAGAAAAAAGATCTTCTGGCTATGTGACCGTTTGCATAGTATCCGAGATACTCTCCGTTCAATTTTCCATTCTCAAAGTTGTGGACTTCTTTTACCTTTCCGTTAGCCCAGTAGGTTATCTTCTTGCCGGTCAACGTGTCCTTCTCAAAAAACCATTCATACAAGAGGACGCCGTTGGAATCGTGTACTTTTAATTCTTTTTTTGAGGAACAGTTTTGATATAATGCAATGAAGATGACTCCCAAAAATAGCTTGACAAAGAAATATCGATTCATAATTGATGTCTATTAATTTTTGCGCCAAGTAGAATCTTGACCTACTATCCACAAAGTTGAGTCTTGAGTAACATAGTCGGGGACTTTTGGCTTAAATACTTCTTTCCCGGCACTAACGGCGTCAGCCACTCCTCCAGCAACTTCTGCAACCTTCTCACCAACTTCTGGGTCGACCTTTGACGGTGCTCCTGGTGCCGTCCTCGGAGTTGTTCCGTCATACTTGCGACCGGGTATTGCAAACAAAGCGTCGAGTAACGACTTGTCGATAATATAATTATTAGAAGCATCCTCAGCGTTGGGCAAATTCTCAGAGTTTGGTCCGACTTGACTGTCCACAATTGTTACCGTTGGTCCAGCAACGTCTCGAGGCTTGTCATCCTCATGTGGAATGCTCCCCTCTAGAGCAGTTATTGCATTCCACACGGCCTTGAGTCCAGTGTTTTTTAACAATTCGCCGCCGAATTGTTTAACTCCGCGTCCGAGTTCTTCCCAATTATTCTTGTCTGTAATCTGCCGCTTAATGTCCTGTGCTTCCAATCCCTCCAACTCAACGTGAGAGGTAACTTTGTTTTCACTAAAAGCGTAAGGAGAATTGTAGTAGTATTTTTCAGCAAGCGGATCAACGTTAAAGAACCTGCCGATATCTGGTTGATGGTTTCTCCACTTGAACGAATCCCAACCTAGATCTAGATCATCCACATGTTCTTGTCCCTGGAACTTGAACTTGTTCTGCACAGAATTCTCCCTCTGATAGCTATTAAAGGTAAATCCAAACGGATAGTAATCATCCGCCTGCACCACCGGCGACTTCGCCTGCGTCACCTCAAAGTCATCAAAATAAACTTCGACCTGTTGTCCTCTCAAAGCCAGGTTGTCATTGCTCAGGTAAATATAAACATAACCGGGCTCCTTTATCGTATCTGTAAGCATCAGCAATTGGTGCGCAACTCCTTCGGCTGTGCCACCCGTTTCTTTTCCGGCATCCGACATGCGGACTGCTTTCGCCCGAATCGAATTAGTATCATATTTACGGTTAATGAACACGCAGTTCAGATAAGCCATCGGGGCTTCGCCTGTATCATCATCACCATGATCAATGGCGCCTATTCCCAAGGGGGTTGAACTGCTGGTCGGGTAGCCAGGACCATCAACAACCACACCGGCCGTTCCCTGGCTGACTTGTGTGAGCAATGTGGTCAGTGCGGTCGATAAGTTACCGGTGTTGGTATCCACGTATTTCGCATACACCTTGGCGCGTATCGTATCGCCTGGCATAACGCTAAGTGATTTCGCCAGGCCCACGCGTTCGTCTTCTAATCCATTCAACCGAACAGCGTAACCCGTAGAATCGGCGTGGGTATGATCAAACAATCTTGAATTGACGCGCTTAGCCATATCGTAGCGGAGGTAGTTGCTCCGGTCTTCGTCTTCCACATCAAATTCCAGTGTAGCTGTCGTTGTTTCCACTTCCTGCTTTGTGGTGAACGTCAACCGAACGTTGCCTAAGTGATCTTTGAGACTATATTGATATTCCGGCGCGGACTGCTCCAGTTTGATCACCTCCAGCTCATTCAGAAAGATCTGCTCTCCGTTCGCCACATTCACCCATTTCACACCAACTTCCATAGAAGTCCCGTTGACAGGGATCGTCACAAGATGTTCCGTCCAGGCTTCGCCTGACACCGTGGCTGGAAGCGCGGCGCCTGGCCAATTCATATTTACACCATTCACTTTCACCAGTATGAAAGCCCCACTCGTACCCCGATATGCTTTAACACGCACCTTATAGCGCTCGCCCTGGGCAACCGGAATTGCCTGACCAATCGGGAAAATGCCTTGCAGAGTCGATGTGCCACTCGATGTTGCCCGGACATACGTTTCCGAGCTTGCTGACGTTACTAACGCCAAAGACGCGGTACTTGCCGTAATGTCGTCGGTTGAAGACCCATCATGCTTATAAACCAACTTCTCTTCACCGAAAACAATTCTTCCTTCGTCGTGATAAACCGTTTTAACAACGCCGCCTTCGTATTCAAAGTCCCCAATATTTTCAGTGTGCGTCGATTCTTTCACAAACACCGCATATTTACCGATCCGCTTACCAGTAGCATCATAGATAAACCGAATACCGTTAGCTCCTCTGGTCACGATCTCCGGTAGGTTCATGTAGTTATATACGATATTAGCCGTGATACCCTTATTCTGATCCGTCAACATATTCCCACTAAGGTCGTACGTGTAGTCGTTTCCAGTGTTGGCTCCATCAACGAAGCCCTTATATTTGTCGCCTGTATCTGCAACTTTCAATAATTTGTTACCATACGTTGAGGCTGTGCCGTAGTCATACGCCAATATATCCATTGGCGAACCATTTTCGCCCTTACGCGTCAATTGCTGGATATTACCGTTGAGATCATACAGATAGCTACTTTCTGAAAAAGATTGGCCATTTGCATCAGACCAAGAATTTATGTATTCTTTAAATGCAGCCCCTTTAATACGATTCATGGGATCGTAGGAATAGTTATACGCGTTCTCCTTAACAGTTCCCTGACCAAGGTCTTTGTTCCATTTAATAGCCGAGATATTTCCACTGAATTGTAAATCACTCGCGTTACCTGTTGACAGATCTTTATCATACGCCAGTTCCATTCCAAAAAGATCTGCTGCATCTCCGGGCTCCTGGGCGGTCAGGTCACTCTCGTTGATCTTCGTGAGCCAGCCGCGTATATTATAGCGGTAGTCAACGGATTGGCTGTAGGAACTGCCGTTGTCATCACTATGCAGCTTTTTGTCAATCAGCTGACCTGCTTCATTGTATATATTCGAAGACAAAACAATCTCCTGGCCGTCAGTAAGTTTATGCCGCGTCGTCAGCAGGCGACCTGCGTGATCATATGAATATGTCTTTACAATGCTTTGACTTTTTATTGTAAACGAAGTTCGTACGCCAGCCATGCTTGACGATGGAGTGCGGAATGCGACATCGACGAGCAGAGAACCCGTTGATGGCGCCGGGTAGGTATAGAACAAAGAACCATTTATTTTGGATTGAATGGTCGAACCAATTCTTTCCAAACGAAATATGTCCCCAGATTTCATTCCTGAAACGGTTTTCCTTGACGTGCCGTTCGTATAGGCCCGAAGCTGATCGCCAACCAAGACCATGCCGTAATCAATGGTCGTAATGTCGGCATTCGTATTAACATCTGAAAAGCCGATTATTCTGTTCAGGTCTAGCTCCGACATCATCACTTCAACCCACCCATCCTGTTCAGCCGCGAGTCTCTCCACGGACGCAGCTCCTGCGGTGTTCCAAACAGCTGTGGGGTTCGTATTGAGCAGCTTATTGCCTCCTTCATAGACGTTTAACCGATCGGTCCATGTGACATTTCGCGTCGAAATAGTCGACTTACTCTTAGTTACTTTGCCTGGAAAATCATAAACGTTTGTTACGCAATCCTCTCCCCCTTTATAGTTCTCGGAGATCGTTTGAATGGCACGATGCTTTCCATCATAGTAGATCACAGAGTTCAGCCAGGTAAACGAACCTGCCAGTCCATTATCAATTACCCGGATTCGAGCTCCGACCACCTGCCCCAAAACATGAGTGTTACAGCTAGTCTCCTGTTCTCCCGGGAGTTCAGAATCTCTAAAATCAAATCTTACATTATCGTAAAATTGTGCCTTAAAGGTATAGTCATCGTAGTAGGTTACCGTTAAATACTTGTTCAAATCTTTTACTAAGGGATACGTTCTATTTGTATAGCCATGCACCGTACCATTCAACGACTCTCCCCACCTTGCCGTCGTCTTAAGATAGTACCCATTAACAGCATCCTGCATTTGCGCTTGTGTCAACGTTACCGTGGTATCTTTTATCCCCGTCATGACCGGACGGTTCAACAAATCATATTTCGTAAACAGCCAGTTCCTTGTCGGTCGTTGATTTCCATCCTGTGTCAATACCAACCGATCCCTGTTATCATAAACCATAAATACCATGTCAGCCCCTGGAACCTGCTTATGCGTCATCCGTCTTCTTGCATCATAGGCATAACGGAACGCAAAGCGATTCAGGAATGCATCCTTGGTCACCAGGGTTGCCGCCGATTGATAGTATTCCGCCGCTAGTCGTTTCGCCCCTTCCGGTTGTATTACACACACGAGACTTCCAAAGTCGTCATAGACATAATATGTACTCGCATAGTTGGTGTCATTGATTACCGGAGTACCTTCTACAGCCTGTACACGTTTCAATACAACTCGTCCCTCCTTATCCTTGTACTCAATAACTTCGTGATGTTGTTCATCCTTTGTACGCGTTTTATACAACTGATACTCCCCATAATATTCCGGCGATGTCGTGCCCGTTTGGATAAGACCAATGGGATAGTTGCCGGTTGGCACGATATATTTAAACAGCAATACTTCGCTTGAGCCGTTGGTCTCGTAGCTTGTCTTTATGGTTCTGTCTGTCGAACTATAAGCATCATTTTGGTCTGATGCCCATGCCTCACCAGGTCCCGCCTGCTCAAGAATCCGGTTCAATGGACTGGACTCAAAACGTGTTTCAGCGAACGGCCTGTTGTCTGTTGGCAGGTCACCACCCGTCTGATAAAAATTATACTGCTGGCCTGTCACATATTGCTGCTCGTCGGTACCCTCAGCATTGGCTGTCCTCAGTGCCTCGGGCTTGTACAACCCGTCGTTGCCATAGCTATAGAGCAGGTATTGAAATCGCTCTCTTCCAAATTTATCATAGCTAATAGGTTGGACGATGTCCAACTGCGTGGGTGACTGCTGAACCTTAACGACTTGAATGGGCCGTCCCAACCCATCGAAATAGGTGGTTGTTTCGTTCTTTGATCCTATCGGAAGGGCGTCCGAGGCCGCCGGTGATGTGATACCAGGTACATTAATCACCGTCTCCTTTACAAAGTTTGTGTTGGTTTGTGCTTGAACTGAGACACCCGCCATTAACAACAGAAGAAGACAGGAAACAACGACAATTCGGTCCATAGGTCAAAAGGGGTGAGTGGTTACCATCGCCAGAGGCATCAAATCTACCCCTACAATCGTTAGTCCAGCCCGACCGATAAGGTCATCACCGTTTCAAAGGTTTTTTTAGCATTGTTGGATCCTATGGACAATTTTTCAAAATTAATGTGATGACCTTTTCAATGAATAGCACTAACGTGTAATAACAAACTTTCTTCCTTTCTGTGAACTGCGCTGTAACACATACCCGAAATGCTATAGGCAGGACGCCCGGCGCGCGCCACATCCGTGTCATATCCCTGATGTTAGTCATTTGGCTGGGAAGCATTTCGCTGGCCATCAGCCAGTCCTATCCACCTGGACCCAAATTTCCCACCCGACCATCGCCGGGTCAAACATTACAAAATACACTTCACAAAGCGGCTGGAATGCCGGTACCATTTACAAGTTTACCTTAGGTGACGGTGGATTGGAAACACCGTTTGCTATCGATAACAAATGGCTTCCGACGTTAGGGTTGACGCTGCTTTTAGACCAATCGACGTAAACTTAAGATAATGGCGGACAACTACGATTGACTACTTTCTGGTCGCCGACGGATTGAGTGATGGTTAATCCTCCAACAATGTCACTTCGCAAGCTCGATCTTCACGAAAAGGTCTCCCGTTTTCTTTTTGAAACACTCAAATACGATCGTGTTTGGCGCGGTGACCAGCAAACGCTGCGGCGCAAAATGGGCGATCTGTGTGCCGTCGACATTCCGCGTGTCCAGTATAGATAGCCTGGAGGGCGCACCAGTCGCGTCGCTCACAACATAGGCCGTGAGAAAACCTCCGAGGTCGTTAATGTGGCGTTCGGGCACAGCTTTGAGATCGAGCACCTTGTTGTCCGCATTGTCAAGGAAGAACATATAGTGCGCATTATTGCCCTGCACATAGGCAAAGCTCATGGCGTAAAGATCTGGCGTGTAGCTTTCCTGCCTTTTGGGAAGTCTGTTGATCCAGGCAAGCTTGCCGGACGCGTCCACTTTTGTAATCAATATATCGTTGGAATGGGCTACGTGCCAATTCTGCGAGGTGCTTCCATTGCCGTTTGCGCGACGGGTATATTCGGCGTTCGTCTCTATGAAGTTTTGATCACCCACCATCACGATGCTGCCATCGTTCATCAACTCAACGTGCTTTAATTTCAGACCGGCGAAGTTCCGATCGCCATCGGTAATGTTCTTTGCCTTACGGTCGGCTGATGAGTGCAGGTTACGGATCTCCGACGGTATATCGGTCGTTCGATACTCCGTGAGTGTGCCATCGTCTTTGGTCTCGAACGTAGCCATTCCGTAGGCACGCAGGGGCGATGAATTCGTGAAGTAGCCGGCACAGAGCATTGAGCCATCGGGTTTACCAACAAGCAGTGCATCAATAAGGTACTTGCTCCCGGTAGTCACCTTCATGGGTTTAGCCTGTCCATCGGATCCAAATTTGAACAACAGGAAGTTGTCGTCTTGCAACTCGTCATCGGAGGTGATCTGAGCAAGCATATAAAGGTTTCCCTTCGTGTCGAGGCCAAAATCAAAGACCGAGATTCGCTTGTGGATATAAGGCAGTGTGGCTTCGCTTTCCCATTGCCTGTTTAGATTACCGTCGAATACGTGCATGCCGATGGCGTAGGGATCTTTGTAGTAGTCCAGGTGTTCCGTCTTCATCGGATAGTGGATGGCCAACAGAGCCGAATCGCGTGAGTAGGTGAATGTGTACTTGTCGGCAGCCTTCATTTTGTTCATGGACTCCGGGTCATGCACTTTGGCAATCCCTTTCTCTTCGGTGATGATTTTCTTTCCTACGCCTTTAAAGACGCCCTTCGCGAAGTCAATTTCTCTGGCGAACAACAGATCCGTTTTACCTTCCTTGTCGGAATAGAGTACATAGAATTTGTCGCCGACCCGCGTGACCAACTCTACTTCGCTGCCTTTGGGGAGGTCGTCGTAGGTCTTGGCAGATTTGAGCTTTAGTGTGGTGGCGTTTACTTTCTGGATCACGACGCTTTTCCCTTCCTCGACGATTTTTACGGCGAGGATGTCGCCACTCCTGGAGAAGTAATGCGTGTCTCGTGTTTCGACTGCTTCGTAGCCAGCGCCCGAAGTGATCTTTGCTTGTGAAAAGCCGGGGAGGGAACTCGCGGCTATCGCGAGAACGACCATGAATGTTTTTATCATCGGGATAACAATTTTCCTGCGACTCGTCGCATAAGCGTTGGCACGTCCGGGTTGATATACGTAGTAAAAAAAAATGGCAGTATGTGTGGCCACGGTGAAAAAATCCGTCCCGGGACGCCGTTTCAAAATTAGTCAAACGGAGATGTTAGCACAAGCGACCCAACGGCAGGAGATGGTATTTAACGACCGCTCTGCCCGCTTTGCCACGAGCACCTTGCGAATGCCTGTCTCAACGTGGAATACGCCGGCAATAGACACTCATTTAGTATCGTTTAAGGATATCGGACAACTCGGCGTCTAATACAACGCTGCCACAATTGTTATGCGCCAATATGCGCTTAAAGCCCTGCAATTCAGAATCCGGATTGTGAAGACCAACCCCCTCAATAAATTTTTGTGCCTGGGCTGCCTCCCTCATTTCGTCGCGATATCCTTCTCCATAGGCTGTCTTGAAAAAAGTAAAGCCCGTAACGTATAATTCCGTGGCCGATGACAAGAGAATAGCACTCAGCGCGGAATATCCTGTAGTTGGACGGTAAGGTTCAACAGACTTCGATATCTGGTCATAGATGCGTCTAGGCAGTAAATACGTTGTTGTTGGTTGCAGATACTTCTTATAAAAGTTAAAGGTGTTTCGCAATCCGGTAAACTCATTACGTGGATTTACCACATACTTTATGCCCGCTCTATCGTAAAGGCCGAAGTCTATCGGTCCACCTCCTCCAACAGGGTTCTCGTGAAAGCAATGGAACAATACGTCAGTACGGGCTCCAATGTCAATAACAAATGCACCTTTGTCCACCACAAAAGGAGACTTATTCATCCTTACCACGACATCAAATCCGTCAATGAATTTTCCCCGGCCAGTGTTAAACGCCGAGCTGGCTGGCCCGACAACCGCCACTCTCTTACCATCAAAGAAGGCGGGATCAAATACCTTGACATTGGCCATCGCCAGTCTTATTCCTTTTACCGCGCTTACTAACCTCTGCATCATACGACTCAATAAAGTCCAACTTTCTGTTTAAACAAAATTCCGTCAACTCCCGAAATAAGAGTAACATTATCTATCATTTTGGTCTCAGAAATTCTCCTATGGCGAACGTAATGTGTCAGCGACTATCTTCGCATTGATCTTCATCGATCCAACAGCAGCCAATAAGGATAATCTCAACCGTAGATGAAGCCATACAAAAATAGGATAAAAATCCTATTCTGTACCCTACGGAGATCAGGGGGCACACTAAAAATATCGGCAAGGATAGCTTGCTAAAGAACCTTAGAGTGACTTTTATTGCGTTGTAAAGGCTTTTAATATCTTGCAAATTACTGGACTTGCTTAACCATGCTTTTCAACTCGTTGGGGTATGCCATCTTTTTGCCACTCATATTTATCCTGTACTGGTCGATACCATCGAAGTTATGGCGACAACAAAACTTGTTATTGCTGCTCGCCAGCTATTTTTTCTATGGATGCTGGGACTGGAGATTTGTCTTCCTCCTTGGCTTCTCGACGGTACTGGACTATTACACAGGTCTTCGTATCCAATCGGAACAATCACCGTCGTCGAAAAAGTTTTGGCTGTGGTTAAGTATCGCAATTAACCTTGGTTTCCTTTCGATCTTCAAATATTTCAATTTTTTCATCGACAGCATGATTGACGTAGGAATAGACATTCCTCACGTCGTATTAAAGATTGTTCTGCCTGTAGGCATTTCCTTTTATACCTTCCATGGCCTGTCCTACGTAATCGACATATACTATGGCCGCATCAAACCAGAAGGAAACTTCGCTACATACGCCCTCTTCGTCAGCTTCTTTCCGCTTCTTGTTGCCGGTCCTATTGAGCGCGCAACTCACCTCCTGCCACAGCTTAAGAAAGATCGATTTTTCAATAGGTCAGAAGCCACCGATGGACTGCGGCAAATTCTCTGGGGGTTGTTTAAAAAAGTTGTAGTTGCCGACAACTGCGCAACACTCGCAGATCAGGTTTTCAATAACAGCAGCCACCAGAGTGGAAGCACGCTCATCGCTGGAGCCTTTTTCTTCGCATTTCAGATTTATTGCGATTTTTCGGGATATTCAGACATTGCTCTCGGATCAGCAAAATTATTCGGCATCCGCCTTCTTCGGAATTTTGCATATCCTTACTTCTCAAGGGACATTGCCGAATTCTGGCGACGCTGGCACATTTCACTGTCATCCTGGTTCAAGGATTACCTCTACATTCCACTTGGAGGAAGTCGAGTCAACAAACTATTACAAATCAGAAACACTTTCATAATTTTCATTATCAGCGGATTCTGGCACGGTGCAAATTGGACGTTCATAGCTTGGGGCTTTCTAAACGCACTATACTTCATACCACTCCTATTGCTCAATAAAAACAGAGTTCATGTTGAAATCGTGGCCGACGACAGATCCTTTCCAAGTTTGAAAGAATTGGCACAGATGGCAACAACATTTGCAATGACAACTGTCGCCTGGATATTTTTCCGCGCCGACAGTATTTCACATGCGATTTCCATCTTCGATAGAATTCTATCCAGTTCAACGCTGTCGCTTCCTCGTCTAATAAATCCAAAGCTGGCACTTCTGGCATTCCTATTCATAGGGATATTGGTGACCCTCGAATGGATTGGCAGGAATAATCAACATGCACTCGAAAGACTCGCGCTGTCATGGAACCGCTTTTATCGACTTGCGATCTATATTCTGTTCATATTTATGATAGGGATGTATATGCAAACCGATGAAACACCGTTCATCTACTTCCAATTTTAATGGAAAGCAAATGACAAAACCCGTCCTTAAGTTCATTTTTGACCTGGCAAAGTTTTCGATGGTCGCTTGTGCGGGCTACGTGTTCCTCGTACTATTCATCGGGGACCTCGCTATTCGGCAACACATTTTACCTATTACATTACTCAAAAACATCCATTTCAAGTACGGCATTAAAGGCAGAACGCTGGAGCGACTTGCAGAAGCCCAGACACGAGCCGAAGTAGATATACTCTTTCTTGGCTCATCACATTCATTTACCGGATTCGACCCCAGAATATTCCAAAGGCATGGATATTCTACATTTAACCTTGGAACAAACAGCCAAACGCCGTTACAAAGCCGCTATTTAATTGAACGCTACCTCAATGAACTTTCGCCCAAATTGGTGGTGTATGAAGCTTACCCATCCATGCTGTGCAGTGACGGTGTTGAATCTGCGTTAGATATCCTCAGCAATGAACAATGGGAAAAACAGAGCCTACAATTGGTAACAAATCATCGCAACATTAAAGTGATTAATACTGCTTTGTTCTCATTCTACATGCAGGTCGCACATCCCAATAATCAGAAAGGCAGTTCAAGTTCGGGCGACGTATATGTTGGTTATGGCTATGTCGAACCGGAGCCAAAGCATTATCATCCAAAACCAATACCTTCAGAACAATGGCAAATCAACGAGAACCAGGTTAATGCATTGAAAGAGTTTCGCAGCTTCATCGTTGCACATCATATACCTTGCATCGCTGTACAGGCGCCGATTTCAAATACATTACGAAATGCACGAACTAATGAAGCCGAGTTCGATGCTCGAATGGAAAGTATAGGAATCTATGTAAACTTCAACAAACGGCTACAGCTACTTGACACAGTGCACTTCGCCGACAATAACCACCTTAACAAAGTCGGTGTAAACGAATTCAACAATAAGTTCATTTCATGGTTGGATTCCACTCTGGTCCGAACAGTGGACAATAAAATCGTTATTAGAGTCAGGTAAATACTAAGTAATGAAATGTATCTCCGTCGGTTCATTTGCAAACCCTGTTCAATGAGCTTGCTGCGACCCTACTAGCCATCTCCGTTCGCACCGATAAGCTGTCCAAGCACAATATGGGGTTTTACGAAAGGGTCTTTGTTATTGAGGAAACGCCCAGTTCTTGTAAATCTGCTCAAGTTCAACAACCATGCTAGCCAAACTAAAATTTGTTTGGACCCGCTGTCTGGCCTGTTCTCCAAAGCGCTTTCGGAGATCCGGAAAAGATAGAAGCCGGACCGCAAATTCGACCACCAACTCCGGATTGTCAACAGAACATAATAGACCATCCACCTCAGATCTTATAACTTCCTTGACGCCACCCGCGTCTGTAGCGATCACGGCGCATTGCATTGACATGGCCTCCAACAGCGCGAGCGGCAATCCCTCGAAGATGGAGGTCATCATAAAGATATCGAATGTTGCGAGGTAGGGCCGAATTTCCGTCTGTATGCCAGGAAAATGCAACCGCTCATTTAATCCAAGATCTCCCCTGACTTTAAGTAACTCTTCTTTCAGCGGCCCGTCGCCTACCACAACAAAATGGACATCCTTAGTTTGTTGCAGTATCTCAGCAGCCAATCTGATCCAAAGGTCAAGACGTTTCTGTGTTCTAAATACGGCAACCGTGCCTATCACCGGCGCATCTTCGGGTATATGCAGTTTCAATCTCATCTCAGATCGCGAATAGGCACCTGGATTAAAATGATCCGTATTGACTCCATTCAGGATCGTTTTGATAGACGTTGAGACTCGGCTCATGTGGTGACGGATAGAAACCTCTACGTCTCCCGATACTGGTAGGACCTGAGATGCCCAGTTCATTGTGGACAGATTGACAAACCTTGTAAGAAAATGGTAGCGCTCTTGCTTGTTATGTTCAGAGTAGATCACCGGTATTCGGGTGAATTTACCAACAATTCGCGCCAGGATCCCCGCCCACGGAAGATGAGCATGAATGACTTGAATATGGTGATCTCGAACATATTGCATCAGCGCAAAAACCTTTGTCATCAACTGAAGGTTGTTGCCTGCGCGCAGACACGTAACCTCACCCCCGTTTTCTTTAATGCTGGCAACCATCTGATCTTTCCAGGGCAGGAAGTATACATAATGAAACTCGAACGCCGCCCTATCGTGCAGACGCAGGGATTCAGGCAACAGCATTTCTGCGCCGCCGCGACCAAGTGATTTAATCACATGCAGTATGCGCACTTTCTCAGGCATCACCATATTCTTTAATTACATCCTGATACTTTTTAAAAAATCTTTCAGCAATCCTGTTGATGTCATATGTACCAACGCACGTCTCATATCCCCTTAATGCAATAACGTTTCTAAACTCCGGGTCTCTGTCTAATTTCAACATCGCTTCAACAAACAGATTCTCATCGCCCCTGGCAATCAATAATCCATTAACATCATGTTGAATAACCTCGGAAATACCGCCAACGTCATATGCAATAACCGGAACTCTTGATGCAAACGCTTCCAGGATTACGCCAGGCAATCCCTCAATCAAACTGGGTAAGAGGAGTCCTTGAGAGCCTGCGATCAATTCCACTGCGTCATCCCGATAACCGAGTAAATTCACCGCGTCCTTAATATTCAAACTTGAGCTCAATGCTTCCAAAATATGCCGAAGTTTTCCGTCGCCGACAATATATAGCGGTGTCGATCCACCGGATGATCGGTACTGAGAATAAATAGAAAGCAACCCCGTATGATTCTTTTCGGGCACGAAACTGGCAACACTTATCCAATACGGATCATTACCAAACGCATAAATGGGTTTCCCAGCATCAATAAGAGTTCCGATCGGAATGGTTGTCGTCTTAGACGCAGGAACCCCAAAAGTATCTATAAAGTCTATTCTACAATTTTCACTCACAGATATCACATGGTCGATGCCCCGAATAAGCAGCGAATTGAATATCCGCGTAGTACGTGATCTAATAAAGTCGCTAACCTTATTCGCATTGCGATATACGATCGGCACCCTCCACCGAAACAACCACTTTGACGAAATTGTAAATTTCAGCGTTTCGGATGCATTGGCCTGGATGATGTCGGGCTTCCATTCAGAAATCAATCGGGCAAAACGTTTCCATCCCTCCAACGCAAATAATCTTGAAGACTCCTCCAGGTTCAGATCAAAATATTCGATCTGATCATTAGCTGGAAACTTAACGGGCGCTCGAAGGGAAACAATCATCACTTTGTTGCCTTCTGTCACAAACCTGTCCGCGAGTTGAGAGGCAAATAACTCCGCACCCCTTAATTGCCTCTTTGTGATTACCTGCATTATCCGCATAACATACAAATGATGGTGATGATCCTTGTCAAGAAAGTGCTTTGAGAATATCGGTCGCTCTCACTGACCAGGTATACCGTCTGAGAAACAAGGCATGAGCAGCAGAGGAAATTTTTAATCTCAATGCACCGTCCTCTTTGAGTTGCTTTAATGCCTCCTGCCAATCGCTGATACTCCCTGGCGGACACAGCCATGCGTCACGTCCATGGGTGAGTATTTCCCGGATAACCGGCAGATCGGACGCTATGATCGCTCTTGACGCTGACATGTATTCAAATATCTTAAGCGGAGACATCCACAGGGCAAGATTATTCGCGCCCTTTTTGTCACTGACGCGAACATTGGCGGTATAAGGTGCTAATACTATGTCAAATGAGGAAACATATCCCGGGAGGTCCATCTGAGACTTGAAGCCATGAAAAAAAACATTGTTAGCTCCTAAGCGTATCGCCTTAGCCGCGTTATCATCAATTTGTGCCCTATTTCCGCCCACAATGTGAAAATCCATTTCGGGACAGACAGCGGCCAAGGGAAGGATAGTTTCCATGCCTTTTCCGGAATAAAGACTGCCAACGTAGCCAACTTTCAATCGCTCACCCCCTAAAACGGCTTGTGTGAACTCAAACGGATCGGCGCCATCGTGTGCCACCAATAGTAGGTCTGAGTCAAGACCATAGTCGCTCGTGTAGTATGCCTTCAGCGCTTCAGAAATTACAACAAGTTTCCTCAGCTTCCCACTCTGCACGACGTACCGAAACATCTTTCTGAGCCGGTAGCCCTTTCCTTCGAACGGTTCATGTACCTCAAGCACCAAGCGTTTACCCTGCAGGACCAAGAAAAATGCTGCGATGATTGATCTTGTATAAATCAAATCAGAGTCCAATCTCATTACTCGCCAAAAAAGGCTGATATTATACCATAGCCCTGAACCTCTGAATGCGGTGGGCGGAAAAATGTTCAGAGTAAAATTCTTCCTGACAGAATAGAACTGATAAATCCCCTGCGGTGCCGGCACGCATGCGGTGGTATTCTTAGCAAATAAACTCACCTCATGTCCGGCATCCGCGAATGCCTGACACATTTTCATGACATGTAGGCTATTTGGGCTTGGAGACGGTATGGCTGAATCAGAGATGTAAACGATCTTCATGCTGTACCGGCTTTTAGGACTGCGCAAAATAACTACTCATTAGCTGTCATTTGATTCTGAACGGCTTTCAAAAACTCCCTTGATCCCGCTTCATTCACGTGATCCTGGTCCAGAAACAGATCCTCTCGGTTTACGATGGAAGAATAGTCCACCACCTGCAAATCTCTGCTAAGGATAAGTGAATCCATAGTCGAACTCAATTTCTGACCTTCCGGCCTCGCATGAATAAGAGAATCAAAATACGGATGAACCGGATACTTCAATGCTATCACTCTCCATCCTTGCTTTCTGGCATAGTCTATTAGTTCCTCGTACTCTTTAACCAACTGTCGACTTGCGCTCCCATCAACGTATTGATCGCGAAACCTCGCCCGTGCCGTACCAGTCGCAAACTCACGTCGCGACGCATTTTTATGTCCACTTATTTTTCCACGCAATGCGTGCACATAAACCTTGGAGTCAAGCTCCGTATTTGGATCAACTACCAACGGAAACCAAACCAGTGCTGATAAGCCAACAAATTCATTCTTTACAATGTTGTTGAACTTACTATTGTTCTTTATCTCGCGATAAGTTGAGATCAAATGGGGCTCAACCGATAGTATCAGAGCCTTTATGTTGTTAGGCTTATTCTGTGAAATAAACTCGACCTTTGCCCGCATATCGGCAATGTTGTCTGATCCGTGAGCAAAATTATAAATGTCAGATTCCCTATTTGCTGCCCACGCACGAGTCGCGTGCGAGTCCCCAAGAACAACGAAAGATGCGCTGCGGTTAAACCGGAGATATTTTCCCGCATAGTTCCGAAAACTTCCCCCCACCAGCGCCAGGTAAACAAAATTTATCAAGACAATGGTTAATACGATGAACATCATATGGAAAACAAAACGCTTCATAACGCTAGAATTGAAAGTATATAAACTCTATGTTCTCCGATCCGCCTTTTCCGAATACAAGAAGTATCAACAACAAAGCAATTACATAAGGCACCGCGGGAATGAAAGGATGCGGCTTCCTTTCAGATCGTCGCGTAGTCCAATCCAGTACAAGAAATATTGCAATGATCCCAAGGCTCGAAAGGTGTTGGGGAATCGACAATATTCCTTTTGGAATATGTGCAAAATAGGACAACGCTGAAGTAACTGAATCAGCCCGAAAAAAGACCCATCCAATTGTGACGAGAACGAAGGTACCCAATATCTGTACCATCTCCCTTACTGTGGGGAGCCACCTTTCAGCGGCAACAATCTCGCTTGCATGCTGCCTGTTTACACCGAAAAGAAACAAAGGGACGTACAACAAGGCATGAAAGCCTCCCCAAACCAAGTAGGTCCACTTCGCACCGTGCCAGAATCCACTCAATAGAAAAATCACAAAAATATTACGAATCGATATCCAGGGACCTTGCTTGGAGCCACCGAGTGGTACGTACACGTAATCGCGAAACCATGAAGAAAGTGAGATATGCCATCGGCGCCAAAACTCCGCAATGTCGCGCGAAAAATAAGGGAATCGAAAATTTGTGAGCAGTTCAAAACCCAACAATTTTGCTGTCCCCAGGGCAATGTCAGTATAGCCGCTGAAGTCGCCATAAATTTGGAATGCAAAGCATACAGCACCCAATACCAACGTTGACCCGCTGTAAGATGATGGCGACGCAAAAATTTCGTTCACGACGATCGCCAGACTATCGGCAACCACGACCTTTTTAAATAGTCCCCAAAGGATAAGGCGCATGCCATCCATCGCCTGGTCATAATTGAATTGCCGCGGCTTCTGAACCTGCGGAAGCAGGTGACTTGCTCTTTCAATAGGCCCCGCCACCAACAGAGGAAAAAAACTTACAAAAACAGCGTACTGAACAAAGTCTTTGGTCGGCTGAACCTTGCCATTATAGATGTCGAAAACGTAGGACATCCCATGAAAGGTATAGAATGAAATACCGACCGGAAGGACGATATCCAGAAAATAGGGATGAACCGTAAAACCAAGTTTTAGCGCGACGTCTTGAAAAGACGACGCGAAGAAATCATAATACTTGAAAAATCCCAAAATTGTAAGATTGTTTACAATGCTGAGCCACAAATAGAGTTTGCGTTTACTGGTTCGATTAATAGCAAGCCCAAAGGCGTAGTCGATCAGCGTTGATAGAATCAATAGAGATACGAAACGCCAATCCCACCAGCCATAGAAAAAGTAGCTCGCCGCCAAAATGAAGATATTCTGCGCCCTGAAATTTCTCTGGAACACGAACCAGTACAAACAAAAAAAGACCGCAAAAAAAAGCAGGAACTCTATCGAATTAAATATCATACTTCTGCAATTCCGGCTGTAGTCATTTTCTTAATACTTCCTCTCACGTTGCTCCCGCGTACGAGTCACACCAAGGCAACTTCGCAATATACAGCAATGCGAATGAGGGGCAACGCGACAAGGAAAGAATCTTTCGAGGGGGTCACCTAATTATAGACGCTATCTAAGCGCTCCTTCATCCGCAACCTTTGTTAATGTCTAGGCCACAGTTTCAATTTTTCCGCATCAAGATATGCGAGTATTACAAACATCAACAATATCATGATCTGACTTTACTGACGCATAGCCAGATCAAGGTTCCCAAGACCAAGGCGAAGAGGGTGTTGAATTACCGGCCGAGGTATACGTCGTTGGGGGCAGTGGAGGGGTTAGTGAACGAGTCGCCAGCTCCAAGGCAGCGTAATGAAAAAGTTGCCACCCTCTTATTCGAAAAAAAAGACGTATCAAATACGACTCATCTAACCCTCAATCTTTCGCTTAAAAAGAATTTCCGCAATATCAAAATCCAACACCGTGTCGATATCAGTTGCCTCAGTTTCCGAAATCTCATACAACAGCGGCTTTAAGCCCACGACATTTCTTCTCTTGATCATATTTTCCCGCGTGATCAACGAAATAGCAAAATTAATCGCCAAAATATTGGGCAAATCCTGACTTCTAGGCTGATTGAGAGGATCATAGTTCACAGCCCTGCCATCAAGCCAAAGAAACTCCTTTATGGCATGAACACTATTTACTGAATCAAACTCACCGCCGTCACGAAACACGCGAATCATATTCTCAATGGACAAACTTTCAAGTATCGGATTGGTGACATTCGAATACATCACCACATCTCCATTAAAGTTCTCGGCCATATTCACGTAGACATCACTCATTGAAACCTCATTGCTCGCGAATTTCTGGTCGCGCTTCACTAACTCCACATTATACTTAGCTGCAATTGACAGTATTTCATCATCATTCGAATTCACAACAACTCCATCCAAACCTCTGATTCTTTGAAGCTGCTTAATTTTAGTTTCCAACAAAGTAGAACCAGCGAAAGATCTGATATTCTTGTTTTGAACTCTTATCGACCCTGATCGAGCCGCAATCATTGCTTTAATCTTCATACAGCTTTTATGAAATACTTGCGCGTACCTAAACCATCCGGATGGTTAAATCCTGACATCAAAAATAACATAAGAATCCATATTTCACACGAATGTGTGCGACTCACACGATAATGAAATAATTATCCCTATCGGGTCCGATTCCTGTAATTGCAGAAGACATCAAAATGCGCACAACATCAAGGTTATTGTTGCGCACTTTCCGATGCTCTACGACCGATAACTCCGTCATTAAATTTTGCCAGGCGACGCTGACGCCTCAGCCCCTGTTGATACGCGCGCATCTTTTGATTATCCAGAAACGCAATCACTACAAACATAAAAAGAACCATCACCTGGCTTTTCTGCCGCATGGCCAGCCCCAGGTTACCAGATACCTGCGCGAGCGCCACGGTGACTGTAAGAAAGCTGAGAAATGCAGCCTTAACGAGAAAACTACCTGTGAAAAGAAATTTCAGGCCGTTCATACTAAACAATCTAATCGTCATAAATAAGTAGAACACGTTCTCAAATGACACTATAATACCCAGTAACCCAGGGGAATCAAAAAAAAGCGGCCGATACAAAAAAGCGAACACCTGTTCCGGCAATGAATAATTAGAAATATCTATGCCTGATGTTGCCTTACTCAACTCACTTGCACGATGGCTTAAATTCATTCCGTCAGCAACAAATTCACCTTCATCTATCCCCACCAGCGTAAGTACATCTTTATAGATAAAAAAGAACGCTATTGATGCTCCGACTAAAAATATAGCACGGAGAAACACACTTACACCCTTTGTCGAAAACATGAAGCCCACGGCGGCAGAAACTAAAACGACAAGCAATATATGTGGCCTGACGTGATAAATTATTATTCCACCAATGAGTGTATGTAGCCATCTGGTTCGCAAGTTGCTAATGCCGTAAAAGAACAAGCCAATTCCCGCAAAGATCACGGACCCCTTCCCGAGAGAGTTGGACCAAAAATGCAAATTGGGTAAGAAAATAATCACTGTTACCAGGTCATATCCAAGAATCGTATGGCGAAATTTGATATTCTCTTTAAGAAACATGTACAGATAAACGAAGCCAATCAGACCGAAAAAGGAAAACACAACCATCATCGACTCGTAGGTGAATCCAAAGAACCTAATGAACGGATAAGCTAACCATTCGATGAAAGTTGTACTCGTTCCGTAAAAACTACTCCACGTTGGTCCCCGATAGTCAGTTATAACCTTGATGTAATAGTACCTTGAATCAGACGGATTGAACGTTGCATACAGATAATAGACAAGCCAAAAGAAAACATGATACCCTATCATCCACTTCATCACTCGGCCGTTCAGAAAAGGATGCTTTGACGCCAGACGTCCCACCAGTAGCAGCGCCAATGCAGACAGAAAAGCAATTAAAAATATAGCAGCGACCATGCTTCAGAACAGTTCAAGGTCGCCAATCGAAGGCGACCATTTGCTGAAATTTGCCAGGAACCCCAGATCGTCGTTCGCCAATGGCCTTACTGTCACAGTTGGTCCAACCGGTAGCCTAAACGTCGGAAGGCTGGACGGTACGCCGTGAATCATCCCCGAAAACGTCATGTAATCAATCCTTAGACTTTCCCTCAATTTCTTGAATCGTTCTTTGGCAATCGAGCCTTTCAAAGTACCAAAGCAGTCAACAACTCTCAACTCAAGTCCAAATCGCGTCGCTTTTGCTCTTCCAATCAAAATACCGTTCAAACCCCGGTCGTCCTGATCTGCCATCACAAAATAACTTGCAACGGGTACGTCCTCATAACGCCATCTTAGGTAACTAACAGTCACGTTGGTCATTAGGTTATCTGACTCGTCGATGGCTTGATGAAGCAGCGGATGTAACTTTGGATGCCCTAACATCGATCTATCATAGGTATCCTGATTTCGTAGACCTTGCTTACTTAGCAATAAATTACAGGCAATGTTTACCGGGCGGCGAATAACAAAGCCGATAGGCAGTCTACCTGCCTCCGTCCATCCCATTTTTAAATATCCCGGCTTGCTTTGTTCGTTAGGCGTATTGAATACGAATTGGTCTCCAAGCACTTTACACCGATCAACTAATTCCAGCGTGAGCTTCCGAAAAATTCCCTTTCCCTGATACTGTGGATGTGTAGCGGTGTCGACAGCACGGACAGACTTGTAAACACGGCCGTGCAACACCCATTCCCACCGCATGAAGGCCCTCACACCGATCAATTTTTCGCCTTCCCAGCACAGCAGCACCGCAGACCGACCAAACGGATTGTCAATGTGCTTCCATCGCCAATAAGCCTCGGACTTCGGCATTAGTGATTCGCCCAAGCTTGCTCTTAATAACTCAACGATCTGTGGAATATCGTCTTCTGTTGCTTCGCGGACCTCCATAAGTCGGTATAATCTGTAAATATAAGAATTCTGATATAGGCGATTTCTCCTAAGCAGAAAATACCAACAATTTGTATGTTCGTTCCAACTCGCGCACCATGCATGCCAAACTAAAAGTATCCTCTATGCGTGCCCTGGACAGCCTCCTGAATCTTTTACGTTTTGCGGCATCACCAAGCAGTTCCACGGCAAAGTCAACAAGGGCTTCTGGCCTGTTTACTGTACACAACATTCCATCCACTTCCGGCCTTATAACCTCTTTTGCCCCTCCGGCATCAGTTGCAATAACAGCACAGCTCATAGACATGGCCTCTAACAATGCAAGCGGCAAGTGTCAAACTTTGAACTCATCATAAAAATCTCAAAACCGACCAGGTAGGGACGAACTTCTGCCTGTATCACGGCAAATGAAGGCGGTCTTCCGTACTTTCAATACGTTTAACCATGCATGCAACATCACAACACATTCATCCATTTACTCATTACCGCATCGTAGGTATACTTTTCTAGTCCCAAGGCGGTGTTGGACTGTAGTCGCCGCAACAATTCATCGTTGGATGCCAACTCCAGCATGTATTCACCCAATTTAGCATAATCGCCTACCTCAAACAGAAGTCCGTTCGTTCCATGGCTGATGATCTCAGAAGGCCCTGTTTTGGCGCGTGAAGAAATAATAGGCGTACCTAAACCGAGAGCCTCAACAAATACATTTGGAAAGCCCTCTCTCATACTTGCGCTGACCAGGCATATGGAAGTCTTGATGAAAGGGTAAGGATCCCGAACGAAACCCTTTAGTACCACAAAAGGCGCCAAATTGTGTCGATCAACAAGATCCCTCAAAAAATCCATTTCAACTCCATCTCCACATATCACCAGGTCTGCGTGCTGCTTCAGGCCATACTCAGCATAGACTCGAATTATCTCCCTGACATTCTTTCTGGCATGCAGCCTGCTTACAACGACAAAAAACTTTCTACCATGGACCCTATCGTCTGGAACTGTTAAGTGAGGAACGGGGTAAGGTATCGTCAGCATTCGCTTGCTAAACAAAATATAGGGTTCCACGTCCGTTCGCAATTCCTCAGAACAAGACACAATCCGCCTTATCCAGGGCAAGTTAAAAAAGAACAAGTACTGAAGCTGCTTATATCTATTGAAGGAAAGGGGGTATGTATCAAAACTAACGATGGTTCTGGGGTAGAATGAAGCTGCAGCAAACATCCCGGCAATTCTCGACAATGTAATTAACCTCTTCGGTCTCATCGACCATACCTTCACGAGAAGGGCCAGGTAGACGTAGACTATCGATAAAAACCGTGACCTGAACTTCTTATGATTGATATAGGTAATCTCAACTCTTTCATCAAGATTAAATTCAATATCGGGTTTGAACATCAGCATCCTTACGCGCATACCACGATCCACCAAATGGTTAGCAAGGAGCGCTGCGAATCTTTCTACGCCACCCTTCTTCAACGAACCTATAAAAATCAAATACATAACAATGACCCTAGTATTTTAGAAGTAATCGATAAAACCGCGAAACTTGTTTTTGAATTTGGACAGGAAGCATTGCCAGGAAACGAAACAACCTTAGTTGCCTCACTTTAAGAGGTGCGTCAACGAAAAGAGCAGAGAGGTCCTTCTTCGTCAATGTTCCCATTTTGGCTCGATACCTAACTCCGGTTATCACAAAGCTGTTAGAGAAGCGCTTCAAAGCATAGGCAATATCAGTGTCGGTCTCCTTAGCGAGAAGGTCCCTAACCGTTTGGAAGACGATATGATCGTGAGTCAACGGAATTGTACTCTTAATAACTCCATCGGGTACGTTCTTATTATATTCTGCGGTAACTTCCTTAATCCAAAATCCATTGCGCGCCAACCACATGATGCGCAGCCACGTCTCGTGGTCTCCCCCTCTATTGACTCCACTTTCAGGAAACCCACCGGCAGCAACAACAACTTGTTTTTTAACCGCAACATTAATGGATGAGATTGGCTTAAACAACAGGAAATCATAGAAGCCAAAGCGATGACTACCCATACTTCCGAACCTTTTGCCATACAGCGAAGGTGTCAACGCACCTTTGGCCTCATTCACATATGAGGTGCATACCACGGAAACATCCTTAGCTTCCATTAGTATTGCATCTGAGATAGACTTCAGATGATTCTCATGCCAAAAGTCATCGGCGTCCTGAAATGCGACCCAGTCTGCTTTCGCCTCCGTGATCCCCTTGTTTCGTGCAGCATATCCGCCGGGACCAGGAGTACTGCGACAAAAAATCCGTATGCGTGGATCATCAAACTCTCGAGCGATTTGCTCACTTCCATCCGTCGACGGATCAAGAATAAGCAACAGTTCAAAATTAGTGAATGTCTGTCTCAACACTGATCCGATCGTCCTTGCAAGATACTTTTCTTTGTTATAAACAGGGATCACAACAGAAAAGAAGGGATGTGTGCTTTCAATGGTCATATGTCAAACAAAAAACACCCAATTCGTGCATAAAAAGCTGATGGATACAACTCTCCCTCCTACACATGCGCCGGAATATTGTCAATAGTTAATTTGAGCCTTTCGGCAGTTTTAGATTCGTAGTCGTCCCCTCCAAAGCTTCAAACGCAATTTTATCGCTGCCCTCGTTCATATCCTTTTGTTTGAGTCTATAATTGCATCATACCAAATAATTTCAATATGACGGAAGATAAGGTCCCTGTTAACTACTCCTTTAGCGAAAGTACATCAATTATGTTCTGCGTGTACCTTTCTATGGTAAAGTTGTCTCTATACTTCTCTTTACACGCATCCGATAGCTCCTGATAGTGTTGCGTGGCTCGTACATCCACCATATTGAGAATCAATTGCTTCAGTTGTCCGAGATTCTCATACAAATAACCTGTCCTACCTTCGTCCACAATTTCCGGGAGTGCGCCGGACCGTAGTGCGAGAACAGGAACCCCGTATGCGTACGCCTCAGCAACCACCCGACCAAAACTCTCATTTCTACTGTTCATAATCAGAAAGTCCACTTCAGGATATGCTTGCGCTGGTCGCTTAAAACCACAAAAGTAAATTTCACGTTGGGGGTATTTGTCTTTGAGATGGTTTACATACGTCGGCTCACCACTTCCGTAAATTTTTAGTACGACGTCTCGACGGTCTAGCTCGGAGAATAGTTTGAGCACCTCATCCTGTCCCTTTCGTAAACCTTGTTCAACTTTCCCTACCATCCCAAAAACTACACGCTCATCCTCCCGAGGTGCAACAGCGGTGGATGCCGGCACACCGTTGTATACGATGTAAGACTTTCCGCGAAATGGCCTGGTTGGCAAGTGCTCATACATACCCTTTAGAAACCTTGAATTGTAAATCCTCACGGACGGCCAATTAATGACCCTTCCCCAAAGGCGCGCGTTCCATTCTATATAGAAATCCGTATCTGGGTCGTTTACTGGCTCACGATGGTGCCATACTGCCCGAATGTTCAAAATTCGTGCAACAAAAATACCCATCGGTCCCATGGAAGCGTTCACATAAATCAAATCCGGTAGAACCTTCTTCACATGCAACAAATGGAGCGGAAGGAATATCAAATTGAAGAAGAACTTCTGAAATGCATTTTTGTAGAACCAAATCCAGGCCAATACGCCACTTTGCTGCCTCAACTTCTGAAAGTATCTATCTTTGTATATCCACTTGTAGTGAGGAATGCGCAAGATGCGCACATTTAACCCTTTTAAGCTCTCTGTAAGCGGTCCGTGTCTGGGTACTACCACGACCAATTCATGCTCAGGGAAACGTGAAAGTCCTTCGATCAAATTGAGCATCGAAGTGGGCGCTCCATACTGACTGACAGAAACAGAATAGAAGACTATCTTCATCACTAATTAAAAAACATAGTATCCCACCGCATTAGAATATCAATTAAAAGGTTCAATGAGTTTGTCGACTCGGATGAGTATGAGATTCTATCCGCGGGGCTGTATCAACTACACTTGTTGAAGCTTAACCATATTCTCGAATATTCTTGAATTGTTCTTCAAGTAGTCAAAGCTACCAACCTCTTCGATTCGTCCATTATCAAGTAAAACTACCTTGTCAACGTTCTTGATTGTGGAGATACGATGTGCCACTATCAAAATCGTGTACTGACCTTTCAACGCTTCTATGCTTTCCTGAACCGCCCGCTCTGTTTCTGAATCAAGCGCTGAAGTTGCCTCATCCATGATCAGGATATCTATCTCCTTGTACAACTCCCTGGCAATACTAAACCGCTGCTTTTGACCGCCACTGACTAAAATACCATTGTTTCCAAGGAAAGAATTCTCGCCATCCGGCAGTGCTCGCACAAAATCAATTATTGATGCCTTTTGAAGTGCTATCCAAAACCGCTTCTCCACCTCTGGGGTTCGTTTGTCCCAAAACGTCACGTTGTTGAATACCGTATCACTAAAGATGACTGGGTCCTGAGTAATATATCCTATACGCCGTTGGTAAGTATGGATATCAAGTCGCCTGCTATCCTTTCCATCTATTAAAAATGAGCCTTCATCAACGCTTAGTAACCCACTCATAATGTTAACTATCGTGGTTTTTCCGCTTCCGCTCTCACCAACAAACGCCACTGTTTCATTTCTCTTGACCTTTAAATTCAACTGGCGCAGTACCGGAACACCATTGTAGCCAAACGCCGCTTCATGCAACTGAAGCGAATCCACGAAAGCCGATATTGATTCTTTACCATTGATTTCCTTGTGTACTCTTAGCTCGTGCACGAATTCCTGCATGTTGTCCAAAGAACCTGAGTTTTGCATGAACTGATTCCAGTTATTCTGCACCACCATCAGAAACGAGAGTGAGCGATAGAAAAATGCGAGGCTTAACAACATCAATCCGATGCTGGTTGAAAAGTAGGTCACTTCAATGGATATCACAGCGACAACCACCAGCACAACCAAAGGCTCTCGGGTGGAACTGAGCACGGCGTTGTACATGCCCATTTTTTTCGAGATCCCCTCGGTATAATTCACAACGTCCTTCAACTTTTTTGAATACGGGATGATCAGCGCAGTAGCCTTAAGGTATTTAAAAAAAGCAACTTTCTGAATCAGTAATCCCTGGAAGTTATGCGCTCCGAAGGTAAGCTGCTTTGAAGCCTGCTTAGTGCGTTTGTAGATCTGTTGGTACAGGACATTAGACAGCGCTCCGCCAATCACTACCATCAACGCAAACTGCGCATTGGCAAGGAAGGCCATAAAAGTATACACCAACACCAACACCAGCGTCTGGACCGTTGATGCGTAGCTTCGATAGGCGCTGCCGACTTTGTTTGTCTCCCCGCTCAACGTGTTTTGAATTCTCCCCACGTCAGAAGTGACAAAGGCCTTGTAGTCATACTTGACGAGTGCATCTATGTTTTCGAAACGGACTTTTTTCATAAAAAACCGAAGATTGACTACCCTGTACCAGGCATCAAAAAAACGAGCGACTCCTTTCAGCGAAAAAAAAAGAACCATCACGCTCATCACCGAAACCAGTGTCAAATGAAATCCTAAATGTTCCATCCCGTCCACCAGGAACCGGAGATTTCCCATGTCATCCGACTTGAAGGAGTTTCCCTCGCCACCAGCTACCTGCAGCAAGGGCAGAAACATGGCTATTCCTAATCCATCCAACACAGCTACGGCTAAACTAAGTCCATTTGCTAAAAAGAACCGATATCGCAAATGGCTGTAGAAATAAGCTAAGTGTTTAAAGTGTTTCTTTATTAACTGCTTTAGTTTTTCCACCATTCTCTTAGTGCGTCTTCGTCATTAAAAGCTCAAGTTTTAACGCCTTTTTTCCTTATCCTCATCGTAGTAGCCATAACCATAGCCACTATACCCCATACCATATAGGTATCCACCATAGTAACTGCTCCCCGACTTCGCCAACCCTATATCGTTCAGCAAAACGGTAAAATTTTTCAGCCTGCCTTCCTGGTACAGCTCGTCGATCATATCCAAAGCCCTTTTAGGTGTAACACCCTGCCGGACGATCAGGATGTTACTATCACAGTACTTCAAAAGCTCCATTGCATCAGATACGAGGCCAACAGGTGCCGTATCAAATATGATGTAGTCGTACTTTTCCTTAAGAATCTCCATCAATTCGTGCATCCGCTCGCTCCCCAATAGTTCGGCGGGGTTAGGGGGTACATTTCCAGCGTCGATAATGTCAGGGTCTCCTGGTTCTGCCTGAATAATAACCTCTCCCACGGTTGCCATTCCAGCCAAATAGTTGGAGAGGCCCATTTTACTCTTACTGGCTATATAACTCCCTAATTGAGGTTTACGCAGGTCTGCTCCAATCATCAGCGTTCGTTTGCCAGTCATCGCCAGCATGTATGCCAGGTTAATGGTGCAGAAAGTTTTGCCTTCTCCACCGATCGATGACGTTACCGAAAATATCTGTGCGGTTTGCTTTTCCGTTTTCGCCATAAACTTAAGGTTGGACCTAACGGCCCTGAAGGATTCCGCAACGACCGAACGGGGATAATCCTTGACTACCTTATTTGTCACGTACTTGCTGTGCGCCACATTTCCCAGCAGGGGCATGTGCAGGTGACGGTCCAAATCATCGCGGTCGGCGATACGGGGGTTTGTTATATCACGTATCAGGAAAAATGAAACCGGGAACAAGAAACCGACCGCAGCAGCAATGATAAGATTGAGATCGGAATCGGGCCTGATGGGCGTCCTGGAATAGTCCGGCGCATCAATGATCTTATAGTCGGAGGTGGCACTGGCTTTCGAGATTGCCGCTTCCGCGCGCCTGCGGATGAACAAATCAAACAGGCTACTATTGATCTGCAACAGGCGCTGGTTCTTGTTCAATTCGAGCACATCTTGCTGCATGCCGCCAATGCCTGCATATACCTTGGCGACCTCCTTGTCTATGTCCGCTATGGCCATCCGGTTCCTTTCTCTTGCGCTGGCCATGGCTTCGAAAATCCCCTTGTCCAGTTTGCGTTTCACACTGTCACTCATAATCACCAGCGGATTCAGAACATTTTCCGGTGTGCGCAGTGCACCTTCAGTCAACCTTTTGCCAATATACTGACGCACCCATTCGTCCATCAGCGGAACATTCAACCCCACCAGGCTCGGCGCAAACGCGTCGTCATTTCGCTTCTTGTTGTAGTAGTTTTCGAAATAATCCAAATACCGGTTACTGTACACGAATTGAGCCCTTAGCGTATCAAGCTGGTTCAGTTTTGCAAAAACTGACTCCGATCCAAGCGGCATTTTTCGGTTATCCAACTTAAGGTCATCGACCAGCGACTGATAAAAGTTCAATGAATCGTCAACGATTGCCATCTGGCCATCGATGAAGGCGATGGTATTATCCAGGGTTTCATTTTTTTCTTGCAGCGCAATCTCCTCTACGGCGACATAGTAAGCATTCATGAATTTTAGGTCCCGCTCAGGAACTTCACCCTCCAACTTAATGTCAAGCATGGCCGAGCCCCGCAATGCCCAACTAATTTCAATTCTTTTGCTATACTCCCGGACCAGATCCTCCTTCCTGTTCAAAACAAAGTAGTATTTGTCGTGCTCTTCGGTTCCACCATTAGTATTTTCTATCCGAAGATTCGCCGCACCCAATTGAAGTACATTTCCGTACTTGTGCTTTTTTCCGGAAAGGTCTGCCCACCGATCGTCCTGAATGTTTAATTCGTATTCTTCAGGTGAAAGCTGATTGACGTAAATTGGTACGCTGTGCGGATAACGGTCGTTCCGGATCGTATCAATCGTCACCATGAAACCGCGTCCGCGGGCGGATTCGTTCGTTTTGACCACGCCTTTAGAAAAGTAGCTGATCCGTAAATCCAACTTGTCAATGGCAGCTTCTATCCGCTTTCGCGACTTCAGGATCGGTATCTCTTCATATATTTCGACAAGACCGTTTAAGAAAAAGCTAGCATCAACAAGCCCTGGTACAGGACTAGTCTGAGTACCTGAAAATTTGTTGGTCGTTATGCGCGCATGTACCAAATACACCGGGGTGAGGTACCGGTTATACGCATAGCCCGACAATACAGAAAAAATGAAAAATGCGAGGATGTACGGCCACCTCCTCAAGAGGTTAATCAGGTACTTCTTTATGTTTACCGGCGACGCCTCCTCCGCAAATTTCGCCTCAAAATCATTCCCGGTCGTCATCAGTTATTCAGATTAACAAGCAGCAAAATGAGCGTTAAGGTCGTTGTGACCAGGCTTACGCCCATGACGTAGGTTGGGACCGTGTACTTTCGGCTCGCCCTTGCCTTTAACGGAGGCACGATGATGAAATCGTCGGGTTGCAGGTAGAACCCTGGCTGCCCGAGGATATCCTCGCGCAACATGTTGACGTAAAAGACTTCAGCATTAATCCCGGTCCGACGGACAACCTTAATCTGCGATCGATCCGCAAAATCGGTTAAGTTGCTCGCCAGTGCAATCGCATCAACAATAGAGGCATTCTGGTCAAAGATTGTGTAACGCCCTTCGGTGTTCACCTCTCCCAAAATTGTGAAATGAAAGCTAAGTAATTGTATCCGTATGACTGGAGTTTCGAAATATCCCCTGACCTTCTCTCTGATAAGAGCCTCCGCTTGCGGTATAGTCTTTCCTTTCAGTTCAACCTTTCCAACATATGGAAGCTCGAGGAACCCTTCTTCATCGATTATGAAACCTGACTGCAGGCGATCCAATGCAATAGGACTTATGCCTCCGTCACCCGTGCCGTTAACTGAACCTGAGCCTGAACCTCCGCCTCCACCCCCTGAGTTATTCCTGCTGTTTCCCGAGCCCTTATTGGACTGGTCATACTGGTTCAGCTTTCGTATTATACCGAGTTGTTCCTCGTATTTCTTCACAAAGTCGAACTCCTGAGGTGTGATGCTGGCAATGTTCAAAGATATAATATCACCTGCCTTTAACTGGTATTCCGCGAACCTCGTCGTGTACCGCCGTTTCATGGTGTCAGTGTTTTGGAATTCGCCAGCCTTGGGATCGCTGTCATTTTGCAGGTACGTGATGCGCTTATTGGGGACGCAACCTACGATCAGCCCCATTGCAACTACATACCAGAAGATTCTCTTCGCCATTTGTCGTTATAAATCAGGTCGTTACCTTCATCAGGGTCAATCTTCACAAATACTGACATCGCCATTGCGCAACCAATTTAGCGCAATCGTAGTGATGAAACTCCAACCCAACAGAAGCCGACTCCATGAAATTATTTCACCGAACAACCGTTCGGCAGGAACGGTATGTTTGTCTCGAAAATATCAATCATTCCTAAGAGCGATAAGGGTTTTCGAGGTACCAGGCATTCATTCCAAAGATGGCAAATATAACAATTAACCGATAAGCCTCTGTGTCAGAAATGCCGATTTGCGTCACTTTAGGGTGGCGTCTTGCCCCATTTGTAAGCAGTTCGCTTTCCGATTAAAGAGATTTATTGGAGACCTTAGAAACTCGCCGTGTCGCAAGGGGCGTTCGGTGATCCGAAAAATGATTCACCTACGCATCAAAATCGTTTCAACGGTATCGATGATGTGTTCACCAACGCGAAATTCGTAAGGGGTACCGATCGAAGCGTCATATAACTTTGTACGTGACCTCGCAGTGGCTGAAGGCTGTTCAAAATTGGCCCGTACCTTTGCAACCAGGTCTTCCTTACTATGCGATTCAACAGCGATGCCCGTTCTGATGAATCCATAGTAATCGACGAAATGGTCGGGAACGTCCCAAAAATAGTATTGGTAGGGTTGCACATTCATAGTTGCCGCTTCAAGGATAATTGAAGAATTACCTGCTATCAGCACATCAATATCCATCAAAAACTCGAGGCTGGTCTGTTCGGAAGCACGTGAAATTGCATACCCGGCATCAAAACTTCTTTTATCCGCCGGATGTCCCCGGACGATAATGTTTTCGCTTCCAAAATTCGCGGAAAGAAAATCAGAGAGTTGTTTCACCCTCGCTAACTCATCGCGGGTATTGTACGCCACACCAATCTTACCTAGCCGTTTCCTTCCGCTAATTGCTTTTCCGAACTCATCGAAACGTTGATTGCCTATCGCAATGATCTCACCCAGTGAGCCTGGGATATTTCGATAGATATCTGCTGAGTAGTCGCCGTAAAGCAGGGCATGGGACGAACGCAACGGAGGGAAAGAGTCCGTTACACTGGCATGCTGTATGTAAAAGCAGGGTATGTTCAGTTTCCGGCAGGCCAGTATCAGTGCCCGACTTGCCGGAACATGATCATTTGAGATAAAGATGCAAACAGGCTCATTCCCACGGAGCAGATCGACGAAGGAATCAATAAAGCCATAATTGCTTCGGATCCGATCAAAATGTTTGACGCGATATTTGGGATGGATCCAAAGATACAAAAGGAAGATGTATTTGTCCAGACGTCGATAGTATTGCCAATACTTGCGAACATTCACAGCACCTCGCATTTTGCCAACATAACCCCCATCAGTAGCAAGAATTGCATCCTTGTAGTAATCGATTAAGAATTTGAGAGCTAAATAATTATTGTAGGTATTCGCGTAAACTATTTTTTTTCCTTTGAAGTCAGGCCGGACGAGCGGCTTTCTGATTCCCACTCCGGCAAAATCGCGCAACAAATGGAGAGTCCACTGGAAGGGAAACCACAACGCTCTTTTCCAACCGAGTTTATGATTGCGTGGGGGCTTGATGTATAAGTGGAATAAGTCTTTCGGTTCCTCAAACATAGCCTTCCCTCACGATTTGAGCGATCCGTTTGTAAATTCTTGCCGGTCCCAGCTGGTCGACCTTTCCCTTTGAATTCTTTCTCATGGACAGCAGCACGTCCCTATTGGCTGACAAATATCTCACGCGGTCAGCAAGCTGCTGAAGGGCACCTTCGCCGAACAATCCCATATCTTCGGCGATGCCAAGGTCAAAAACCTCCCGTCCCATAGCCACTACGTGATCCGGTTTTTCAAATATGTTCAAAGACGGTAATCCTGCGTGTATCGCCTCGATGGTCGTCAGACCGCCAGCTAGAATGGCGATCGTGCAATTGGATAAGACATTCCACATGGAACGATTCGTTTTCGCGAGGATGATCTCATGGTTGCTATCCCGGCGAATGGTATCCACCAGATCCTGGTATGAATGCCGGTACCCCTCTCCCAATAACACCCAGAAGGTACATGGCACATCGACCCGCGAAATTGCCTGAAGAACCCGAAGCGTCTTATTTGGAGCATCGCCACCGCCCATGGCCACGCCAATAGTCAGATAGGGACGGAGGATATGGTGTGCATATACGTCATCGGGTATAACGTCACAATGCTCGTTAAAGACTGCAAACTCAAGTCCTTTATAAATACCCACACTTCCCATTTGAAGTGCATGAAAGTTACGGGTGAAAAGGTAGTCAACGCGTTCCATATGGTTGAATACCGGCGATATAGAGACTATAAGTCGTGATCTTTTTCTTGCCGCAGTAAAAAAAGGATCGGAACAATATACAGTGTCGAACACCACCACATCCGGCGAGAATCGATCGATCGCGGCCAAAGCCCCTTCTTCATCGCTGCAGAGAAATGTGGCATCAGCAATTTCCCTAAAGAAATGCTTGTCCTGTTCTTCGACTACGGGTAGTAGAAGTACCTGTGTTCCGTCAGGGGCGGCTTTCGCAAAAGTCCTGGACCGAAAGAAATGACCAAACCCAAGTTTGGTACCTCCCGTACAAAATATCGCTAATTTCATTCCTTATTCACTGGATAGTCAGGTGCCTGAACACCCTCACTTTACTTTCTCAAGTGCGAAAGGTTCGAACTGCTCTATATCGTTTGCCGCTGTTTTGCCAATAATCAGGCCGATATCGTCCGCGTTCATAATGCCTTCCGGCCTAACGCATAGGACATCTTCATCGGTAACCGTCTGTCCCGCGGCAATTCGCCGGGACGCATAAAGAGATCTTCTCGCACGTTTTCGCGTATAACGTTCCGCATCTGATATCTTATCCGACACTGGGCGCATAGCTACCTCGGCCGCGCGTATGTCAGCCACATAACGCGTGAACCCTTCTTCCTCCATGGCGTATGCGTGATCAAAACCCTCTTGTGTGCGATCCGTAGTGAAATGTTTTTCGAACCAGGTGGCGCCGAGCGCGAGCGCCATGCACGCCGCGATGCTTTCGCCCGTGTGATCCGAAAAGCCCACCTCGGTTCCAAATGTCTTCCTCAGAGTAGTAATGAACGATAGATTGGCTTGTTCAGTCTTTGCCGGATAAACAGATACGCAATGCAGCAATACGATATCCGGCTTGCCATTCCTGCTCAATTCGTTCATGGTTTTCTCAATATCCTGCAGCGACGACATCCCTGTGGACAACACGACTTTCTTGCCCCGGGCAATCACCTGCTTGAGGAAGCGAATGTTATTGAGGTCACACGAAGCTATTTTAATGTAAGGCGGGCTCATACTTAAAAGAAGATCAAGACCCTGCTCGTCGAAAACAGAGGCCGAGAAGGCAATTCCCACCTTGCTGCTCTCCTTGTCGAGTTCATGGTAGGTCTCATCGGGTAGTACCGTTGATTCACGTATCGCGATAACCTTCTTGATATCGTAATGGCCGTAGCTGTACTGCCCCGGGAGATAAAGCCCCCATGGGTTGATGATCTGAAACTTGACGGAATCGGCTCCTGCCCTGGCGGCCAATTGTATGAGTTCTATAGCTTTTTCCTTCGAGCCGTTGTGATTCGTACCCGCCTCTGCAATGATATGTGCCATCGTTACATTCTTTCGTTTACCAGTTGTGCAAACTTCTCGCTACTCTCTGCCATGGTATGGCGAAGCGCCGCCCAGGTCGTCCCAGAGAGTTTTTGTTTGATACCCTTGAGATCCGAAATATTGTTCAGGCGATTTTCGATTTCTCCGAGAAGATCATCCTTGAGCAGGTCGATGTTCCAGTCCGACATCCCGAGCGTATCCAGCATACTTAACGCCCGCTGGTCATAGCTGACCTTGATGGCGGGAACATCATAAGCCAGGCATGGAATGAAAGAGTGCAGGCGGAACGTAAGGTTCAACCTCGTATTCCGTAGCCACGTAAGATAGGTGAATACATCTTCTGTATACAGGTAGTCTACTTCCTTGAAAGAAGCGGCAAACGGAATGTCGCGATGATCATGACAGAGGAATTTCACATTCTTGTATCCCTTGCGCTTCAAAAGCGCGATGATCTCCGTTAACTGATCACGAAGACGGTACTGATATTCAACCGGTATGCTCATCAACGTTGGTGTACGTATCGAGATCAGGGCATCGGACTTATCGGCGTCCATGATAGGAACCAGGTGTTGAGGGATCTCATTGATGAATAACGTCGGACAACCTCCCAGTGTGTTGGTGCATCCCAGGGAATCAAGATAGGCCTTAGTTGCCTGATCACGGGACAATGAAATGCTGGTGTACTGGTGTAAAAGCTTCAACTTGTCGTCGGCCATCGTATCGGTGCGATCGACGAGCTTTAACTCCTTGTTGTAAATCTTCCCACGTGATACGCTAAATACCATCAGCGGTTTCTCCAAAGCACGCATGGCAATCGGATTCACCTCTAGTTCACCATTCTCATAAAGATTTCCACCCCCTACAATAACGCCGTGTCCAAACTGGTTGACCTCATAAACCGTTTGAGATGACAAGCCAGCCTTCCTGTGTGCCTCGTATTTACCAGTGGCCGGCAGCGAAATAACGTTGTAGTTCTCTTTGAACGCCATTCTCACAAAGTGATTGACGCCTAGATAGATTACGTCGTTACCAATATTAAATCCTTTAGGGCGGATGGAATAGATGTTTTTCATTTTACCGGTTGCGTTTCAAAATTTACTGTATTTAGACGTTTTTATAGGTGGTCTTCTCTCGTAATTGTTTTAACAGGTCAGAATCATCCTTGTACGCAATTTCGCAGTTGCTATTTATTTGCGCGATATCTGGATTATTTCGCAGAAACTCGTAGAGACTTAAAGCATCAAACTTCTGTCCTGAATGATTAAAGTTCTTCTCTATCTCAACAAACATACGGAGATCCTCTTCATAGTCCAGTGTTAAGCGGAAACCATTAACAAACTCCTCCGGCAGTTGAACAATGTTTAGCTTAAATAATGTGGGATTATTTTTGAAATAATACGACATGTACTCAGAATAGGGTGTACCGCCAAAGAGCTCATATGCCCTATTGAGCGCCGTCACGTTGATCACTTCAATATTGGTACCTATTGCCGCATTTCCAGCGGCGGTATAGTCTGCGCCCTGATCAAAATGTTTTTTTAACAAAAGCTGCAATACGTCGTCAGATCTGTATGGGCTGTCGCCTGTAACCCGAATCACGATGTCCAGTTGATATAACTTTGCAACGTTCAAAAATCTATCTATGACATCATTTTCACTACCCTGGAAGAACTTGACTTGATCTGAATATGTGTAGTTCTTCAGAATCGCATCGTCCTCATGTGTCGAAGTTGCCAGAACAACTTCGTCCACGTTTGAAAACTGAAGTGTGTTTTTGATGCACAATTCGATAGACGTCAATTCGCCAATTTTCCTCAGCGCTTTCCTCGCCAACCGGGATGACTTCATTCGGCAAGCGACTATCGCTCCAATTCTGGCTGTTCTCATATCCTGCGGACCAATTGTTGCGCCTGCAACTAAGTCTGATGACACCAAAAACCTACTTTGAATTAACCTTCTAATTTCTACAGAAGAAAGTCCATTCTTGCTTGTCCTCTTGTAATCGAGTTCAAGGAGCGAAATCAATTGCCCCGCAGCAAGTCCGTTCTTCACCATAGGCACCAAACGCGAAGATGAAAGATACTTTCGCTCGCGATCATTAATAAATTCAGCTCGATAAAGCTCCAGATACTTACGAAACATGCCAGCAAGCTCAGAAAATTGACGATGATTAATACTTGAGTAGTAGTCATACTCCGTAGGCAGCATTTCACACTTAATGTGCTTCTCTATAAACTGAGCACCGCAAAAGGACGCCACTAAAGGCAATATTAACACATCTTCCGACGAATCTTCCACGTGATCCGTAAAGGACAACCTATTATCAGGGAATTGTTCTTTCAACCATGACAACTTCCCCAAGCCACTATCACCAAACTCCGTTGGATGGGACTGAAAACCGGCTTGCAAAACTATCTCACATCCCAATGTTTGTTTAAGTTCAGAAATCTCCTGGTCGATGTCTCCCTTCTCATATCCAGAAATGTTTAAAATGCAAATCTTATTTTTAAGAGGAAGGCCCGACAAAGCACTTCTCAATGGATAATTACCTAGTACTGACGACTGCAACTTAAATCCCTTGATTTTATCGATATTCTCAAGCAGAATAGAAACCGAAAACTCATCAAACAAATCCAGCCAAACTTCCTTTGTCACGGACACCTTAGTAATTATTAGTGCCCATTGAGCGCTATCAAAATACAATTTCTTGTAAGTCGAGTATCCCTTGTATGTCTCGTCAGCCAAAAGGTCAAACTTGAATGGCTGAAACTTCATTCCCATTCCCCTAAACTCATCAAACTCCTGCAGTAATTGGTCAATGTATTCCATACTGCCGCCGTGGGTACTCGCCACTTCAAGAATCGGATAAACATTCATCATTGGTACATGTCTTTTATACTTCAACAATACAGCTGCTTTATGCTTGCCGCAACTTACGTCAAATCGTGGGCTGTCTTTTAGGGCGAAGTGCCATCCCACCTCCAGATGCTACTCCACTCTCAAGAACGCGCACAATCGCACCTTCCTTGCAATGAAATCCATCATAGAAATCCTCGTCTTTGAATTCAAACTTTGAAGGGTCATATCCGCCGACCACTAGAACTCCAGTGGATGCACCAAGCGTCCTGTAGAAACGCTCTGCCTCAAGCACTATCCTCAAGTTACTTTTCTTCACCACGAAATTGTTATAAATAAACGGATGCATTGGGCTCAAATAAAATACCACTTGGACGTCATTCTTCTGAAGATATTGGACAAATTGCGTCAACATCATCCTATAACGCTGAGAGAGACTCGGATAGTCCTTCAGGGAGTAATAGATCATTTCCTTGCCTTCAACGCGCCTTTTTTTTGCCACACCTGACAATTGTCGAAATTTTGAGTCATAAGTAATGGATCCGTCGTAATGTTTTGTGAATTCACTGTTCACCCAAGTGTCGGTTGGCCTATACTTCGTAACAGGGCCTTCGCTTAAAAGTTGGTTCAGTGATTGCCTAAAATATACGATCGATAGCAACTCTTGAAATCGAGAGAACTCACTTCGCGTCACAACCTCGTCTTTTGAACCGGATGGCATTCCAATTTTCTCAAGCATATCAGACACTTGCGGGCCCAATGTCTCCCATCTAATTTGCCTGTGATTGTCATTTAGCAAATGCGGACCTAGATCAATAAGAACACACTTAATTTTCACCCGCTTACTGTCGTATAGTTCATAGATACCCAAATAGTCCTCAAGCGTTGCACCAACCACCGCATTGTTTATAAAAGAACTCGTTCCAACCATGTCTCCCGATAAAGACAATATCTTGCTCGACCCCAACGCCACCACCTCAGGTGCCATTTTCATTTTCGAAATAAACAACTTCTGAAGGAGCCGATCATCGTAGTTGTGCGTGGCTATACCAGTCACATTCTTGCCATCAACTAAATAATTCACAATACCATCCTCGTAATTTCTACGAACAATATTTGCTGGGTCCACATAAATACTAATGGAGTACACTAGCAAAGGTATGGGCAACAATAGAAAGAACCGCCTCAAGAACTTTCTCATAATTAAAATTTGAAGTAGAGAAACTTACTTTCGCCAAATTCACCAAGATAGATCATCGCCATAATAAGGACATAATAAAAAACGATTCTCAATTTCTCACTCTTCACACCCGATAGGTCTAGTCCATGCGCCCGATCACGCTGTATCCATTCAATAAAAAGAAAAATGACAATTACAACGCTAAGCCTCATTACACCCAGCCCATTAAATGAGATCGGGTTGCTAAAAATAGTAAAAGAAAAAATTTGACGATAAATCTGGATTGCTTGAGAGATATCTACAGAACGAAACAAGACTATCATAAGCACCAACACCGAAAATGTAAAAAGCATCTCTAGGGCCTGCCGCACGCTGGGAACCAGTCCACTTACACGCTTTCGTCTATTGAAGCTCCCCGTCAATACTCCGGGGATATACATCAAGCCATAAGTGAAACCAAACGCCACAAAAGTCCAATTGGCACCATGCCAAAGGCCGACGATCACCATCGTGATCAGAATTGATACCGCAATTCCCACTTTTCCGAAGTCTCGCAAGGCAATCGTCAAAGGCGTAAACAAATAGTCTGTTAGCCATTTTGTTAGGGACATGTGCCATCTGCGCCAAAAGTCAGGAATGCTTTGAGCGAAAAAGGGAAAATCAAAATTCTTTGCAACGGTGAATCCTAACAGCCTGCCCACTCCTATAGCCATATCAGAGTATCCAGAGAAGTCAGCATAAACTTGAATTGTAAATAAAAAGCTTCCCAGTAGGAGTGTACTTCCTGAATAACGGTCGCTGTTAGAAAATATCAACTCCGTAATGGGAGCACATCCATCGGCAATCACCACTTTCTTAAACAGACCCCAAAGTATTTGTCTCAATCCATCTACTGCAAGATCATATTGAAATACCCTTTTACTTCTCAGCTGAGGAATAAAGGTATTAGCACGGTCAATTGGCCCTGAAACGAGTGTCGGAAAGAAAGCAATAAACGTAAAAACCACTATCCAGTCACGATCCGCCTCAATATTGCCACGATTCACCTCGATCAGATAGCCAAGCATTCTAAACACATAGTAACTAACTCCCAAGGGAAGAACAACTTTAATCAGGATAGTATTCGTGCCAATACCCAAAAATGCTAGTAACCCTTCAAATCCAACAACGAAGAAATTAAAATATTTAAACCAAACTAATATCCCCAAAATGACAGCAACTCCTATAATAAAAAGTACGCGTTTCGTGGAGTCCAACACCGCTCTTTCAACTACAATCGCACAACCAAATGTAAATGCCGAAGCTCCAACCAATAAGGCAAGAAATCTCCAATCCCACCATGCATAGAACGCGTAGCTGGCAAATAACAAAAGAGCATTCTGCAACTTAAGATTGGCATTCAGGCCAAACCAGTAGATCCAAAAGACAGCTACAAAAAAGACTAAAAATTCAAACGAATTAAAAACCACATGAATTCCATTATGACCGGTCACCCGGTTCGTGCTCAATTAGTTCAATCAAATTCCCTTCCGGCGTGTATAAAAACGCGCAACTTCTTCCATTAAATGCTTCGGAAGAAAAAATCTCCATGCTTTTATAGTTCAGGTCCTCCAGTGTTGCAATCGTTGACATAACATCCCGCACCAAGTACGCTACGTGATAATAACCGCCACCTTTCTTCAATAATCGACTGACTTTGGAGAGTTCGGATATTGGTTCAACCAACTCAATAAAACCCGTGGGCGACACACGAACAAAGCACACGCGGACCAACTGCGAGCTCACAGTGTACACCTCTGAAATAGCATCTCCGCCGAATACCACTGAATAATGACGAACAGACTCATCAATGCTGTTCACTAGTAACCCCACGTGGTGAAAATCAAGACCTAGACGCTCTGACATCATCCTACTTTGCCTTAACTAAAACGCCGGCAAACATCATTGAAATCTTATACTGCTCAGCAAATTCAGGTGTCACGTCTTCTGCATATATACACCTCTCCTCTTCAATGCTGAAGCCAGCTTCCTTGATAACATTCCGAATGTCATCTGCATTTTTGAATAAATAAATATGATCTATCGCCGGAGCATTTGTAGGTGTGGTTACGTATACCTTACCTTCATCATTGACGAGGCTATGGAGCTTCTTGAGCAACCGAACGGGGTCCTCAACATGTTCAAGAACTTCGCCCATAGTAATGAAGTCGTACTTGCTAGCCGGAAAGTACTCAAAGACATCGAGCAAATTGTAGTTCACCGTGTCATTCGAGATCATTTTGCGAGCGATCTCTATTGAGCTTTTACTGATATCGACCAGATCATAAATAGCACCCGACCCAATAATCGAAATAGCCTCAGAGATGTACAATCCATGGCCGCCACCAACCTCCAAATAGCGCTTGATATTTTTCTTACTCCTAGTAATAACGTCATTGAAATGCAGCAGGATATCATAATGATGAACCCACAGGAATTGCGACATCACAAGTCCGTGCATATAATACTCCATGACCTCTGGATCACTGTATACCCGAGCATTTACTTCATCAAATGATTTACTCGTGTACTCTCCAGTTTGCGCAAACTGAACCGACTCAAAATTGACATCAGCAATCATCTTGAGGTAACAATCAATTCCATATTCAAGATCCTTACCTTCATTACCAAGCAAGGAATTGTACCTATTCAGAAACGCATCAGCCCTCCTGAAGTAGGCTTCATCCATTTTCTTGAGGTTGCGTTTCACCTTTTTGCTGTGTAGTGGATTCAGTGTACTTATCCTGTCTACCACTTGCTCTAACAAAGACTTTTGCATAATTAATTTTGAGACTATTTGACACTCTTTGACGCTATCGAACTTACAAGATCTCCAATTTTGGCCCACCCCTGGATTTCCTTTGACGTAAATCTCAACTTAAATTCCTTTTCAATGGCGACGACCAATTGAATGTGATTTAGCGAATCCCACTCCTCTACATCGTTTGCAGTTGTTTCTTCTGCCATTGTGATTGTGTCGTTATCCAGCACATCTCTAAAGATGTCATTTAACTTCTCCAAAATTTGACTGCGATCCATTGACTTTTGTGTTTTAGTTGTGATAGAATATCATTGTTTCCCTTCGACCGTCTTAATGTAGACGGGTTTAATTTCATACTGGGATAAATTCAGATGCCAATATTGCTCTTTTTGACAGAATCCCAATTTACTATAGTGATCCTTAACCATCCCATTCTTCGCCGAGGGAATGTATTCGCCCACAATACCCATGTATCCACTATCCTTGGCCAACTGGATGATTGTATTCAAAACAAACCTTTCCATCCCTCGTTTTAATACTCGGCAACTCATGAACCAGCTCTCTACAAACAGTGTGTTTGATTCCGGCTGTTTGCGCATGACAACTGCACACACCAATCCATTGTCTCCAAACCTGTCGGCCAACGTAAAGCTAAGCGTGTCGTAGTCTTCTTTCCTGACGAGGCTTTCTATGTCTGCTTCACTATAGCGAACAGTTCGCAAGTTGAATTGATTGGATCGCTGGGAAAGCTGCGCCACTCTTGGTGTAGTAAACTTATTAAATCGTTCTACGACAGAAACCATTTCCAAATCCCGAAGAAAATCGTCCTCGTTTGAAAAGGCTTTCTGAGCCTTAGATCGGTGTGCCTCAACCTGATACTGCTTGGTCCGCTCCGCATCAGCTTCCGAAACGGATGTAGTCTCAAACAAGTTCTGCGAATATAAATATTCCAGATACTCAGAAGGGTCCTCGGGCAATTCGGGCACGGCAATGTCTGAGATATTCGCCCGGACGAAATTTCTCTCGAAAGGGTTATCATCTAAAAACACCATGGAATCGAAGCCAATATTGAGTATCGATTGGATATGCTTAATGTTGGATACTTTATCCTCCCAATTGGCCACAAACACAGCAATGTCGTTCAAACGCAATACCATGTCGGGGTGCTTTTCAAATGGCTCCTTTGCAATCTCCTCTGAATTTTTACTACAAACTGCCAAAATAATCCCTCGGTCTTTTAGCTTCCTTATCCAATATTGAAGTTCTGAAAATGCCTTCCCTATTCCTAAACCACCGATTTGGATATTCTCCATACCATCGTCGCCAATAACGCCACCCCACAATGTATTGTCGAGATCAAGAATTAAACACTTCTTTACGTTTCCGCGAAGACTCACAATAATATCAACAGCGCGAGCAGCCACATCCGGGAGAATGTCCAAGGCAAAGATCATTTCGGCGTTTACATAGAGTGACGGTTGAAATGCAGTGAGTCGGCCACGTAGATTCTGCAAACTCGCAACGTCCACGAGGAACAAATTGTGCCGACTTTGACTAAACTCCATTAACTCATAATTCAATTTCCTGGTCTGAAATAGAAATGACGACTTAACTTTATTGGAATAGTTTCCATAAACCGCATCATCAATCTCAGGGTAATTGAAGTATAAAATGGTTGACTGGAGTCTTTTGTCTATTGCCTCAACCAAATCCTTAATCAGGTTAAGTTGCTTTTCTGCGATCGTGCTATGCTCTGTTGGGAGAAGTTTGTTATACTTTAGAAGAAAGCGATGCGTCGAATGAAATATTATAATGACCTCTGGCTTGAATTCAAAAAGATTAGAAGTACTGTCATAAATTTGATTCTCAATCTGACCAAAGTCAGCCTCGAACACATCAAAAGTATATCCACTCTCAATTGCAGTACCTTTGATGGCAATTGTGAGTAGCTGAGTTGCTGTGTCCCCTAAGATTGCAACACGAATCGACTTTAAATTTGACGGCAAAACTTTTAAATTCTTCTTTAATTCCGCAAATGTTTTCATCGCTATCACTTTTACCCGTTCGCAAGAAATGGATTATGAGAATCACTTCACTTCTACTAAGTAAGTCTTCAAAACCTTCGCTAATACCATCGAGTACCTTGCTGAAGATGTCTTGTGCAAATGATGGACGTCTGTGAATCTCAGGCCCTCTATTTCCGTAGACATATCAAGAAAAGGAACGCCATAGCTTAGGCTAATCGAGTCCATTTTATTTGTAAAGTCTGGCATTGCTGTCTCCTCAAGTGTTCGCATTTCCTTCCCAATCGGAATACGAATCAAAAAAACACGACCATGCCTTTTTAAAAATTCTATTGTTCGGCAAAGATAATCCAATCTCACTCTTGAAATATGAAAGTTCCCATCCTTCTTCCTATATCGATTTATCGTCTTATGCATGCGCGACGTCTGAGCAGCAGAGTTCATTGCAACGTTGATCTCAAGCCACCCGTCATCATGCAGAACGTGATGTCGGGAACGTAATCTGGATCCAATAATATTGGCGTATAAATGCGGATAAAAATTTAACATGTACTCAAGATTCGGGTTAATAGACACGTGCCTAACGTTCGCAAGAAAATTTCGCTTCTCGGGTAAGTCCATATCTTCCAGACTCGAATCACTTGTAGCCACGCTCCATGGATCAACTGCCAGTATAAATATCCCATCGTTAGAATTAGCAACTTTGCGCTGTATGCTGGACAAGTATGCATCGCCATAGGGCGAGTTCGCAAGCGTGAACGCATAGTTATAGAACGGGTGCTTCGTTAGCCTGCCAAGCTCTTTATTCAGAATGGCCGGCATGACTCCCTGCGCGGCGCGGGATGTACCCAGAATAAGTGACGCCTGTTTAGGAGTGGTGAATCGTAAATAGAATTGATCGGAATACCCTCCTTCTAACATGAAAACAGCAAGAACGCTTCCCAGTAAAAGCAACTCAAACAACAGACATTTTATCAAGAGCTCCCTCATAGCCTAAAACTGGAAATAGATGAATTGCTGTTCCTTTCCCCCAAAGAGAAATATGACCATCGCGAGAGAATAGTAAAAGCCCCAGCGGACAATCACTGGCTTGTTTACGAATAAGCCTTCTATCCCATAGGATCGGTCCCGGCCAAGCCACTCGATTAGAAGTAAGCTCACTACAAACGGAGCTAGCAATACAATTTGCATGGGCATTGCGGGAATCGTGACCAATGAAATCGAGAACATCCCCTTATAAATCATCCAGGCGTGACCCAACGAATCCGCCCTGAAAAAAATCCAGGCAAATACGGTCAGTGTGAAGGTGAGCGTAATATTAAATAAGTCCCGCAGTCCCGGCAGAAGTCTGCCCTGGGCAACAATATCGATATTTGCTCTGTTTCTATTACCCAGCAGCAACGGAAGGAAGTAGACAGCATTCAATGCGCCCCAAACAATGAAGGTCCAGTTGGCGCCATGCCAGAAGCCACTGAGTAGAAAAATTATAAACGTGTTCCTTACCTTCATCCAGGTGCCTCCCTTACTGCCTCCCAAGGGTTTATAAACATAATCCTTAAACCAACTCGATAAAGAGATGTGCCATCGTCTCCAGAACTCGGCAATGTCACGCGAGAAGTATGGATACGCAAAATTCCTGAGTAGTTCAATGCCGAACAGCCTGGCTGTACCCAGGGCAATGTCACTGTAGCCGGAAAAATCACAATAGATCTGGAAGGCAAAGAGGACAGCAGCCACTGCCAACGTGCTCCCCTTTTGGTCAGCTACGTTGCCAAAAGCCGAGTTTACATATTCCGCACAGTTGTCGGCAATTACCACTTTCTTAAATAAGCCCCAAAGAATCTGCCTCAATCCATCAGCCGCCCTGGCATATTCAAATGTCCTTGGCTTCTTGATCTGAGGCAACAAATGCGTTGCCCGTTCAATGGGACCCGCCACGAGCAAGGGGAAAAAACTCACGAACAGCGCATAGTCAATGAAGTCCTTCTCATCCCGAATACGGCCATAATATATATCGATCACATAAGAGAGACCATGGAAAGTATAAAATGAAATACCTACCGGAAGGATCACGCTGAGCGTCCACGGATCGACAGTAACATTAAAATTGGCCAGCGCTGCTGCAAACGAAGTTGCAAAGAAATTGTAGTACTTAAACACTCCCAGAAATCCCAGGTTGACAACAATACTGATCCACAACCATGTTATCCGCTGTCTCCGTGCGGTTGATATCGCGATCTTGTGTCCCGTGTAATAATCCAGTAGCGTGGAGAACATCAGGAGAAAGAGAAAGCGGTAGTCCCAACAGGCATAGAAATAATAACTCGCTGCCAACAGCATCCCGTTCTGAAGCCGCAGGTTCTTATTAGTTACAAACCAATACAGTACAAAAACGACCGGAAGAAAGGCTGCAAACTGAAGGGAGTTGAATAACATGACTTTGCCTACTTTTACATTGATTCAGACTACTTCCCGGAATTCAACCATTCGTCTGAAGGTTTGCGGATTAGCGTTTAAGCGCTCGTACGAACCACAAGTATAGAGCTTGCCTTTGCCATCGACGACAATTTTATTGCCCGTTCCCGACGTTGGACTAGCGGTGCGCAATGATACTGCCCTGGCTCCGAATCCAACGCGGAGGTCGTCTTGTGGTACTTCCTTACGCGGTATCAACTCATCTTCCTGTTGATAATAACCCAGCTTCTTCAACGGCGCGCACGCCACCAACACCCACCTGCATAATCCAAGAAAAAGAACCAAACGCGCCATCAAAAAGAGACTTAATTCGATTTGCGAAGGTGGCAAATATAGTAATTAACTGACACGCACGATGGTGCAATCCATGGAGGGTTGCTGCATTTTGTGTAAGCCAACGGCACAAACGATAACTTCGTGATTGTCAGTTATAAAAAATGAAAATGGTCGCCCGCGGGGCTAGCGGGCTAAGGTCCGCATCAACCTTGATCTCTCTTCACGTCAGCTCAACTGCCCATTCTCAACTTCAAAACTTCAATACGCGCGTGCAATGAAGCGCCACACCCGCTCTCTCGACCCTCACCAGATACAACCCCTCCTTATATCCCGCCATTTCAAACTCCGTCATCCCCTTAAATCTCCTTGTAACTACAACCTTTCCGTGCCCATCCAGCACCGTGGCAACCATCTGCTCATCCTCAGGACCTCGCACAAACAAACTTGACCGTGTCGGCACGGGAAATACGGATATCGACTCTTCAAGTTCATACGCGGCCAGAATATTCATTTGCCCAAACACAATCAACTTCCTCCCTGGCTGAAACCTGTCATTCCCCGCCACCGACACCTCTACCACCACCTCCTCATCTTCCGTGATGGTCAGGACGTCGCCTTCCACCGTGGCCGGACCAGAGAACAACAAGTAAGTCACCGGCAGCCCCGAGGTTGCCGTCGCATTCAGCGTAATAGACTCTCCTAAATCCACCGTGACCGGAACCCCGAGACGTCAATCTCCTGGGCCTCCCGGAAAAACCGCGACTGCGGCACGGACCAAATACCCGCTCAACGGTCCCCACATAAATGCGATCATTAGCTGCCAGCAGGGAGAACACGGCGTTGACTGCGAGTGCTGCCGGAGTCCATGAAAGTTTATCGACGGATGAAACAAAAAAGTCCGGGATCGTAGCTGCGTACACCCGACCGTTGTTTGAGGTAAAGGCGTTAACAAAATGACCATGGAGGTCTTTCAGCCAGGTCCAGGTTGTCCCGTTGTCCACGGTCAGGTAGTGATCATTGCTCAGGCCTGCCACCACCATGACGTCTCCCTCAACAAACAAGGCACGCACGCCTGTCGGCTGGTTGTTGCCATAGAACGGTATGGGAGTCCATTCATTATCGTCGGCGCCACGGCTGTACAGTCCATCGTCGGTGGCCACCAGCATCCTGCCGTGGTGGTACAGGAGGTCAACGACGGTCAGGTTGTCCAGGCCGTTGCTAAAGGACTGCCATGTATCGGTCCCGTTGTATTTGAAGACGCCGTCGTGAAGTGTGCCCAGGTACATGCCGCCCCAGGCCTTGGCAAAGACACGCGGAAGCGGGACGTTGACATGGGTGTACTCGCCTTTCCATTCCCCGGTAATGACATCATAGAACCGAAGCCTGTAGTCGTTGACGATCGCCAGCGTATCGCCGATTAAAGGCGTGACGCCATAATTGGCGACATCTCTCATAAAAGGTGCAAAGGTCGTTTCGCCAGGGGCCATGCGGTAGATACCGGTATTGCTGGCGATTGCCCAAAGGGTTCCGTCGGAGGCTACGTTCAGTGTGCGGACAGCAAACGCATCGGTAATACCGTCATACGCAGGCACGAAGGCAGTCTCCGGACTATGGCGTTTATAAATACCTCGCCATCCACCAATCAGGATGTCGTCGTCATCCGCCCAGATGAATTCCATCGCTCCATACGCCACGGGAACACCGTCGTCAATCAGTTGCCAGGTTTCGTTGCCGGCTTCCAGTAGCCATACGTTGTCATATGAATCTGTAACAGCATAGAGCGCGTCGCCCACAGCGACGAGGTCATGGATAGTCGCGGCCGTTATCCCGTTGCCTTGCTGCAGCCAGTGGTCGCCAGCATCCTGTGAATAAAAGAGTCCCTGACTTCCGTAAGTGTACCACCCGTCATCGTGCGCCAGCATACCGCGCACTGGAAAACTCACAGGAAGCCCGTTGTTAATGACAGTCCAGGTAAGGCCGCCATCGGTGGAACGATACAGTCCATCGTTTGATTCCGGCAACGATCGTCTTGCCGTCAACGTGCAGGCTGGTGATCGATTTGTCCGCCAAGGCCGGCACGGCGGTATATTCTACGAGATAGAGGTCGCCGGTGCGTTTGTCGATGGTCATCAACGGCTCGACATAAACGCGTTCAGGTAGTGCGTTGCGAGATGCCACGAGTCGCCAACATCTTCTGAATAGTACAGTCCGCCGGTGGTACTCAGGAAAAGTCTGCCGTCCTGCCCTCGATAACCTTCGTTGCGTGATACACTTCGTCGGGACCGTGCTGAATGATGTCCTGGGCTCTGCTGATAAGTGCACCTTCGAGCAGGAGGATAAAAAGGCAGATCGTTTTCAACGGCATAGAGGCTCAGGGGGCAACAGGTTTTCAATCACTCGGGTAAAACTCAACCCGGTCAAATTAGCACCGTGCCCAGGGCACTAAGTCAACGGGACGATGACGGGGTATCAATCACCGGAAGATAGAAAAACGAAGACAAACCTGTTGAAAAATACACCTAACGCCGGTAAATGATAACAATTCCGACCGGAAATTACACGACTCCGTTACCAACCCCATGCCTTCGGATGGTTACCACCCGTTGCGAATCTCCCGCTTAAATCCAACAGGCCGTTGGGCTGGCCCTTAAGTAAGAAGCCCCGAAAGGGGCTCCATAAAATTACTCATTACTAATTACTCATTACTAATTCGAATTGTCACGCCATCGCCAGGCTCTCTTCCACGATCACATCATCGACCAGCGTGTCGCGTTTGAAAGTCAGCGTTCTCACATGGCGGCCGCTTTCATCGAACATGAAGAATTGTCCTTCCCGGCGTCCATGTTCGTATGAGCCATCGCTGCAGCATTGTCCATTGGGATGAAAGGTGGCGAAGCGTCCGTGTTGTGCGTCGAGGAGATAATGTTCCTCGATCATCAGTTCGCCGGTGTCGTAGTACTCGCGCCAGAGTCCGTTCTTTTGATTGTTGGTGTAGGTGCCACGGGCGACCACCACGGCGTGCTTGTTGTACTCCACCCACATGCCGTCGCGTGCCTTCTCCGGCTGTGCTCCGGTGGGATGAATAACCCGCGATGCAGCGGCGTCGGAATTATCGACGGCTACTATGCGCTTGCCCTCGTGGACAGGGGTCTTGTAACCCGACTTGCCCATCGCGGACTTTCCAGACGGGGATTTTCCGGCTACCGGCTTTCCCCCGAGGGATTTACCAGCCGCTGTCTTGACAGCGTGCTTGCCCGCAACGGGCTTGATGGATCGACCGGCGAAGGTCGATATCACCGGAAACAGCTGTTGAAAACGGAAGAAAGTCCGATAAACAAATCGAAGGTTGTTCCTGAGGGCCATCTTCAGGGCCGGCACGAACGCCGGCTTGATGACAGTTCTACCGGCATGCCTGGGGGTCGGGTGACCAGCCTGACCGAGCATAGGTTTGAAGGCCTGGCGCACGACAAGTCGAAGCGCGAGCCTGAAGTCGAGTAATTCTCCGCCAAAGTCAGGCAGATTAAAAAATGGATTCTTCATGCGTTTTAAAAATATTCTTCACAATGCCATACACCAACTGAACGTTCCGTCCGCGAGCAGGTCGCCCGCTTCATGCACGATTGACACAAGCCTCTGGCCAAGCCTCTGGCGCCAGTCTTCAGGCACTCGTTGGCCTCGTTGGCGCCAGTCTTCAGACTGGTGCCCTCACTACTTCCAGTCTTCAGACTCTCCCTGGCGCCAGTCTTCAGACTGGTGCCTCCCCCCTCCTCCCCGAAGGCGCTCCCGATCATTTCACGAATAGTGTCGTTCAGATGCATCGTATTCTGGTCTTATATTAGGACGAATGCCGATTTCAACGTCGATGCCAATCCACAGATTGCACGTAGCGTCGATGTTTCAACAATCAGGCTGCCATTCGAAAAAACGCGATTTTTTACGATCGCTTAAAGTCTCTCCCTTAGACCGTTGTGTCAATTTGATACGGTTGTCAAACTTGAAACTTACCGGTGAAAAGTCAGCACGCTTCACTGGATTCTTACATAGGTGCGATTACCCGATTCCACTCAGGGAGAGGAAAGCCCGACAAAGCAATTCGCTTCGCCGGGCAAGGCAGCACGTTGGGATTCTAATCCCGCGCCCTGGAACCGTGCTTCCTAAACCTACCCCTGGTCGCCGACGTGGCGACCTCATTCCTATTGGAATCCCTTGACACCTTCTTTACTAAAAGCATACCAATCGGAAAACTGCGAAACCGTGCTGCGCGGGCACACACGACGCCGTAACTGCTGATACGAAACGCCCCACCGGTACAAAACACCCCTGCGATGTACGGCCGGCGAATCACCGGCGAGCTATGGCGATGTCTCCAGATCGGCGTGATGGCGACCGTCTCCAGACTTGTGTGATAGCGCCAGTCTTCAGACTGGTGCCCGTTGAAACTACAAACCATTTGTCCTATCTTAGTTCACAAACATCCGCCGATGAAAAACTTCTGGCGACACATTCTCAGAAACAAGACCTATGCTTTTATAAACCTGTTCGGTCTTAGTCTCGGCCTCACGGTCACAACGCTGATCATACTGTACGTGCAGCGGGAATTCGACTACGACAATTACCTGCCTGGATACGATCGCGTGATCAGGATACAGCCCGTGGCCTCTTCGGGTGAGTACCGCCAGGAGTGGGCTGCGTCCGAAGGATTTCTCGTACCCGCCCTCACCGGGATGTTCGAAGAGATTGAGGCTGGCACACGGATAATGGCCGCTGGAAGCGACCTTATATTCCGGCGCGATTCACTCGTCATAGCCCAAAAAAATGTTATCCTGGCCGACGAGAATTTTTTTGACGTTCTCCCCTATTCATTCGTATATGGCGACCGGGCTACCGCGCTTCGCCGGCCGGACGGTATCGTGCTGGCGAGATCTATGGCTGAGAAACTCTTTGGCCCTGGCAATCCCGTGGGACGAATACTCACCACGTCCTTTTCCACGTTCCAGGTCACGGGAGTGATAGAAGAAATTCCGGAACGAAGTCACCTTCATTTTTCGGCCGTTTTCCCGCTGCGTGTCTGGATACCGGACGCCGACCAGTCGCGTCAGATGTATGCCTTTTACTCCTACCTGAGGCTGAAATCCAAAGAGCAGGTAAATCCTTTCATCCTTAACAAACTGGCGCCGTGGTATGCCGCGCACGGGTATGACGATCAGTCGGGTAAACGGGAAACCGAAGTTGTATTGGGTGCGCTTCCCATCGCCGACATCCACCTGCGCAGCCATGCGGAAAAAGAGCTTGAGCCCAACGGTCAGTTGCAGATCGTCTATCTCTTTGTAGCAGTAGCGGCGCTGGTACTGATCATTGCCACCCTAAACTACGTCAACCTTTCTAACGCTTTGGCCATACGCAGATCAAGGGAAGTAGCCATTAGAAAAACGGTAGGTGCCTCACGGCAAAGGCTCTTCGTGAGTTTCATGACTGAGTCCGCCCTGTTCACGCTGGCCGCCTTTCTCCTGAGCCTTGCTTTGGATGCCTTGTTGCTCTCCAGAATTTCATTTTTCGGAGGACCAGCACTCACCTTGTCGGGCGCCGGGATATCATACGCCGTCCTGATCGGCATCGCCGTCTGGCTGATGCTTGGGCTGCTGGCAGGACTCTATCCCGCAACCGTACTCTCGTCGTTCGATCCCATACAGGCGCTGCGCGCGGCGAAAGTAACAGGCAGACGCAACGGGTTCGCCATTGGCCTGCGACGCGGCCTCATCGTATTCCAGTTTGCCATCTCAAGTTTCATGGTCGTCTGTGCCTTTACCATTCGGCAGCAGATGCTTTTCATTGAGGGACGGGACCTTGGCTTTGACAAGGACCATGTACTGACCATTCCGCTCATGGACGATGCACAAGGAAAGGCCCACACGTTGAAATCGGAAATGCTGCGATTGCCCGCGGTTCAGCAGGCTTCTGTCTCGAGCGTGGTTCCGGGACGCCGCGTCGTGTACCTGTCCGTTCGGATCCCGGGACTGACAGGCAAGGCAAGCACCGAAACGCAGCCCGACGGCACCACGAACATGCGCGTGATGTCGGTCGATAGTGACTTCGTTGAAACGATGGGGCTGCAGATCGTCGAGGGTCGCGACTTTTCCACCGGGAACACGGCGGATCTTTATGGCGGCTTTCTGCTGAATGAAGCTGCGGTCAAAGAGTTTGGTCTGCGTGATCCGGTCGGCCATCCATTTGAATACGTGTTTGGCCGCGAGCCTAAGAAGGGGAAGGTCATCGGCGTCGTGAAGGACTTTCACTTTGCTTCGATGCACAGCGAAGTTGAGCCGCTCATGCTGCACTATGACTCGCTGTTCATGAGCACCCTGAGTGTGCGCCTTAAGCCCGGTGATGTCGAACAATCCGTCGCGCAGGTGGAGAATACCTGGCATAGGTTATTGGATGTACCGTTCAGCTTTCAGTTTCTCGATACGGAATACGATGCCCTTTATCGCTCCGAGCGCAATACGAGCAAGGTGATTACGGTCCTGACGCTCCTGGCGCTGGCCATCGCTTGCCTGGGTTTGTTTGGCATTGTCTCCTTTTTTGTTGCGCAGCGAACCCGTGAGGTGGGCATCCGAAAGGTATTCGGAGCTTCACCCGGATCGCTGTTTGCTGTTCTCGCGAACGAATACATATTGATGGTTATCCTGGGTAATGTCGCTGCGGTTTACCCGGCCTTTGCCGTCAGTAGTCAATGGCTGCAACAATTCTCTTATCACGCCGACATCTCCTGGCTGGTATTTCTGGCCGCCCTGTGTGCCAGCTGCCTGCTCGCGATAATTTCCATCCTGTACGTTATCCTCAAAACCTCCACCGTCAATCCTGCTGTAATCCTCCGCCACGAGTAGTTGTCGCCAGGATATCATTCTCATTAAGCATGTTCTTCCGCGAACCATCGGCACCAAACCGCCCCACGCGGGGCGCCCATAATTGTCAATTATCAATTGATCCCCATTTCTTAATCTTATCCCGCAGCGTCTTCCGATCGATTCCCAGCACGGCTGCCGAACGCGTAAGGTTGTTTTCATTCGCGGCCATGACGTCGAACACGTATTCGCGCTCGATCGTGTCGAGGGTGCGGTCGAGTCCACGCTTGCCCCGCGCCGAGTAGTGCAGCGAATCGGGGAGATCGACTACATCGATCGTGGTGTCGTCGCACATGATGACCAGCCGGTGTACCAGGTTCTGCAGTTCGCGCACGTTGCCCGGCCACGCGTAGTCGCGCAGGGTCTGCATGGCTTTCGCACTGAACTTCATGGGCGGCTTGCCCAGTTCCTGTACGTAACGGGCGAGGAAGAAATCAATGAGCATAGGGATGTCGTCGCCGCGCTCACGCAAGGAGGGCAGATCGACAGAGATTACGTTGAGCCGATAGTAGAGGTCTTCGCGAAAGTGATTCTTCTTTACCAGCTGAAGGAGGTCGACGTTCGTGGCGGCGACGATGCGTACGTTCACTTTGAGGGTCTTCTTCGAGCCCACCATGTAGAATTCCTTTTCCTGCAGCACGCGCAGCAACTTCGCCTGCATCGCCAGGCTGGTGTTGCTGATCTCGTCGAGGAAGATCGTACCTCCGTCGGCAGTCTGAAAGAAGCCGGCACGCGTTTCCGTGGCGCCGGTGAACGCGCCTTTCACGTAGCCGAACAACTCGCTCTCGAGAAGCGTATCGGGAATGCCGCCGCAGTTCACGGGTACAAAGGGTGCATTGGAACTGACGCCGCCATAGTGCAACGCCCGGGCTACTAGCTCCTTTCCGGTGCCGCTTTCGCCCTGGATGAGGACCGTCGCGTTGGTGGACCGTGCCTTCTGAATGCGACTGTATACTTTCTTCATCCCGTCCGAGTCTCCAATGATGCCGAATTGATGACTCGTGGCCTGGACGCGACCCGGTCGACCGGAACGGGACAGCACGCGATCCACGGCAGCAAAGAGTTCGTCGTCCGTGAAAGACTTCACGAGGTATTCTTCCGCCCCGATCTTGATCGATTCGATCGCGCCTTGAATGGAAGGAAATCCCGTTACCACGAGTATCCCGATGTTCCGGTAGTTTTCTGCCGCATGACGCACGAGGTCAATGCCACTCTGCCCTGGCATCCGAAGATCCGTAATGAGCAGGTCTATGGGTATCGAACCCAACAGTTTTACTGCGGATTGCACATTGTCTGCCGAATAGATCTTGTATCCCCGTGGCTGCAGATTGCGCCGGATAAGCTCTATGCTCTCCGGCGAATCATCGACGATGAGCACGCTAACGGTATCGCCATGCGCAAGCACACCTTTACCCGCCACGCTCGTTCGCCCCTTCTTCGTTTCTTTTACCATCGATGCTCCCATAACTGCTTTACTTAACTCACTTCACCCAATCAGTTCATTGCCGTTAACCGCCTCAACACCCGCGATAGCGGGTCCTAATTGTCAATTCTCAATTGTCAATTGTCAATTTAATATCGAACCTCGTCCCCTTCCCCACCGCGCTCACAACCGATATCTTCCCTTTATGGTCCTCGATGATTCCCTGCACCACCGAAAGTCCGAGTCCTGTTCCCTGTCCCACCGGCTTGGTTGTAAAGAACGGCTCGAAGATCTTCTTTCTTATCTCGGCCGTCATCCCGTGTCCTGTATCAGCAATGCTCAACCGTACGTGCTTGTCATCGCGCTTGGTCGTCACTTTGATAACACCTCCTTTGGGCATGGCGTGCACGGCATTGGTGATGAGGTTCACCAGCACCTGGCTTAGCTGCACCGGGTCGGCCTGTATTTCCGGCAGGTGGGGATCCAGCCTGCGCACTACTTCGACCTTCCGATCCTGAAACCTTACGTCGATAAAATAAAGGATGTTGGCGATGATGGCATTCAGGTCTACGGCAATGACCTGTCGCGGCATCTGCCGTGAGAACAACATGAGCTTCTTGATGATCTCGCGTGTATACAACGACGCCTTGATGATCCGTTCGATGTCGTCCGCAGGCTGACCCGCGAGCGACCCGTTCTTTTGAATAAGTTGGGCAAAACCGAGGATGCGTCCCAGCGGCTCATTCAGTTCGTGCGCGATGCCGGCACTTAACTCGCCAACGAACGCCAGGCGGTCGGAATGCTGCAGCTGCAGTTCGAGCGTCTTGTTGCTCTCGGCCATGTGCACCTTATTGATAAAAAGCGAAACCTCGCGGGCGATGGCTTTCAGCAGATTTTTTTCTTCCTTGAGGAAGGCCGGCCCTGATTTACCCGGCGCCGCGGCTTTACCCTTTGTGGACGGGTTATCCGGCCGGTAGCCTACCCGTATCGTTCCGAACGAACGGCGCGCCTTACCTTTCACTTCCAGTCGTGCGGAAATGTGTGCCTTGCAACGCGCAAATCCGGGTGTTTCAAAGACGGCCTTAAGCGCTTCGATGCTTACTTCGGCCAGGTCGGGAAATTGCATCGCCTCCGGCAAAAGCCGCAGGGTCTCACGCAGCAGTGCTTCTTCATCGTTGTCTGCTTCCAGGGCAAAGCGCGTAATGGCATAGAGGCATTTAAGCTCTTTTACCCGCTCTTTCAGTTTCAAATCGCTGCTGTTTATACGCGTGCTCATGAAGGTCGTTCCGGTTGAAAATGGATTCTTGTGCCAGGCTGATAGCGATTCGCGCGCCAGGCTTTATAGCTATGGGCTGACGCAAGGTAGCACATCAGCTTCTCAAGTTCCAAATCCATTCCCTCTTGCTAGCGGGGCGTTTCACCCCACTGGGTAGTTTCTATCCACTGATCTCAAGGACAAGTCCGTCGTAGCGCACTATTCGCCATCGTTTCCAGCCTGGCACGGATTTCACTAACAGATAAATAAAGTCGCGCATCATTTGACATGGGCGAACACATAACTGAAACACGCAAGACATGCAGGGACGACTGATTACATTGAACGACTACCGACGACTCATGGCCATCATGAGCGCACCGACATCTTCCGTGCCGCCAACCATTTGCGCGCGGCTCACTTACGAATTGAACGGAGCGCGGATCTTCGCGCCTGAAGACATCGACAAAAAGGTAATCACCATGAACTCCACCGTGCTCCTGCGCGATCGCGTCAATGACGGCGAGGTCGAAGTAACGGTGACCTATCCGGGGCAGGTGGATACGCGCGTGAACCGCATATCCGTATTCTCACCCGCAGGCCTCGCCCTCCTCGGACGGAAAGCTGGTACCATCATCGCCTGGAACACACCGACGGGACTGCGTCAGTTCGAAATTGTTGACGTGGTATTTCAACCGGAGGCAGTTGGAGACTATACACTATAACCATGACCGACTTCATACGTCTGGCTTTGTTGATTGTTGCACTGGCCTTCAGCGTGCAGGCGAATGAACGTGCCAAAAGGATTGTGCAAGAGAGGGCACTAATGAAAGCACCTAGCGCAGCAGTTGGCGCAAGTCTCCCATACGGACTATAAGGTTTGCACTCACCTGGCGGGAGACTTGTGCGCCCTGTGATCTGGCGATGAACCCCTCCTAGTCTTCAGACTGGCATCAAAAAACTAAAGGGCGCCCTAAGCGCCCTCTAATTATCAATTATCAATTGTTAATTGTCAATTACTCATGAAAATTATAAACCCTGAACCCGCCCTGCTTCAACACATTCTCTCCCCTCATCAGCTCAATATCCGCATCCACCATCTCCTGGAGCAACATGTCCACATCATATTTCGGCTTCCATCCCAGGATCGTCTTTGACTTCGTAGGATCACCCAGCAACAAATCAACTTCCGTAGGACGGAAATATCTCGGATCGATGCTCACCACTTCTTCTCCGGCCTTCAACGCACAGCCTTCGACTTTCGTGGTATCGACCGAATCGATGATTCCGACTTCCTTTACTCCTTCACCTTTCCACACCAGGTTGGCGCCTACGTGCGCGAAGCAACGGCGCATGAACTCGCGCACTGAGGTCGTTTCGCCGGTAGCGATAACGTAATCCTCGGCCTTCGGCTGCTGAAGGATAAGGTACATCGCTTCAATATAATCACGGGCGTGTCCCCAGTCGCGTTTCGAGTCGATGTTACCCATGTACACTTTCTTTTGCAGACCCAGCACCATGCGTGCTACGGCCCGTGTAACTTTTCGGGATACGAAGGTTTCACCGCGCAGGGGCGACTCGTGGTTAAAGAGGATGCCGTTGCAGGCATACATGTTATAGGCCTCGCGGTAGTTCACCGTGATCCAGTAGCCGTACAGTTTGGCCACGGCATAAGGTGAGCGAGGATAAAATGGTGTCGTTTCAGACTGAGGTACTGCCTGCACCTTGCCGTATAGCTCAGACGTTGATGCCTGGTAGATACGCGTCTTTTCAGTAAGTCCCAGCAAGCGTACGGCTTCCAGAATACGGAGTGTGCCGATCGCATCAGTATTTGCCACATATTCGGGCATATCGAAGCTCACGCGCACGTGGCTCATGGCACCGAGGTTGTATATTTCGTCAGGTTGAATTTCCTGAATCAGGCGGATCAGGTTCGTCGAGTCAGTGAGGTCGCCGAAGTGCAGCTTCATTCGTGCGCCCCTGTCGTGCGGATCCTGATAGATATGGTCGATACGCGCGGTGTTAAAGAGTGATGAGCGACGCTTCAAGCCATGCACTTCATATCCCTTGTCGAGTAGAAACTCTGCAAGGTAAGCGCCGTCCTGACCTGTAATCCCGGTAATGAATGCCTTTTTCATTTTTTGATTTGTTGATTTGTTGATCTGTAGATTGGATGTTTATCATCATTCATCTCGCAGACCAATGTAAACGCAATTTAAAGTTTTACTATTTATTAACCTTCGAACCAATTTGTACGGACATGGGCTTCAAGCGCCCTCCCTAATTACTCATTACTCATTACTCATTACTCATTACTAATTGTCACTATTTTATCACGCTATAATCCGACACCTTGCTCAAAAAGTCTTCATAGGTCAGCCTTATTCCTTCCTTCAGGTTAACCTTATGTCGAAACCCTAAGCTGTGCAGTCTCGTCGAATCCATCAGCTTGCGTGGGGTGCCATCCGGTTTTGTTTTATCAAAGCCGATTTGTCCTTTATAGCCGACCGTCTTCGCGATGAGGTGAGCCAAATCCAAGATAGAGATTTCTTCTCCCGTGCCGACGTTCACAATCTCCGGTTGGTCGTAATTCTCCATGAGGAACACACAAGCAGCGCCGAGGTCGTCAGCAAACATGAATTCGCGAAGGGGCGCCCCACTTCCCCAGATGATCACTTCGTCTTTATCGGCTTCTTTCGCCTCGTGGAAGCGGCGAAGCAACGCGGGTAGCACGTGTGAGTTCTGCGGATGATAGTTGTCGCCGTAGCCATAGAGGTTGGTAGGCATAGCCGACATAAAATGGCGACCGTGTTGTTTATAATACGCCTGGCATAGCTTGATGCCGGCAATCTTGGCAATCGCATAAGCCTCGTTCGTAGGTTCCAGGTAACCGCTGAGGAGGCTGTCCTCACGGATGGGCTGGGGTGCGAACTTAGGATAGATGCACGACGATCCGAGAAACAACAGCTTCTTCACATTGTAGCGGAAGGATGCCTCGATCACATTATTCTGGATCATGAGGTTGTCGTACAGGAAATCGGCAGGATAGGTATTGTTAGAGAGTATCCCGCCTACTTTTGCAGCAGCCAGGAATACGAATTCGGGCCTTTCCTGATTGAAGAATTGATCCACGGCGACCGTATTTTTCAGGTCGAGTTCTTTCGAAGAAGCGACAATAAGGTTGGTGAACCCTTCATTCGCGAGCTTGCGATATATGGCACCACCCACCATGCCGCGGTGGCCCGCCACGTAAATTCTGGAGTCTTTATTCATGTGTTCGGTCATTAACAATCAAGGTAAAATCATACGACCAGCGGCGCGCGCTTGCCATATTTAACGAGCAGTAAAAATAACGGAAAAGCATCCAGGTATCGCGGGATGAACACTTTGGGCTTGTGAATGCACCGAACGAGCCATCCGAGATAAAGTTTGTCCGCCCACGTTGGCACTCCTGCCTGGCGTCCCGTGAGGAACGCGATCGCCGCGCCAGTACAGATGATCGCGGGCTTGTAACTGAGGTTTTTTCTCAGGTACGCACCGAGGATCTCCTGCGTGCCGCCGCCAATGTTCAGCAACACGTAGTCTGGCCGCTGTTGCTCGATTTTCGCAAGCAATACGGGATCTACGATGTTGCCCTTGTCATACATCGGTGCAACGTGAGAGTTTTCCGTTTTTATATAAAAGCCTAGATTGTTCAAATAGTTTCGGTTGATCTCGGAATCTTTCGACGTCGGATCGGCGAGCACGAATTTCGATTTCTGCACGTCCTTGTCGGCGAAAAATTCCCGTAGAAATTCGAGGCCCGAAATACGATTCACCTTTTGCGAATTGAAAAGGTTCCAGATCAGCGCCATGTATCCACTGTCGGCGATGGCGATATCTGCGTAGCGCAGGCTCCTGTAATAGGTAGGCTCCTGCTTGATGGTTTTCAGGCCGGGACCAGAAGGCACCACCATAAATCCGCCAGACTTGAGTGCCTTCACCGCGTCTTTCACGCTGCCGTTGAAAAAATCAATACCCAGGATCTTTACAGTGCTCATATTATTGGTTGATCTGTTGATTGGCTGATCGGATCTATTTAACCAGCAAATCTGTAGGTTCATCGGTTTAAGGGCGTCGAGGTAAGCCACAGGAAGCAGTTTTTTGCGACTTCCCTGGACCTGACCCGGCACACTATTGCCAACTCAAGCTCAAAAATAGCCTGTATATCTGGAACGGCGTGATGACTAATGTCCTATAACGGGAAAACTTTAGTCGCACGGGCACCGATTGATTCGGCTGTAATCGCTTGATAATCAGCACGCAAAGCATTGCATAAACCGATCATCCGAAGTACTTTTTGAGATTAATGGGCGTGCTTTACAAAATACTTGTCCAGGCACGGGGGCTGTGTGGTGCCCAGGGTCGATACCCCGGCGGAGACGTTTTTGACGTTCTTGAAGCCGTGCGTGGATAGAAAATAGCTGGCGCGCGGACTCCTGTGACTGTGACTGCAATAAACGATGACCTCCTGATCCTTGTACCTGGCAAGCTCTCCCACCCTGGCCTCGAGTTCGGAGATGTTAATGTTAACGGCATTTTTCAGATGCCCGAAAGTGGGTACGTCGTTGCTCGTTCCGCTGAACTCTTCAGGTGATCGCACATCGAGCAACAGTACCTTGGGATTGGCCTTGAGCCGCGCACAAACGGTCGCAAAGTCGATGTCGGTGAAGCCGATCGAAGACTTGTCAATGAGGGCCATGCCACACGCCGAACAGGTGCCGGGTTTGTCATAAATGTGTTTGTCGCAGTCGTTGCCACACGGCGAGCAAACGTATTGCCTGGGTGCCGGTGAACTTTGCGGGCGCAGCATAAATCCGAACGTGCCCATTGTGGCTATCAGCAATATCAAAGCGAGGGTTTTCATAAATGCTAATGAAATAAGTGTGCGTTACTTCCAGCAATATATGAATTGATTGCCAGTCCGCGATAGCACGCCAGGTACCTTTCTTTTTGTCCGAAGACAGGTTTGTCCGGACGACTGCTCGAAATCGTGCATACTACCAGTACGTTCGTTCTATTGTCCGGTCACCTGAAACATTAGGGATATGAATCGCGTAAGACGGGGGATGCAAGTGCCGCTATGCAGCACACGCCGATACAACCTCATCGCTACACGCCACTAAAAACAGGAGGGTTACATTTTTTCTCAGATTTATTTTTAGTGCACGATTTCGATCAACTGTTCTCGCATTCCGGACAACGCTTTTATCGGACAGTACTTTATGTCGACACGTACATCATGGATTTTATTCAATTCACATAGAACCAAACGCATTTTCATTCCTTTTGTCAAGTCGCGCACGCACTGGCAAGAAATTCGCATCTCCTGCTCCCATCGTGAAAGAATGGTTCTCAATGCACGGTCCATTCCTTCACATCCACATCAAACATCAATAAAATGTCAAACAGTATGATCAAGAAAATGACCATGACATGGGGGATGCTCTGTCTCACCCTTGTGACCGTATTCGCACAGACGACGGCGACACCCGAACCTATCAAAGGGTCTCAGTACGTTAACGACCAGTTTGTGGAAGGCACGATCTTCTACGCAAACAAATCCATGACGGCGCCAATCCGCTACAACGCGTTTAAGGATTTGATGGAGTATCAACAGAACGGCACAGCGCTGGTACTCGACGCCAGCAAAAACATTCAACGCGTGCAACTCGGAGATGAGACCTTTGTTGTGTACTCCTATGATAACAAGGGGAAACAAAAGTTCGGCTTCTTCGCCATGCTCGACAGCGGCGAGATGACGCTACTTAGTAAAAAGTCGATCACCTACGTCGCCGCTATGAAGGGACGTGCACTCGACGGCAGCGATATGCCCGCGCAATACAAGCCCGGCCCTGAAGTGTATTACTACAAGCTCGGCGATGGCACCCTTAAGGAAGTGGACAACCTGAAAGCGTTGCTGGCAGACCTTCCCGACAATCAAAGTTCGGTCGCTGATTTCGCCAAGAAAGAAAAGATATCCTGCAAGAAGGAGAAGGACCTTGTGGCGCTGGTGAAACATTATAACTCGCTTGCGAATGTTGATAATTAAGGAGGAGAGGTGGTTGGAGGAGGGTGGAGGGTTGTGAAGGTTGGCGCAAGTCTTCTCGGGGGGTTGGCGCAGGTCTTCCCAGGTGAAAGCGGGGTCGTAGGTCTTTGGCGGGAGACTTGTGCCAGCGAGTTTCTGGCGATGAATCCATCACAGTCTTCAGACTGGCTGGGAATTCACGTCAGTCTGAAGACTGATGCTGGTCACTGCACAGATGAAGGGATGGCACAAGTCTCCCTCCAAAGAACTACGACCTCCACTTTCACCTCGGAAGACTTGCGCCAACCCCCAACCCCTCTAAAGAACTACGACCTCTACGTTCATCTCGGAAGACTTGCGCCAACTCCTGGCAACCCCTCGCTAACTATCCTGGTAGTCCACGGCCATCCTTTTAATTCTGTCTTCCAGCTTCTCACTGGTAAGCTTTTCCCTCATATGATCGACCATGATAGGGAAGGCGAATGGCGTCGGCTTGTCGGGAGTCGTGATCACAATGCGCTGTTGATTGATCCGCGCCAACGCAGCCCGTAGACGCACTTCCTCGAGTTGAAAGTCCATCACCTCCTCGAATGCCTGCTGCAGCAGAAGGTTGTGTGCATCATAGTCGTTGAATACGTTGAAGAACAGCTGAGAAGACGATTGAAGATGGCGGTCCTTCACGGGCTTTCCCGGATAGCCCTTGAACACCAGTCCGCTGATGGCGGCGATGTCTCTGAATTTTCTCCTCGCCATCTCCGTGGAGTTAATACTTGCCTGGATGTCGCGGAAGAGATTATCTGATCCGAGCACATCGGTTTCGATGGCCTCCTCGATCGGTATTGGCTGATCCGACAACAATTCGAAACCATAGTCGTTCATGGCAATCGAAAAAGTGATCGGTTGTATCTGCGCGATACGATAAGCCAGCAATGCGGCCAGGCCTTCGTGCACGAACCGTCCTTCGAAAGGATACATCAGAACATGATAGCCCTCCGTCGTGTGGAAGTATTCCACGAGGAATTGATCTTTCGCCGGAAGGATCGACCGTTCGCGCTGCAGGTCGAACAGAGGTTTCAGGAATTTCATTTCGACGTCCTGTTCACGACCATGAACAACCTCATCGAGTTTATTGCGGATCATCTCGCTCATCTGTGACGAGAGCGGCATTCGTCCACCTTGCCACGAGGGAACGGCGCCACTCTTCCGGTTAGATTTGCGCACCTGTGCTTCCATATCCTTAATGCGTACGAGCTCGAGGTTCCGGCCCGCAAACCAAAAAACATCGCCCGGTTTCAGGCGAGAGATAAAGTATTCTTCGATGGTGCCCAGGTATTTTCCCGACAGCATGCGAACAAACATCGATGCATCACCCACGATGGTGCCGATCGAGAGGCGATGCTTCATGGCGATGCTGCGGCTGAAGACCTTATAGATGCCGTCCACGATAACCACCTTGCGGTACTCGTCGTAAGCCTGAAGCGAGTCGCCACCTGTGGTGATGAAGTTGAGCAGCCAGTTCCACTCATCCCGCGTAACGGACGCATAGCAGAATGTGGTGATCACTTCGTTGTAGATCTGCTCGGCATCGAATCCGTCGGATACCGATAGCGTTATAAGATACTGCATCAGCACATCAAAGGATCGCAGGTACGGAAAACGATCTTCTACAATCTTCTGTTTAATGGCTTCGCGGAGGGCCGCTGCTTCCATGAGCTCCAGCGAATGCGTGGGAACAAAGTAGATTCTGCTCACGGCACCAGGTTGGTGTCCGCTGCGACCGGCGCGTTGAAGAAACCGAGCAATGCCTTTCGGTCCGCCGATCTGGATGACGGTGTCCACCGGACGGAAGTCGACACCGAGGTCAAGACTCGACGTGCAGATCACGGCCTTGAGTCTCCCTTCGTGTAATTGTTCTTCCACCCAGCTGCGCAGTTCCTGACTGATGGATCCGTGGTGCATAGCAATGAGCCCGGACAGGTCAGGCGCCTTATCGAGCATCCGCTGATACCATATCTCGGCGAATGACCGCGTGTTGGTAAAGATTAGCGTGGTGCCGCTGCCTTTCACGATATCGATGACTTTCTCCAGCAATTGAATTCCCAGGTGCCCTGCCCATGGCATACGATCCAGGGTATCGGGCAATACGGAGATGACTTCAACCTTCTTCGCGATGTCGGAGCGGATCACGCGAAAGTTTTTCTCGCGATAGTAATTGCCGAGCAGCGCCTCAAGCGCCTGATCCATGTTGCCGATGGTGGCCGAAATTCCCCATATCTTCATGCCGGGCGCGATTGACTTGAGGCGGGATAACGCAAGCTCTACCTGCACGCCGCGCTTCGACCCCATCAGCTCGTGCCACTCGTCGCCAACAAAGGCCTTCACGCCCCTGAAGAAATCGGCGTAGTCACGCGAGGCAAGCAGCAGATGCAAGCTTTCCGGTGTGGTGATGAGCAACTCCGGTGGACGTTCGCGTTGGCGTTGACGCTCCGTTAGCGACGTATCGCCCGACCGCACTCCTACTCGCCATTTGAGGCCCAGCCCTTCGATGGCCCGGCCCGCAGAAAGTTCAATTTCTTTCGAAAGTGCCCGGATCGGTGTAATCCAAATGGCTTGCAATCCATCGCCTTTAAGTTCACCAGGATGATCGCGCATGAACTCCAGTAAGATCGGAACGATAAGCGAATAGGTCTTGCCGCTTCCGGTCGGGGCGTTTACAAGACCATGATGTCCGTCGAGATAAGTTTGCCAGGCTTCCAGCTGGAACGGGAACGGCTTCCACTTCCGTTCAGCAAACCAATCTTTCCCTATCTTTAACCGCGACGACATCATGAGCGAAAGTATGATTTATTTGAGAGGCTAATAAAAAACTTTTTTGGCCGCCACGTGTTGTCGACCTAGCATCGGCGCGACCACAGCAAAGTATTCGAACGAGGGCCAAAAGTCCGCCCGCCGCGCGACTTGGTGTTTATGTCGCTTATGCTTATTATCAGGCGCTGTTCAGGAAGATCCGGGATACGTCGTCTGAGCTCTTCCTGCGCACCTGCATAACCATCCTTGCACAACACCAGGTGCGACTGCTGGCATGCATATGTTAAACTCCAATTGCGGCTGACTTGATGGAACAAGTGATCTTGGTTGATGAATACGACAATGCCCTTGGCACCATGGAAAAGATGGAGGCCCATCGCAAGGGTGTGCTGCATCGAGCCTTCTCCGTATTGGTGTTCAATTCTAAAGGGGAGTTGCTTCTTCAAAAGCGGGCAGCAGCCAAGTATCACAGCGGTGGCCTCTGGACGAACACCTGCTGCAGTCATCCTGCCCCGGCCGAATCGATCGACGACGCGGCCCAGCGCAGACTCTTGTATGAGATGGGCATCGACGTGCATCCTTCATTTGCTTTCAAGTTCACCTATCGCGCCGCGCTTGACCACGGTCTCACGGAACACGAGCTCGACTATGTTTTTACGGCAACATTCGATGGCGAACCACGGGCGAATCCGCATGAAGTGGAAGATTGGAAATACGTCGAGCTCTCGACGCTGCGTGCCGATCTTATACGTGAACCTGAGCGCTATACGGCATGGTTCAAGTACATTGTTGAAAGAATCTGAGCCGGTTTCCCGTTTTTAAAACCCGGAGTACGACGCCGGAGGCGTCGGAACACCGGGTGGTGGAATGTGGTCCTTTCAGGACCGGTAGTCATGTGGTAGATACCATAAAGACAGCACGCAGGACCGGTAGGCATGTGGTAGATACCATAAAAGCAGCAGCACGCAGGACCGGTAGGCATGAGGTTGATACTGCAAATGCCCTATTCACGAGGCAGCAGGACTTGGAGAATGTAAAGACCAGTCAGCGCTTTACCGCGCCCGGAAAAACATGACATCGCCGTTTAGGATTTTGCTGACAAAGGGCGTTTGTGCATGGCGGATTCAATTCGGTTTATGAACTTGACTAAGTCGCGGCGCGCATTAACCCAGACGCGTTTGCCGACTCCGTAGTTGTGTCCATAATTAAAAGCTTATGTCGCAATCCCTGGTCCGGAATGTCGTGCACATTGTGTTCTCGACAAAGTATCGCAAGCCACTTATTCGTCCGGATATCGAGAACGATCTGTATCGGTATATTGCGGCGACCTGTTTGAAGCTTGAGTGTCATGATCCGTGCGTGGGCGGTTATCGCAATCATGTTCACATTTTGTGCGCCCTGTCAAAGAATACGCCATTGGCTACCGTCGTCAAGAAGATAAAAGTATCATCATCATTTATGATGAAGTCGAAGCATAAGATGCCCGAATTCTATTGGCAGCTCGGCTACGCAGCGTTCTCTGTAAGCTGTAACCGCCGCGACGGTGTGGCGCGCTACATTAAGAATCAAGCGTGGCACCACGACAGGCAAAAGTTCGAAGAGGAACTAATCAAATTGCTGAAGGCGCAAAAAATCGTTTACGATGAGAGGTACCTATGGGACTAGTGGCCTCAATCACCAGGCGACCTGCCAACCACATTCTGATTCAAATAGCGCACACATTGCCATCTGATTTCCACGCAACCGATTCGTTTTTGATGTCTTCCGTTTTGATAGCGTCTTCACCGCTTCCCAGCCACCCAAGCTCGTTTCCGGCACAATCAAAAACAAGTATCACGGAGTTACAAGATGGACAACAATTGCGCTGAAGGTAAACCCGTTGGCCCTGATATTCGGCCTGCGTAAAATACATATACTGCGAGATTTCCCCGCTTTGGTTCAGCGATTCTGTCGCCTCCTTAAACCAGGTCAGCTCTTCGGGATTGGCGACATCACAGGCATCAAAATCATCATCGTCATCACTACACGCCGCCAGGCAAGCAACACACAAAATGAAAACAGCCCATCTCATAGGTTTATCGGTTTGCCTGTTAGACACATCAACCGCCCAAAAGGTTGGTACCGCAGGTTAAATCGCGAACATCGATCTATATCAAGCAGCCCACATCTTGCGAACCCAACGCCCGGTCCTGAAAGGACCACATTCCACTCCCCGGAATTCCGACGCCTCCGGCGTCGTATTCTGGAAAATTCCCTTTCTCAATAAAAGAAAACCTCATCCACAAAGAACCACCCCTTCTCCCCTTTCTTGCTAAACCACGCAGGTAACTTCGGAAGCGGGGTCGCGATCAGCTTGTAAAAAATAAACTCCTCACCATCCAACGGTATTGCTACACGATCGACTTTTACCGGCACATAGTTCGACGGTTGCTCCACATCCATTTTCCGAATCAGGTGCATCGATTTTTCATCGTTGCCAGCCCATACTTCCACCGACTGGGGCGGGAAGCAGTGCGAATAGATACTGCGGCCGTAGCTCACGACCACTTCATTTCGCGGCGCCTCCCCTTTGTCGAACCGGAACACGGCCTCAAACGGCTGCTTCTGGTAGCCCAACCACGAAGGTTCCTTTAACACGTCGGCAATTCCCTTCCGCCCGTCGGTGAGACTCACCGCACCCTCACCGGGGTACTGCGGATCCGGTTCATTGAGCAAGGTGATCGTCTTGGCCGGAACGCCGCGGACAAACAAAATCTGCTCCACCGGTTCACTGCAATACCATCCGTTCTTGCAGGCCACGGCCTTCACAAGTGTGGTCCTATCGATCGTGAAAGGTTTGTCGTATAGCCGTCCCGTAATTGAATCCGTCCTGGAGCCGTCCGTCGTGTAGTGGATCGATACGCCCGTCATCGGATGCCGGAAGGAGATCTCACTGCCTGGCGCAAACACTCCTTCGTTTTCAATCATCGGTCTGTTCAGTCGCATCACGGACTCATCGGTAAACTGCGTGAGGGCGATCGACACCGCCGGATACTTCTGCTTGAGTGAATCGCGCTGGGCATCGCTAACACCCGTGTTCCAAAGAAACAAATGACGAAGCTGTGGAAGCTTCAGCACCGGATCCAGCAAATGAGCCCTGACACCAGTGCTGGCCAGCGACAATGAGCGCAGACTCTTTAGCGGAGCAAGTGCTGACAGGCCGCTGCCGTTGATGTTTGTGAAATTCAGATTCAGCAACTCGAGGTTGGTAAACTTCCCCACTAACGAAAGATCCTTGTCTGCAACGGGCATCTTGGATAAACTGAGCGAAACGAGCTGATCCTTCACCGCGCCCAGCGCCTCCAGTGATTTGATATCAAAGCCCTTTCGCACATAGAAGTCGGCCTGCAGCGCGGGACTGCCCTGGTAAAGCGGCGCCACCGTGACAAATGGCGTATTGACCTTCTCAATACTCGTCTCGGAGGCACTTGTAAATGCATATACCTTCTCCGTTGGCGGTGCGGGCTTACTGGCAACCAATGACGCCACCATGATCTTAAGCGAGTCGTTCTCGGGAAATTCTGCGAGTTTCTTGTCGAAGTCAGCGCCGGAACGAACCCAGGCCTTGAGCGCGGCTATTTCGACAGCCGTGAGTTGCGCCTTGCCATCAGGAGGCATATGTTCGTCGTGTTCAAGCGGGAGATAAAAGGCCTTGATCATGCGGCTCTCTTCCGGCTTACCAGCAACCCATGGGCTACCATGTTCACCTCCCGTCATGAAGCGGTTTCGATCTGTCATCACCAGCTTGCCTTTCGCCTTGGTCTCATTGTGGCAAGTAAAGCACTTGGCCTCCAGAATCGGTTTTATAGCATAGTCGTAGGCCGGGGCATTCTCGGCAGTCAATTTCACCTCCGGACCTTTGAGAGGCTCTAGCAGGAAGTTCTCGCCGTGTGTGAGTACTGCGCCGGTGTGTCCCGCTGCGATAAGTAGCGCGAAGACGACACCACCGACGGCCAGAAAAACCCGACGGCCAACCTGCGATTGATAAATCACCACAAGGCCATAGCACAACCAGCTGAGGGTGACGCCGGCATACTTGTGCGTGGTCATGGCGTCGCCTGCATAGTCTCCCTGCAAGCTTAGAAAAAATCCAAACAGCGCGGCAATCGACGCTGACAGCGAAGCAAACAACAAGGCGAAATGAACCGCTTTATGGTTATGCGCTGTGTCGAACTGCTTTCCCAGGAGCACCAGCGCGCCAACCAGTATCAACATGCCGATCGGAAGGTGGAGAATCAGGGGATGCATCCTGCCCGCGACCTGAAGCAACGGCGGCAGGGCTATCCGATCCTCTGCAAATAGCAGGAACAGCAACAACACCTGAATAAAGAAAATGGTGTTGGATGCGATACGAAAAAATCTAAACATGTAAATAGTCGTTAGTCCTGGGTCCTTAGTCCTTAGAGGGTCCTTAGTTTTTCAGTAGATAGATGCTGCATAGCCTGGTAAACGGCGACACATTCAAGTATGCCGGACATGTTTCAAGTACGCCAGACCCTTTCAACTATACTACGAATATTCATTTTGCGGACGACTACCAACGCCAAATACCAGAGACCCACTCACGACTAAGGACTCACGACTAAATACTTTTCTCATGCCAGGATTCCGTTCACGAGCTTCCCCGCCACATCAGTGAGCCTGTACCGTCGACCGAGGTGTTTGTACGTAAGGTGTTCATGATTGAGGCCCATCAAATGCAGCACGGTGGCATGGAAGTCGTTAACATGTACCGGGTCGCGCACGATGTTATATCCAAAATCGTCTGTCTCTCCGTATACTATACCGGGTTTTACGCCGCCGCCTGCCATCCAGATCGTGTAGGCGCGCGGATGATGGTCCCTGCCGTAGTTCTCCTTCGTGAGCGCCCCCTGGCAATAGTTTGTCCTTCCAAATTCCCCGCCCCAGATCACCAGGGTTTCGTCGAGAAGACCACGTTGTTTCAAGTCCATCACCAGCGCTGCCGTTGCGCGGTCTACGTCCTGCGCCTGAAGGGGCATCTCGCCGACCATGTTGCCATGCTGATCCCAGCCCTGGTGATACAGTTGCACGAAGCGTACACCAGACTCGGACAACTTGCGCGCGAGCAGGCAGTTCGACGCGTAGGTTCCAGGCACCAGACAATCGGCGCCATACATCTTGATGATATGATCGGGTTCTGTGGAAAGGTCAGCTAATTCCGGCACTGCGGTCTGCATGCGATATGCCATCTCGTATTGCTGGATGCGGGCCTGTATCTCCGGATCTCCGAATTCCTTAAAATTGGCTGAATTGAGTTCTGACAGGTGATCGAGCATTTTGCGTGTATCCTCCCGGTTGCGTCCCTGCGGATCCTTCAGATACAACACACGCTCCTCGCTGCTACTGAACTGTACGCCCTGGTGAATACTGTCGAGAAAACCATTCGACCACAACTTTGAGTACACTCCTTGTCCGTTGCCCCGGCCACGCGAAAGCAACACACAGAAAGCAGGAAGGTTCTTGTTCTCGCTCCCAAGTCCATAGCTCAGCCACGCGCCCATACTCGGACGATTGCCCTGCTGTGCGCCCGACTGCATGAACGTGAGCGCCGGGTCATGATTAATCGCCTCGGTATGCATCGTCCTGATGATACACATCTCGTCAACAATCTTCGCAGTTTCAGGAAATAACTCGCTTATCCACGCGCCCGACTTTCCGTATTGCTTGAACGAAAAATGTGATCCTACCAGTGGGAAACGCGACTGCCCCGAAGTCATGCCCGTAAGACGTTGTCCCTGCCGTATCGACTCGGGAAGGTCCTCACCTGCCATCTTGTTTAACAGCGGCTTGTAATCAAAGCTTTCCAGCTGCGAAGGCGCGCCATTCTGAAACAGGTAAATAATGCGCTTGGCCTTCGGCGCAAAGTGGGGCAGCCCTGATAGCTGCGGCAGCCCGTCGTCGCCTGACTTGAAAAGGTCGGGTATCAATAACGACCCCAAAGCCACAGAGCCAATGCCGAGGCTCATCTTTCCTAGAAAATGGCGTCGCGTTATGTGGAACCGGTTCTCGATGAACTCACTCATAATTAACAATTGATAATTGACAATTAATTGCACGCCTGGGGGCGTGCAATTGGCCCCAGCGGTGGGGCCTGTATAAAGTACAAACTTCGCCGATCGGTAAGTATGCCGTTACATCTGTTCAATTTCACAGTCATATCCTCATACACAATCAATAAACTGCAAACCCAATGGCTCAAAGTTTCGCTGACGAAAATTCAGAAGCCACGCCGTTTAACTATTCATCTAAGGCCCACCACCTGGGCCTTAGCCCCGACCCAATCGGGGCCTTAATTGTCAATTCTTCGTTATCGCTTCCTCCATGTTATACATCGTATGGATCACCTGCATCAGCGCCGCCACCGTTGGCGCATCTTCTCCTTCCATGGCTTTGTACTCTCCTACGCTTATTAGTTTTTTTGCCTTCTCCGGATCGGATTGAAAGATCTTCAGTTCATCGTCATAGTAACTCGTCAGGATCGATAGTTCGTTCGCGCGGGCATTGCGGCAGAGAATCGCACGGAAGGCCGCCGATATGCGATGGTGGGGATCGCGATCGTCGCTTGCAAGTCGTTCGGCAAATACGCGCGAAGACTCAAGAACAATCGGATCGTTCATAATCACCAGCGCCTGCAACGGAGTGTTTGTACGCAGACGGTTTACCTCGCACTGATCGCGGTTGCTGGCGTCGAAAACGAGCATGCCAGGCGGCGGTACCGTTCGTTTGATGAAACTGTACAGTCCGCGGCGATACAACTTGTCGCCATGATCCTGCACATAGCGCGACAACACACCGCGGCCCGAAGTCGACGACTCCCAAATACCTTTCGGCTGATACACTTTTACACTCGGGCCACCCACCTCGGGCACCAGCAGTCCACTGCTTTGCAAGGCCATGTCGCGAATCGTTTCTGCGCTCATGCGAATGCGCGGGCCACGGGCGAGCAAAATGTTATAGGGATCTTTTTTCAGTTTTTCGTCCTCCATGGTGGATGATTGACGATACGTTGCCGACATCACCATTTGTTTCATCAGGCGTTTGATGTCCCACCCGTTGTTTACGAAATCGAGTGCCAGCCAGTCGAGCAGTTCCGGATGAGACGGCATTTCTCCTTGCATACCAAAGTCACCGGAACTTTTAACTAATCCTCGGCCAAACACCTCCTGCCACATGCGATTGACAAATACCCGTGCCGTCAGGGGATTAGCGGGATCAACAATCCACTTCGCAAGTCCAAGGCGGTTTGCCCCGTATTTCACCGTATCATATTTCATTATCGCGGCAGGTAAGCCTGGCACAACGCGGTCGCCAGGCGCATCATATACGCCGCGCTTCAGCACGTAAGTCGGCCGTCGCGCGGGCAGGTCCTTCATGATCATGACAGGCACGGCTGCCGTATCTCTCTTGTTGATGAAGGTCAGGATGCTTTTCACATCGGCCGTGGTGATCTGCATATTGGGCGGATCAGCCAGGGATGCCAGCGTGATATCACCCACCAAGCCCTTCTCCGGAACCTGATTAAAGAAGGCAAACGCGCTGAAATAATCTTTCTGCAGGATAGGATCGTACTTGTGATCGTGGCACTTCGCACATTCGAATGTAAGGGCAAGAAATGCCTTGCCGAATGTATTGGTGCGGTCGGTAACATACTCGATGCGGTATTCTTCGTCGATCACGCCGCCTTCTTGTGTGATCTTGTGGTTTCGGTTGAAGCCTGTGGCCAACAGCTGTTCCTTTGTTGGATTGGGCAACAGGTCACCGGCCAATTGCCAGACGACAAATTTGTCATAGGAATAATTCTCGTTGAAAGCGTGAATTACCCAGTCCCTCCACGGCCACATGGTGCGAAGCCCGTCGTCCTGATACCCATGCGAGTCAGCATAGCGCGCGATATCCATCCAATAGGTGGCCATCTTTTCGCCGTACGCCGGCATAGTCAAAAGAACGTCTACGGCTTTTTCGTAGGCTTCGGGACTTTCGTCTGCCAGGTACCTGTCCTGCATTTCGAGGGAAGGCGGCAACCCTGTGAGATCAAGGCTGGCGCGCTTCAAAAGCCGCTCGCGATCGGCTGGCTCATTGGGCGCCAAATCCGCTTGCTCCATACGCGCGAGTATGAAATTGTCGATGGGATTGATGGGCCACGCCTCGTCGCTAACGGTTGGGATACTGTGCGCCTTGGGCGGAATGAATGCCCAATGTGGTTTGTATGCGGCGCCCTGCTCTATCCATTTCCTGATGTACGCAATCTCCTGCTCATTCAATTTGAGATTGGATTTCACCGGCGGCATAATCTCGGAGGTGTCGGCGGTGGCAATGCGAAGAAATACTTCCGAATGATCTGGATCGCCCGGTATGATGGCACGACCTTCAGGATCGTCCTTTAGGGCCGCATACGCTCCCTCGGGTGTATCGAGGCGAAGGTTCGATTTTCGCTGATTGGCGTCAGGGCCATGACATTTAAAGCATCGGTCCGAAAGTATGGGCCGGATGTGCAGGTTGTAATCGACCGAGTCCCGTTCGGCCATTTGATCACTCTTCGACTTGCAGCCGGCCAACGCGGCCAAAATCCATACCCCCCAGTACCATCTACCCATCATCCTGCTGACCATATGCTGTAAATCCTTTGACCCTTTTCTGCGGGAATTGACAAACCCTTTTCCAATGCAGGGGTAATCGAAATATATGAAAATCTATTCATTCAAGCGATTGCAATTGTTACCGGTGGCCATTTGCTACGCCGGGCTTCTTCTCGGACCCGGGGAATCCCAGCGCATATTATACCGGCATCAATGACCCTTCGAACGATGTACCGATGGAGCACAAAGAAATGCGCGCAGGCATCGTCGGCACCACTTTCCGGATGTGCGCAACGGAATTGAAATGACCGACGAAGTAAATTATGCCATTCCATACGGTCCCTTTGGCGGCCTGGCGAACGGTATGCTTGCACAGGGCCAGCTAAAACGTATTTTTGATTACCGTGCATCGACACTGGAAAAGATGTTCACGCAACGCCTGAAGAAAACGGACGTGACAACAGCAATAACCATATTCTTCTGCTCACTCATCGTGGGCGCTTTTCTATTCCGGAAATTTGTGGCGTGTTGCACACACTGTTGCGCTATTCACGAATTCTTCCGGAGCTCGCGGCTGCCGTGGCGCCCAAGTGGGAAGAGCCGGTATTTGCAGCGAATGATCCATGCACACTATACGCACCACGCAAGGCATACACGCAACGGATGTGAGGCTTTTGGCTTTCTCCTTGTGCTGAGAAAATATGAACCCAAGAACTTCCACCAGGTGGAATCGCGGCAAGACACACCCTAACCTACCTCATCCGCTTTGACCCCCAAGTACCTCTATCTACTCATCGACGTTCTGGTGCTCGCCGTGCCGTTAGCCGCCAGCTTCTATCCGAAGGCACCTTTCTATAAACACTGGAAATTCGCTGGCACCGGCCTGGTAGTTACCGCCGTTTTCTTCCTTGTATGGGACGAGCTGTTCACACAACTGGGAGTCTGGAGCGTTAACGAACGGTACATTACCGGTATCCACATCGGCTCGCTTCCACTCGAGGAGGTGCTTTTTTTCATAAGCATCCCTTATGCCTGCATGTTCACGTATTTTGCACTCAATCACCTGTTCGAGAAAGATCCTTTGTTCCCGCATCAGGAAGTCATCAGCAGCCTCCTGATCGTCGTCCTTTTGATTGCCGGAATGTACCATAAAGACAAGCTCTATTCAGGATCTACTTTTCTCCTGCTGGCTGGTTTTCTGGCTTTCCAAATGTTGAAACTTCGGCCGAGGTATATGGGCAAGTTCTATTTTGCCTTCGCGCTTCTGCTGGTGCCGTTCCTTTTCATTGATGGCATTCTCACGGGTTCATTCATCGACGAGGAAATAGTACGCTATAACGACACGCAGACCCTCGGCATTAGACTTGGAACGATTCCGCTGGAAGACTTATTCTACGGGATGTTGTTGATGGTAATGCCGATTGCGATCTGGGAAGGGCTGGAGGATTACTTTTACTATAAGAGAAGGCGGTAGCCGCAATGCCCTGTTGTGGGCAAGAGGCTGCCACAAAAAAAATGAGCGCATCGAAATGTGCTCATCAAAATAATTTACCCAAGTTAATTTTTTTCTAAACGGCTTCGAGATGCTGAGGTTGCTCAAGGGCGGGCTGCTTTTTCTTCTTGTCCTTTTTCTTAGCCTTGCCCTTGACTGCGCTTTCCATGAATTTAGCCGCCTTCTTTTTCTTTTTGTCTTCGTGCTTGATCACGTTAGCAAAGAGGGTAGCCAGCTTCCTGGAGTTTCGGTGAAGGACTTTCGTTACCTTCTTTCCGGGATCCGGCAACTGGAGTACCTTAAGCGCCTCCTGCATGGAGTCTTCGATGAGGTGGCGGAGCGCCTTTTTTGAAGTCTTTTGGTTTTCCATACCGATAATTCGAGGTTGATGAATCTCTAAAGTAAGGGAATGTTAGGGGAATGTGAAGAGGAAACAAAAACTTAATATAGGGCGGCTGGATAGATAGTTAAGTCGCTGTTAAACAATGAATTAGTAATTAATAATTGGTAATTAGTAATTGCGGAGGGGCCTGCCGGCCCCGGTAATTTAGTGCCTGGCCGACCCCTTCGGGGGTCGTTGCATTGCGGCGCACAGCCGCCAGACAATTACTAATTATTCATTACGAATTACCAATTGCCCTCCTACTCCATCCGCAGTGTTTCAGAAGGGTTTATCGTTGCCGCGCGGATCGACTGATAGCTTACCGTTACCCATGCCAGCACCAAGGCCGCGAGGCCGCTCAGGAAAATCGTCCAGGGGCTCACGTCGATCCGGTAGGCAAATCCTTCCAGCCATCGATGCGCTACATACCAACCTGCAACAGCCGCTGGCACGAAAGCAAACACAACGAGACGCGTAAACTCTTTGGACAATAACATGGTGATCCCCAAAACAGAGGCTCCCATCACTTTGCGTATGCCTATTTCCTTCGACCGCTGCTCCGAAGTAAATGCAGCCAGCGCGAATAGACCAAGCGAAGCAATGAAAATGGCCAGTCCTGAGAATACGGTGAAGATATCGCCCATGCGTCGCTCCGCGCGGAACAACTCATCGAAGTTGTCGTCGAGGAAACTGTATTGAAGCGCTTCACTTGGAGCCAGCTGCTTCCAGAGTTTTTCCACGTGTGCCACGGCATCCTTCGGACTACCTGTGTAGCGCGCCAGCAAGTTGCGATCCGTAGAAACCGGCCGGACTGCCAAAGGCCTCACCTGCGCCGTGAAAGATTCAAAGTTGAAGTCCTTCATCACACCCACCACCTTCAACCGCGGTGCTTCAGCCACCGTTCCGCCCCCGAAGAATACAACCTCTTCGCCTATGGGATGAGCAAAACCAAGCTCCTTGACTGCCGCTTCGTTTAATATGATTGCCATCGTGTCGGCGGGAAAGTCCCTGGAAAAATATCTGCCCTCCTTCATCTCAAACTTCATCACCTGCTGATGATCATAGTCGGCGTAGTACAGACCCATGATATGGTCCTGGTCGGAGCCTGCCGATCGGAAAACGGTGGTATTGTTCACACCTGGAAAAACGTTGTTTGTGTAACTCGTTTTTTCGATGCCCTGCTGCTGACTTAACGAGTTTCTAAAGGCTTCTTTATTTGCGCCTAGCCTATCCGTACCTCGAATCACCAGCACGTTGTTCTTGTCCATGCCCAGCTGGACATTTTGCATAAAGGAAATCTGTTGATAGACGACCAGCGTAAAAATGATCAGGAAGATGGAGAGACCGAACTGAAACACAACCAACGTGCTCCTGATGCCTTTCGATTTCATCCCAGCCCGTACTTTGCCCTTCAACACCTCCACGGCGTTGAACGAGGTCAGGTAAAAGGCCGGATAACTGCCCGCCACGAGGCCCACGACGATGACCAAAGCCACCAGACCACCGATGAATTCCGGAGTTGCCACAACGGCCATGGTAAGCGTTTTCCCCGCCAGGAGGTTAAATTTCGGAAGCACGAAATAGCAGGCAGCCAACGCGAAAGCAACAGCGACAAGACTATACAAGGTCGATTCAGCGAGAAACTGCACGACCATCTGAGAGCGAAGCGACCCGAGGGTCTTGCGCAATCCGACTTCCTTCGCGCGACTGGCGGAACGCGCCGTGGCCAGATTCATGAAGTTTATGCAAGCAATGGTGATAATAAAGACGCCGATGGCGGCGAAAAAGTAGATGTAGCTGATGTTGCCGCCTGGAGACAGCCCGTCGGACACCGTAGCATGAAGGTGGATGTCGGTCAGCGCCGTAGAATAGAAGCCATAATTATCACCTTTGGCACGCAATTCCTTCAGCGTTGTCTGGAGAAATCGTTCTATCTCGGGACCCACATATTTTTCAACAATCCCCAGGAACTTCGCATCGACCTCCTTCGCACTTGTATTGGGTCTCAACCGGTAGTACGTATACAGGAAGTTATTAACCCACACGCTGGAACGCATGCCATCATCGCCGCTGGCCGAAATGAGCATATTGAACCGGAAGTGGGAATTAAAGGGCGGATTCTCCGCTACGCCCGTAACCTTGTAGGTCTTGTTCTCATTTCCAATGACCAGAAGCTTTCCGACCGGACTATTACTATCAAAATATTTCTTCGCAATGTCTTCGGTAACGACTACCGAATTCGGTTCCAGAAGAGCGGTTTGTGCGTCTCCCATGAGCAACTTGAAACTAAAGAACTGAAAGAAATTCGAGTCAGCGAAGAACACGTTCTCTTCCGTAAATATCTTGTCTTCATTCTTCACCGACATTCCGTAGAGGGCTCGTAGCCGCGTGGCCGCCTCGACCTCGGGAAGGTCAGCGACGAGTGCCTGCGCCATCGGGGGACACGTGTTTGCCGTATTGATCTCCTGTCCGGCAATGCGGCCGTGCAGGTCTACCTGGTAAATGCGATCGGCATGCGCATGAAACCGATCGAAGCTCAACTCGTCGTTGATGTAGATAACGATCAGCAGGCATGCCGTTATCCCGATGGTCATGCCGATGATGTTTATGAACGAAAAGAATTTGTGCTTCAGGATATTTCTGATGGCGACGTTGAGGTAATTCCGGAACATGAGGATGAGGTTTGGAGGTTAGACGCCGATGGTTGGGGAAAGGTTGCAGAGGAGATGCAAAGTAGGGTCAAAGAAGGCAAAGGCGCAGGGGCTTTACCGCAAAGCCGCAAAAACGCTAAGGACCGCTGAGAATTGTTTGATCACTGCCCATAGTAAGGTGAGAAGCCGGGGTTATCTCCATAAAATGAAATACTGTTAAAAAATCTCAGCGGTCCTTAGCGTTTTTGCGCCTTTGCGGTAAAGCCCTTGCGCCCTTTGCTTCCTTTACTCCACGCGCAACGTATTCACCGGGTTCATCGAAGCAGCCGTGAAAATCTTATATCCCACAACTACGGCTGATACACTGAACAAAATACTCACCGACGCGATTAACGTCGTGAAAGAGGCAGGCAAATAATATTTCCATATGCTGCTCATCAGCATCTCTACGGAAAAGTAGCTGAGCACACAGCCCATCGCTGAAGCAATCAAAAGCATCACAATAAATTCGGTGTTGATGATACGCGTGATGTTAGAGATCGAAGCACCCAGTACCTTGCGCACACCGATCTCTTTCATTCGTTTGATAATGTTCAGCGACACCAGCGTATATAGACCCGTTGCTGACAACAGCAAGGCAACGATGCCCAGGAACGCGAAGATCTGCACGATATTGTCGTTGGTGGTAATGGCCTCCATCATGATCTCGTCGAGGTAGCGGCCATTGTAGAGGCGATTGGGGAACACTTGTTTCCAGGTTTGCTCCATTCTGGCATTCACCTCCCGGAGCTTCTGCACGGGCGCGCGCACGATCACGTGCGTATATTTCTCCGGACCAACGTTCCGGATCATCATGGGTTCCATCTCGTCCCACAGGCCGCTTGTGTACACGTCTTTCACCACGCCCACCACAAACAGCTTGGTCGTATCCATCCAGGTTACTTCCTTGCCTATAGCATTGTCCCATCCAAAACGTTTCGCCAGGCTTTCGGTCACGATCACCGATTCGCGACGATCCGTCTCTGAATCCTTGCTGAAATCGCGTCCTGCCACGAGGGTAAGGCCCATCGTTCGCAAGTAGTCTTCACCGACGTCAATGATGTCTACCTCGACTTCGCGCGACTCGAATTTAATGGGATCGTTGTAGCGCGAGGAAAAAATGCTGTGCGTAGATCCGGCGATGTCGGCGATCTCTTTGTCCTGCGCGATGGCATTCTTGTACGTTTCAAATTCGCTCTTCGAGTTTACGTAGGCCACAATGATGCTTCGGTCGTCGAATCCGAGGTTGAAGTCCCTTTGATAAAGTGAGTTTTGAAAAAAGGCAATCGAGAATACCACCGCGACAAGCGAGAAGGCATACTGCAGGATGAGTAAGGTGCGCGTAAAATAATTCGTGCCGCCGAATTTCATCTTTCCCTTGAGGATGCTGACGGGCTCAAAGTTACTGATGTAGAAGGCAGGGTAGCTTCCTGCCACAAGGCCAGTGATCAATAATACGGCCACCAGGAAGATCAGTACCTGAGGCGCGTCTGTGTAGTGGGTAGCGATCTTGATCTCGGGCCAGAGCACATTCCACGAGGCGACCAGGACTTCGCCGATGAAGAGTCCCATGACAAGCGCCAGGAAACAGATAAAGAGCGTCTCACCGATGAACTGCACGATGAGTTGAGCGCGCAGGCTACCCATTACCTTCCGGATACCGATCTCTTTTAATCTTCGTGACGAAATAGCAATGGAAGTGTTGGTCATGTTGAAACACGATATCAGCAACACCAGCACGGCCATGATAATCGGGCTCACCACGGCTGCGGGCGGTGAAGAACTGCGCGTCATTCGCCAGGTGTCGTTCTTTTGATCCCGACGGGCCATGCCTGCGAACGGATCCAGTACATACTCGCTGATCTGGAAGTCTTCGCGAACGCGGTTGTTATTTTCCCGGTAGCCCTGGAGTTGTTTATGAACTGACTCAACGCGAGAGGGATCTTCAATCATTACAAAGAGTGTGGTGCGACCCTTCCAGTCATCCTCCTTCAGGTTCTTGTCGTCATCATAGGCGTTGTCGAAATGCATGTATGCCTTCCGGTCGAAGCTGTTGTTCATAGGCGACTTTCGGTACACACCTCCGATGGTTACCTCCTTTGTTTCGGGGCCATTCACCTGCGTGACCTGCCTGCCTACCACGTCTGTGGCATTAAACAGGAGCATCGCCATCTCGTCGCTGATCACGGCCTTCGACTTGTCGTTAATAGCGGTGGCGTTGCCCTCGATAAAATCGAAAGAGAATATCTTGAAGAAATCCGGGTCGACGTAGCTGAGTTCGGCACGAAAAACGTTGTCGTCAATTTTGAAGTCGGAATAGGACCAACCGAACCGGGTGGTCGCATTCACATCGGCGATGTTCTGTCGAATGGCAGGCCCCAGGGGCATTGGTGCATGACCATATAGCGTGGTGGTGCCATCAAATTGCCGTGTCGAGCTTACGCGATAGATCTTGCTGGCCTGCGCGTGGTTTGAATCGAACTGAGCATCGAACTCCCAGTTGAAGTATGCGACAAGGCAACAACCAATTGAGATGGCCATTCCAAATATATTGATGAAGATAAATAGCTTGTTCTTCATCAGGTTCCGGAAGGTGATCAAAAAGAAGTTCCTTATCATGAGAGAGGGTTTTTACATGAGATAAAGATTGATGCAGACCGAAAAGGTTGCAAGGGAATAACGGATGGCGGGAGAAAATGTTCCGAAGGAGAAAGTTAAGGAGGCAAAGGAAGGAGGCAAAGGAAGGAGGCCAAGGAAGGGAGCAAAGGCGCAGGGGCTTTACCGCAAAGCCGCAAAAACGCTAAGGACCGCAGAGATTTTTTTTAACGACACGTTTATTAAAGTGATGAACTATGTTTTCACTCTACTATGAAATGTCAATAAAAAAACTTTGCGGTCCTTAGCGTTTTTGCGGCTTTGCGGTAAAGCCCTTGCGCCTTCGCTTCCTTCGCTGCCTTTAAATATGGAATTGCTCCTTGATGTTCTCCGTCACAACCTTTCCGTCGAAGAGGTTGACGATCCGGTGAGCATAGTTCGCATCGTATGGCGAGTGCGTTACCATGATGATCGTAGTGCCCTCTTCGTTCAATTGCGATAAAAGCTTCATTACTTCTTCGCCATTTGCCGAGTCAAGGTTACCGGTCGGTTCATCGGCGAGTATCACTTTCGGTTTTGCCACGATGGCACGTGAGATAGCAACGCGTTGCTGCTGACCACCTGACAACTGTTGAGGGAAGTGATTGCGGCGGTGCATGATGTTCATGCGCTCGAGCACTTCTTCCACGCGCTGCTTGCGCTCAGAAGCAGGAACCTTCATGTACAAGAGCGGCAATTCAACGTTTTCAAAAACCGTAAGTTCGTCGATCAGGTTAAAGCTTTGAAACACAAAACCTATCGAGCCCTTGCGCAATTGTGCGCGCTGGCGCTCCGAATACTTTGCCACTTCATGCTCTCCAAACCAGTACTCACCACCAGATGGGTTGTCGAGAAGACCCAGGATATTAAGCAGTGTAGACTTGCCGCATCCTGAAGGACCCATAATGGCCACAAACTCTCCCTCTTTGATTTCGAGGTTGATATTGTTGAGTGCTGTCGTTTCTACCTCTTCCGTGGTATAAACCTTTTCTAGATTTTTTAATTTGATCATGGCGCGTTTTACGGTTTGATATGTTTGTCTTGAGTGTTTACTGGTTAGTACCTATTTATGGGTCTAATATTGTTGCTATAATACTCCAGGATGGCTGAATAGTTACTGCTCTGACACCCTTTTGCTCTGAATTGTTACAGATGCGTCGTGAATCATCCTATTTACAGGTCAAGCCAATCGTCGCCGCCCTGATATCCAACCCTTAATCATTGTCGTTTCCTCCAGAACAGGTGCTTAATTGAGCAACAGGACCTCATTGTTTCCAAAGTTTTCGTAAGACGAGGTGATTACCTTCTCGCCCGGCTGAAGGCCTTCCAGTACCTCAAAATACTCACTACCCATCTTCCGACCAAGTTTGATATCGCGTTTCACAGCACGGGTGCCGTTGTCTTCCACAACAAACACCCAGTTTCCGCCGGTATCCTTGTAGAAGCCCCCTACGGGCAACAGCAGCTCTTCAGAAGGCTGACCCAGCTCGATGCGCAGTCGCAGGGATAAGCCACGGCGTATACCCGGAGGTGCGTCGCCAAGAAACAGCATGTCCACATCAAAGCGACCATTGGTTACGCCCGGGTACTTATACTTGATCTCCAGTTCGTAGTCTTTGTTGTTAAAGGTTGTTGTGGCGCGCAAGCCTTCCGTAATGCGCGGCAGGTAGAGTTCATCAATAGGAACCTTTACCTTATAGCTGCCGAGTACATCAATCCAACCCATGCGTTGGCCAGGATTAATTGCCTGACCGGGATCAAGTTGTGGTCGCTGCAACTGACCATCAATCGGAGCCCGTATCACGAGGTTGTCCAGGATCTTACCGACACCCTGCAGGTTAAGGGTCATTCGCCGCTCAAGATCGGCGATCTCATGAAGCTGGCGCCCCCTGTCAAGGGAATCATTCTTGTACGCTGCATAGGTAAACTTCTTACGGTCGAGGTTATATTTATAATCCGCGTCAGTCTTTTCAAACTCCTGCTTAGAGATCAGCTTCTTTTCAAAAAGTTGCTTCTGGCGTATGTATTGTGGTCCTAGGATTGCCAATTGTTGATCAATTTCTGCCAGCTGGCTTCTTTGTGTCAGTTCGTTCTGCGTGATCCCGAGGCGTGTGTCCCGGTTACGGTTGATACTCTCGCTCAACTGCGCTTCCTGCGATAAGACTTGCAATTCGCGGTTAAGGTTGCTTAGCTCGAGAATAACATCCCCGGCTTTTACGATGGCACCGCTTTCAGCCACCACGCGTTTTACCGTGCCCCCTTCAACAGCATCAAGATAGGCCGTGTGGACCGGTTCGACCGTACCCGTCTGAGGAATGTATTCTTTGAATTGACCGCGTTTTACATCGGCGATGGTGATCTTTTCCTTCTCAATCTTGAGCTTCGAGCGCCGGTCAGCAAAAATGAACTGATAGCCCACGAATATCACGAAGACTGCTATGCCACCATACGTGGCAACTTTCTTCACCGTAAATCTTTTCTTCTTGAGTTGCTTATCCATCTTCCTAAATTATCGCCTGCGGGCAGGGGTTTTGCGTCGCTTCTGTACCTCCCGGATGCCAACAAGTGTGCCAACCGCAGAAGGGCCGTTTTTGCGCCCGTTTTAACGAGAGCCTGTCCACCATTTCGTTCACGGATGAACGGCATTGTCCGGTTTCGAACGCAAAATCATTGCATTCTGGCCGTTTTTTGGCGTTTTTAGCCCAACTTGGTGTATGGTATGCGCTTTGCCCACAAACGGACAACTGTGTTTGGTTATGATACAGTTTAAACCACTATAAATCGCCCCCCGAATGGAACAAAAGCAAGGCAAGATCCTAATCGTCGACGACAATGAAGACCTGCTCAAGGCAGCAAAGATGCATCTGAAGCGACACTTCGCACAGGTCGATATTGAAAAGAATCCGGAGGCGATCACGGCGCTGATGAACAATGAGGATTATGACGTCATCCTCCTGGACATGAACTTTACCAAAGATGTCAGCAGCGGCAGCGAAGGCTATTACTGGCTCGAACGCATCCTGCAATTAGACCCTTCGGCGGTGGTGGTGCTGATTACGGCATACGGCGATATTCAGATGGCTGTTCGCGCAATTAAGGCCGGCGCCACCGACTTCGTGCTGAAGCCCTGGGAGAACGAAAAGTTACTGGCCACCCTCTATTCCGCTATGCGCCTGCGTGAATCACGCGACGTGATCGAAAATCTCAAGATCAAGAACCACGAGATTAACCAGGCGTTGAATGATCGTTATTCGGAGATCATCGGGCAAAGCACACCCATGCATAAGATCTTTCAGACTATCGACCGGGTTGCTAAAACGGATGCCAATGTGCTTATCCTCGGTGAAAACGGCACGGGTAAGGAGCTTATCGCCCGGGCTATCCACCGAAACTCGGCCCGGAAGAACGAAAACTTCGTGAGCGTCGACCTGGGATCTATAACGGAGACGCTATTCGAAAGTGAACTGTTTGGTCACAAGAAGGGTGCCTTCACCGATGCGAAGGAAGATCGCGCCGGCCGGTTCGAACTGGCCAACGGTGGCACACTCTTCCTCGACGAGATCGGCAACCTGTCGCTGCCCCTTCAGGCGAAGTTGCTTACCGTTCTGCAGAACCGAAAAGTGAGCCGGGTGGGATCCAACAAGGATACCCCCGTAGATATCCGCCTGATCTGTGCTACCAATATGCCACTCTATGAGATGGTAAAAGAGAACCGTTTCCGGCAAGATCTTCTTTACCGGATCAACACGATTGAGATCGAGATCCCCGCTCTACGGGAACGATTCGAAGATATTCCGCTCCTCGCCAACCATTTCCTTAAGCACTACGCGCAGAAATACGACAAACAGGTAAACCGCATCAGCGAGGGCGCTATGGCGCGTATGCACAAACACCCCTGGCCAGGCAATATTCGCGAATTGCAGCACTCCATCGAACGGGCCATCATCCTCAGCACGGGCACGGTTCTTCAACCGGAAGACTTCAACTTTGCACAAACCGCGGCACGCGAAGACGGCAACCTCAGTCTCGAGCAATACAACCTTGAGGAAGTTGAGAAGCTGCTGATCCGCAAAGTATTGAAGAAGTACAACGGCAATATTACGCAGGCCGCATCCGAATTGGGACTGACGCGATCGTCATTGTACCGACGGCTGGAAAAATACGGACTCTGATTTATTTGTTGATTTGTTGACCGGTTGATTTGTTGATCTAGAGCCATTGGCGCATTTTGTGCTTTAATTCAAACTGATGATTGTCTGACAAGGCCCAATCGGGCACATGACCCTCGACAATGTTGAGGTCATAATTGTCAATTGTCAATTGTCAATTATCAATTAGGCTGTGTTTTCCGACTTCCGCGCGCGCGTCATTCTTCGTGTTTGTCTACTGGGGCTTACTATGGCCGCGCTAACCTATATGGTTACGCGCCCCAACATGTTGTTTGCCGCAGTGCTCACAGGCGTGATAATCGTCCTGCAACTCATCGATGTTTTTCGATTTGTGAATCAAACCAATCGAAAACTCACCCGCTTTCTCGAGTCCGTAAAGTATTCGGACTTCATTTCGGGCTTTACTTCCGACAACAAACTGGGCCGGTCGTTCAAGGACCTCAACATCGCCTTCAATGAAGTGCTCGAAGCCTTCCGCAAGGCCCGTTCAGAAAAGGAAGAACAGGGTCAATACCTGAATACCGTGGTGCAGCAGGTACGAACCGGTATTTTGTCGTTCGACACCGAGGGCAACGTTCAACTGATCAACGCGAATGCCAAGCGTTTTATGAACGCCACCAACATCAAGAACATCCGCGAACTGATTCCCCTGAATCCAAAATTGTATCATGCCCTCAACAGCGTTGAGCCGGGAAAGAGCGAACTGTACAAGGGCGCCAATGACCTCTACCTGACCATTCAGGCGACCGAGATGCGGATACGTGGAATGGACGTAAAGCTGATCACGCTGCAAAACATTCAGCCCGAACTGCAGAAGCAGGAGCTCGAAGCCTGGCAGAATCTGACGCGCGTGCTGCGTCACGAAATCATGAATTCGATTACGCCGATCTCGTCGCTAACGTCTACCCTACGCGAAATTCTCGATCACGAAATGGAGAAGAAAGCGTCGCATTACGAACTGAAAGAAGAAGGCGCCGACGACCTCCGCGAGGGACTCGCTACCATTGAAAATCGCAGCAAAGGGCTCATCAAGTTCATCGATGCATACCGGGAATACACGTCGCTGCCGAAACCGAAGTTTGCAACGGTACGGCTAAGCGAGCTTATTGAACACGTGGCAAACCTCATGCGGACGGAACTGAAGAAGACCCGTCTGGGTTTCAAATACAACTGTAGTTCCGAATATCTTACCATTCAGGCAGACGTCGAACTGATAGAGCAAGTGCTCATCAATTTGCTCAAGAATGCCATCGAGGCATTGGCCGAATCAGACCATCCCCAACTGGAACTTATTGGCCGGTATGATGAAACTTCGGTCTTGATACAGGTCATCGACAACGGTCCGGGCATTATCAAGGAGGCCCTGGAACATATCTTTGTTCCCTTCTACACCACCAAGCGCACGGGCTCGGGTATCGGCCTGAGCCTGTCGCGCCAAATCATGCAAATGCACAACGGATCATTAAACGTCGAATCCGAACCGGATGTAAAAACGGTGTTCACGTTACGGTTCTAGCGATGGGGGATCCCTACGGGATCGTTCGATTGCATTGTATGCAGCGATTTGGGATACCTACGGGATCAGTGTTTGTTTATGGGGTTATACATGCCATCAGTATCCCGTGGTGCCCACAACCCGATCCCGCGGTGACCACACCTCAATCCCAAATGGATCCCACTTCGCTAACCCATAACGCGCTAAATTTCAATAAAATCCGCGTTGCGCCACGGGGGGCAAGATATGTTCGCGTGTTGATGATACGATGTCCGAAATCCCACATCAGCCAAAAAATGTCAGGATAGTCAGATTGCGACAGTTCAGACGTCTTCCGTTATTCACATCCGACCCCACGTTTTATGGCTAACACTTACACACAAATGCACGTACAATTAGTTTTCGCGGTGAAGTTTCGCCGATGCGTTATACTGAAAGTATGGAGAGACAGTCTGTTTAAGTATATCACAGGAATTATCCAAATGCATGGACACAAGCTATTGTGCATAAATGGCGTAGAGGATCATATACATATTTTAATTGGCTTACGTCCTACACAGGCACTTTCGTCGCTGGTCCAGGAAGTAAAAAAGGCGTCTTCCAAATGGGTTAACGACCAAAAACTTGTTCGAGGTGGATTTTCATGGCAGGAGGGATTTGGCGCTTTTTCATACTCACAAAACGCGTTGCCGCGGGTGATCAGGTACATCGAAAACCAGGAGGAGCATCATCGCAAAAGGAACTTCAGGGATGAATACACATCCTTGCTAAAGGAATATGAAATTGCGTTTGACCACCGTTACATCTTTCATGACCTGACCTCGTGACGGCTTGACGCCGCGACCATTGAGTGTGCCTTGGTGGCAGTGGGTGGCAGGCGAGGTACTGGTAGCGAGGCGCAATGTACTGATGTGGATCCCTATGGGATCGAGGTGTGGCCTGCGTGGTATGGGATCGAGTGCGTTGGATCGATGTGTGATCATCCTTTTAAAATAGATTTTGTAACTATGTTGTGGGATTCCGGTAATCGTTATGCAACCCTAAATTTCATCTCTTGTCTTTCACACCAAAGAACGGGTCATGATCAAAAACTACCTCGTCGTTGCATTGCGCAACATATTCAGGAACAAACTGTTCGCCTCCGTAAACGTCCTGGGTCTCGTTTTTGGCATCTGCAGCGCCTTGCTCATTTTTCTATGGGTCAAGGACGAACTCAGTTACGACAAGTTCCATACAAATAGCGATCGCCTCTATCGGGTCATGGAGAATCAGACGTATTCAGACGGGCGGTTGTACACCTTTGCCGCCACACCCGGCCCCATGGCTCCCTTCATTAAGGAAAAATTTCCTGAAATAGAAAAATCGACCCGTTTTACCTGGGACATCAACCGCCTGTTTCAACTGGAGGAGAAATCGTTTTACGAGACGGGGAAATACGTCGATCCTGACTTTCTCGCCATGTTTACTTTTCCCATCATAAAGGGCGACGCCAGCACCGCCCTCAACGATAAGCACAGCATTGTGATCACCCAGAAGATGGCAACCAAGTACTTCGGCAATGAGGACCCCATTGGCAAAACGCTGCTGCTCGATACTAAAGATGCTTTCAGCGTTTCGGCGGTGATGAAGGATATACCCGTTAACTCGTTCATCCAGTTCGACTATCTACTCCCATTTGCCTTCTTCTGGGACGAGAACAAAGGCTGGCTGGACCAGTGGGGCAACAACAACATCCGAACCTTCATCATGCTGCAGGCTGGCGCCGATGTTGAAGCCTTTAGCGCGAAGTTCAAACACGAAATCAAGGAGCATAATGAAGATACCAATGTCGAACTCTTCATCCAGAAGTATGGCGACATCTACCTGCATGGCAATTTTGAGAATGGCGTGGCATCCGGCGGAAGGATCGAAACGGTGCGGATCTTTTTTGTGGTCGCGGTATTCGTGCTCGTCATTGCGTGCATCAACTTCATGAATCTTTCTACTGCACAAGCAACGAAGCGCGCCAAGGAGGTTGGGCTGCGCAAGGTGATCGGCGCCGGACCTGGACAGGTATTCAGACAATTTATGGGCGAGTCCTTCCTGACGGTATTCATCAGTGCCAGTTTCGCACTGGTAATTGCGCTACTAGCGCTACCGTTGTTCAATACGATTACCGCGAAAAAACTTGACATTTCGGCGCTCGATGCCAGTGCGCTTTGGGTGATGGTTGGTATCGTGGTCTTCACGGCATTCGCCGCTGGCATCTATCCGTCGCTGATGATTGCAGCGTTTAAGCCGGTGCAGGTAATGAAGGGGCAATTGAAGAGTGGCAGCGCAGCATCGACTTTTCGTCGGATATTAGTCGTGTTTCAATTTTCATTGTCCATAATCCTGATCATCTGCACCGCGGTTGTATTCCGGCAGGTACGATACATGGAAAACCGCGATATCGGATTCGCACGAGAGAATGTATTCTATGCCTGGGTTACCTCGGATATCGGTTCGAAGTTCGAAACCTTCCGCAGTCGCCTGGCGTCTGAGCCAGGGATTGAAACTGTGACAGGATCCGGACAACTACCGATCAGCATTGGAAACTCGACCATGGGTGTATCGTGGGAAGGAAAAGATCCCAATAGCCAGATTCTATTTACCAACCTCGACGTCGACTTCGAGTTTGTGAGTACGTTAAAGATGACGATGGCCGAGGGGCGAGCCTTCGACCGGACCAATACCACCGACACGGCCAATTACATTGTAAACGAAAAGGCTGCCGAAAAATTTGGCTTCACGGGCGGCACTGCCGATCGCGACTTAACGATGTGGGAACGCAAGGGTAAAATTGTCGGCGTCGTGAAAGATTTCAACTTTGGATCCCTTCACAGTGCCGTCGACCCTCTCATCATTCGGCTCAAGCCTGAAAATATCAATTGCCTCATAGTACGGGTGAAAGAAGGGCAAACATCCGACGCGATAAAGTCGGCGGAAAAGCTATGGAAAGAATACGCGCCCGGGTATCCGTTCAAGTACTCCTTCCTGGATCAGGATTGGGAGGAATTTTACAGCGCTGAGGCACAGCAGGAGAAGGTCTTTAATACCCTTGCTACGCTGTCTATTTTCATCAGCTGCCTCGGACTTTTCGGCCTGTCTGCTTTTTCAGCCGAGCGCCGCACCAAGGAGCTGGGCATCCGTAAAACACTCGGTGCCACGGTGCCTGGTCTGGTACGTCTTATGGGGACGGAATTCACCGGTCTTGTTCTGCTGGCCGCGTGTATAGGCTGCCCGTTGGGCTGGTACCTTATGACCCTGTGGCTGGCAAAATTCGCCTTCCACATCGATGTCGGTGTACTTACTCTTGCCTCGGCTGCGTTCGCCTGCCTGTTCGTTTCACTCGTAACGATTGCGTACCATTCTATTCGGGTGGCGGGGGCAAATCCGGTGAGAAGTCTGAGACAGGAGTAGAGTCTAAAATTGTCAATTGACAATTACCAATTGACAATTGGGGACGGGGCTATCGCCCCGTTTTTGTTAGGATTTCCGATGGCGCCACGTGGCAAATGTGATTGTTGTCTTGCGGTAATTGCATTAGGTCCCATCTGTATGAACGAAAATGTAGTTAAATCAAAATCGTTTCAGTTTGCCGTCGCTATTACCCAGTGCTGTTGGGAATTATTCGAACGGAAAGAGTATGTATTGAGCAAACAGCTTTTACGCTCGGGGACTTCAATAGGAGCAAATATAAGGGAAGCCCTTAGCGCCAGCAGTCGGCGCGATTTCGCTTACAGGCTGACGATATCGCTTCGTGAATGCGACGAGACAATGTACTGGCTCGAGCTACTGCATGCCTGCAATTGCCCGCAAAACGAACAATACACCGTACTCCACAAAAGTGCAAAAGAGTTGATAAAAATCTTGACCAGCATCATCAAAACAACTCGCGAAACCTTAACATCAAAATAACAGAGTTATGACTTAAATAGTTAACAGGACTGCCCCCGACGGGGGCTCACCAATTGTCAATTTTCAATTGTTAATTGCTTTCGGCAACTCAATAGAAAAAATCGTCCCCTGCCCCACCTTCGTCTCGAACCAGATCCGCCCATGCATTTGTTCTATCGCCTGTTTGGCAATGGCCAGGCCCAGGCCGGACCCCGATTTCTTGGTGCTGAAGTGAGAGAGGAAGATACGGTCCGCAATCTCGGGATCGATGCCTTTGCCATTATCCTGAAAGCGGATGACGTAACGATTGTCATGTTCGGCGAGCGAAACGCGCACTTGCTGCGCGTAGCCCGGACGTGATGCCTGGAATGCGTTGAGGATAATGTTAGAGAACGTGCGTCCCAGCAGCTGCTCATCACCGCGCACATGGGCGTCGCTGATCGTATGCGTTAAAGTAATCTCGCCCGATTGGCTATGCAACAACACGATGCGCTTAACCAGCGACACCAGTTCGAGGCGCTGCATGATAGGTTCGGGCATTTTAGCGAATGTGCTGAAGGACGAGGCAATACCATTTAGGGTATCCACCTGGGTGAGCAGCGAAGTGATGGCCTTCTCTGTCTTGTCGGATGAATTGGCGCCGGTCTGCACGGCCCGTTGGAGCTGTTGCAGGGTGAGTTTCATCGGCGTAAGCGGGTTCTTGATCTCATGCGCGACCTGTTGGGCGATCTCGCGCCAGGTGCGCTCTCGTTGCGTCTGCTCCAACTCGGCCTTGCTTTCACTCAGCTTAAATAGCATTTGATTGTATTCCTTCACCATCAACCCAATCTCGTCGTCGGCTCGCCACGTAAGCGGTTGGTTTACCTTCGTCAGCGACGTGCGCTGCAGTGACTGCGTGATGAACTTCAAAGGAAACGTCAGCCACTCCGAAACAAAATAAGCCAGGATGACCAGTACGATAAAGATCAGGGCAAAGATGTTGAGGATGTTGGCAATGATTCCGATCTGCGCCCGTTCCATCGATGAAGCGCTTTGAAAGAACGGGATGGCGAGGATTCCGATGAGTCGTGCGGAGAGCGGCGACTTGAGCGCGGCATACGATACGTAGTACGACAGGCTGCCGATGCGCTCCGTTTCAATCACAAAATTCTCACCGGAGCGGATATCGTGCAGGGCCCCGGCATTGACGTAGTTCGACATCAGTTCGTTGTCGAATATCTGCGGTTGCGTGGTCGCGAATAGCTCGCCGGATGCCGTGTATACATTAGCATCCAGGTTGGTGAGCGTGGCCAGATCCGTGAGTTGATTCTCAAAGCTCACCACGTTTACATCCCGGCCAGACAAGTAGTCGTCGAGTTGTGCCGACAGCGGCAGGCTAAACGTCTCGGCGCGCTTCAGATATTCGGCATTGAGTTGTCGCTGTGACGTCCGGCTCGTCAGGTTTAGCGTCGTAACGCTTACGAGAATGAGTGGAAGGAAAAACGCAATATTCAACAACAATTGAATGCGGGCCGAGTAGTTCAGCTTTTCCCGCTTGAAGTAGCCCGCCACACCCAGCACAAACAGGAACACCAGTATAATACCCAACCCGAGCACGAGTAAGAAGGAGAAGCTGGCCAGCGCATAGGTGCGTGACGGGACCGGCGAAGAGACAATAGCCACGCGATCGTTCTGATCTTCATGGGCGATATGCACATAGCCGTCCACCTCAAGGCCATTGTGGTATAGCGCCGGGTTACCCAGCCACTCGCGGCTAAATGCCTGATCGTAGTTGAAGTTTCCTGTGGTAAATAGTATCGTCGTGTCGGCATACACCGCGTAGCTGATGTCGTCGGCGTGATAAAACTGCTGAAAGGTATTATCAACCAGCAACTCGGGATACACCGTGTCCGGAATGATCTTCTTCAATGACAGCTCGAGGATTACGTAAGCATTCGTGAACCCATTCCTGTTCAACGGTATCTTCACCAGGTACTTCTGTGTCACGTTTCGCGTGGGACCGGGAACAAAATAGACTCCTTCGTTCGCCGTGTGGTACGCATCCTGGTCATAGATACCCACGAATGCAGACAACGACTGATTGGTTCGGTTGCCGAGTGGCTCGCCGGTTGCGGCAAACAACCAAATCTCAACGTCGTACTTGTTGAAATAAGTAGGGAGAAACACTTTCCGAATCTTCTGTCGGATTGCATCGCGACTGAGAAAAGGGTTGTTAATGCGCATTTGAATGAAACCGTCTCCGGCTATTTTATATCCGGTCTCATGCAGCAGATATTCACCAAATATGTCGCGATCGATCAAAAAGTTGTCGGCGAATCGAAACTGATTGTCGATTTGTTCCTGCCGGCCGAATACACGGATGGCGTAGGCGCCATTGGCAGACAGGAATGAGATGGCGATGAACAGATAGGAGAAGGTGGCGAAAGTAAGGTGTCGCAAGCCCGCGTAGAGGCGCAAGTAGTAGATGATTAAAAAATAGGCCGTGCCGGTGATGAGCGACGAAACATAGTCTTGACCGGAGAACGTATTTATTATCGAAAACAAACCCACTGCCAGCAGGAAGCAGAAGAGGATACGCATGGCGCTGCCGTCGCCGATGAGAAGGCGCATGTTGGTATGCGCGAACATGAATGCACAAATTCCAGACAATAACACTACCGCGAAGGCGACCAACCGCACGCCATTGAAAGTCAGGGATTGCGTGATGTCCAGCACGACGGTGGAGTTGTTATAAATGGTCTGGATCACGACAAAAGGAAATAGTACTGCCAGTAGAATGGCAAGCCCACAAAATACCGACAACAGCCAGTTAAGCCAGTTGTGTGTGAGCAGTCGCTGCAGCAAGGCGAAGCGCTGAGAGTTCTTAAACAGGTAAAGGCATGCCACCAGCACCACCAACTCGTTTAGCATCAGGTCTCCCAGCGATGCGTTGAGCGTCGATGAGGCGAAAACCAGTGGATTGAACAACCATGATGGATATGGCGTGTGGGGGAACCCAAGGGTCACCATGGTGAATCGCAGCCCGTACAGATAGATCAGCAAAACGAGCCAGCCCACATCGGGCCGCCGGCTGTCGCGCGCCTGCGTGTAGACGTACGTTGTGATGAGCACGATCGCCACGAGCGCCATCAGTGTGCCCGCCAGCTGCCCGGCGCGCTGCATTTGACTAAGTTGTGGCGAGAAGGTCAATCGAAAGGGACAAACCTCGCCGACGCAAACCGGCAGGCCCACGCTGGCGTCAGGCTCAGCAAGGGTGAAATGCTCATTGCTGAACAACTTGCTATTCCACCATGTGCTAAGATAATTGTTGCGAATGGTATAGTTCCGAAAGAGTGGTATCACCACGATGAGCCATTGCCGGTCGTCGATCTTCCATTTCTTTGCGAGGTAGTCGCCATTTCCGCCTTTGAGTAATTTCAGTTCGAAGTTACCAGACACAGAGGCGGGTGTGGGCACGTAACGATTGTCGGACCACAGCAGGACACGTTGCGCATCGTAAACGAAGTATGCATTACCATCGACGTTTTGCAGCACGGGGTCCGAGTGCTGCTTAACCAGTGACACATATTCGGCAGCTTGTTGATCGACATCGTCCAGGATATGCGCAAGGTTCTGACCAATGTCTGCAATGGTCGTACTTGACGCGCTTGGACGATCGAAGAAAGCCAGAAGGACCAATCCCACCAACAGGAAACCGAGCGCGGTAATGAGTCGTCTAAGATTCATTTACTGTTATACTAGTATTGGGATTTGGATTCGATACCAGCTGCCTTGTCGCTGGAGTCAATCACGCCCCAGGGTGTGAAACCTAATCGCTAAATCTCCAAATTACGAAATCCCCAAATGAATCTTATCTACCCGATTCCGCCGAACCAGTATAGATAAAGTACCCGTGAGTATCGGTAGTTCAAGGGAGCTCCAACGACAGCAAGACCAATAACGATCGCGATATAGGTCCACTCGGAAGGATCCAGGGTGAAATAGAGCGCCAGGCCAACAATGGTGATCAGCGCTACGGTGAAACCATAACCCACATACATCGCGCCCTGATAGAATCCCGGTTCCGGCTCGAGCCTCACACCACACACAGGGCATCGCTCGTTCATGACGTTAAACTTGGTGAGCTTTCCGGCGGAGTAGGTAAACATATCCCCTTCCCGGCACTTGGGACACTTAGCGTTCAATACTGCGCTGAGATAACTTCTGGGCATTCCTGGTGGATTTGAACCAAAGATAACCGATGATTAACACGGCAAGGTATGGCATGGATAACAAGTAAAGAATTCCCATATTAATACCTGCAGCAATACCAGGATTGCCGCTGGAATAATTGTTCTCCAAAGTCGAACGACACATGGCGCACTGCGCAGCAACGTCAGTGGCTGCGACAGCCAGCACGAAGATTATCAAAATGAGTCGTTTCATAACGCTGGAATTGATAATTGACAGGTTAACAATTACTACGAAAGGCCGCATGTTCGTTGCTGTCTGTGGACCCGGTGCCGCGATTCGAAGAAGCTCAGGAATGCCCTATATACTCCGTTCAAATTAAGCCGATCCAACTACCGGGCCAAACAGGGCGATAGCCCCGGCCTTAATTGTCAATTGACAGTTGTCAATTATAATACGGGCTAATCATCAAATAAACCACCACCCCCGTTACTGCCACGTACAGCCAGATTGGAAACGTAATCTTCGCGAGTCTGCGATGCCGGGCAAAATCTCCCCTCAGTCCCCGGAGGAAGGTGAACAGCACCAAAGGTACAACACCTATCGATAGTAAAATGTGCGTAATCAGGATGAAATAATAGGCGTATTTCAGCGGTCCATCTCCTTCATATGCGGTAGAATGGCTGGTCATGTGATACAGCACGTAGAGTACAAGGAATACGCCCGACAGCCCCATGCAAGTCTTCATAAGCAGCTCGTGCCGACGCCGGTGTCCGCTCTTGATCGCCACAACTGCCGTCACCAGGAGCACGGCCGTCAACCCGTTGATCGTGGCATAAATAGGCGGCAGGAACGAGAGGTCATAGCCGTCGACCTTGACGCGGAACAGCACCGCCACGACCAGGGGTATGGCGATCGAAATGATGACGATCAACAGGTGATAAGGATCTCTTCTCTTTTCAAGCGGTGTTGTCGTCATGGCTGGATGTCGTTGTGATTTGCATAGGCGGGTGAGGACGTACGAACCGCATACCGCCACCAAAGATAAGGCAGTTTTCGCGAGGTTAAACCAGCGGCGCCCCACGCTTTTGCCAACTTTACGGCGCAATCGATCGATGCGCGGCAAAACGCGGACAGGGATTTGATTGAGCGTCACCCGATAACGTTACCAGAGACAACGCATTGGCCGTACGTCACCTACAGCCACTGGTCTGTATTAGTTTTCCACGTATTAGTATTTCTTCAGGATAATGGTGATCTCCGTCAGGAGACGGTCCATGTCGTCTCTGTCGCCGGCGGTGTACTGTCCCCGGATCGCCCCTCGCCTGTCCAGCATCACCACGTTCAGGTCGTTATCCAGAAAAAACAGGCATCGACGAACGGCATCGGAGCCGGCAGGTATTGAGGACGCGTCACCCGCCGCCGCAGGAGAGGCTGTCTTAAGCACACTGCTGTCAGGGTTCTCCTGGACGCCCGTGCCGGCGATGGCGGCCACGCTGGTTGATTCAAGTATCTGCACCGGGTCAGAGGCCGTTTGCTCGCGTATCCGATCCAGTTGATTGAGCTCCTCGCCCGAAACCGGCGCAAAGAATATTACGGTCAGGCTATCCGCTGTTAAATGATACCGGCTTCGGATGCTGTCGGGCACGAAATAAGGAAGTGATGGCACAAACCCACAACCCTCGGTATGAGGCGGTGCTTCAGTTACAAACAGCGGCGCCACATCAAACTCATTGCGCCCGAACAGCTTCAAGAACACGAAGATGCTCACAGGGAGCACAAACGCCAGGAACAGAAAAAAAACCTTGGTGACCTTTTTCATACTAACTAATAGTCATAATTACTATAAGCCCGACCAATCCAGAAGAAACAACCGACCACGTCAACGCTCAAACCAAAATCAACAATTGAATTATTTGAATACTGGAATTAACACATTAACCACAACCCCTGAATCCGTGCTTTCAATAGACCCAATCAACAAATCAACCAATCAACAAATAAAAAGGAGGCTCAAGGACATCCCTCAAGCCTCCTCCAATACCGCTATACAAACCAGGATCTGGAATGCCCGGCAGTTCGGTTAGAACCGAACGGAACCGATGGCCAGACCTTCGTAGATAAATGCTACCAGCATCCAAATCACGAAAATCATCGGGATGAGGATCGACCAGAAAAGCAACTTCACTTCATAGCGAAGGTGCATGAACTCGCCCACGATGTAAGCCGCCTTCACGATGGTAAGTCCAATGAAGATCGCGGTCTTGAGCGGGCCGTGGCCCATCGTAAACGCGATCACGAATTCGATCGCCGTAACAATACCGAGGATACCTGCCACTTTCCAGAGCTTGGCAATCTTCTCCTTGTCGGGCGGAATCACACTTACTTGTACTTCGTCTTCGCTCATACTGTCTATTTGTTGATTTGTTGATCTATTGATTTGTTGGTTGGCAGTTCAGATTCGGCTCATTGGAGGGACTCCTTATACCAGGTAGAAGAACGTGAATACGAACACCCATACCAGGTCCACAAAGTGCCAGTAAAGACCGACCTTTTCCACCATCTCGTAGTGACCGCGGCGATCGTATACGCCCATCACCGTATTGTAGTAAACCAGGAAGTTCAGACAGACACCACTGAATACGTGGAAGCCGTGGAAACCCGTGATGAAGAAGAAGAACGCGGCAAAGTCAGGGGGGCCATAGGGGTTATGTGACAAACCTGCGTGAATGAAACTACCCCCTTTTTCCACGCCGTGAATAAAGTGGGTCCACTCCCAGGCCTGACAGCTCAGGAAGGCGATACCGCCAAGGATCGTCCACAGCATCCATTTCTCAACTGTCTTGCGATCCATACGGTGGCCCGCTTCTACCGCCAACACCATGGTAACGCTACTCATGATGAGGATAAAGGTCATGAGACCAACGAACACGAGCGGCAACGCAACGCCGTGCAGGAAAGGAACGGATTCATATACTTTTTCAGGAATTGGCCAATAGGCCTGGCTGAATACAAAATCTTCTACGGGACCCGTGTAGCCGGGATGCGACGAACGCACCAGTCCGTACGTAATGAGCAGTGCCGAGAAAGTAAATGCATCGGACAATAAGAAGAACCACATCATGAGCTTGCCGTAGCTGGCGCCCATCGGTGATACTCCACCATCCCATTCGCTCCCGCCCGGAGCCACTGCGTGTGTACTTGCCATATATTCCTTTATACGATTAGTTCAGTCTCAAATACCCAGTTCACCCCTCTTTCAAATCATTGAAAAAAGGGCAATTTTTCAACGGTTCAATAATAGAAAAACAAACAAATATAGCCAAAGCGCATCCAAAAAATGCCAGTACGTTGCGCACATTTCCATCTGCGCCAACCGCCTTGAATGCACCTTGTATTTGAATGTCGCCACCAGCACAATCAACAGGAATACGACACCGCCAATAATATGCATCATGTGCACGCCCGACAGCACGTAAACAAATGATCCCGCCGGATTACCTACGAAATACACATTCTCTCGCACGAGTGCCCCCCAGGCCATCCACTGTCCTACCAGGAATGCAACGCCGAGAACGGTCGTGAGGCTGATGGCCACTTTCGTCATTTCAAGATTATCTCGCTTAGCGGAAATGTATGCCCAATGCATGGTGGCACTGCTGGCGAGTATGATGGCCGTGGTGATACCAAACAACGAAGGCAATTCAAACACCAGCCAGTTGCCCGCCGCCTGTCGTACCATGTACGCGCTGGTGAGCGCGGCAAATATCATCGTCACGCTGGCAATAAACAGCCACATGGCGAACTTCTTCGGCTCCATGGCCCGCTGCTGACTCGCTTCTTCTACTATTTTGATTTCCGTAGCCATCTTATCTCCTCCTCTTTAAAGTTTGTCCAGCACATAAGCGATCTGCACGATCGGCAGATACAGGAACGATGCAAACATGATCTTCACAGCCGCCCTCCGATCACCCGTCCTCATCAACGAAAAGGTGAGGGCGAAGAACAACACGCCACACACGGTTGCCACGATGGCGGAATTAATTCCGGTGATTCCAAACGTCGCGGGGAGCAAACCCAGCGGTATCAGGAACAAGGTATAGATCATGATTTGAATAGCCGTGTTAAGGTCCTTCTGGCCGCCTGACGGAAGCAACTTGAATCCTGCCTTCTTGTAGTCGTCGTCCGCCACCCAGGCAATCGCCCAGAAGTGAGGAAACTGCCATATGAATTGAATACCAAAGATGATGAGCGCTTCGTGAGAAATACTTCCTGTCGCTGCGGTCCAGCCGAGCAGGGGTGGCAACGCGCCGGGTATAGCACCGACAAACACGGCCACCGGACCGACACGCTTCAACGGCGTGTAAGCGAAACCATAAAGGATCAGTGAAAGTATGGAAAGCGCAGTAGTCAGCGGGTTAGTGTAGACCATGAGAATCAGCACGCCGGCCACAAAGCAAACCAACGATACGAGCGTTGCCTCCTGCACTGACACGCGTTGCGTCGGCAACGGGCGGCCCATGGTACGGCTCATTAACTTATCGAGATCCTTCTCAATGATCTGGTTGATGATAACCGACGCACCCGACATGAGGAAGCCGCCGATAAAGAGCATGAATAACGTGAAATAATTGATGACCGGGGAAGCGAGCACAAATCCGAAAGCACACGAGAACGAAACGAGGAACGATAGTCTGAACTTGAGCAACTCAAAGTAAGCACGTGCTTTAGCCGTTGCAAGAGTAAGTCCAGTTAAATTATCGATTTGTGCCAGCATTAAGGTTAGTAATTAGTCCTGAGTCGTTAGTCCTGAGTTGTTATTAGTATTTATAGTATTCAGGTAATTCGTCAATCCAGGTCATTTAAATATTCCGGGTTGTCACTTTCTCAAATTAAGCTTCAGTCCTTTGATCGAGCGTGCTATTGACTGAACTACTCACGACCCACTCAGGACTAACGACTAACTACTAAATACTTTTTCTTCTTCTTTCCGGTTCAACTTCAGCAGGAACAGAAACTGCATTCCAAACGTAGCGGTGGCGAGCAGCAGATGTACCGGCTGAAGAAAGGGCGGAACGCCAAAATAAGCCATGCCCAGCCCTGTTAATAGCGTGCCCAAAATTAGCACGATTAGGGTTAGGGCGAAAACTTTTGACGCTTGACTTTTGTGCAATTTGACGATTAATCCCACATGCAAGATCACGACGATCCACGAGAACGACCGGTGCAGTACGAACGTGGGTCCAAGGTTTGAAACCCACGAATCACGAGGCAGCTGACTGACCAGGCGGTCGACGGCCTCGCGCACCTGTGTACCCAGCAGAATTTGAACCAGTAGCACGGCCATACAGGCCAACAGCCACCAGAACCCGAGCGATGAGTTTATTTCCGTCCCGAAATTGGTCTCGTGTACAAGCCATATCAAAAGCGCTACTATGACCAGCGCCAGAAACATGTGCACGGAGATGGTCCAGGGTGTCAGGTTCGTGGAAACCACGAAGGAACCCAGCCAGCCTTGAAAGCCGACGAGCAGCAAGGTGGTTCCGGCAATGAGCGACAGCCTACGGGAAGTCTTCCAGAAACGCAGGGAGTAAACGAACACGGCAAAGATCATGAAACCGATCACCACACCTATCAGGCGGTTGATGTATTCAATCCATGTCCTGACCGGGTTGAAGTCGCCCTCTACGCGTATAGCGGGGTCGTTAAGGATTGCATGCGCAGTTTGCTGCATGCCAAACGTCGTGAGATAACGCGCAAAGCGCTGATTCTTCTTTTCGCGGTAGGCGGCGTAAATTTCTTTGTAATTGTCGGGCAGCTCCTCGTAGCTCGCCGGGGGAACCCAGCTTCCAAAACACTTGGGCCAATCGGGGCAACCCATCCCGGAGCCAGTACTTCTCACAATACCACCAACGAGAATCAGCACGTAGACCGCGATAAGCGTTGAAAGCGATAAGCGGCGGAATGACCTCATAATAATTGACAATTTACAATTGACAATTGACAATTAGCTAACGGCCTTCGGCCCTAAAAGCGGGGCCATCAAGGCCCCGGTTCAATTGTCAATTGTTAATTGTCAATTGTTAATTTTTAGTGCTTTGTCCCTTCCACCACAATCGCACCTTCCCCATCACTTGTCTCAAGCTTGATCAGGTCGTTTTCATGCGGAAGATTTGACTCCGGAGTTTCAGAATAGGGAATGTGTTGTGGAATGAAGTCCTCTTCTGCGCCGGGCTTGCTGTAGTCGTACGGCCAGCGGTATACCGAAGGGATTTCGCCAATCCAGTTGCCGTGACCCGGAACACGCGGCGTCGTCCACTCCAGCGTCGTGGCCTCCCACGGATTAGCGGATGCCTTCTTCCCACGGAACATGCTGTAGAAGAAGTTGAACAGGAAGATAAACTGTGAAGCCAGCGTCAGAATAGCGGCCACACTTACCAGCATGTTGAGGTCCGTAAATCCCTGAGCAAAGTCAAAGTTTGTCCAGGTGTAATACCTGCGCGGGAAGCCCTTGATACCAATGTAGTGCATCGGAAAGAACACGAGGTACACGCCCACGAATGTCAACCAGAAATGGATATAACCGAGGCTGGCATTCATCATCCGTCCAAACATCTTCGGGAACCAGTGATACACGCCGGCCATCATGCCGAAGAACGAGGCGCTGCCCATCACGAGGTGGAAGTGAGCCACTACAAAGTAAGTGTCGTGCAATTGAATATCGACCGCGGAGTTACCGAGGAAAATACCGGTAATACCACCCGTCAGGAAGAACGAAACGAGACCGATCGAGAAGAGCATACCGGGTGTAAACCGGAGGTTGCCTTTCCAGAGTGTAGTCACATAGTTAAAAATCTTTACAGCCGACGGAACAGCAATGATCAGCGTGAGCAGCATGAAGATCGATCCCAGGAACGGATTCATACCCGTCACAAACATGTGGTGAGCCCACACGATGAACGACAGGATGGCGATGAACAGCATGGATCCGATCATGGCCTTGTAACCGAAGATCGGCTTCCGCGAATTGGTCGCGATGATCTCTGATGACAAGCCAAGGGCAGGAAGCAACACGATGTACACTTCAGGGTGCCCCAGGAACCAGAACAAGTGCTGGAACAATACCGGGCTTCCGCCGTCGTGCGCCAAAGCCTCACCGGCAATGTAGATGTCTGACAGGTAGAAGCTGGTGCCGAAGCTGCGGTCGAAGATCAACAGCAAAGCGGCGGCGAACAAAACCGGGAATGAAAGGATCCCAATGATCGCCGTGAAGAAGAACGCCCAGATCGTTAGCGGCAACCGGGTGAACGACATGCCCTTCGTCCGCAGGTTAATAACGGTCGTAATATAGTTGATACTACCCAGCAGTGAACTGGCAATGAATATAGCCATGGCAACAAGCCACAAGGTCATACCGGTACCTGAACCTTTTATGGCCTGCGGTAGTGCACTCAGGGGAGGATAAATTGTCCACCCTCCGGCAGCGGGGCCGGTTGACAGGAACAGCGAGATGAACATTAACACACTGGATACAAAGAAGAACCAGTACGACAGCATATTCATGAAGCCCGACGCCATATCTCGTGCGCCAATCTGTAAAGGAATAAGGAAGTTGGAGAACGTGCCGCTTAGGCCGGCCGTTAGCACGAAGAACACCATGATGGTTCCGTGCATGGTAACCAAAGCGAGATAGAACTCGGGGTCAAGTTTACCCTGTACCGTGATCCATCCACCGAGAACGGGACGAAGCCATTCCAGGCTCATGTCGGGAAAACCAAGCTGCAGGCGGAAGATCACCGACAACGTTCCGCCAAGCAATGCCCAGAAGATACCCGTGATGAGGAACTGTTTGGCAATTACTTTGTGATCCTCGCTGAAAATGTAAGTCGTCCAAAAATTGCCGTGGTGATGCTCATGCTCCTCATGGTGGTCGGCATGAGCTTCGTGATGCGTGTGAATATTGGTAGTTGCCATGTGCTTGAAATCTTTTGGTCCCTTTACTCTTTAACCGTGGCTACCGACGTGCCCGGATCCTTCTCCATTCCTGCCTTGATCATGGCAGCTTCTTTCAAATTCGCCGGCACATCCTTGAGGTAGTCCGGGTTTTGCTTCAGCCAGGATTCCTGCGAAGCCTTCCAACGCTCATATGATTCTTCATCCTCTACCACAACGGGCATGCGCATCGAGAAGTGTCCCTGTCCGCAGATCTCTGTGCAGGCCAGTTCGTAATTGAAGTTCGGATTGCCCGTCTCATCGCGCATCTCCTGCGTAGTCTTCGTCACCTTGAACTTGAAGTGCGTAGGCATACCGGGAACGGCGTCCATCTTCACACGGAAATGCGGAAGGAATACGCTGTGCAACACGTCTTTCGCACGGATCTTCAGCAGCACTTCCTTGTTAACCGGCAAGTGCAGTTCGAGTGACTTGAAATCGTCGAATGAGTTCTTGTCCTTGAGGTCAAGACCAAACTCGTTGCCAAAATTGTCGATCAATTTATAGTGTACCTTACCCAGTTCCTTGTCCTTCACGCCGGGATAACGGCAGGTCCATGCGAACTGCTGGCCGATAACTTCAATCACCTCGGCATCCTTCGACGCCGGCGCCGTGATGTCATTCCAGGCGCGAAGACCGGTAAATATTAACACCGAAAGCACGATAGCCGGGATGATCGTCCAGGTCAATTCCAGGTAGTGATTATCGGGAAAGAACTTAGCCTTGCGCTTCGGATCGTATTGATACTTGTAGATGAAGCCGAACATTACAACACTGATGATCACGAACGCCACAACGGTTACCCACATGGTGATCCAGAAGAGTGTATCCGTCCTTTTGCCGTGTTCGGAAGCAATAGGCAACGTATAATCATCAAAGTAAACGAACGAATAGTAGAAGAACCAGATAAGCCCTCCAACTGAAAAAACGACAAAGAGTGCTGCATTAACCTTGTTCCAGGTGCCTCCCTTCTCCTCTTCCTTCCCCTTCGCAATACCGACCAGGTTGCTCACCCTGAAAATCAGGAACAGGATCACCAGGACCAGTACAACACCAATTAAAATTATCAAACTCATCATATCAGTTTTTCAGATTAAATGTGGTGATGAAGACTTTCTTCGAGCATCGGGTCGTTCTTGCCGAACAGCGGAACCTTCGAAAGGTTGTTCAACACAAACAACAGGAACACAGAAGCAAAGATGAGGAACACGCCAATCTCGAGGAGTCCAACTGACCCGTCGTACTGCATAACGCCAGGGGTCACCATGTTGTAGAAGTCGAACCAGTGGCCGACGATGATGATCGGGCACACTACCTTCAGCGTTGAGATCTGACGCTTCGCATCGCGCGTCATTAGCAACAGGAAGGGCAGTACGAAATTCAAAATGATGTTCGTGTAGAAGATCCATGCATAAGGGGAGTCGCGCATACGCTCTACGAAGTACACAGTCTCTTCAGGAATGTGTGCATAGTAGATCAGGAGGAACTGACCAAACCAGATGTACGTCCAAAAAATCGAGAACGCCCATACGAACTTGCCGAGGTCGTGCAAATGGTTGGCGTTTACGATCTTGAGATATCCCGAATCTTTCAGGAAGGCCACGATAAGGGTAATGGTGGCGAGTCCGGTCACCCACCAGCTGGCAAATACGTACCAGCCGAACATGGTGCTGAACCAGTGCGTATCGATGCTCATCACCCAATCCCAGGCGGCGATCGATGAGCTGGCACCGAAGAACACGAGGAACCATGCGGAAGTACCGCGCATATTGTACCAATATTGAGTTGAATTGTCGAGGTCTTCAGCCAACATGTTTCTTCTGATCTTGCTGTAGAACCAGTACCAGAGGCCGAAGAACAATACCATACGGAAGATGAAGAATAGCGGGAAAGTTCCGCCGGCGAGGGGCCAGAAGAAGAAGGGCGCTTTGTCGCTGATGATCTGGTCGAAGCTGCCGCTCTTTTTATCGTACACGTCCGCGTGCGACCAATGGAAGAGATCTCCCTTTACGACAAAATACAGCACCAGGGTGAGGATACCGGCGATCGGAATCCACGTCCCCATCGCGAGGGCTACACGCTTCACCCCCACCGACCAGCCTGCCTGCGCAGCGTATTGAATCGCAATGAAGAAAAGACCGATAAGGCCCAATCCAATAAAATAAATATTGTGCATCCAGAGCGTTGTGTAGAGGCGCTTGAGCCAGGTAGGGCTTCCGTGATGTTCAGCACCGGCAGTAGATACCGCGTGTTGAGACACCGCATGCGGTGTCTGTACGGAATCAGTAGCCTGGGTGGTTTCTGTGGGATGCTCCTGATCCGCCGTGGCCACCAGCTTATCCGTTGCAACGGCTGCGTGGCCTCCACCATGACCGCCTTCAGCGCCATGTCCTCCTTCGTCGATGGTGAACAAGCCAATAGCGGCCAATACAATTCCTACGACCAACACGATATAAAGCTTGCTACGGGTCGCTGGCTTGAATTCATAAAGTTCCTCTTTAACTTCTGCGTGATGATGAGCCATTGTCTTGTTGTCCTTTATCTGTTGGTCCGTTACTTCTGAAGCGTCTTAACATATTTGGCGATCTTCCAACGGTCTTCCGGGCTGATCTGCGAGCCGTGTGCCCACATGAGGTTCTTGCCGTATGTGATCACATGGAAAATGTGACCTTCCGTGATATCTTTCAGCGCGGCTGACTTATAATCCGGCACGCCGTTGTAGTTGCCTTTCTTCTGGCCGGGAGCATCCGGATTGTTCGCACCCGCAGCCACCAGCCCATCGCCGCCACCCTTGGCTCCATGGCAGTGTTCACAATAAGTATCATAGAGTAATTTGCCTTCACCAACGATCTGTGCCGTTGAATCCAACGGGCTTTTCACGGCCGCTGCAAATGCCAGGCTATCCTTTCCGAAGCGATAGGGCAACCATCCCTGCTTGTTGCGGGGAACCGTATTCGCCGGCAACTCCCGCATGTTCATGTGGTTCGGGTTGAGCTTGTTAGAGTTATAAAATTCGGCGCGGCCATCGGGATATTCAATCGAAGTAAGCCACCGTCCCGCATCGGGATCGACAATTTGAGAATACGGCTCGTACGCAACAGAGTGATACATGTTAGGAGCATATTCCAAACCCTGGTTTTCGCCGCCTGCGCCGCAGGACGAAAGCATCACTGCCGCTGAAAAGCCCGTAACCAAAATCGATAGAAAGCGCATTCGCATATTCGGTATTCTCAGATTAGTCAAAGTTCTTTACGTTCACTTCAGAAGCACCAGCCGCCTTCAACACGCCCGTGATTTCTTCTTTTGTCTTGCCCTTGTTCAAAGCAAGATCGATCGCCATCACGTGTTTATCTTCCGTGCTGCGCAAGTCGAACTGACGGGGCCACTTATAGGGCTTCAGGTCACTCACGATCATAAAGGTTCCCACCATGCCGAGTGCGGCCAGCAGTACCGTAAACTCGAAAATTACAGGTACGAACGGAGGCAACGAAGCGTAGTTCTTTCCACCGATGATCATGGGCCAGTCGTAACCGAGCATCCAAACCTGCGTGAACAACGCAAGCGCCGTCCCGGTGATGCCAAATAGGAAGGCGGCTTTGGGAAGGCGGCTGCGGCGATAGCCCAGTACCTCATCCAGACCGTGAACAGGGAATGGCGAATACACCTCATGGATCTTGACGCCGCTCTTGCGGATCTGCGTCACGCCATCCAGGAGCACGTCTTCGTCATCGAATATTCCTACGAGAAAGTTCTTGTCAGCTTCCATAGTCATTTATCAGTTGCTCATCACTTAGTGACGGGCTTTTTCGTCTCTTACTTTTTCTGAACCTACCTTGATGATGCTCTTCACTTCGGCCATGTTGATTACCGGGAAGTATTTCGCAAACAGCAGGAACGCGCAGAAGAACAAACCAAAAGTGAAAAGGTATTCACCGATGTCGTACATCGTCGGGTGGAACATCGTCCAGCTCGAAGGAATGTAGTCGCGGTGCAGCGAGGTCACGATGATCACAAAGCGCTCGAACCACATGCCGATGTTCACGATGATCGACAGAATGAAGGTGGCCGCGATGCTCGTTCTGATCTTCTTGACCCAGAACAGCTGAGGCGAGATCACGTTACAGGTCATCATCGACCAGTAAGCCCACGCATACGGACCCTGAACGCGGTTGTAGAAAGCATAGCCTTCGTATTCAACGCCAGAGTACCAGGAGATAAAGAGCTCCGTAATATATGCCACACCAACGATCGAACCGGTCACGATGATGATGATGTTCATGAGTTCGATGTGGTAGATGGTGATGTAGTCTTCGAGCTTGAATACTACCCGCGTGATGAGCAGCAGCGTCAATACCATCGCGAAGCCGGAGAAGATCGCCCCGGCAACGAAGTATGGCGGGAAGATCGTGGTGTGCCATCCGGGAATGACCGACGTGGCAAAGTCCATGGATACGATGGTGTGAACGGAAAGTACCAGCGGCGTCGAGAGACCGGCAAGGATCAGCGCGACAGACTCGTAACGCATCCAGGTTTTGGCACCACCCTGCCAGCCGAAGCTGAGGGCGTTGTAAATATTGGCGCGGATCATATGACCTTGCACAACGGCGCGGTCACGGATCACGGCAAAGTCAGGAATCAGACCGATGTACCAGAATACCAGCGACACGGTGAAGTACGTCGAGATGGCAAACACGTCCCAAAGGAGTGGCGAGTTGAAGTTGGGCCACAGTGAACCGAAAGCATTGGGAAAAGGCAGTGTCCAATAGAACCCGAGCCACAAACGCCCCATGTGCATGAGCGGGAAGGTAGCGGCACAGATAACGGCGAAGATGGTCATGGCCTCAGCCGCGCGGTTGATCGACATGCGCCACCGCTGACGGAACAGCAGAAGGATAGCAGAAATCAGTGTACCTGCGTGACCGATACCAACCCACCAAACGAAGTTGGTGATATCCCACGCCCAGCCTACTGTTTTATTCAGTCCCCACACCCCTACTCCATTCCACAACAGGTAACAGATACAGTAGAAACCAAAAATGAAGAAGACCGATGATATGGCGAACGCCATCCACCAGGCCCGGTTCGGTTTGACCTCCACTTGTCTGCTGATGTCGTGCGATACGTCTTTAACCGTTTTGCCACCGGTTACCAGAGGATCGCGTACTGCTGAAGATACCTGCATTTTATTCGTTGATCTTTAGTCGTTGTCTGTTCAAAAATGTTAGTGGTACCGTTGGTTGCTCATAGCGACCTGCGGCACACGCTTACACCTGGGTTGCTTCCTGGTTTCTTACTTTCGTCAAATACCAGATGTTCGGCTTCACACCCACCTCTTCGAGGACCTGATAAGCGCGCGGGTTGTGCGCGATCTTATCGACTTCCTCAGGGTGTTCCGGGTTGGCCGGAGTGATCTGAAGAAGCTGCACAATTTTGCTGCCCGGATCGTTCAGGTCGCCAAATACAATTGCGCCAGACGAGCAGGCGGCCGCACAAGCGGTGTTGACTTCACCATCCTGCACATGGCGTCTTTCCTTACGGGCGGTGAGCTTTCCTTGTTGGATGCGCTGCACGCAGAATGAGCACTTTTCCATTACGCCGCGTGAGCGGACGGTAACGTCAGGGTTCAGCACCATCTTGCCAAGCTCTGTGTTCATCGCAGGGTTTACCTCTGCGAACTGCTTGTTGTCATGATACTTGAACCAGTTGAAGCGGCGTACTTTATAAGGACAGTTGTTAGCGCAATAGCGGGTACCGATGCAACGGTTGTATACCATCTGGTTGAGGCCTTCCGTGCTGTGCGTGGTAGCCGCTACCGGACACACCGTTTCGCAAGGTGCGTTGTTGCAGTGCTGGCAAAGCATGGGTTGAAATACAACCTCCGGGTTATCCGCAGCCGTCTCGAGACCTTTCCGGTCGTCGATCGCAGCCGAGCTGCTGTAGTATCGGTCGATGCGCAGCCAATGCATTTCGCGTCGGTTGATCACCTCTTCGCGACCTACAAGTGCTACGTTGTTTTCAACATTACAAGCCACTACGCATCCGCCGCAACCGGTACAGGTATTGAGGTCGATGGCCATTCCCCAATGGTGATTGGGGTACTTGTGACCTTTCCAGATCTTCACAGATCCCGGGGGTACTTTATGTTCCGTGCCAGCCCAGGTGGTGACCTTGGGTTGATAGGGATGCTCCCAACCAGGTGCTTTGAACTCACTTAATTTAACTTCCTGAATGACCGTCTTGCGGGCCATGTACGTGTTGTGCGTCTGGGTCTGCGCAATCTGGTAAGTTTCGTCTGTCTGTTCGAACTTGACATTGGCTACGGAGTAGCTCAATGAGCCGTTTACCATGGCGACAAACGGATAAACGTTCACTCCTATTCCATTGGCTACCTTACCCGCCTTCTTGCGGCCGTAACCCAACGGAATGCCTATCGTACCGGGTGTCTGACCAGGCTGTACCAATGCTGGCAATTTGATGGTCTTGCCGTTTACCGTGATCGCATACTTCTTTGTAACGCTCTCAGAGAAATCGATTTCTTTGGCATCCTTCGGCGAGATCGTTACATAGTGATCCCATACGGCCTTGGTGATCGGATCGGGAAGCTCCTGCAACAGCGGGTTGTTGGCCTGCGAACCGTTTCCGATGTTACCGCTCTCATAGATCACGAGTTCGATTCCACCGCCGGCGATGCTGCCAATGGCTGCTGCTGCCGCCGTCACGTCACCCGCGAAAGGTGTGGTGGCCGGTGCTCCCGCTACGGTGGCTTCTTCATGCACGCCGTCGTAGAGGCAGCGATCCCAGAACTCCTGGAACGACTTCGTCGTATCTTTATAGAACCAATCCTTCCAGTTCGCCTTCACAAACTCGAAGTAGTCGGCTTTCGCCTCGCCCGACCAGAGCAGCAGGCTCTCCTGAGCCGAACGCGACTTATAAATAGGTGTGATCGCCGGCTGACCGAGGCTGTACGAGCCCTTCCGCGGTTCAGCATCGTTCCACGCTTCCAGGAAGTGCAGGTCAGGGGCGAGATATTGGCACAGATCGCCCGTCTCTTCTTCTTTATAAGAAGTGGCAATCGTGAGTTTTGCTTTTTTGGTGATCTCCGCGAGGCGCTCGCCCATCGGGTGATCGTAAACGGGATTACAGTTGTAGAAGATAAGCGCGTCTACCACACCGGCCTCCGCATCGGCCATGAGTTGCGCCATGGCGGCATCGTCGCCCTGACGGTAGTTGACAGGTGCTCCGGGAAGAATGGTGGCGCCATAGCTTCCAAGCATGTCATTGATACCGTTCACGACGATTTGTATAGCCTTATCGTTGGATCCGGCAACTACCAGAGCCTTACCGCGCGCTGCCCACAGATCGTTGGCGGCTTGGGCGAGGTTGGGCTTCTCCACGCCGCCAGACAAAGGAGGCTTGCCCGACTTGGCGGCAATCAGGTTGTACAACTGAACGGCTACTGCGCCTTCTTCAGAAGGCTTGATCTGCGAACGATAGTCCGCATTCGCGCCGGTGATGGAGAGTACCGTTTCAAACTGATAGTGACGCGACATAGTACGCTTGGAAGCGGATACTTCGCGCGTCGATGCGTATTGTTTCGTGAATTCTATGGGCGCAATCCAGCTGCCGATGAAGTCGCAGGCGATGCCTACGATCACGTCGGCCTTGCTAAAGTCATAGGAAGGAATGATGGCGGCTCCGATAGATTCCTGGTTCGCCTTAAGCATACCATAAGCCGAGCTCTGATCGTACTGAACCACCTGTGTGCTGGGGAACTTCGATGTGAACTTTTGAATGGCTTTTCCGGTGCTGGGACTCAACAGCGTATTGCTGACGATGCGGATCTGTCCGCCTTCGCTTCAATCTGTGTTAGCTTCGAAATTATTTCCTTGTCGAGGTCTTCCCAGCTGATCTTCTTCTTTGCTGAGACAGGTCCCTTCAGGCGGGAGTTGTCATATAGTGAAAGTACAGAGGCTTCAACCTGGGCGCTTGTACCGCCTTTGGTAACGGCCGAAAGAGCGTTTCCTTCGATCTTGATGGGACGACCTTCACGGGTCTTTACTACGATGCTGCAATAGTCGCCGCCATTCACGTAACTGGAAGCATAATAATTGGCGATACTGGGATCGAGATCAACCGGTTTGTTAACGTACGGGATCGCTTTTCTGACAGGTGCCTCGCAGGCTGCTAACGCCACCGCCGCCGTGCCGAACCCCATCATCTTGAGGAAGTCCCTGCGGGAATGACCTGGGTCCTCGGCCTGCTCAGGTGCCTCGGGGAATTCCCGGTTGGCATTCTTCACAAACTCCGCACTGTTAGCCAGTTGTTCTATGCCTTGCCAGTAAACCTTTTTTGATTCTTCCATAAATCGTTTATCGCGACGCGTTGATCGTAATTACTCTGATAATATTAATAGTGACACTTAGCACACTCGAGACCACCGATATCCTCAACTTTCATCGGCGTCTTACCCTTCTCCTTCGCGTGGAACTCCACTAACTTGTCATAGTACGCGCTGCCCTTGCTGTTCACATCCGTCTTGCGGTGACAATCGATACACCAGCCCATAGTAAGGAGTGAATGCTGACGCACCACATCCATGGTTTCGATGGGACCATGGCACGTCTGACACTCCTGGCCACCGACGTTCACATGTTGTGCGTGGTTGAAGTAGGCCAGGTCAGGCAGGTTGTGAATACGGACCCACTCGATCGGCTTCTTGTTATCCCATGCTGCCACGATCTTCGCGATCTCGCCATCGCCGGTTGTTGTACCCGTGCGGATCTGGTTGTGACAGTTCATACAGATGTTTACGGAAGGGATAGTTGCGTTCTTACCTTTCATTACGCCTGTGTGGCAGTACTTACAGTCGATCTCGTACTGACCCGCGTGGATCTTGTGCGAGAAAGCAATGGGTTGCTTGGGCGCATAACCTTGTTGAACGCCGATGCCATACAGCCCGTTGATCACAGCCTTGAAGCCGAGGGCGGCAACGATGAAGGTTACGAAGAAGATGAAGCCGTTGCTTCTGGTGATGGTGCCGAGGTTGATCGGCGAGAACACTACTTCGCGATCATCTTCAGAGAGTTCTTTGTTTTCGAGGAAGCGCTTCATGGACGATACCATGAACGCGAGGATTACAATGAGCAAAATCAGGATGATCAGCATCCCGATGAGAATAAGGTTTAAGTATGAGGAAGGTACGCCCTGACCTTCGCCTGTCTGCGCGACCTGCCCACCGGGAGGAGGAGTCGGGCCGGCAACCTTACCTGCCTCACTTTTGATATAGGCAAGCACGTTCATGATGTCATCGTCCTTCAGCGAAGTGAAGGCGGTCATCTGAGTCTTGTTGTTTTCGTTGTAAACCTTGTTGGCGTACTCATCGCCACCGGCAATTACCTTGGCGGAATTATGTACAAAGTCCTTGATCCACTGAATCGACGGAGCGCGATCCTGGATACCCGCCAGCGGAGGTCCAATCACTTTCTTGTTTACCGCATGACAAGTCTTGCAATTGGCATTAAATACTGCCTGTCCGGCCTGTATAGAAGCCGGTTCTGTAGAAATCTCTTGTGCTTGTGCCGCTAAAATTGTGACGAAGAAAACGAGGACTAAAGGTAGGAACTTGCAAGCGGAGGAGAGTGAAATTCTATTCATGTTAGGTTCAGTGTCCGTTTTCAAAACAAGTGGCACAAATCTACTATCGGAAGCCATCTTTTCAAATTAATTTGGATCGTGCACAATAAATTGTGGGTAAAAATGACCCCTTTTTTAAACCGGCGAAAGGTAATTCACAAACGTGAATCAGCGATGTTATTCACCAATTTAGAATCATTTTAAATAACTTTTAGCGGTGCATTTTGATGATCGTCGGACCTGATGTCAACACGTTTCTTCCGGACACGATTGAAGTATTTTTTGATTTGTTGATCTGTAGATTTATTGATTGGAAAAGGCCGTAATGATCATCTATCGGATCGGGGTGGAATGGAACGTCGTCGGGAATGTTAAGGTGGTACCCTCTCAACAGCGCCTCGTCCGAAAGTAGCCTGGCAATATCCGTGAAAACACGCACGCCATGACTAGCGCTGTTCGACGCCGAGTCCAAACAAGGCGAAGTCATACTTCACCGGGTCGTCTTTGTCCAGCGTTCTCAGCTTTCTTGTAAGCTCCACCGCCGTGATCCAATCCGTTTGCTTACGCCGGATCAACCGGAGACTTCTCGCCACCCGATCGACGTGCACATCGCACGGACAAATGAGCTGGGCAGGCGAGATGCGCCGCCAGATTCCAAAGTCAACGCCCCGGTCGTCGCGCCGGACCATCCAACGGAGGTACATGTTCAGACGTTTGCAGGTCGACTTCCGGTCAGGCGTCGCGACGTGTTTGCGTGTTCGTTCCGGATGACCCGGTAAACTAAAGAACAGGTTGTGAAAACGCACGAGCCCATCGTGAATGTCTTCTGCCGAGCCGTCCACGAGGAACGCTTCCTCCAGCGAATCGTGTTGGCCATAGAACCAACGGAGGAACTCGATGAAGTACAGCGTGTCCGTCAGGTTGAAGGTACGGTGCTTGAACTGCCCGAACACCTCCAGGTCGCGCTCGCTATGATTCAGGACGAAAGCATGTGGGTCGTTGTCCATAAGGGCCATCAACTCCCTGCATTTTTTGATGATCGTTACCCGTTGTCCCCAGGCGAGCGTGGCAGCAAATAGTCCCGCTATCTCAATGTCCTGCATCTTGCTGAATTGGTGCGGTATCGACACCGGATCGGCCTTGATAAAATCCGGACGGTTGTATAGCTCCACCTTCTCGTCGAGAAAAGGCTTGAGTTCCAAAAGCTTCGCCGTTGATTTTGAGTTCATGAATGCGAGATTACTCGCGGCGCGAATATAAAGGGCGGACGATGGACAAAGCAGGTTCGCGGCTGGATTTTACCTGGGCGTGCAGGCAGAACGGTGCTGCTCGTCGAGTTAGGGTTTCGTAAATTGAATCGGGAACGTGCTGTTTAGGGTAAAATAAGGCCGCTCACCTTGCTTTGTCCATCGTCCTGGGGAGAAAGGGAGAAAAAGCAGCACGGATAAGATGGCGTGCGTAGCATCGAGGTGCTTTTTTCCCCCTTCCCTTCTCCTACTTTCAACCCGATGTACGTTAAGCCTGCATACCCTTTCACCGTTCTGACTGCACGCCCAGGTAAAATCCAGCCGCGATCCCATCTCTTTCCATTCGTCGCCTCTCTGTATTCTCAGATGCAAAGGATTTTTTGTAATTAGTGCATCGTCATCCAACACCTCCTCCGCATGAAAAGACTGTTCAAGTTCGCCGGACTCGCACTGCTGGTTATTTTCCTTATCGTCATAGGGTTTCTCGCCGTCACTTTCCCTCCGATCATGGCAGGCATGGCAGCGAAGACCATGTGCTCATGCGTTTTCGTAAGCCAGCGGTCACCTCAAAGCGTGCGCGACAAGGAACTGAAAGTGTTCCCGGGATTGTCGGGAGCATCGATCGACGTTCACGAACAAGAGCGGACTGTTGAAGCCCACATCCTGTGGAAGACCAGCAAGGCGATCTACCGCGACGGTCTCGGCTGCACATTGTTGTCGGAACGTAGCGAAGCCGAGGTGCGCGCGCAAAGTACTAACTTACCCGACGCGCCATTGGCACAGGATACTGTGGCCTGGCCGCAGGGAGATCTGATTTCCAGGCGTGAATCAGGAATCGATACGGTGAAGCTACACGCAGCGATCGACGAAGCCTTTGCCGAACCAGATCCCGGACATCCGAAGAATACCAGCGCCGTGGTAGTCATTTATGACGGACAACTTGTCGCCGAGCAATACGGTGAGAATATAGAGCGCGATAGCCGGCTCATGGGATGGTCGATGACCAAGAGTATCACCAATGCGCTGACGGGGCTGCTCGTGAAGTCCGGCAAACTCATGCTTGATTCTCCCGCGCCAGTCGAAGAATGGCAAAATGATAAGCGCGCCACTATCACGCTCAGCGAATTGCTGCAAGCGAGCAGCGGATTGGAATGGGCCGAGTCATACTTTGAGTCCACGTCGCATTTCCACCGCATGTTTATCAGACGCGATGACAAGGCTGCTTATGCGGCGAGTCTGCCGTTGAAGCATGACCCAGGCACGTACTTTCAATACTCCAGCGGTACGACCAACATCTTATCGCGCATCATCCGGCAAACGGTGGGCAATGATTCCTACTACCGTTTTCCGTACGACTCCCTGTTTTATCGGATCGGCATGAATCACGCTATCATGGAGCCCGACGCTTCCGGAACATTCGTGGGCTCTTCGTACAGCTACGCTTCTGCGCGGGACTGGGCGCGGTTTGGATTACTTTATCTGAACGATGGTATATGGAATGGACGGCGTATTCTTCCTGAAGGATGGGTGAAGTACACCGTCACGCCCGGATCTGCAGCGCCGATAGGTGAGTATGGAGCGCAATGGCATCTTAATGCTGGTGCGCCCGGCAATCCGGCGCTTAGGAAATTTCCGGGATTGCCAGTCGATGCCTTTTGGGCTGATGGATTCGAGGAGCAATGGATTCTGGTGATCCCCTCTCACAAGCTCGTGCTTGTGAGGCTGGGCGTTTCTCATCATGGCTTCTCCATCGAAAAGTTAGCTAATGAGGTGATTGCGTCGGTGTCCGGGAATTGAATTGGACGGCATGGAGGTTAGCAGAGAGAAATCCATCACACAACTTGTGTTAGAGAACCGTTCAGGCACCTTAACGAAGCCAGCCCAATCCCTTCCAACCTTCCAGCCGCCCGCTGTGTCCAATCAACATCCGATATTCTGCCCGGCCCTTGCCAGGCGAATACCATAACGTCCATCGCCTCACCTATGAGAACCTCACGCACGTTGCGCCTGCTCTTCCTTGCCAGCATGGTTTCACTCTCACTCTGCAGCACGGCAGTCGCCCAGAGTTTCGACAGTGACTCTATATACTATACACCTTTAGGTCGTCCTGTTAAAGCCACAGTGGATGGGAACGTAGGCATCTTTCGAGACACGACTCAGTCCGGAAAGTGCATCGCCTATTATTTTGATATCAGCATGGGCATGCTTACGGGTTGTGCAGACTGTCCGAACGGGAGAGAGTTCACAATATCTATGGCTACCACGCACGGCATTACCTGGGGAAGGAAAACGCGCATCGGAGGCGGAGTGGGAGTCGACACTTACCTCGGGTGGAGGGCCGTGCCGTTGTTCGGAAGCGTGAGCTACGACCTTGCCGGGACAAAGAATACACATGCCGTATTCGTACAAGCACAATATGGCTGGGGCTTCACCTGGCGCGAGACTTTGCCCTATGAAATGGCCCCTGCCGACGTGAAGGGTGGCGTGATGTTCGCCGCGCTCATCGGCTATCGCGTGCGCTATCACGATCTGCGGATTGGCATAACGACCGGATTCAAACAGCAATCAGCATGGACCCACTACGAAACGGACACCTGGCTCCCAAATGAGACGGGCGAAATGGTAAAGGGAACACCAAACCGTACGACGGTAGAGACGACGCTTGGGCGCGCGGTATTGAACCTGACTTTCTCCTGGCGGTAATGCCTGGCTCATCCACAGGGAGCCCATGAGGCGGCTCAACGTATAGTGATACCGTTACCTGCCGAAATCGTCCTGTAAACGCACGATGTCGTCTTCATCTGACGGCTTGCCCGCATCGGTGTGTTGCCAGATCTCCGCGATCATACCCCATCCGTCGAGGCCAACCAGGCGATGACGCTGCCCCTGCTTCAGGCGAATGACCTCTCCGATGGCAAGTTTGTGAACAGAACCCTCAGCGTCTGTTTCGCTCGTTACAACGCCAGCGGTACCCGCAACCAGCTTCCATATCTCCGCGCGCCGAAAGTGGTATTGCCACGACAGGCGCTTGTTTGCATCAACCATCAATATCTTGGGACTGAGCTTTCCACTGATCTTGAGGGTGTCGGGATCGACACCCGGGAAGTACTTCTTAGCAAATGCAGAAGCCTGTGACTCATCGAGGACGAAAAAACCACCCCAGGGACGCGCCCAGTCTTTGGCGGCCACCGTAAAGCCAAGTTTTGCCAGGTAGTGTTCTACCGACGTGAGCACCTGCTCTTTTGAACCCGTCAATTTGAGCTCGTTTTCCATATTGTTGATTTGTATAGAACCCGAAATATAGGAACAAAAAGCGTCAGTTCCATTCTATTTCCCGTCTCGTAACTATCAGGTTGTGGATTTTGAATGAGGCCTTTGTTTTAGTGTCAAGCGGACAGGGTGTAGGTCGGATAAGAGAAATCCATCACACACGGAGTTTCGCGGAGTTTTTGAGTTACTGGCCGCACGTTGATCTGACGAATCGAGCTTCGCATAACGTCATAAATGTGTTTCTCTTCGTAGAATGTTTAAGGCCGAGCCATAGGAGCTCTGCTGCTCGTTCGTGAATGCTTCGACGCTACGCGCCGATATCCGATGAGCATCGATCGCCCTTGCGCTCCGGCCATGCACCCGTCGTATCGGCGCGTAGCGTCGAAGCAAGGGCTATCGGGACGCAGTGCTCTTGTGACTCTGAATTTAACCATCCTACAACGTGCACGCCTTCCTTAGTTGGATTCAAGGATCAGCACCTAAGGTCAACGTGCGGCCAGTAACTCAAAAGCTCCGCGAGACTCAGTGTGTGATGGATTTCTTCCTGGCGACCCTAAGTGTCGTTCTATGAAGAACACTAAACCTTGCATCAATCAACTGCATATCTTATCCCACATCGATCTCTGATTCTATCTAACGTCTCCATCAACAGTATAGAATCGTTAAAACTCATCACCGGACTCTCCTTCACTCCATCCCGTAGGCACTCCGTTACGTGACGCGCCTCGAACTGGTATCCATACCCCTCCTCACGCAGCACATCAATAGCCTGAGGGTTGTCCCGACCGATCACCATCTCCAGCTCGCACGTCGCGTTGTGAAACCGGTTCTTCATTTGGATGTATCCGCGCGTGCCTATGATGGTTGCTGCCACCGGCGTATCCACTTCAAAGGAAGCCGACAGCGACGCCAAGGCGCCCGAATCAAACTGCAGGCTGATGGCTATCTGCCTGTCAACGCCTGTGTCGTAGGCATCCATAATGGCGTTTACATTCACCGGTCGCCCGAGCAGCGAGGTGGCCAGGAATACGGGGTAGATGCCCACATCCAGCAAGGATCCTCCACCCAGCGCCGGATCGTACAGGCGTTGCGCCGGCGTGTCACCTCCATTGAATCCAAAGTCTGCCTGTACCATTCTGACTTCGCCGATCGTTCCATCGCTCACCAGCGAGAGCATTTTCTGATATTGCGGCAAAAACTTCGTCCAGAAAGCTTCCATAAGAAAGACATTAGACCGCTTCGATTCTTCGATCATCTCCTTCACTTGTCGAAGGTTCAGTGCGAGCGCCTTTTCACAAAGAACGGCCTTGCCATGTCGCAGACAGAGCAGCGCATGTTCGTGATGAAATCCATGTGGTGTGGCCACATAAATAACGTCAACCAACGGGCTGCTCACGAGTCCTTCATAACTGTCGAACGCGTGCGCCGCGCCATAGGCCGCTGCAAATGAACGTGCCCGTTCGCCGTCGCGCGCACCCACAGCCACGAGTTCGGCATCGCGTACGTGTTTCAGGTCACCGGCGAACTTGTTGGCAATCTTGCCGCATCCCAGTATTCCCCATCTGATTTTTTGCATGTGTGATAATACTTTGCAATTTGGAACGGAACAAGGTATGAAATCACGATCGTATTTTCAGTTTAGCCAATTCTCCGTATCCGATGATCGCTGCAGTATGAAAGTCGGAACAGACGCAGTGCTATTGGCTGCGTGGGCACACCTTCCCCAGGCACAGCGTGTACTCGATATCGGTACCGGCTCGGGAGTCATCGCCCTGATTGCCGCGCAGCGCACGGCCTTCAACTGCCACATCGATGGTATCGAAATTCAGGAGGCAGACTGTACCCAGGCCACGGCCAACGCCGCCGCCTCACCATGGTCTGATCGAATCAGCATGATATGCATTGACGCTCAGGACTACGATCCTCCTTATCGTTATGACGTCATCCTTTGTAATCCTCCTTACTTCATCAACAGTCTGCGGCCACCAGGCGAGGGACGCACCACGGCACGTCACACGGTGTCGCTGGATCACGCGGTGCTGATCTCCTCGGTTCGACGGCTGCTCTCTTCCTCCGGCACCGCTAACTTTATCATGCCCCCGGAGGAGGGAAATCAGTTTAGAGAATTGATGGAGAAGGCCGGACTGCCGGCGACACGCATTTGCTCGTTCAGAACGCGAGCGGGAAAGAACATTGAAAGGTTACTGATGACATTTGCCCGATCGACAGCCGGGGCGGACGGACTGGCATCAAAGGGTAATAATCCCGCATTCATGTCAAAACCCGATGAGATAACTGAAATTCTCTTATATGCAGAGGGCAACCGATGGACCAGGGAGTATACGGACCTAACGAAAGATTTATATCTGCCCAGGCCCTGATATTGGCATGTTTGATCGAAATCGCACACCGCGAGGGTTCAAAGGGTGACGAAAGACCTAGCTTAGGAAAATCTTTATTTGTTTGAACAACCGACTTTGAAAACTTCCCCTATTTTTGTTTTACATTAAACAGCTAACTATGAAAACCATTACATCTCTTTTATTACTACTCGTCGTTGGAGCCTCTTATGGCCAAGTTACATGGACTCTGGACCCTAATCACACCAAGATTGGATTTGCCGTAACGCACATGGCGGTAAGCGAAGTTGAAGGCAACTTCAATCAATTTGAAGGAGCCATCGCGGCCAAAGGTGAGGACTTCGACGGAGCAGCGGTGACTTTCAGCGCCAAGACTGCTTCAGTTGACACAGACAATGAAAAAAGGGATGGTCACCTCAAGTCGCCTGATTTCTTCGACGCTGAGAAGTTTCCTGACATCACATTTAAGGGTACGCTTGCAAAGAGCGGAACCAAGTACGTGCTGAAGGGCGATTTTACGATGCACGGTGTAACTAAGCCCGTGACGTTTGATGTTACCTATGGTGGCACTATGAACTCCAATGATAAGGGTGGTAAGAAGGCTGGATTCAAGCTATCAGGAGAAATTGATCGCAAGGACTATGGACTCACCTGGGCAAAGACGGCGCCGGGCGGAGAGTTGGTTGTAAGTGACAAAGTGCAAATCGTGTGCAAAATCGAGGCTGACAAGAAAGTTTGACTTTAGTCCGGAATCCTTGGTCCTTAGATGTGGCTAGCACTACAGTACTTTCGGTGCTATTGACAACTAAGGATTCAGGACTGAAGACCAAAGCCCGACCCTAACGTCTGACCGATACCCAGATAGTATTGTGAGAACCCTCGCTTCGACCCGCAACATCGTGGGGTAAAGCGAGGGTTCATTTTCCCAGACCATGAAGATCGAAGACGAAATCAAACAGCAACGATTCGTAAGTCCGAATCAAAAGGCTGTAATCAACCTGTTGTACACCACCAACTGGCTACTCGCAAAACAGAAGGACATCTTTAAGTCCTACAACGTTACGCTTCAGCAGTTCAACATTATGCGCATCCTGCGCGGCCAACATCCCAAGAGTATCTCGGCAACGGAAATCAAGGCGCGTATGCTCGACAAGAATTCCGACGTATCGCGCCTTTTGGATCGCATGATTGCCAAGGGGCTGGTCGGCAAAAAGACCAGCATTAGCGATAAACGCGCTGCCGACGTCAACCTCACCCAGGAAGGACTCAGTCTTTTAGCGGAGATGGATAAGGTTCAGCAAAAGCTGGACAACATTCTTGTGCTGAACGAAGGTGATGCGCACCTGCTGAGTGACCTGCTCGACCGTTCGAGAGGCTGAGCTCATTTAGAGATCTGCTGACGTGGTGATTGGGAGATTGACCTGCGTACCAAAAGGTAGCCGATTAACAACAGCGTTGCGCCCGAAAGAGCCCATAGGGAATAGTTAGGTTTGCGGCACTCGCCATACATCGTATAATCTTTCAGCAGGAACTTGATGGAGGGCGGCGCCCACACGATCGTCTTGCCCGAGGTGGAATCGGCATTGGTTTCTATCACCTCCCACGGAAGGTGAATGATGTGTTTGAACTTCCCTTCGCTGGCACTGGAAATGAAATTCAACCTGTCCTCAAGGATCTGGTTTCTGCGTTTGGCGCTTTGCACGAAGGCAACCTTGTCCAACGGTATGCCTAAACTGTCCATCGCATCCGGCAGGTAATTGTCCTTCATGTCCTTCTCTCCGGACTGCATTTTTCTGAAAAGATTCTCCTTGTGGGCCTCCAGTGTGTCAAGCCATTTCTTTTCCAGTTGTTGTTCGCCCAGCACGTCACGCCCGATTGCATAGTACTCTTCAAAATAGGCGCGCGTGCCGTAGTTATCAACGATGCGCGTGTTCAATTCGCTCAGATAAAATTCGTCTCCCTTAGATAGGGCCTTCCCTTCCGCAGGCAGCCGATCGATGAATGCGTAGTCTTCCTTCACCACAAAGTCATCGGATTTTAAATGCAGGTTATTATTGAGCGGATGAATCGTTTCAGAATATCGTATATGCGTGTAGAACCAGCGAAACTTCTTATCGAAAGAACTCGTGATTCTAAGCAACGAATCGTCAGCGGTAGCCAGTTCTTGATTCGCTTCTTCGGCCGATGCAAAGGATTTTTTGAACGTAGCGATGAATTTGTCATCCTTAACTTTGGTGTCGGGCACGTCTTTGACGACGACGGTCTTGCTCCAGCCATTGCCCCGACGAAGCCCGACAACATTCCGGGATGAATCCTTGTTTTCAAAAATGAATATTTTATCGAGTCGCCCGTCGGGGTAGACAATAGTTTCCGTGGTTACATTATGATCACACGAAGCCAACAGCACAATGGCCGTGAGCGCCATAAGGATAAATCTACTGGTTCTCATATTTGGACAGGCGTAACCTGATCTTCTGCAGGACGGGCGATCGCGTGCACCTCTTTGATGCATGCATTCCATAACACTTCGTAATGACTTAGGCAGGGGTGGACAAGCCGGTCGATCCTGAAGCCTATATCTTAGCGAGTTCTTCGCGCACAAACGTCATGAGCTCGTGAATGTATGCGCGGCTGAAGTCAAAGCGAATTCCTGCGGCTTTGTAGATTTCCGGGATTGACCGCATATAACCTAGTTTCAATGCGGCCTGATATCCTGCCAATCCTTCCTCAGGATCCTTTCGAAAGTTCCGCCATACGGCTATGGCGCCCAATTGTGCCATGCCATACTCAATATAATAGAAAGGCACTTCGTACAGGTGCAGTTGCTTTTGCCAGAGGTAGTCCTTGGCGTCCTGAAGTGATGACCAGTCCGTTACAGTGTCTGCAAAGGTGTCGAAGATCCGGTTCCAGGCTGCCTTGCGTTCGTCCAGTGTGTGGTTTGGATTTTCGTATATCCAGTGTTGAAACTGGTCGATGGTTGCCACCCATGGCAGCGTCTCGATGATGTCTTCCAAATGCTCGCGCTTGGCACGCTTGAGATCCTCCTGCACGGGGAAGAACACATCCCAATGATCCATTGAAATCAATTCCATCGACATAGACGCCAGCTCCGCCACTTCTGAGGGCGTCGACTTGAAATCATTCAAAGGCAAATCGCGCGTAAGGAAGTTGTGAATCGCGTGTCCACCTTCATGCATGATGGTCACCATATCGCGTAACGTCGAGGTGGCATTCATGAAAATAAAAGGAACGCCAATCTCGGCGAGCGGATAGTTGTAGCCCCCGGGTGCTTTGCCTTTGCGAGACTCAAGATCGAGATGTCCCATCTCGCGCATGATCTCCAGACACTGACCGAGAAAAGGATCGAGCTTACGAAACACATCGATCGTCTTTTCGGTAAGCTCTTTCCCGGTATCGAATGGTTTTAGTGCCTCGCGGCCTTCGGGATCTACTGCCTTATCCCATGGACGCAACGCGGTTACCTTCAATTGCTTCTTTCGTTCGCTGGAGAATATGTCCTGAATGGGCACCACTTCGTGCGCTATCGCATCATGGAAATTGAAACAATCCTGCGGTGTATAGTCAAAGCGGCCGAGTGCTTTGAACATGTAATCGCGGTAGTTGCCGAAGTTGGCATTGTGCGCTATGCGATCGCGCAGTGAGATAAGTTTCGAAAACAGCTCATCCAGCTTTTCTTTGTCCTGTAACCTGCGATCGACGACCTTCTTGTATACCGCTTCTCGTTTGTCCCGGTCGGTCGACTGCAAGAGCACGGACGCCTGTTGCAAGGTCATGTCTTTGCCATCTATTTCAACTGACATGGCGCCATTGATCTGGGCGAACTTCTGGCTTTCCGTAGCCATCTCCGTGAAGAGCGGAACGTTCTGCTCACGAAATATCTCGATCTCCTTGTTCAAGCTGCGGATCATCAGATCGTAGCCCTCCTCTTTCGACAACGCTTCGAGAAAGGCCGAGCCTGCTGCCTTCTTGTTCAACTGATCCGCTACTGGCGCGATCTGGGGCTGGATGTGCTCGATGAAATCCTGGTAGCGTCCACGGTACTGTTCGTTGTCCGTATAACGGGTCATGTTGATATAGCGCCAGGCGAGATCTTCAGACAGCACTGACTCCAGTTCGCTGCGATCGACAAACCATTTTCTCAGATCGTCGACATGGCTGATATCCCGTGAAAGCAGGTTATCAAACAGCGGTTTGATGTCCTCCCACGTGGTGACTTTGAAGTCTTCGGAGAGAAACCTGCGTGTGGGACGGGACGGTATGGCAATGGTATTCATGGATGTCTGGAGGATAAGATAGGGGTGCAAAATAAGAAAATAGAGGAAGCAAAAGAAGCAGTGTATTGCAACCGCCCCTTCTGCTCCCATCGCTGCATTTCATCGTCGAGTTCTATCTTTACCCAATTATAATCAATGGATAAACCTCAGTCCGATCCCTCTTCGGGAACTCTACCTCAGGTCACATCGACGTGCCGTCACCCATACACAATTATTCCCAACGCTATCGATACCAGCTGGCAAGTCGCAGACGCACAGTCCGGGATGGCTCTGGCCGCGATATCGACGATCAGCATCTTTCGGTTCTTCCTTCGGCCTCCGGTGATCGGTTCATTGCTTAGGCCGCCAGTCTGAGGTATTCTTATGAGCTGCTTGCTATACTGGTGGATGTATATGGCGGTGCTGGCGGAAGGGCAAAGCTGCAGGACTAGGGTTTTCTCTTAGCATCGTCAGGCCTTACCTGACAACCATTCAATCCACCGACGCTACATAACGCGTAGAATGATATTCCCGCGTGTGCCCATACGCTGCGGTGCGCGCAAGTGCGTTTTATCCCTATTTATCAAATTCATTCCTTTCCTGATTTCCTCCCGCTGGAGATTTTGGAGCTTTGAACATTACGAATACTACACTCCATGAATTCACGGCTTGAGGACGGCAGCTCCAGAAGGATACTATTTATCGACTTTAGTCTGTATACCGATGATGATGATCCCAACTTTAAACAGGAATTGATCCAGTTGATGACCGACAACCTAAAAGAATTGCACGAAGCATATCGCCATACCATCGAGCAAAACGACCCGGGTCACTTTGTTAAAGCGTGCCACAAGGTCACGACAACCTTGATCATGTTAGCTGATCAGGAGTTCACCGATTTCGTGGAGACCTTAAAGACAGCTGAACGCGATGAGATGAAGAGTATTCATTTATACAGACTCTGCACCGAAATCACCGCCAGCCTGTCGTCAGAATTAATTTAACCCACCTCAAGAATCATCATTGTCCAACGTGTCAACAAAAATGCTCCATGATTGAGTCGGCACCGGATACCATAAACATATTCATCGCTGTGGATACACACACTATCAATGACTATTTCAATAGCCATGATCCCGCTCCAATCTACAAACGGCAACTCAGTCATCAGTTACAGGAATATATCCGGCAAACAACGTCATCTTCAAAAAGGTACTCAGTGATCTTCTATAAATTCAAATGCGCCAGTGAAATGGACAAGCAATATGCCCAGCCACTTATTTATGCCATCCGCAGACACTATGCACTGAAATTGACCTCCCGGATAAAAGAGTTTAAAAGGTTTAAGATCCGGAGCTGGATACTACTTGCCGCAAGTGTACTCGTTGTCCTGGTCACGCAAGGCTTTGTGCCGATGATAATTGACGAAGAGAATCGTATTCTTTCGGCGCTGCACAATAGCCTGGACATCTTTAGCTGGGTTCTCTTGTGGAGGCCCATTGATGTCCTGTTATTCTCATGGAATCCGCACCTCAAAGACATAACCTTGCTTGACAAGCTGACTAATTCAGAGTTGATCATTATAGAAAATGAAAAATAGTACACTGTGCCTGTTACCTGTTTTACTATTTGCGGTAACGGATATTCCCGCGCAGGTTGGACTGGAACAGTATTTATATCTCAAGAATAGAAAGGTGGAAACACTTGTGCCAATAATAACTTATGAGAGTCCCCATATATACGTGGAGGCGCGGTACAATTACGAGGAAAATAACACATTCTCCATATACCTGGGAAGATCCGTCTCCGGCAAAAATAAATGTGAATATTCAATCACGCCCATGATTGGATTTGCCATGGGCCAGTTCAGCGGAGTTGCGGCAGGTGCTAATGCAACGCTGGCGTATCAAAACATCTTCTTCACCACGCAGATCCAGTATGCGCGCTCGTTTCACGAAGTGCGTGATGATTTTGCTTTTGCCTGGACGGACCTAACCTATCAGCCCGCCACGTGGATATATGTTGGTCTTAGCACGCAGCAAACCGTGATGCCTCGGGCCTCTACCTTTCTATCGGAACAGGGGATCGTAGTCGGATTTTCAATTGAACGTTGGACATTTCCGATGTATTACTTCATGCCGATTCATGAAGACCAGTACTTTGTACTGGGAATAAATTATAATGTGCATACTTCAAAACGAAACAAATGAGTCGCATAAACGGCAAGATCACATTCTAATACTCAGTTTATGAACATAGCAGTGAGCATTTTGTCGCTAATCTTAACAGCAATCTGTTTTCTTTTTTGGCGGGTCTTTAATACGATGAAAGAGCAGAAATGTCAAATGCAGCGGCAAGTCCAGGAAAAGACTGAACTTCTTGCTTACGCCGGCGTGAGCGAGCGCAAATCGGCAGAGCAACTTGCATCGGCAAATGCATCCAAGAAGCAGTTGTTGAACATCATCAACCACGAAATACGGACGCCTTTAAACGGTATTCTGGGAATGGTTGCGCTCCTGGAGGAAACCATCCTGACTCAGGAGCAGAAGGATTACAACGGTACCATTAAGAATTGCAGTGAAACGCTCATGACGACGGTGAACGACGTCCTCCTGAGCGATGTACTGGCAAGTGCCAAGGTTAATTTCAGCAACCCGGAACAAAAGAATTTCGATCTGCGAAACTCCATTGAGGAAGTATTTGAAGTGTTTGCAAGCCAGACGGCGCGTGCGAATCTTGAGTTGGTATACCACGTAGACCACCACGTTCCATCCTGGCTAATCGGAGACAGTTTGCGCATACGGCAAGTATTGATGAATCTCGTTGAGAACGCTATTACGTTCACGCGCGAAGGGGAAATCTTCGTCAAGGTGCATTCCGTAGCTGAGGATGCTGGTGCGCTTGAGCTCGAATTCGAAATCCACGACAACGGCCTGGGTATGCCCAATGATATGATGAAGCACATAGCACAACATCACCTGCCAACCGAAGACGTCGGGCAAACAAATAACGGTCTGCTGATCAGTAAGCGGATAATCACTTTAATGGGCGGCACTTTAAGGATTGAAAGTGTAAAAGGAAAGGGCACCATTGCCAAGTTCAACCTGCGGGTTCAAAGGAGCGATCACGCATCCCAGCTGGACCACGATATGAGCTCGGTACACGGAAAAAGAGTACTCGTCGTGGAAGACAACCTCACCCTGCGGACCAGCATCGTGTCGGAAATGAAACAATGGAATTTGAATCCGGTTGAGGTGAGTTCCGGCGCCGAGGCCTTGGAAATGATCGCGCGAGGCACAACCTTCGACGCCGTTCTGGTCGAGATGCAAATGCCGGAGATGGATGGAATGATGCTGTCCGAGTCTATTCGAACAGATAATCCTCTACTACCTATCATTCTCATGACGGTGGTTAGCGATGCAGAAAGCAAGCGCCATCCCGAGCTCTACCATTCCGTTCTCACTAAGCCAATTCGCTATCACTTACTTAGTCAGCACATCCTGCGGTGCCTGGCGCCCGCTGCCGAGCCGGAGTTACTTCAATCAACTTCTCAAAAGCTCTTTAGCGAATTTGCCAAAAAGAACCCTTTGCGGATCCTGATAGCCGAAGACAACAAGGTCAATCAAAAACTCGCCATGAAAGTGCTCACAAAGCTGGGTTACGATCCGGATATCGTTCAAAACGGCAATGAAGTGCTGGAAGAAGTAAGCAACGTAAAGTATGACCTTATCCTGATGGACATTCAGATGCCCGAGATGGATGGATTGGAGGCTACCCGAATGGTCAGGCTTTGTCTGACGGCGCAGCCCATTATTATCGCCATGACGGCCAATGCCATGCCAGGCGACAGGGAGGAATGTCTTCAGGCTGGCATGGATGATTACATCAGCAAGCCCGTTCATCTCGAAGAGTTAGTGATTATGCTTGAAAAGTGGGCAGCGCGGATCAATGAGAAAACCTTAATACCCTAGAGAGGCATGGCAAAGCAAATTATATTGAGATGAAACAAATTATAGCCGTGACCTGGCTCGGCCTGCTATTGGTTGGAATAGCGGCGATGTTTTGGTACAATGAAATTATATACAGCCTGCCCACCCCGGTCCCCGTAGACTATGTGCGCGTGAACCCCGGCGACACTATCAGGCTCGCCAAGAGTACATCCATGGCACCGGGCAAACCGATGTTACTACATTTTTTTAACCCGGGTTGTCCGTGCTCTCGGTTTAACATCCCGCACTTTAAGTCTCTGGTTGCAAAATACGGCGACGATGTGAACTTCGTGATCATTCCTTTAACGCCGACTGGACAGGTCTATACGATCGCTGAGATCCAGGAGAAATTTGATTTGAATATTCCGGTCTGGTTAGATACAACTCTCGCTGCACGGTGCGGAGTATACTCAACGCCTCAGGCCGTTATTATAAATTCGGACAACACACTGTATTATCGCGGCAACTACAACAGGAGCAGATACTGCACTGACAAGAAAAGCTACTATGCAGAAATTGCGCTGAATGCATTATTAAATCGAACAGCCAACCCTGTCACGAATCCGCTTGCTTTGGAGGCCTATGGATGCCAGATACCAATTTGCAAAACGCCATGAAAGCCTGTATAAAAAATTTCGATGAAAAGGACTTTGTCCTGTATACGAGCAAATTCGGTGATGAGGTAAAGAAAAGGTCCGACAGGCTGATGAACTACTTCCTGATTGGATTTTTTCTCATCGGGGTGGCACAGGCGTTTTATTACGATACCTGGATAATTGCATTTGGTGTAGGTGGCCTTTCCCTTGTAGCATACTATTCCGTTAAGATCGCTCTGCCCCAATCGGCATTGTACCAGTATGTCCTAAGCATCGTTCTGGGCGTATTTACGGCACAATATATTTATCAAATGCATGGGCTTTTTGAAATGCATTTCATTGCATTCATTGGCAGTGCTATCCTGGTGACCTACCAGAATTGGAAACTGCAAATTCCCATGCTCGGCATTGTACTGGCACATCATGCCTTGTTTGGGTACCTTCAAAATAGCGGGCATGAAGGTGTATACTTCACGCAATTGGATTCGCTGGAACTCCAGACCTTCATCATACACATCCTGCTCGCCGGGACTATTTTCTTTATTTGTGGACTATGGGCATATCAATTGAATAACGCAAGTCAATTTCAGATCAGTCAGACATTGGCCTTGGCGAAGCTTCAAAAGGAAACGCTGCTGCATGACGAAAGAAAAAGAAATGAAGTGCAACTCAGGACCGCTTACAGGCACGCAGAACATGCACGCAAAGAAGCAGAACAAGCCAATCAGGCCAAAAGCATCTTCCTCGCGACAATGAGCCATGAGATTCGCACGCCGATGAATGGCGTTATCGGGATGGCTGCGCTCCTGGGCGAAACAACCCTCAGCGACGAACAACGGGAATACACGGATACTATTCAAAACTGCGGTGAAAGCCTGCTCTCGATCATCAATGACATTTTAGATTTCTCCAAGATCGAATCGGGAAAAATGGAGTTGGAGTACAAAGAACTGGATCTGCGTGGCTGCATTGAAGACGTCCTGGATGTATTTGGCATTAAAGCAGGGCAGTTGGGTCTGGATCTTATCTACGAATTAGACTACAACGTTCCGATGCAAATCATCGGCGACGTCCTTCGACTGCGGCAAGTACTCATAAACCTGATTGGGAACGCAATCAAGTTTACGCCGCGCGGAGAAGTTTTTGTCGGCGTAAAACTCGTTGAATCAGATGGCAACGATTGTATATTGAATTTCATCGTGCGTGACTCTGGCATTGGGATTCCAGAAGACAAACTTGGGCGTCTTTTTAAGGCTTTCTCGCAAGTGGACTCTTCCACCACGCGCAAGTATGGCGGGACAGGATTAGGGCTCGTGATCAGCGATAAGCTTGTTACCCTGATGGGCGGAACAATGAAAGTGGAAAGTCATCTGGGTATCGGTACTACGTTCTCATTTACCATCCGGGCCAAGGCGACAACCAAGTCCCTTCAAAACCATATGACTAGTAATTTGACAGGTCTTGAAGGAAAGAAGGTCCTTGTACTTGATGACAACGCCACCAACTGCAATATCCTGAAAGTTCAATTAGCGCGGTGGAAACTTGTGCCGACGATTGCAAATACGGGTAGTGAAGCGATTGGTCAGCTATCTGGTGAACATAGTTTCGAATTGGTCATAACCGATATGCACATGCCAGAGATGGACGGCCTGGAGTTTGCCACGCGGCTGCGACAAATCAATCCAAAAATTCCGATCATTCTATTAAGCTCCATTGGCGATGAGCAGGGACCGGTATACTCTCAGGTATTTACGTCCATTATGACGAAGCCTGTAAAGCAAAATATATTCATGCAGCAGATCATAAATAGTCTTCGAAGATCAGGCAGGCCAGCGGTTGTCGAACAACCGGTCAAAAATATGCTGGATATCGAATTCGCCGGGAAGCATCCTTTGCGGATACTGATCGTGGAGGATAATCTTGTCAACCAGAAACTTACACGAAGGGTCCTGGAAAAACTGGGATATGCACCAGAAATTGCGGGCAACGGACGCGAGGCAATGGAAGCCATTGAGCAACGAATATATGATTTGATCCTGATGGATGTTCAAATGCCCGAAATGGATGGTTTCGAAGCGACACGGAAAATCCGACAAGAGTTGTTCGTCCAGCCCATCATTGTTGCCATGACAGCAAATGCCATGCAGGGCGATCGGGAGGACTGCCTGAACGCCGGAATGGATGATTACATCAGCAAGCCAGTTAAACTTGAAATTCTGGTGCATTTACTGGACAAATGGGCTTCCAAAGTCGCTCAGTCCTAAACTCAGGCACGCCTCCTTCCACATCTCACACGGCTCATCTTATCAGGAATTCCCTGACGACTCCCGGATATCCGGATTTTCGTAATTCAGCGGTCCGCGGATTCATGGCGAAAGTCCTTTGTCAACCTTTGGTACAGAAATCATTCACCGGTCATCGTAGCGACCACCACCTCGCGCCGGTTGGTGCCTCGTGTGCATACCTGCGTCCCGTGAAAGCTGCCGCCGATTTAGAACACCATTTATCCTCTCAAAAATGCAAACGTTAAACAAAATCCTCCCTGCTTTGGCTTTGTTAATAGCCATGACGTCACCGCTTCTTGCACAGTCACACCATCCACAGAAAGATCCCGATAAGACCGTTCCTATAGAGGGCGTAAAAATATTGCTGACAGCGTCCGCAATTTTTGGAATTAGAAAACTCATCGCGCATGAGCGGGGCCCTTCACAAAGGTAATTGACATCAGGGTATCACGGTAAGCCTAGGGTAAATCCTGGTTTTTTAAAATCATCATTCGCCGGACTGATAGCACTTTCATTACCACAATATTTGTTAATCATATTCAAGTTTTAATCAACATGAAGAAATGTCTGGCCGCACTCATATTCTCCCTCTTGGTATCACCATTTACGCAAGCGCAGAATATTGGTATCAACTCAACAGGGACGACGCCAGCGGCATCGGCCATGTTGGATATTTCCGCCACAGATAAGGGACTGCTTATTCCAAGAGTAGCCTTGACCGGAACAAATGCGGCGGGTCCTGTAAGTTCACCGGCCACAAGCCTACTGGTGTTCAATACAGCAACGGCGGGCACGGCGCCCAACAACGTTATCCCGGGATTCTACTATTGGAACGGCCTGTCCTGGATAGCCTTCACAAATAGTACCGCTACGGCTACCGCCTGGGTACTCGGCGGAAATTCCGGTATAACCGCGTCACACTATGTGGGCACAGCCGATGACAAGGCCTTGATCTTCAAATCAAACAGTCAATCCTTTCTCGAGTTTGCCAACCGCGGCACACTCGGATTGACGCAGGGGTACACAGACTATGATAATGCTACTGAGAAAGTTACCTATGTCCGTTCTGCCCTTCAGTTTGAGGCCCCGAATGCGGCTTTCTACAAACCAAAAATGTGGACTGATGCCAACGGTAACTTCCGTGTAAAGGGAAGTTCAGCAGGAACAGACTACTTTGAATTTGGGTCGACAGGCGCAAGTAACGGCGGCGGCTTTGAATTTGTGATCGGCGACGACGGCGATGAGCCGATCCTCTTCAAAAGCTACCACTACATCAACGGTATGTCTGAGATCATGCGTCTCCAAAGTGGCAGAATGTCTGTTGGATCGAACGCTTTCGATGCGACGAATCCCGAAAAACTTTTAATTGATGCAGGAACGACTTCCTCATACAATTTGATGACTGGAAAAGGAAGTATAGATAACTATCTCCAGATCAATGTTAAAAATAGTTCCGCCGGTGGAAGCGCCAGTTCAGATCTGGTAGCCAGTGCCAACAATGGCACCGAATCAGCTAATTACGTCGACATGGGTATCAATTCAAGCGGATACACAAACAACTCACTTCCTGTTCTCGGCGGTGCCAATACTGCTTATTT
>Ga0193752_1000083_pt1 | contig 133493 bp, 115 predicted proteins | sample H1c1metaG_FD_144924 | JGI IMG/M metagenome (GOLD analysis project Ga0193752, IMG submission 144924) | Soil microbial communities from a riparian zone of the East river system, Colorado, United States - H1c1 | ecosystem: Environmental > Terrestrial > Soil > Riparian zone | place: USA: East...
TCATCCTTATCATGTTCTCTTTAGTGAATCGAGGTGAATTGTATGTTGATAATTACCAGAAAGTGGCTTGCTAAAAATAAATTTGGGCGTTTTAGAGAACTAGAATACGAAAATTTTAGATAAAAAAAGCGAATTATTAAACGGTCAGGCCCATAGTCGAATTGAGGTTTATTTTGCATTTTCATCCACTTCAAATATTCCAAAGGTATTATTGTCAAGGTCAGCAAAATAACCCTGCCAGCATCTCCCCGGGATCGCAAATTTTGGTAAGGCAATTTGCCCGCCGTTTTTAAGTATAAGTTCATTCGTTTTGTCAAAATTCTCCACCTGTATCGAACAAACAAATGCATTGGTGCCGCATTCCGTTGGCGGTATTTTTGCCGGGCGCTTCAAAAGGCCGCCGTTAATACCATTTGTTTCTATACGGTAATATTCTACCGGCACGAATTCTTCTTTAATGAATTTCCAGCTAAATATTTTTTCATAAAATTTAATGTCCCTGACGGGATCAGAAGATTGAATTTCAAAATAGCCGATGGCATTCATAGTCTCAATTATTTTTCATTACTGTTTTGTTCATCAAGCGAACTCCGGTATTGGATACAACCCTTCATAAATTCGGGCCAGTCCGGTACAGAAATTTTGGGCGTTGTTTTTTCCGGGAGTAGTGACCAAAGCTTAGGATGGTGCCAGCATAGCTGCTGGCCGGTGCTGTCCCTGTGTTCACGTATGCCGGCCCGGAGTTTTTTTATTTCTTCAATAAGCTGGTCTTTGCTCATTTTTTGGAGATCTTCATCCATTGTACAAAATTATAGTAAAAGAAATTTATATCTTATCCTCACCATTAATTGATTTTAATATAGTTCCCGGGCTATCAAATTCCTTAATTCTAATATCGTAATACTATCTTTTACAGTTTTTTCCTTATCCAGGTGATGAAAATCAATATAGCCCACTTTTGTTATTGTGTTGAACTCACCCAGTATATGGTCAAGGTATAAGAATGCAAGACTTTGATATTTTTTTTCATCTTCATTCATATTGGTTATGAACACTTCTATATTCACAACTTCTCTTTCCATGTCAAGCTCAGCTATTATTTCAATGTCAGATGCTGGATATTCCAAACCATCAAAATTCAGGCCTATCCAATCTGACGGTTGCCGGAATTTTTTAATAACCCAATTTTCAAGTGGCGGAGCTGCCTGGGCCAGCATTTTGGTAGGTTCAATTCCTTCTTTGATCCCGTCCGGCGTAATGATCAAAACATATTGAGCATCCTCTGTTTTAGTAACTTCCGGGAAAAGTACTTCATTATAGTTTTTGATTTGGGCAGACAGTTTCCTGTAAATTGAATAGTCACTATGATCAGAGTCGATAAAGCGTTCGATCTTTCCTTTATTATCTATAAACCAGGACCAGAATCTATCTTCAGGCGATCTTGTGTCATTTTTTCTTTTAAAAAGGCTGAACATTTTTTATGTTTTAACAGGGTGGTCATTGGTCCTTGTCAAAGTGATTTGGCGGGGGTTAACATGGTTAGCACACAAAGCCAGCTATCCCCGTTTTTTATAAACATACTTGTTGACCATTCATATAAGCTGAAACTTTCATTATTGTATTTTCCTGCGCTGGTTCCCCTGCTTACAATGACGCCTGTATTTTCGTATATCCTGGCATTCATTTCGTCGGCATCCATCCTGCTATGTGTCAGTGCTCCCGAGTTGATGAATTGTAAGAAGGAAGCTTTTGTAGTGATGCCATCAGTACCAATTATTACCCAGTCATCTGCCATAAACTTTCCTATTTCATTTATGTCATTAGTAACCATCGCCTCGTCCCAGCGTTTTGAAAGATCAATTAATTCCTGTTCGGGACTGTTCATTAATTATAATTTGATGTGTTTATTAAAGGAACGAAATTTTAATTTAGCCACAAAGTATTAGTCAAAACAAAAACTTCAGTAGAAATACTTTACTTTAATACTACAATTCCATCCATGTTTAAAAAGATATTCAGCAACCCCGCCATCCTTTTTCTTTTGGCCGGCAATATATACTGTATCTGGTATTACGAGGACAACCCGGCCGGCTTTGCCACTGTAGTATGGATCTACTGGTTCCAGAGTATCATCATCGGTTTGTTTAATTTTATTGACCTGCTTACGGTTAAGAATTACGATTCCAAAGATCTTAGAATAAATGATGAGCCCGTAACATCTGACAACAAGGGTTGTACGGCCTGGTTCTTTCTTGTTCATTATGGCGGATTTCACCTGGCCTATGCTGTATTTTTACTGGTGAACCAGGGCATTCGTTCTGTAGATAAAACGATATTCCTTATCGGTATTGCGACCTTCTTCCTGGAATCTATTCTTAATTTCCGGAGGCAAAAAGAAATAGAACGAACCGTGACCGTTAACATAGGCACCATGTTTTTCCTCCCTTACCTGCGCATCATTCCCATGCACCTGATGATACTGCTGCCTGCTTTTTTGGGATGGAAACCTTCTTTGCTTTTTCTTGTGTTGAAGATGGGAGCAGATATCTTATCTTTTGCTCTTTACCATCGTATCTATAGTAAAAATAAGATCACGGCTAACCCCGGGTAAAATAATTTGTGCGGTAATGCCAACTGCTTACTTTTTTATTTCTTTCAACTGTTGCCATCTTTGCTCGTTCATATTCTTATCTAAATTTGGGTCATAGTCATTGAGCTTTGTACTGATGTATTCTCCATTGCTGTTCATCCAGTATTGATTAGCACCCGCGGCTACCTTGTATTGTTGACCGGTAGTAGGATCCTGCACATTGGTTCGCTCGTATATCCTGTCCATGGTTTGTTCCTGCTGCCTGTCCATCGATGCATTCCGCTCTCTCCACCCGCTCATGAGGGCATCATGAGCCGCATTGCTCCTGTTGACGAAATCACGCTGGCTGGCTTCAAAATTTGCCTGGTTCTGTGCCATCCGCCGGTTATGCGCTGCCCAGCTCTGGCCGCAACGTTGCGCTTCCTCACGATTATAGGCCATGATTGGCTCGAGATTATGACGCATATTGGATAGCCCGAAGATCCATTGCTTCTTTGCGGTTTCAAAGTGGTCGGCATCTGCTTCAAGGGCAGCGAGTGAATAGTACCAGGTCTGCATGGCCTGGCTGGTGGCTACATTCAGGTGCAGTAAAGTAAAATAAGGGCTGCCGTCGCTCTTCGTCCACTCAATGCCAAATGCAGCGATCTCTGAACGGGCGGGCAATGCTTTGAACAACTGATCGCTGAACCACTTGTCGACCTTTGATATTTCAGGTATCTCGTAATACTTTACGAACTGCATGCCCTGGCTATTGGCTACGGGAACAAAATCCTCCTGTATCAGCCGTTCAACACCGGGCATTTCCCGCTGCTGCGTTTGTGCGTAAGCATACTGCAATTGGGGATTGTAATTCTGCATAAAATTCTTTCCTGGAAAGCTAAAGACCTTGATGCTATTTGGACCAACGATCACCGGATCTGCGCTGCTGGCAGCAGGCATCAGCTTCCAGGAAGCAGGAAAGGGCATTACCGCCGTCACCACGCCATTCTGGTCTTTCAGTTCATGCATTTCCAGTTTCTGCCAAAAGCCATCAGATCCATCCTTTACTTCTGCAGAAGAAGATGATGACCCGGTTGTGGTAGTGTTTTCTTTTTGTTCTTTGCTGCTCGTTTGACTGCAGCCTGTTATCATAAAAGCAAATACTATAATTAAATATCTTAGTCGCATATAGGTTTGATTTGGGGATGTTATATTGAATAAATTTACAAAAAAGAACCTGCGGGCCTCTAATCCAAATGGATTATATGGGATGGCTGAAAGGATCATTTTGCTGTAGCTTGTAAAACCAGTTTCTTCAGGATAACGATCTGTCCCAGGTGATAGTGGCTGTGCTCAATAATACCCGCAATATTGCGGTAGTAGCTGCCGTATTTTTCATCAGAAAAATCTTCCCAAAGCTTATTCTCCGGAAGCTTTTCCACGAGGGCTGCAAATTCTTCGGCTTCCTTAAAGGTCTTATCCAGCAGGGTTTTCCAGTCTTCTGCGGAATTGACCGGCGGCAGGTCAAAACTATATTTGTCATGCGCAGCAAGAGGTCCTCCCTGCAAGACCTTCAACACCGCACTTACAAAATAATTGATGTGGTAGGTGAGTGCAGCAATGGTATTAAAGGAATAGACCTCTGTTGTGGCTTGTTGCCAGGTAATATCTGACAGGGTTTCCCTAAGGTTAACTGCTGTCCAGTTCCCTCCAAAATGAATATCTCTAAAGTGCTTTGCTATTTGAGCTGTGAGGTTCATAGTATAATGCTGCTAATACTTAAATATAGGAGAACATCAGTTTGGAATTTAGCGTAAAAAAATCCAAAACAGTACATACATAGTTACAATTTCAATTATGGCAATTAATAACGTAGTAATACTAAATATTTTCAGCAAATTAATAAATCCAATTGCTATCATAACAGTCAAAGCAGAGAAAATTAACAAAAGGGTACTGAATGATATAATAAAGGTTGCATTACCCCCAACTATAAAATAGGTCAGCCATCCAAAAGAAATGAATAGTAGATATGTAAACGGAATATTTACCAGTAAGTAGATAATTGTTTTTTTTCGCATTTATTTAAGTCGTTTCTATTTGTTCCTTGTTATAAGTCCCTCTTGTTTTTGGGACTTCGATGGGGGCTAGTTAGCTATATCCTCAATAGTCATTGGCTTCTTCATTTAAATATACAAACGTATTTTCAGGCAATATAAAAAAATCCCATCGGCCGGGTGGCGATGGGATTAAATATTTTCGTACAGTAAATATCCTTCGACAAGCTCAGGATGACATTTCGTTTTAAACGTCTGTAGCTTCACCATAAGCAACGGCTGTTGCTTCCTTCATTCCTTCACTCATAGTAGGATGGGGGTGTACCGCATTCAGTATTTCATGGGCGGTGGTTTCCAGCTTACGTGCAACAACGGCTTCAGCGATCATTTCAGTTACATTCATCCCGATCATATGACATCCTAAGAACTCGCCATACTTGGCATCGTAAATAACTTTTACAAAACCCTCGGTAGCGCCTGCTGCACTTGCCTTGCCACTTGCCATGAAAGGGAACTTGCCAACCTTCACTTCATAACCGGCATCTTTGGCCGCTTTTTCTGTATAACCAACACTTGCTATTTCAGGTGAGCAATAGGTACAGCCGGGAATATTATTATAATCCATCGGTTCAGGCTTATGGCCGCTTAAATGCTCGGCTGCATTAATGCCTTCTTTTGCGGCAACGTGTGCAAGGGCCTGTCCGGGTGTGCAGTCACCAATGGCATAAATACCGGGCACGTTTGTTTGCCCGTTCGCATCTACGCTTATCTTTCCTTTTTCTGTTTTAATGCCCAGTGCTTCCAGTCCCACATTTTCAATATTGGCAACAACACCTACAGCGCTCAGTAAAATATCAGCTTCCAAAACAACCTCGCCATCTTTTGTTTTTACTTTTGCCTTTACGCCATTGCCGCTTGTATCAACACTTATCACTTCACTGCTGGTCATGATTGTCATGCCCTGTTTCTTAAACTGTTTTTCCAGTTCTTTGCTGATGTCTTCGTCTTCAACCGGAACAATACGGGGCATGAACTCAACTATGGTAACTTTTGTGCCGATGCTGTTATAGAAATAAGCAAACTCACTGCCGATAGCGCCGCTTCCGCAAACGATCATGCTTTTTGGCTGTTGTGGCAACACCATTGCTTCGCGGTAGCCGATTATTTTTTTGCCGTCGATGGGCATGCTTGGCAGCTCACGTGTTCTGCCGCCTGTGGCAAGAATGATATTCTTTGCTTCCACAACCTGCTTGCTGCCATCGGCTGCAGTTACTTCAAGTTTTGTTGCGGCGATCAATTTACCTGTGCCCATGATCACATCTATCTTATTCTTCTTCATCAGGAACTGGATGCCCTTGCTCATCTTATCAGCAACGCCGCGGCTTCTTGTAATGATGCCGCCAAAATTTGTGGATGGGTTTTCTACATTGATACCATAGTTCATGGCATGCTTTGCATATTCATATACCTGTGCGCTTTTCAATAAAGCTTTGGTAGGGATGCATCCCCAGTTGAGGCAGATGCCACCCAGGCTTTCTCTTTCTACAATTGCTACTTTTTTACCGAGCTGGCTGGCTCTTATTGCTGCAGGATAACCACCGGGGCCGCTTCCAAGCACTATTACGTCGTATGCCATCTTCAATTAAGAATTAAAAATTAAGAATTAAGAATTGCCTGCCAATTGACGGCCTTGCTCCGCAGAAGCTTCGCGAAGGCGAGCAGGGGAGCTGCGAAATTAGCTTGAAATGGGGGATTAGCCAAAAGCTAATTTGGGTAAGAAAATGAACCACATAGAAGCATAAGGAACATAAGAAAACGCATAACCCTGTAGCCCGCTACTGTGTTCTGTGTTCCTACGTGGTTCAATCGTTTTTAACGTTTTAATACAGCAGGGCTTCAGGATTTCTCTGTATTTTTAAGCATGATAAAACAATTACTATCCTTCCTTATAATTTTTTCTTTTGTTACGGTTTGCCATAGCCAATCTATTCCCAAATGGAAAATGGAGGACGTGGTAAAGTCATTTTCTGCAAATAATGATACCGTTTACGTCGTGAATTTCTGGGCTACCTTTTGCAAACCCTGTATTGAAGAGATCCCCGATTTTATAAGGATCGTAAAAAAATACGAAGGCCAAAAAGTGAAACTGCTGCTGGTTAGCCTGGACCTGCCGAATTTTTACCCCGCTAAGATCGCAGCCTTTGCAAAAAAGAATAAATACAATACCAATATCGTATGGCTGGATGAGACCAACGCCGATATTTTTTGCCCCATGATCGATAAGAAATGGAGCGGTGCAATACCATCAACCATCATTGTAAATAATAAAACGGGTTACCGGAAATTTGTAGAGGACCAGATAAAACCGGCGGCATTTGAAGCAGCAATAAAGAATGCGATCGCCAAATCAAAAACAGTTGGCCAGTTAAATGATCATTCTATTATTGAACCTAAATTGCAGGAACCTGAATAAGAAAGGGGTATTACACGAATTAAAACGGATTACACGAATTGGTTAAATAAAAACAGGCTGCTTCAATAGCAACCTGTTTTAATTTTAAAAGGGCTTATATTTTGTTATTTCGAAATAATTCCAAAAATTAACCTCTCCGCTTGATTGTACAGCCAACGCTGCGGCTTTCTTTTACAGAGATCTCTTTTCCTGCCGACAGCTCATTAATGGCTTCCTGTAAATGATTGCGCTTAACACTACCTGCATCAGAAGGATTATCATCAATGGCGCCATGGTAAACCAGCTTCAGGTTCTTGTCGAATAAGAAGCACTCAGGTGTACGGTTTGCGCCAAATGCATCGGCTACTTCATGGTCTTTATCTACTACATAACTCCATTTGTAGTTTTGATCTTTTGCATAGCTTTTCATGGCATCAAAGCTGTCATCATCACCGCGTAATGCTTCATTACTGTTGAGAATAATAATACCAACTTTCATTTTTTGGGCATATTCAGCAATGGCAACGGTACGGTCCTGGTTCTTTACAACATAAGGGCAGGTATTGCAACTGAACATCACCAGTACACCATTTTCTTTTTTCATATCCTTAATGGCAACTTCTTTGCCCGAAATGTCTTTTAATTTCAGGTCGGCCTTGGGCATTGCACTCCCAATCTGTAATGGGTCGCCAAATGTAAAGGCCATTGCAGTTACCGCAGCAACTGCGAGCGTGCTACCCCATAGGGCCCTGCGGGAAAGTACTTTTTTCATAAAATAAATTTTCTTAAAGTTAAGTTATTGACCAGTGAAATTGCTAACCGCTTATGTAATTTTTTGCCCTTCCGCCCCAAGTTCCTTCTCCCTGGCATCCCGCTTGTCAGCGATCGATTTTAGCGACTTGATGCTCACGTTCAGTTCGAACCCAACAAGTAATACAAAGGAGTTAATGTAAATAAGTGCCATCAATACGATAATGGTGCTGATAGAGCCATACAGGGCATTATATTTGCCGAAATTGTTAACAAAGAACGAAAAACCAACCGAGGCCATGATGCTTAAAAAGGTGGCCAGGATGGTACCCGGGGAACGGAGCTTCCAGCGCTTGTGCACAGCGGGGGCATATTTATAAATGAAGGCAATGGAAAAATAGATAAGGGCGACAATGAATAGCCAGCGTACGTAAAAGATCACTTCTCTCCAGGCCAGGTTCTTTACGCCCAGCCATCTTAACACGGCGCCCTGCGTTAATAACAAAATAAGGCAACCCAGTACAAGGCAAAAGATCAAAGCCGTGAGCTTTATGGCAACAACACGGGTATGAAATCCCTTTCTGTCCTTAAACCCAACATACTTTCTATTGAAGGAACGCATCAATCCCATCATGGCATTGGAAGCGAAGAATAAAGCCAGCAACAAACCAAAAGATAATAAACTATACTTTGGATCTTCCAGAAAAAACGTATCATTAATAAAGGCAATGATATTTTGATTGTATTCCTTTGCCGGGATCACGTCTCTTATTAATAATACGAGCTGGCTTTGGATCTCACCTTTTTTAAAAAAAGGCAGGTGGGGTATGAGCGTAAACAAAAATAAAAATGATGGCGGAATGGCCATAAGAAAATTATAGGTGATGGCTGAAGCCCTTTCCGGGAGGCCGGTGGTTTTCACCTGCCGGTAAAAGAACCTTATTACATCATAAAGCGGAACGCCTTCAAAGCCGGGCAAATACCAGTGTTTGCTTTTATTCAGGATAAAAGCGATCGGGGTCCGGGTTATTATGATGCGTTCAAGTTTTGTCATACAGGATGCAGGCTACCCTGCAAGATAGTAAATCCGATAGCTATCGGATGAAAATGAAGAAATAGTGAGACCCGCCTTATACCTATTTGGCTGCTCTTGCTTTTACCAGGCTATCATATGCTTCCCGGTATGCTTTTGCATAGATCAAGTGCTCTTCGTAAGTTGCTGCGAAATTGGAATAACCTTTAAAATCAGGCTTGGCCACAAAGAAAATATAATTGGTTTGTGGTGCATTTAAAACTGCATCGATGGTTTTAATGGAAGGGGTGCAGATCGGCCCGGGGGGCAGCCCGTAATTCCTGTAAGTGTTAAATGGAGATTCATACTCGAGGTGTTTGTGCCTGATGCTTTTCAAACCAAAGTCCTTCATTGCAAATTTTACGGTGGGGTCTGCTTCCAGTTTCATACCTGTTGCAATACGGTTCATGTATACACTTGCAATTTTTCCTTTGTCTTCTTCCTTATTCGTTTCTTCTTCCACGATGCTTGCCATACTGTAAACCTGCGCCGGCGTCATGTTCAGGTTCCTTGCTTTGCGCATTCTTTCTTCATTCCAGAATTTTTCTTTTTCATTATACAGCTTATCGAAAATTTTTGCAGGAGGCGTATTCCACAAAATGCTATAGCTGTTGGGAATGACGGCTGTCATAGCTGTATTACTATCCAGTTTGTAATTGCGTAAATTCTCCGGGTTATTTAATAAACTGATAAAGCTTGCAGAATCGCTTTCAAAATTTGCAGCGATCTTTTGCGCCAGGTCTTCTTTGGTCCTTAATTTAGTAATGACAAGATTAACGGGTGACTGGCTGCCGGAACGAAGCATCCGCAATAAACGGAAAAGGCTCATCCCATCTTTTACCTGGTAACGGCCGGGCTTTACAGCATTGGTATATTTTATTTGCTTGGCGATAAGATCGAAGAAAAAAATACCGCTGATGATCTTTTGATCGACCAGTGACTTTTTTACAGTTGTATAGTCCGAGCCGGTCTTAATATAAAAATACTTTCCTTCAGGCGCTGAAACCGTTGGGCCGAATACCTGCCAGGCTATAAAGCCACCAATGATGAATAACAGCAAGAAGGCGCAAAGGATTATTTTCTTTTTCATTTTACGAATGTTGAACAAAGTAAATTAAAAAACCCCGCCGGTTAACGACGGGGTTCTGAATTTTTTGTAAAATATTATTTACCCGTATCTGTTTTTGGCATTGGCGCTGTGGTAGCCGGGTTTGGGGTACTTTTTTGAGCCGGGGCAGAAACACCTTTCAGCAGCTCTTCGTTCTTTGATGAGCTACCCGCTGTTTTTGGAATAAAGGCAGGAGACAAAACACAAAGCACACCTACGATAGCAGCAAATAACCAGGTTCCTTTTTCAAGTACGTCCGTGGTTTGTTTTACACCCATTATCTGGTTGCCAAAACCGCCAAAGCTGGAAGACAAGCCGCCGCCTTTTGGGTTCTGAATCAATACGATCAATCCTAAAACTACAGAGGCAATTATCACTAATATCCCAAATAAAACTAACATGTTATAACTCTTTTAAAGATTCGATTTTGGCTGCAAAGTAAGCGCTTTTGGCAGGATTGAGCAAACTTAATTTTTCCAGTACCTCACGTGCCTTGTCCAACTTGCCCTGCTTGGCAAATACATCGGCCATGGATATGGTCAGCACCTCGTCCCCCGCATTGCTCTTTTCGGCAAGGGACTGGATGGTCGTATCTGTTTGTCCTGCAGCCTGCCCCTGGTTCTCCACGTGCACTTTCTTCATTGTTTTAAGCCATTCGGTAAAACTTTTCAGTTGCTTACCCAGTTTGTCGCCTGTTTGCACCTCCTCGCTCAGTTTTATACCCTGCGATGCAAAATAATCAACCATGTGCATGGGTTCAAAGAGGGGCATTTCGTCCATTGCATTTTTTTCTGCGGGGATCTTTAATTCTATTTTCATTGGCTCGATCTCTTTTTCCATGATGATCTCTTCTGTTTCAGCCTCATCATCCGTTGCCGGCTGTTCCAATTCGGCAACTGTATTTTTTTCTTCTGGAAGTTCTGGTACGATAGCTACCGGCTCTGTTTCAATTGGCGCTATTTCCTTTTCCGGGATGGGTACTTCAATTTCCGGCACATCAACCGGTGATGCATATGCCGGCTCAACAACTGGCGCTTCTTTTGTTTGCTGCAACTGAAAATTCAGCCAATAAGGGTTATTAAAAAGCAAGGCCGTTTTTGCAGCCCGGGTTTTAAATGCTTCACTGTCTTGTTTTGTTTGCTGCAGCAAATAAAACTGTGCCGGGGAAAAATAAGGATGCGCTGAACTTATTTGTTCAAGAAGGTCTTTGTTCCCCGGATCGGAAAATTTTCTTTTGAACAATAATTCAAAAATTGCCTGGTTATTCTGCATACTACAAATCTAAATGTATTACCAATTGGAAAAGATCTTATTGAAAATAGCATCGGTGAGGTTCTTCACCATGTCTTCGCCTTTTTGCGACTCTACCTGTAAAAGGCTGAGGTTAGCATCAAAATCCACGCTATACGTAACATCGGCCTCAAAACTTTTTGTGTCATCAAGGGTGTTCTTAAAAATAAGATGAAAATCTGCTGTTAAGCGGTTAAGGCTTGCATTATTACCTGTGATACCTGTTGTGCTGGTATAATACCGCGATACATACCCGCTGATATCGTAATGGGCATCATCGTCATTGGTTTGGCGAAGCCTGGTGGTACCAATGATCTTCTGCTTTAATTTTTCTGTAAGCGCCGGGCTGAGTTGCGGATTCTTATAATCTGCTTTGTTCTCAAGAGGATTTACCCTGAAGGTCTTTACTTCAATGGGTAATCCGCCGATATCTTTAAAACCATATTTGCAGGTAGCGAAATTAAAAAGCGTGATAAGCAATAAGCCAACTGCCCACAAAGACCAAGGACCAGGGACCACAGACCACGAAGTACTGTAACCTGTCGTCTGTCGTCCGTCGTCTGTCGTCAGTTGTCTTCCTTTAGTCTTCAATATCATACTCTTTCAATTTTCTGTAAAGCGTTCGTTCACTTATTCCCAGGTCAAGCGAAGCGTCTTTACGTTTTCCCTTGTGCTTCTTTAATGCTTTTATGATGAGTTCTTTTTCTTTATCAACGATGCTCAATGATTCTTCAACGTCCTCATGATGGTCAATTTCTTCACCATTATGATGAATGAAGACAGGTTTTGCTGAAGGTAAGTTTGATGTATTTGCATTCAGTTCTTTAAATGACTGGTCATTATATACGGGTGCATGCTGTGCAATATTTGGATTTTGTAAAAGGTCGAAGAACATTTTCTTTAATTCGTTCACGTCCTTCTTCATGTCGAAGAATAATTTGTACAGTATCTCCCGCTCATTGGCAAATTCTGTCTGGCTTACAGCGCCTGCGCCGCCGGCCAGTACAGGTAAGCGTGAATAATTGTGTTCCGGTAAAAAACTTTTCATGGTAGCCGCATTGATGGTCTTATCCTTGCTCAATACCGATATCTGCTCTGCAATATTCTTCAATTCTCTTACATTGCCCGGCCAGGGATAGTTAATTAACACATCTTTTGCCCCTTCGTCCAGTTGAACCGGAACGGCTTTATACCTGTCTGAAAAATCATTTACAAATTTGCGGAACAACAAAAGAATGTCTTCTTTTCTTTCCCTTAGGGCAGGAACCCTGATGGGGACAGTATTCAACCGATAGTACAGGTCTTCCCTGAACCTATGGGTCTGGGTATGTTCAATGAGTTCTTTATTAGTAGCCGCAATTACTCTTACATCTGTTTTCTGAACCTTACTGCTTCCCACACGAATGTATTCACCCGCTTCGAGCACCCTGAGTAAACGGGCCTGGGTTCCCAACGGCAGTTCACCGATCTCATCTAAAAAAATAGTTCCGCCGTTCACGGTCTCAAAATAACCCTTACGGCTGTCGACCGCACCGGTAAAAGAGCCCTTCTCATGGCCAAACAATTCCGAGTCGATAGTGCCTTCCGGTATCGCACCGCAGTTAACGGCAATAAAAGGGTTGTGCTTTCTTGCGCTTAATGAATGAATGATCTGCGAAAAAACTTCTTTACCTACACCGCTTTCGCCATTGATGAGCACACTAAGGTCGGTAGTGGCTACCTGCACAGCTATATTTAATGCATGGTTCAGGGCAGGAGAGTTGCCAATGATACCAAAACGATTTTTTATTGATTGTAAGTCCATACCTGCCCCCTCCGCCCCCTGAAGGGGAAACTTTGGAGAATTATTATTTTAAGTTCTTTTCAATTATTTGTGTTCCTATTAATGTGCCTGCAGTACAACTTTTTATATACACATTCACATACTCACCTTTTTTCAAACTGCCTTTTGGAAATACCACTACTTTATTCTGATCCGTTCTTCCAAACAGTTCATCTTCATTTTTTTTAGACACCCCTTCTACTAAAACCTTAAATGTTTTACCCACTTCTTTTTGCATGGCCCGTAATGAATGAATGCGGTAGAGGTCAACCAGTTCCTGTAATCTTCTTTTCTTTATATCCAGCGGAACATCGTCTTCAAACCGGCGGGCAGCCAGTGTGCCGGGTCTTTCGGAATAAAAATATAAATAAGCAAGATCGTACCTGCAATATTCCATTAAGCTCAATGATTGCTGGTGATCTTCTTCGGTCTCGGTACAAAAGCCGGTGATCATATCTGTTGATATACCGCAATCAGGGATAAGTTCTCTTATCCTGTCAACTTTAGCGATATACCATTCCCTGCTGTAGGTGCGGTTCATCATTTGCAGAACCCTGCTGCTGCCGCTTTGCACAGGCAGGTGAATATAATTACAGATGTTCTCATATTTAACAATGGTATGCAATACCTCATCTGTGATGTCTTTTGGATGGGAGGTTGAAAAACGAACCCTCAATAAAGGTGAGATGAGCGCAACTTCTTCCATCAGCCTGGCAAAGGTTACGGTCTCTTCTTTTTGTTCATCTATCCAGTAATAGCTGTCTACGTTCTGGCCCAATAAGGTCACTTCACGATATCCCTGCTCAAATAAAACTTTACATTCATTGATAATTGAATGAGCATCCCTGCTTCTTTCTCTTCCCCTTGTAAAAGGCACCACGCAGAAAGAACACATATTGTTGCATCCCCTCATGATGCTGACGAATGCAGTAACGCCATTGCTGTTCAAACGTATGGGGGCGATGTCGGCATAGGTCTCATCCCTGCTTAATAAAACATTCACTGCCTTTTGCCCCGTTTCTGCTTCTTCAACAAGGGCGGGCAAACTGCGGTAAGCATCGGGGCCAACAACGATGTCCACTAATTTTTCTTCTTCTATGAATTTGGCTTTTAATCTTTCCGCCATACAGCCTAAAACACCGATCAGCATTCCGGGCTTTTCCCTTTTTAAGACCCTGAATTCTGTTAAGCGTTTCCTTACCGTTGTTTCTGCTTTTTCCCGGATGGAGCAGGTGTTTATGAATATGAGGTCGGCTTCTTTGTAATGAGCTGTTGCAGCAAAGCCATTATCAAGTAAAATAGATGCTACCACTTCACTATCTGCAAAGTTCATGGCACAGCCATAGCTTTCTATGTAGAATAGCTTTTTAAAACCACCCGCTTTATTGAATAAGGGGGTAAAGGCCTCGCCCTGCCTCGCTTCATCATGGGTTCTGTCTGTCACTAAGTCCAGCATCCGTTCTAACTTTTTAGGAGGACAAAGATAGCTAAATTGGATGATTGTGCCATGATGGCAGGAAAGAGATGAGATACCCAATACTGGATCATATAAATGTATTTCCGGCATTGTGCGTTAAATAGCGTAAATTTACGGACTGACCTCTTTCATTCCCTTCAACCCCTGTATGTAATTTCTTTTGTTCCTGGTTTTAAGGCCTTAGAAGAATTAAAATTCAGCAACGTTCTATGAGTATCAATTTATACATCGTCCGTCATGGAAAAGTGAATACTGATGAGAAGAATAAACCGGGTTACCTGCACTTATCCAATGAAGGGATTGCTTTCGGTTCATTCCTGGATAATCATTTCAAAGACATTTATTTTGACCACATCTTTTATCAATCAACGGACATTACAACCTCCGATCCATATAACCGTTGCCGCAATACCATACGTGGAATGAAAGGGGTGAAATCAGAATTTGATAAAACACATGTAAGCATGGTTTTTGAAGAACTGAATAAAGAAGAAAACAGTATTCAAAATGTGATGCTGTGTTTCAGGGCAGATGGGTTTAACGTGATCAGCAATATCATCAACCCTCAATCAGATGAACAATTCAGCAAGGATTATCACCGGGTCTTTCATTATAGATTTAAGTCAAACAATTATAATTTTGTGAGTAAGTTCAGTGCAGAAGAGTCACAATGAACTTAGTTGTTCCATCATAAAAAAAGTCCCGCCTGAGGCGGGACTTTTTTTATCAATTAAATTAAGCTTTGAAACACATGTGCCAGGAAGAATAAAAAACCGGGATGCTTTCACACCCCGGTCCCCCTTAGCATAACCATAAAAACTATTTTTAGTCAGGTTGAAATTCAAAATCGGGAACGCCTGCCACATATGATGTTTCAGGAAGCGAAAACAACTAATAGTGCTGTCGCAATACAAAATACTTTTTTCATAATCGATATTTTTTTTTGAAACACAAAACTCCACAAATTATAAGTGCCGGGAAATACCACTTTGTGGGATAATGCATACAACTTTGTGGTAGGTTTATGCGCTAATGGGGCTTACCCGGATACAGTCAGGGAAATTTAATTGCATAAAAAATCCCGCCTGAGGCGGGACTTTTTTTATATCAAATGAAATGATCTTACCATATTTTAGTTCTTGTTTCAGGCGCCTTGTACATTTTATCACCTGGTTGTACATTAAAAGCTTTGTAAAATGCTTCCATATTTGTCAATGGCCCGTTTGCACGGTACATGCCCGGTGCATGGTTATCTGTAAGTATACGCTGTGCCGCTGCCTCGGGTAATATATTGCTGCGCCATACCTGTGCCCAGTTCAAAAAGAATCGCTGGTCGGGGGTAAATCCATCGATCATGGTATTGCTTTTACCCTGCTTTGTATTTTTGAATGCTTCATATGCAATACTTAATCCACCGAGGTCGGCAAGGTTCTCACCCAAAGTAAGCCTTCCATTAACATGAAGGGTATCGAGGACGGTATAGCCATTATATTGGTTAACCACTTCATCGGCACGCTTTTTAAATTCATCAGCGTCTGCCTTCGTCCACCAATCATTAAGATTACCATCAGCGGCGAACTGGCGGCCCTGGTCATCAAAACCATGCGTCATTTCATGGCCAATTACTGCACCGATGCCACCATAGTTAACGGCGTCGTCTGCAGCAAAGTCAAAGAAAGGTGAGCGCAGGATAGCTGCGGGGAAAACGATCTCGTTGGCGTTTGGACGATAGTAAGCATTCACCGTAGGAGGTGTCATACCCCATTCTGTTTTATCCACGGGCTTTCCAAGCCTGTTGATATTATCCTGGTATGCCCATTGGTTTGCACGTAAGATATTTCCTAAGAAATCGTTCCTGTCAATTACCAATCCGTCATAATTCTTCCACTTGTCGGGGAACCCGATCTTTTTAGTGAAAGCGTGTAATTTACCCAGGGCTTTTGTTTTTGTTTCCGCACTCATCCAGTCAAGCCTTTTGATACGGGCATCGAAGGCAGACTGCAGGTTATTCACCAGTTCCACCATTCTTATTTTAGCAGCTTCATTGAAGTATTTCTCTACATATAATTGTCCTAGTAATTCACCAAGCTGTCCGTCTATCAGTCCGCTCATTCGCTGCCAGCGGGGTGTTTGTTCTTTCTGCCCGCTCATTACCTGGTTAAAGGCGAAGTTAGCTTTCACGAAATCGGTGCTTAGGTATTGGGCAGCGCCCTTCATTACGCCCCATTGTAAATAAACCTTCCAGTCATTCACCGGTACGGCTGCCAGTAATGAATCGGCAAATGCCAGGAATTTCGGGTTGCTTACGATAACTGCTTCCTGCTTTGTTTTATAACCAAGCTGGGAAAGTGTTTTATTCCAGTCTATATTCGGCGTTTTTGCGCCTAATTCAACAATGGTAAACTTGTTATATAATTTTACCGGGTCACGCATTTCAACACGACTCATCTGTGCATTGGCGAGTTTTGTCTCGATGTCGATAATGGTAGCCGCATTGGCGGTAGCGGTTGCATTGTCTGAACCGGTAAGCGTGAACAGCTTAGCAATGTAGTTGGCATATTCTTTCCTGATATTAACGCTGCGTGAGTCATTCTTTAAATAATAATCGCGGTCGGGCAGGGTAGTACCACCCTGGGCGATACTGATGATATATTTGGTTACGTCTTTTGAATCCTGGGCAACACCGATACGGTATAGCGGACCGGCAATGGATTTTGACCTCAGGTAATTCATATGATCGATCACCTCTTCTTTTGTTTTGAGGTCGGCGATGGCATCCAGGTAAGGCTTGATGGGCTGAGCGCCTAATTTTTCGATGGCCATGCTGTCCATAGCGCTGGCATAAAAATCACCCACACGTTTCATGAGGTCATTTTTCATGGGATTTTTTGCTGCGTCTTCCAAAAGTCCCTTAAGTGCCTGTGAGCTTTCCTCGGCAAGCATGTCGAAGCTTCCCCAACGTGTCTTTGATGCCGGCATAGGTGTATTTTTCAGCCAGGTGCCATTGGTATATAAAAAAAAGTTATCACCGGGTTTTACGGTGAGGTCCATATTTGCCCGGTCAATAAATTTCTTTTTGGCGCTGCCCTGGTTAGTGGTTTTTACTGCAGAAGCATTTGTTGCAGCAGTTTGTGCATTCAGCAATTGCGGGGTCATAATAACGGCAAAAGCAAGTGCAACAAAGGATGCGATCTTATTCATAGTTTAAAATTTAGCGATAAAAATAAATAAGTTGCCCCAATAAGCAATACCAATATTATTTGAATGGCAAAAAACAGGGAAAACCAGTAAGATAAGATGGGAATAATATTTATATGACCCTCAGCAGGCGAAGGAATATTGCACCTCCTTCTTTGGATACACCATAACCCACGGATGCAGCGATCTTATTGTAAGGTGCCAGGATAAGGCCACCGCCGTAACCTGAGTGCCAGGTAGTTGATTTTTCACCGGGCATCCATACCCGGCCAATGTCATAAAAAGCAAGGAGGCCGAATTTACCCCTGTAGAGGTACGACTTTACATCTTTTACCCAGCGCAGTTCATTCTGATCAAAGACGGCGGTTTTTCCAAAGAAGCGGGTACGGTTGTATCCCCTTAATGATGAACCACCTCCTATATTGTTATACTGGTAGAATTCAGGGGTGCCTGTTAGGGTTGATGCCCCGGTCTTGATCGCTATGCCAATGGTTTTACTAAATGGTAAAAATAATTGCACAATGCCTGAATAGCGCATGAAATTATTATCGTTCTTAAGATTGTCTGTGTACGTGGCCGTAGCGGTAAAGCCAAAACCTTTTGTTGGTAATAAAGAATCATTGACGGCCTGTAATGAATAAACGAACTGACCTCCCGCGAATTGATGATCACTGTACAATTCCTCATCCGGCGGCAATAATGACTTTGTAAAAGTAGAATCATTTTTAACCCGTACCACCTGGTAAAAACCATACAAGCCTATCCTGTGATACTTCCCCAATCCCCTGCTTAATCCTGCTTTTCCAATTATTTCCTGTGTGCGTAACCTGTAAGGTGTACGGTCTTTACCTGTTCTTATCGATTCATTTCCCAGGCCAAAATAATTGTACCATCTTACCTGGTCATAATTAGCATAAAGGTTAAGGTCCCATTTACGTATAATCCCGGTGAAATCACCTTCATAGGTTGAACTGAACGCTTTTTCGGTTAATGAATATTTTACATCCAGTTCCTGTTTGGTGGCAAAAGGGTTCTTCCTCCATCCATAAGTCGTTCTCGCATATTTCAATCCTACGTAAATATGATCTTCATTGCTGTATAGTATTATGGGTTTGATGCCGGACCTACTATACCTGAACCCATCATATAGCCAAACGTTAACAGCAGTATCTTTTGAAATGATTGATCTTGTTTCGCCGCTTGATTTGATAGTATTTCCGGGATTGTCATAAATTTTTGTTTTATGTTCCAATCCTCTTACTGATGATGCATCATTGTATTCATCCTTATCGGGCCCGCCGATCAGTTTTACTTTAATGCCCTTATCAGCTTTACCAAGAATCTCGTATTTATCTTCTGCACCCAATCCATACAACCTTATTTCCCTGGTCTCATTTTTATAAAATACCCTTGAATAAAAAGGTTTGTCTTTTGTTTTTCCTTCATTGGTTATCTTAAAAATATTCACTGCGGTTGAGCCATCATTCAGCCTTTTTACTTCAAACAGCTCATTATCTTTTGAACCGGGGATGTCCACTTCTTTTGCCAGGAAAAGATAATAATCACGGGCATAATCTTCAAGCTGTGCCCTTCTTGCTTTTAATTTGCTGATGATCTCGTTACCTGAAATGGGAAATACTTCGGACGGCATTCTTCTTACTGAATTTTCAATTACCTCATCTGTCATGAGTAATTGTAATTCCTTCGCCTGTTCTATCCACTGACCAAGCGTTACTTCATTTGCCATTCTCCTGTCGAGGTTGCGGGCAGAAAAATTAAAAGTCCTGATGTTTTTAATATCATAGTTGAAAGTTTGCATGCGCCCGGGTTTCACCATGCCCAGCAGGAAACCATCAAATTTTGTATAGCTCTGGTCACGGTCGCGGGGTATGGGCTTATAATATGTTTCTCCGCCTGATTTATAACTGGCCCATCTCCACTGGTCCTCGTGGCGCCCCCAGTCCCCGATAAAAAAATCAAATATGCGGGACCGCACGTACAATACCTGGTCAATATGCTGATCATTATCTTCCTGTAATTTTTCCAGCAGTTTTGCAGTACCGATAATGTTGGAAGAGTTAGCAAAATTGGCAGCCGTTTCCCAATTCTCATCCGCTCTTTGTTCAAAAAGATAAAGTTTATCTCCATATTCTTCACTAAACCTGCCGAGGGCAGCCTGCTTTGGAATATAAAATATTTGTGGATTGGTATGAAGTATTTTTGCGCTCTCCGCCATTGCAGGGATAGTAACAGCAGAATAAGGATGAGCAATGGAAACCTGGTCATCTGCAATATTTTCAATAAAAGTCCCCTGTACTATTTCCGGTATTGCCTTGCCAAAGGTTTTATCAATGCTGCGTAAAACATATTCCCTTCCATTTGCATCCCTGAGTTGCAGTGATTTGCTTTGCCTTCCGCCACCAGCTTCGTATGCAGTTACACCACCGGCTAAAGTATCCAGCATTACTACTTTAAAATTGACCGGGGTATTCCATTCTTTTCTATAGTGTTTTCCCCAAAGTGATTGATGGAATTTACTGGTATGGTATTGCTTTCCCGCAACAACGGTTTTAGATTGTTGTGGACTCGTTTGTGCACTTAGAGTATTAATTTCCCCAAGGCTGCAAACAGCCAATACCAATAAAAGGTACTGCTTACGGCGTGCATTGTAAATTGTGAGCATATTATACTGGTATAGTTTAAAAACCGTGCCATAATAAAGGGTCAGGTATCCTGTATCCGGGATCCTGTACCGGCATTTGGTGTTTCCGTTCAAATAAAATAATAAATTGAACAGCAGCATTTATTATTTTTGCTTCCTTATTAATTCACCCATCGTTGAGATATACCGCATTTACCCTTTTACTGTTCTTTTCCAATATTGTTTCTGCACAAAACACAAACTCATCACCTGGTTTGGTGATCGGGAGTATTATGGATGCAGATAACAGTAAAGCTATTTCGGGGGCCAACATCCGCCTGACCATTCTTTCTGATACCTCCTTTGTAAAAAATGAGCTCAGCCTTAAGAACGGGGAATTCCTTTTTGATAAACTTGCATTTGGGTATTACCGCTTACAGGTGAGCATGGTTGGGTATGCCGGGCTGGTAATTGACAGTATCTACATCAGGCCGGAAAGATTTGATTTTGACCTGAATGATGTAAAACTCAATAAAAATTCTTCGCTCTTAAATGAAGTGATCGTATATGCAGAGAAGCCGCTAATAGAAAATAAGGACGGGAAGATCACTTTTAATACCGGTGAATCGGCTTTAAGCTCTGGTGCCACAACTACGGAATTATTAAAGCAAACACCTTTGGTGAATGTAGATAGTGACGGGAAGATATCATTGCGTGGCAAAGAGGTAAAGATACTGATCGATGATAAGCCGGTTGAACTCGATTCAAAACAATTGCAGGACCTGTTGGAAAGTATGTCGGGCAGCATGATAGAAAAAATAGAAGTGATGACCACGCCGCCGCCACAATATGCCAATGAAAGGGGAGGCGTGATCAATATCGTGACTAAAAAAGGGAAGGTTGGTTTTAATGCAAGGATCAATGTGAACTACGGCACAAGGGGAGAGGCAGGCATCAACGGTAATCTCAGCTACAGGAAAAATAAATTTGCCCTGAACTTTTCTGCAGGATTTGGCTATAATAAATATCAAAGTAACAGTTACAGCAACCGCCAAAATATCTATACAGATTCTGTTAATTATTTTAATACCATTGGAGAAAGCAGCAGCAACAATAAGCGGCCGAATATAAGACTGAGCATCGACTATGAATTGAATAAGCGGCACAGCATAAACTTCACAACACAATACAACAGCAATAACTCTGAGAATGCAAATGCCACCGAATACAGTAACCTGGACAGGAACAGCCAGGTTTATAAACTGAGCAACCGCATTACCGGCACATCCAATAAAGGCTGGAATCCCAATTTTAATTTTACTTATACTTTTAAAGGAAAAGACCCTGCAGAAGTGCTGAGGTTCATTTCCGGGTTTAATTTTAATGAAAATAATAATGAAAGGGATTTCTTCCAGCAATATTTAAATCCTGATCATACCCTTACAGGCATTGATTCCACCCAGGAACAGAATACGTTCAGCAGGAACCACAATATCAGCTTCAGGGTAAATTATGATAAGCCCTTAATATCCAAAAAGCTCTCGATGAATTTGGGGGCTACTTACAACAGGTACAATAACCACAACGTGTTGAATACCGAGTTCATGAAAAAGCCGGAGAATATTTTTGTGAAGAATGAATTGCTGAGCAATGATTTTATCTTTCACCAGACCATCTACGGCTTAAGGGCTTCTTTGCGCTATGATATCATGCAGGATTTTTATATTAATGCGGGGGTACAGGCAGAGCATACGGAAACATTTTTTGACATAAAGAATGATAATAATCATTACCAGAATAATTACTGGACGGCATTGCCTTTTTCAACCATCATGAAAAAATGGAAAAGCGAGGTCACTGTTACACTAACCTATAAAAGAACCATTCAGCGGCCCAGGTTAAATGAACTGAACCCGAGCATCGACTATGCTGATCCTTATAACACCCGCTTCGGCAATCCTTATTTGCAGCCTTATTATGCAGATAATTTTGATTTTATCATTGGCAAATGGAATAAGCTATATTATATCAACGGCTCACTCGGTTATAATACCCTGCAGCATATTTACAGCTCTATAAGAACATTGCAGCCGGATGGTAAAACAGTTACCACCTGGCAAAATATCAGCGGCAGAAAAGAATACGAGGCCAGTGCATGGGGAGGATATACCATCAATAAGAAAGCAAAAGCTAATTTAAGTTTTGGCTATACCTATAATGTGTACAGCCTGAATGACCGCACGATCAGGTACTTCCGCAACGGTGGTTCTTTTTATTCAACACTAAACGGCAGCTACCAGTTCTCTGATGTATTGAATTCAAATGCCAGTTTTACCTTTAACCGTTTTGCAAATCCCCAGGGAACAGTACGAAATACCTTAAGCATGAATATTGGTGTGCAGCGAAAATTCTTTGCGAAGCGGTTCATTGTTACGGTAAATATCATTGATCCTTTCCGCCAGCAGCAGAATAAGAATTTTACCTACGGATCAAATTTCAACCTGGAAAGCTTCAGCACTATTCGAAGCAGGAACTTCCGCATCGCACTAAGCTATATCTTTAAAAAGACGCCGAAGAAAAATAATAAGCTGGAGATGCTGAAGAAGCAGCTGAAGAAGTAATGCTTGTTACCTCATCCTTCAACTCCTTCTCCTTGAGGAGAAGGAGCGGTACATCAAACATATCCAGTCATTTTATCTTCCAGGTCATCACTGAGACCTTTTCATCAAGACTGTTAAGCGTATTTTTTCTATGTAAAACATGGGCTCCGCTCTTATCTTCCGGTTCCCTGTCCTTAAGGAGAGGGGTTGGGGTGAGGTATTGCTAATCGTTTTGCCAGCCAGCTTTTCTTCACGGGTATGATCCAGTTCTCAACCATATCTTTTTTGGTCAATACCGTATTGTTGAAATACAAACTATCTCCATTCACAACATTATTTTCAACTGCCTGATCTAACTGGTCAAGCTGAATTAATTCGATCTTATCGTTGAGCCAGAATGCCAGGCTTTGCCTGTTGAATAGTTGTACAGCAAATTTTTCTTCTATGGATTTTACAAGGCGAACCGAGCTGTCGGTACTACAGCCACTCACACCTGTTGCTCTTTCGTCTGCCATCAGGATAATGAAACGGTCAAACAATAAGCCGGCGAAGCCTTTTACTTTATCGCCATGGCTGTTCCAGCCGGAAACAAATGCTGAGAACATTTCTTTCATTGCACCGGCTTCACTTGAGCCAAACGGGCGGCTGGACTGGTAGATCCAAACCCGGGAGTCATCTGCAAAATCAGCAGGGATGTTTTCTTTAAAATTTAGTTCCATATATTTTTAAATCAATTTCTTTGAAATTTTGAACCACATAGGAGGATAAGTAACATAGAGTTTTCACATAGATCTCTATGATCTCCTATTGTTTGCTATGCTACTATGTGGTTCACCAGGAATTATTTATTTTTGTACAAAGAGTGTTTTCATATTTTTTGTTGTGCGACTTTTTGATCAACAGCTTAGCATCGATATTCTCTACAAAGCCTTCGCATTTATCTTTTATAAAAAAGGCAGAGCCGATGACCGTATACTTTATAGAGGTGTCGGATGGATTAACACCCGGTTTCCTGTATTCAAGATATACCCGGCGGTACTTAGCTAACTGGGGCAAAAACTTTACCAACTCTGCTTTTACCTTTTTCGACTGGCCGGTAAGATCCGGTTCATCTTTCGTTACGTAAACGGCTTGCCAGAAATAAAGATTTGCATTGTCGCTCTTTGGTTCAGGATAGGACATCGTCCGCTCCCCATAATTACAACCGCAGTTATGATCGGGACTGGCTATTCTTATCACGCTGTCAATATCATTGATCTTAGCGGTGAACTTTGCTGTACTGCAACCGGGTGCGCAGGCGAGGATCACCACGAAAGAGGTTGAAAAAATTAAAAGCTTAAGCATATTCAAAATTTATCAGGCAAGAGAAGCAGCTACGAGTTCTGCTATATCCAGTACCTGCACTTCGTCTTCTTTATTACTGTTCTTTACGCCATCGGTCATCATGGTATTACAAAACGGGCAGGCAGCAGCGATGATGGCGGCACCTGTTCCAAGCGCTTCATTTGAGCGTTCATAATTCACCCGGGTGGTTCCTTTTTCTTCTTCTTTGAACATCTGGGCGCCACCTGCACCACAGCAAAGGCCATTGCTGCGGCAACGTTTCATTTCTACCAGTGAAACATCCAAAGCTTCCAGTACTTTACGCGGTGCTTCATAAATATTATTGGCCCGGCCTAAGTAACAACTGTCGTGGTAAGTGATCTTTTTTCCTTTGAATACACCCCCTTCCGCCATTTTTATTTTTCCTTCATCGATCAGTTGCTGCAAAAAAACAGCGTGGTGGATCACATCATAGCTGCCGCCAAGTTCGGGGTATTCATTTTTTATGATGTTGAAACAATGCGGGCATGCAGTCACAATTTTTTTAATACCATAGCCATTTAATACCTGGATATTCTGGTATGCCATCATCTGGAACATGAATTCATTGCCTGCACGTCTTGCCGGGTCGCCGGTACACATTTCTTCTTTCCCGAGAATGGCATAGCTGATGCCTATTTTATCAAGAATGGTAACAAAGGCCTTTGTTATCTTTTGTGCCCGCTGATCAAAACTCCCGGCACAGCCTACCCAAAATAGAACTTCGGGGCTTTCGCCCTTTGCCATCATTTCTGCCATTGTTGGAACATGCATACGGTCGTTTTTATCCTGGTTGAAAAACTAAGTTAATCAAAAGCACGGGTAATCAGCAGCAAAAATAAGGCATTATTGGTATGGCGACTAAGTGCTGTCTTAAGGATCGCTTTCATACATTTTAAATATCTTCGCGGCAACAGAAAGCATGTGAAAAAATTATTTGACAGGATCACCAATTGGGAAGCATGGCCGTTTAAATTAATATACGCACCTATTACACCCGTGTGGGGCTGGTACATGCTAAGGTCGGGTTGTGTTTGGTTCTTTACACCCAGCAACCCCAAGATCACTTTTGGCGGAATGGATGGAGAGCCAAAAAAAGAGATGTATGACCTGCTTCCGAAAGAATTATATCCCGTAACTTTTAATGTAATGCCCGGCCAAAGCTTTGATACTATAAAACGGTCATTGCAGGATAGCGGCTTGAAATATCCCTTCATTGTAAAACCTGAGGTGGGTGCGCAGGGGATCTTATTCCGGAAGATAGATAAAGAGGAAGAATTATTAAATTATCATTCAAAGATACCTGTAGAATATATTGTGCAGGAGCTGGTGAATTACCCGATGGAAGTAAGTGTATTTTATATTCGACACCCAAAACAGGCCAAAGGAATAGTGACCGGTTTTTTGCACAAGATACCTTTGCAGGTGATCGGCGATGGTACTCATACCCTGGAAGAACTTGTTCAGCGGCACCCTAAAGGAAATAAAAGAATAGGGGAGATGCATAGTAAGCATAAAGAGAACTGGCATATGGTGATACCTGAAGGAGATAAGTACATGCTTAGCTATGCGGCCAACCATAACCGGGGGGCTCATTTTGTTGACCTTAAAGAACATATTGATGAAAAGCTGGTTGGCATCTTTGATAAGATCAGCCACAACATCAACGATTTTTTTTATGGGCGCTATGATATCATGTGTACGAATATTGAGGACCTGAAGAACGGTCAGCATTTCACCATACTTGAATACAATGGCTGTGGCGCCGAGCCCAATCACTTTTATGATACCGGTTATACCTTACTGGGTGCCTATAGAGAGATCTTAAAACACTGGAAGGCTTTGTACGAGATATGTAAATACAACAGTGAACATGTTGTGAAGCCCTGGCCTTTTCAAAAGGGAAGGAAATTTCTTGCACATATCAAAGCGCATTTTAAGCTGATCAGGGAAGCTGATGAGCGGATTTAATTGCTCTTCTAAAATGGTTCTCCGTGTGTTTGTTTTATCAGCGATCTTGTAAGCGAAGGCATTTTTTTCATAACAGATACAAATATATTAGTGGCCCAGGTCTTGCCAAACAGGCTTTGTATCTGTCTTCCTGTTCTTAATCTTTTGGAAAAGACTGATCTCCATTGCCTGGTATATCCTTTTTCCATCTCTCCACGACTTATCTTCCCCAGGAAAAAAAGATCAATAAAACCTGCTGCTATTTTGCTGCCATGCAGGGCCATGCTCATACCATTGCCGCAAAGCGGGGTTATCATGCCGGCAGCATCACCCAATAATAAGATATGATTCTCCACCTGTGTCTTTTTCTCAAAGGATATCTGGGAGATGGTTACCGGCGAACTGTAGATCCTTTCACTGTTCTCAAATATTTTTTTGAGGTAAGGATTCCTGTATAAAATATTTACTTCCATCTCTTCAATGGAGTTATAACTGGCTTTCAGGTTTTCGGCATTGGTAAGATAACAAAGGCAATATTTATTTTCTTCAATGGCTGATATGCCGCAATAACCGTCTTTAAAATTATGCAGAGCGATGGTGCCTGCAGGGAATTTCGTTTTTACATGGTACTTTACACCAATATAGTTATTGAGCTTATTGGGTTTTTGGTTAATAAAATCCCTGTTCCATTTCACATCCAGGTTACTGCGTTTTCCAAAGCTGCCGCAGCAGGTGCGGCCGGAAAATTTACCCTGCGTGGTTTGCAGGGTAAACCCATTATTTGAAAAGACAACATCTGTTACTTTGCAGTTTTCAAATACAGCAACGCCATTGTTTACTGCAATTTCTTTTAGCGCTGCATCAAGCTTGTACCTGCTGATGCCAAAACCACCGAGTGGTAATTCCTGTTCTAATTTATTTCCATTGGGTGCGGTGACGAGGAGTTTATTAATAACAGGCAGGTGAAGGCCAGATAGGGGCATGCCAAGGCTTTCAATAAAATCCCAGCTTTCCATGCTGATGTATTCGCCGCATACTTTATGATAAGGATATTGTTCTTTTTCAAATAAGGCAACGGCATAACCCAGCTTAGCCAGTTGAATGGATAAAGCCAATCCTGCCAGGCCTCCACCTATGATGCAGGTATCGTATTTTTTACTTTCAGTCATTTTTATAAATGATCAGGTAGCGGAACGCCCACTTCCATTGAATGGAAAATTTTTTAATGGCTGCTGTTTCAAAGATATCACTCCATTCTTTTTTTGTAAAGCCCCTTGCCACCGAAAGCGGGGCATCATTTTTTACAAGGTAGGACCTGGAGAATATCCGTGTAATAAACCTGATACTGTAATAGGCAAGGGGATGGCGCTGCAGGTCATTAATAAAAAAACCACTGCCTGCATTTTCTTTCATCCACAACAACATCGACCTTAGTTCCTCATTGGTGAAGTGATGACAAAAAAGAGAAGAAAAGATGATATCTGGTTTATTGTCTCCAAAATTCACCAGCCTGTAATCACTGGTTATCCATTGAGCATACATTTTAGGGTATTGCTGCTTTGCAAAAGCAATGCATTCCGGTTTTATATCAATACCTGAAAAGGTTGCCGGTATATTTTTTTTCCGGAGATATCTTTTTATGACCTGTAAATTATCACCGCCGCCGCACCCGATCTCGCAAATGGAAATTGGTTTGCCTGCCTTATGATTAAGGGCCATTTCCTTTATGCCATCAAGGGTGATCCTGTGCCCGCCAAGCCAGGTATTAACGGTATTTAATTCTTTCATGTTTTGCCTGATATCAGCAAAAGGAATATTGTCACTATCCAATAGTTCCTTTTTATACGACCTGGCAGAAAGATCAATCATAAGAAGCTATAAAGGTTTCCATTGTTAACCCGGGGCCAAATGCTGCACCAAATATATTAGCGTGATCCTGCTGAGGGTTATTCATTAATTCCTCAAAGATCTTTTGCAGTACAAATAAAATAGTTGGAGAACTCATGTTACCATAGTTACTCAATACCTCGTATGAATAACGAAGGCTGCAGGCCGGCAGCGAGATGCTTTTTTCAATTGCCTCCAGTATTTTTTTTCCGCCGGGGTGCATACACCAGTGGGTGATATCGGCCTTGCTTAATGAAGCATTGACCAGCGCCTTTGTAAATAAAGCGTCAAAATCTTTCTCTACTAATTCGGGTACATAGCCGGATAGAGTCATCAAAAATCCTTTTGAAGAAAGCCTCCAGGCCATGTCGTGTTTACCTTTAAAAGCAACGTCGGAAAAAAAATTCTTCAGTGTTATACCTTTTAAAGCCGTTTCTTTTTGCTGCATTAAAACAGCAGCACAGCCATCTGCGAATAAAAGCGTGGCGGTAATATTGTCAATAGAATTTTCTTTTTGAAAATGCAGGGTGCAGAATTCTGTACACACAATTAAAACATTTGCCTTCTCCTGCGAGCTGCAGATCGCATCCGCCAGCCTGAGCGCATGAATGGCCGCATAGCATCCCATAAAATTTACCGAGGTCCTGAAGATATGCCGCGGCAGGTCCATGGCTTCCATTATTTCAAGGTCAAGGCCCGGCGCACTCATGCCCGTACAACTCACCGTTATCAAATGCGTTACCTCATCTTTACTGATCTTGCCTGCAATACATTTTTGAATTGTTTTTATAGAAAGCATGGCAGCATTATCCATGAACCATTTCATTCTTTTTTCAAGGTCAGGGAAAGGCTCCAGGTCCTCAGATTTCGAATAGAACTGCCTTTCTTCAGGCTGCAGGCTGTAATCCGGTATCACCGAATACCTGGTTTGGATACCGCTGTGCCTGTAAAGGAATTTCAACTTACGGCTTTCGGTCTCATCCTGGCTATAGATATTGTCTGCAAAAGAACAAATATTGTTTTGATCATGCTTATAAGGAGGAACATCGGTTGCTATGGAAACTATCTTGCTCAAATTTTTTCAAGTATTAGTAAAGTAATAAACGCAGAATTGCTGCAAAAGGAAGCCAGTAAATTCATGCGCATGGTATTTTTAAAATTGGCAGCGTTTGTATTTGCAGCCACCTGTTTGAACCACCACAAAAAATATACGAGGATCGGGATAAAAAAGATCTGTATCATAAAAAAGTTCCGCTGTTCAAGGTTAGATATCAAATAAAAGGCCAGACAACAAACGGCCAATAGATAGATGATCGCTGTAAAATAGAAAGTTCTCCTGTAACCCAGCATGCTGCTGATAGATATTACGCCATCCTTCCTGTCTTCTTCGTGCTGGTATATCTGTGTGAGCGGGTAAAAGCCGCCGATCAATAAAGCTGCTGTGAGCATGCCTGCAAAAGGAATATGAAGCGTTTTATCAGCGCTGCTTCCATGCATCACCAGGAAAAAAGTGAGGGCACCCTGGAAAATGACAACCGTTAAATAACCAATGACCGGGTATTTTTTTAACCGGATACCCCGGTAGCTATATGCTCTTGATGCCAGTATGTATGCAATGATACCAATGAAAAAATACATGCTTATGAAGTAACTGATCGTAATAGAGGTGATATCCAGAAGAATAGTTGCGTAGAACAATTGTTTTGTTGGTTGTTGCGGATTTTCCACACCCCCAATACTTCCTGTATCCCTGTCCATATAACTGTTGTATCCATTGCTGGCGGGGTAAACCAGTAAATGCAGGATAATAAAGACCAGGATCGCATCCCGTAAATTTATTTCTAAGGTTTGGCTTAGCGCAAACCAATATACCGGCATCAGGAAAAAAGAAAAATGGAACCGTAAGAGTTGTATGGTCGATCTTTTTAGCAGGGTAAAACAGTTGAAATAAATTATTTTTTGCTGGTGGTAAAAATACAACCTTATGGTTATACTTAAAGTCTCACTTAATTACTGCCCCGGCGCTGTTAAAAATGGAATAGTTATCGGGCTGTTAAGTTAGCAGTACGGGGATCATTTATTGAATGATTTCGGTAGTTTTAATTAAATTTAAGTCATGAAAAAACTGTTCACTCTTTTAGTATGTTCTTTGAGCCTGAACCTTGTAATGGCCCAAACCGCCTACACCCCGGTAGATGCGGGCAGTAAAGTACATTTTGTGATCAAAAATTTTGGAATAAAAACGGGCGGCGATTTTACCGGCCTGAAAGGGAGTATTAAATTCGATCCCGTGAATTTTGCAGCTTCGGCTTTTGATGTTTCTGTTGATGCCAATACAATAGATACTGATAATGATTCCAGGGACGGGCACCTTCGTAAAAGCGATTACTTTGATGTTGCAAATCACAAAACAATAAACTTTAAAAGTACCAAGGTTGTGAAATCAACTGCTGCCGGCAGGTTCTATGTGTTTGGTATCCTCACCATAAAGGGCGTATCAAAACCGGTTGAGTTTGGATTTGGCGCAACGCCAAAAGACGGGGGATATGTTTTTGACGGTGAATTTGAAATTAACAGGCGGCATTTTGGTGTTGGGGGAAGCAGTGTTTCCATGTCGGATGCATTAAAAGTTTCCTTATCTGTATTCGCAAAAAAATAATATTTTCCCTAATGGAAATATAAACTTCATTTCCTCAATTCGCTCAATCTTCTCATTGGTTCCTATCTTTGTTTGATGTCAAAATTGGTTCGCATTTTCTTTTGGGGTTTACTCATCAGCTTCCTGGGTTCATTGCCGCTGGGAACATTGAATATTGCAGCCATGCAGATCGGTATCCAGGAAAGCATCGCACATGCTTTATATTTTTCCTTTGGTTCCTTATTGGTGGAGATGATCTATGTGCGTATATCTTTAGTTGGTATAGACTGGGTAAGCAAGCAGGAAAAACTGATGCGGATAATGGAATGGCTAACACTGCTGATCATTCTTGCATTGGCAGCCGGCAGTTTTATTGCTGCTGCAAAAGGAGATGAAGACGCTAAAAATGTGATGTTGCAAAATGATATGCACAGGTTCTTACTGGGTATGTTCATGTGCGCCATCAACCCGGTACAGATCCCTTTCTGGTTTGGATGGAGCACTGTATTGTTTACAAAAAAGATACTGGAGCCGGTAAATGCACAATACAATATTTATATCGTGGGTATTGGTATTGGAACCCTGTTGGGAAATGCCGTTTTTATTTTTGGCGGCAAATGGATGGTACAAAGAATTGCCAACAGCCAGCAGTACCTGAATTGGATAATCGGGGGAATATTTGCGCTTACGGCGATCATTCAATTAATAAAAATGCTGAGGCATAAAGATGCGGTTTATAAGTTTACGCACCCGGAGGAACAGGGTAAGGTTTAAACCTTAATCCACCACAAATAATTTACAGCCATCCTTTGTCCTGCTGCGGTGGGCATTACTGTCATCACCAACATGGTAGGTCATTCCCCTTGATAAGGTAAATTGCCTTCCGTCTTCCAGCTCTGTTATCATTTCACCTTCTATACAGTACATGATATGTCCCTTATTGCACCAGTGGTCTGCAAAATAACCCGGAGAATATTCCACCATTCGTATCCTGGTATCACCCATCTTAAAGACCTGCCAATACGCAGTACCTGTTGTTCCCTTACGTTCTTCTTTAGAAATACCCGTCCAATCCAATATTTGGAAGGGAAAAAATTTTATCTCCATGGCCTGCTTTTTAGTTCCTCAAATTTGCAAAATTCCAATAAGCAGAAAAAATCTTGTTTGCCTAAATTAATTAGTATTTTCGGGTATCATGATGTATGCAATTGTAGATATTGAAACAACGGGTGGTTATGCTTCTGCCCATGGGATCACTGAAATTTCTGTGTTGGTACATGACGGGGAAAGAATTGTAAAGCATTTTGAGACCTTGATCAATCCTGGGCAACCCATACCGAGGTACATAACTGCGCTAACCGGTATTGACAATGCAATGGTAAGTGATGCACCCTTATTTGATGAAATTGCGGATGTGCTGTTCGGTATCTTAAATGAAACAGTGTTTATTGCACACAATGTAAATTTTGATTATTCTTTTGTAAAGCATCATCTTAAAAGATCAGGATATGAGCTGGCGGCAAAAAAATTATGTACCGTTCGTTTGGGAAGAAAGACCTTCCCCGGATTGCCATCTTACAGCCTGGGCAATCTTTGCCGTTCTTTAAATATCAATATCGAGAACAGACATAGGGCAGGGGGTGATGCAAAAGCAACGGTAAAACTGTTTGAGCATATGCTGGCAAACGGCGCCCAATTACATATTGACCAGATGCTGAAGAAAACATCCGCCGAACAGTGGCTGCCCCTGAACCTGGAAAAGGCGATCATTGATAAGTTGCCTCCTAAACCCGGTGTTTATTATTTCCATAACAGCAAGGATAAGATCATTTATGTAGGTAAAGCCATTAACCTTAAAAAAAGGGTGAGCAGCCATTTTACACACAATGACCCTGACCGGAAAAGGCAAAATTTTATCCGCAATATATATAAGGTAACGTACAGGCAATGTGCAACAGAACTGGAAGCCATTGTTTTGGAAAGTACAGAAATAAAGCGGTTGTGGCCACGGTACAATAGCAGTCAAAAGCAACCGGTTCAAAAATATGCATTGTACTCTTTTGAAGACAATAAGGGTTATATCCGCCTCGCTATTGATAAGAAGAAAAAAAATATTGCTCCTCTATACTCTTTTAATTTACTGAATGAGGGTTTGGTATTGTTAAAAAAAATGGTGGAAGAATTTGCGTTGGATGCCAGGCTTTGTTTTTTGGATAAAACACCGTTCACCAAAAAAGAAAAGGACCTGCTGGAACCACCTGTGCTTTACAACGCGAAAATAAAAAAAGCAATAGAAGCGCTGGATGAAAAGTTACCAACTTTTGTGCTGGTTGATGAAGGGATCACTACGGAAGAAAAATTATGCCTGCTGATAGAGCGGGGCAGCTTTTGGGGTATGGGCTATTTGCCCAAATCCTTTGCCATTACTTCGCCGGGTGAATTGAAGAATTTTTTAAATCCCTATGCTGATAATGATTATATCCGTAACAGCATCTATTCATTTGCAGCGGCTAACCCTGCCAAGCGGGTACAATTAAGCCGGTAGCTTTCATCCTTGTTTTCACCCGGCCCTTGTATCTTTGACATTCAATAATTACTGCATTGCAAACAGCACAGCACAACCTCAGGATACAAAAGATAGTTGCAGCCATTTCTTTATTATTATTTATTGTAAAAACAGCAGCCTGGTACATTACAGGTTCTGTTGCTATCTTAACAGATGCAATGGAGAGCATTGTTAATGTAGTGACCGGTTTTTTTGGGGTGTACAGCCTCTATATCTCTGCCAAGCCCAAGGACCAGGATCATCCTTACGGGCACGGCAAGATCGAGTTCATATCTGCGGCCATTGAAGGTACTTTTGTTACCATTGCCGGGTTCTTCATTATCTACAAAGCAGTGAATAACCTTCTGCACCCGCATGAGATACAAAAACTGGATTGTGGTATCATACTGGTGGCAATAACTGGGGTTATAAATTATTTTGCCGCAGCTTCCTGTATCAGGACCGGCAAAAAAAATAATTCACTCGCATTGATCTCAAGTGGTAAACACCTGCAGTCGGATACCTGGTCAACACTGGGTATTATTGTAGGACTGGCCCTCATTTTATTTACAAAGCTAACATGGATAGACAGCGCGGTTGCCATTTTATTTTCTTTCATTATCATTTTTACCGGCTACAGGATCATCCGCAGTTCAGTAGCAGGTATTATGGATGAAGCCGATACCGCACTCTTAAAACAAATGGTAGTGATGCTGAATAATAACCGCAGGGAGAACTGGATCGACCTGCACAACCTGCGTATCATAAAATATGGCAGTACGATACATTTGGATTGCCATCTTACGGTACCCTGGTATTTGAATGTACATGAAGCGCATGGAGAAATAGATGCATTGTCTAACCTGGTTAAAAAAGAATATGGAGAAACCGTTGAATTGTTCGTTCATTCAGACGGCTGCATGGATTTTTCCTGCAGGATCTGTACTAAGGCTGATTGCCCGGTTCGCCAACACGTATTTGAAAAGAAAATTGAGTGGACGATAGAAAATATCTCAGACAATCATAAGCACAGTATTATCTCATAAAGCTGATGTTTAGTTGTTGCTGCGGGAGTGATTCCCATTTTGTATCCTGGTATCATCAGCTTTGTTGCTGTATTTATAATTCAAAGGATCGCCGCCGGGCCAGGAAGGTTCATTATCATTACCATTACCGGTAGCATGATTAAGCGTAAGTACTACATCACTCATTTGCGTAGGTGTACTGCCCTTTAACCAGGCCATCGGGAAGCCCTGGATTATATTATTCTTTATATAAACACCCGTTGCATTCCCGTTCTCTCCTGACACCAAATCTATTCCAACAAGAGGTTCTTTACCAGGTGCGGCCGTTATCGTGTTTTTATAAATGGTCAGGTTGGTAATTACCGGGTTGTTTGTTCCTTCGCTGATAATAACGATACCGCCGGCGGTGCCGCTGCCATCACCATGGCTAAGGTTTGTAAATGTATTTTTACTTATTACACAGTTTGATATAATAGTTCCGTTCCTGGTATTGAACTGAACGCCACTGGAAACATTATGCAGGATATTATTTTCAACAATAACTGATTCTGCATCCCATTCAAATATGATCCCGCTTTCGTACTTTGTATTCGCTGTTGCCCTGCTGAGGTTATTATCATGTACCCACGCACTATAAGCATAAGCGCCTTTTGTATTATAACTCAGGTCAATACTCCCCTGGATGGTATTGCCATAGATCTCCAGGCCCTGGATATGGAACAGCTCAATGCAAAAATCCCATCCGTGCTCGCCCGGGTAAAGTCCACCATAAGGAATTTTGGTAAGTGTATTATTATAGATCTTGCAGCCTTTTAAATAGCCATCATTGACATATTTAATTGGCCAGCCATTGTAACCTTCGGGCCTTTTGTTCTGGATAATTGTATTATTATATATCAGCATTCCATCCTGCCCGCCAATATTGAGGCAACCCCTGCCGTAAGTACCTGTTGAAAGATTATAAGCGGCGCAATTATTTACAATATTATCATGAAAGCTGTTACCTGTAGAATATGCAGAATTTGGCGGGTTATCGTCCAGGTCACTTCTTGCACTAAACAATACCCCCCTGTCTTTAAAATCTACAATGGTGCAATTATAGATGCTTACATTGCTCCTGCCTTTCACCCATATTGCCCAGTATGTAGAGAGATTTTGCCCGTCAAATTTTAAATTGCTTATGTGCTGGTTACCATTTGTTCCTTCGGGAGAACCCAGGGATAATAACTCCATGAAGTCAGTTGTTACGCTGCTTTTAATGACCGAACCGACCCCGGTCCCTTCAATGCTTACACCCGGTGCCAATACACATTGTTGTGTTTCGGTGTAAATTCCGGCATTCACATGAATTATGTCTCCAATGGCAAGTACCGTTTGCGTGGCCTTATATAACGTCTTCCAGGGATTACCAATAGTTCCGTTTCCTGTCAGATCATTACCTGAAGGGCTTATATACCAGGTAGCGCTAAAACAAAATGCCGGTGTAGTGGCCAGTAAAAAAATAAATGAACATCTTCTCAAAGAAGAGCAAAAAGCTTTCATTGAAATATTTTTTAAAAAAAGTAAATGGTCAGGGAATTGAATGATCTGTTGGTATCAGTAAAGGTATTGGGCTTTCCCGGGGGCAATTGAGTACGCAATATAAAAATATAATCTGTAAAGAAAGAAAAATGTTGACTGATCCTGCATGTATGTGAAAATCAAACCTTTGAAAAAATTAAAAGCCCCTTCAATATTGAAGAGGCTTTTAATTTCAGAGGTAAGATCTTTAATTTCTGCTCAGCGTATTTTTTACAACAACATCATTTGCCGTAAATAATTTTACATAATAGATCCCGCCTGGTATTGTCGGAATTTTTTTACTTATTGTATTCACTCCCTGTTGTAATTGTATGCTTGTATTTAATATGGTTCTTCCGCTTACGTCAATAATAGAAAGATTGGCAGACTGAGCTTGTGTGCTGTTTACATTTATTGTTGCAGTATTTGTACCGGAAGAAAGGTCCACATACGTAATAGTGAGTGAACTGTTCTCACGTGATGAAATAGAAACTATTTTACTGTACTCCTGTGTGGCATCTTTATCCACCATCACCAGCCGGTAATAGTTCATTCCTTTCAGCGGGCTGGCGTCTGTAAAATTGTATTTTACTTCTGTTTGAGAAAAACCACTGGCATTTACGCGACCAATTACATGATAGGTTTGTGCATCACCACTTCTCTCGATATCAAAATAATTACTGTTAACTTCTGTTGCCGTATTCCATTGCAAAAGATTTTTGCCATTTGTTTCCCTTACAGTAAAATCGATAAGCTTGATGGGTAACGCACCAGAGCCAAATTCAGCATATCCCCTGTCGGGTGCTATACCTGTAAATGGTATACCTACATTAACGCCCAGGTCAATTAATGTTGAAGAAGCCTGTAAATGAAAATCAGTTGCAGATACAAATTGCGGGTTTACTGCTAAATTATTAGTGTAAGTATAAGATGTTGGATTTCCCCCCGGCCAACCCGGCGTATTACTACCTCCGTTTCCGAAAGCATCATTATGCGTAACAACGCAGTTTGTTATATTGGTGGCACCATTGCTTCCCCTTAACCAGGAACTCGAAAATCCGTTCACTATATTATTTCTTATATAAAGACCGCTGCAGTTTCCATTGGGCTGAGAACTAAAATCCAATCCTACATAAGCAGGGTCACCGGGTTTGGCAACGATGGTATTGTTATAGATCTGCATATTGTTTATTTGCGGATCATCCGGGCCATCACTTATAACACCGATAGCAAAACGGTTCCCTATTCCTGTACCGGCATATATATTGCTAAAAAGATTTTTCCTTATTATGCAATCTACTATATAACTGTATCCGCCAACCGGTGGTCCACCCGGAAGATAATACCTGTCATCTCCATTTTCAGCATAGCCCCTTGTATTAAAAGTGATACCGTATGTTTTATTATTTATGATGTTATTCTCCACAATAGCCGACTCTGTACGGTATTCGAATATAATACCTCCTTCTATCCTGGTACCCAGTACCGGATGGCTGATGGTATTATCATGTATCCATGCACAATAACCATAAGCTCCTTTATAATTATAAGCCATATCAATAGCACCCTGTATGGTATTGCCATAGATCTCTAATCCCTCAATATTGAAGAACTCAATTGCAAAATCCCAGTTACCATTTTCTCCGGGATAAGATCCGCTGTAAGGTATTTTAGTAAGTGTGTTATTATAGATCTTTACACCTTTTAACCATCCCTGGTTCCAGTATTTTATAGGCCAGCCATTGGCAAAATTCACCCTTTCGATCTGCTGGATATTATTATTATAGATCTGCATGCCATTCTGAAAACCCAGCATTAAAGCACCCTGCCCCGTTCCATTGTACATTGCTGCGGAATTGGTAACTATATTATCATAGAACTTATTACCTGTAGCAAAGGACTGACCTACATCAGTACCCGGATTGGTATTGGTATTACCATTAAATATTGTAGAAGATTGTTTCCAGTTCCTGAGCCTGCAATGATGAATAAGAACATTAGAACGCCCGGTGATCCATATGCCAACCCAGCTCTTAACGTTGGATTCACTTACATAACCACCATCTAATGTAAGTGCGGATATGCTTTGATTCCCATTAGTGCCATTGGATGAACTTAACTCAAGTAAAGTACTCCAGGTTCCTGTTAAAGCACTGTTTATAATAGTAGTGGTCATGCCATCACCTTCAATACTAACACCTGGTCTTAAATAAGATGTTTGTGTTTCAGTATAAGTGCCCGCATTAACGTGGATAATGTTTCCGGAAGTTGTTATCGTGGATGTTGCCTTGGAAAGCGTTTTCCACGGATTGCCAATAGTACCGTTGCCGGTAGCGTCGTTGCCCGTTGTACTGATGTAATAAGTTGTTGCAAAACAAAAGAAGGTGGAGAAAAGTAAGAAAATAGTAAGCACAGATCTTCTTACAGATGTGTAATTGATTTTCATAAGGATATGTTTGTTTTTAATAGAATATTGGTCTTACCTGGTTACCTGAAACACCACGTAAATCATTCAACAAAATTCACACATAAGAAAATAAGAAGATGTAGAACATTTAACATTTTACTTATAGAGAAATTTCTAAACCTGACATTTACTACAGATCGGTCGGCACATATCTCTGTCAGTTGAAAATATTTCTCATATTTTCAAATCTGTGATTTGTTGTTCTGCTGGGTAGGGGTTAATCTGAGGGTAGCAAACAATGCATAAATTTATTTACAGTATAGGCTTTATTTCAACAGCTTACTGTAAATATCAATTCATCAATTCTTTAAAAACCGTAGGGAATGAACTGACAGGATATGTCAGTGTACAACTCTGCAAAGAGTGAAGCTTCATTTTCATAGGATTTTTATTTTGCTTTGAACACGAACACAATGTCAATAATCATACCATACGTTAACGATCTACTAATTGTTATTCACATTCTTCATCAGTTATTCACGAAATCGTAGCTCGTCTATGGTAGTGTAGTTATAGCTCTACATTTTGAACGCAGTTCTTCTTTGGATTATTTTAAAGAGATATATTTTTTTTCGCTAAAAGGTATTTTTAGAACGGGAGCGATGGTTTTATCCCATGAAATAAAAAAGATATACTTCGGAATAATACTAACAATACTGTTCTTACAAGGTGAAAGCACGTATGAATTATTTACTTCTAATAAAAGCCCCGTCTTTACTGAACGGGGCCATGTTTTGTTAAATGCAATTATTTTTTAATTCCTGCTAAACGCTTTTTTTACAACTGTTCCATCTTTTGAAACCAGCCGCACATAATAAATGGCGGGCAACAGGCCGGGAATATTTTTAGTAATGATATTATTTCCCTGCTGCAATTGTATGCTGGTATTTAATACTGTTCTTCCACTGATATCTATAATGGAAAGCCCGGCCGTTTGCGCCTGCGCACTGGTTACTTTTAGGGTTGCTGTATTTGTTGCTGAAGAAAGATCAACAAAGCTGATATCAATATTATTATTGTCTGCTGAAGAGATGGAAACTATTTTGCTGTACTCCGATCTGCTGTCTTTGTCGATCATTGCCAGGCGATAATAATTCATTCCTTTTAAAGGGTTGGCATCGGTAAAATCATACCTGATCTCTGTTGTTGAGAAACCACTGGCATTAACAACCCCGATCGTGAACCAGTTTTGTGCATCGCTGCTTCTTTCAACATTAAAATGATCACTGTTACTTTCGGTAGCCGTGGTCCATTGCAATAGATTTTTACCGGCATTTTTCCTTACCGTAAATTCAAGCAGCTTTATAGGCACCGGGCCACCGGGGTTGAATTCGGCATAACCCATATCGGGCGCATTACCATAGTAAGCTGTGCCTACATCAATTCCCCTGTCAATTACCGGGGAATTAGGCCGTAAATGAAAATCAGTTGAAGACACAAACAAAGGATCAACACTCAGGTTATTATTGTAGGTATAGTTCACGGGAGCACCGGAAGGCCAGTCCGGAGCATTACCACTACCATTACCAAATGCATCATTGTGTGTAACAACTACATTACTCATTGCAGTGTTTGGAACACTACCCGACAACCAGGCATAGGTAAAGCCGATAACAATATTATTCCTGATGTTCACATTTGTTGCATTACCGTTTTGCTGGTTAGAAAAATTGATGCCGGTGGTTGGTGCATCGCCTGCTTTTGCAACAATGGTATTATTATAAATATTCAGCCCGTTAATTTGCGGGTCGTTTCCATTTTCACTTGTAACGACGATGCCTCCTGCGCCTCCCGAACCGTTGCCCACGTAAAGGTTGGATAAAAGATTATTCCGGATTGTATTGTTAAGTAAATAACTGAACCCGCCAGTTGGCGTTCCGCCACCGGGGTTTGGAAATCCGCCATCCTGGTTTACTGTTCTTGTATTGAACTGTATCCCTGTAGATACATTGTTTATTATATTATTCTCGATCAAAAGGGATTCCATCCTGAACTCTAAAAGAATAGCGCTTTCAAAATTTGGGTTTGCAGGCGAGCGGCCAATTGTATTATGGTGTATCCATGCAGAAAATGCGTATGTGCCTTTGCGGGCGTACACCAGGTCAATGCTGCCTCCGACCGTGTTATTATAAATCTCTGTTCCTTCAATGTTCAATAACTCAACGCAAAAATCCCAATCCCCATTCTGCCCGGGGAAAGCGCCCCTGTACGGAGCTTTGGTAAGCGTGTTATTATAGATCTTTATACCCTTGAGCCAGCCATTGTTCCAGGGCTTGATAGGCCAGCCATTCGTGAAATCAGGCCTTTGATCCTGTATCATGGTATTGCCATAGATCTCCATGTTCATTTGCGAACCAAGATTCAACAGGCCGGTGCCAAAGGATCCATTATTTTCTGCTGAATTCAATACCGTGTTATTGTAGAATTTATTTCCTGTTGCATAGTTACCCGGATCAAGTACGGGATCATTGGCATCATTGCCATCGAAGACCACACCACGACTGGTAAAGTTTATGATCCGGCAATCGTGGATGAGCACATTACTCCTTCCTGTTACGAATATGCCGATCGCCGTTTGGAAGTTGCTGGCACTTACATACTGGCCGTCCAGTGTTATGCCTGAAACACTTTGATTGCCATTGGTATTGTTAGGAGAGTCAAGAGAAAGTAATATGGAGAATTGGCCGGTAAACCCGCCTTTAATGATCGTTGAAGTACTGCCATCACCCTCAATGGTTACACCCGGGGCCAGGAAAGATCCCTGGGTTTCTGTATATGTACCTGCATTAACGTGAATGATATTGCCTGCACCGGTTACCGTTTGGGTAGCTTTGCGCAATGTCTTCCAGGGATTGCCGATGCTGCCATTGCCAGTCACATCGTTGCCGCCGGGACTAATATAATAAGAGGCTGCAAAACAAAATGCTAAAGGGAAAAACAACAGGATAGTGAGAACAGCTCTCTTTAAGGATATTAAATTCATGCCCATCAGAATATTTTTTTATTTTGATAATATAAAAAATAAATAAATTTTCAGAGGGGCACCAACTGTTTTTTAATGGGATATTGTTATACCTCACTATTGAAAACCGTGCCAGATTTCCGTAATATAAAATCCCTGTTTGTAATCTTCTTTAGCCGTTCCTGTTAAATGCAGTGGTCTTAATTTCGGCTAACTGTATTTTTTACCACGGCTTCTTCAGTTGTAAATAGCCTGATATAATATATACCCTGCAACAGGTTGGGAATATTTTTGGTAATGGTATTGTTTCCCTCCTGTAATTGTATAGCCGAATTTAATACCGTTCTTCCGCTAACATCTATCACAGAAAGATTTGCCGCCTGGGCTTTTGAGCTTTGTATTTTTATTATTGCGGTATTTGCACCAGAAGAAATATCAATGAATATTATGGCAAGTCCATTCTTGTCTGCCGATGAAATTGAAACAATCTTACTGAATTCAAATTTGGCATCTTTGTCTGTCATTTCCAGCCGGTAATAGTTCATTCCTTTTAACGGTGTGGCATCGGTAAAACTATAATTCATTGCTGTTGTGGAAAAGCCGCTGGCGTTAACGCGGCCAATTGTATACCAGGCCTGGGCATCACTACTTCTTTGCACGTTAAAATAATCACTGTTATCCTCCGTGACTGTAGTCCATTGCAAAAGATTTTTACCATTATTTTCTCTTACACTAAACTCAGCTAATTTAATAGGTAAAGGGCCCGCCAAATCCAAATTCAGCATAACCCATATCGGGCGCATTCCCGTTAAAAGGGATACCTACATTAACTCCCCTATCAATTACCGGGGAACCTGGTTGTAAATGATAATCAGTTGCAGATACAAATTGTGGGTTAACACTTAAATTATTATTATAAGTATAAGATGCCGGGTTGCCTCCCGGCCAGCCCGGGGTATTACCACCGCCGTTTCCAAAAGCATCATTATGCGTAACAAAGCAATCTGATATATTGGTGGCACCGTTACTTCCTTTTAGCCAGGCATTCGAAAATCCGTTTACTATATTGTTTCTTATATAGAGACCCCTGCAGTCTCCATTTGACTGGGAAGTAAAATCCAATCCCATATAAGTAGGATCACCGGATTTGGCAACCAGGGTATTGTTATAGATCTGCATATTGTTTATCTGGGGATCATTCGGTCCATCACTAATAACACCAATTCCAAAGCGGTTACCTATTCCAGTACCGGCATACATGTTGCTAAACAGGTTTTTCCTTATGATACAATCTACTATATAACTGTATCCGCCACCGTCTAATGTTAGTCCTGAAATGCTTTGACCGCCATTAGTTCCATTGGATGAACTCAACTGCAGGAAAGTACTCCAGGTTCCTGTTAAAGTACTGTTTATAATAGTGGTGCTCAAACCCTCGCCTTCAATACTTACCCTTGCTGCCAAAACACTGCCCTGTGTTTCGGTATAAGTTCCCTGGCCAACATGAATGATATCCCCGGCTATTTTTGCCGCAGATGTGGCTTTATATAAGCTTTTCCAGGGGTTGGCCTGCGACCCATTGCCTGTTGCATCATTACCGGAAGGACTGATATAATAGGTAGCGGCAAAAGAACCGGTTGCCAAAAAACCTGCCAGGAGAGAAAAAGAAAAGACAAATAGAATAGATCTTCTTAAAAGAAGTAAATACGTTTTCATAGGAGGATTTTTTGATTTTAAAGAAAAATGGTTTTTCACAGGAATATTTTTGGTTTTTTACGGGATATTGGTATCACCCGGCTGTTAAAAACGCCGGTTCATATGCTAATTGAAACAGAAAAATAAAAAACGCCGGGACACAATTTGCCTGTATTTAAAACTGCTTCGAAAAGGATGCTTAAATGCACATCACTGCAGTTGAAAATAATTTTCACTTTTTTAAATCTCTAAGTTGATCTGTTGAAAGAGGTAAGTTTAAGAATAGTAGTCTGAAGAAGATGGTTAAATAAACTATTTTACAGTTGTTGAATTTTATATCAATGGTGTTCTGTAATTCGTGTATTTATAAAAACAGGAAAGATAATTGCATCTCCGGAAAAAGTAATTTTTAAAAATTCTTTTTGCTTGAATACATACTATTCTTAGTGGGCCAATTATCATGCCACGCTTCAGGAAAAAAAATTATATCTTTTTTTTCAGATAGGTAATTTTTTCACTTTGTATGTAAGGAGGAATTTTACAGTATCACGGTTCAATTAATTTGGCAACACCAAACGCAGCAGCAGCAGCCAGTGCGCCGATCAGGGTAACTTTTAATGCTCCCCAAAAAGGGTTAATTCCCGTGACCCTGCTTTTTAAAAACCCGAAAATAAATAAGCAGATCAAAGTTGCAACCACAGAAATTTTCAATGCTTCAGTGGAATCGGGAATAAAAAAGTAGGGACTTAACGGGATAATCCCACCAACAATATAAGATATCCCGATATTCAGTGCGCTTTTTGTAGCTCTTTTGGGGTCAGGTTTTTCAAGGCCAAGCTCGTATTTCATCATAAAATCCACCCACCGGTCTTTATCCCTTGCAATTTCTTCTGTGGCCTGGTCTTGCAAAGCGGGACTTAATCCAATGTTTGCAAAAAATTCTTTTGTCTCTGCAATTTCCAGGTGGCGCATGTTCTCCACTTCATCATATTCTCTTTTCACTTCGCTTTTATAATGGTCCTGCTCGGTCTTTCCCGCAAGATAGCCACCAAGCCCCATCGCTATACTTCCCGCTGCTATCTCGGCAATACCTGCAATGATGATGATACTGCTTTGATCCACGGCGCCGCTTAACCCGGCAGCCAGTGCAAAGGGAACGGTTAACCCATCACTCATGCCAATGACCACGTCTCTCAAAAGGTCCGAACTTTTTAAATGAGATTCCACATGCTCATCATGATGGGAAGTATGCATAAGAAAAGCTATCTTATTTTATGGAGATATTATTGTCCTTTAAAATTTTATGAAACACATCTTCTTTCCCCTGTTCTTTCATTTTTACATAGACAAAGGAAATATTTTTTTCTGCATCAATACGGTAAGGGGATTTCATTTTTAAATAGATGTTATAGGCTTTGCACATATTGTCGAGGCCTTTTTCAAGGTCATTGCTGTAAGCAATTAAGATCCTTCCCATGCCATAATAGGCCTCTACATCATCCGGATAATACTGCAACATTTTTTTATAGGCCTGTAAGGCCTTATCATAATCCTTTCTCAATTCATGAATGACCGGTATGTTTTGCAATGGTATTTTCGCCTGCGGGTAAATTTTTAGCGACCTGTTGTAGGCAAGAAGGGCGTTATCGAGATCTCCCGTGCGCCTGTAACAGATACCCAGGTTATCCCATGCATAAACAAAATTCGGATCAATTTCCACAGCTTTTTTGAAAAAAGTCAATGCTTCTGAATAAAGCTCTTTGGTAAAATATTTTAACCCGTCATTATATTGCTTAATGGCTTCTGGGTTTTTGGAATAAGAAAATTCAGATTCTGTTTTATCATTTGAGGCTACAAGTATTTTCATGGCAGAACAACTGTCCCTTAACCAGCTTTCAATATCTGTATAATATCTTTTGTATTCTGAAGATGCCGGGTTGGTATTAATAGCGATATTCTTATCGGTACCTGTCAGAGAACCAAAAAGTTTTACCGTCATTTGATAGGTGGTCACTTGTTTATCGATACAGGCCGCGATGTCCTCGAGCGGCTTACTATCTTTTCCCGCCGTCCTCCCCTGTAAAATTGAATCAATACACTTACAGGCATGAAGGGAATTATCTTTTAATATACCGGCACTATCCAGGTTTATGGAGCTTAGTATATCTTTCGTAGTCGGGGTTTTATCCTTTTCATTTTGGGCGGTACACGGTTGGGCAGCAAGCCATGCAATAATCAGCAATGAAATTATCTTTCTCATTTGGTTAACCAGAGTTAGGCAGAAAAGTTAACAATAAAATTTTATAATCCCCGTAAACTTTCCCCTATGATACTGATACATTCCATCACCTGTTCTTTGTTGATCACGAGTGGTGGGGCAAACCTTATCTTATCTCCATGTGTTGGCTTTGCCAGCAACCCATTCTCCTTTAATGCAAGACAAAGATCCCAGGCTGCTTCTGCATTGCTGTGTTTAATTACAATAGCATTCAATAAGCCTCTTCCCCTTACTGTGGTAATGAAGGGAGAGTTTAATTTTTGCAATTCCCTTCTTAATAATTCTCCCATGGCCTTTGCATTTGCAGCCATGTTCTCATTTTTTAATACCTGCAAAGCCGTAATGGCAACTGCGCATGCCAGCGGGTTACCGCCGTAGGTACTTCCATGTTCGCCGGGTTTAATGGTCATCATTATTCCGTCATCACATAATACAGCGCTCACCGGTAATACGCCGCCGCTTAGGGCTTTACCCAGTATCAGTATATCAGGACGCACATTTTCATGATCACAGGCCAGCATCGTTCCTGTTCTCGCAAGGCCGGTTTGTATCTCATCGGCAACCATCAGCACATTGTATTCGGTGCACAATGTTCTTATTCCTTTATAATAACCTTCGTCTGGTACAACAACACCTGCTTCGCCCTGTATGGGTTCAAATAAAAATCCGCAAACGTTTTTATCCTGCAATGCTTTTTCCAATGCTGAGAGATCATTAAAAGGAATTTTTTCATAACCGGGAATAAAGGGGCCGAAATCAGTGGTAGCTGTTGTATCTGTACTGAAAGAAATGATACCCGTTGTTCTGCCATGAAAATTATTATTGCAAACAATGATCTTAGCTTTGTCCTGCGGAATGCCTTTTATTTTATAGCCCCAGTGCCGTGTTAATTTGATGCCCGTTTCCACGGCTTCCACACCGGTATTCATGGGTAAAACTTTGTCGTAGCCAAAATAACCGGTGATAAATTTTTCGTATTCACCCAGCAGGTTGCTGTGAAAAGCCCTGGAAGTAAGTGTGAGCTTCTGCGCCTGTTCCGTTAAAGATGCAATGATCTTTGGATGGCAATGGCCCTGGTTAACGGCGGAATAGCCACTTAAAAAATCATAGTACTGCTTACCATCTACATCGTATAAAAAAACGCCTTCGCCACGGTCCAGCACGACGGGTAAGGGATGATAATTGCGTGCACCATATTTTTCTTCCAGCTCTAAATAATGTTGGGTATTGCCTGAAATTGTTATCAGCGAGTTCATAAAATAATTTTAAAAAAGAAATGAGAATTGAAGTCGGGGAACCTTACCCCAGGTTATGGGGCAAAACGTTACTATCCTCGATGATTGAGCAGGTCGAGGTTGCCGTGTAAAAAAGAAGATATGTTGTACAGCTTGCTGATAAAATAAATTTCGTGCAAGATAATGCTAATTTATGAGTTGTGCAATCCCTGTAAAGAAAGATTGTTGTTGAGTCTATTGTGCACTATGTTCCTATGTGGTTCAAACAGATCACATAGAAATTCAGAAGTCAATGCTTTTTATAAAATAGTTTTTATCCAGAAATGGCAGAGGAGATATAGCTGTTTTAAAAATCCCAAAGACAGTACTTCCACTTCCACTCATGGATGCATACAAGGCTCCTTGCCGGTATAATTCCTCTTTAATATTTTTTATTTCGGGGTGTGCTGAAAAAACAGGCATTTCAAAATCATTGGTTAATTCATTCTTCCATGTTTCAACAGGTTGCTGAATAATTTCTTTAACTGACCTGCCGGGCAGGGCAGGGCTGACCTGTGAAAAAGCCCAGCCGGTATTTATGTGAATGCCCGGGTTAACCAGCACAATTTTATAAGACCTGAGGTCTAATGATATTTCTTCAAGTCCTTCGCCTCGACCTGTTGCAAAGCAAGGCTTGTTGATAATAAAAAAAGGGCAATCACTTCCAAGCCGGAGTGCATATTCCTGGAGTTGCGCAGTTGAAAGATTGAGTTTGAATTTATCATTCAGCAATTTCAACATGAATGCAGCATCGGCAGAACCGCCACCGAGTCCGGCACCAATGGGTATCGCTTTGTGCAAATGAATTTTTACAGCGGGTAATTGCGGGTGATCTTTCTTTAACAGATCGTATGCCTTTATGCAAAGGTTATCCTGCATTGCTGTATCAACCAATAAGCCCGTACCGGTAAATTCAACAGGGGAGTCGTTTTTTGTTTGATGGATCAGCTCAAGTGCATCCCTGTAGTTTACAGGGTAAAAAATGGTTTCAATGTCATGAAACCCGTCAGACCTTTTGCGGAGAACATTTAAGCCAAGATTGATTTTAGCATTGGGAAAAACGATCACAGGCTGATTTGATTGATAAACGTATAAAATTGCAGGTATTCTAAAGATCAGCGGCCCTTCCTGCTTTTTATTTCATCCCTTATAGCAATGGCCCTGATATAATCTTCCTGGTCGAGTACTTCAGTAAGTAAACCTTCCAGTTCTTCAAGTGATAAGGATTTCAGGTCATCACTGCCACCCGTTTCGGTAGTGACCGGTGCATTCACTTTTTTCTTTTTCCCGTCATCTTCCATTAATATGCCTGCCTGGTCCAAAATGGTATCGTAAGTGTATATGGAACAACCAAAACGCACGGCCAGCGCCAGTGCATCAGAAGTTCTTGAATCGATCTCAACCGTATCATTTGCAGAACTGCAAACCAGCTTGCTGTAAAAGATGCCTTCCTGAAGGTCATTGATCACCACTTCGTGCAACTCAACATTAAAGGCCATCATGAAATTCTTCATCAGGTCGTGTGTCAATGGCCTGCTTGGACTCATCCGCTCCAGTGCCACGGCAATGGCCTGTGCTTCGAAGCCGCCGATAACGATGGGTAACCGCCTCAATCCATTTACTTCACCCAGTACCACGGCATAGGAGTGTGTTTGCGTGATGCTGTGTGATAAGGCCACTATTTCCAGTTCTATTTTTTTCATATCGCATATCCCCGGCGGAGACCATTATGGATTATTAATAAAAGGCAAATATAAAAACAAAAGGCTTTTAAAAACTAATCAAAAACTACTCTTTTCTTTTAATAGCACTTGATTTTTGGGAAGATTTGGGTTTATTCGGTTTTACAGGCTGTTTACTTGCTTTCTTTTGAGTTTGAGGACTCACCACTGTAGTGTCAATGCTCATCACCGCTGCTGTATCCTCAACCGATTCATAGCTTATATTCTCACGGTTAATATAGTCAGGGGGTATTCTAAATTCATTTTCATCTATTGCCGTTGGCCTGATCTCAATGGCTTCAACAGTTATCAGGTTGCCTGGTCTTACAGTATCATCGGGCATTTCATTGTATTCGCTCCTGATGCTTATCTCGGCACCTAAAACTATTTTGTTCTTTTGAATAACTACCAGCTCCTTATTATTTACAAACGCATCAGGTATATGATAATAAAGACTGTCAGCGACATAAAATACAATATTGGATGAACCTGACATACCGCCCAGTAAGCTACTCAATCCATTATTTTCCTGGCTTACCGGGGTGGCCCTATATCCCGAAAATGATCTTTTCTCAAATTGTTTTACAGGTGTATTAATTAAATTTGTTTTGGTAAATGTTTTCGATTCCTGGTTAATGATGAATATGGCAGCCGAGTCAAATAATACCAGCAGGTATTCTTTATCATATTCTTCTTTGTCTTTAAAGCGCAGCTTTAATTTATTATCACCGAACAGGATCTTTAATTCCGCATCGGGCTTTGTTTCAACATTTGCATGAAGCCGGTAGGTTATTTCTCCCAGGAAGTTCTTTTGGGCATGGATAGCGCCAGTAATGAAAAAGGAAATTAAAATGACAAGGTATCTCTTCATGCTTTTGGTTTAAGCAACAAATGTAAAAAAATAAAGCCTTCCAAAAGTTTGAGGAAGGCTTGAATATAAAAGTTCGTTGGTTTATACCCCTTTAAGTTTCTTCACTGCATCAATGATCTTCGGCATTACTTCAAATGCATCGCCCACAATACCATAATCGGCTGCTTTAAAGAAGGGCGCTTCAGGATCTTTATTGATAACAACTATTACCTTACTCCTGTTAACACCGGCAAGATGCTGTATGGCTCCCGATATGCCAACCGCAAAATAAAGGTTTGGCGCAATGGCCAGACCGGTTTGCCCAACATGCTCATGATGCGGACGCCAATGTATATCAGCAACAGGACGGCTGCAGGCAGTAGCAGCGCCTAATAATTTTGCAAGGTCAGTGATCATAGCCCAGTTCTCGGGGCCTTTTAACCCGCGGCCACCACTTATAACAATTTCAGCTTCGCTCAAGGGAACTTCACCAACAACTTTGTTTGTTGCGGTTACCTGCACCTTTGCAGCATCAACCGTTGCCGTGATCTCTGCCACTTCTGCTACAGCAGAACCAGTTGTGATACTATACGAGTTTGGGTTAAGAGAGATGATCTTCACATCAGTTGAAAGAGAAACATTAGCAAATGCCTTACCGCTGAATACATTTTTCTTTACGGTAAACCCCTTGCTTAGGTCAGGTAAGGCAACAGCGCTGGAAACCAGTCCTGCTTTCAGCCTTACACTTAAACGGGGTGCTATGGCCTTGCCGTTAAAATTATTGGAGAAGATGATAACTTTTGCATCAATGGCTTTTGAAAATTCTGCAATTACCTTGGTAAAGACCTGTGCATCTACATTATCAAGCGCTTCATTTTTTACGTGATGTACTTTTTTGATACCATAATTTCCCAGGGAAGATAAATCATCCTTTACATTGCCTAAAACGATTGCTTCGGCAGTTGTAGATAATAACTCCGCTACTTTAGCACCATAGCTTGCTGCTTCAAAAGATGATTTTTTAATATGGCCTTCAGACTGATCAAGAAATATTAATACTAACATATAATTCGTTTGATTTTTTTAAAATGCTTTTGCTTCTTCGTGTAATAACCTTACCAGTTCTTCCGGGTGTTCGGCAGAAACCAATTTAACACCGGCTTTGGCAGGAGGCAGGTCAAAGGAAGCAATGCTGGTAAGCGCATCAACAGCAACAGGCTCTGTTACTTTCAGCGGCTTGCTCCTTGCACCCATTATACCTTTCATGTTAGGTATGCGTTGCTCAGCCATTCCTTTCTGGCAGCTAACAACCAATGGTAATGCTACTTTATTTGTTTCCTCGCCACCTTCAATTTCCCTTACAATAATGGCATTGGTTCCTTCCAGGTCAAATTTGGTTGCCAGGGATACATAGGGCAGGTCGAGCAATTCGGCCAGCATGCCCCCGATAGAAGAGCCATTGTAATCAATTGTTTCTTTACCGGTAAACAGGAGATCATAATTTCCCTGTTTAGCGATCTCCCCAATTTGGGAAGCAATATAAAAGCTGTCATGGCTATCGGCATTAACACGAAAGGCTTCATCCCCACCCAATGCCAGCGCTTTACGTATGATGGGTTCGCTGTCTGCAGCCCCAACGGTAACCAGGTGAATGACCGCAGAAGGATCAGCTTCCTTTAATTCAATGGCCCTTACAAGTGCATACCACTCATCGTATGGATTGATGATCCACTGCACGCCATCCGCAGCGAATTTCGTATTGTTATCGGCGAAGGCTATTTTTGCCGTGGTATCGGGTGTTTTACTGATACAAACCAGGATCTTCATGTCATTAATTTTAGGATCTCAAAATAAGTTGTTTATGCAACTAATGCAAAGATAAGTGATGCGAAGATATATTGATAAAAAAACGTAAAAAAATATTAGCATGAGCAGGATAGAAAAGCTTTTGGAATATATGAAGACATCGGGCAAGGATAGTTTCCTGCAACATGCGCTGGCGCTGGAGTATATTAAGATCGGCGAAGATGAGAAAGCAAGGGAATTATTCAACGAGATCCTGTTAAGGGAGCCTACTTATATCGGCTCTTATTACCATTTGGCCAAGTTGCTGGAACGTGCAGGAGATTTTGAAAGGGCGATAAGGGTTTATAAAAGAGGGATGGGGGAAGCTAAAAAAGCAGGGGATGATCATACTTACAGGGAGTTGCAGGGGGCCTTGGAGGATATTGAAGAGTAAAAACCAATTAAGAATTAAGAATGAAAAATGTCTTTAACATCGTTCACCCAATTCTTAATTCTTAATTCTTAATTTTTAAAATGGACCTTCTAAAGGATTTTAAACAGTATATAAAACAAGAAAACCTTTTTCAACAAAAGGATAAATTATTGCTTGCCGTAAGCGGGGGAGTGGATTCTGTAGTGTTATGTGAGCTGTGCAAACAGGCAGGATATGATTTTACGATCCTGCATTGTAATTTTCAATTGAGGGGAGAAGAGAGTGAAAGAGATGAAAAATTTGTCAGAGATCTTGGTATAAAGTATGGAGCGGAGGTTTTAGTGGAACGATTTGATACCCTGAACTATGCTACTGAAATGAAATTGGGCATCCAGGAGGCAGCAAGGGATATACGTTACTATTGGTTCGCAAAGATCTGTGGTGAAAAAACTTTCCCTGAGTTCAATATGCCGGCTGATAAACCTGGCTGGCATACTACTATTGGCCAGTTTAAAAACGGGAAATGGTATGTAGCAACTGCCCATCACCTCAACGACAGCATTGAAACCATGCTTATGAATTTTTTCAAGGGTACAGGGATAAAAGGGATGCACGGTATTTCTCCAAAATCTGACCAGGCATGGTTTATTGTAAGGCCGCTTTTATTTGCATCAAGAAAAGACATAGAGCAGTATGCAAAGGAAAATGAATTATCCTGGGTTGAAGATTCATCTAACGCTTCTGATAAATACACACGTAATTTTTTCCGCAACAAGCTTATCCCGGGTATAAAGGAAGTGTTCCCGGAAGTGGAAAATAATTTAGCCCGAAATCTTTCCCGCTTCAGGGAAATTGAACTCCTGTACGAACAGGCATTGGGGCAACATAAGAAAAAACTGTTGGTCCAAAAGGGGAATGAGATCCATATCCCGGTCTTAAAACTGTTGAAGGCTGTACCCCTTTCTACAATTGTTTACGAGATCATTAAAGATCATGGATTTACTGCTCACCAGGTTATTGATGTAATTGCTTTATTGAAAGCGGATAGTGGTAAATACGTTTGGTCGGAAGACTATCGTATCATCAAGAACCGCAACTGGCTCATCATTTCACCAAATGAAACCACGGATGCTCAAAATATCTTAATTGAAGAAGAGGGCAACCTGCAATTTTCCAATGGCAGTTTGCAAATAAAGAAAATTCTCAATTCTCAATTCTCAATTCCCAATAATCAATTAATTGCGCAGCTTGATGCAGGTGAAGTCCGGTTTCCATTGTTGTTGCGCAGATGGAAACAGGGCGATTACTTCTACCCGCTGGGGATGAAAAAAAAGAAAAAACTCAGCCGGTTTTTTATTGACCAGAAATTATCGCTTACGCAAAAGGAAAAGTCATGGGTGATAGAAATGAATAAGAAGATCGTTTGGGTTGTTGGCCTGCGTATTGACGATCGCTTTAAGATCACGGATAAAACAAAAGATATTTTGCAGATCAGTTTATCCGTGGCCGAATAAGCTTGGATGTTTGAGTTGTTCAACAATATCTGTAAATAAAGCCGGGTTCAACGCTGCAATTAAAGCAAGGATAAATGCAAGCCCAAATAGCGAACCCCATAAGTGGGCATCATGATTGATATTATCGCCGCTCTTTTTGCCCATATACACACAGTAGATGATATAAAGCACAGCGTATACCGCGGCAGATATTTTTATGGCAGCATAAATATAAATACTGTTCCAGGGATCAAAGACTATCGTGGCAAAGATGACAGCAGCAACGGCTCCCGAAGCGCCAAGTGAGCGGTAATTGTAATCATTTTTGTGCTTGATATAACTCGGGATATCAGAAATTATTAGCGCCAGGAAATAAAGTGCAAGGTAGGAAATATTGCCCCCGAGATCCCTGTATGTAAGATACATTTCCAGGATCCTTCCAAAGAAGAAAAGGGTGAACATGTTAAAGAACAGGTGCATGAAATCTGCGTGCAGGAAACCAGAGGTTATGAAACGTATGTATTGATTTTCCCTTGCCACACGGTAGGGCCACATGATGGTCTTATCAACCATCCCCGGATTTGAAAAACCGATAAGTGAAAAAATTACGTTGGCGATGATCAAACCTATTGTTACCGGGTAATCCTGGAAATTCATATTAGTGTTTTTAATCCCGGTAGCTACCGGGAAGTCAAATCTAAATCATTCTGTTAACTATGGTGGTACTTTTCATTACGGTTGATGGAGCAGGCCCTGTATAGCTGTTCGGCCAGTATCAGCCTCACCAACTGGTGTGGAAAAACAAGCTTTGATAAACTCCATTGATAATTAGCCCTCTTTCTTACCATATCACTTACACCATACGCACCGCCGATCAAAAAAACGATATTCTTAATACTTTCATTCGCCCTTGACTGGATAAAGCCTGCCAGTTCTTCGCTTGTTAATTGTTTGCCTTTCTCATCAAGTAAAACGAGATAATCCTCTTTTTGTAAAAAACCGGTTATCATTTCCCCTTCTTTTTTCTTCAGGTCCATTTCGCTGAGTGTCCCTGAATGTTTGGGCATGGGAATGATGTTCCATTCGGCAGCATAATAATTGGAGATCCTCTTTGTAAATATTTCAATGCCCTCTTTTACATAAGGCTCATGATTTTTTCCAACAGACCAGAATTGAAATTTCATAGTCTAAAAATAGGAAAGCTTACCCTATGGCAGCGTTTTAACCGGTAATAAATTTTCCCGCTTGCTGCATTATTTTACCCATATATGTGCTATACCAGTACTAATATGTTAAGGCATAAAATTTGCACTTAATTCCATATGATCAAAAGCTTAATGGCCACAGGCATTTTCCTTACCCTTTTAGTTTCCTGTAATAATAAGAAAAAAGAAGGCAGTGAACTTGCTGAAAAAGACAAAAAGGTCTCTAAAAGAGATTTGAGCATTAACTCATCAAATGCATATAACAACCTGTTCTTTGACAGTATGGTACTTGTACAATTCATGGCCGACAATAAAGTAGATGATGCGCTTACCCGGAGAATGATAAGCTTTTACAATACCCGTAATTACCAGTTTGCCTGGTTCACCAACAATGGCCTTACAGAGCAGGCACTTGGTTTTTGGAATATGCATAATTACCAGACCACTTACGGAAATGATTCGGCATTAAAAGATAAAAGCCTGCAAAGTAAAATGGATGGATATTCAGAAGAAGTGGATGGATTTCCTGTTTCTTCATCTGACAAAAATATCATCAGTACAGAGCTTAAGCTTACACAGCATTTTATTATGTATGCTTTGAATAATATCGAGGATGGTTATATAAAGCGTAAAGAGATGGAACGTTTTATCCCGCGGAAAAAAGAAGATGCCTTATTGCTTGCGGATTCCCTGCTTACAAAAAAACATAAGGACGACAAGTATTATGAAGAAGTGAACAATGCTTATAAATTATTGAAGGACCAGTTGGGTAAATATGTAGCCATTGCAAAAGGGGGCGGATGGCCCCAGGTAACTGCTCCTGCAAAGGAATTAAAAAAAGGTATTTCATCGCCTGCGGTGATCCAGTTAAAGAAAAGGCTGCAAATAACCGGGGATATGGCTGCCGATACCAGCCCTGTATTCAACGATGCTGTGGAAGCAGGGATAAAAAACAATCAATCGCGTTTTGGTTACAGCCCTACAGGTATAATTACCGATGCATTGATAAAGGACATGAATGTTCCTGTGCTGGAACGCATAAAACAGATACTGCTCAATATGGGCCGTATGCAATGGATGATCAATGAGCCGAAAGGACAGATGATCGTGGTGAATATTCCCGAATTCATCCTTCATGTAAAGGATGGGCCAAAAAAAGTTTTTGATATGAACGTGGTGGTGGGGAAGGAGGGGCACAATACCATGATGTTTACCGGCAATCTAAACCAGGTCGTATTCAGCCCTTACTGGAATGTTCCTCCAAGTATTGTAAGAAAAGAGATCATGCCTGCGATGGAACGAAATCCCAATTACCTCGCTTCCCAGAATATGGAGATAACAGGTAATGAGGGCGGGCTGCCGGATATAAGGCAATTACCCGGGGCAAAGAATTCCCTGGGCAGGGTAAAATTCTTATTCCCCAACAGCTTCAATATCTATTTTCATGATACGCCTGCAAAAGCGCTGTTTGAAAAGGACAAGCGTGCTTACAGCCATGGTTGTATAAGATTGAGTGACCCGGTGAAAATGGCTAATTATCTTTTAAAGGATGATCCGCAATGGCCTGCTGATAAGATAGATGATGCGATGAACAGCGGCAGCGAAAAATATGTAAAATTAAAAAATGCAGTACCGGTATTAATAACCTATTACACGGCCTGGGTTGATGATATTGGCGCATTACATTTTGCAGAGGATATCTATGGTCATGATAAAGCAGTGATCGAAAAGATGTTTACTAAAAGCTAACGAAGCAGCAGGAAAGTGAATAGGATCAGGTACAACAATTAAAGAGTATATTTATGAACATAAATTTCATTTCCCCGGTTTCTATTACACCCTCAATTATGGGAAAAATAAACAATGTTCTTTTAATTGATGATGATGAAGATTGTCTTTTCCTCACCAGGCATAGCCTTCAGAAACTTGACTTGTTTGAAAGAGTAGATGCACTATCGAGTGCACAGACTGCACTGGAATTTTTAAAAGATAATTGTGTTGGTCTCCGGACAGAAAAATGCCCGGATGTGATATTTGTAGATAACCAGATGCCGGGTATGGATGGATTTGCCTTTTTGGAAAAATTGAATAGCATTCCGGGGATACAGTTAGCAAACTTCCAGATATATATGGTAAGCGCCTTTACAAACGATGTAGATAAAGAAAGACTGAAAAAATTTAATATCCAGGGATTTATTAATAAGCCGCTTTCTTTAGATAAACTTAAGGTGCTTTTTAATTAATGATGGAGGGAGATAAGAGCTATATATTTTGAATTGCTGATCTCAACTTCGCTTTTGCAAACCTCTTCCAGAGTCTGACATAATTAAAACGACTGAAATGGATAGTCCTAAATTTGTTATTGTAGTTGGCACATCAGCAGGTGGAATAAATGCATTATCGGAATTTGTAGGGCAATTAAAAACCGGGATAGACGCTGCAGTTTTCATTGTTATGCATTTATCAAGAACCAGCATAAGTGATTTTCTCCTGTATCGCATTCAGCCACATACCGAATTGCAGTGCGAAATAGCCACTGAAGGTGCATCAATTGAAAAAGGCCATATTTATATCGCTTCACCCAATCTTCATTTGCTGGTAAAAAAGGAGAGGATTATTCTTGGCCGTGGTCCGGAAGAAAACCGGTGGCGGCCATCAATTGATGTATTGTTTCGCTCTGCAGCGGCGGCTTACAGCACAAGAACGATCGGGGTGGTATTAACCGGTTTGCTGGATGATGGTGCAACCGGTATGCTGGCCATTCAAAGAAGCGGCGGTACCTGTATTGTCCAGGATCCCAATGAGGCAGAGTATCCCGACATGCCACTGGCTGTACTCAGTAATATGGAAGTGGATTATACTATTCCCCTTGCACAAATGGGTGAAGTGATCCTGGCAATAACACAAACTACACCCGAAGAAAGGCCGGCTCCGGCTGACGTTATAATAGAATCTGACATTGCAGAAAGAGTGGTGGTTGATTACGAAAACGTAAAGCAATTGGGTGAAAAAAGCATTTACGCCTGCCCTGATTGTGGCGGCGGCTTGTGGGATATTACTAAGGTTGGTGAGGGACAAGAGAAGATTGTGCGCTATCGCTGTCATATCGGGCATTCCTACTCAGAAAAAGATCTCGTTATTAAACAGGGAGAGATATTTGAGTCTACTTTATGGACAGCCTTACGTATAATGGAAGAACGGAAGACCCTATTGTGCAAAATGCAGGATGATAATGCTAAACGGGGATTTTCAACAATGGCAAAAAATTACAAGGAAAAAGCAGACAACATACAAATGCATGTTGACAAAATGAAAGAGGTTTTGTTTGCTTCTCAAAAAATAATTTGATCACTCCAGGTGAAAAAAAATGGAAATATTATAAACGCGGAATAATTATATTTTAAAATATATTTTGAATTTGCTCCCTTTACCGATCTCACTTTCCACGTCAACCTTTCCTCCCGAAGCATCTATTATTTTTTTGATCAGGTATAATCCTATACCCTGTCCTTCAATATCCTGGTGGATCCGGTTGTACATGGAGAAAACATTTACCAGTTGTTCCCGGGGTATGCCCAGCCCGTTATCCTGCACGGATAAAATAATAAAGCCATCTTTTAACGAGGTATTTATAACTATTTGAAGCTTACGTTCGGGACTCCTGAATTTAAGCGCATTGCTGATCAGGTTATATACAATGCTCCTCAGGTTCTTTTTCGAAAACCTCAGGGTTGTAACTTCCAGGTCTGTAGCAATGCCTGCCTTTGCAGCAATGATCGTTTCATGTATGCTTAATTTAATTTCAGTCACCAGCTCCATCAGGTCAATGGGGTCTTTTTCAAACACCTCACTTTCTATTTTGCCAACAACGGCCAGGTCCCTGATCAGTATTTTAAATTTTGCAACCGAAGAGCTTAACAGGCGGTGATATTCATTTACTTCCTCATCAAAATCTTCTTTCCTGTCGTCCAGCAATGAAATGATCTGTTCGATATTGGTAAGCGGCCCCAGCAAATCATGCGATGCGGAATAAACAAAATTATCAAGATCGGCATTTATAGTAGTAAGTGTTTTGTTGGTTCTGTCCAGTTCTGTCTGGGCCGCTTTTAATTCTGTAATGTCATTAAAGGTAATGATCACGCCATCCATATTATTATCCTTCTCCCGTATATAAGGCATGGTCATCATCTGGTACCACTTGCCGTTAATGGCTTCCACTTCCCGTGTGATGCCTTCACCGGTCGCGATAACTTCCCTGGCGTCATTCTCTAAGGTTTCGTTCCTGATATTGGCGGAAATATTACTGATGAGCCGGCCAATATCGCTTTCCCGCAGGTTAATATGCTTTACCGTACTGGGCGTAAATTTCATCAGCATCAGGTCTTTATTTATAAAGAGCTGCCCGTTCTCATTACTGCGGAAATAATTATTCAGGTCATCATTCAGGTTTGACAATTCCTTTATTTTGGCCTGGTATTCCGCATTTATCGTATGCAATTCCTCGTTAACGGATTGCATCTCTTCATTGGTGCTCTGCATTTCTTCGTTGGTAGAAAGAAGCTCTTCATTGAAGGACTGCATATTTTCATTAGATACATCAAGTTTTTCAAAAACCTCCTGTAATTTTTCTTTTGTGTGTTTCAGGTCTTCTTCAAGATTAATGATGTATTGCTCAACATAGATTTTCTCATCGAATATGGTTACATCTTTATCCATGCCCGCCTGTGAAGTATTCTCATTAAAAAGCACCAATAACATTTTTTGGTCCGTCATTTTCTTATTTAAGGGAATAACAATAAGATCAGTAGTTATATGGCTGTTTTTGTGTTTGATCTTAATTCCATTTACGGCAACCTTTTTATTTATTTTAAGCGCTTCCTGGCTGGCATTTTTAAAAGCTATGGCCAGGGGTTTTGGCAAAATATCCCCAAGGTCGAAGTTGAACATCTTGGGGAGCATGTATCTTGAAATGTCCCCGAAAGACCGCACGACATGGTTATTTTGATCTACACATACGCCTACATAGCCCAGTTCGCCAAACAGTGTTTCATTCAGGTATTCTTTCAGGCCTTCAGTTTTATTTTGAAGTTCTTTGGCATGCATGAATGCTGAAGTTGTTGACTTGGTTTCCGATAAAGCCGGCTGGGAAAAAACATCAAAACTCAGGTTACGCCTGGCTTCAAGGATCTTATAAATTTTATGGCTCTTGTTTACTTCTTCGAGGTAAGGGCTTTTTTCAATGATATTTTCGCTCGATCCCAATACCAGGTAGCCATCTTTTTTAACCCCAAACTGCAGCATGGCCAGTATCCTTTTCTGTAAGGGCTGGTTCATGTAGATCAAAAGATTGCGGCAACTGATGAGGTCCATATTACAATACGGAGGATTTTTTACAAGGTCATTATGGGAAAAGATCAGCATTTTACGGATGACCTGTTTTACCTTGTACCCGCCGTCTTCTTTTGTAAAAAAAAGCGCAAGCCTTTCAGGTGATACCGTAGCTGTTATGCTTTCATCATAAATTCCGCTTTTAGCATAGGCCAATGCAATATTATCTATGTCGGTAGCAAATATCTTTACAAGCATATTTTTATTTGCCCTGTTCAATTCTTCCTGTATGAGCATAGAGAATGAATAGGCTTCCTCACCTGTGGCGCAACCTGCCACCCAGATCTTTATTTCCTCATGGTTTGATTTGCGGTTGATAATGTCAGGAATAACATGTGTCTGCAAAAAGTCAAAGGTTTCTGTATCCCTGAAAAATGAAGTGACACTTATCAGGAAATCCTGCGATAATGCTTCTACTTCCTCCGGGTCAGCTTTAAGAAAATCAAGATAAGCTTCCAGGTCATTGATATTATGATGTAAAGCCCTTCGCTTGATCCTTCTTAGTATGGTGGGTTGTTTGTAATCAGAAAAATCATGCGGAAAGTGATCTTTCATATAATCAACAATGGCGACCCTGGATCTTTCTTCCTTTTCGATTTCTGCAAAATTGCCAGCTACCTGCTCTTTTTTGTTTACATAATTTTCTATTACCGACGGCATTTGTTCGGGAAGAAGTACAAAGTCCACTATGCCGGTATCGATCGCATTGGAAGGCATTTCTTTATACTCGGCATTTGCAGGGTTGCTGACGATAACCATTCCCCCGGCTCTTTTTATGGCTTCTGTTCCTTCAGTTCCGTCGGCACCGGTACCCGAAAGCACAACGGCAATTGCTTTATTCCCTATATCCAAAGCCAGGGAATTAAAAAAAGTATTGATGGTAAGATGTGGTGTACGGCTTTTTTGTTTTTCCGTTAAAAATAACCTGCCATTATTTATGGTCATGTAATCTTTACTGGGAATAAGGTAAACCTTATTTGTTTCAACCAGCATATTGTTCTCGGCCTCGTAAATGGTTAACTTACTATGTTTGGCGAGCAGGCCTGCCATCATACTTTTATAATTTTCCGACAGGTGCTGAATAATAACATAAGATACACCGTCCAAAGGTGTATGGTCAAAAAAAGAATTGATCTCCTGCAGTCCCCCTGCAGAGGCACCGATAGCAATAATGTATTGCTGTTTCACGGGTGTTGATATAGTTTTTTCGAGAAGCATGTTGTTGGATCAGATATTTTAAACGTCAGGAGCAGGTAAAAAAGAAGTGATATGCAAAATATATGATCCGGGAATACTTAAAGGTAGTCAAATACCCCTACATCTCATAATAAATTATAGCGGCTCTGATGGCGAATACTTCTTCAAAAAATTACAAATCCATGATTTGTATATTAAATAAATTTTGTATCTTGTAAAACCAGTGATCAGGGGTGTTTGATTAAACCCCTCCCTTTGAAATGTCTCGTATCGTGCGTAAAGTAATGTCATTGGTTTCCAATATGCGACGTTAAAGAACATTTACTATATTGTAGAGTTGTTCTATAGGGCAACAGTGCAACAGGTTTGCATCTGTTAAATTCCAAGTCTATGAATGAAAATACTTCCAACACGAAAAGAAAAAGCCCTTTTGCATTGCGGGGACTGTCGATACAGCAACGGCTGCCATTACTCATTTGTGGACTTTTACTTGCAATCATAATCAGTTTCAGTTTTGCCTCTTACTATACCGTAAAGAAAGCAGCCATTCAAATGGGACGGGAACGGCTTAGCTCTCTCACAAACCAATTAGGCTCTATATTGGCTCAATCCACGGCCAATATGGTTACAACAGCAAAAACAGCCGCCGGTTATGATACCATCAGGGCAGCCCTGGTCTCTGATAAAAAAGAGGTGCTTGATGGAGCGCTCAGGTTACTTAAAAAATTGCGGACAGACAGCACATCGATCATGATCGAATTGATGGATACAAATTTTGTTTCCATACTCAAATACAGCGAGGCCCCGGAAGATCTCCAGTTAAAGTTAGATGCGAAATTCCGGTCAACATCATCATCACATGATCATACCGCTGATAAAGTGGGAAAAATATCTGTAATAAATAATTCCATGTACTTTCCCATAATTGCCGAAGTAACACATAAAAGACAATTTGCAGGTTACCTCGTGATCTGGAGATTACTGGCCACCCCGCAAAAATCGATCGATATGCTGTCCGAGCTGATGGGTGAAGGCGTTACATTTTATATTGGGAATAACGATGGCAGTTTTTGGACAGATATGGGCAAGCCTGCTCCTAACCCGCCCAATATAGTTAAGGAAAGCAGGAAATATTTTGAGTATGAAGACCGGGAAGGAAACGATGTTATTGCTGCAGTACAACCGATCCCCAGCAGCGACTGGCAGGTTTTGATCGAATATTCCAGGCAAAGTATCATAGAAGGGGCAACCCGTTTTTTAAAATGGCTGATCATTATAGGAGGCTTGCTGATCGTTGCAGGTATTTTTATTGCCTGGCTTATGAGCCATAATATCATCAAGCCGCTTAAGCAACTTACCAAAGCAGCAACCGCTATTTCAAAAGGAGATTATTCTTTGCCTGTTGAAGTTAACAGAACCGATGAATTGGGAGAGCTTGCAAATTCATTTACCATAATGCAGGAAAAGATACAGGAGAACCAATTGAACCTCGAACATAAAGTACTCCAGCGTACTGCGCAGCTCGAATCGGTAAACAGTGAGCTTGAAGCATTCTCTTATTCCGTTTCGCATGACCTGCGGGCACCGTTGCGTGGTATTATGGGGTTTACCGCGATCCTTGAAGAAGACTACAGCAGCAAATTAGATGATGAGGCCAGGCGTATCACGGGTGTGATCAAAGCGAATACACTTAAGATGGGAAATCTTATTGATGACCTGCTTAGTTTTTCAAGGATGGGAAGGCATGATATTATAAAGACCGGTATCAATACCCATGAAATGGTTAACGAAGTAATTGCCGGAATTCTTCCTAAAAACAAAGAAACCCATATCAAATGGGTCATTGGCACATTACCTGAAACCTATGCAGATATAAATACGATAAGGCAGGTATGGGTGAACCTGCTTTCGAATGCGGTAAAGTATTCAAGAAAAAATGAAAATCCTGTGATCGAGATCGGTTCTTTCATTCATCAAGAACAAACGGCTTTTTATGTAAGAGATAATGGCGTGGGTTTTGATAACAGGTATAAGGATAAATTATTTAAGGTTTTCCAGCGTCTTCATAATCCCGATGAATTTGAGGGTACGGGGATCGGACTTGCTATTGTAGAAAAAATCATATCAAAACACGGCGGTAAGGTATGGGCTGAAGCAGAAACAGGCCAGGGGGCTGCTTTTTATTTTAGTGTACCCAATGCGTAAATAAAATTGATGATAATTTAATTTAAAAAATAAACTTACCTGTTATGAATTCTACTCCTGTAGACTTATTGCTGGTGGAAGATGATTCGGATGATGCCGAATTGACCATCCGGGAATTAAAAAAACATAAAATGGCCAATAATCTTTTTCATGTAAAAAATGGCGAAGAAGCTATTGAATTTATATTTGCAACCGGTAAATTTGCAGGTACAAGAAATGTGCTGCAGGCACCCAGGCTTATATTGCTTGACATACAAATGCCTAAAGTAAATGGTATAGAGGTCCTTCAGAAAATAAAATCAGATGAGCGTACCAAGGCAACCCCTGTTGTTATTTTAACCTCATCAAAGGAAGACCCCGATATTCAGCGCTGTTATGCACTTGGAGCCAACAGCTATATTGTTAAGCCGGTGAATTTTGAAGGATTTGCAGAGGCAATAAAGAACCTCGGATTTTATTGGTTATTATTAAATCAACCACCCGTCTGAAAACACCATGACCACCAAGTTAAAAATATTGATGCTGGAAGACAGTTCGTCTGATGTAGAGATTGTGCAACGGGTATTGAAAAAAGAAAAGATGCCGGTTGAATTTACCGTTGTCATGACAAGAGAAAAATATCTGCATGCGCTCGACGAGTTTAAACCCGATCTTATTCTTTCTGATAATTCGATGCCTCAATTCACGGCAACGGAAGCATTGGAGATCATAAATGAGCGGGGCACGAGTATACCTTTTATCCTGGTTACCGGAACCGTATCAGAAGAATTTGCTGCAAACGTAATTAAGCTTGGCGCAGATGATTATATTTTAAAAGACAGGTTAATAAGACTGCCATCGGCTATAGAAACGGCGCTCAGGAAAAGACAGGATGAAAAGGAGAAACTGGTATCTGAACAAAGACTGGTGCAGAGTGAAGCAAGGTTCCGCACACTGGTAACCAGGATATCCGATGCTTTTATAGCACTTGATAAAAACTGGCGTTATACTTTTGCAAACGACCAGGCAGGAAAATTGGTTCAGCGGGATCCGGAATACCTTATCGGAAAAAATGTATGGGAAGAATTCCCGGAGAGTGTGGGTTCGGTAACCTACCGCGATTTTCATAAGGCCATGAAAGATCAGCAGTATATATGCAACGAGGATTATTATGAACCACTTGACCTGTGGCAGGAAAATCATATTTATCCTTCACCCGATGGATTATCTGTTTTCATCAGGAATATTACGGAAAAGAAAAAGGCAGAAGAGGCTTTGCGTAACATGGAACTTGAGATTCTGAATCAAAAGGTTCAGCAACAGAAAAAAATAACAAGGGCAATAATAAATGCGCAGGAACAGCAACGCAACCATATTGGCCAGGAATTACATGATAACGTGAACCAGATACTGGCAGGCACAAAATTATACCTGACCATGGCAGGAAAAAAAGACGAAAGGCTGAAAGACCTGATCAAATACCCTATGGAACTGATCGACAATTCCATAAGCGAGATAAGGATACTAAGCAGCAGGAATGTAACGCCATTGAAAGATATTAATTTAAAGGAGATGCTGGAAAACCTGTTGCATAACCTGGAGACATCGGCAGATATAAAAACCAGTTTTGTTTATGATATGAAAAACGACGTTGCAGGTGATGACCTTAAGTTGAATATTTACCGTATCATCCAGGAACAGGTAAATAATATTATCAGGCATGCCTCAGCAAAAAACGTCAATGTTTCAATTAAAGCAGGGGGCAGCAATATTCATATAAAAATTGCAGATGATGGAGTAGGTTTTGATCCCGGTAAAAAAAGAAAAGGTATAGGGATATCCAATATGATGAACCGGGTAGAATCTTTTAATGGGGAGGTAGAAATAAAAACAGCTAAAGGAGAGGGTTGTACAATAGAGATAAAAGTACCTTATAAATAGAAAACCTATTGGGTAGCTCCTAAAAAGAAAACCTTGCAAATAATCAATTTACAAGGTTTTGCTCATTTGTGTTGTGACCGCGTTAGGATTCAAACCTAAAACCTTCTGATCCGTAGTCAGATGCTCTATTCAGTTGAGCTACGCAGCCAATTTTTGGATGGCCTGGCCGCCATACTAAACAGTACTTTGGAAGGCGGGCAAAGATAGGAATTTATACCATCCCTTCAAAACTACAATCCCCTTAAAAATTCAGTATGTATAAGGTCCACCACATCAACGAGGCTTTTGGTTTCCTCAAATACTTTTAATTGCCTGTCGGCGCCCGTGCCCTGCTCCAGCATTTTGTGCACGTGGCTTATGGCGTGCCGGCTTCCCAATTCAGGTAATACATCATCAACAAAGTCAAGTAACTCATATATCAGGACCCTGGTATTCACTTCCATTTCTTTTCCAAAATCTATCAGGCTTCCGTCAATACCATAGCGGCCGGCCCGCCATTTATTTTCATTTAACAATGCCCTTGAATACATCATGAAGTTCAGGTTCTGGCTTCTTAATTTATAAAGCTTTGCACACACGGCCTGGAAAAGCGCAGCAATGGTAATTGTTTCCTGTACGGTGAGCGGTACATCACATATACGGAATTCAACCGTGTTGAAGAACGGATGCACCCGCAGATCCCACCAGATCTTTTTCGCATTGTCAATACAATTTGTTTTTACCAGCAGCTTAATGTAATTGTCATAGGTTTCAATGCTGTCAAAGAAATCCGGTATACCGGTCCGGGGAAATTTATCAAATACTTTGGTGCGGAATGATTTATACCCCGTGGTCCTTCCTTCCCAAAAAGGAGAATTGGTACTTAATGCATAAATGTGCGGTAAAAAATAACGGGCCGAATTGGCAATATGTATCGCCATTTCGCGGTTCTCCATTCCAACGTGAACGTGCAGCCCAAAGATCAGGTTACTGCGGGCCGCTTCCTGTAATTCATTTACTATTTCACTATAACGGATATGATCCGTGATCAGCTGGCTTTCCCAATGACTGAAAGGGTGTGTACCCGAAGCGCCAACCCAAAGACCAAGATCATCCGCAATACCGCTGATCGTTTTTCTTAATGTACCTACATCAATAAATGCTTCATCCACGTCCTGGCAAATATCTGTTCCTACTTCCACAACGGCCTGGTGCATTTCGGCTTTTACCTTATCCTTAATAACCTTCTGGCCTTCGTGTACGATCTTTTGTTCATGGCTTTTTAATTCCCTTGTCAGGGGATCAATTACCATATACTCTTCTTCTACACCAAGTGTAAAATGTTTGTAAGATAAATTTGACATTGTGATGAATTAAGGATTATAGAATGGTTGAGGGACATTGATACAGGATACCAGATACGGGATAGAATTCAATTTTGCAAAGACTTTTAACTTAGTATATCCTGTATCCCGGATCTTGTATCAAGTATTCACTTGTATAACTTTTTCTTTGCCGCACTTTTCTTTATATATTCTCCCCAGGTTAAATTATCAACACCGTTCTTATGCTCCATCGCTTTTTCAATGGCATAGGTAGCAGCGGTCTCCACCACCCAATCAAAATTTTCCTGGCCCACACTTGACACTTCCGCATCCGGTGCCGGGTTACAAAAATCGATCGCATAAGGAACACCATCCCTTACCGCCAGCTCAACTGTATTGAAATCATAGCCCAGGTAATGGCAGATCCTTAAAACAATATCTTCCATTAATTTATAGCGTTCTGCCGAAGGTTTAAAATCGGCAACATAGCGCAGGTGATGCGGATTGCGTGGTTCGTAAGGCATGATGCGTACATATTTACCGCCGATGCAATAACACCTGTAGTATTCGTCAAACTTAATTTCTTCCTGCAGCATCATTACCAGTTGTTCTGTTTCTGCATGCTTCTCAAAAAATTCTTCCATGCTGTTCAACTGGTATACACTTTTCCATCCGCCGCCTGAAAAAGGTTTCATGTATGCGGGGAAGCCAATGTATTTAAAAATGCCTTCCCAATCCATAGGATAAGCAAGATTGGAAAAAGATTCTTCGCTCGTATCAGGTGGCAGGTCTCTTGAAGGAAGTATAACTGTTTTGGGAACCGGCACATCTATTTTAGTGGCAAGACAGTTGTTAAAGAACTTTTCATCAGCGCTCCACCAGAACGGGTTATTGATGACAGTAGTTCCGCACAATGCGGCATTTTTTAAAAAGGCCCTGTAAAAAGGAACGTCCTGCGATATGCGGTCAAAGATCACAGCATAGCCCGAACTTTCACCCTGCATTACTTTATCAATACGCACCGCCTCTGCCATCACACCTTCAACATTTTTACTGTTAACCCTTGCTATAAAGGCTTCCGGGAAACTTCTTTCTTTTCCAAATAATACGCCTATTTTCTTCATAAACTTTATTTTACAATTTTAGTAGATAGCTTTTATATTGAAACCTATTCAAATATATTTTTTCATTGGCAATAAAACAAAAATTACTTTAGAAAACTTCAAGGCACAAGAAGCTTCAAGGCACAAGCCACAAGGGACAAGATTTATATTTAGTGAGTTTTCTTATACGCAAACTGTTTGGACTCTCCTGTGGCCCCTCGTAGCTACTTCCCTTGTAGCTATTTCCTTACGGCTGGAGACTGTTATTTTCTTATTTTTGCGGATATGTCAACAGAAAAGACGGCCAATATCTTAGTCGAGCAACACATTATCTCCTCTTTATTCCTGGGCCGTGAAGTTATTGTAGATCTTTACCTCCCTTCCAATACTAAACGGCCTGAAAACCTCAGCCTTTTATTAATAAATGACGGCCAGGACCTGGTGACGATGAATTTTGAAGAAATACTGGATGTGCTTTATGAAAAAAATGACATCAAAGACCTCTTGTGTGCCGGTATCCATTGTTCAAAGGACAGGAAGAATGAATACGGAACAGCAGGAATACTTGATTATAAAGGACGGGGTGCCCGGGCTGCTTTATATAACCGTTTCATTTTTGAAGAATTATTACCCTTTATACGAAAGGTCTTATTTATTTCTTCTTTTAAAGAAAAATCTTTTGCAGGCTTTTCCTTAGGTGGGCTAAGTGCATTGGATATGGTTTGGAACCATCCGCAGGAATTCAGTAAAGCCGGCATTTTCAGCGGGTCGATGTGGTGGCGTGATAAAGACCAGGACGATGCTGACTTCAATGAAGATACAGACCGCATCATGCACCGACAGGTGAAAGAAGGTAATTATGCGCCGTGGCTGAAATTCTTTTTTGAAGTAGGTACATTGGATGAGGTGGCAGACAGGAATAACAATGGTGTAATTGATTCCATCGATGATACACTTAGCCTGGTAGAAGAACTTGTAAAAAAAGGATACAGCAGGGAAAGGGATATAAAATTCGTTGAATTAAAAGATGGCAGGCATGATGTGCCAACATGGGCGAGGGCATTGCCCGGTTTTTTGAAATGGGGATGGGGTAGTGGCGGGAATGAATAAAGTATAGAAAGTAAAAAAGTACATAAAGTATATAAGGTATATAAACTAAAAAGGCTATCCGCCAGTTGGCAGATAGCCTTTTTCTTATGTTATTTTAAACTAATTAAAAGATAAGACGTAAGCCAAGTTGCAGCGCCCATGTACTTGCAGTTGAATTACTGCTGATAAAGGTTCTGTCAACCAGCACAGGTGTAGTAGAGTTGTTTGGCGTATAAGTTGCCAGTTGGTATCTTACTTCACCGGTAGTTGCATTCTTTGTTGCTCTTAAAGGATTGCTGACTGTGAAGAAATCACGCACACCCCAATCCCTGTTCAGCAGGTTAAGGAAGTTTGTACAATCAGCAGTGAATTGCAGCGTAGCTCTTCTGCCTCCGATATTGGTAAAGATATCCTGCATGAATTTAACGTCCACCCTGTGGTAAAAAGGATACAGTACACCATTTCTTTCAGCAACCTGTCCTTTATGTTTTCTCAGGTATTTATCCTGTTCGATGTATGCAAAGAAAATATCACTTTGCTGCTGTGCAGTATAAGTAACTGCAGTAGGGCCTGAACCCACTGTTACAGGTATGAAAGTGATCTCTCCCGGATTTTTAGGGATATACATCAGGTCAGAACTGTTACCGTCATAGTTGATATCAGCCGTGTTGCTGAAACCGGCAGGGGCAGTTCCGCCCGCTGAACCATAGATATAACTGAAGCGGCCACCCTGTTGCTGAGAACCTTCATAATATAAAGAGAAGGTAGTACCCAGGTGCTTGATGTATTCTTTCCTGTAAGAAAAAGTTCCAAGGATACGGTGCGGAATGGCAAATGATGAATAAGATAATTCTTTTGTATTCTGTGTTCCGGATGTATTGTTAAAGCCCCATGTTGAAGAAGCTGTAGAACCGGGGTTGGCTGTTACATCAAGTGCCATGCTGTAAGTATAGGCCAAAGAAGCATAAAATCCTTTTGTGAAAGATTTAGATACCTGTGCAGTAAGTGAGAATGAACCGCCTGAGTTATTATTCTCAAGAACTATTGCGTTTGCATAAGCATTATAAAGTCTGCGTGTAGCAGTAGCTGTATTGGCAAAACTTGGTCTGCTTGAGCCACCCAGGTTAACTGTACCGGTAGGTGCGATCTCGTTGGCATTACGCATAACAGTTGCATTCAGATCCTTTGTATATAAGGCATCTACTGTCAACGTCCAGCTCCTTCCAAATCTCCTGTCCACACCGATATTCGTTCTCCAAACCTGCGGGAACTTGTATTTACTATCGATCAGCACAAAGCCCGCTGAGTTAGGCGCAGGTGCACCTACAGGGAACAATGATTGCCATGCATTAGGATTAGGGCTGAAAGTTATCTGGTTAAGCTGGGCTGCAGTGGCTACAACACTTACCTGGTACATACCGCTGTTTGTTGGCATATTGGTTAAATATACAAATGGTATCCTTCCGGTAAATACACCGGTACCTGCCCTGATGATCAAACTCTTGTCACCATACATATCCCAGCGTACATTGAGGCGGGGTGAATAGTACAAAGATGCTTTAGGCCACATGCCTGTAGAGTAATTGGTAGGATTACCATGCCTGTCAGGAAAAGTTAATGCTGTAATAGAAGGATTTTCCAAAGGCTGGCTTGGGTAAATTGGCTTATCCACCCTTAATCCCATAATAAATTTTAACCTTGGTGTAATATTGATCTCATCCTGGGCATATATACCCAATTGACCAACTTTCATTTCTGCAGAATAAACTTTTTCTTCTCCCGGTAACCTTGAGAATGTGTATGAATACCCGATCGGGTGCGTGCCCGGTGTCATGAATTCCTGTAAAGAACCAAAAGCATAAAAACCCTGTGCTGCAGGCATGAACATATTACCTACATACTGGTATTCATAAGTTCCACCAAGTGTAAGCGTATGCCTGCCGGTGTAAAAATTGAAATTATCAGTGATATTGTAGATATCATTTTTTACGTCATTGGCATTGGAAAAATTTTCCTGGCCGGCACTCATATAGTTTTGTTTGGCACCACCTGCATAGGTTGCAGCAGCCCCGCTCTTGGTAGGGTCGCCCATAATATCAATGAATGGAAATACACCACCCGGGGTAGACCTTGTTGTCCTGATCTTTGTACCTGTGGCAATGAGCTGGTTAGAGAATTTACCTTTCCAGTTACTGTTTATTTCCAGTGCGCCGGATTGTACCACATCCCGGAAGCTATATTGTGAATTTTCATAAGACATAGCATTTGAGCCAAACCTGGCATTTGCTGTCCATGTATTTGGCCCGCCACTCTGTGCGCCATTGGGAGCACTGTTAGACATCAGCCTGTCATCATCACCAACCATCTGGCTGTATTTAAGCGTAAGCTTATGTGTGGTATTAATGTTCCAGTCCAAACGTCCAAGTCTCTTGTAGTTCTTAATGTTTGCGTTTGGTAAACCATCGGCGCTACCTGTTTCATATCCATACTGACTGGCAAGGTAATTGGAAAATTTATTTAAAGAATCTATATGTACCTGTGAAACGTTTCCGCCACCAGAGCCGCCTGTAGGCCTGAAAGAGGTTAACGGCGGGGCTACTCTTTCTTCCAGTTCCCCATTCACAAAGAAAAATAATTTGTTCTTGATGATCGGACCGCCAACGCTGGCGCCGTATACCGTGCTTTTAGATTCCGGTTGCGCTGGTAATTTTGAACCGACAACCCTGGTACCGATAAAACTCTGGTCCTTATAATAACCATATACTGTTCCTTTAAAGATATTACTGCCGCTTTTTGTAACACTGGCAATATTGGCCCCGGTAAAATTTGACTGCCTTACATCAGAAGGAGCAATGTTCACACTTACTTCTTCGATCGCATCCAAAGAAATAGGCTGGCTGTTACCACCCGGTAGCGGATCGGTACTTAAACCAAAATTGTTATTCAGGTTGGCACCATCTACAGTAAAGTTATTATACCTGCCATCCCTTCCTGCAATAGCATTGCCATTGGCCTGGGGCGTAAGACGGGTAAAATCAGTGATATTCCGTGTAATGGTTGGTAATGTGTTGATCTGGCGCTGCCCAACATTGGTAGAAGCACCGGTTTTAATATTCGCTGCGGCCCGGCCACCCGATACCACAACTTCTGTAAGTGTAGTAGTTGAAGGCACCATCGTTAAATTCATACTGTAGTCATCACCTAAAGTGAGCACTACATCCTGGATGTCTTGCCTTTTAAGGCCTGTGAATTCGGAACTTACCGTGTAAGGTCCGCCGGCACGTAAGCCCGGAAGGGTGAAAGAACCACTCTTGGTTGATATTGTCTGGTATTTGGTACCCGAGGGTACATGTATTGCAGTAATTGTTGCGCCGGCCAGCCCTTCTCCGTTGGACTGTTTGATACTACCGGAAATGCTGCTGGTAGTTACCTGGGCATCCAGTAAAACTGGAATTGCAAACAAAATAAATAATAGTGGTAAAATTTTCTTGAAATTCATATTAGTTTGGTTTTACGACGACAAAGAAAGCGAAAAAATACCTAATAACAGCTACTTTTATTAACAAAATATCATTATGAAAATGTTAGGCAATTATCACTTGTCATTTGCTGCATCTTCGGGGAAAATAAACAACGTTTAAAATGACGGCATATTTATCAAAAGTTAATCTCCTGCTGGTTTTTTATGCAGGCCAGACAACGCTTCATTAAAAAGTTCCGTTTAGTGTTCATATCCCTGCTTCAATAAAGAATTACCAAAACCGAAAGCCTGAAAAATCAAATCTTGTTAACTTTGCCAAATAAATTAATTATATGTTAGATAGTATTGAAAGTGCGATAGAAGATATTAAGAACGGGAAGCTGATCATAGTTGTTGATGACGAGGATCGTGAGAATGAAGGTGATTTTATCACTGCTGCAGATAATGTTACCCCGGAGGTCATCAATTTTATGAGCAGGCATGGCAGGGGATTGATATGTGCCCCATTGATAGAAGAACGCTGCGATGAACTGCAATTACAGCCAATGGTGGTGAATAATACCTCTTTACATGAAACAGCCTTTACGGTGAGTATTGACCTCCTTGGTCATGGCTGCACTACCGGTATATCTGCATCAGACAGGTCTAAAACCATAAAAGCATTGGTGAACCCGGATACTAAGCCTGAAGACCTCGGTCGTCCCGGGCATATTTTCCCTTTACGGGCAAAAAAAGGCGGGGTATTACGCCGTTCAGGACATACAGAAGCCACAACAGATATGGCGAGATTGGCCGGGTTTGCTCCTGCCGGAGTATTGGTAGAGATCATGAATGAGGATGGAACTATGGCCCGCCTGCCCGAATTAAAAGAAATTGCCAAAAAATTTGACCTGAAGCTTATCTCTATTAAAGACCTTATTGAATACCGCTTAAGAGAAGAAACATTGATAAAAGAAGAGGTAAGGGTTCAGTTGCCTACACAGTTTGGCGTTTTTGAGCTTATTGCATTTGAACAATTGAATACAGGCGAGATACACATGGCTTTGAAAAAAGGCGAATGGAAAAAAAATGAACCCGTACTGGTAAGGGTGCACAGCAGTTGTATGACGGGTGATATTTTAGGATCACTGCGTTGTGATTGCGGTGACCAGTTGCACCATGCCATGAAGATGGTGGAAGAAGCAGGCAAGGGCGTAGTATTATATATGAACCAGGAGGGGCGGGGTATTGGCTTATTGAACAAGCTTAAGGCTTATAAATTACAGGAACAGGGAAGAGACACCGTAGAAGCCAACCTTGAACTTGGATTTGATATGGATGAAAGAGATTATGGTGTAGGCGCACAAATATTAAGGCACCTGGGCGTAAGCAAAATGAAACTGATGAGCAACAATCCACGTAAGCGTGCCGGGCTTTTGGGGTATGGATTAGAGGTTGTTGATAATGTACCTATTGAAATAAGTTCCAACCCACATAACGAAAAGTATCTAAAAACAAAAAGGGATAAGCTTGGGCATGAGATATTGAACGGCTTATAAAAATCACTCCTGCAGTTTGGCTTCCTTTCTTGCTATTCGTTTTCTTTTTTTCTCTTCACTGGGAGCAAAGATGTCGGAGAATTTATCAAAGTCTTTACGGTAAGATAATTTAATACCCGACCTGTTCCTTTGACCCTGGGTGAGATCAACACTGGTGCGGTTAAACCCAACGACTTTTAAAGAGCCGTCATTATTCAGCGACCACTCTATATTGATATCGGGAGTTAGTAATCCTCTTTTATTTAACTGGGCATAAGGATTATTGTAGTCGAGGTTACCACCAATTAATACCACCAGGCGGCTGGTTAAAGTGATCTTTACCCCTGCGCTTAAGTTACCCTGTAAAAGCGCCGTTTTGTTTGCCAGGTCGAAGCTGGAACTGATGTCAAAATATGTGGAAAGCGCACCATTGGTAGCCTTCTCCAGCTCCTTATTAAAAAGATTGGTGAGCCAGCCGGATACAATACCACCAATGGTACTGGTAGCAAGCCCGATCGTATTGCCCCCGGTTAAAAAGCCCTGCTGGTCCGGGGAAATAAAGCTATTGAATAACAAAAGGCTGGCTACCTGTTTGTAGGTTTCGTTCTCATTGTTCTTAATATTCTCCAGGTTCTGCAAAGCAAAATAATCATTGCTAAGCGGGCTGCTTGCGGGGAGTTGGAAGTCGAAGCTGATGATCGGTTTATTAAGTATACCCCTGATATGCGCAATGATGGTAATATCCTCTTTTTGTTTTATCGTTGAACTTAAATTACTCATGTCCACTTTTTTTGCCAGGTACTCTGCATCAATATTTATCTGTGCCAGGTAAGGATCGCCGTTCCAGTTGATGGAACCATTCTTGATAATAAAATATTTTTTAAGCCAGCTTTGAAAATTAAAAGTGTATTCTCCTTCTGTGATATTATAGTTACCCCTTATCGTCAAAGGTTCCCTGGTGCCAACACGAATGTTCAATTGCCCGTTACCTCTTCCTTTTATGATATCACCCGTACTTTCATCCAGTATCACATCTATCTTACAGGCAGGGTTGGCCGTAAAATTCATGTCCACCAGCATATTCGATTCCTGCCTTCCTTTTAATTCATCTTCCATTTTACTACCGTACTGAATAAAATCTATATAATCGATCTTGCCAATTTCCTGGCTGTTACTGCTTGGAATAAAAATATGACTGGTATCAAACAGTGATGGCTGGCCGGTTATATTCATGCGCATGTCGGTCACCGGGCCATTCAATGTCATTACAGCCTGGCCAATTACTTTGCCATAGAATTGACTGTTGTCTCTTTTCGTTGTATTCAATACCAGCATCTTGCCGGTCTCAAAGCGAAGGTTATCAAAAAAGAATTCCTTGAAGGCTTTGTGCTGCATTTTACCACTGGCAGTACCGGTATTATTCAGTGTATCTCTTAACTGAAGCGTACCAAGATCGATCTCATCCGGGTTGAAAATGATGGTCTCGTTAGTAAAATTATATTTGACCTGCGTGTACTTAACTTTTAATGAACCTTCTGTTATTGTAACACTTCCTGTAAAAAAGGGATGATCTCCACCACCAGTGATCTTCAGGTTACTGTTTGCATTGCCCTGCATATTACTGAATATACTTCCCAGGTAATTCTCCAGCATGTTGAGCTCAAAACGCTCAGCAAGAAAAGCGATGTCCATCTGGTTGCCGGTAGAATCTTTGTAATTATAGGAACCGTCTACATTGAATTTAAATAATTCGCCATCTGCATCGGCTTTCAGCTTTATTAAGCCGGTGGTTGTATTCACTTCTCCTAAAAGATTTACTTTTCCGATCTTTTTATTGTCAAGTGTGAACTCTTCTGCGTACGCATCATATTCAACGATCTGCTTACCAAACGGGTCTTTGAATTTGAGTGTTCCTGTTAATACGCCTTCGAGCCTTGGCTGTTTCAGGAACAAAGGTGTAAAATCATTGATGTTCACTTTTTTGAGTTTAGCAACCAGGTTTGTATGATCCGTAAGTTCATCAAGCTCTGTGGAGATAACGATCTCCTGATCGCCCTGCGTGAACCTTACATCATTGGCCTCAATGTATGACCGGCGCAGGGTTAGCTCACCATCTTTTGCCAGGTCCCATTTCTTATCATTAAGAATAAAGGAAGAAGGGAAGAAGTGGATCTTAACACCATCTGCAAGTGTTTGTACCCTTGCATTCAACTGTGCATCACTTAAGGTCTTACTGGCACTGGTTGTTAACTGTATATTTGAAATATCATTCTTTGAAGAGACCACGAGCGTACTGTTTGGGAAATGCAGGCTGTCGGTAATGGCAACATCACTTACAGATATCGTTGTATTCAAACTGTCGAGGTTCCCCTTCGCTGTTAAATTGATATCGGCAAACCTTTTCTCATCATAACTGAATTCGGGAACCTGTGCATTTACATTCAATTCATTTTTTGCGAGTTTGAGGTTTCCGGAAAAAACAGAATTATTGAATCCCCTTAATTTTTTATCCAGCATCTGTACATATTCATCAACCTGTCTTGTTCTAATAAGAAAAGAAAAATCCTGGTCGCTGATCTCTTTCGCAGGTTTTTTTATGTATGCCGGGTAATAACGGTTAAGGAACATCCTGAAGGCATCAGGCAATTCCATGATTTTAAATTTGCCTGAAAGCGTCCCTTCAATCTCGTTTGATTCAACGGTCAGTATCTTATCCGTTCCTGCGGTGAGTGACCTTAATGTCAATGAATCAAAAGACATCCTTGTAGTATCGTGCGTTAATGCAGCGCCGTACACTTTTGCGGTACCCAAAAAATTATCAATGTTATTGCCAACAAAATTCAGGCTGAAAAGCCCGGATAAAGTAAATTGATCCCGGGTTAATTTCAGCTTCTGCAGGTCTGCTTTGTGTACAACCGCATCAAAATTGAATTTGCTCGTATCTCCCAATAAGCTCACGGAGCCATTTAAATTTTCGATCTTCAGGTTGGGATCATCCATATCAAGATGGCCCTTGAAAATATTTTTTATGAAACTTCCTTTTACCGTGATATTCTTATAAGGGTAGCTTGAAAATTCAATGTGGTGGATCTTACCATCAAAACCTGCTTTAAGGTTTTTTATGCTGAACCCACTGCCTTTCACCGTTCCGTCAAGAGCAATATTGCCCAACTGGTTGTTAGAAAAGAACCTGCCCAGGTTAAAACCCGCTGAAGAGATCTTACCGGAATAGGTGGCCGCCCCGTTCTCCGGGAGTTTCATATTTATGTCGGCATTTAAATTACCAAGGCCGGTGCTGATATTGCCAAATGCAACAAAATCCCTGATAAAGCCGGTATAGTTACCTTTAAAACGGATATTGCCCAACTGTCTTAACTGTGGCTGCCTGATATTTTTTAATGAAGGAACAAGTGTCACCAGGTCGTTATAGTTTGTTTGCAGGTCATTTGCCTTAAAATCAATGAACGTAGTGTTTATATCCGGCAGGCCTTTTAATGTTATATCGCCATCAACAATAGTATTGCCGCTTTTGATGATCATTTTTTTGCCAAAAAGATTGTCAACCGTGCCTTTGGTATTTCCCTGGAAATAAAAAAGCCGGTTCCAGGTCTTTAGCTTCGGTGCAAAAAATGCGATATCATCACTGTGTACCTCCGAGTTCTCAAAATTTCCTTCCAGGGTTACATTATGTAAAAAGCTGCTGAGGTCATCATTGAAATTTTTATAACGCATCACAAAATAATTCTCAACCCTGCTTTTATTTGTTTCCAGCAAAAGGTTTTTGAACTCCATCTGGTCCGGCGTGAATTTTACTTTCGCCTGCAGGTTCTTTACTTCAAGCCCGCTTTGTTCTTTTGCTTTTAATTTCAGGTCTGTAGTAAGTGTATCATTAATGAACAATACATTTTTCAGGTTACCTGTGATCCCTGTAAATGCAAGGTGCTGCCCGTCGAAGCGATCGGTATAGCGGCCCCGCAGGGTTTGTCTTTCATTATAGAAACTTGCATTGTTAAGATCGATATTCTTTATGCTCACCATCCAGCCCCCCGTATTCCATTGCAGGGCAGAAAGCACCGGGATCTTTGGTACGATGTCTCTTAAATTGGTATTCTCAATTTTGGGTTTGTTGCCGGTGTAGGTTGTTTGTGAGAATAAAGGTGCATCCAGTTTTAATTCCGAGATGTAGACCTGTTTCCTGGAAAAATTAATGGTGTCTGCAGTAAGGTCAAGTTTCTGTATCGCAACCTTCATGTCCTGGCCCACCCATTTATCCGACTTGTTGAAAAGAACATTCTCAAATTGCAGCACCTTCAGGTCAAATTCAATATTATTGTTTTTGGAGCTGGTATCTTTTTTCGGCTGCGAAAAATAATCAATTAAAAACTGGTAGTTCCAGATCGAATCTGCCCGGTTTATATTTACAACAGCATCGGTAAGGCCAACATATTTGAGCGTGGCATTATCTTTAAAGAAGAACCAGTCTGTAATATTTACTTTGGCTGTTCCTGCATATAAAAGGGTATCTTTTTTCTGGTCTTCGATCAAAACTCCCTGGAGTGACATTTTATTAAAAAAACTCAGGTCCACGTGCCGGATAGAAACCCTGGTCTTTAGATTTTTTGAAAGCCTTGCAGTAACCCCGGAGATCAGCCAGTTTTGTACTACGGTAAAATGTAAAATAAGCCAGCAAAAAAGCACGAGCGAAAATGCCGAAAGGAAGAACCAGATCTTAACCTTCCTTCTCCTGAATACATATATAAAGGCAGCTACCCAGCCGATCAGCAGCAGGGCAAAAAGCCAGTTAGCGTAGCTGTTGAAAATGTAAATGAATAAAATAGCAAGCGCAAACCAGAATACCAGTGCAAGAAGGGCCCATTTTGATATGTTAAGAAATTTGCGCAGGGTTAATTATTATATGTAAAAATAGCTAATCGCCCCTTACAGGCAAATTCAGTACCAAACTTTAGATTTATTTTACAAGTGAGGTACCGTTAATGGGTTAATCTGTGTATCCGTTAATTTGGGGCAGTTTGAAACTATTGAAGTCTCTACGGATTAACCTTTAGCCTTCATCTGACGGTTGTACTGGTCCGAATTTCCTTTTGGAATAGAGAGGTTTTGCCAGTCATGGTTCTTTATTATTTTGGCTATATAAATGATCTGCCCAACATGGTAAGGGTAATGTGCCAGTTGCCTGTTGATGGCGTCAACCACCACCAATCCCTCAGATCTTATATGGATCGTTTTTAAAAGGTCATCTTCCGTTAGCGAAGCCAGTGCACCCAGGCAGCAATTCCATCCTCTTTCCCAAAAAGCAATGACCTGTTCTTTGGATAAGTTCTGTTCTTCAAATTCGGTATCACGGTTACGCCATTCCTTTTCTCCGTCGGAGGTTAAAAAATCTGTCCAGCGGCTGAGCATATTACCCGCCATATGCTGAACGATCACGGCAATACTGTTGCTTTCTTCGTTGGGTTGAAAATGGAAGTCCTTATCATTTAACTGTGCAAAGGTTTTATCGCCCAGTTCTTTGTAATACCCCAGGCGTTTTATGACGCTTTGTAAAAATTCATTTCCCAAATTCATGGTTTGATTTTTATACTTTAGTTACTTAATACCCACGGGCATCGTCATCGCCTCTTTTATCAGCAATGGCAATGATCTTGTTATTTTTTAACTGAATTACTTCTGTTCTTCCTATCGCTTCCCTTACTTTTATCTTATAGCCCATGTCTTCCAATCTTTTTTTTACATCTTCCGGGAAATCTTTTTCTACAGCAATTTCATCCGGCAGCCATTGATGATGGAATTTGGGTTTATTGACCGCATCATCTGCACTCATATTAAATTCAAGGATGTTTACCAGGGTTTGAAAAACACTGGTGGGTATGGTTGTTCCGCCGGGTGTGCCCACTACCAGGTAGGGTGAGCCGTTCTTCAAAACGATGGTGGGTGTCATGCTGCTCAGCATTCTTTTACCGGGCGCTATGGCGTTTTTTTCATTGCCCAGGGCTCCGTACATATTGGGTACGCCCGGCTTTACGCTAAAATCATCCATCTCGTTATTTAAAAGAAAACCTGCACCTGATACAACGGTACGGCTTCCATAGCCGCCATTTAAGGTAGTGGTAACCGCCACGGCATTTCCAAATGCATCCATTACACTTAAATGCGTGGTCTCTTCGCTTTCTGTAATTACTCCTGCAGTTGTTGTTTTGCTGTTGCCTGCTTTAGCAGGATCATAATCTTTCATTCTTTCATTCAAATATTCAGCGCTTACCAGCTTTTTTACCGGCACCTTTACAAAATCAGGATCGCCTAAGAATTCAGCCCTGTCTGCATAGGCCCTTCTTTCTACTTCGGCCATTAATTGTACAGATGCTGCGGTTTGAAATTTCATTGCAGCAATATTCCTCTTCCCGATCATCTTCAGCATCTGCTCTACTATTATTCCACCGCTGCTGGGCAGGGGCATGGAAATGACCTGGTATCCTTTGTAATTAAAATCAAGCGGCGCTCTTTCTTTGGCCTGGTAATTCTTAAGGTCATCCAGTGTAATTATTCCTGCCTGCCCTGAAGAGAGGTCTTTGCCTTTTTGCATTTCGGCAACGATCAGCCTCGCGGTCTCACCTTCGTAAAATCCTTTTTGGCCTTTGTCACGAATGCGCTTTAAAGTTCTTGCAAGATCTTTTTGTATCAATATATCCCCGGCCGCCCATTTGGTTTCTTTTACAAAAGCAACAGGGGAGGTATTAAAGCTGATAAAGTCTTTGCGGTTGCTGTTGAATGATGAAGCCTGTGCTGCAGTAATGGCAAAACCATTTTCTGCCAGGTCAATGGCCGGCTGAATTAATTTTTTTATCGGGAGGCTGGCATATTTCATGCAGGCAAATATACCGGCAACGGTACCTGGTACACCCGCGGCGAGATGGCCATCCTGAGATAAATTCAATTGTGCATTGCCATCCTTATCAAGGTACATATCCCTTCCTGCATTTGCAGGCGCTTTTTCACGGTAGTCGATGGTTATGTTCTTCCCGTTCTTTAAATGAGCCACCATAAAGCCACCACCGCCTATATTACCGGCCCCGGGATAAACAACTGCAAGCGCCAGTTGCGTGGCTATGGCTGCATCCACGGCATTTCCTCCCTGCTTTAAAATATTCAGCCCGGCCATACTTGCCAGCGGGTGAGCAGATACAACAGCGCCTTTGTTGCAGGTAATATTTTTTTGAACGGTATAGTCAAAGGCATTTGCCCTTTTTACCTGAGAGAATGAGGGAAAAGTTAAAATTATTGTAAGGGTGCCTGTAAACAGTAGCTTTTGAAACTGCATTCTTTTATCTTTTACCGAATTTACTTTATTGTGCGCATATTTTTTTAAAACTAAAAATCTATTTGTTCCCTAAATGCCCGGCTTGTAAATATTATGGATAAGTGGCTGATGCAAATCACCTGCTTTCTTTATTTTCACGTAATATTGTTTTAAAGATACTGCGGCTTGTTAAGGCTTTAAGCGGTAACCTCTTTAAACAATTTTAATAAACTAAGATGAGAATTAAATTGCTTTTATACGGCCTGCTTTTTTTAAGCAGTGCATTGTCTGCACAAATAAAATCACCAAATGAATTTTTGGGTTACCAGACCGGCAGCCGCTTTACACCCTACTACAAAATAGTAAATTACTTTAACCAGGCAGCAGCATCAATGAGCAGCATGATGAAGCTGGAAAAATACGGTGAAACCAATGAAGGAAGAGAGCTTCTGCTGGCCTTTGTTTCTTCTCCGGATAATATTTCCAGGCTTGAAGAGGTCAGGAAAAATAATTTAAGGCTTACGGGCTTGCTGAAGGATAAGCCGGGTGAAATAAATGCTCCTGCTATTGTATGGCTTAGTTATAATGTTCATGGTGATGAGGCCAGTTCATCGGAAGCAGCCATGAAAACATTATATGAATTGCTTAATCCCGCCAATGCGCAAACAAAAGAATGGCTGAAGAATACCGTCATCATCATTGATCCATGTATAAATCCTGATGGTCGTGACCGATATGTGAACTGGGTTAACGGCGTACTCGGTAAAAATCCAAATCCCAATCCTAATTCAAGAGAGCATAGTGAGCCCTGGCCTTTTGGCAGATCGAACCATTATAATTTTGATCTTAACCGTGACTGGGCATGGCAAACGCAGGTGGAAACGCAGCAACGGATGAAAAAATATAATGACTGGATGCCCCAGGTACATTGTGATTACCACGAGATGGGCCCGGAAGACAATTATTTTTTTGCGCCTGCAGCCGAACCATTACATGAACTGATAACGCCCTGGCAGCGTGAATTTCAGAACATTCTCGGCACGAACCATTCAAAATATTTTGATGCCAATGGCTGGCTGTATTTCACAAAGGAATACTATGACCTTTTTTATCCTTCTTATGGCGATACCTATCCTACGTTCAATGGTGCCATCGGCATAACTTATGAACAGGCGGGAGGCGGACTTGGCGGTCTTGCCTATTTAAAAAGCGATGGCGATACGCTTACTTTGAAAGACAGGATCGATCATCATTTTACAACCGGCATGAGTACAATAGAAATGAGTTCTAAAAATGCAGGCCGTATGATGAGCGAGTTTAAAAAATATTTTGACGAAGCAGGATCGAAAGGTATTGGAGAATACAAGACCTATATTGTTACAAGCAATGATAATAACAAACTGGATGGCCTGAAACTGCTGTTAACGAATAATAAGATACAGTTTGGGGATTACAGCCGCCCAGGTGTAAGAGGATATAATTATTTTTCCGGTAAGGAGGAATTGGTAAGCACAGAAAAGTATTCGATCGCGATAAACGTGGTGCAGCCAAAATCTGCGCTGATACAGGCTTTATTCGAGCCCTCATCAAAGCTTAGTGATTCGGCTACCTATGATATAACTGCATGGAGCCTGCCTTATGCTTATGGATTAAAATCATATGCTGTTAAAGAGAATCTTGCTGTAACAAATGCAAGCGCAGCTAATACGAATGTAATACCTGCTTCATCCTATGGTTACCTGGTAAAATATAATTCTTTTAACGATGCCAAACTACTGGCTTCACTTTTACAGCAGGGCGTGAGGGTGCGTTTTGCAGAGCAGCAGTTTTCTTTCAGGAATAAAAATTATGCAAAGGGGTCGCTTATCATTTTAAGGTCTGGCAATGAAAATGTTTTTGCTTCTGTACCCATGATGCTGATGCAGTATCATGTGGAAGCAGATGTTGTTGAATCGGGGATGATGCAAACCGGATTTGATTTTGGCTCAGGAAAGATCCGTTATATAAAAAAGCCTAACGTGGCCATGCTTACGGGCACCAATGTTTCTTTTGCCGGGGCAGGTGTAGTTTGGCATTTGTTCGACCAGCAACTCAATTATCCCATCACTTTAATTAATGCAGATGATATTGCAGGCGTTAACTGGAAAAATATTGATGTACTGATCATGCCCGGCGGCTTTTATAAATTCTTAGCGGATAAAGACGGGGCCAATGACCTGAAAACATGGGTGAAGCAGGGCGGAAAGGTTATTGCCATAGAAAGTGCTGCAGCACAAATGGCCGGAGGTGACTGGGGTTTTAAACTGAAAAAAAGTGATGAGGACAGCGGAACAAAAAATCCCTATTCAAGTCTCAGGAAATATGAGAACAGGGAAAGGGATGGTATCGTCAATAATATCCCCGGTGCCATTTATAAACTGGAGATGGATAATTCACACCCCCTTGCATTCGGTTATCCTGATATTTATTTCGCACTAAAACTAAACGATAACCTGTACGAGTTCATGAAAGAGGGCTGGAACGTGGGTGTTCTTAAAAAGAATAACCAGGTGGCGGGCTTTGTAGGTACTAAAGTAAAAGAAAAGATCAAAGACGGTACCGCAATAGGCGTACTGCCCATGGGCAGCGGCTCGGTAATTTTCTTTGGCGACGATCCCATCTTCCGCAGCTTTTGGGAGAATGGTAAATTACTGTTAGCGAACGCGGTCTTTTTAGTGGGGCAATGATGTCACGGAGGCACGGAAGCACAGAAAATAGGAATACAGAAAAACGTACCCAATGATAAACGTAGATAACGAAAATGTTTATCCATTAAAAGATGAAACCGATATTATAATCGGTCTTGCAATTGAAGTGCATAAAATATTAGGACCGGGGTTACTAGGGATTGTTTATAAAGATGCGCTGGAATATGAATTAAATGTACATGATTATCTTTTTATCAGGGAACAGGAATATAATATACCCTATAAACAGATCATCTTAAAGCATAAGTTTTACGCGGACTTCGTGGTTTTTGATAAGGTAATTGTAGAAATAAAAGCAAAGCAAGGGGGCATTTGTGATGAAGACCTTGCACAGACAATAAACTATTTAAAGGTATCGGGCTGTAAAGTGGGATTAGTATTAAACTTTGCCAATTCTAAGCTTCAAATAAAAAGAGTGATTTTCTAATATGAAAAAACAAATTCTGTATTTCTGTGCCTCTGTGGCAAAACTGAATTTTCGTAAGCAAATAAATTCTGTGTTTCTGTGCCTCCGTGGCAATGCACATTTGCGCAAGCAAATCTTATTATTGGTTTTTGTGGCTTTCTTTTGCGAAGCAAATGCCCAGGCGCCAAGATCATACACTTCATCCGAAATATTATTGCAATTAAAAAAACTGAATGTCCTCGGTTCAGTTTTATACGTGGCAGCGCACCCCGATGATGAGAATACCAGGTTACTCGCTTACCTGGCAAATGAAAAATTATACCGCACCGGTTATCTAAGCTTAACAAGGGGAGATGGCGGCCAGAATTTAATTGGCGATGAACAGGGTGTTGATCTTGGATTGATACGAACACAGGAATTACTTTCTGCCAGGAGGATCGATGGCGCAGAACAGTTCTTCAGCCGGGCATTTGATTTTGGGTATAGTAAAAGTCCAGAAGAGACCATGCGTACCTGGGATCATGATAAGATATTAAGTGATGTGGTTTGGGTGATCCGTAAATTTCGCCCCGATGTTATCATAACACGCTTTCCTACAACCGGCGAAGGAGGCCATGGCCATCATACGGCTTCGGCAATGCTTGCAGGTGAAGCATTTGATGCCGCGGCTGATCCAACAAAATTTCCTGAACAACTGAAACAAGGTGTTGCCGTATGGCAGGCAAAGCGCTTGCTTTGGAACACATTCAATTTTGGCGGAACAAATGCACAAAGGGAGGACCAGTTCAAACTGGATTGCGGTGATTACAATCCTGTACTGGGCAAAAGCTATGGCGAAATAGCGGCAGCAAGCCGCAGCCAGCACAAGAGCCAGGGATTTGGCGTGCCCTCGCAAAGAGGAAGCGTGATAGAATATTTTAAAACCATAAAAGGAGAAGCGCCGGTAAAGGACCTGATGGATAATGTTGATGTTAGCTGGAACAGGGCCAGGGATGCTGTGCTGGCAAATACCGTAAATAAGATCATTGACAAATATGAGATAGAACACCCGGAAAGATCGGTGCCGGCATTGGTAAAGCTTTATAAAAATGCAGAAGTGCTTAATGATGTTTATTGGAAAGAACAAAAATTGAATGAGATAAAAAGGATCATCGAGAATTCCAGCGGCTTATTTATGGATGCAACCACCAGCACTCAATATGCCGTGCAGGGGGATAGCCTGAGAATTAACCTGGTTGTAAATAACCGGTCCGACGCCAATATCTTAAGTGCAGACGCACATTTGAATAATGACTTCATAATATTTGACCAGCTAAAGAAAAATGTGAATTCTGCCAAGACCTACAGCATGTTCATCAGTCCCGGTACAAAACCCACGCAACCTTACTGGCTGGAAAATACGATGGATAAAGGAAGTTTTAATGTTAGCGACCAGCAGTTGATCGGCAAGGGTGAGAGCGACCCTTTAAGTGTCCAGTTCAGCATGATGATAGAAGGCCAGGAATTTAAATTCATCAAACCCATCCGTTATAAATTCACTGATCCTGTTAAAGGAGAGTTGTACCAGCCGGTGACCATCTTGCCAAAGCTTGAACTCAATTATGCCGGGAATGTTTTCCTGGCTATTAATAAGAAACCCGTTGATGTACAAACGCATATAAAAGCCAACCTGGCTGATGGTTCAACATATACCGTTGCCAAACAGGCTTCTTCAAGGATCAGTAATTCCAATAATCCATTTGCATTTAAAAGCAGCGCTGCCAGTAAAGAAAATAATGAATCATCTTCTTTTACTTTGAATGGTGCAGATGATGACTACGTGGAAGAAATAAAACTACAGGCAAACGACGGGAAGAATATATTCTCCCAATACAAAAAGAATATTGAATACGATCATATTCCTTCCATCGTTTATTTTCATAATGCTACGGCCAAACTTTCAAAAATTGACCTGAAGACAGAGGGGAATTTTGTGGGCTATATCCCCGGCGCCGGCGATAAGATACCGGAAGCTTTGATCGCAATGGGGTATAAAGTAATAACGCTGAAAGAAACTGATATCACTCCCGCTAACCTAAAACAGCTTGATGCGATAGTTACAGGTGTTAGGGCGTATAATACAAATGAGTGGATGAATAATGTTTATGATGCGCTAATGCAATATGTAAATGAAGGAGGCGTGCTGCTGGTTCAATATAATACCAGTAACCAGATCGGCCCTGTTAAAGCAAAAATATCTCCTTATCCTTTTACCATCAGCAGAACAAGGATAACAGATGAGGAAGCCAGGGTTAATTTCTTAATACCCGATCACCCGGCGTTGAATTACCCGAATAAAATAACACAAAAGGATTTTGACGGCTGGATACAGGAACGTAGTATCTACCATGCAGAAAATACAGACACGGCTTATAAAAAGATCTTCAGCATGAAGGATCCCGGTGAGAACGAACAGGAGGGTAGCCTTATCATCGCCAACTATGGTAAGGGGAGATTTGTGTACACGGGCTTGGTCTTCTTCAGGGAACTGCCGGCAGGTGTGCCCGGCGCTTATCGTTTGTTTGCCAATTTAATTGCTAATAACAGGGGAAAGTATATAAAATAAGAGAGCCTCACGCAAAGGCGCAAAGAGAGGCAAAGAAAAAAAGTATTCTATAATTGCGGCTTTGCGAAACCTTTGCGGCATAGCGTGAAATAATTATGCAAAACGAAAGATCATACTGGAATAAATGGTACATAGGAGTACTGCTGTTTTTAATTGTGCAGATAATTATTTTCTATTTGATCACTGTAGAATTTAAAAAATAACCTGTGCAATGAGTAGTATCGATTGGATCATATTAATTGTTACGCTCACCGGCATTATTATTTATGGTATTTATAAAAGCCGTACAACAAAAAATTTAGAAGGATATTTTTTGAGTAACCGCAGCCTGCCCTGGTACCTGGTTTTGCTGAGTATAATGGGCACGCAGGCCAGTGCCATCACCTTCTTAACCGGCCCGGGACAGGCATACAGCGATGGTATGCGCTTTGTGCAATATTATTTTGGTCTGCCACTGGCGATGATCGTCATCTGTATCTTTTTTGTTCCCGTATTCAGCAGGTTAAAAGTATATACCGCGTATGAATTTTTAGAGAACCGTTTCGACCTGAAGACGAGGACACTTACTTCATTTTTATTTTTAGTATCCCGGGGATTAAGCACAGGGATAAGTATCTATGCTCCTTCCATTGTCCTGAGTTCATTAATGGGCTGGAACATTTATTATACTAACCTAGTAATGGGTGGTCTCCTCATCATCTATACCATGAGCGGCGGTGCTAAGGCGGTAGCGCACACACAAAAGCTGCAAATGATCATCGTGTTCATTGCTTTATTCCTGGTTGGATATTTAGCCGTGAATCTGTTACCCGAAGCCATTGGCTTTGCAGGAGCATTGGAGAAAAGCGGAGAGATGGGAAAAATGAATATCATCACCACGGGCTTTACCGAAAAGGGCTTTGACTGGAAGGATAAATACAATATATGGAGCGGGCTCATTGGCGGATTTTTTTTGGCGCTGAGTTATTTTGGTACCGATCATAGCCAGGTAGGAAGATACCTCACTGCAAAAAATATAAAGGAAAGCAGGAAAGGATTGCTTATCAACGGACTGGTAAAAGTGCCGATGCAATTCTTCATTTTGCTGATTGGGATACTGATCTTTTCGTTCTACCAGTATAATAAGGGACCTGTTTATTTTGACAATGTAACCCTTACCGAAGCAAAGCGAACAGTAAAAAAAGATTCATTGAACATGCTGGAGCTGAAGTACAACAAAGCATTTGCAGAAAAAGATATGGTTACAGCAAATGCGGTAAGGAAAACATTCAGGGGCGTAATGGAAAGGGCATTGCCGGAACAAAAGCCCAATGATACCAACTATATTTTCCTTTGGTTTGTAAAAGAGAATCTACCGGTGGGGTTGATAGGATTGATCTTTGCAATTATTTTCTTGGCCGCCTGGGGTAGTATTGCTGCGGCGCTAAATTCACTGGCTGCCTGTTCTGTGGTGGATTTTCACAAAAAGTTCTTTGTAAAAAAAGAAACGGCGCTGGAAGATTATAAGATATCGCAATGGTACACGCTGGGCTGGGGGATATTCTCCATCATCATTTCCATGTTCGCCTATAATATCGGCAACAGTTTGATAGAAGCCGTAAATATCATCGGGTCTTTATTTTATGGTGTGATACTGGGCATATTCCTGGTGGCATTTGGCATAAAGTTCATCAAAGGTCATGCTGTATTTTATGCAGCCGTCATTTCTGAATTACTGATCATCCTCATTTATAATATGGACATCGTTTCCTTTCTTTGGCTGAATGCGATAGGAGCGATACTGGTAATAGCTTTATCAGCCCTTGTTCAACTCTTTATAAAGCAAAATAAAAAAGCGCTGCAATAGTGCAACGCTTTTTTATTGATCCAATATTTTTTTACTTCAGTGTTTTCTGCAGGTCCTGGTTCATTTTCACATAATCATCATTCTTTGCTTCTTTGGCAACAGCTTCTGATTTTTTAGAAGTGGCCATTGCGCCGGCATTATCGCCCATCTCTTTCTGGATCTTTGCTTTGTATAACAATATCCAGAATGCTTTGTCATTGGCTTCTGCCGCTTTGCTAACGTTCTCCAAAGCCTTGGGTAAGTTCTTATCGTATTCGTTGTAGAACTGTGCAGCCTGCCAGTAAGGTTTCTTATCGGTTTGCATCGCCTCATTGATCTGCGCCCTTACCTTGTCTTTAAAATTTGTTTTGATAGGAATGGCTACAACTGTTTTTTCCCACAGTATCTCCAGCTTACAGCTTTCCGGCAGTACATCTGTGAATTGCATGGTTAATGTTTCTACTTTTTCTTTATTTTTCATGGGCTCTACTTTAAAGCGCACAACGTCTTCTGTTTCCTTGTAGCCGTCAATTCCCCAATTGCTCAATCCTTTGTTCAGGATAACTTCCCATGAATCTACGCCGGGGATGGTGTATAAAACATAAGTACCGGTATCTACTTTTTTACCGCCCATTTCTACCGCATCTTTAAAAACGATCTTAGTAGCAGCATTGGCGCCTGTGCGCCATAATTTATTAAAAGGAACAAGGTCGCCATATATTTTACGGTCCTTGGCAGATGGCCTGGAATAAGTAAGCTCAATGTTAGATATTCCAAATTCCTGCTTAAGTGTTTGTGTTGGCGAAGGCGCCGGCATGCGAACCTGTGCAGCAGTCGCTAAAGAAATACAGGTAAGAATGATTGCGGGCAATAATATTTTTTTCATATAAATAATTTAGGCGGCTAAGTTACAGAAATCTACAGTAAAAAAACAGGAGAAGCTGGAATAGTAAAACTTAGAATTTTACCTTGACCCTTGCAGAAGAATTTTTGCCCTTTTTAACCTTCCATTGTGGCCCCTGTTGAATAAGGCGTTTGGCTGCTTCGTCATAATCATTGCCCATTGATTTGTCAACCCTGATATTGGTGATGGCGCCATCCGGGTTTATGTCGAATGTTATTCCCACTTCACCATGAAGGCCTTTCTTTAAGATCTCATCAGGTATATCCACATTATTGGCAATATAGGTATTGTAGTTCTCCCAGCCGTCTGCAGGCTCTGCATTTACAATGGAATCTCTAAGCAGCGTGGCCCGGCGGGTCCTTGTAACATTGCCCATGTCCCTTTCCTGAACGAATCCTTTTTCATTTGCAGCAACATTATCTTCCTGCAATACGATCTTATTCTGTACTTGGTCACTGCGAAGGGTATATATCTTTGGTACATAGCCCACCGATCTTACTTCAATCGTAAGGACGGTGTCTGTTGATACCAGCCTGAAATTACCTTTTACATCGGCATAGGTTCCGAAGTTCTCACTCTTAATAGAGATATTGGAAAAGGGCAGGGGTGAATTATCGGGCGTAACCACCTGTGCAATAAAATTATAATTGAGCTGCTGGTCTTTTTTATCAACAACATTTTGCTCCTGCCGTTTATCCACACCGGCAATATTGTTTTGCTTTACGATCTCATTGGCTGCATTTGAATTATTAATTGGCGGAGGTGTTACAGTTGATATTGATCTTCCGGGCACAGTTGAAACGTGCTTATCATTTTTTACAAGATCATCCGAATCTTCTCTGCCCGGCGCACTAACAATATTATTTTCTTCCCTGGCTGCAGGTTTGGTTTTTGCACCAGGTGCATTTGCAACCGTAGTTTTTTCTTTTATTTGGGAAGTAGTTATAGGGTCTGTTATGACTGCGTTGCCCGAAGTAGTGTCAACAGTTGTCTTTGGAGGATCTTTAACAGGAACTGTTTTTGCAATCTCCTGAACAGGTTTATCACCTGGTTTATCTTTTGTAAGAATATAAGTTAATACGGCACCGCCGCCTAAAACCAAAACCGCTGCGGCTGTTTTCCACCACCTGCCTGTTGACCGGTGCATGGGGATAATTTTTGCTTCGGCATTGCTTTCTGCAATTTGCTGGCGAAGGGTTACCAAAGTTGTGTTCCAGTTCTTTCCCTTCATAGCTTCATAACCTTCCATGGCTTCTGCCAAAAACGGGTCATCCAGTGCCGCTTTTTCCATTTCGTGCATTTGGGCATTGGATAACTTGCCGCTGAGATATTTTTCAATATCAGCGGCCGTGTAAATGGTATTTGACCTATTGCTGCTCATTTTATTCCTATCAGATCTTTAATTGTTTTTCTTCGATACAGATCTTCAGATTTCGCTTTCCATTTTGAATATAGCTTCTCACTTTATTCCAGTCATACCCGGTTATAGCCGCTATTTCATTATAACATTTATTCTCAAGGTAAAACAACCTCACTGTTTCTCTCTGCTCTTCGGGCAATGTTTCCATACATTGCTCTAATTTCTTAAAATTTTCCTCTTTTTCCAGGGCCTCGCCATTCAGATGCGTATTTTGCTCAGAATACATAAAACCCGGCTTAAATTCCGTGGTTTTCATATTCCTGGGGCTTCTAAGCTGCATAAGGCAGTAATTTCGTGCCAAAACATGCAGCCAGCCCTTGAAATTGTCTACCTCGTGTTGCCTTAGCTTTTTATTCAGTTCATGAAAGATGTCCATTACGCCATCCCGGGCCCTTTCTGTGTCCTTAAAATATTTCAGGCACACACCAAATACCAGGTCCATATACCGTTGATATAGTACACTCAGGTGGTTAATATCACCTGTTTCCTTGAAGGTAATGAGCAGCTCCTTATCAGTATTTTCTTCGGGTGATATGTTTTTTAAAAAAGCCAAATTGTTTCTTTACTATTTCCTGTTGTTTTAAAAGCATCCTATAAAATTATTCTCCGGGTTCCCCTTTAGGGGGCGGAGGGGGTTTTATTCAAAATACACCTTAACGGTCTGGTAAAAAAGACGGCTGTTCATATACTGGCTCTGCTGCAATTGCTTTTCGGCGAAATTCTGCAGGCCCAACAAACCGGCGGCATTGCCTTTATTAATGGCAATTTCCAGGTAACCGGCTGAATTGAACAATGCCAGTTTTTCCCCTTCATTAACGTCTGCATAGGTCTCGCTTATTTTATCGATCACTTCGTCTCTTTTAAAAACGATCTTGAAGCTGCGCCCTTTTCTTTGCTCCTCGAATTCTTCTTTATTGATGTTCACGATCACATTCTCAAAATTATCTATAAAAATGATCTGGCCCTCTATCCAGTTATTGCCGAGCATGGGCCTCAACGGATTTTTTACCCTTATGGAAACGCCTGCATCCCCCAGTTCTTCTATCTTTTTTCCTTCGCCCAGCTCTGCAAATGCTTTTGCAAAAACCGTGGTGCAATAAATGGTATTCTTCTGCTGGGTTTTATCCAACCCAAGTGCCACAACTTTTTGCGGAACTTCCTCCAGTATCATTGTTAAGAGACCATTATCCGCACAGCCAATGAACTGCCCATTGTGTTCAGCCAGCAGCATATGCTCGGGCTTTTCATCAAATAAATTTACCAATATCATGTGAAATGTGCCGGCAGGGAAATTTTTAATGGCATTACGGCATACATAGGCAGCCTGCGGGTAGTTGAAAGGAGATAACTGGTGTGAGATATCAACAAGCGTAAAATTTTCATGGCTTTGTAACAACTGACCTTTAACTGCGCCAATGAGGAAATCCTGCTGGCCGATGTCTGATGTAAGCGTTAGTAAAGGCATTTATTTTTTTAATCGTTAATCCGTTAATTGGTTAAATAGTTAATCCGTATGGTCTCTGAAATTTATTACTGACCTTAATGGCGAAAAGATCCTGAATAATAATACTACCCACCAATTAACGGATTAACGTGTCACCGTACAAGTTCCCCGTTCTTAAAAAAGAATTTGCGCACAAATTTATCTGCGAATGAAGGGAAGAATTTATTCAGGAATACTGTCCTCTTGCCGGTAAATGTAAGCACAAGTGTTCTTTTTCTTTTTTCAATAGCTTTTAATATGTGGCCTGCACATTTTTCCGAACTCATCATTTTTCCTTCTTCCATTGGACTCTCACCCTGTGACTGCCCTTTTTTGTTCAATGCTGCATAGCGTATGTTGGATGTGGTGAACCCGGGACAAACCCACATCACATTAACCGAGCTTTCTGCTAATTCTGTGCGTATGGCTTCTAAAAATCCATGCATAGCAAATTTGCTGGCAGAATAGCCGCTTCTGCCGGGCAGGCCCCTGTAACCGGCAATGGAAGAAACCCCTACGATGGTTCCTTTGCGCTCAATGATGGAATCCAGCGCCAGCTTGGTGCAATATACTGTACCGTAAAAATTGGTGCTCATCACCCTTTGAATAACATCTATGTCCACATCTTCCAGCGTTGCCCTCATGGAAATGCCGGCATTATTGATAAGAATATCTATCCCGCCAAAGACCTGGATGGTTGAATCAATAAAATTCTTGCAATCGTTCAAATTACTTACATCCGCAACAATGGTATGGAGGTGTTTTCCCGAGTGAAGTAATTGCAGGTCATATAATTTTTCCTGGTTGCGGGCGCAGGTTGCTACTTTAGCGCCCAGCGGAATTAATGCATCCACCAGGGCTTTGCCAATGCCGTCGCTGCCGCCTGTGATCGCTACTACCTTGTTTTTGAAGAAATCTGTCATAAAAAAGTTATTGCAAAAATAGAGGGATTATTCGGCCGAACACACATTTAATAAATAAAAAACCCCCGGAAAAACGGGGGTTTGTGATCTGGCTGGGACTCGAACCCAGGGCCCATACATTAAAAGTGTATTGCTCTACCAACTGAGCTACCAAATCAGCCTTTTTATTTTTGGAGTGCAAAGATAAGGGTATTGATCTAAAAAATTCAACCCAAAAATGATTTTTTATGAAGATATTAAAAGCATTTTTAAAGAACCATTAAACTGCATCCCCGGGTATCGCTGTTGTCCATTCTTCCCAATACCTCAAAATTTTCATTGGCGTGTAAACGTCCTATATCATCAGTTGCGATGAAGCTGCAGCTATAAATATTCGCCAGGTCAATAATATTGAGTACACCTGTTATTGGCCTTTCTGTAACATTGCCGGCAGTGCTTATATGTAAAGGATCATCTTCATCTCTTATTAAAACCTTCATCCATCCCGGGCAATGGAAGATCCCGTCTCCCTTGGAATATGCCTGCGATAATAATTCGGTCATTCCATATTCTGAATGTACCAGGTCAACCCCTAATTGTGTTTGCAACTGCCGGTGCACCTGCTGCCTCGTCATTTCTTCACGCCTGCCTTTCATTCCCCCTGTTTCCATAACTATTGTATGCCTTAACTGCATGGGATATTTTTCAGCAAAATCCAACAGCGCATAAGTAACGCCGATAAGAAGTGTAGGTAATTTTAATAGCTCGTTATGAATTAATGTGCGGTGCAACTTATCATGATCGTATAAATAAAAGCCGCTAAGATCATTGGCGCTTGCTTTGATCAGTTCATCAGTCATCATCACCAATGAAGAATTTTGTCTTTCGAGGTAGGATGGCAACAGGCCAAGTATGCATTTATATTTTGGCAGACCGTAAAATTTTTCAAAGCAGGCCATAAAGCTCCTGCGATAGATCGCGGGGTCTTTAATAAAATGTTTGCTGCTCTTTACCTGGCCCTCTTCCCGGGTGGTTTGGGAGGTTCCGCTGCTTTCAAAGATAGTTTCCGCTTCAAATGCGGTTGTGGTAACCTGGTGTGTTTTAAAAAAAGAAATGGGTAAGAAGGGGATCTTTTCCGGGCTGTCAACCGTATGTACATTTATATTTAAGGAATCGCAGTATTGACGGTAAACCGTATTATTCCCGTGCTGGTATTGAAACAGGTCAATGGCCAATGCGTTAAAATTGTCCGCAGAAGCAGCAAATACCCTTTTCTCAAGGTCAATATTTTTAACGGGATCTTTCAATATCTATCATTAAATTTGACAAACAAAACACAAAGATGCGATACACTTTAATATTAGCCATAGTTATTTTAGTTTTTACCGCCTGTAAAAAGGACAAATTTACAACTGAGCCACAGATAAAATATAAATCCATCAACCCCAATGCGGTCGATCTTTTACCAACAAGTGTTGTGCCGGTTCTTACCATTAGTATCACTGACGCAGAAGGTGACATCGGTATAACTACAAAAGATACGGCATGGATCTATATGAAGAACATACTTACGGGTACATTTGATTCCCTTCCCTTTCCTAAAGAACTGCCATCAAAGAAAAATTTCCAGGCAGATGTTGATATCACCATTTCGAAAGTGCTTAAATGTAAATCGCAGCCGGGCAACCCCCTGCATACCGATATTTTGTTTTTTGAAGTTTACGTAAAGGATTTTGCTAAAAATAAGAGTAACGTTATCACCACTACCGATCCTGTTTACTTTACCTGCTTTTAATGAAGTGGCTTCATTTCATCTTATCGCATTCCATCTTTATTGCAATTTGCGCTGTGGCCCTGGCCTTTCAAACAGCACAGCTATTACATATTGAGACGCATATCACCGTTTATGGCTTTATTTTTTTTGCAACACTTTGCAGCTATAATTTTTACTGGCTGCTGAGTAAATTCTCCTTTGCCGGGAAAGGCTTCTTTACAGGTCTTTTAAAAAAAGAATTAGCCTCTGTATGTTTGTTGATCTTTTCTGCCACAGGCTTATTGTTTTGTTTTTTGCGGTCGCCGTTGCAAATGAACTATGTTGCTACAGCCCTTTTATTAACTATTGTATATTCCATCCCGCTATTGCCTTTTAAGTTTTTAAGGTTTACCAGGAAAGCGGGGGTTTTAAAAACAACACTTTTGGCGTTTACCTGGGTATATGTTACCGCATTCCTGCCCCTGCAAAAAGCTTATGCATTGCTGGACAGCGCCGATATTTTCATCCTCACCCGCCGTTTTCTTTTTATGCTTATGCTTTGTATCATTTTCGACAGCCGTGATATTGCTGTTGATAAGATAAGGGGCCTTCGCAGCCTGGCAACCGACCTGAACGCTGCAACCTTGCAGATACTTATTTATTCCATTTTTGTGGGAATGTTTGCCACCAACTTCCTTTGCACTTTCTATGGCATGACCGGTTACCAATCCATTGCACTTCAAACCTCCACTATTGCTTTATTGGTTGTTTATTTTTACTCCACGAAAAAACAGGATTACCTTTTTTATTATTTCGTAGTTGACGGGCTGATGTTATTTTCGGCTTTAACAACGTACATAGCCAGTATTTAATTAATTTTGCCCATCAATTAAAAAATATGGCAAAAGCGAAGAGCATCCTTAATGAGCAATCTTATACATTTTTAAAGAACTATATCAATAATCCTTCTCCCACTGGTTTTGAAAGCAGCGGCCAGAAGTTGTGGCTGGAATATTTGCGTCCTTATATAGATGAACATTTTACCGATCCATATGGCACGGCAGTGGGTGTTATCAACCCTTCAGCCCCGTTCAAGGTGGTGATAGAAGCTCATGCCGATGAAATAAGCTGGTTTGTGAATTATATTTCCAATGAAGGATTGATATACCTGAAACGCAACGGGGGCGTAGATCACCAGATAGCCCCGGCAAAGCGGGTGCTTATTCATGGAAAAAAAGGCCCGGTAAAAGCGGTATTCGGATGGCCGGCCATACATACGCGGATGGCAAATACAGATTCAAAAGAAACACAACCTAAAGTTGATAATTTATTTCTTGATTGCGGCGCCCGTAATAAAAAAGAGATCGAAGCATTGGGCATTCATATCGGCGCTGTTGCAACTTATGAAGAAGGTTATGAAGAACTGGCTTATGATTATTTGATTGGCAGGGCATTCGACAACCGCATTGGTGGTTTTATGATCGCCGAAGTAGCCAGGCTGCTGAAAGCAAACAAAAAGAAATTACCCTTTGCTTTATATATTGTAAATGCAGTGCAGGAAGAGATCGGGTTGCGTGGCGCAGAAATGATAGCACGCCGTATAAAGCCGGACATCGCCATCATCACCGACGTAACACATGATACTACCACGCCGATGATCAACAAAATGATCGAGGGTGATTGTGCATGCGGTAAAGGGCCATCACTTGCTTTCGGCCCGGCCGTGCATAATAAATTACTGGATATTGTGCAGGCCACTGCAGCAAAAAACAAGATACCCGTGCAGTTAAGAACAGTGAGCCGCAGCACAGGTACGGATACCGATTCATTTGCTTATGCCAATGACGGATGTCCTTCGGTCCTCATCTCTATTCCATTGCGCTACATGCATACAACGGTTGAGATGATCCATAAAAGCGATATTGAAAATACAATAAAGCTGATGTATGAGACATTGCTGACACTGACACCCAAGACTAAACTCAGCTATTTTTAGTTGGTTCATAGTTCATGGCTGATGGTTCATAGCCGTGTCTGATAACGAAAGGGTCAAACTATGAACCATGAACTATTAACCATTAACATTCTTTCCATGGACGATAAGTTTTTAAAATATTCCAAGCTCTACATCCTCATCTTTTTGATGTTCCTTGCCATTCCCGTGATACTGGCTTTATTGGTGCTGACCTTTTATGGCTTTTCAAAACTTGTTTCTTCAAATCCTGTTGATATTACTTTTGAGCTTTTAATGATCTCTTTAATGCCGGCTGTCTTTGCATCGGCCTACGTGATCTTTTTTAAGCGGACGAAGCAACATCCTTCAACTGCTGTGGGTATAATTTCCAAAATACTTTTTGTTATCGGCATTGTTTGCAGCGTTACTGTTCTTGTAACGGATATCATCTCATTTTTTAATAAGCACAACCTGGATATTTCGGGTTATCGTTGCTTCAGCCTTGCTTTTTTAGCAGGGAATATGGGAGGACTTTTTTTTATTGCCATCATACAGGCATTTACCACAAAGAAAGAGGTGGACTGGATGGAAAGGAACCGGTAAAACGGGACTGTCTATAAATAGAATCCCGCCGAGGAATCGGCGGGATTTTCATTAACCCTTAAAACAACTAACGTGAAATCTGTTTGATTACTCAAGTATGACGCAGGGTTGTTTCCAAAGGTTGTATAGTATTAATAAAATTTATGATAATGCAAGGTCAAGGACCTGCTGCATGGTCTTCACGTAATGGAATTTGATGCCTTTTATGTACTGGTTATTGATCTCCAGCACGTCTTTCTCATTTTGCCAGCACATGATGATCTCCTTCAAACCCGCCCTGCGTGCGGCTAATACCTTTTCTTTAATACCACCCACGGGCAGTACCTGGCCCCGAAGCGTGATCTCACCCGTCATTGCCAGGTAAGGTTTTATCTTCCGGCCGGTGAAGGCGCTTGCCAGGGCAGAGAGCATGGTAATACCTGCACTCGGTCCGTCCTTAGGTACAGCACCTTCTGGAACGTGTATATGAATGTCCTTTTTCTTAAAAAGTGCCGTAGCAATACCCGTTTTTTTACAATTTGCTTCCAGGTAGGTAAGGGCCGTGCTGGCGCTCTCTTTCATTACATTGCCCAGGTTACCGGTTAGTTTTAATTCACCCTTTCCCTCGCTTAGCTGTGTTTCAATAAAAAGAATATCACCCCCAACATAGGTCCATGCCAGCCCCACAGCTACACCCGGCATATTGGCTATTTTATACAGGTCGTTACTATATCTTGGCTTGCCCAATATTTTTTCTACGTCGTTGCTGGTAATAGTGGCTTTTAATTTGTCCTTTATTACCAGTTCCTTTGCCTGGTAACGCATGATGCTTGCCAGTTGCCTGTCCAGTTCTCTTACGCCGCTTTCCCTTGTATAATCCTGTATCACTTTCTCCAGCACATTCTCACTAAGTTTAAAGGGGATATCTTTTAAGCCATGCATTTCTTTTTGCTTGGGCACCAGGTGCCGTTTTGCGATCTCGATCTTTTCTTCCACGGCATAACCGCTAAGGTCAATGATCTCCAGCCTGTCTTTTAATGCAGGAGGAATATTGCTGATATTATTTGCCGTAGCAATGAACAATACCCTGCTCAGGTCGTATTCCAGCTCCAGGTAATTATCGTAAAAAGTATTGTTTTGCTCGGGGTCCAGCACTTCCAGTAAAGCAGAAGACGGATCTCCGCGGTGATCGCTCCCTACCTTGTCTATTTCATCCAGTATCATCACCGGGTTGCTTGATTTTATCTTGCGGATGGATTGTAAGATCCTTCCGGGCATTGCACCAATATAGGTTTTGCGATGGCCACGTATCTCGCTTTCATCATGCAGGCCGCCCAGGCTCACCCTTACATATTTCCTGTTGATGGCAGCGGCAATGCTTTTACCTAAACTTGTTTTACCAATGCCGGGAGGGCCGAGGAAACAAAGTATCGGGGATTTCATATCACCTTTTAGTTTTAAAACAGCGAGGTATTCTAAAATGCGCTCTTTTATTTTTTGCATGCCATAATGATCCTGGTCCAAAACTTTTTTTGCTTTCTTCAGGTCGTACAGGTCTTCGGTATAATCAGCCCATGGCAGATCCAGCATTAAGTCCAGGTGATTATACACTACAGAATAATCAGGTGTTGATGGATGCATACGCTCCAGTTTCTCAACACCCTTCACAAACATTTCTTTTGCAGCAATGGGCCATTTTTTATTTTCTGCTTTCTTCAGCATCTCTTTTACTTCAGCCACGTTATCACCACCCAGCTCATCCTTGATGGCTTTCATCTGCTGCTGTAAAAAATATTCACGCTGCTGTTTATCCAGCTCCGCCCTTGTTTTATTGGTTACTTTATTTTTGAGTTCGGTGTATTGCAGTTCCGTCTGCATTAAGTTCATCAGCAGTTCTGCCCTTGCTTTAATATTACTAATCTCCAGCAGCCGCTGCTTATCCTTTATATCGCTGTTTAAATTGCTGCTTACAAAATGTATCAGGAAAGAAGGGTTCTCAATATTCTTTAAGATGATGGCTGCTTCACTGGGCAGGTTGGGAGAAAGGTTCACGATCTGCCCCGCAAGATCCTTTATACTTCCTACCATGGCATTAAAATCCGCGTCGTCTTTTAAAACCTCGTCAGTTAAAACTTTTATTTTGGCTTTAAAGTAAGGATCATCTGTTGTTACTTCTTCGATCTTACATCTTTTACGCCCTTGTATAATGATCGTTGTGCCGCCATCGGGCATTTTAATGAGCTTGGCAATTTTTGCAACAGTTCCGATATCTTCCAGGTCGCTGACAGTTGGTTCTTCCACGCTACTGTCTTTTTGCGCTACCACGCCTATCAATTTGTCAGACTTATAAGCGTCATTTACTGCTTTAATACTCTTATCCCTGCCAACAGTGATGGGAATTACCACGCCGGGAAAAAGTACAGTATTTCTTAAAGCCAGTATCGGTATTTCGTCGGGGATCGGCTGGTCATCGGCACTTCCATCGTCTTCTTCATTTAAGGGAATGATCGGCATAAACTCCATTTCGTCTTCAGGGCCCTGCAAATAAAACTTGTTATCCATAATTTTCTCAATATATAGTCAAAATGTCAAAAGACACAGTTAATTCAGTGTTTTTTGTGTGAGGCTCTATAAGGTCAATATTAGTGCCAAGAAAAGCTGTTAGCACTTAGCTTTTAGCTATTAGCCCGGGCTTTGCAAACGGAAGAGCTAACAGCTAAAATGGCTGCACTTTCATTACTTTTGCAACGCATGTTTATAAATTGTAACAATAACGAACTGGTTATCTTAAGAAAAATTGCTCTTTCTGCAGAGGAATTAGGCATGCCCTGCTATTTAATTGGCGGATTTGTACGTGATAAGATACTGGGAAGGGAAACAAAGGACATGGACATTGTTTGCGTTGGTGACGGGATCGTATTGGCGGCTAAGGTTGCAGAAAAATTCAAACCCAAACCGGAAGTCAACTTCTTTAAAAATTTTGGTACCGCACAAATAAAGACAGGCGATCTCGAAATTGAATTTGTGGGTGCCCGCAGGGAAAGTTACCGTCATGACAGCCGCAAACCGGAAGTTGAAACAGGTACACTAGAGGATGATCAAAACCGACGTGACTTTACCATCAATGCCATGGCCATAAGCCTGAACAAAGATGATTTTGGAGAACTTGTTGATCCCTTCAATGGCATTAAAGACCTTGAACTAAAAATAATTCAAACGCCCCTGGCTCCCGATCAAACCTTTAGCGACGATCCTTTGCGGATGATGAGGGCCATCCGTTTTGCAGCACAACTGGGTTTTGAGATTGAGAAGAAAACTTTTGCTTCCATTACGAAAAATGCAGATCGCATAAAAATAGTGAGTGGCGAGCGCATTGCCGATGAGCTCAACAAGATATTGATGTGCAAAAAACCTTCTGTTGGTTTTGATCTTTTATACAAAAGCGGGCTTTTAAAAATAATATTTCCGCAAATGGTTGAGCTTGCCGGTGCAGAATATATTGATGGTATGGGACATAAGGATAATTTTTACCATACCCTGCAGGTGGTGGATAATATTGCGAAGAATACGGATGATACCTGGCTGCGCTGGGCGGCGGTATTACATGATATTGCCAAGCCTGTAACAAAGAAGTTTGAAGAAGGCCATGGCTGGACCTTTCACGGGCATGAAGTGGTTGGCGGAAGAATGGTGCCCAAAATTTTCACGCAACTGAAGCTGCCACAGAATGAAAAAATGAAATTTGTGCGTAAGATGGTAGAACTGCATTTGCGGCCCATAAGCCTTACCAAAGAAAATATAACCGACAGCGCCATCCGCAGGTTATTGTTTGATGCCGGTGAAGACTTTGATGCACTGATGACCTTGTGCGAAGCAGATATCACGTCTAAGAACAAGACCAAAGTAAAACGCTTTTTAGAAAATTTCGAAATGGTACGCAAGCGTTGTGCAGAAGTGGAAGAGAAAGACCACCTGCGCAGCTGGCAGCCGCCCATAACCGGTGAAGCAATTATGGAAACATTTAATTTGCAGCCAGGCCGTGCCGTCGGCGATATCAAAAATGCCATACGGGAAGCCATATTGGATGGTGTAATACCAAATGAGTATGAAGCGGCGCATGCTTTTATGCTCTTGAAGGCCAAAGAGCTGGGAATTAGTAGTTGATGCAGGGAATTAGGAATTTGTAATTTGGAATTAGGCCTTCAAATTACAGACTTCATGTATAACTCAGTAGTGTAACTGGTTTAACACCTAATTCCCAATTCCCAATTCCTAATTCCTTTATATTTCCTTATTTTTACAGCATGGCAATTCTACGATTCAGGATATATTGGGAAGACGATGACAGTGTTTACAGGGACGTTGCGGTTCGGCACACGCAAAGTTTTTTCGACCTGCACACCTGCATATTAAAAAGCTTCGAATTCGATTCCAAGCACAAGGCAACTTTTTACCGCAGTAATGATAACTGGTTACGGGGCAGGGAAATATCTCTTGAAAAATATGACAAGGCCTACAAGGCAGAACCTTTGATCATGTCTGAGACCCTGATCGGTTCCGAGATCAGTAATCCCAACCAGAAATTCATTTACGAATACGATTTCAATAAGTACTGGCATTTTATGGTAGAGCTCATCACCGTGGATAAGGAAGAGAATAAGAAGCTTACTTATCCAACCTGTGTGCGTACAGAAGGCATTGCGCCTTCGCAATATGGCACCAAGGGTTTGGTAGACAGCCGCCTTGCCGAGATGGAAGAAAAATATGACCTGAAGCCGGATGCCATGGCAGATGGATTCAGCGAAGAAGGAGATGAGGTAGAAGCCGATGGCGAAGAGGAAACAACACCGAATGATGAAGCGAATGACGGATTTTGAACGTGAGACGTGAGTGGTGAACGTGAGTGCATAGCTTTTCATTGAAGTCTTTTTCTCACGATTGACGATTCACGAATAGAATTAGTTTTGAATTTTGACTTTTTAATTTCAACCGGCTCTTTACAAGCTGTGTGCTAATGAATAAAACCTGTATCGTCATCGTAGGCCCAACGGCCGTTGGTAAAACTTCCCTGGCTATTGAAGTAGCCCAACAATTTCACACAAAGATCATATCAGCCGACAGCCGTCAATGCTATAAAGAATTGAATATAGGCGTTGCCAAACCTTCTGCAGAGCAATTAAGGCAGGTAGAACATTATTTCATCAACTCCCACACCATTAATGAAGAAGTGAATGCAGCCATATTTGAGCAGTTTGCCTTAAAAAAAGCGGCCGCCATTTTTAAAAACAATGATGTTGCAGTGATGGTTGGTGGTACGGGCCTGTATGTAAAAACATTTTGCAATGGTATTGACGAAGTGCCTGTCATTGATCCAGCAATAAGAGAAAAGATCATTGCCGATTTTGAATGGGAGGGACTGGAGTGGCTGCAAAACGAAGTTGAAAAGAATGATCCGCTTTATTTTGAAAAAGGCGAAACAAAAAATCCGCAAAGGCTGATGAGGGCTTTGGAAGTAAAACTTTCAACCGGCAGGTCCATCATTGAATTTCAAACACAGCAAAAAAAGCAGCGGGATTTTAATATCATAAAAATAGGACTGGAATTACCCAAAGAGCAACTGCATAAGAATATCAACAGCAGGGTAGATACCATGATCAAGGCAGGCCTGCTGGCAGAAGTAAAAAAACTTTTGCCCTTTAAAAAACTGAATGCATTACAAACTGTAGGCTATCGTGAATTGTTCGGCCATATCGCCGGGGACCTTTTACTGGAAGATGCGGTTGAAATAATAAAAATAAATACCCGTCAATACGCCAAGCGGCAGATGACCTGGTTTAAAAAAGACGGGGAAGTGAAATGGTGTGCACCGGATCTTGAGAAAGTGATGGGATTATTAAACATTCCCCGGTAGTTATTTATCATATTTCTTATGATGAAAAACCATGCTTGAATTGATCACCAGCGAAACCTGGTGCTTACCGATCTTAGGGAACGGCTCTTTTTTTGTAGAAATATTATAGCCATAGAACAGGTTTACAATTCCCAGCCCAAAACCGAGTTTGGGGGTAATAACGAGGTCCTCACTTTCGTCATTAAAAAGGTACTTGATCTCAAATCCGCCTGCGCCACCGTTAAACACTGACTCAACACCGGCTTTAACGCCATATATAGGGTTTCCCCCGGAAGATGCCGGTATCCATTCAAATGCTATATAAAAACAGTTTACCGCAAAGCCACGTCTTGCATCATACGCATATATCTGCCATGAGAGGCCAAGCTCTGTATAAAATGACCTTTGTATTCCGGCAGCGGCCCGGATGCCGATATGGTATTTCTTCCAGCTTACTGGGGTGCTGCCTGCGGTACTATCCGGGGCCTGTCCTTTTGCAAAAACAAGGACAAATAAAAATGTGAGCAGAAAAAGGAATTGTTTCATTTCCGGGTATTGAAGTGTTAATTCACCGGGCTCAAATGTAAAAGATATTTTCTTCCGCCGGCCCTGGTACGTGGCTCAGGAACCATTTTTCACATATTTTTATTTGGGTGTCAGCAACGCCACATAATTCGTCTTATTGCCCATGATTCCTGTATTTTCTTTCCTTTTTTAGCTGCCTTTCTACAATAATATTTAGCTTCTTTCTACGTTATCTAAAGCCAGGTTTTTATTATTTCGTACCCTAATTGAACCAACACATGAAAAGATCAGCATTGATCCGCCTTATTCCTGCTTTATTTGTATTATCTGTTGCTGTAAATAGTGTATTTGCCGGCAAGTATGATGATACCGATCCCAAAAAATTTATAGCTGTGACCGCCGATGACCGGGCCATATTGTACTGGACCATGCAGGAAAAGGTTACAGCTCATTTTGTGGTTGAGCATTCACTTGATGGAGCTTTGTTTACAGCCCTTGACACTATTTCCGCCGAAGAGAACAGTCATTCTTTATTAAATTATAGCTATACGCATGCAGGGGCTGCCAGCAACATGGTCAATTATTACCGGCTGAAGCAGTTGAACAATAATGGCACTGTTTCTTATTCCCATATCCGGGTGGTAAGGTTTGCTGAAAAAAATATTGTAAAAGTAGAGGCAACGCCAAACCCGGTAATGGATGCATTGCAGCTTACTGTAGTTAAAGATGTAAGGCTTGTGATAAAAGATGCAAATAATAAGACTGTCTATAAAAAAAGTTTGAGTTATGGCCAATACAAACTAAATACTACCAAATGGGCTGCAGGAAAATACGATCTGTCAGTCTATGAGAATGGTAAGCTGGTAGAAAAAAAGTCCTTGTTTAAATTCGCAACCCCTGAATTAAACGACTTAAACCGTTAAACGTTCCTCTGTTTATTCCTCAGCAACCACATGATCGTAAAAGATGGGATAAAGTCAGTGCCCGGCATCAACTCCTCGATAAAGCTAAACACACCACCCATTGCTCCTTTCCATCCGCCAAAGATCAGGAAGAAGATAAGGCCGGAAAGCGGGGCCCAGATAATGTCTGCAAACTCTCCCAAAAATGGAACAGAATAACTGGCATAACCAATAAGGTCAAAAACTATACAAAGCAATAAAGAAGGCTGGCGTGCTGCAGCAAGCTTCGGCTGAGATGTAAGGTTTAAAATTTTCATGCTGATTAGGTATCAATTTTAGTTCCTGATTTGGGAAATGAGGTTATTTTGATGGTCTACAAAAAACTTTAACTAAAATTAAGAATATTTAGAGAGCACAAGGTGTGTCTAATAATAAGTATAATATGCTCTCTCCCATGAAACTTGGTTACTATTGGAGAAATGGAAAAATTCAAATGCTAAGCCATTAGAATAATAACTGCGCTTCCCTTTGTTAACCATCTTTTTATTTTCTTTTTTATTTTTATAGATCACCGTTGTTATGGTTTCGTAGTTAATTCCGTCGGGCTCATATTTATATTTTGTAAAAATTTCTGACTCAGGATCAATTATGCTCCTGTAAATGATCTTTCCCGATAAGTCATAATCAGTAGTATGGATACTGGTACCATATAGTTTGGTGGATGCAATAAATTTTGTGACCAGGCCGCTTCCATTATAAAAAGTATTTGTTTTTGTAGAATCGCCCTTATCATCATAAATGACAGAACTTATAACCCTGCCATTTTCATCATAGTCGCTAATGCCGTTGATCGTGGAAGAATCATCATTGTGTATTTGGTATCTAATGAGTTTGCCGTTGGCATCGGTTGTGTAAATTCCTAAGGTTTTTATTTTGCTGTCGGATGAGCCAATGTGCTTAACAAGGTAGTGATTGTTGTCATAGATAAAAGTATCAACCCAGCTGTAACCACCATTTGCTGAAACTGTTTTTGAACTTAGTATATTTCCTAACGTATCGTAAGTATGAATATTTGTCGGAACACTATCTAGTTTGCTTTTAAAGGAATAAACATATTTTATAAGAACCCTGTTTTGCTTGATCAGTTCTTTTGTATTTGGGAGCCCGTCAGGAAGTTGGGCAGGAGCATTTTTGAAAGAAAAAAATAGAGGTATGATCAATACAAAAAATTTCATAAAGGAATTTTAAAGTACTAAAGGTAAATATATGCTATTATGCCTTATCCTTATAGTCCTATGGCATACATGATGCAGGATAAGTCCCTGGTTTGTAACCAGGTTTAAAAAAACTCGAAATATGAGAGGGCGGATAGCTATCTTAAAAATTGTAAACACGAGATTTGTAAACTTTTTTTGTTTACAATAAGACTGTTTACAAAACTTGTCCCATGACAAATGTTCGCCAATGTTGATAGAATGCAATCCCCACTACAAACATACTATCATCACTCACCCAAAAACAAATAGGATGACCTCTTTGGCCCTCAAATGACCCATAAGGACCCATCGGGCTTTTTAAAACCAGGGTTTAAGACGGACTTGTATATGTTTTGTTCTTGTTGAAAAGCTATTTAATAGCTGTTGAGTAGCAGCGGTTGGCTACTAAACAAGAACAAAGCAAGAATAAAACAAGAACTCAACCTATGGAAATCATGATCTTTGTAAGGATACAAAGAGGTCCTTTGAGGTCGTTAGGGGTCTAAAGAGGTCTTGTGATTTGGATAACCCTTGTCCGGGGCTCTATATTGCATTCGCAAGTGTTCGCAAAGTAGATATAAAAAAATGCCCCGAAAAAAACTTCCGGGGCACGATAAGCAATTAGTCCTGGCTAAAATTTAAATCCAACGGTTGCTACCGCGTTTCCTCTCTGTTGTTTAAGGGTAGCATAAGTATTTGCCCGGTCTTCCAACCGGTAAGGGAAGTCAACGTCTTTGTTCATGGCGTGTACATAAGTAATGTCTATGAACATGCCTTTATTGCGGTAACCCAGCCCGCCACTCAATAGCATGCGGCGTGCTTTCAGGGCTGCATCTTTATATGGATTGCCATAATAAGCAAATCCCAGCCTCGCCATAAAAACATTGAACTTTAATTCTCCGCCAACACGAAAATTAAAATTACCCTTGTAATTGGCTTTGATAACACGGGTCAGCGCCTTATAATATTCTTTTTCGTCTTCGGTTGGCTCTTCATTCTGGCTGCCGAATTTTGATCCCCTGTGATGTACATATTCTATATCAGCAGTTATAAATGCCCTTTGCTTCTTTACGTTCTCAATCTCCCTGAATACATACGACGCACTTAAGATGGCTTTAAAGGGAGTGTTCTGCGAATACCGGCTTTCACCCGGCTGGTTGTTTGTAAATTCTCTGGAAGATATCACTATAGTTGTATCCATACTGTACGGACTGTTCCAATAAGGCCTTTCCAGTTGCGTGGTTAATGAAGTTGTTCTTGTGTCTTTTAAACTCATAAAGCTTGGCGTATGTATCGCCAAACCAATGCGTATATAATCCTTCGGCCTGTAAATGATCCCGATCTTGGCATTGGCGCCAACACCTTTGGTAGTAAAATTATCCGTGTATTCAAATTGCTTAAAATTGTTTGCCGCATTTGCAGAAGTGTCCGACTCCCTGAAAACGGTATGACTGCTGTAATTAATAATTGGTACGGCAAGCGTTGCACCGATATACCATTTGTCATTTTTATTATGTGCATAGCCGATTGCAATCTCTGTAATACCACCCTTTGTTGTTTTGATCATTTCCTGTTGCAACGCCTGGCCGGCATCAAGTATATATTCAGGAACGCCTTTTACCTGGATCTTGCCATTTACAGTAACTGTATCAATAAGATAAGTATATAGCGCAGGTGCAGAGCCATAGGGAAGGGGTGAGTTATTAACTAATACATCATCAATGCTAATACCACTCTTCGCAAATTCTTCTGCAAACTGTTCGCTGAAAGAACTGTAATTATTCAATCCTTTGTATTGAATATGGTTATTGAAATTCGCGGTTTGTGTTACGGCAAAGCTTAGTGCATTGCTGGTATTTTTCTTATAACGGCTTCCATATCCCAAAACCAAACCTGTGGTACCAAAAGCAAAATTGTCCTTTTTATTTTGTGAAGCTGCTTCACGGTAGCTGATCTTATTATTGTTTAAAAGAAAACCCGGCGTCAAGACAAATTCACCGGTCTTATAAAAGCCAAGACCGGCAGGATTTACAAAAGTTGCATTGAGGTCGCCGCCAAGTGAACCCATGGCGCCGCCAATGGCAAGGTTACGGGCGGTTCCGTTCTGCGGGTAAAATGAAAAGCGTATCGCATCTTCGGGAACCTGTGCGTAGGTTATTGAACTTATGAATAAACTTATGAGGAGTAAATGTTTTTTCATGACATAGTTTTTACTGTCCGGTAATTTATGGATCGGTCAATTTATTCTGTTTGAGGTCATACCTGGCGGGATGGATTACCCACCTCTTTTTGGCCTGGAAACAGAACCCGAACTACTGCCTGATGAAGAACTTCCGCTGCTGCTGTTGTTACTCGAAGGCGGCGTATAGGTTCTCGAATTATTGGATGAAGATGAATTATTAGAAGGTGTGATCACTTCCCTGATCAGGTTACCAACCCTGCTGTTGCTGTTGTTGTAATTGTTGGCCGGTTTGCCCTGGTTGGTATTGAATGTTTTTCCCGTCGCCACATTGCTGTTGTAACCATTGTAGGTATTCAGGTTTACCATCCTTGGCGTGGTATTCACCGGTTTTGAATAGCTGGTCTTTCCGGTATAGATGGCCCAGGGATAGTAATAGGGGTTATAATAATAGCCATAAGAATAATTCTTACAGGTATAATTATAAGGGCTGTTATCATAGTTATAGTCATCCCTGAAATCTCTCCAGCGGCGGTCACGTATGCCCATACTGATCTGGTAATCGACATATGGCTCATTCTTCACTTCTTCCCTTTCCCTCTTTTGTTCTTCTTCCGCGATCTTTACGGGGGAGTAGTACACATCGTCCGGAGTTTGTGCGCTTTTATAAGCGGTGCTGCAACTGCTGAAAGCCGCTGCAGATAAAGCAAGTAGTAGAATTTTTGTTTGCATAGCGATTTGTTATAAGCGGTTTAAAATTGAAGTTACTATTTTTGTGCAGTTAAGAAGTAATTTGTGGAACTGCACGGCCCTTTTTCAACAGACACTAAAGTTAAATCGTTCGTTGTTAAAGCAGTGCTAAAAGAAAAACTTACAATTATAACAAAAAGTGAATATTTAAAATGGCTAAAGAACTAACATCAAGGGCAGAAGATTATTCGCAATGGTACAATGATCTTGTAATTAAAGGCGGCCTCGCCGATTATTCAGCCGTACGTGGCTGCATGGTCATCAAACCCTATGGCTTTGCCTTATGGGAGAACATGAGAGACCAACTGGATAAAATGTTCAAGGATACCGGGCACGTGAATGCCTACTTTCCTTTGCTCATACCTAAAAGCTTTTTAAGCAAGGAAGCAGCCCACGTGGAAGGCTTTGCAAAAGAATGCGCCGTGGTTACCCACTATCGCTTAATGAATGACCCCGATGGTAACGGTATCGTGGTTGACCCTGATGCAAAACTGGAGGAGGAATTAATTATACGCCCTACTTCTGAAACAATTATCTGGAGTACGTACAGGGACTGGATACAATCATACCGTGACCTTCCTTTACTGATCAACCAATGGGCAAATGTTGTTCGCTGGGAAATGCGTACCCGTTTGTTTTTACGCACCACTGAATTTTTGTGGCAGGAAGGGCATACGGCACACGCAACAAAAGAAGAAGCCATTGAAGAAGCAGAACGCATGTTGGGTGTGTATGCTGATTTCGTGGAAGGGTATATGGCAGTGCCGGTGATCAAAGGCGTTAAAACAGCCAATGAACGGTTTGCAGGCGCCGTTGAGACTTATTGCATAGAAGCGATGATGCAGGACGGAAAAGCATTGCAGGCAGGCACATCACATTTCCTCGGGCAAAACTTTGCAAAAGCCTTTGATGTAAAGTTCAGTGATAAGAACAATACACTTGATTATGTATGGGCAACATCCTGGGGTGTGACCACGAGGCTGATCGGGGCTTTGATCATGGTGCACAGCGATGACCAGGGACTGATCATTCCGCCGAAGATCGCACCGATGCAGGTGGTGATCGTTCCTATTTATAAAGGAGAAGACAGTAAGGCGCCCATTGATGCAAAGGCAAATGAAATGGTAAGCCAGCTTAAGGCATTGGGCGTAAGGGTGAAATATGACAATAACGATAACAGCCGCCCCGGCTGGAAATTTGCCGAGTATGAATTGAAAGGCGTACCCGTTCGCATTGCCATGGGATTGCGGGATATGGAGAATAAAGTGGTTGAAGTTGCAAGGCGGGATACCAAAGAAAAGAACAGTATGAGCATGGATGGCCTTGCAGAAAATATTGTAAAGCTGCTGGATGAAATTCATCAGAACCTTTATAACAAAGCGCTTGCATTCCGCAATGAGAATATAAAGGAAGCGAACAACTGGGATGAATTTGTAAAATTGCTGGATGATAAAGGCGGCTTCATTTCTGCCCACTGGGATGGAACGGCCGGAACAGAAGAAAAGATAAAAGACAAAACCAAGGCTACCATCCGCTGCATTCCGTTAAATAACAAACAGGAAAGCGGTAAATGTATATTGACCGGAGAGCCGAGTGTGCAAAGGGTTTTGTTTGCGAGGGCGTATTAAGAACCGTTAATACGTTAATATGTTAATTGGTGGGTGTATTATTATTTAAGAATGTTTTGTCTTTAATGACTGCAATAAATTTTATAGGCCTTACGGATTAACGGATTAACCAATTAACGTTTTAACCAATTAACAGAAAGACAATTCATTTTTCAAAAGATGTACTTATTAGGGATCATATCCTGGCTTGAGGGGCACCAGATTCCCTGTCCCCTTAAGCTGCTAACCGGTTTTGATTGCCCGGGCTGCGGCATCCAAAGGAGTTTGGTGTTATTGCTGAAAGGCGACCTGGTTAATAGTTTTATAATGTATCCAGCCTTATTACCAATAATTTTACTCCTGGGGCTTTTGATTTTACATTTAGCCGGTAAACTAAAGAAAGGCACTATCATCCTCAAATATTCTTATATTTTTTGTACAGGTATTATCATGCTTGGTTATATTTACAAATTAATAATTACCAAAACTCAACTACTATCATGACTGATCAAAACAGGGATTACCTCAGTAATTCAAACGTAAATGCTGCGCCTTTGCCTAATGCAACGGCTACTTTGGTTCTAGGTATTTTGTCAATTGTAGTTTGCTTTATCTGCGGCATAGTTGCTTTGGCTATCTCAAACAAGGATGTAAGCCTTTATAAAAGCAATCCCGAACTATATTCAGAATCTTCTTACAGCAGCCTTAAAGCCGGGCGTATTTGTGCTATAATCGGTATTGCATTACAGGTCGTATTTTTGATCTTTTACCTTATAGTAATAGTATTCGCAGTATCCAGTGCAGCCAGGTTTTGATATTATCAATTTGTAGTTCCTTTGTGCCGGTTAAAGCCGGCTAAAATAACTTTTATGGAAAGCAATGAAAGTTTACTGAATAACGACCTGCAGATAGACCCAACTGCCCATGGCCATTTAAGCGAAACCGCGAAGTGGGCAAAATTCATTGCCATTGCAGGTTTTATTTTCAGCATTGCGATACTGTTATTTGCCCTGTACTTTGCTACCCTTATTGCTAATATGCGAAATTCATTTGGCAGTTCGGGAGAGGCAAGGATGAGCGCAACCTTTGTAAGTATCTTTTATACCATTATAGCGCTGGTATGGTTCCTTGTTTCTTTATACCATTTCAGGTTTGCCTCAAAATTGCAGGTTGCTTTGCAGGTGAATGACCAGGTGGAGCTCAATAATGCATTTCAGAATTTGAGGATGTACTACCGCATTTCAGGTATTGTTACCATCATCAGTTTATTTCTTACGTTGCTGGGGATAATAGGTTTAGTGATGTCGATGCCGGGTAAAACGTTTTAGTTTTATACCACAAGAGCACAGTTTCCTGACATTCTAAAGTTCATAGTATACGTTTCTTGTTTCCCGTTGATCGTTTCTGGTTCTGGTAATATCTTGGAAAGTAAAAACAACGAAAAACAGAAAAACGGGAAACAAGAAACTGTTCCTATTCTTTTGTCGCCAGGTAATTATAATCTTCCAAAAGTTTTTCCAGGAACTGGTCAACGTGCATATCTGAATTAACATTGAGTACATCTTTTACTTTCATGGCAACCCTTTGGCACATTTCATAATTATTGCTTTTCTTGGCCTGTGTTAAAACACCTTTGATGGTATTGATATCGCGGTCACTCAGCCGCATCACCTGCGGGAACATCACTTTATAATCTGTTTTATTGATCTCCATAAAAACAGTATCGGCAACTGTTAATGCCGATTTGGTGTTCACCACAACCGTGCCTGCCACGATATCGCCCAGCCGCTGGCTTTTACGGGAAACCGAAATAGCGATAACCACTGCAACGCCAAATAAGCCCGTAACAAGCGTATATGCCAGCACATTGTTGTTTGAAAATGCGATATATCCAAAGAAGAAAGGCCATTCAAAGAATTTTGTGATCCAGCGGAGGATGTATTGACCAAAAGTAGGTTCGCCACCTTCCAGGCTGATGACACGTATCGACATCAGCTTTTTCCCTACCGTTTGCCCGTTCATCCATAGCTCAGTAAGCAGGGAATATAAAAGCATCGGTACCGAGATCACAAGAATATCCAGCCCTGCACTTTCCTCCAGGTCCATTACCAGCCCTGAATATAAAAGGTATTTCATGCTGTAGAGGTATATGATCAGCAGGACAAAGTCGATAATATAGGCAAGCAGCCGCTTATGAAATTCCGCGATCTCGAATTCCAGGTCTATATTAAAAGCAGTTGCTATTTGAATAATTGCCATGTTGGTTCTACTAAGTAGCTCATTGAGCGTAGTAGTACACGCAAATTACAAATTGCGGTTAACAGATGGCCCGAAACATGGATTTTTTTATGAGTGAAAAAATAGTGAATTTGTAGGCGAATTGATAACCTGCAATATTTCAGAATGAGGGAAGCGATGTTTATTAAAAAGAATGCGGAGAAATGGAAGGAATACCAGCATTCCCCGACCGATAACCCTGATGAGACCGCCGAACGTTTTGTGGGTTTGATCGATGACCTTTCGTATGCCAAGACCTTCTATCCAAAAAGCAAGGTCACCCGCTGGATCAATGGCATTGCTGCAGGCATCTACCAAAGCATTTACCAGAATAAAAAAGAAAAGTACAGCCGCATATTCCAGTTCTGGAAATTTGAATTGCCCCTGCTTTTTAAACGCTACCACCGCATTTTTTTATTTACCACCATTGCTTTTATTGTCTTTGTTGCAATTGGTGTTTTTTCCTCCATGTATAACGAAGAATTTGTAAGGGGTGTTTTGGGAGATAATTATGTGGATATGACCGAAGAGAATATTGCCAAAGGAGATCCCTTTGGTGTATATAAAAGCGGTAATCCCTTCTCTATGTTCGTTACCATAGGCTACAATAATATCAAGGTTGCATTCTTTTGCTTCATTTTTGGTTTTACGCTTGGCATATTAACACTGTGGGTGATGTGGGGCAATGGCATCATGCTGGGCTGTTTCCAGTATATGTTCTTTGCAAAAGGACTGGGCATAAATTCCATAATGGTGATATGGATACACGGCACACTGGAAATATCAGCCATCGTTATTGCCGCTACGGCGGGCTTCATCCTTGCCAATGGTATTATATTCCCGGGCACTTACAACCGGCTGGTCTCATTTAAAAGAGGCGCCAAGGATGCAGCCAAGGTTTTGATAAGCCTTATACCCATTTTTATAGTTGCCGCTTTTTTTGAAAGCTATATAACGCATTTAATGAGCCAGACATTTGATAAGGACAATAATGCAGGCCTGCCGGTTTGGGCAAGCATCAGCATCCTGGCAGTTTCGCTCTTCTTCATAATCTGGTATTTCGTTATTCACCCTATCCGTTTGCACAAAAAAGGCTATTATATTCAACCTGATGGTATCATCAACCGGTTGAAACAAGGCGATGCTTAAATTAATTTACATATCATTTTTATGGCTGATCGTTCTATGCCCGGCACAGGCACAGGAAAAAAAATATGTGTACCGTGATTCTACACTTTTGCAAACGGAAGAACAGGCTCCTTTAACAACGATAGAAGTTGAACAGGCCCCGGTTGAAGAACAGGCAGCACCGGCTGCAACATATGAAGAAGAGAGCCCGGACACCACACTTTATCCGAACAACCTGAGTGTTCCTGCTGATTCCGTTCAGTATTGGAAAGACCTTAAGGCATTTGCGTATGTAAAGCATATGGACAGTTTGTTAAAGGAAATGCAGGATAAGGAAAGAAAAAAAGCGAAAACTTATGAGGGGCCGGGCTTATTAGACAGGTTTTTAGCCTCCTCCTTCACCCAGGTAATTTTATGGGGATTGGCCATCTTTTTTGTTCTCTTCATCATTTACAGGTTGTTTTTAACAGAAGGTGCTTTTAGAAGAGAGACCAAATCAGCTAAACCCGCAGTTCCCGAAGTGGAAGAAGAAGTGATCAGCAATGAAAGTGATTTTGACGCCCTGATAAACCAGGCCCTGAAAAATAATAATTACAGGCAGGCCGTTCGTTACCAGTACCTGAAGACCCTGCACAAGCTTGCAGGTGCAGCGCTTATTGAACTGGCACCGGATAAAACCAATTACCAGTACGTACGTGAGATCAGGAAATCCGTCCTTCAAAATGAATTTGCATCACTAACCCTCAACTACGAATATGTGTGGTACGGCGAATTTGCTATTGAGCAAAATATCTACCAGAAGATAGAAGGATATTTTTCGGACTTTAATCAAAAATTATAAACTTCTTTGAAGAATAAACTTACATATCTTTTTTTCCTGCTGGCTTTTACAGGCCTGTTCACATCCTGTGGCAACAGCAGTTCGGTAAAGCTGCCGCCATTAAGAGAAAGTTATTCCAAAAAAGATAAGAATCCTTTCGGGACCTTTATTGCTTACCGGCAGATGGAAGCGATGTATCGCAATAACGTAACGAGGGATAAAAAAGAATCATTTACAAAAACATGGGAAAATATCAGCGATACGGCTGCCCTTTATATTTGTATAGCACGTGGCTTATTTGTGAATGATGAGGAAATTGCAGCCATGATGAATTACGTGGAAGCAGGCAACGACCTGTTTATTTCCGCTTCTTATATAGATGAGCTGTTGCTGAAGGAGATAAAATGCAATGAAATGTTCTTCGGCACGCCGCCTGAAGATATGTTCGATTCCATGCGCCGGACCTTTACAACGCCTGTTACCGCGGCGGCATCACCCTATTCTTATTTTTATCTTCCTTACCGGAATTACTTCTTTAATATGGATACTTCACGGACAAAGGTCATTGGTTTGAATGAAGATAAAAGACCCAATGCCATTGTTTATTTCCATGGAAAGGGAAGATTATTTCTCCAATGCGACCCGAGGGCTTTCAGTAATTATTTTTTATTGAAAGAAGATAACCACCAGTACCTGCAAAAAGTACTGGCTTATACCAATGAATTTCCTGAGCATCTTTACTGGGACGATTATTACAATAAGCTTCGCACCCGCAAAAAAAGCAGGAGCGACAGGGATGACAATGAGTTCTCTACTTTCAGCGAGATCATGAAACACCCGGCGCTGGCCTTTGCTTTCTGGCTGGCCGTGATATTGCTTTTACTGTATATCCTGTTTGGAAGTAAAAGGCTGCAGCGTGTGATAGAACAGCGCAAAGCAAATGAGAATACCACGGTTACTTTTACAGAGACCATTGGCCGCCTGTACCTTCAGAAAAAGGATAATAAAAATATTGCGGACAAGATGATTACTTATTTTAATGAGTACATTCGCAATAAATACTTTTTAAATACCAATCTTGTAAATGAAGATTTTATAACTGCTTTAAGCGGTAAAAGCGGCGTACCAAGGGATAAGGTGGATTCCCTGTACCGTGCCATAGTTGCTGTACACAACAGTGCAGCATTGAATGATTACGAATTACTTTCTTTAAATGAACAGATACAAAATTTTTATAAAAAAACATAAAGACACAGACTCGTAATTAATAAACATTTCCAAAACCGAAGAGGCTAAAGCCCCTTTAGGGGTTGGGGCAAAACAGGATAAAAATTTCAGCAATGGAAGAAAATTTATTTCAACAACGTATTGACCTTACAGGTTTGAACAAAGCTGTTCACGAGGTTAAAAATGAGATTGCCCAGGTGATCATCGGTCAGCACAAAATGGTTGACCTGCTGCTTATCGGCTTATTGTGCGACGGTCATATTTTAATTGAAGGCGTACCCGGCGTAGCCAAAACGCTCACGGCAAAACTGGTTGCAAAGATCATTGATGTTGATTTTTCCCGGCTGCAGTTCACACCCGATCTTATGCCGAGTGATGTGGTTGGAACTTCGGTCTTTAACCCAAAAGAAGGAGATTTTCGATTTAAATCGGGCCCCATCTTCAGCAATATTGTTTTGATCGATGAGATAAACCGTGCCCCGGCAAAAACACAGGCCGCACTGTTTGAAGTGATGGAAGAGCGCCAGGTTACTATTGATGGCCACACACACCAGATGGGCATACCATTCATTGTATTGGCTACGCAAAACCCTATTGAACAGGAAGGAACTTATCGTTTGCCCGAAGCGCAACTGGATCGTTTTCTTTTTAAGATCGATGTAGGGTATCCTTCATTGCAGGAAGAGATCGCCATTTTAAATACACAGCAGGGTAAGACCCAGTTACAGATGATATCGGGTATAAGAAAAATATTATCGCCTGCTGATATACAGCATTACCGCAGCCAGGTGCAGTCCATTATTGTTGAGCAAAAACTGGTGGAGTTCATTGCACGGATCGTACACGAGACACGTAATAATCCTGCGCTTTACCTTGGCGCATCTCCAAGGGCATCACTGGCGATACTTCGTGCCGGGAAGGCGAACGCTGCGATAAAAGGAAGGGATTTTGTTACACCGGAAGACATCATAGAAATGGCCCCCCATGTACTGAGGCACAGGATAATCCTTACCCCGGAAAAGGAAATGGAAGGCATTACTGCTGATGACCTGATCGAATCTATTTTAAAAGCGATAGAAGTGCCGAGATAAGAAGGCCCGCCCCTAAATCCCCTGAAGGGGACTTGGGAGCATAAATTTTACCGGAATACTTTTGAATAGATAAAAAAAGAATTAGGCTTTTGAAAATGGGAATAATAAAAAAATATATTGGCAGTTTATACCTCACCACAAGATTTTACCTGGTGATAGGCCTTTGTATTGTTTTATTCGTAACCTCTTTTATTTATCCATCTGTTTTTTTGATACCAAAGATCCTGCTCGGGTTTTTTATCGTGCTTGTCGTTATCGATTATCTTTTCCTTTTTGCTATTAGTAAGGCGCCAACTGCAAAAAGGTTAACGGCCGACCGTTTAAGCAATGGTGATGAAAATAAAATAGAACTGCAGGTAAAGAACAACAAGCTGTTTACTGTGGACATGGAGATCATTGATGAGTTGCCCGTCCAGTTCCAGAAAAGGGACTGGAAGCTGGCGTATCGTTTTAAGGCAAGGGAGCAAAGGAGTATCATCTATAAAATGCGGCCGGTTGAAAGAGGAGAGTATCATTTTGGCCGCATCATCCTTTATGTAAGGTCTTTATTGGGATTACTGAAGCGCAGGTATAATATTGAAGCCGAAGAAATTGTTCCTGTTTATCCTTCCTACCTGCAGATGCGGAAATATGAATTGTTATCAAGAACTTCTATTCAAACGGAGCATGGCAATAAGCGTATGCGTAAGATCGGCCACAGCATGGAATTTGAGCAGATAAAGGAATATGTAAGGGGAGATGATATCCGCAGCGTTAACTGGAAGGCAACCGCCAGGAAGGGTTCGCTGATGGTGAATAATTATACCGATGAAAAAAGCCAGCAGGTGTATCTCATCATTGATAAGGGCCGTTTAATGAAAATGCCTTTTGGCGGGCTGACCTTACTGGACTATGCGGTCAACAGCACACTGGTATTGGCGAATGTATGTTTACAAAAGCAGGACAGGGTAGGGCTAATGACCTTTTCCAATAAAATGGGTGCGCTGCTGGCAGCAGACCGTAAGCCCATACAGCGGGAGAACATTTTGCAATTACTATACAACCAGGAAACCGCTTTTTTGGAAAGTGATTATGAAATGCTGTACATGCAAATACGCAACCGCATCAAGCACCGCAGCTTAATTGTTCTATATACAAATTTTGAATCCCTCTCCGGCCTCAACCGCCAGCTCCATTATTTGCGTGCAATAGCCAAGCACCATTTGCTGATGCTGGTATTTTTTGAGAATACCGAATTGCACCGGCTCTCTCATTTGAATGCACAGAATATTGAAGAGGTCTATGTCAAGACCATCGCTGAAAAATTCGAATTTGAAAAAAGGCTGATCGTTAAGGAGCTGAAGAAACACGGCATCCTTTCCATCTTAACAGCACCGGAAAAGCTTACGATCAATGCGGTGAATAAGTATCTGGAGCTGAAGGCGAGGCAGGCGATATAGGTTGAGGCTTTTATATTATTTGCTGATATCGTTCGTTTTGCTTTATTCTGTCGACAATTTGTTTACCTATATATTCATTCAGCTTTCTATATTTTAATTCTGTCCTGTAATATTCATTCCAATAACTTATCATCCTACTCTCGGTCTGTTTCCAGTATTTTTTATTCTCTGCAATGAAGTTGAGATATTTATTAATTGAGAGTTCGTTTATGAACTTGTCCAAAACAAATAATATCTCAATTACATATTCTCCTAAAAGTTGAAATATAAAGGGGATAGCAAAATAATCAGTATTGCCAGTAAGCTGTTCTAATCTCTGCTGCCTTACGAAGCCATTGTTGTGTCGTAAGTAAAGACAATTTAAAATTGTTTGTTGACGTTGAGATAAGGTATTTCCTGTTGTTTCGTCTGGATCTGTAAAATACACACGTCCAGGAATAACCAATTTTTCTTTGTAGAGCGTTATATGTTGTTCAACTGTTGGATGAATGTCGAGGTTTTTATCAAGTAAATAATCAGCAACAATTTCTACATCTTGTCGTAAATCCACAGGGAAAGAATACAGAATCTTTTGCCTGTTTACTTTAAGTATATCTGGAGTTAATTTCATTCAGTTCAATGTGGTATAAAACGAACTGCAAGATATAAATATATAAAACCAATGCTTTAAATTTTTTTCATCAATAATTTATGATTTAGGTTTGCATAAATAATAAAACACTAGTGGCACGCAAAGCAACATATAGAGAAAGATATACCAACAAATTAATCCAGGCCGGAGAAGAGCCGGTTAAAAGAGAACGAAAAGAAAGAGTTCCGATCGACCCTGCGATCCAGCAACCTTACCTCGATGGGCAAGTACTGTTAATAGATAAACCTTTACACTGGACATCCTTTGATGTGGTTCGTAAACTGCGCAATTTATTACAGATAAAAAAGATCGGTCATGCCGGAACGCTGGATCCGCTGGCAACGGGCTTATTGATCGTTTGCACGGGTAAGTTCACCAAGAAGATAAATGAATACATGGCCCAGGAAAAGGAATATACCGGATCCATAACCCTTGGTGCTGTTACGCCCACTTATGATTTGGAAAGCGAACCAGAACAGCAAAAAGAGTTTTCATTTATTACACAGGAGATGCTGGAAGCAGCATCAAAAAAATTCATTGGTGATATTGAACAGGTGCCGCCCATTTATTCAGCAATAAAAAAAGACGGGGTAGCCTTATACGAACTGGCAAGACGGGGAGAAGAGGTAGAATTAAAACCACGCAGCATAAATATTCGATCATTTGAAATTACAAATATCGCTTTACCTGTTGTAAGCTTTAAAGTCATCTGTTCAACCGGCACTTATATCCGCAGCCTTGCCAATGATTATGGAGCGGAACTTGGTTGTGGTGGCTATCTGAGCAGCTTGTGCAGGACAAGGATCGGGGAGTTCAGGATCGAAGATTCAGTTAGCATGGAAGATTTTGAACAAATGTTAATTCGATAATAGGGTAAGAGATTTTTTAACCACAGATGGCCACGGATGGTTTTCACAGATCACACAGATAGCAGAACATCATCTGGGGTCATCTGTGCAGTAATCTGCGTTGATCTGTGGTTAAGCTCCTGGTCCTAGAATGGATAGCTAATTCCTACTGTAAAATTAAAATTCTCATACCTCCACTTCCTGTAACGATTATCATTAAAAGTTGCACCGGGATTATTGGGATCAGGAACCTGCTTACCCCTTCTTAATAAATTATTGAACGAGATACCCGGCAACTGCCAGCCATCATTCTCAGTCACATCGGGCCGCTTGATCCTGAAGCCAAGATCAAAGCGCAGGATGAAATAATTAAAATCAAGGCGGAAGCCCGTGCCGGCAGCAACGCCCAATTGCTGGTATAAATTATTGAAGCGGAACTGGGTTGAATCAATTCCTCCGCCGGGAATCGTATTTCTTAAATTCCATACATTACCAATGTCAAGGAACAATGCCCCGCGAAGTATCAATGAATTGGGAATGATCTGAGCGATGGTGTAGCGATATTCAATATTGCTTTCAAGCTGCACATCACCCGTTCTGTCGTTGAACCTGTTTGCCCCATATGGTGCCAGTGGCTGTGCGCCACGCCCAATGCCACGCACAGGCCATCCCCTCATGCTGTTACTACCGCCGCCAAAATATTGCTTAAAGAAGGGAAGGGTAGTATCTTTCCTGGAGGCAATACCAACGCCGGCAAATACACGGAATATAAAAGCAGATTTTGGCCTGCTTGAAGAGAAAGTATATTCCGCATCTGTTTTTACGAATTGCCGCATATACTTTTCAAAAATGTTCATGCTTCCCCAGGGAATGCCCGACACTTCAGCATATATCTTTAAGCTGCGCTGCCTGTTGGGATTATTAGGGTTTAGCCTGGTTGAACGGAATTCAATACTTGCACCCGCAACCAGTGAAGTATTGAAAGAATAACGTAAGAAAGGATTTTCGGCCAGCGTCTTTTTAAAACTATCCGTTTCATTATAAAGCCGGGCAAACTCGATATTGAGCGGCTTGATCACCCAGTTATAATTTTTCCTGGTAACAAAATCCCAGCCTGCAGCAATGTTAAATGACTGGAGGTTAAATAAATTGATGCGGTTGATATAAGAAAGCTTGGTATTAATGAAAGTTTCTTTGGAGACAATGCGCCTGTCCCTGTTGTACTTTGCTAAAGGAAATGAGAAACGGGGTAACACTAAGCTGTTGGAATAGCTTAATTCGTTTGAATTGATAAGGTTCTTCCTGCTGTTACTATCGGGCTTGAAATTGAATTCAATCCCCGCACGGACCGAGTTCGACATTCTTATTGCTTCTTTCCCCAGGTTACGGTCAAGCACAGAAACATTACCCGATAAGCCGAGCAGGTTACCTGCATTGGCAGCAGTTACACTATTTGTATTACTGGTTGCGGAATAACTCGCTTCGATCGCAGCTTCAAAACCATATCTTCTACCCGGCGTCAATTGAATAACAAGGTCTATTTTATCAAGGCTGTCCTTGTGTTTGAGTTCCACCACCTGTATATTGGTCGTCTGCCATACACCCGCCCTGGAAAAACTGTTCAGTGTTTTATAAAAATTCTCCTGGCTGTAGAGTTCTCCTTTCCTTATATACAGGTTACGCCCGAGAAAACCTGTGCGGAATAATTTTTTATGATGCCGCACGATAAAATTCACCTGGCAGGTATCACAATTTCTCCTCCTGGCATACACAGATGTAAGTGAAGGATCATTCAGGTTATCTCCCGGCTGGTAATCCGGTAGTATATAGATATTGTTTATGTAGTATTTTTTTATTTTGCTGCTGTCTGCAGGCGGGTTCAATACCACGGCCAGCTTGATGGTGGGAGAATCCCTTGCCTGTTGCGCTTCCGCCAGTAACCTTAACTGTTCAAATATATCATCTGTTATCGTGGTCAGTGCTTCCACTGTTGTATCGCCGCGTACAACCAATTCGGCAGATGTAAATTTATAATAGCCGTTATTGCGGTACACGTCAACAAGCCTGTTTATCTCACCAACTACATTCGTCTTTGTGATAGGCTCGCCTTGCTTCAATAAGCTCTTTTCAATATTTTGTATGGCCAGTTCCTGCAGCTCGGGCCTGCGCAAAATATAGCTTACCGTATCGATAAGCGTTGGCTTATTCACCAGCACTGAATATTTCACATGCACACGTTGCTGCTTTCCTACGCGGTTGGTGTCTGCATCAAAATCCGCATTTGCTTTATAATAACCCAGGTGTAACATGGATGTTTCCATATTGATCGCAGACTGGCGTGCTGAATTGCTGTCGTAAGCAGGAGGGCTGACGATAACGTGGCGGATAAAATATTTGTCAACCACGGTGATCCTCGAACTGTCGTCCAATTGCGCATTTAAGCGTTGCTTTAACGTAATTCTTTCATCGTTGGTAAATTTTCCTCCCTTAACTTCGATACTGTTTTTTGTTATGAAGGGTTTGCCTTGCTGGTATTTTTTCGGAATGGTACAGGCTGAAAATAACAAAGAAAACAGAAAAATATTTTTCAATTGCTGCAATGACCCGGGCTTGTTAAAGGGGTTGATCGGCATAAGTATTATTAGCGACTATGTTAAGCAAAACACATACCAAATATATTCAAAGTTTGCAGCACAAAAAATCCAGGGATGAGGCCGGCCTTTTCATTGCTGAAGGCCCGAAGTTAGTACCTGATCTGTTAGCAAGCAGGAATTTTATTTGTAAGGAGTTGTTTGCTGTAAAAGACTGGTTTGATCACAATGAAAAGTTAAGATCAAAATATCCCGGCACTTCATTTACGGAAGTGGAAGATTTTGAACTGGAAAAAATTTCTGCACTAACCACTCCGCATAGCGTACTGGCTGTTTTCGAAAAAAGAAAACCAGGTACTGATATAAAGCTTACCGGAAAGATCACGCTTGCCCTGGATACCATCCAGGATCCCGGAAACCTGGGCACCATCATCCGCATTGCAGATTGGTTTGGCCTTGAAAATATAATATGTTCACCCGGCTGTGCTGATATGTATAATCCCAAAGTTGTACAAAGTACCATGGGAAGCCTGGGCAGGGTAAATATTATTTATACCGACCTCGCCCGGTGGCTGAAAGAAAAGAGTACGGTAAAAATCTATTCTGCTTCTCTTAATGGTAAACCATTGCCATCATTAGGGAAATTAAAAGAAGGAATAATTATTATTGGAAATGAAGCTCATGGTATAAGTGATGAAGTGATGGAACTGGTGAATGAAAAGATTACTATTCCAAAAACAGGGGAGGCCGAATCATTGAATGCAGCGGTGGCGGCGGGGATTATTATTTCACACGTTAATCCGTTAATCCGTTAATCCGTGGGTACATTATTTTTCAGAGAACATTTGATCCCCAAGGGCTGCAATTAATATAGGGACCATACGGATTAACCAATTAACTAATTAACCGATTAACGGTTTACCGGAACTGTATAGCCTTCACTGGCTTCACCTTCCTTATCAGCAGTGTGGGAATGATAAGGGTTGCAAATGAAATTAAGAGGGTAACAATGCAGATCAATAACACCTGCCACCATACAACTTCCGCGTGGGCAGCACTCATATAATAAGCTTCTTCATTAAGTTTTATAAAGCCCGTTCTTTCCTGCAGCCAGCAGATCCCCAAGCCGAGTATGGCGCCCGCAACAACACCGGTAAAAGCAATTATAGAAGTATTGAATAAAAATATCTGCTGCACTTTCCAGTCTGTGGCCCCCAATGCTTTTAATATGCCCGTCATCCTCGTTCTTTCCAAAACCAAAATTATAAGACAGGTTACCAGGTTAACAACGGCAACTACCAGCATAATTACCAAAAGGATATTTTTGATCCTTCCCTGCAGGTTGAGCCAGTCAAAAATATTTGGATAGATCTCCTTGATGGTCTTGCTATACCATGTTTGCGGCAATTCTGCGTAAATAAGATCGTTTACTTCGTCGGTTTCTCTATAATCTTTTAAAAAGATCTCATACCCGCCGATCTGGTCCGGCTCCCAGTTATTCAGTCGCCGGATAAGATTGATGTCGCATAAGGCAAAATACTTATCATATTCTTCGATGGCTGTTTTGTAGATGCCGGCGATCTTTAGCCAGCGTGCCGTTTTTGTTCCGTCTTCCCTGAAAAAGAAAACAAAAACACTGTCATTGACCTTTACGTTTAATTGTTTGGCAGTGTACGCCGATATGTTGATCTCTTTGCTGTAGCCACTGTCGGTAAATGAGGCCCACCTGCCTTGCTGTAAAAAAGGCTGCAGCCTTTTAAAATCAAAGGAAGAATCGATCCCTTTTAATAATACGCTCTCAATATCGCTTTGAAATTTTATGATGGCCGACTTTGTTGCAAAGCGCTCAACGCTTTTTACCTGCGGCAATGACCTGAGGTATCGTTCTACCGTATCATTTTGGATGATGGGGTATTCTTCGGCAATGCCCGGCCTGTTCTCAACATTCTGCAGCACGCGAACATGTCCCCAGAAGCTGAATATCTTATTGCTGATCACCTGTTGAAAGCCGTTGACAAAACTCATGGCCACAATCATAATGGCAACACTGATGGCCGTAGCGCTGACGGCAAGCCTGATGATGAATTTTGAAAAGGTCTTCTGCCGGTTAAAGGCTATTCGCTTTGCTATGAATACTGAAACATTCAAACGGCATTTTTTTGGTATCTTACAAATGTATTTTATTTAAACGTAATGATTAAAGATAACATGATAAAAGTTCAATTTTGCAATGGGGTACAAGTGAGTGACACAACGATGACGAGCAGCGATAAAATGCCGGTCACAAAAAAATATTTACTCCTTACTTTATTTACTTTATTTAACATATCCTGTTTCGCCCAGGATCCCGAAGCCATCTATAAACCAAATATCCAGGCGGTGCGTTTTCATATGTATGGCGACCAGCAATCACTCCCCATTTATAATATCAACAGCGGAGATCAGCTGGAACTGAATTTTGATGATATGGAAACAAATGTAAAAAGCTATTATTACAGTTTCCAGCTTTGCGATTACAACTGGGTGCCTGTTGAGATCAGCCCAATGCTTTACATGAAGGGATTTACACAGCAACGTATCGCTACTTATCGTTATTCTTCCATTGCATTAACAAGGTACACGCATTACCAGGCGATCCTGCCCGACAGGAATTCGACCATAACCATGTCAGGGAATTACATTTTAAAAGTTTACCTGGATGGCGATCCTTCGAAGCTGGCTTTTACGCGGCGTTTACTTGTTTTGGAGCAGAAGGCATCAATAAAGGCACAGGTTGTACAGCCTTATGCTCCGCAGCTTTCACGAACGCACCAGAAAATCCAGTTCTCAGCCAACATCAACGGCTTAAATAGTTTTAGTGCGGCACAACAGGTAAAGGTGGTGATACTTCAAAATAACCGCTGGGATAATGCATTGAAAGATATTCCGCCAACATTCGTGCGTGCAAATACGCTTGAGTTCAATACAGAGAATATTGGCATCTTTCCCGGGGGAAAGGAATGGCGCTGGCTCGACCTTAGAAGTTTTCGTTTACAAAGTGACCGCGTGGAAAGGGCAGATTATAAAAAGAATGCCACTGATATATTCCTGTTCCCGGATGCTGACAGAAGCGCACAGAAATATGTTTATTTCCGTGACCTTAACGGGTTGTACCTGGTGGAAACTTATGAAACCATTAACCCATACTGGCAGGGTGATTTTGCAACCGTTCATTTTAACCTGGTTGCGCCCAATGGAACCCCGTATGCCAATAAGGATATTTACCTGTCCGGCCAGTTGACGAATTACGAATTCAGTGATAGAACAAAAATGGTATTCAACAGCGAAAAAGGAATTTATGAGACCAGCCTCTTTTTAAAACAGGGCTATTATAATTATACTTATATAGCCGTTGATAAAAATGATCCTTCTCAAAGGACCGAGCTTGAGGGTAATTACTGGGAAACAGAAAACAATTATACGATCCTTATGTATTACCGTGCATTTACCGACCGTGCTGACCAGTTGATCGGTGTGGGTAAGATAAATTCAAGAAGCGACAGGCCGGGGTTTAGTTTTTGATGCAGTTAATAGTTAATGGTTAATAGTTAATGGTTCATAGTGATTGTCTTCATTATAAGATTATTCTTAATTCTTAATTTTTAATTCTTAATTGGTCTTCGTCCCTTATCTTTGCGCCGGCAAGTCTTATACGACCAGCTCCTGCTGAACTCCCCCAGGACCGGAAGGTAGCAAGGGTAGGTGGTTGAGCGGTGCGATGTAAGTAACTTGCCATTTTTTATGCCCCTGCCTCAAGGCTCAAAGCTGCAAGCCACAAGGGGGTAATTTCATGTTGAAAGATCTACTCTATAATAAAGGCGGTTTGTAGTCACGTGCTTCGCCCTTGTAGCTTTACCCCTTACAGCTTTCCTCACATGAAAACTTTTTAAGTTTTAGTCTCCCAATTATTTTACTTTTGCGCTACAAAAAACATAAAATACTTATGAAATTTTTTATCGATACAGCAAATCTTGCACAGATCAAGGAAGCAAATGATCTTGGAATACTGGATGGGGTAACTACCAATCCGTCTTTAATGGCCAAGGAAGGTATTAAAGGGATTGATGCCGTGATGGCTCACTATAAAACCATTTGTGAAATGGTTGATGGAGATATCAGTGCAGAAGTGATCTCAACTGATTTTGACGGTATTGTTGCGGAAGGAAAAAAGCTGGCAGCCATTCACCCGAATATCGTAGTGAAGGTTCCCATGATAAAGGATGGGATAAAGGCATTGAAATGGTTCACCGATAATGGCATCCGTACAAACTGTACCCTTGTTTTTAGTGCAGGCCAGGCCATACTTGCTGCAAAAGCGGGAGCGACCTATGTTTCTCCTTTTATTGGCCGTATTGATGACAGTGGCTGGGATGGCATGATCCTTATTCACCAATTGCGCCAGATATTCGATATACAGGGGTATAAAACAGAGATCCTGGCAGCATCTATCCGCAATCCAAATCATATCATCAGTTGTGCCGAGGCGGGAGCAGATGTTTGTACCTGTCCGCTGGATTCCATTTTAGGTTTATTAAAACATCCTTTAACTGATATCGGGTTAGCCAAGTTTTTGGAAGACGCGAAGAAATCAGCATAAGTAAATCGTCTGACATCGCCGTCTGACGATGATCCAAAATTTTTGGTCAGACGGGGACGTCAGACCAAAAAAATGCCCGGCAAATCTAACAGATGAACCGGGCATTTTATTTGGTAAAAATTTTACCTGGTAAGGTTTCTTTTGGATCTTGAATTGGCTTTTGGCTCATTCATTAACTGGTCCAGCGACCTGAGCTCGGGGTCGGGTTTTTGTTTTATATAGATCACAAACTCTTTAAAGATGGAGGGGTCTTTTCTCAGAACTACCTTAATATTCACTTTCTCAGTTTTAATATCCCTGTCTATCCATAAGTTGTTGCCCGAGAATTTCCCGGCAGACGCAGTGAAGATAAGATCGCTGCTGTCTAATGGTAAATACCTGCCGGTTGATAAAAGCCCGTCAATATTGATATAGTTAAAAGTTCCTTTTTTCAGGCTATCGGTGTAAAGATTAACGTGAATGCTTTCAACTTTTTGTGCCCTGGCAAAACCGGATATTGCTATAAAAATAAAAAGTAAAAATTTTTTCAACTTTATTTGTTTATGCAAAGATGGAAAAAATTATGCCAGCACAACAATGCATGGAAATTTTTACTGTTAAACTTTGCCTAATAGGAATACCTGTAATGATCACAACCGGGCTCATCACATACCAGGCTTTGATATAAGGGATCTTTTAACAGGTCGGTGTAGTCCATTTCTTTCCCATCCACTTTAATCTTCCGGTATATGAGCCTTATGCCATGACTGTAATCAACGTACCAGTTTACATGCCCTGAATATAAAGGTTGTATTGGCTTGCCATCAGGCCGTTGCCAGCCGTAGATCGCCACACGATCTGCTTTCGCATTATTGGAGACCTTTGTTGAGATCACAACATCTTTCTTAATACCTGCGATCAAACCTTTTCTTCCTTTTCGCTGCCCTTCGATCAGCAGGTGATGCTGCCACATAGTGATACTGCTGTCGCGGTAAGCATACATTGGCACAGGTTCAGGTTTTATTTTTGCCTGCCGGTAAATAAGGTCAACCATTTTCCGGGTAGGCAGGAAGCAATTATATTGGTCTGCGATCTTTTGTGCGGCCATCGGCGTGAGTGGTATCCTTGCCCAATCCTCCTCAGTACCTATGGAAAGATAATCAGTCGATACATAAAATACGGCTTTATGAACATTCCCTGCGCTGTCTGTAATTTGAGAACTGACCTGGACAAATTTTTGCAGGAAAGAGGGAATATTGCCGGCAAGTATTTCCTGTACAGCAAACGAATCTCTTTGTTTCCAGTTCCATGCAGCAACAATTTTATAAAAACCGCTGCCTGTTATTCTTTGTGCTGAAGCAGGAGGGGTCTTTAAATGAAATTCTTTACCGGTACTGCAGGCAGCAAGACAGGCGATCGAATATATTGCTATGAGCCATGTTTTAATCACTTATATATTTTTCATAAATCCTTTCTCCAAAATAAGTAAAGTTTTTCTTCTTATTGAATCCTGTTGCGGAGAGAACGGAAAGTATGAAGCCATTCCTCGCCACCTGTTCGGTATGATAAATGAGCCCGGCAGGATTTTCTTTCAGCATGAACAGTATTCTTCCATCCAAAGCTTCATGCCTGATGAATGCGGTATCCGAAACGGTGGAGAAAGAAAACGATAAAGCAAGTTTTCGCTGCATCAGGCGGCTCCTGTACCATGTACCGCCGGTTGGGCTGACCAGGGGTTTGCCGTTAAAGATCACGAGGCTGTCGTTGTAGGCAAGCACTACCAGTTTATGATCATTGCTTCGGTTCAGCCAGCCGGCCAGTTTGATTGTATGCAGGCTGTCCTCGTAACCGTAATCACTGTCAAGGAAAGCTATCCGCACAACTTTGTCCGGGATCTCTTCTACGGCGTCGAGGAAACCAAATATAAAACTGCCGCCGCCGCTGTGGCCGTTCAGTATTATTTTGGGGTCATAGGCTTTAAAGAGGCCTGATAAACTTTCCATGATATCCCTGATCAGAATAATTGAATGCGCTGTGTTACGCCTCCACGCGGGCCAGCTTTTTTGTTCTGTAGCTAAATAGGCAACGATATAATTATTCTTTTTGTCAAGCGATCTTATATACCTGGTTTGAGCGGCTATATGCTGAATATCGAAATGCCAGTCATCACCAGGCTTCATTTTTTTTCCTTTGGTCCATTCAATGCTGTTACCATTTGGCAGGGCATATATGATTATGAAAGTTTTTCCTTTGCGGTTGAAATTTAACGGCGCGTTGATGCTGCCGGTTACACTCTTCCACGACTCACTTAATGCCAGTTCCTGTTCATTAAATGTTGATGTTGCTTTAAACCCGGGAAGTAACTGCGCTTCAGGAAACAATGGAAAGAGCATTAGCAGAATAATAATCTTTATATTATTTAACTGTCTCATTGAATAAATGTAGACAATATTTATTTTCAATACCATTGCCCATAAAAAGAAATGACCCTGCTGGAGGATCATTTCTCTTATTCGGTATATAAGGGGGGTAATTAATTAAATCCCTGTACTTCCATAAATACATAAGGATTCAGGGAGTGTTGTTTTTCTTCTTTTTGGGTATAGTTACAGTATACGAGGTCAATAAAGGTATTGGCTTCGTTAATATCGCAAAGGGTAGTCGACCTGTCATAGATATTATCAAAGCATTCGGGGAGTATTTCGGGCGTCAGTCCATTCCAGCAGGCCTCTTTTAATTGTTCCCTTTGAGAGAACCAGCCATCCTTTTCAGCGTTATTATTTTTTACCCAGGCTTTTTCAAAAAAGCTCGTATGGAGGATAAGTAAAAGTTCCTTTTGTTTGCCCTTGCTATTCATAAAATATCTTTTTAATGTTTTATTATAGGATCGAACTGGAAAACTGATAACGTTTATAACGTAAAATTAAGTATACAGAACAGGAGAAAATGTAGCTATAGTTTTAATTCCCCTATAGAAATAATACTAATTTTATTAAGTATTCAGGGGGTAGCGGATTGGGCGTAGTGCAATTCTATATTGTAAGGTCAATAAATGTGCCAGAGATTGAAATGCCTCAAAATGAGACAAAAAGAAGTGAATTATAATATTGCCGGTAAGACGGTGTGCAGTATTGATCTTATCTCAGAAAGTAAGCCTGTATCATTTAAATAAAGTTGAATGTAATACCCTGACCTTCCAGTTATTACCCTCTTTTACGAGTATTGTTGTTTCAAGCCATTTTACAAAGGTTATATGTTGCCCATCCTTGATTATTTCAGCCTGGTTATTATAACTTATCCACGCAAAATTGCCGTTAACCTTTGTTTCAATAAAACCGAGTGTATTGACCCTTTTAAAATCTTTGGCCCTGCTTTGAAAAACTTTTTGAACCAGGGTGTCCAAATTCCAAAGCTGGCCATTTTCCAACAGCATAATATCTGTGGTACAATAAAGCTTAAGTGTGGCTGTATCCTTGTCGGCGATTGCCTGGAACATATCTGTTAAGGTCTTTTGTACCTGGAGCTGGTCGCCAGATAATTTTACCTGTGCCTGTGTAAATGAAGAAGAAGAAATGATAAAACAAATCACTGTAAAGATCTTTTTCATAACCAATATTTATAATGTTCCTAACGATAGAGATCACCATTGAGATATTTTAAACCTGAATCTATAATAACGGTCACGATCTTTTTTCCTGCACCAATGATCCTTGCTCTTTGAATGGCCGCCCAAACATTTGCACCTGATGTGGTCCCTCCAAAGATGCCTTCCTTTCCTGCCAGTTCCCTTGCGGTTTTGTATGCATCTTCATCGGATACGGCCATGATCTCATCTGCAAGGTCCATCCTGCAAATTGCCGGTATAAATCCGGATCCTATACCTTCCAGTTTGTGTGTTCCGGATATATTGCCACCTGAAAGCGCACGCACATTAAAAGGCTCAATAGGGATACAGCGGATACCGGGTATCTCGGTTTTAAAAATTTCGGCATTGCCCGAAAAGCATCCCCCCGTTCCAACACCCGTTATAAATTCATCAATATCATTTCCAAGAACATCAATGATCTCCCTTGCCATATTATGATAGGCATTCCTGTTGTCAACATTATTGAACTGGTCGGTCCAGAAGGTATTTGGGTTCGTACTCAATTCTTTTGCCCTCGCAACCATTGAGTCGATAAGCTTTGCTGATATCTTGCCATTACTGCTGGGAAATATTTCAAGCGTTGCTCCAAATGCACGCATGGTCTGTAATTTTTCTTCTGCAAATGCATCAGAGGAAACAAAGTGCGCCTTGTAACCTTTATTGGCGCATACCATTGCCAAAGAGCTTCCTGTGCTGCCGCCGGTATAATCAACCACGGTTCCCCCGGGTTTTAACTGTCTTCTTTTTTCTGCGCCTTCGATCATGCTTAGCGCCATACGGTCCTTCATGCTGCCGGTAGGATTGCCGCCTTCATACTTTACATATATATCTGCGCAACCCGGTTCAGATAATTTTTCGAGTTTTATCAACGGCGTGTTTCCTATCGTTTGCATTTTTATTTTCCTTTTTTCAAATACATCTTTGCAGTCTCAAGTTCCGGCCTGCCTGCTGCTGTTGAATTTGCAACAGTAGTCAGCTGGGTATAATAATATTTTGCTTTTTCATTGTTATTGATCTTTTCACTTGCATACGCTGCACCATATAAGCCATTGAAGCGGTTGGGATGTGTTTTAAGATCAGCCTCGTAAGCCTGTAATGCTTCGGCCGGCTTGTTCAGTTGCATTAACATGTCGGCCAAAAGCTCCTTTGCCGGTATCACTTCACCGGGCGTTACCGGATGCTTTTCAGTTTTATCTTCCAGGCCGGCGGCCGTCTTCATCGCCTGTAATGCTTCATTCGTTTTTCTTTCAGCCAATAATATCCATGCTTCGCCGGTCTTTAACTGTATCATTACCTGGTTGGCTTTATAGCCGTCTTTTTGCGCTGTCAATGTATCATGGATCGTTTGCAGGTGCTGCAATTCGGTCCTGGCTGATGGTATATTGCCTGTGTTAGCGGATCCCATCAGGCGGGCAAAATGAATGATCGCTTTCTGCCAAGGAAATTTCTGCCATGGAAAGTTTTCGTTATGAATTTTTATTACCGCTGCTTCTTTCCATAATTTATTCTCGAGTACATAGCGTGACGGAATAGAAGCAAAGGCATAGGCAACTTTAAAATTAAAGGGGGAGACCTCGCTGATCGTTCTTAAATAATCCAGTTGCTTTTTCGCCTTCTCATTATCTCCTTTTTGCAGGTAGGCATAAACAAGGTAGTCCAGGGCGTGAAGCTCCTCATCCCAATGACCCTTGATGCCTGCGGTTTCTGCATAGCATTTTGCAGAAGATGCTGCAGCAAGATTGGAATTGATGCATTCATCCCAAAGCCCAAGCCTGGTAAATATGTGTGAAGGCATATGTTGTGCATGCGCCGAGGAAGGAGCTATGGAAGCATATTGTTTTGCTGCAGGTAATGCCAGCGCCGCCAGCTCCGGGTAATCATAGCTATGGATCATATAGTGTACAATGCCCGGGTGATCCGGCTCATTTGGATGCAAAGAGGTTAAAATGGCGTAAGCCTTTTTTTGATTGCTGAAGGTTTTATCAGCAGGGTCAGCTGAAGCATCCAGCGAAAGTGCATAAAATATAGCAGCTTCCTTATCTGTTGGATACCTGCTGTATAGCTTCTCCATTGCTTTTTCATAATTGACAGAGCGGGTTCGATGATCTGCTTTTTCCCAATCCTTATAGAACGATCCAATAGCTTCAATATAGGCTGATTCACGCGGTGAATTTTGTTTAATGGATCTTGCAATGGCAATTGCTTTGGCGCCCTTTTCAAGCTCAGGCTGCGTGGGTGGGGCCCAGAGCGGGTGGTAATTGCTCATCGCCACTCCCCAGTAGGCCATGGCACATTCCGGGTTCTCATCAACAATTTTTGCAAAGACCTTTTCCGACTCATCATATTCGAATGAATGCAGTAAGGCAATGGCAAGGTCAAAGTCTTTTTTTGCTTTTTCGGAACAGGAGGTTAAAAAGTCTACAGTGCCGAATTGTTTTTCCGGCGGGCCGCACAAAACCAGTTCGCCACGCTTAAGGTTGATGGCACTGATGGTTTCCGCTGAAGGGCCTGTACTTTTTGTTTTACATGAAGGCACCAGTATCAATACACTGAAAAAAATGACCGGCACCCTGAAAAGGATCTTTTTCATAATTAACTGATTAAAGTTTTCAGGCTGGTAGCAGGGCAGGCAGGCCTTTCAAAAAGGGAGATTAAAGAAACCTTTGTTTGTAATCTAAGACTTTTTACTATCAAAATACTATTACTACTACCTGGGGGTGCAGGGGGTGTTAAAAGCATTTTTTCTGTTAATAACTTTATGGAAGAAGAAGGCAGGTGCACTTATAAAGGAACTCGTTTTAGAGA
>Ga0193752_1000084_pt1 | contig 132825 bp, 158 predicted proteins | sample H1c1metaG_FD_144924 | JGI IMG/M metagenome (GOLD analysis project Ga0193752, IMG submission 144924) | Soil microbial communities from a riparian zone of the East river system, Colorado, United States - H1c1 | ecosystem: Environmental > Terrestrial > Soil > Riparian zone | place: USA: East...
GCCACCTTTGGAAAACTCAAAGAGCAACACTTCTTGGTCTCTTCGTTCCCAAGAAGTGTTAAGGGCTACTTTGTGCACTACTTACGAACCCTGCTTGGCTACCAGGTGGTTAATTCGTGATTGGGGTTTTCGTTGATTGACTTTTTATTTGTTTTGTTATATAATTACTACTGTTCACTGTTCGTTTTCATGCGACCCCATGTCGCCCAACCCCGAGGAGAAAAGGTGAGTCCAACCGACTATGCCCGCCTAGCAGGTCAGGCTACGGTTACGGCGGTGCTCGCACCGATCGTCGCCATCGGCACTGTCATCGTGGTCACCCAGCGTCAGCCCAACGACCTTCAGGTCGGCTGGCTGATCTTCCACGTCGCAGTGGTGTGCTGGATCCATCTCGTGGCAACCACCATCGCCATGCGCAACTGCGTCCAGGCCGTCCATCCCAACCCGACCGAGGTGCAGAAGGATCAGTTCCCCGATCTGGTTCGGCGCCACTTCGGCCCCGCCAGATGCGACTTCGTCCTGGGCGGCCAGATGGCCCTCCTGTCCCTGATCCCGCTGCTGGCGCTGCTGTTCAACGACCCCAGTGGTCGCTGGATCGCCGTCGTCGCCCTGCCATTCCTGTTCCTGAGTGCCCATGCCATCCGCCATGGCCTCAAGCAGCCGCGACCCAACTGTCAGGAGATGAGCGTATGACCCAACCCGACCCAACCGACCTGGAACATGCTGTGAAGGTCCTGAGGCCATTCATGTCCGCCCGTGCCAGCTTCGCCGAAGGTATCCGCCTTCTGCTGATAGCAGTCGGAGCGATGTGTGGCTCCATCCTCATCCTCTCGTGGGGCTGGACCGTCTTCGGCATCCTGGGCTTCCTGGGTGCAGTGCTGTGCCTCGGCTTCAGCGCCCACCACATCAAGCTGGGCTTCCGCAGACGGCGCATCGGGCTCTAGCCCTTCGCACGGTGAACGTCCCTTCGGGACCCTGCATCTGCCCTTTGGCAGTCAGGGTTTCCGAAGGGGGCGCCGTGTGATAGCACAATGAAACGTGACAACTGTCACGCTCTCATCCAGCTATCACACGGTTCCCTTCTTTTATACTTACCCCTGTCTCAAATTATTATCTGGCCATGAGCCACACCAGTAGCAAATATGTTATATAGTTAGGATTGTTCATCTGTTGGCATAGGACACTTGTCCCTTAGACAAAGAGGTGGTCAGAATGACCCACGAGGAAAACGAAACGGAAGAAGCAGCAGAGGAAGAGACCAAGCCGTCAGACGCCCTGGCTTCCACCGCAACGTGGTACTTCGTCGGAGGCCTCGCAGCGGCAATGCTCGCTGCCAACAGCACGATGGCCTTGGTGTCTGTCCTTGGAGCTAATGACGTACCCTTAGTCCCCATGGTGGTGGTCACCCTCATTCTGCTCGTCCCCTGGACGCTGTGCACGTACGCCGCCGTGAGGCTCTTTGTCAGTGGAGTGCTCCGCGTTGGGGACGCCTTGCATGCCAGGAGCATGGAGTTGGACCACGTGGTGAAGCAGAAGCAACTCGAAGACCAGCCCGTTCCGCGCAGATGAACAAACCCCTCAGAGGAACCGAAAACTTTAGCACCGCATAGCGGTATAAAATTCGGGAACTCTGAGGGGCATTTGCTTTCGTCCCCTAGGACTCATCAGCACAACTTTTGCGACAGATTCGCACATTTGTGGAGCAAAAAATGACAAAAAACAACAATAAGGAAGGGAAAGCGCCGGTAAGCGCAGAGTTTGCAGGCTGTGATCTCTGCGCTTACCGGTGACTTAGACCAAAGTGGCCCTTATGGCCTTCGCAGGACCAACCGCTTCAGACGCTTCCGCCTGGACAACACGGCCGTGACAGTAGCGCCGTGGGGTGGCATGAACGAGGTGTCTATCATCCCGCCCAGCCTGTTGTACAAACCCTGAAGGTCGTCGTATGACAGCTCGTGCGTGAGGGTCAGTTGGCCGCTGGCGCGTCCCTGCCGGGGAGCTCCTAGATCGACTTCGGGAGGCCCGAGACGTTCCAGTTCACGGCGGGCCGCGGCGATAACGAAGTCAACCAGCTCAGGCCAGTCAGTCAGCGCCTCTCTCAGCTGGTCCACCTGCCATTCGTAGGCGCTGACTGACAGCGACCGATGCTGCCAGTCCGTGACGTTCATGGTCACCACATAGTGGGTGGACGAGAAACACGTGGCCATCAGACTCACGGTGAATTCCATGACTCTCCTTCCGCTTGTTGTTCCTTGTCAAAGAACTTCGAAAGATTTCAACTCCCTGAAGATCACATGTACCATATCACCAGTAGTCAGTATGTCAACCGAGTGTTTCTGGGTATTGGATCGAAAACTGAGAGGTTTCGACTTCTTCCCAATGGGACAAGCATTCTTGCAGGCAGAACAAGCCGATATTCCGCACGTTTTCAGGCACTTCTCCGGGTGGAATGGCTGCAAGCTCCGCCGCAGTGAAGGTCCTGATATCTGCTGATTCGCCTTCGCCGACGGCAGCCGCTGGCGATTCGCGGGCTACAAAGGTATAAGCGATGTCCGTGTGGTGGTGGTCCGTGTCAGAAAATTGGTGCGTCAGAACAGACACTGGGGAGGGATGCAAAATGGCGTTGCCAACCTGCTTGAGCCGCAGGCTGGGCTGTAAGAGTTTTAGCTGAGACATAGCGTACCCAGACTCTTCGGCGACTTCATGAATAAGCGCAGTCCAGATATTTTCATTCAGCTCGACATGGCCACCAAATTGCAGCCACTGGTTCAGCAGCTTGTGCTTGTGCATGATCAGAGCTGGCTCTGCGCCATCCACGCGCATGATATAGGCGCTGGTTGTTATGTCGTGCTGGCCAGAATCTGTATGTATATGAGGCATAGCAGTAACTATACCAGAGGTGCTGCGCAGACTTAGAACCCACCCCAGATCTCCAATTCCGTCCCAAAACCACCCACTCCGGCGACAATCCGTTCCAGTTTCCGAGCCGTAACTACGGTTACGCCTCAAAAACTGGAACGAATTCTCACTCGAAATGGATCGATTTTGGGCTCGAAAGCGAGATCTGGGGTGGGTTCTTAGAAATCAGGCAGATCTTCTGTGGGTTCCAGCTTTTTACGGCGATACATGATCATCCATACCAGTAGTCCAGTCCCTGCCACGGCGTACAGCGGATAAATGATAACGTCCAGGCTCCAGCTGCCGGCCGCGAATATGCTAAGAACGGCGGTCACAAAAGCCAGCTGCCAGGATATGAGTGTTTCAGTGTGAGGTGCATGCCAGGTCTTGACCAGTGTCAGCCAAAAGCCCGCAAAATCCACAATAATCACCAGTACAATCGCAATCAATGGCGTGTCCGTCACCAGCCACAGTACAAGCCCCAACGCCGCTATCACAAATGATATCGTGTCACGCTTATGAAAACCGCCATAGCCATACCATACGGACAACACCGCGATAGCCACAGACGAAGCTATATAGCTCACCGTCACCAACAGCAACCAGCCTGCGTTGGCGTCCATTTGTGCCACAAAAAGTACCCCAAATAAAAAGGCATATATCCACCACATGGCCCGCTCGGGCTTGGTTTTGTGCCGCAAAATATCCCGTACGTACGGTACAAAGCCAACCATGTTCAGGATGCCAGCTGTGATGCTAATGACAGCAGCGAGGTCGTTATGCATACGTCTATTCTATAGCAAAACCCTTCGCCGCCTTATGCCCTTGCTCAGAGATTTGTGAGCTTCACGGGTATCTGCAGAAAATCTTGCAACTGCTGCCCCGCAGCGTCCAGCGCCTTGGCTTGCTTTGGCCCAAAGTGCGTAAACAAATTGAGCTCTACAGTCATAGATTTACCAACTATCCGTTTCCAGCCACCAACCAACTGGCCATCCAGCACTACAAAATGGTAGAAAAAATCAGCGGGTACGGGTCTTTTTTCCAATACCGCCTGGCCGGCTGCGCTTCGTTCTTTGTACGCGATAAGATATTCGTCGTAATTGGGCAGCAAATGCACCAGCGGCGAGCGGATGGTGGTGTCTGCTTGCTTTGCACAGTAATACGTTTTGGCGTCTATCTCTATACGCTGCAAATCTGCCAGTTCAACGCCACTTTTTACATCGGCCGCAGACAAGCTTGACCACCAAGCTAGGTCTTGTACGGTAGCTGGACCATGGGCCGTAAAAAACCGCAGGGCAAACTCTTTCAGGGCCTGTTCTTTGGGCAGAATCTTTGCTTGCGGTGCGCGTTCCGAAATAAGAGCAATGGTGTGTTGCTTGCCCCGCAGTGCGCCACTACACACTACGGCCTCTAGCTCGGCATACATGACCAGGTAAGCCAACCGCAAGCCACTGGCGTCAATCCCCGCGTCGCTAAAAGCTGCTGCCGCTTCTGCCCGCGTGAGCTGTTTGCCTCCTTTGAGCACCTGTTTTAGAACATCAATACCTTTGCGCAGAGTCCCCTCATCCAGCCCCAGCTTTTTGTAGTAGTACTTATTCAGGGCGTGCACTCGTGGTGCGGTGAGCGACTGCATCCACCGGATATCTTCTGGAGCAACAAAATGCCAGGTTGGTCGGAGCATGTGGGTACGCAATATTTTGCCGTCGTTAAACAATCCTGTGACCGATTCGTCGGTTGCGTTCTTGCTACGCAAACCTATCGCCCACTTCGCACCCATAAAATCCTGAGCCTGCATGGCACCCATTTTTCGTACCACATCCTGCGGATTGCCTAGACCCTCAATCAAATACTGATTGTGAAGTCTGTGCGCAGCAATGTCAGTCATGTTCATACTTTTAGTCTAAAGATACTCTGCAATAAGTGCCTTTTTATTTTTGAGTAGGTCGGCGGGCGTTCCTTCGAACATGATCTGGCCGCCCTTGTCACCGCCCTCGGGACCAAGGTCGATAATCCAATCGGCTTGGCGAATAACGTCCACATTGTGCTCGATTGTGATCACTGTATTGCCCTCATTTACCAGCCGGTCGATAAGCTTATGCAAACGCGCAGTATCTGAAATATGCAGGCCAGTTGTCGGCTCGTCCAGGACATAGACGCTGCCTTTTTTGTGCAGTTCGCTCGCTAGTTTTATGCGCTGGCATTCGCCGCCAGACAAGGTGCTCAGCGGCTGCCCGAGTGTCAGATATTCCAGGCCCACATCATTGAGCGCTTGCAGAATTTTGGCAATCTCTGGCAGGTAAAAGAACTCATTAGCCTCGCTCATGGTCAGGTCCAGCACCTCGGTAATTGATTTGCCGTTGTACTTGTAGGCCAACACTTCGTCTTTGAATCGCTTGCCACCACAGACGTCGCACGGTGTTTTGGCATCGTCCAAAAAGCCAAGATTCTGGGTCAAGAACCCAGCACCCTTGCAGTTGTCACAGGCACCTTTGGAATTAAAACTAAACAGCCCGGCGTCAGCCTTATTAGCCTTGGCAAAAGCTTTGCGGACAACATCCATAATGCCAATATAAGTGGCGGGGTTGGATCGGCTGTTAGCACCAACTGCTGTTTGGTCTACCACGATAGCGTCTGGGTGCTGCTTTAGAAATACCTGATGAATCAGTGAACTCTTGCCAGAACCAGAGACCCCCGTGATCACCGTAAAGACTCCAGTGGGAATATCGACAGAGACGTTCTGCAAATTGTTGGCACGAGCGTTTTCGACGCTCAGCTTGCCGGTGGGCTGACGAAATTCTTTCTTGACGGACGCCTGGTCCTTTAAGTGTTCGCCGGTCAATGTCTTGGCCTTGAGCAGTTCTGGATATGTTCCTTCAAAGACTATCTTGCCACCCCCGGTACCCGCCAACGGACCAACGTCCACAACGTGGTCAGCAGCTTTTATAACATCAGGATCGTGCTCTACCACAATCACCGTATTGCCCTGGTCGCGGAGTTTGCCCAACAACTCGTTAAGACGATGAACATCGCGTGGGTGCAAGCCCACACTGGGCTCGTCAAAGATATACATGACATCAACCAAGCTGCCGTTCAGGTGTTTTACCATCTTGACGCGCTGTGACTCTCCGCCAGAAAGCGTATCGGTGGGGCGGTCCAGGGTAAGGTACCCCAGACCAATCTCGACCAAGTTAGATACGCGCTCCATCACTGTCTTGATCAGCGCATGATTTTCCTTGGTCTCGAGTTTTTTAATGACATCCAGAAGCTTATCAACCTGCATAACAGTTAGGTCGGCAATATTGTAGCCCTGGATCTTACTGGCCAGCGCCTTCTGGTTGATACGGGCGCCGTGACAGAGCTCGCACGGGCCCATGATTATAAATGGCCCAACAGCTTTTTGGGTACGCTCCGACATGGTCCTAAAATCAAACTCGATAATATATTTGCGAACAAACTTATCAACGATACCTTCGTGATTTAGCTTCATGCCGTTGCCCAGGTCAACCTTGAACGGCTTGATATGATACAGATCGTCCAGCTCTTTTTTGCTGAAGTCTTTGAGCTTTTTGTCGTTGTCGAACAGCTTGGAATGCTTCACCAGCTTGAGGTACCAACTATTAGTACTGGTGTAGTCGGGCAACCGCAGCGCGCCTTGGTTGATAGACTTGTTCATATCAAAGGCAGCGTCCATGTCGATGCTCAGTTTTTGCCCGATGCCATTGCAGTTTGGACACATACCGGCAGGATCGTTAAACGAGAACATGTTGGCATAGCCCACGTGTGGTTTGCCAAAGCGCGAAAACATCAGGCGAAGCGCCGTGGCAATATCCGTGACCGTGCCAACGGTTGAATGCGAACCGCCGCCAAGCGGCTTCTGGTCCACGATAACGGCCATGCTGAGATTCTTAATATCATCGGCCTCTGGCTGGCTAATACGCGGCAAAAAATTGCGCACGAACATGCTGAAGTTCTCGTTGAGCAAACGCTGCGACTCAGCGGCAATGGTGTCAAAGACCAGACTGGACTTACCCGAACCGGATACACCAGTAAAGATTGTTACTTTTCGCTTTGGGATTTTTAGGCTGACGTCCTTCAGGTTGTTCTCGCGCGCACCGCGAATTTCAATATATTCTTGCACTATAACTCCTTTATAAATAGGCTATTTCCGCGCGGTTTGCCCTGGCTCGAGTAGGACACCCAGTTTTGATACTTCGGCAATGGTACAAACAGTACGATTGAAACAACATGGCCGTCGCTCTCCGTGCTTGAGCTTAGAGAGTGCTGTCTCGATCCGTCGGTTTCGTGTTTCTGGCTGCAGTGTAGCGCGTATCCAGCGTATCCAATCCCAGCGGGCCATCGGCGTGATCTTGGCCCACAGTGCATTCGCCTTTGCATCGGCCGCCAGCGACTCCTGAATATCTGCCGGTACTTCGGGCTCTGGCCACTCCTTGGTCGACTCGATCTCTAGCTTCACCGTGTCGCCTGCCTTCGCGCCAGTGGCCTTGCTCATTGCCTTGTCAAAGCCAAACCAATGACTTCTCCGCCCATCTGGTTCTAGCGCAATCTGAAAGGGAGATCCATTGACAGTCCCCTTGACCATTGTCTGTCCTCTGGATGGCAGCTTTGCGCTGGCGTCCTCGGGCAGTCTCAGAATGGTCCATGTGCCAATGTTGTATAGCTTAGCTTCAAAACTAATTGTGGACATCGCCCTTCTTCTTTCTTTTGCGTTCAGGTGTACAGTTTAATGATATCAGACCCAGGATCACCGCCCGTTACGCTCCGATAAACTTGACCACTACCCAGACTTGTATTTAAATTTAGATACTTAAAGTGGAAAACAAAAACCAGTATGGATGAAACCACCCCTTCACCCGACCCAACGAGTCCTGTTTTTTCGGGTGATCCCGCGCCTTATCCTAATCCGGAAGGAGCAGGTGCTTTTGTTTCCGCCGAAACCGTGGCAGCACAGGTGCTTGATCAGGGTGGGGGCATACCGGAATTTGCCGCCGCACTCCGCCAAGCCCAGACCGACGCCCCAGATCTGCCAGAAACGGGGCTTACGCTAGAGACACACGACAGGCTCAGCGAACAAGAAGTTCGGCTTTCAGGGCTGGCCACTGCGTATACGAAGCGTATGTATGGTGGAAAAGGCGCAGAGCACGATGCAAGCAAGGCGCAACTAGAAAAAACCGCCAGGACGCTAGCCAAGGAAGCCATCGCGAAGGGCGAAGAAATCATCGAGCAGGCCGCTGCCACCATTAGCACCAGACTTGACGAGCTTGTTGCCATCATGCCCGAAGGCGTAGAGATACCACCCCAAGACGATGGCTGGGCGCTGCGGGACTTAGCAAAGAAAGTGGAACTCCCGCCGCTCAAAATCGTTGGTGATACCCTGCCAGGCTCAGGCCGCAGCCCCTTAGAAATGGATGGAGACCAACCAAGTTCAGAGGCCTTGGCGGCCCAGGATGGCATAGCCTTCGCTCGGCTGGGAAGCGCATTACTTTCTTATAAGCATAGTGGTGGCGACACGTCCTGGCTCAGGGCTGGCATCAGCGAGCTACAAGAGCGGACGCATATGGCCCTGCCAGATAGATACAGTGTCCTTGATAACATAGGCAACCCAGAGACCCTACATACTATCAAGTCAAACATGCTCGACGTCATGATAGACGACCAGGTCGATCAGGGATCCGAAAAAGCAGAGTTATTTGGAAGGGTCGCTGCCATTGCCGCCCAAAAGCACGCCGATCGGGAAAGGATACGATCTTTCGAAAGTCTCGACCAAGCTCCACTCTGGTCAGCAGAAATAGCCCTGCCTGCCATAGGGGCAGACCAAGCCATAGAAGAGATATTTAATCTTAGCCAAGAAACCAAAAAGCCGATTCTGGGCTACTACATAGACAACGGGGACGGTACCGCGCGCTTCCTCATGAGCCGCTTCCCCGAGCATCGGGACATACGGCCGCCTATGCTAACAGATGAAGAATGTGATGAAGTGGCCGAGACCGTTGCCGACCGGCTTGATGGAATACGTATCCCCCCAGAGCATACTGAAACGACAACTAATTTTCGCGCTGTCATTGGCTTGCTGAGGGGCGGCTACGATCAAAGCGCCGAGATTCAACCAATCAGCAAAGTAGAAGACGTCATCGGCTCACAGGGCACAGTGACTGCTGGGCACATGATCGATTCACAGTTCGAAAAAGACGACACCGGCAAATTTGTGCAACGCACCCATAACGAACCGGTGGCCATTGTTGAAACAGACAATCTCTACAGTATCGCCCACGCCGGAGATGAGTTAGAGCAACAACACGTTCCCGTAGAGCTGGTTGCCACTGAGTACTTTGTCGACGTCGATGGAGTCAAGAAAGGTACTATTATTCTGAACGAGACGCCCTGGGCAGACGAGCAAAACGCTCAGTAGCAACGCGCGTCAATATTTCGCCCTTGTCCGGAGGAATCACCTGCAGCAAAGGCCATTTTTCTGAGAAAGTTGGTATCTTCGGGGGTTGCAACACGCAGCTCAGCACCTGGCTCCAGTTCTGGGATAGACACCAAGTCACCTGGTTGGTCTATAGGCTGCTCTAATGATGGGGTTTCTACACTCATGCCCAATGATAGCACTTCAGACCGACCACGCAGGGATTCATACATGGGCAATTTATTCAAAGCTAGATCAGCTTAGGGTCTGAATAATCTTTTGAATTGCGTCTTGATATTTAACAGCCGTATATCCCTCTTCCTCAAAATATTCACCACTGCCCTTGTATCGAGCGTCAGTAGCGGAGGCTCTTTATTAGGTATCGGCGCTGCCTTTTTTCCGCCCTGCGTGCTTAAACGGCACTTCACCAGTTTCCTGCAAGGCCTTATAAGCCCTCAAATACCCTAAGCTCTCCAAGAGCTTGTCTGGGGCTGGTCCTTGAGGTGTATGGCGACCATTTTTGAAGTCTCTCACGAACGCTGCTGCAGGTACCGAAGCGCGCCCGTGAGCAATATGTTCGTCAGTTCTTGAGTGCCGCTCCAAGGTCCGTAGACTAACACTTGGGCCTCTGCGCGATACATGTAAAACAGGAGAAAGAAGGCTCTCGGTGTCGGGTCCGCCTCTTCTGCTTATGGTGTTTAAGACATGCCCACCGTATTGGACCAAGATAGCTCGAAGTTCGGGATGCTCGGCTAGCAACGCTTCGATTTCTGCCCTTTCTTGGGCGGCCTGTTCAGCCTTTTCGCCCTCTCGTTGTCTTTGTGCATCTTCCTTGCTTTCGACGTGCAAATCTTCCATTTCGGCCTTGAACTCACCGCCATACCCAAGGTTTATGTAGGCAGCTTCGGTTAGCAGCTTGGGGTTGTTAGTTATGATCGTATCAAAGGCCTGTGTGACAGCGTCAGTATCATGGACAACCAGGCCGTCACAGACCGATTTGAAGTAATTCGTAACGCTGTCTTCTGGTTCTTTTTCTGAGGTACGCATATGTACCAACGCGAGCACGTAGTCACCGTACTGATCGGCGTTTTCTGGACCGACTTCTTCAACCAGCAGGTCGTGAAATTTATCTTGTATCATTTCGGAATATGCCACCGTGTCACTCAGGCTATCCACAGTTATTCCCTTTTTTGGTTCGTACTTGCCATTGACCTGTGCTTCCCACCAATCTGTCTGCTCCTCGGCTGTCTCCATGTTTTGAAAAGGAAACTCAGTCGACGGCAGAAGATCGAGCATAGGACGAAGTCTTTTTTCTACATGCGTTCTTACCCCAGCCGAATGGCGCCCCAGCGTAAAGATTGCTTGCCACCTGGCCGGTAGGTCATCAAGCCTTTCAAAGAACTTTTGGGTGGCAAAATATTTATTCGAACCGCTGTCCTCTTCACTGTCTCCCAGGATTGGGTGGCCGTATATCGTTCTCCAATAAGCTGCTTGAATAAAGGGCTTGTCATCAATTACCTCGTGGACAACATCTGCCCGGGGGTCATCGGCTAATTTTCTTGACGACCAGTAGCGATGAGTTTCGCCAAATTCATCTCCTAGTAATTCGTCTACAGAAGCCTTGTGATTCGTTGGCTGGCTGTGTTTGCTAGCCCAAATGTCAGCGTACTGGGCCGCTGTGCTGAGTGATTCCTCAACAAGGTCTCGGACCTCCATCATAGGTTTGTCTTTCAGCTCGGCTGCGTATTCTTTCAGCTCGGCCTTTGATTGTTCCCGCGGCTCGCCACCAGTCTGTCCTTCATCCATTGCTGTATATATCCTTCATAATCACTACTATAACCGAATCTTTGCTCTAAAAGTAACCACATAATTTGTGAGGGGTGCCACTCAGTAGCACCCTAAGAAGCTAGAGCGGCCTAACACTCAATAGTCTGCCAATGATAACCTAAACAAAAACCCATCTGCAAAGATGGGTTTTTGTTTAGGTGAACCACCTGGATAAAAGGTGGAACTCTATCTATCCGAACCTAGTGACCATGTATCAAAAGCTTGAGAAGTTAGGCTAGAGATTAAGGAACTTTTTCAGCGAGGCTTGTAGCGCTTTGATTTCTTTCTGATCTAACACTCCAAGCTCAGCAATCAAATCAGCTTGGAGCATAGTCGTAAGTCTGTGCACCCGGGCTACAGACAGCTTTAGCAAGCCTGCATGACTCCACTCATTAATGGTCACATCAATGTCCTCACGTGTTGGTCTTGAAGAAACCGGTACAACTGCAATCACCCCGTGCGGACCTTGCGGCTTACTTGCTACAATGACTGGACGAATTTTCGTTTCCGCAGAGTCTAAAAAAGGAAATCGCGCAGTATATACCCCGAAGGCCTTAGGTGCGCTCACGAAAAGTGTACCTTCTTGCCTACATTGACACTATAAATATTTTCTTCACTATCCTTTAAATAATCCTTCCCTATTGCAGCAGATGCCCCCAGTCGAATCTCTTTACGGTCTTCCGCAAGAGTCCCAGCCTTATCATACTCGGTGACAAGTTTAGACAGGCCCAGCTTCAAGATCTCCGGATCAGACAGGGCCGGATAACGTTTTTTTGCCATATCTAAACTTTTGCGAACATCGCTGGTGATTGAAAGTCGAATAGCTGTTGGAGTCGTGTTTTTCATAGTTAAAGTATATGACACTGACTGTCGTTTTACAACAGTCAGTGTCATATCGCATTAAACAGGTCGAACAGCCACAGGCTGTTCTCACCCGATTGGGCAATCGGGGCTCAATACCACATGAGCCATATAAAAAAGCCCAGACAAGCTGAGCTTTTTTATATGGTGATCTCACGGGGAATCGAACCCCGATTGCCAGGATGAAAACCTGGTGTCCTAACCGTTAGACGATGAGACCACGGTGACTTACGGCTACTGAAGTCTGGTGGTTCTGGCATTGCCAGAATGTATGAATGTTTTTGTTTGCCTGGGAGGCAAACTGGCTGGTGCCTAGCCGCTAGGCGATAGGCCATTTATGCGAGTGCAACGAACCGCGTTAGTGTAGCATAACAGAGGTCATATTGCTAGCCCATAAGAAAAGGCCCTGTGCATTCAGGACCTTTTCTGAAAGCGGCCAGTCAAACCGCCCACCTGTTACCTCAATCCCACCCACCATCTCTATTTGCCAGAGGCTTTAGATGCATTAATATTATCATAAATCGTACAAAATGTCAACGGTTACGCGATTATTTAGTCCTGTCTTCAGGGTTCTGAGCTAGCCGCAGCCCCTGCGGCATACGTCTCGTCTTCGGATACGTCAGAGTGTGCGGCATGCCCTTGCCCCTTGATTAGTAGGAAGGAAACCGCTTATGCTTCTGATTTAAGAGCCGAACCCCCTACAGACTGTTTAGCAGGTCGGCGTAAAAGCTAAACTCCACGTAGGTGTGGTCATTTCTGTTTTTTATGTATGGGGGATGAATGTTGCCGTTGGCAAGTGCCCCAAAGTCGTATTCACCTACCACCGGGTCCTCGTCGTTCACAACCAGCCAGGTCGGCACGTTTGTGCTTGATAGATCTTGCATCAGTTGGGGCCCAACTACTGGCATTGCCATGGGTAGGCCAATAAGAATTTGCTGGCCGGGCTTCAAGTCTCTCGAAAGCTGCAGGGCGACATAGGTACCGAACGACTTGCCGATGATACAGTCAATACGCAAGTGCTTATAGGCTTGCAGGGCAGTTTCAACCTCGTGCCGTATCTGTACCTCATCATTCTCAGATACAAGCTCATTTTTTCAGAAATCATACTCGTGAACCGTAATGTTGGCCTCGGGAATAACCTCTTGTAAGCGCTTCTGAAAGTCTATCAACCACCGCTTATTGGATGGACTCTGGCCTCCAAGTAGTAATATCTTCATTTTTCTACTGTAACCCTTTTACGCTCAAAGAAAATAGGGCAGTTTTTCGTCTTGCCCTACGACGGCGCTGTTTGCGAGCAGTGCTTGTTGTCTTCTTAGCGCTCTTCTATGATCGAGGGGTCGCCTTCAAGGACGTAGCCTGCAATATCCTTGTCCACCCAATACCACCGATCACTCAATAGCCATTTGAGGAATTCAGGATGCCTTGTATCTATGGGCTCCTGAGCATCCACAATAGTATTAGGAGCATCTTTTGGGCCAAAATACTTGGGATACTTACGAAGGACCGGGCCCTTGTGTAAACGCGCGTCAATCGCAACCCGAATCGCACTCTGAACACGGGGGTCATTGCACTTGATCTGCAGCCGTGAGTCATGATCTACCCAAGCTTCACCAAGTGTAAGCTCCTCGCGCTGCTGCTTGTCGTTCTTTCTGTAGCCACGTATGATTAGCACTTTCATTTTTCTATGCCCCTTATGATCTCGTTGATCATAGCATAGCGTGCTGGTTGCTTCCGGGAAAGTCGTCCTACATTCGCGATCCAAAACAGGAAGCATTCAGCAAAATCTTCTCGAATGCTGTCACTCGCTCTATCAGATATATACAGTCCTCCCTGACGCAAGGTGTCGTTGAAGAGCCCACCCCACGCGAACCGCTGGCTCCCTGTAAGCAAACGCTCAAAAAGCACATGCCCGCTCTCATGCAAGATTGTCTCGCGATAATCTCGCCGCAAATCTTGATCGTCGAAATCGAAAGGATGGCGAAACAAATGCACGCGTGCTTTCTCCGACACCTTTGGCTTTGCCGCCGTGCGGCCAAGCGCGAAGCTTGCATCAACTTGGTCGATAAAAGCCACACTGTCGATTTGCCCCAGGACAGGACCAGGCACTTCGCGCAACACCTGCTGCACGAACGCCGCGTCGATGCCTTCGGGGGCTCGGTGAAAACCCTTCATCTGGATTTTACCTAGGGGCCCAGGCTGGCTGGCTCGAGTCGTCTTGAGCCGTCTCGGCTTTTGGGTCAGCGCCTGAATCCTCTGATTAATCGATTTCAACTCTCCACGCGCATCTTTAAGACCTGAAAGGAGCGGGTTGAACTGAGTACGCAATTGGTTTGCTTGTGAGTTCAACGCCTTGCATTGTGCCTGCTGAGCCTTTCCTTGTTGGGCCAAGGCACTTGCTGCAGCGCCATCTTCGGCTGCATGCGCGGCTGCAGCCGCATTGTAGCTGGCCCTGAAAGCTGCTGCCAGCCCATCCGCTGCAGTTTTCAGAGGAGCAACCTGGGCTTCAATTTGAGCGTTTTCCGCGTCGTTTTGTTCCTGCAGTTGTGCAACCGTGGCTCGCAGTTGATTCCTTTGCTGAATCAACGCCTGCAATTCGGTCGTCAAAGTACTCACCACCTGGTGTAGAGAATGGACGGCTCTGCTATCAGCTGATTGAACGGTATTTGTACATCTCTTGAATCATCAAAAGACACCAGTAGCTTACGTGAAAGTAGTTAATAATCGAAACTATTGTTGTTGCTGATTTAACTATTAATTCATTTTCTCATTATCGGTGGTGCCGGCTTGTTGTGACGGAGAGTTCACAGAACGAGCAGAGAGTTGTAGCTTAGCCTTGCCAAAGGTAAAGCCAAAAGTGCTGCCATGGCCTTCACGACTCCTGAATACTATGCTACCACCTTGGGCAATAATAACCTTCTTGGCCATAAATAGTCCCAGCCCCGTACCGTCGGGCCGAGCTTTTTTGGCATTGTTGGCGCGGAAAAACTTAGTAAACAGGTGGTGCTGTTCGTGCCGGGGCACTCCGATACCGTCGTCTACGACTTTTAGCGTGATACTGTCCGCCGTTTCCTCCAGCTTGACCTCTATATGCCCGCCGGCGGGAGTGTAGTAAATGGCGTTGTCTATAAAGTTCATGAGCACCTGGCGAATCTTTGTCTCGTCTAGCATAAGGCTCGGGAAATCTTTGGGCTTGGTATAGGCCAGCTTCAGCTCCCGGCCCTCGGCCACTTCTACCAGCTGATCTACCTCGCCTTCAATGACGTCAGCCAAATTAGTGGCGGTAGATTCTATGACAAACTTGCCAGTGCGCAAGCGTGACACGTTCAGCAGGTCAGCAATCAGATAGACCATGCGCTGGCTACTGACAAAAGCTTGGTTGAGCAGCTTCTCTTGTTTGCTGGTTATCTTACCGGCATCGCCCTCTATAACCATACTCAGATAGCCCTTTACGCTTGTCAGCGGTGTACGTAGCTGGTGCGAGGCCATACTAATAAAGTCATCTTTGGTCTCGTCCAACGCCCGAAGCTTTTCGTTAGTCTTTTGCAGCTTATGCGTCGCCCGCTCAATCTGCTCTTGCAGGGTAACGTTGAAGTTCTGAATCTCCTCAAACCGCAAGGCGTTCTGAACAGCAATCGACAAGCTGGCGGCTGCCACATCCAGCACGCGCATGTCTTGACGTGTATAAGCAGCCCCGTCTTGCTTGATATCCAGCAAGCCGCAGCCTACCAAAACGTTGTTTGCATACAGCGGCATGATGACATCTGAAGCAGCTCGCTGCAGCTTTGATTTGAGCTTGCTGTCTTCTAGTTCGTCTTTTGTGAAACACCGCCTTGCATACAATGCGGGCCTGAGCTCTTCGGCCAGTGAGCGGTAGTCCAGACTGGCTTTCTGTTCACCTATGACATGCTTTATTCCGTCCTTTTCCTCAAAGATCAGGAATACACAGTGGGCAGATTTAAGCATGTCATGGAACAACAGAGTAGATTGTCTGAGTAGTCGGTTGATATCTAGGTTTGCAGTGGCAATAGCGTTCATTTGATCAACAAACATTTCCGCATCATAAGCTCCACGAAAGAATATTCTGTCGGTCACCCTAGACAGGGCTTTTCGCAAAAACGGAAAGGTCACTGCCACCACAAATGTCACCGCAATGTTGGTCGCAAGAGTCCTGGTGTTCAAATCCTGTCCCCCCAAGAACAAATACCCAATAAGAATCAAGACCGCCGCATAAAAGGCAGCGATCAAGCCAACCAATGTCACGTATGTGACGCTTCGGGCTAGGACCAGTCGGATATCAAAGAGCTGACGCATGGTGATGGCCAGGTATATGCACAGCACAAAGAAGAACAAACCCAGATAGCCCACAAGATTAAGGGCCACGACGGTAGATCGCTCGGCAAAAAGCTCCGGAAACACTAGGTTGCTCAGCAGATTAGCTATAACCGTTACGACCAGACCCAACACCATGAGTCCTAGCTGCTGCCTCTCGGCGTGGCGAGCAACCCTGTATCCACGAACTAGCAAGATACAGGCACCCAGCAAGTATCCAACCAGCGGAACGAGATACAAGAAAAACAGTGGACTCATATGAACCTCGAGTTCACTCATTGCAACTGACACATCTATCATTGCGCCCGATGCAAGCCCCACAATAAGCAAGGTGTTAAAGATCCCCGCGCCAACAACAAAACGCCTGGATAACAGCACGCGAGACATCTTCATACCCTCAAGCTGCCACGTGGTGACTACCACAAAGGACAGCAAGGACCAGCCCAGCAAGAGCGCAAATATAAAGTCCAGGTAGACAAAAACCTGGGTCAGCGTTGGGTCAACGATATTACTCCCAAGGAAGTTAAAAATTGCCCACAGCCCCACCTTTAGACTAAGGGCAAGAAAAAGTCGGTTCTGAAGTTTTTCTGGATTACGAAGATAACTCAATAACCCGGCCACCATGACAGCTATCGAGCTACAGATAATCAGCCCAAATAATGTGGCGAACATACTCCTATTCTAGGTCGAGTGCTTATGTTTTACCACTCTAATAAGCGTTTGGCTTTTCAAACTGTTCTGTTTGATAGAGTATGTACCGGATCTTCGGGGCAAACTGAGCATACTCGCTCTCAACAATGATCTTGCAGGCCCGCTCTTCTACCCCATGATACATTTCGGGCAGAATATTAATAAGCGAATCAACCGGAGCATACTCTGGTTCGTCAAGCCGAACCTTGCGTATTACTCCCCGGGAATCCAAGGCACCGAGTCGTGTAAGATACCAGGCAGCCGTCAGGAGCGAGCATGGAAACTTATCATGAGCTTCTACATATCTACGATAGCTCTTTGCCAAACGGCGATCTGTTATGTTGTCCAGCAGCTCTCCGGCATTGGCGACCAGGTCGGCCTCGTAGGCCCAATAGGCTGGTAGCGCCTCGCGCTCCTCCAGAAACCTAAAGATGTCATCCGGTCCCAGCGTATGGGCCGTAGGGTTGTAGTTATCTATAAGGATAATCGGCTGCGCCTTGGAACCCATCATCTGTTTGAGGGCCCCTAGTTGCTCGAGGCTATTGGTCTGAATGCCATCTATATCATCGTCAGTATAGACGTGGAAGAATTCAACGCTGTGCAGATGATCGGTGTTGATAGGTACAGTCTGTCTGGAAATAGTAGATGTGGTCATAGGATCTCCGGTTAGAAGTTAGTCTAGAAGAGTTTTGCAGCAATCTTGGTAGACCGAGCAGCCAATGACAGGCCGGTAGCGGCAAGCCACCTTACGGATTTGGGCTTACCGGCCAACGGAACATCAACCTTGAACGCAACCCCGTAGTTCAGCGACTCGGCGTCACTAAACCCACCCTTTACTAATTTGCCTCGTTCGAAACCGGCACGGTCATATGTTCTCAGTTCGTAGTCGTACGCTTCTTCTTTGCCTTTCTTACTCTCCTTAGTAGTGCCGACATATTGCTCTGCCAGAGCGTCAAGCTGCTCAGGATCGGTTGTATTGTAGTCAATACCATTGTCAGCTAGCCATTTGGTAAGCTGAGGCACTCGGCTCACAAAATAGCCATATTCGATCCCTTCTTTCATTGCAGAAGAGAAGAGGTTGGCCAACACTTTTTGCATAGCCCGAACTTCAGAACCGCGGGGGGTTACGGTCATGTTAACAGCATACAAATACTTTCCATCCGGCTCTACTATGCCGTCTAGTGTTCCGTTTTTGGTTGAATGCTCCCAGGACGTAAAGTCTTCCCAAGGTTTGTTAGTTCTAAAATAAGTAGAGAAAGCGTTTATCTCGCCGTCAACTTCGCAGACCAGCATAGTGCCGCCTTCCTTAATGTTCTCGAGCCTTCGGGCAAGCATGTCCCGCACTTCGGCGTGCGATGGCGGCTCTTCGCCATAAGCGCTGTCAAACATCATCAGGTCTACCTCGGCCAAGCGGTCCAGGTCCTTTTCTTCCGCACGACGAATGTGCGTCTTGCCGGGGCCACGGATAGCTTCGCGCTGTTCACGAGCGGCAGTTGTGTCTGTCGGTGCTGCTGCACTTTTGGGAGCAATAGCATCTGATATCACAAATATGTCTGGTGCTTCAAAAGCCGCCTCCACCAAGCCACGGACGTCCGTGACGTCAAGCATAGGGGTCTCGGCACTTCCCATCCACTCGGCCGAGTCGGTAACGAACTCTTCCTGCGGCTGCCGTTCGCCAACACGATTGTTGTCTTCGCCGGTTTCTCGTGTAAACTCAATGGCCATAATTACGCCACCTCTGCATCTTCAAGTGGTGGGATTACTGCTGCAACCGACTCTTCAGTGTCGGTATCGGTACTCTCGGCACGCCAGCCACCGGCTGCTCTTAGAATAGCTGCGCGCAACCCAAAGGTACTGGCGACATCTAGGGCTACCAGCCCAGCAACACCCGGCCATGATTCACTTGGCAAGGTTGCGCCACCGGCCGCTACAACAGCAGCGGTGCCAAGCGCACCAGCCGTGTTTATAACAAAACCAGCACGGAAAAGCATGCTCTCTCGCAAGGGTCGACTCGACGTCTCACCTTCAGCCATTTGTTCCTGCAGCTCAGTTGTTTTCTTTCTGATCTTCAGAACATTTCCTCCAACTTTCATGCCAGCCGCAGTCAGCATCATTGCGCCGCCAGCTACAAAAGCTACTTCCGTTGCAGCACCCGCAGCTACAGCCCAGGGCAGCGTTTCTACAACCTGCTCCCTGAGCTCCTGAAAGCCATTATTCATAAACGTCAGAGCGCCACTGGCAAGCGCCAAAGCACCTGCACCAGCCCATTTAATAGTTCCGGCATGCTTCTTGGCCCACTCGGCAGCACGGCCTAGGAGTGAGTTAGGCGAATCTTCTTCTGTATTATAAGTAATCACTGTTTCTGGCGCAGTCGCAGTTTTGTCGTCAAAGGTTTCAGCACCTTCACCAGCATCAAATACCCGTGAAGTAAGGTTAGCATCAGGGCGTGATAAGAGATCATCTGTCTCCTGGGTCAGCCATAGTTCTGCTTCAGTCATACTTCCACCTTTCAAGATTAAAAGTATTTATTAATTATAGCACTATTATGCACTCTTGTCAATTTTAATGTGTCCTGAAAGATGCAAAAGGCACCAGCCCCTCAGGAGCTGGTGCCGTTTTATCTACTAACGAACTTAGCACTATTGCAACAAATACCACAAAAAAAGTCAACGCGAAGTGAAAATTTTACTATTAACGGATATGTTGATCGTGGTTTAGTTAATAGTTTTTTATTTTTAGACCTCTATCCCTTCGCCGGATCCAGTAGAAAATATTTAGTTAAAATTACCTAAATATTTAATTAAAAGATCATTGCTTAGGCTGAACTGTGTACTTCCTAAAGAAATTGCGGGGCCCAAGCGCGAGTTTCACCGTACGTAAAATAGGAACGTCCATATCAAGCACTATATTTGCATAAGTAATATCCAAGTCCCTCAGATACTGAGCATACTCATAAACTGCAAACTCAAAAAGATGAGGGGCTGCGTAGCTATAGCGAGAATAATCTACGATGACATAGTCAGGATCCGTGGTCAGTTGGTACAAAAGAAAACTATGCAGCTCACCATCTATAAATAGACACACATTCTCGTATCCGAAGTCTGAGGCTTGCCTAATACACACCTTCAGAATCTCCTCCTCTCGTTTGTTAATCACATTCAGGCGACCTTTGATTTTCCAACGATCCATTGCCTCCAGTAACAGCTCTTGATTTTGGTCAGAATCTAGGTCCAGATTTTTAAGAACCACGCGTTCGTCATTCACCTCAGATTTGAATCTGCGGATTTTCCAGCGACGATACTGTATCATCTTGCTAAGGGAGCAGAGAGTTTTTACAGAGACAATGCATTCGTCATAGCCTCTTTCAGAGGTAAACGTATACATCTCGGGGTATTTCATGCTACTTACCACAAATTCTGGCACATGAACCAGATGCATCAACTCTCCCTGGGCACGTAGCCAATCAAATATCGTTGCCATTGACTCATCAATGAGCTTGTTGCCCACAAGACATAATCCAGAGTTTTTTTCGTCTCCGGGCCTCCAATAACAGATTACGAGATTGCCATTCAGTAGCGCCACCATACAATCACCCAAATCACTCCACCATGTCATTAAAATCGGAAAAGTTATCTCATCAATGGGAGGATACTGAGCAATCAGCTCTTCATATAGCTCTCGATCTGCTAAGGTCAGCTTAGAAAACTCCGGAAACGTCTTAAAGGCATGGGCGTCGGTCTTCATGGATACTTCTTGTTATATAAATCAATAATACTCCTGTATGTCAAAAATAGAGGCCGGAATTATCTTTAGCAGTTTTTCTTGCAGCATTGTGTAGGTTTGTGTTTATACTAATGTAATAGTTCAAGGCGTAAAATATTCTAAAAATGTCATCGCTCCACAAAATTGCCGTTATAGAAGATGATCCAGCGATAGCTGCTATGTATGCTTTCAAGTTGGAAAATTGTGGGTACAAGGTCATGACCGCCCACGATGGAAAGCAAGGCTTGGCACTCGTTGAGTCTTTTACTCCTGACTTGATTTTGCTAGATCTTATGATGCCCGAAATGAACGGTGATCAAATGTTGCAGAAGATGCGTGCCACCGACTGGGGCAGCAGGATAAAGGTTATTATTCTAACCAACCTCAGCAAAGACGAAGCCCCTCATACGCTGCGATTGCTGAATGTCGATCGCTATATCGTAAAAGCCCACTACACCCCTACCCAGGTATGCGAAGTCGTCGACGAAATCTTGGGCACTAAGCGGTGAGTCATCTGCACGCTTCTTTACAAGAGGGCGTGGAGATAGGCTCTAAAAAGGTGTAGGATGGATATATGAGCTCTCATATAAAGATCGCGATCATCGAGGACGACCAAGCCATTGCCCAGATGTATCGCATCAAGTTTGAGGCCGAAGGCTATCAGGTAGAGACCGCTGATAACGGCAGGCGCGGCCTAGCCCTAGCAGAACACCTGAAGCCCGACATTATTCTTCTAGACCTGATGATGCCCGAAATGAACGGCGACGAGATGCTACAAAAACTTCGTGGCACCGACTGGGGCAAGAACATCAAAGTTATTGTTTTGACCAACATGGGCGAACAAGAAGCACCCGACATTATCAAAGAACTCAACGTCCGCCGTTTTATCGTAAAAGCAGAGATGACACCCCGCCAGGTGGCCGAGATGGTCAAAGCCGAGCTGGCAACCTAGAAGCAATTGATATATAGCCGTAAAAGTTTTATAGTATACATCTTACGATTTGGTACTTCACGCGTGATGTGACAAATTGTACGTTCTTGCTCGTCTACCGGGAGTTTTCAATGAACCTCCAATCACCGACCACCCCTGATGCCGACGTCACCAAGCTGATGGCCAAGCGAGAGGCATGGGAGAAGCGTCAACATGACCAGCGACTCGCTGTGATCGTGCTTTCCATCCTGGCCGTCCTGCAGTGGGATATCTACTTCAACCTCATGGCCACCAAGCTCCACGAGCATCCAGTGCTCCCCATCGGCCCCTGGCTGATTGGCGCGATCACCAGCAGTGGAGTAATGATCGCCACCATGTGTCTCCTGCCCAGTTCAGGCAGCACGAAGCAGCGGACCCTGTTCCTGGCAGCCATTCTCGTATTCGGCACCTTCGGGCCGCTCTATGCGGGCTACCAGCTCGACAGCCCACTGCCACTGACGGTCCTGGGCTGCGCCGCCTACGCCATCAGCCTCAGGCTGGCGCTGTCCTGCCTGGACCCTTACCCGCCCGCACTGCAATAGCCACACCAACAGAGACGAGCAACAAGGCTCGTCAAGCACAGACACTGGAGAAAGACTTCTTCAGCACCGATGCCCTTTACTGGGTTTTCTGCGCTTGACGGGTCTTTCTTCATGTGGCCCAAGCTTTGAATTTGATTCTCAGGCGATTTATACTATTAAGTACTAAAAGAGGGTCAAGCTATGGCAGACGAACGAGCCCCCGTGGTGGTCGGACGTGATCTGGTAGTGGCAATCGACAGCGATAATGGTGCTTTGGTAGGCGAAACTACCACCAGACTCCGGGGCGAGGCCTCTGCCGAAGCCTACGAATTTACAGATGTGCCATACGATCTAGAGAACTTTTACAGGTTCTTAGCTCACACCTTGCAGGAAGGGCGCCAAAAAGGCACCGGATCCACCGTAGTTGCGCTGCACGGGAATATACGTCGTAGAGGCGTCTATGACGGCGCGGCGGCGCCAAATTGGCTGCGGGACACGCCACATGTGCATGACATAGAAGATCCGATCAATATCGTCAGCGGAATCCGCGCCCAAGGAGAGGAGTTTGACCGTTTATTCCAGTATAGACCCCTGTATGAAGTGGTCCACTACAACACCCTCGTAGCCCATGCGGCGGCAGCCTACAATCCCAGTGCCGATGCCGTTGCTGGAATCGATTTAGGCAGGAGGAATTTGACCGGTGGTGCAGTACACAGGATCAACAAATCCTGGAGGGCTATCGACCTTCCGGCGCCCTTCCACGACATTGCTCACCCGGACTGGCCACAACTGCCCGATAAGCCCGCAGTAGAACAAGCGCCAGAGCAGACACCAGATACGCCGTCAGAGATTGATCCCCACCAGTTGGCGCTGATGGCAGGCAGACTTGGTCGAGCTTCCACTGCCCAGGTACTTATCATCAGCTGGGATACGACCGGACACGGGCTCAAGCTGGACGAAGATGCTTACAGAACTGCCGTCGATGAGCTCATGGCCTCGGACACTCCCTTGGCGGGGCACGTGCCAGAAACACGCTTTGTCCACAAACAAGGACCAACCGACCCGCATATTTTGCTGGGGGGAGGTGGCGCCTTGCTGGACTCCCTCCTGACAAGAGATTGAATTAAGTAATTTTTTGTGTTATAATATATCTATTACGATTAGTCTTCGGCAGATCGTACGTTCTCGTTCGTACTCACCCACCCCCTGGAGATACCATGCCCTTTCTTGACACCGTACTATCGCTGCTCATCACCGGCGCTGGCAAGACCACTCAACCCTCCCTCGCCGAGGCTGCCGCTCGCCGCGAGCAAGCCCATCGGGACGAGGAGCACCGGCAGCGCATGGCCCAATGGGAGTCATACGACGCCCGGATGCTGTGGCTGGTTCCGGCCGGCTTCGTACAGTGGTTCGCTACGGCCGCATGGGCTCTGCCCAACTTGCCCGACGATTCGTCGCAGGCCTCGACGCACACGCTGCCCACCGCCGCCTTCCTGATCGTCAGGATTGTGGCCATCGGCCTGTCGTGCGCCGTCCTGTGGCGTCCCGCCCACCACCGTGGACTGCTCTACGTTGGCGCGGCCACCGTGGTTTCGTCTGTCGTTCCCGTCCTGCTGATCAACGCAGCCTTCGACGGTCCGGCGGGCAGTGACTATCCGGTGCTCACCGGCATCATCATGGGCTACCTCGGCATCATCTTCATGGTGCTGCACGCCCACATCCCCATGGCGCTCCTCAACCGCCGACCCACCCGGCCGGTCTAACGAACATCCGCCCAGTACGACGAGCATCAAGGCTTGTCAGACGTGAGTGAAGAAAGTCTCTTCACACCTGGCGCCCCTACAGGGTATCCCACGTTTGACGAGCCTTTCTTCATGCCTTGTAATTTATGTGGAAAAATATTATAATATATGTCCTACGATCTGTCGTAACAGGTTGTATGTCCTTGCTCGTATCTAACCCCTGGAGTCTCTCTTTTGACCCCTCAAGACACTTCCGCATCCGTGACTACGGACGCAGCCATCAAGGCAGTTGATGCCGCTCAGGTAGATGCTCAGCGAGAGCAATGGCTGAAGAGCCAGACAACCGGCTGGGGTCCCATCCGGCTGCGTCTGACCAGAGTCCTGGCTGCCCTGCAGTGGCCCCTCTTCCTGGGTACCGTGTGCCTTGGAACCAAGCTGCCTGGTGAACGCCTCTCTGTCAGCTTCCTGCTGCTAGGTGGAGTCGTCTCCGTGGTGGTCTTCTCGCTGGCCCTTGGCTGCCTGCTCCTACCCACAAAGCACCAGGTCGCCACGTTCGGCGCACTCGTGCTGGGCCTCGGGGTGGTCGTGCCTGCCAGCTTGGGCATGTTCTTGGTCCTTCCCTGGGCCCTGCCGATCATGCTGGCTGGAGGCTACGCCTACGCGCACTTCCTGGAGTGGTGCATCTGGCGCCTCGACCCCTTCCCACCCCAGCCCCAGGGCTAGCCCAACAAAGAACGAGCAACAAGACTCGTCAAATGCACGTACTGGAGAAAGATTCTTCAGCACCGATACCCTTACCAGGGTTCTGCGCTTGACGGGTCTTTCTTCATGTGTGGAATATTTTATAAATGGTAGGGCCGGAGGAGCAGTGCGAGGAGCGAAAAACGCTCGAACACGCTGCCCTCCGGCAAGGTTGCTATTGAACTACGGGTGCCAGCCCTGGGCGCCCTTGACGGCGTCCTGGTTGCCGACACCACGGGGGCAGCTGTCTGGAGGGCTCTTCACCATGCCAGCGAACTGCCGCATCAGGACGTAGTGGTCCATGTTGGTGTAGTCGCAAACGCGCGCACGCGCCGCACTGATGTCATCGTCCAACGCCCAGATGCCAGCGAAATAGTGGTCCCAAAGGCCGGCGAACTCGTACATCTCACTGTCGTGACCAGTTACCACGATCAACCGCTTCTCGCGCTCAGACTTCAGCCAGTTGGCCAGCAAGCCATTGATGTCGTAATTGTCATCGCAAGCCTCCTGGTGTGGATCCCAGCTGATGACCCAGCGATCCTCGAAATTGCGGGCGCTGCCTGGATCGAAGAGGACGATGGTGTCCAGCTGCTGCATCTGCCGGGGCGTAGCCTTTGTCAGGAAGTAGACCACACCCATACGCCCGCGACTCCAGCCAGCGATGGTGGTCGTGTTGGCCGGGACCGAGGACATGACGTTGTCAGCCGAACACCCTTCACCGCCAGCCCACTGCGACAGCTTGAGGTTGGTCGTTCCGGGGTTCAGCCCGTCCTGCCCACCGGGGGTCTCGTTGGGCGAGAAGAACACCGACTGGCTTGCCGGGGTTGGCGCAGCAGCCGGAGCCGGCTGGTCACATTTGGACAGGTTGGGCAGCCACTCGTTGGCGTTGATCGGCGTGGTGGTGTACCGATCCGGGAGCCAGCCCGACCCTGTGGCAGTCGTGGCCTGGTACCACATGCGGTTGTTGTAGGGGCCGACAGCGGTGCCTTCGCGCACGCAGTGCAGCGTCACCCAGTCACCGTCGTAGCCAGCGGGGCCAGCAGCGGAGTTCCAGTCGTTCGGGTTGGTCCGGAAGCGGATGCCGATCTCGGTCCGAGCGATCCGAAAGGTCTGTGACGCCTGAGCGTCAGCGGGGGCGGTCGGCATGCACAGCATGCCGATGGTCATGCACACAACGGTCAGTAGACCGACGATGTACTTTCGCACGGGGGACTCCTCGGATTTGCGGCGGATCCTGAAGCAGGGGATGCCTCAGCTTTGGTATAACACCTCTAACAATCTGGAAATGTTCAATAGCAGAAATTATTTTACAAGAAAAAGTATATCCGAAAAGTCGATATCTTCGCCTTTGTCGACATTTTGATTGAAGTAGGGCAAATCGTGTGCTTTGCTAAGAGTAATGAAATATTTTTCTGAACCGTTTGCAAAGAAGTTTTTGTGGGCATTTAATGTAGTTCTGTCACTTCAAATTATCTTTTATATCATCGGTACGCTTGTGTCATATCTGACCATAGACAAACAGGATGGCTGGCTGGTGAGCGCCGCCGAGCCCCTAGCGCTTGTATGGGTCGTACTCTCGGTAGCAACCTTGATCATGCTTCCCATCCTTTTGCTATTTGTGAAGGATAAAAAACAGGTTTTCAATCGCACCACCAACATATTACTCATCTTGTTTGGCATACAGCTGATCATCCTGAAACCTCTGGCCGACTGGATAAGCGATCTATCTATCAGCTTTCTTGGCTCCTGATAAGCGTTGAATCCTCTAGTGCATGGTCGCCATGGAAAGTAATTCACCCACCACAAGTCAGTCCGATTTTCTTAGACAAGCGCTCAAGGGGCTGCTTGTACTCACAGGGTTGATGGTCTTGGGTTTTATACTTATTGTCGTTCTGGGCAAATTCCGTGTTGAGTACGAACAAAACATGTTCGCGCTAAAAGATCCAAGCTACCGGCAGCTGCCGTCCTACTACAATCCCCTGTGGTCTCTTCTGGCAGCGCTACAGTATTTTGCCCTCCTGGTACAGCCATTTGTCTTGTTTATATTCAGAAAACAGCTACGACTCAAAGTACTACCCTGGGTCTTTCTCCTGATCCTTGTTGTTTTATTCATTACGATCGTAAGCCTTACAGCTTCACCAGAGGGGCCCGACCCCACACTGACCAGTAATCTTCCAACCTTTCTACAGTTTCAGCTCTTCATAGTGATTGCGGCTGCTATCAGTCAGTATGGAAGCTACCGTTTTGCTTTTCGAAAGCAAGTCAAAGAGGACAGCTAGATTCTTGATACAATAGACCCTATGAAGATAGCTATCTTGGGCTTTGAAGGACAGGGCAAGTCGGCCTACGACTATTGGGGCAAACCCGAAAACGATATTACTATTTGCGATATTGACACCAAAAAGCACATCCCGCCTGGTGCAAAAAAACAGTTGGGGCCAGAATACCTGGAAAAGTTGGACCAATACGATCTAATTATTCGCACCCCCGTTATTCATCCTCGGCAAATCCAAGAGGCAAATCCCGATGCACCGGATATCCTAGAAAAAATCTGGACCAATACCAACGAATTCCTCGAGGTCTGTCCCACCCGCAATATCATTGGCGTCACCGGCACAAAGGGTAAAGGCACTACCTGTATCCTTATTGCCCGGATGCTAGAAGCAGCCGGCCACCGAGTACATCTGGGCGGTAATATTGGCATACCACCATTGGACATGCTAAAGGACGGTATCAAGCCAGATGATTGGGTGGTACTAGAGCTAGCCAACTTCCAGCTGATAGATCTCAAATCGTCACCCCATATTGCCGTCTGCCTGCTAATCGAGCCCGAACACCTCAACTGGCATGCCGACATAGACGAATATGTAGAGGCTAAACGCCAGCTATTTGTCCACCAGGCAGAACAAGACATTGCCATTTATTACGCCAACAACCACTATTCCCAAGCTATAGCAGAATCTACCGCCGGCAGTATCATGCCCTTCATGGCCGACCCGGGTGCCTACGTGACCGACAACGCCGAAGGCGAAGAGTACGTCATGATAGACCACCACAAAATTTGTGACATATCAGACATCAAACTCTTGGGCAAACACAACTGGCAAAATGTCTGCGCTGCCGTCACCGCTGTATGGAATATCACCCAAGACGTGCCAGCTATTCGTAAGGCCATTGCCGGTCTGGCTGGCCTACCCCACCGCCTGGAGCGCGTCCGTGAGGTAGACGGCGTAACTTATTACAACGACTCTTTTGCATCCGCACCCCCAGCTACTGTAGCGGCCATGGACGCAATTGTTGGCAGCAAAGTCATGCTTATTGGCGGCTTTGACCGCGGGCTGGATCTGGGCGAACTAGCTCGTGGTATCGTCAAACACCAAGAGGACCTACGGCGGGTTATTATCATCGGCCAATCAGCCCCTCATATAGAAAAAGCCTTGTCCGTGCATGGTTTTACCAATTACGACGTACTGCAAGACGCCGCCATGAAAAATGTTGTCGATCACGCCAAGTCCGCTGCTCATCCCGGCGACAAGGTAGTGCTGTCACCAGGTTTTGCCAGTTTTGATATGTTCAAGAACTTCGAGGACCGAGGCATCCAGTACAAAGAAGCAGTGAACGCCCTATGAGACCCAACAAATACAATCAATTCATCTTTGAAGACTACCAGTTTGACGAAAACACCAAAATACTAAAGCTCCAATATGCTTTTGATGATGCCCTCAAGCTGACCGAAACCTACAAGTTCGACTTTGATTTTGCGCAGTACAACCAAGCAACCCTAGACCGCGCCTTTCAGCTGCTGTTTTTTATGGCCGGCGTCTCTTACTACAAAATGTATATTCCTTCAGAAATTGTTGTGCGCCGTGGTCAGCTGGATAGGCCGCTCGCCAGCTTTTTCTCTAAGACCTATCAACGTGGTTTGGGTGAATTCTGGTATGAAAACCAACTAGACCCCCGCACACCGGTCACCTTTCCAATAACCACGAACGTTATCAAGGAAGCACACCATACCGGCACCGGCCCACTCGCGAGCGTAGGCGGCGGGAAAGACTCCCTGGTAGCCATAGAACTACTACGTCCTAAGCATTCTGACTTAGCCACCTGGAGTGTCAATCATCGCCCGCAGCTTACACCATTAGTCGAACGTATTGGGCTGCCCCACAAATGGGTAGAGCGTCAGTGGGACAAGCAAATTATGGAGCTTAAAGAAAAAGATGCCCTGAACGGTCATATTCCCATATCCGCTATCTTTGCCTGTGTGGGTACTGTCGTAGCCATCCTGACTGGTAAAAGAGACGTGGTTATGGCCAATGAGCAATCTGCCAACGAGCCAACTCTGCACTATCAAGGTGTAGCCATCAACCATCAGTACTCAAAATCCGAGGAATTCGAACAGGATTTTCAAGCAGTGCTGACTCTTTTTTTTGGTGATAGCATTCGCTACTACTCTCTGCTGCGTCCCTTTAGTGAGCTCCGCATTGCCGAGTTCTTTGCGCGCCTGAGTTTCGAGAAATACAAAGATGTTTTTAGCAGCTGTAACCGCGCCTACATACACACCAGTGACCGCATGTCGTGGTGTGGTGAATGTCCAAAGTGTGCCTTTATCTTCCTCATGCTCACACCGTTCATCCCCCGCGCGGATCTAGAAAAATTGTGGAGTGGCAAAAACCTGCTGCACGACCCCAAGCTAGAACCTACCTACGAACAGCTGCTGGGCATTGCCGGCGAAAAACCACTAGAGTGCGTGGGCGAAGTCAAAGAATCGCGGGCCGCCATGACCATGGCGCAAACCGTCTATCCAGACTTGCTCAAGTATCATTACGAGCTGCCGCCCAACTACGACTACAAAACCATCTACCCCAGCCGCATGCCCGAAGACATGCTACGACTGGCTATCTCCCAAGTATAACCGCCATCGGACGAGACGAATACCGCCATACCAAGACAGCGAAGCATGCCCTTGTCCTCGCACACAAAAGCGCGCACAGATTTTTGGATTCCCTGATATATTTGCAAACTAGCCTGTATCACCCGTAGGTTTATGCACGCTGTTGCAGACCCCAAAAACAACTATTACACCATCTAGTTGTGTAAAATACTTATCAAATATGGTATAATCATAAGCGTGACAACTCGTGTCACCCTTAACAATGGAGGACTTGCCTTGGTACTCGCACTCCTCAGCCTGCCCGCCGTGGTTGGCTGGATCGTGTTTACTGCCATCTGCGCGGTGATCTTCTGGCTCGGCCACCTGTCCGTCCTGGACGCCGCCGAGACCAAGTACCTGCAGGCTCATCGAACCCCAAGCAAGGTGGAAGGCACCACCGTCGACGTGGCCATGGCTACCACCATGATGGCCCCCTTCGTGTTCTTGCTCATCAAGCTCCTGGACGTCATCCTGATGCAGCAGCTCCTGACCATCGTCCTCGGCAACGCCGACCTACTCATGCAGAAAGCGTGGACTGCCGTCGGCATGACACACCTGCCCCTGCAGCAAGAAGCGTTCCAACTGTGGTCCCTCTGCAGCAAGCTGGGGCTCCTGCTCCTAGTCACCTACTGGCTGGTCCGAAAGCTCATCAAGCACAAGGTCCAAAACCGGAAGGAAGGCGCCTTCAAGGCTCTGCTGCCCCAGTGAGATCACGACCAACAAGCCCAGATGGGTGTGGTGTACCGCTCAGGTACTTTATGCGCGCCGCCGCAACACACCCCGCCACACCCTCCATTGTTATACCGTTTCCACAAATGTGCGTTTGTGCTGACGAGTCCCGGACCCATTGGGAGTAAAACTCCGACAAGGCCCAAAGGACGAAAAACGGACTACTTAGAAGCTTGTTTTCTGCTTGCAAGAACCTGCAAGACACCCCACACAAGCAAGCTAAACACAGCAGGGACAAGCAATGCGCCCAGTCCGTAGGACAACGAAAAACTTCCAGAGCTTTGTGAATCTACAGAAAAGAGTTCGACTGGTCCAATACTCGGATTCAGATGATTATTGCTTTTGCCAACAACAATCAGATACGTCATTGGAGCAAAAAGTATACTACTGAACGATGCGATAAACGCTGTTGCGCTCCAAGACATTGCTTTATTTTGTTTCACGATGTTCCCTTCTTTCTCATTATAATATTCCACAAGCTGGTCCAAAACATGTTGCCATCTGCTACAAATGGCAACAGTAGCACCGCCTGCAAGCAGGCTATGATCGATATCATAGCCACCCAAGTAGCCCACACAGGATGAGCTTGCTGCCAGCTGCCGGCGGCAATGAGTCCCAGAGTTCCATACACCACACCACTCAATGGGCCTGCCAGACTGATTGCCAAGAGCCTTAGGGGAAAGTCATGTAGTGCGTACGTCACGCTAAAACCTTTTGTACTAGCATGCAGTTTCACATCCTGGGCACCAGCCAACTTTGCAGCCACAAAGTGAGCACCCTCATGGACATAGGCCAGCAGAACTCCGTAGACAATCACGCTAGCTAGACCCACAACAAGTAGCGCTGAACCTGACAAAATATCAAACCACAGGATAGCCAGCAACGTGTGAGCAAGCGCAAAGGCGGCAGCAAACAGCACATCAGACCTCATCGAGGATGTGTTCCCTTTCGTAACTAGTTGCAAAAATAACGCTAGCCATAACACAGGCACAAGCGGCCACGGCTAAACCGGGCATGCCATATTTTCCACTAAGCCACGCCAGCAGAGCCAATCCCAAAATGTTCGTTACCGCAAAGCCAACAGCCACTGGCACCTGATTGAGCCTGTTCTTTTGGCCCGCATAGCTCATAACACCAAGCATAAAAGTCAGAGAAGCAACCGCTGCCAGTGTCAGCGCATTCTTGCCGATATTTCCCAAACTCTCGCCCGTGACATCGCCCATCACCGCAAACAAAGCCAGCTCCACGATTGCGTACAGGGCAAGGATTGAACCCAGGGTCATAACCCCAAGGGTCCGAATAAAAATCTTTGGGTCAACTGGCAGACCATAGACAACCGCGCGGCTCGTCCCCAGCCGACCACGGACCGAGAGGGCCCAGCTAGAAAAGAGCAGCAGGAACAGCACATTATATATCGAATAGAGGATTAGACCCGCCGTGACCGACAACGCTTCTGCCCTTACTCCGAATGCGGCGGCCAGCACAATGCCAATGATCAGCAAATTTGGCATAGATATCTCTTTGTCACTCAAAATAATTCGCCAGGCCATAACCAGCAATGTTCCTGTTTTGCTTTTTGGCACCGGCAGCAATCGGGCAGATAAAGGCCGTGAGGCATGATGCTCTACTACCGATGAGGTAAAGCCCCTACTGATAGCGTCGATGGTCACAGCACCTAGGGCGGTGCATAGCAGCACAGCACCAAATGGAAGCAGTATCCCTAAACCGCCATCACGAATCATATCCGTGAAGTAGCTAGTCTCCAGTCCTATATTGATGCGGTTCAAAGCCCCGCTGCTAAAGAGCCGGCCGTACCCAACCAGAACCACCAGCCCAACTTGCCCAATGGTATGCAGACTACTCAGCCCACCCGCCAGCTTTCGTAAGCGCTCTACATGAATCACGCGCTCTACTAATAAGTACAGCAGTAGCCCAACCGTTACGTACATAAGCAGCGTCAGTTCGGCAAATAGCAACCACCAGCCCAACTGCATCCCCTGCTGTTGCCCAAGAGCTACGAAGAGTGGTAATGCCACCAGGCTGTTAAGTAACCAGATAGCACCAACAAACAGCAGAGACTGAGCCCGGAGCCAAGTACGACTCATGAAGGGCAAGGACTGGAGTGTAGACGGCACATTTACCGCAATAGTCTGTCTAGCCAAAAACCAAGTAGAAGAAACGGCCACCCCAAAGGTAAGTCCCGCCACCAGCACCACCAGCCCGGCCTGCTCGCTATCACCTGCCACCATGCCCGAAAAAGGCACTAGGAGCTGACGTATCTGCCAGGCAAAGAAACCGTAGAGGGCCACGATTGGTAGCAACATGGCAACCATGTGCGGCTTACCCGCCACCAGACCAACTGCTTTGCGCCGCCATACTTTTAGCAGCGTAGCGCTAATCAACAATATAGGATTCGATTGCTTCATGCTTTTTCTGCCCACCGCTTAACTTTAAATAAGCCTCTTCGAGTGTCTTTGCTTTGGCCTTTTGCAAAACTTCTTTCACGCTGCCGCTGGCTATACGCTTAGACCGAATCATCGTAATGTCGTCAGCAATGTCTTGGGCAAAATCCAGATTATGTGTAGCTAGCAAAACGCTCTTGCCGTTTCTCTTGAGAGACAAGATGATTTCTTTGATCAGCAAGATCATGTCTGGGTCCAAGCCGTTGGTAGGCTCATCAATAATATAGAGAGCTGGTTTGGCGACCATGGCTGCAATAAATGCCAGCTTCTTGCGCATGCCATGCGAGTACGAACCAATACGATCATCTAGAGCCTTTAGCTCAAATAGCTCACCCAGTTCCTGGATTCTTGCATGTGCCTGATCAGAGTCCAAGCCGTAAAGCGCTGCCGAAAGACGGGCATATTCGTGCCCGGTCAACGGTTCAATCAGGTCGTCCTCGTCGGGAACGATACCAAACTCACGCCGCAAGGCTGCCAGACTTGTCCCATCGCCATACACAGATGTGCCAGCAACCTCAATTTGGCCAGCGTGGAGAGGATTGATTCCCATGACCGCATGGATAATGCTGCTCTTGCCACTTCCGTTTGGTCCAATGAGGGCATGCACACTACCCGTCCGTACCGAAAAAGATACGTTGTCTACGGCCGTATTCTGGCCATATACGATACTTACTTTATCGATCCGAATTGCTTGTTTACTCCGAGTAGTGGGCATGTTTTTCCTCATGTTACCTTTTAGTGCCTATTGGCAGCCGACATACACCTTGCTACCGTACCAAGATTTGCTGCCGACAACAAACTGGCCGGAAAAGCGCATACCTCGCACAATGCAGATACCGGCAATAACGGCTACAGCGACTATGGCTACAATAGCCACAATCCACCAGTAGGAGTTCTTGCGGGTTGTCACCGCTTTGGCACTAGCAACAGCTGGCACAGAACTTGTGTCGCTCATTGCATTTCCCCCTTAGATTTATGAAGCGTAGATCTACCAGTCCTTATATAATGCCAGGCATCTAAGTGCTATGAGAGAATTCCAACAAGCTAAATATATTACTTAATCAGCTTAAGCATTTTCACATCTGGAAAATTGACCACTAGTTGTAGTCAAAAATACGCATGGAGTTAAAGGCATTTATAAAGTTTTTAATAGTTACGCATGCATAGGAATGAAGTAGTGGGAGCACCAGCGAGCGAAGTGCTCATATTGCTGGTGCTCCCACGAGGTGGCATCTTCTTCAGTGTTCGTGGTTGTTCAGCAGATTGGCCAGAGCGGTGAGGTACATCCCCAGGAAGGGCACCTTCTGCCGTAGCAGCTCGCTACAACCAGCGCCCAAGGCACGGTCTGGATCCCTGCTGAGGTCGTTTGCGCTCGCCGCCCAGACCTGGTCGAAGGGAAGCACGCCCATGGCGGCCTGGAAAGGGCCGCCGGCCAACAGGAAGGGCTTGACTGCCTGAACGGTCATGATCCCCGCCATGTCGAACTCGACAAGATTGTACGTGGCGGGGTCGGCACCCGGCGGCTGCAGCACCAGACAGAGGCGATTGCGCGTCGGTGTGGCGGGGTGACAGCTGAGGGTGATCGCCCTCAGGCCAAGGGGTGCCTTGGGACTGAACACGTCCGCGTGAACGGGCGGCTTGCACGGACAGCGGGGAGTGCTGGGGTTGAGGACGACGACCATCTTTGCGTCGCTGGCACAGTCCACCATCCCGGGGAAGAGACTGCCGCTATCGGCAGTAACCACCTCGATGGGACCCGTGTTGGGCAGATCGCTGGCGGTGTCAGAGGCAGCCAGATGCATGATGCCTGCAGCGATGCTTTCCATGGAGCTACTGATCTCATCGATGCGCATGGCATCCACCCACTCCTTCAGTTGCCTGAGCGCACCACCGGGTCCGACAGATTGCTCCAACTCTGTGTACCAGCTGGTACCAGCGACAGGGTTGAGGATGTCATCCACAGCCTCGCGCACACGCGGGCTGAAATGGCCCTGGGCGATCCACTCCAGCAGATCGTTCGAAACTGCATTACTCACGATTCACGTCCTTTCATGACGTTCGGGGTAAACAAAGATAAGATGCCTTAAGGTGCCTCCAAGAGAAAACTACGAAGACCAATATACTTTATAATTTATAGTGAAAAAGTCAATATTTCTACTCTGTTGTGCGGCGAGCGGCGCGGATGACATTATCAAAGAGGGCGCAGACGGTGAGAGGTCCTACACCACCCTTTGAGGGGGTGATGGTCAGGTCGTCGCGGTTGTAGACTTCTGCTGCTAGGTCGCCGACAGTTTTGCCAGATTCTGAGGCAACACCTGCGTCTACCACTACTGCCCCTTCTTTGATCATGTCGGGATACAAAATGGCAGGGCTGCCGGTGGCGGTGATGATAACGTCTGCACCCTTTGTGTGAGCAGACAGGTCAGTAGTTTCGCGATCAATGACTTCTACATCTTGGTCAGCAGATAACAGCATGCGCTCCAATGGTGCGCCCACCAGCTTGCCACGACCAATCAGCAAGATGTGTTTGCCTTTCAGGTCTACGTTATAGCCGGCCAGTAGCCACAGTATTGCCATGGGTGTGGCTGGGTCAAACTTGGCCTCTTTGCCAAGGGCGTCTACGTCTTTTTCTGGCGCCACCAAGTTTACGATCTCGTCAGTCTGAGCAGGGTCTACTAGCGGCAACTGAACGATAACGCCATGAACGGTGTCGTCTTTATTCAGTTGTTGCAACAGATTTGCAATTTCTGATTGCTCTATTTTGTGATGCTCTACTTCTACTAGGATGTCTGCGCCGTAGCGTTTTTTGAGCCGAACGTACGTATCAATAACGGGGTCATCTATGCACTGAATAATAGCCAGCTTGGGTACCACGCCAGAGGCCTGACGCAGTGCACGCACCTGCTGGGCCTGGCGCTGCTTAATAAAATCAGCGAGTTCCTTGCCGTTTAGTAGCTTCATATGGGGTACATCCTAGCAGAAAAGCTACCTCTTGACTAATTGCAGCGTCGCGCTAGGCACACCAATCACCCCTGTTTGTCATACTGAAGATCTATTGCTTTTTATAAACAAAAATGTTATAAATTATATGATTGCCCTCACGGGCAACTCACGCACGTTTAGAGAGACGTAGTATTCCACGCTGGCACGAATGCGAGTAACAGGACATCACCGGATGTTGTGTCCTGCTATTCGCATTCGAAACACCAGAGAGACTGGAGCACTACCCATGACCCACCCCACCACCGCCTTCGGCCTGACCCTCGACGAGTCGGTCACGACCGACTCGGGCTTCCGCTACGGCGATTACATCATCAAGCTCGAGGTGACGGACCGATCCTACGACGACATCCTCCGGGTCTTCGCCCCCTGCCGCCTCTGCAAGGGCAACCACGTGTACCGGGCCTGGATCATCGGCGACGAGCCCACGTTCGACGTGGTCAAGGAGCGGTTGAGCCAGGACGACCTCATGTGCGAGGCCTGTAGCATGGTCAAGCGAGGTGACATCGTCAAGCTATCGCGAGAGCTCGAGAAGCAGCGCATACTGCGACAGACCCTCGTCACGACCCTGACCGGTCCCCGTGACACCAAGCCCGAGCTGCGCGCCCAAGGTCACGTCCGTCTGTCCCACCCGCGAGCCGCGGGGTACAACGACGAGATGCGTGACGGCTTCTTCTTCGTACCCGACTGGCTGCAGATCAAGACCGCCGGCAACATCCGAGCACTCACCATGCTGAGCAAGATGCTGAAGGTCGACGTGACCAACCGCGATGGCATGTTCGGGTTCGACCTGACCACCACCCTCGCCCGCATCCGCAACGATGGATGGGTCACGGAGACCACGGCCGAATACGGCAGGCTGCAGCGGCACGAAGCCGTCATGCAGGCAGTCGCCAGCACACCCGTCGGCTAACCCAGCCACATCCTCTCTATACGTCTGCACCATCTGTATGCCGGAGGGCACACTCACCCCCCGCCCACCGGCATACAGATAGACGTCCACAAGTTTTGCTTGTGCTGACGAGTCTAGAACTCACCTCAGGTGAGTTCTGCCAAGACGAAACGTCTACTGTATGCGATCTTATATTTTCACGCAGATTTACAGCGTTATAATAAAACTGTGAAAGCCAAAACAGGTCAGGAGACGGCCAAAGGCACTGAACCAGTCGATAGCACACACACTATCGAGAATCGCTTGCGCGCCAGCGAAGAACGTTACCAGGCCTTTATTCATAACAGTAACGAAGGTATCTGGCGGGTCGAGGTCGAAAAGCCTATTTCTATAAGGCTATCGCCCACTCGGCAAATCGAGCTGATGTACAAGTACGCCTACTTGGCTGAGGCCAACGAAGCCATGGCCCGCATGTATGGGCTAAAAGCGGTCGAAGATATTGTGGGCGCCCGGCTGGGTGACCTGCTGATACAAGACGACCCAAAAAACATCGAATACCTCAAAGCTTTTATCGCCAACGGCTACAACCTCTCCGGTGCCGAGTCACACGAGCACGACACCAAGGGTAACGATAAATACTTCCGGAATAGTCTGGTAGGTATGGTGCGAGACGACCATTTGGTACATGCCTGGGGAACACAACAGAACATCACCGAGCAACGCGTTGCTCTACGGGCATTGCACGCCAGCCAGGAACGCCTAGAACTATCCCTAGCCGCTTCGCAAACCGGCATGTGGGAATGGGATATCGCCAACGACAAGCTGACCTGGACCAACGAGCTCAAGCGTATCTTTGGCCTGAAGGCCAAGGATGTTGTCACCTATGCGCTCTACAAACAAATCGTTCACCCTGACGACCGCCAACGCGTGCAATCATTCATAGACAAATCCCTCAGCGACGGCAGCAGCTACAGCTTTGAACACCGGGTGTTGTGGCCCAATGGCACTGAGCATTGGGTGATGGGCCAGGGCCGGGCCTACCTAGAAAACGGCCGGGCCGTGCGCATGGTGGGCACCAGCATGCTCATAGACAAACGCAAGCGATACGAGATAGCCCTGCACGAGAGCGAGCAACGTTTTCGAATGATGGCCGACACAGCTCCAGTACTGATCTGGATGGCCGGGCCAGACAAACAACGCACCTATTTTAATAAACCGTGGCTGGATTTTACCGGCCACACCCTCCCCGAAGAGCTGGGGAGCGGCTGGACCAAAGGCATCCACCCAGACGACTACGAGCGCAATCTAAAAACCTATAACCAAGCTTTTGATGAGCGCGCCTCCTACAGTCTGGAATATCGCCTGCACCACCACGATGGCACCTACCATTGGATGCTGGCCAATGGCACTCCGCGCTATTCACCCGAGGGCGAGTTCTTGGGATTTATTGGCTCCATGACCGACATACAAGAGGTCAAAAACACCAAGAAAAGCAAAGAGGAGCTGGAGGAGGTCAACCAAAAATTACGCGAACAGCAGTACCAGTTGGTGACACTAAACAACTCCAAGGACGAGTTTATTTCGCTGGCATCGCACCAGCTACGTACACCGGCTACGGGGGTCAAGCAGTACATCGGCATGCTGCTAGAGGGGTATGGGGGGCCGCTCAGCAAGCCTCAGATGAAGATGCTACATACCGCCTATGAAAGCAACGAACGCCAGCTGAATATCATCGACGACTTACTCAAGGTGGCACACATAGACGCCGGCAAGGTCGCCCTGCGCAAGCAAAAGGTCGACCTGGTGGACATGATAGACGACATCATCGACGAGCAAGCCGACAAGTTCAAGCAAAAGAAACAAGGCGTCAGCTTTAGGCACGTGCGTAAAAAAGTGCCAGCGTCTATAGACCCCGAACGCATGCGCATGGTCCTAGAGAACTTGATAGACAATGCCGGCAAATACTCGCCCGAGGGCAAGAAAATCATGGTGCAGCTGAAGAAAAACAAAGACCACGTTACTATCAGCGTTACGGACGAAGGCGTAGGTATTGCCCAAAAAGATATCCCTCGCTTGTTTCAAAAGTTCTCACGCGTCAGCAATTCGTTATCTACACTAGTCGGCGGTACCGGTTTGGGATTATACTGGGCGGAGAAGATCGTGAGTCTCCACCATGGCAGCATTGACGTTACTTCAAGGCTGCATAAAGGGTCGACATTTACCATAAAAATCCCTCAAGGCAAGCACACAGGAGATGGGAACTAAGTATAAAATACTGGTTGTCGAGGACGAACAAATCTTGCGCGAGGCGTATTGCCAAATCCTGACGCAGGAAGGTTATGAAGTGGCAACGGCCACCAATGGCCGGCTGGCGCTCAAGCAGCTCAAAACTTTTCAGCCCGACCTTATTCTGCTAGACATCCTCATGCCCGAAATGGATGGAGTGACATTCCTAACCCTCGCAAAGCTCACCAAGAATTTTCCAAGTGTTAAAGTTATTGCTTTTAGCAACCTATCTGATCAACAGAAACTGGACCAAATGATAGCTTTGGGAGTGTCCGAAAATATCCTCAAGTCTACCCTATCGCCCAAGCAACTGGCGCTTACCATACAAAGCTTACTAGTATAGCCAAAGAGCCTCCGGGGATGGGAGGCTCTTAGGGTCACATGTCTCTTTTTGTTCGTGCTTTTTTGGGCACCGTTAAGGGATGGTGACCTTGCGACGGCCACCGCCACGACTGGCTTTGCCACCTTTGCTGGCGACTGCTTTTCGGGTTGCCGCATCAGCGCTAGCCAACCCACGTTTGCTTTTTTCTGCCATGTTTTGCCTCCTTTCGGTTAGGTGGCAATACTAGCTTATAAAACTATGCCAAAACGCGCTGTAAAGAATCTTATGTAACGACTATGATATTATAGGGCACTTCTTCAAAGATTATTAAACGAGCGCCAGATCCCATTTACGTCTGTGAAAAAGCTCATACTTACCCTAAGTTTTGTTTAGTAAAGTAAAGAAACTTAATCAAGGATCCTGTATGCGCTTAACCTTTAAAAGATGTGTCAAAGAAGCGAGTTTGTTTGCTGCAGTGCTTGCTACGGTATCACTCCCTCTTTCTGGAGTAGCATCGGCTGCCAATCAAAACACACAACAAGACTTTGCGGTGGCTAGCACAGAGTTTGGCGTGCCTCAAGAAATCTTAATGGCCGTTTCATATAACCAAACACGCTGGGAAAATCACAAAGGCAGGCCCAGCGCCAGTGGTGGCTATGGCCTGATGCACTTGACTTCAGAAGCCGAGTCAGAGGACGGCCGTGGTGATCCGCACCGCCCCAGACAAAACAGACACTCTTCAAGAAAACACACCCTGGACGAGGCAGCTGCCCAACTGCAAGTCTCTGTCGAAACACTGAAGCATGATGACCGCCAAAACATAAGAGGTGGGGCAGCCATATTGGCCAAATACGGCCGTGAAACTAACGACGGACAAGAGCCTACACACGTTGACGAGTGGTATGGCGCAGTTGCCAAAATAGCCGATTCGCCCGACCAAGAAAGCGCCGAGGACTTCGCCAATGACGTATATAACACAGTACAAAATGGCGCTGCCCGCCACACCGAGGATGGTCAGTCGGTCAGCATGCCGGGCAGACCAGTTAGACCAAACCGATCACGAGTAGAGCGGTTACGCTTACCCCGATCTGGCCGCCACACCAACCAGCAGCAAAACCAGACAGAATGTCCCCGTACCATCATTTGCAAATTCGTACCGGCTCGGTTTGCACAGAACAACCCAAATGACCCCGTTGACTACGGCAACTATGACCAAGCCCACCGTCCGAACGATATGAAGGTCAAATATATTGTCATTCATGATACCGAAGGCTCGTATCAAAGCGCCATAGACTGGTTCCGTGACCCGGCATCATACGTAGCGGCTCATTATGTGATTCGGTCCTCTGATGGTGAAGTAACGCAAATGGTCAAAAATGAAGATGTTGCCTGGCATGCTGGCAACTGGTATGTCAACATGCATTCTATTGGCGTTGAGCATGAGGGCATTGCAACCGAGGGTGCCGCCTGGTACACCGAGGCTATGTACCGCTCGTCTGCCAAACTTGTCCGCTATCTGGCCGAGAAGTATAACGTACCGTTGGACCGCGAACATATTGTTGGGCACAGTCAATATCACGCCCCCACACCCGAGCGAGTAGCCGGTGCACATTGGGACCCAGGCCCTTTCTGGGACTGGAACCATTACATGGAGCTACTCGGAACACACACATCCGCAGCGCCAGGTAGCAGCGACGTAGTTACCATCGCCCCAAACTTTACTACCAACAAACCACCAATCACCACCTGCACAGGCACCACGTGCACCCCGCTACCAAGCCAATCTGCTAATTTTGTGTACTTGCGTAAAGAGCCCAGCCCAACCGCTGACTTACTGACTGACGCCGGCTTGCATCCTGACGGCACGGCAGGCACGACCAAAGCCGAAGATTGGAGCGCCAAAGCCACGCACGGTCAGCACTTTGCTGTTGCTGGAAGGAGCGGCGACTGGACAGCTATCTGGTTTAACGGCCAAAAAGGCTGGTTCTACAACCCATCCGGACCCAGCAAAACCGCGCTACCGGGCCGTTCAAAACTTGTAAAAGCAAAAAACGGAGCAAGTTCTGTGCCGGTCTACGGAAGACCCCTGCCCGAGCCTGGCGCCTACAATACCACACACGCTCCAGTGCAAACTATTGTGCCCCTGCAATACACTATTCCAGCCGGTCAATCCTACGTCGTCTATGAGCCAAAGGTGCCCAACGACTACTTCCATGTATTGGCCTTTGACCGCAGCACCCCGGGTGATGGCACTATTACCATGGGCACCGAGAAGTACCTACCCATCACTTACGGTCACCGCCAGGCATATGTCAAAGCCAGCGACGTTGTGATGTATTAGTCTCTTTGGTCTTGGCCCAGCAGGCGGGCACGCATTTCTTGGAAACGCTTTTGTTCCAGTGCCACCAAATCTTCACCAGGTTTTTGTTTGGCGCTTGCGTGACTAGTTTGGGCTGATGCCTTGCCACTGATAACGTTAACTACCGGAATGGCAATGGGCGTGCGGCCGGTTTGCTCAAACCAAAAATGGGCAATGAGGTCCTTCATTTCTAGTTTGAAACGGTCCAGGTCAATTCGCTTGAAACGCTGCTGGACCGCCCGACGCAGTTCATCTCTAAAACTATTCATGAGCTCCTCGTTATCGCGCATGGCTATAAAACCACGACTAATGATATCGGGGCTGGTTAGCAGCTTGCCGGATTTCTTGTCTATGGTTAGGACAACCGCCAAGATACCTTCTTCACTCAGCATCAGACGGTCTTTCACGACAATGCCACTGACGATAGAGCCAGTCTGGTCGACCAACAAACTGCCATGTGGCACTTGCCCACCGGGCTCACCAGTCTGAGCCGTAAACAATAAGCTGTCGCCATTGTCCGGTAGGAAAACATTCCGGCGCGGAATACCCTCCTGCACACCCAACTCGGCATGATAGGTTCGTCGCAAGGTACCGGCATGCACAGGGATAAAGAACTTGGGCCGAACCAGCTGCAGCATCTCTCGCAATTCGTCGCGTTTGGCATGCCCAGACACGTGCAGCGGACCGCAGCCGTCCAGTTGGTGGGTTGGGTGACGAAACAAGTGCACGCCTTTTTTGCTGAGCCGATTGCTGATGTGATCATAAGACACTTCGTTGCCGGGTATTGGTGACGAGCTGATGAGGACCGTGTCGCCTTGGTTCAGGTTAACGTACTTGTGCTGGCCCTCGCTCATGCGCTGCAGTGCAGCGTTTGGTTCGCCCTGCCCACCCGTGCACATCACCAGCAACTGGTCTGCCGGGATGGTGCTGGCCTGCTGCATGGATACAATGGTGCCTTTTGGAACTTTTAAGATCCCTTGGCGCACAGCAATCTCGGCATAAGCAATCATGCTGCGGCCATCCAACGCTACCTTACGCCCAGCAGCTACGGCGGCATCGATAATCATTTGAGTGCGGTTGATATTACTGGAAAAGACTGCCACAAAAATGCGCCCTGTGGCATTTGTGATAACGTCATGAAAACTCTTTTGCAGTGTGTGCTCTGTGGGGGTACGACCTTCAACATCCGCATAGCTACTATCGCTCATCAGCAACAGAACGCCTTGGTCACCCAACTCTTTCAGGCGAGCTTTGTCGCTTGGCCGATTGTCTAGTGGCTCTGGATCCAGCCGGAAGTCGCCGGTGGCAACAATCCGCCCAACCGGCGTATCAATGCAGACCGCCGCGGGATCAGGAATAGCGTGCGTAACGCGGATGAACTCCACGAAAAACGCGCCCATCTTGATACGCTCGTGCGCATCAATGTCTATGGTGACAAACTCTGGCACAAAGTCAGTTTCTGTAATCTCGTCCTGGAAAGTCTTTTCGATCACGCCAATGGTATATCGTGACCCATAAATAGGTGCAGGATATTTTGGCACCGTATGCCGGAGTCCACCTATGTGATCTAGGTGCCCGTGGGTGATGACATAGGCCTTTAGTTTATGCTTGATAGTTTCCAAGTACGCCATGTCGTTGACCTCGTAGTTGATACCGGGCAGATCAACGCTCAAATTGATGCCACAGTCCAATACAATTGCGTCGTTCTGGTACTCGATAACGGCCATGTTTTTCTCGCCCACGTCGTATAGTCCACCCAAAAAAGTGACCTTGAGTTTGTCAAAAGTGTCAGTGACAACATTGGCTCGCTTGCCAGGCTTTTGGCCAGCAGCCGCATACTGATCTATCACTCGCTGGGCGTCGTCTTGGTTGCGTCTTTGCGCCCGGATGGCTGCGCCACGAGTTTTGTTAGTAGATATATTCATATATATTTCCTTTAAATTTTATTGGTTATAGTTGTTTCATTTGGCTGCCGTTCTAAAAGAGGTTTACGGGCAGCGACTTATAAAAAGATGGTGTGGTTGTGGTGATTTCCAGAGGGAAACCGATAGTTTTATGATAAATTTGCCAAAAAGAGAAATCTTAGGTTAAAAGTATAATAACAAATAGTAAGCAAAATGTCAATAGCTATGCTAAGCTAGTCGCATGAACACAGACTCGGCGCCCCAACCAGATATGTCACACCAACCTGCCCCGCAGGAGAGCTTGGGCAATCCCGAACTAAGCCCGGACGAGATCGTACTGGAATTGCAAAAGAGGCTACCTGAATGGGCCAACGAACTTGTTAACAGTGAACGCTATGAAAACCCGGACGACCCGCACCGGGACCAGTTTGCCGAAAACCCCAACGCTACAGAAATGCATTCCAAATGGCATCAGTGGGGCATCATACGACACACCCTAATGACTGGTAAATATCTTGACGACATCGTCCCAGGCCTCCTTGAGTCCGAGGAGTGGTTTGGCCCCGATACCGGAGGTAGCAAACTAGGTCTGGCCGATGAATCTATAGACAGCATGTCCAAGTGGGACTTGCTGAGGATTGCCGCCCCTACCCACGACTACGGTAAGTTCGCCAAGCGACAATACAGAGGCGATGACGCTGACGGCAACCCCATGTTTACTTTTGCTGGTCACGAGGCCGAGTCTGGTAACATTGTCCGGGCCTGGAAGGATCGCTTTGCCAAATTTGGCATGACAGAAGACCAAATAGAGTACGTGGCCCAGTGCGCCCAACTGCACTACGAGCTTGGCAAGCTACGTGACAAAGCCAAGGACAGCGAGCTTGGCTACACCATCGCCTTTACAGAGTCCGAGGAATTCGAGGACATGGCACAGGAAATCGCCAGCCTGTACCCAGATATGGTACGCGAAATGGGTATTTTCTTTGTCGCTGACAGCTTGGCAAAAAACGACCTGCACCAGACCATCCGCGCCCAAACCGACGAAGAGATCGAACAAGCACGAGCCGAAATACAGCAAGATATTGCCAACAGAAACTTGGCACCACACCTGCTAGTGGCCGGCATGCAGCAAGGTATCAACATGGCCGCTGGCCGAAAGTTTCTAAAAATAGCAGCTTAGTCATCCGTGAACTGCCAGCCCAATCGTTCCATTAAGTAACGCTCGTGCATATTCATTTTTGCTTCGGCTTGCGTACGATGCGTTTCAGAGCTGGGGTAGGATTCTTGTATTGCTGTTCTTAGAATATCTTCGCTATTCTGCGTGTATAAATGCGTCTTGCCCACAATGACCGTTATGGCTGGGTCATATCTGCTGCTGTCTTTGACTGCCTTCAGCTGGACAAGTTTGCGCTCTGACTGATCCATAAAATCAACGGTACTAACGGCAATATCCCAAGCCGTGCTAGCGCGCTTGAAGTCGTGTGGGTCGTCTTCGCGGGGCAGGCTGGGCCAGGCCGATTGAAGCATCCCGCGATGCCGTACATTGAACCGTGCGTTCAGTAAGTGCACGCTTGCCTCAAATTGCACACCACGCACCTCTGCCCCCTCGGTCAGATACGGTGCAGGGTCTACCATGGTATGAGCAAGGTACAGAAACCGATTGTACAGATCTATTTCGTCTGCCAGATTGAGCGCATCTCCTATCAAAGTCTTTTTGTACTTTGATGCATACGCCTCGTACAGAGATGTCCGGTATAGATAAGACAACTCTTCGGGCGACGCCTTTTCCCAGTCATCAGAGTCTAAGCCGTGGAATTCTTCAAAAGCCTGATCTACAAGTCCCAGCGCTTCTTCACTGGGCGTGTCGGGGTGCAAAGCTAGGTCAAGATAAGCGCCGCTACAAACCATACCCACATAGCGATCACTTATATCCTGTCGCATGCCCCCAATCAGTCTTTGCAATTCAGTGCGAGGCGGGGTGGTTTGGGCAAATTGCAAGTATGTCTCGACAGCTGTTGCCGCTATCTTTTCTCCGTTTTCCTTACCTCCATTACGCTCGGGCCACATAGAAATTAATAATGCCTGATATCCTTCCGGATGCAAGCATGAGCAAAAAGAGCATTACAATAACGGATTTGAAACGCTGGGATCTTTAGTAGATGCAGCGCAGGATGACAACTCAGAGCGGCTAGCTCCTGCGGTTAGCCGCGAAGTCGGCTCAAAAGCCCTCAAGCTAGCAGCCTATCTGGACGATATCGTAACTGCTCTGCCCCGTCGTTAACTGCTTACAGGCCGGTCATGGCCGGTTGAAAGCAGAGCGAAAGGTAGATAGGTGCAGACTCTTTCTGTAAACTACCAAGAGAGCTTTCGCCAATGAATAGATACAAAACACACATACAGAAAATCAAACTAGGGCGCTTTAGGCAGCGGCTGGCCATTATTACCGTTGTTTCCTTCATGGCTATAGGCAGCTACTTCCTCATTCAAGCCCAAGCTGCCGCTGGATATATTTATATCTCGCCGACCACGGGCACCAGGAATGTGGGCGAGACATTTTCTGTGCAGGTACGGGTCAGGTCAACCAGCGCTATTAACGCCGCCTTTGTAGATATGAACTATAACGGTGTGGGTTTGCAGGTGCTGAGCATCCAGCGTGGCACCGACTTTCCCAACCAAAACGCCGCAACACAACATACACCCAGCACTACCGGCACGGGCACTATCAAAATGCAAAGCACCCGAAACGTCTCGACGGCAGGTGATTTTCACTACGCAACTATTACTTTCAGAGCAAGAAGGACGGGCACATTTGGTATTACACCCTTAGCGAGTTGCTATATGGTCAATTATCCCAACAACAGTATCTCCTTTACCACCGGCCGGGGTGACTACACCTTTGTTACACCGCCCGCACCAGCCCCGCCACCCCCCGCACCGACGCCCTCGCCAGCACCAACGCCCGCACCCGCTCCAGCACCAAAACCTTCCCCCGCCCCCTCTCCCACACCCCGTCCCTCCTCATCACGACCAGCGCCTTCCACAACGCCCACGGCTACGGTGCCCCAGACCGAGTCAGCCCCCTCGGCCTCTAACCTCAAAATATCCAACTTCTCCATCACGGAGGTTGGATATCGTTCGGCCGTCCTCAACTGGGAGACCAACAAGCCAGCCAGCGGCAAGGTCAACTATGGATACACCGACAAGAATATGCCGTACGATGTTGTCGATCAGGCCAAAACGACTACCCACCGGTTAGTCGTGCAGGGCGATGTCATTCGTGCCGGCACGGAATATGCCGTGCGTATCACCAGCGACGACGGTGCCGGACCAGTTACACTGGATGGTAAGTTCTCTACCAAAGGCATAAGTATTCGTGTCAAAGTAGTCGACACTCAAGGTCAGCCAGTTCTGGGAGCCAGCGTTCAGACCGATACAGTCGATGCATCTACCGACGACGCGGGCATTGCTCAGTTGATCGTCCCCGAAGGCGCAGTGTCTATCAGGGCCACAAAAGACGACCTGACCACCGACATATCGGCAGAGATCGCCCTTCCTGGCGCCGAAGAAGCTGCGCCCCAACTGGTTACCATCGACCTCAAACCAGCCTCTGAGTCAAAGTCCAGCGCATCAGGAGACAAAAAGCTAAACCCATGGAAGATAGTCCTGCCAATCCTGCTGTTTGGCGGTGTTGGCGCAGCAGCGCTAGTGATCTTCCGGCGTAGAAGTAGGCGGCGAATCTTGCCCTCACCCTCCTATCCCACCGCCCCCACGCCCCACTCGTCTGCATCGCCCGCGCACACTCCCACATTGCCCGAACTGGTCCGCCAAGACTTGGACGCCAAGTATCACAAGTCCGATCAGCCCAAACCAGATGAGCCCGAAGACATGTTCAGCCCCGCGCACTACGCAAGCCCGCCGCCAATTGTGCAGCCCACACCTCCCGTCGAGCACCACACTCCACCCACCGAACCCAAGCCGGAACCAAAACCAGCCGAACACCACAAGGCGCCCGAAGCCGAGCCGGCAAAACCCCACCCAGAAGAGCACCCTAAAAAACCTCATAAAGATGCCGAGGTAGACCCCGGCGACGATCACAGCCTGCGCATCTTCCACGACAAATAATTCTCTGACGGGAAAGTCCTCTACAAGCTCCTAGGAGTTGCATATCCGAGAACAAATAGCGGCAGTATGCCAAAGTCAGACTTCAAGCAGGTAGGCTCGGACAGAGTCTATGTATGCGTCGAAGGGCATGCTGGAAATGTCAAAGAATGGATACCCGCGCTTGTCGGCTTCTGACTTCAGGCGCGCGCACTCTTCAACCTGCTTGGCCACCCACTTCCGAACACCGGTTTCGTCGCCCTCTTTTTTCAGCCATTCGTTTATCCAGTCATGGGGATTTTCTTTAGCATGAGCAATAACCGAGTCTGCATGCGACGGATTTGTGTAACCAACAAAGGCCGCCCGAATCTGGAAACCTGACAGCTTGAAGTCAGCCACCCACTCAGGCGTAAACAACGAACCCTCAAACGCCACAGACTCTTTGTTACGACGATAGTAATCAAACATACCCACAACCGCCTGAAGCGTCAGCTCTGATTCCTTACCACTGTTGGCAAAAGGTTTCCGTTCGCCCCCACCCGTGAACGAAGCTTTATGCTCTGCGCTGCCAGTGAACTCGATGTCCCGCAACATCTGGTGTGGCTGGCCCGTTAAGACGTTTCGCAGCCCATGCTCTACGGCATCAGCAGCGACAAACTGGATTTTTCTTTTAGCTATCAAGCCAGTCATGATAGTGGTCTTTGCAGTCCGCGGGGGTCCACCAAGTAGATAGAGCGTATTCATGCGCTCACTATAGCAAAAACTCCTCCACTATTCGGCCGATTAACGTGACAAGTCCGGGTGGTTGACTTTTTATAGTACCTTGTATAACATAGTACCGTATGAATGAAACTACCGACCTCACCAGTCAAACGGACAGCCAAATGCGCAAAGGCATGTTGGTCTACTGTGTGCTCCTGCTTTGCAAAGACGGCAAGGTGTACAGTTCTGATATCATCAAAGCCCTTCGCCAGGCAGAACTTATCGTAGTAGAAGGCACCCTCTACCCCCTGCTCAATCGGCTAGCGCGCGAGGAGTTGCTGGGCTACGAATGGCAAGAGTCCGAACAAGGCCCGCCGCGCAAATACTATTGGCTGACCAACAAAGGCCACGACATGCTGAAGGAACTCAAACAATCGTATAAAAGCCTGATAACTTCAATAAACAAACTGGAGAAAGGATTCCTATGAACGAAATAACCAAAATTCATCTAGGTCGCACGGCATTTACCATTGCCATAGACGCACACAAGCAACTGCGGCACTACCTAGACGCCATCAAAAGACATGTAGGCCCAAAGCACGAAGAGGTGCTAGAAGAAGTCGAGCTGCGCATGGCAGAACTGCTAACCGAACGAGGTGTCACCGCCGACAAAGTGGTCGTAGCCAAAGACGTAGAGTTTTTAAAAGAGCAGCTGGGCAGCCCGAGCGATTTCGAGGACGACGACGAAAAGCCTTCCAAAAAGCACCAGGCCGAGGACTATCCATCGCGCCGCTTGTTGCGCGATCCGCGCGACCAAATCTTGGGCGGAGTAGCGTCGGGCCTGGGCACATACTTTGGTATCGATGCCTGGATTTTCCGCGCCGCATTCGCTGCACTGACTTTTGCCGGTGGTAGCGGGTTCATGATTTATGCCCTGCTCTGGTTGCTTGTCCCAAAGGCAAAGACCAATAGCGACTTCTTGCAGATGAAGGGCAAGCCCGTAACTATCGAAGCCCTGACCGACTATGTGTCCAGCCAAGACTTCGAGCACGACGCCAAACAAGCTGGTAATCGAATAGGCCAGGCCTTGTCCGAAATGTTTCGGGCTTTGGTCAAATTGGCGCGATACGCCATTGGTACCTTCCTGACCGTTATATCCTTGATTGCGATTATCTGGACTATAGGTGCCGGTACATATGTACTGACCAGCCCAGAACGGTTGTTGAGTGCGGGTCGTATCTTTCCAATTGGTGCCGGAGAAACAGCTCTAGTGATATTGGTCATGGCCGTAGCGCTCAGCGCCTTGGTGCTGTTGCTGGGATCTGGCGTGGCTTTCTTGCGCAAAAAGTGGCCCCTACCCCTCTGGGTTTCGGCTGCGCTGGGGACTGTCTTTATCGTCGGCGCTGCGGTGAGCGTCGGACTGGGCGCCAAGTTTGGCCCTCGCATTCATGACCGATATGAGGCGGCCCACAAAACCGTAACTCGCCAGGTAGGTGACTTTCAGACACTAGAAGTCAGTGGTGACCAGGCGGCCGTTTACTACGAATATGCCGCCACCCCCTCAGTAGATATCCGCGTTATCGGTGAGGCAAAAGAAGACTCGGTCAAAACAGACCTGCAGAACAGTACACTGTCCGTAAATGTCTCTGATATCCGAAGCAAAGGCTGCGACTGGTTCTGTATCGATAACCAAGATGTCTCGGTCACGGTCCGGGGACCACAGCTCCAAAAGGTAACCGTGCACGAAAACGCTGCGTTTCGTTCTGAAAAAGAGTTACACCAAGAAAATCTGACCGTGGTAACAAAAAAAGACGCCAACCTGTTTCTGTCTCATGTACACGCCAAGCACGTGCTGCTGAATACAGAAGGCTCCCCGCAAGACCCCAGCCCAACGCCAGACACCCGCACACTAAGTATCACAGGCATAACCCCCGGCTTTCCCCAGGACCGTGTCTGGATGAATGGTGACGCTGGTTTTACCATCACTGCTGCGGACGAGTTTACCTTCAGCAGCCAGCAAACGTGTAATCTCTACGAGTCACTAGCGCACTTGTGGCAAATGCCCGCCAAAATTACTATCAACGCTCAGCAATTCACAGACGAAAAAACCTTACGCATGCAGCAAGACGATGACGAGCGCTCCAGCGTCAACTGCGTCACCATCCGCTAAGTAAAAAATAGTGGGGCTTCTAACGCCTGACCCTCACTAGCCTGCAGCAATCAGCAAGCCGTTTATTCTGGCCCGTGATGGGTGCAATGGTGGTGCCAGGGATAGGTTCCCAGATGGCCCGAATCTCTTTTTGCCCGCCAAAGGCCGGTGCCTTGATAAGCCCTGGATGCACACCCAGGCCTTCCCTCTGCCACTCCTCCTGCCGCTCTTTGTATGCAACTATATGCAGGCCCTTGTACCGCACGTTGTATGCATCACGCATGAGTGCGTCTAGGGTGTCAAAGAAGCCTTTTGCGTTAAATATTTCAACACAGCTTTCTGCTCCTTCAAATTGTCGCTGTACATCCAAGGAATTCTCGAGCGAACCACACCATATATACGCATCACCCGAGCTGACGGAAGACCTAAAGCTAAAGTCATTCAGCGTTATGTTAGAAGATGCGCCATCGACCTTGATAATGCCGAGGTCGGCGAGGTTAGTCGGAATGTCACTACCCGACGCGAAGTACTCGGTGATAGTCCCTTGGATTGTTTTTGTACCCTCTTCAGGGTCAGCTATGCCGCCTCTATGCTCGGTGCTCCGGTACTCATAAAGTGTGCCAATCCGAAAACTGCCATACCGGGCCAAACGTACGGCGTGCTCTTTGGTGGTATATTTATAGATCTTCACTCCCTAAATCATAACAGAGTGCTCCCAGGGAAGATTATTGACGTAATTCACATATAACAGCATAATATTGCAAGAGATATTCCCGTCTCGTCCTTTGGCAGTATTGGAGTCACCTTGAGCACCTGGACCCCACCCGAGATCCCGCGGGTAGCGACCCTGGCCACCGTGCCCGAAGACGTCGCACGCAACACGGATGTCTTCTACCGCTCCCTCGACTTCCTCATGCGGTTCGGGCAGGAAGCCCGCAACCACCTGTGGGACTTTAGGAAGCAGTGGTTTCTGAGCAAGCGGAAACGAGAGGCAGCCAGTGAGATCGGCCAGAAGATCTCTCTCTACTACCCCGACAACCTGGCGAACCTCGTCACCGCCGCCGCCCATCTGGCTGCCGCCGGCTACAAGTACGAGCTCATCAACCTCGTCCAAGAAGACGGAGCGACGCGCTACGTCCGGGCCTGGATCGACAGCGACAACCAGCTCGTCCCCTACGTCGGCATGATCAGGTACAACCTCATGTCCTGGAACGAGTTCACCATGTAGCGCAAACGGCCATCCGGAGCAACGGCATCAAGTCACTCCGGATGGCCGTACAAGCGCCAGCCCCCCGCCCTACCTCACACCGCTCCAATACTGCTCACTTATTTTCGCGAACCAAAGTATCAATAAACTCATCCAGATCCTGTCTGGATCTTAGCTCCACCAGCCTACCATCGTTTTGGGTGAGTGATCTTATTCTGCTGACATTCCGGGCCAACGGCTTGTCTAGCAAATAAATCTGCCCTAGATTTTTCAGTACATTAACAAAAGTAGACTGCCAGTGCGAGAAATCTTTATCACTCTTTTTATTTCTATAACGGTTAAATACATTTTGTTTTAGCTCAACTTTTGGCAAATTTAAAAACACAATAACATCTGAATCCGTCCAAATACTATCGGGCATCCGGTGCCCATGATAGCCATCAATAACCCATTCGTTTTCGTTTTTTAGCAACGCATGCAAAGCTTTTTTATAAGAATTTCTTAAGAAAAAATGCAAGGGATGTTCATCAAAAAGACTATCAATATCAATTTTCTTCAGATGCCCTTTTTTGCTTAACAAGTCCGCAGCATATGTCTTGCCCGAGCCCGGGTGACCAACAAATATAACCTTCACTGAACGTCCCTACTGCAGCGCACGACGCGTAGAATCCAGACGCACGTGTCCAGTGTCGCCCAAGCACACCTGACCATGCAGAGCCTTCCGGACGTCCTCGTTTGCCATAAAGACTTGGCACCTAAAGCCATACTCATCATCTGCCTGCGCGATGTATTTCCACGGTCCGCCCTGCTGGCTGTAGTACAACACCAACTTTTTGCTGCCATCTACTGCAATCACTGCTTCGGCTATGTCGTATCCAGCCGTCTCGCTTGCTCCAATAACGCCCGACTTGGTTTGGCTCTTTATGGTAACAGGACCAAAGGTAAGCTGATTAGCAACTAGGTGAGGCTGAGCGTCCAAGTAGCTCGTTATATAAGGGCTGGCGGTCACGGCGGCTTGCTTCAGTTCGTCTTTGGTAAAGCAGCTAATGGTAGCAGCTCTTTGGGTGTCCTGTATGTATAAGCACGTGGACTCGTCAGTGGAGTACGAGCTGTATTTTAGGTCCGAAGTAGACTGGGTGCTTACAAGATCGTATTCGCCAGAGGCTCGATAGTATCCGGCGTTTTCCATGGCCAGCTGAACAGCCGGGTCCAAGGTTTGTGGCAGCAAAGGCGCATCGGACGCCGCGTTAGCTTTGTAGCTAATGTGTAGCGAGGGGAAAGACTCACTATTCACCCGAAACTTATACCCATCTGGCTGCAGAGCAGCCCCAGAACCCATTTGTGCCACCCAAGAAGAGTCTGCCGCCAGGTAGTCGTACTTGCTAGTTACCCTTTTACCAATATCCACTAGGACCTCAGCGCCTAATTGGGCCGCGGTATCAGGCTGAGTAGTAGCAGGTGTTGGCTGTTGGCGGTCAAAGAACAACCAGCCCGCAAAACCAATGGCGCCAATTATGAGCAACCCAATGAGTAGCTCAACGACAGAGAAACCAGCTTGCAGTAATGATCGTCTTGCCATGTGATAAAAAGTATATCGTAGTCGCTACCACAACTAAAGCGATGCTCAATAGTTCTCTATATATTCTTTCAAGTACGCACCCAGCCCGCAGCAGTGCCGTGGATATGTCCTAGTTACACCTGCGCGTTACGAAAAACCTGGACACGCTTGTTTCGCAACGTACCTTTTTTGTATTTCGCAAGCCAGTTGTCGTTGGGCAGCAGGAATAGGCTATTCTGGTTTGGATCTGGCGGCTTAGACGATGGCGCTTTATCGTTTTTGCCCTGCTGAGTCTCATAGACAGAGCGGAAATAGTAGTGATTAAACAAACGGTTAAATTCGGTAAAGTAGATATCTGCCACCCTTTTGTTGCCCTTGATAATCAGCATGTTTTCGTCATTGGCGGTGGTCGAGGCAGTACTGAAGTTGGCCGATCCAGTGACGACAATCGGGTCGTCACCGAGTGGATCAATTAGCATGAACTTGGAATGAATGTACAGGACGTGCTGGTTGAGTTGCAGCAACTGCGTATTGACCTCTTTGGTCCATTGGTACAGCGGGTCTTTTATGTATGACCCGAACGCCTGGTAAGTATTGTTGCCAGCCGTCAGAGAGGTAAACTTTTTGGTACTGCCCGGCTGTGGCTGGTCACGTTTTTCTAGTAGCATGAAGGTTAGTTGATCTTTGGCGGTGTTGTCGGCCAGCTGCTGCTTAAAGACATCATTTACCCCAAAGGCCAGTGTGATACCGGCGTAGCTGCTGGCGCTGTCCAGCAACTGAGCGTAGGTATTCAGCATGGCGTCAGTAGTACGTGGGCTAAATAGTGGAGTAATACCAGTCTGAATGCCGTCCAGGTCATCCGCAGCAATGTCTTTCTGCAAGGCAACCACAGCTTTCTTGAAGGCCCGGTTGTGGGCAATCTTCTGTACTCGATCATCCGTGGCCTTCCCACCCGGGTCTGTGCTCAGCAGCTGCCAATAGTCTCGAAACTGGCGAGCAGTTTTCTCGTTGCGCACCCAGTGGCCCACGTTAGTCTGGCCGAACAATCCGCCCTCCGACACATTGGTAGAGCCAGTCCACACGGCAGCTGGAGTCTGCTCCGATCCCCTTAAGAGCACCATAAACTTGTTGTGTTGAATGTTGTTGGGATTGGCCTCGCGGTAAATAATGTGCTTTTTAGGTATACCGACTTTCTTGATAAGCGCCAGGTTCTCGGCCCTTGGAAAGTCCAGCTTGTTGGGTTTGGCGTCAATAATTATACGAGCTTTCACCCCTCGGTCGATAGCTTTTTTAAACGCCACTGCGATCTCTTCGTACCGGAACTCATAAAAACAGCCCAGCACCGTATCGCCCTTTTGGGCTTGCTCTATGAAGGCAACAAATGCCCGCTTGAGGTCACGGGCCAACCAGTTCAGGACCGCCTTCTTTTTGCCTGGGTCTTCTATTTTATCCGGCGTCTCATTACTGAATTGCCGGGCAAAGGCCTGGCTGCTGGCTACGCCGCGGTTAAAAAATACGTCATGCTGGTCATCCGGGCTATACAGGGGCTCAGTCTGCACCATGATTTCAATTGGCTGAGAGCTCCTGTCCAAGTTTTTGGGCTGGCTGCCATGGCGGCGTCAACTGCGAACGAGATAGAGTTGACCCCACTCACGGCGTAGACGGTGTAACCCTTGGTTGTCTTTGATTTGAATCGCATAAGCAATTTCATTGTAGAGTCTGCACCGAACAGCCGCAACAATTGTGAAAGACATATTAAAAGTCTGCTGAAACTATCATTGCCGCTCGACAACCCGCAAACACACCTATTCTTTGCTGTTTTGGGCTAAATATTTCTTTAAATCCCTGTCTGATCGGATATGGATAAAGTCAGTACCTCTTCTGTCTTTTTCTGCCAAAATATTTGGCCGTACTCTTTTAGGGAATCGCCAAATAATTTTAATGAGCTTGGGGACAATAAGAATTTCAGGGCAACTAGCCGGCAGCCCTGGACGAGACGCAAACAAATACTTTCGATTGCGCTTGGCCGCTCGCCAAAAGCAAACGCTTCTAGGCATGTCCAGAAAGACTATCGTGTCCGCTGCTGCCATTACCTCGTACGAGACACCGTCGATAATCCAAGCCTCCCGAGCGACAAGCTCGGCAACCTTTTTCTGCTCCTCTTCCTTTGACGCCCTTTGCCAGTTCTCCTTCCAGACAATTTGGTCCATCCCGAAATAGGGCAAGCCCGAAAATGCCGCCAAGCTTTTGCCCAGCGTCGACTTACCCGAGCCAGCGTTGCCCGTAACCAAAATCTTCTTCATGGCATCATCGCTCGTCTGGCTGCATAGTCTGAAACGAGCTGCATAGTCTTTTTGTTGCCGTCGTACCTAAGCAGCTCCAGGGCATCGGCAAGTGGGAGCCAGCGGAACTCGGTATGTTCCGTAGGGTCAAGTACCACTTCCATATCTACCGCTACCTCAACCGCATATACGTGGTCCTTGCCTTTCATGTTCTGTTCTGGTATTTCCCAAAAGTATTCTTCAAGCATGTCACTTATATGTATAGCTTCGCTTATGCCAGCCTCTTCCATAAGCTCTCGCTCCAACGTTTCTAGAGCAAGCTCGCCGTCCTCGATAGTACCGGTAATTGCTTGCCAAAATCCTCCGTCTTCAGGAGCACGTTTGAGCACCAAAAAATCAATTCCTGTTTCGTGTCGCCGGAACACGACACCTTGGGCTATCTCATACATCATCCCAGGAGTATACCAGAAGCAGTTTTGAGGTCGGATGAAAGTGGCGTAGACGTAATCGGAACTAAAATTATAGAATAGGTTGTTATGTTAAAACTTGAGTTCACTCCTGAGGATGAAAATGTATTTGAGCTCACGCTTGCCTTGTACGGCTACCAAAAGTGCTGGCAAGCACATGGCAGCCATGTCCAAGCCAAGCTAGAGGAGCTTACGGGCCTGAGCTTCCAGCAGCCCGAAATCACAGCCGTAGTAGTAGCGGGGTCAGTAAATAACTCGGGCATGACCGGCAAACCCATGAGGGTAGGCTCTGACTATCGAACAGATAACGAGAAGTTGGCAGTGCTCTCACACGAGCTATCCCATCGGCTACTAGGGGGTAACGGGGTGGGGGTAGACTCCGACCGCAAAGACGCAAAGTATGCCGAGCACTGCCGCATTTATCTTTTTCTTTATGACGCATGGTGCGACTTGAAGGATGAATCATTTGCAAATTCGGCCATGGAGCGTGAACTAGCAGATGCCGAATACTATGAAAAAGCCTGGAAATGGGCACTAGGCATGGATCGACAACAAAGAAGCCAAGAGCTCAAAAAGATTATTGCCAGCAAAATTTGAGCGCTGCCCTGCAGCTAACCAATGTGGCTTAATTCGCTCTGCAATACACCATGCTTGAGCGACTGAGATGTTACATATCGAATAATTTCCTCAACAGCCAGCGTTCCCATTAGCTGCTGTTCATTGCCACGAGACCCTGCAATATGTGGCGTAATCATGACATTGGATAGTTTTCGGAGGGGGCTGTCTTCAATCAATGGTTCATCAGGATCTGTTACGTCCAAAACTACTTCAATATTTTTCTGGGGCGTTATCTCGGCCAGGGCATCATAGTCCACGATTGTGCCCCGAGCGGTGTTTATAAAGAAGCTGCCACCCTGCATAAGTAGCAGCTGTTCCCGACCAATGAGATGGTGGGTTTCAGGTAGCTTTGGAGCATGAACACTGACGACATCAGACCAAGTCATTAGTTCGTTAAGCTCCATTTTCGTAACGCCTAATGCATCAGCTTCTTCGTTAGCTAGGTATGGGTCGTAAACGGCAATCTTGACGTTGTATGACTTGAGTAACCTGATGACTTCTCGACCAACATGTGAAGCACCCACCAAGCCAATATTCAGACCGTTGAAACCTCTCGGCATATCACGGAGTGTGAGAAACTTTTCTTTATCATCATTTTTATACTGTTCTGAGCCATGTCGCATATTTTTTGCCATGATCACCATCGCCGCTACGGTATATTCAGCGACTGCAACTGCGTTCGCCGCTGCTGCGGAGGTGATCTTTATATCACGATTCCAGAACTCATCGGAAACAATCTTCTTCACAGTGCCAGCGGCGTAAGCAACCATCCCAAGACTAGGCATAGCCTCCAAGAACTCTGCATCGAACTTTGGACAGCCCCAGCTTGCCAGCAAAATATCGCTGTCCGTATAGGGTTGACCTTGAGCAGGAGACCAGTCAACTACCGTACAGTGTTCTTCCAGGTCAGCTCTTGCCTGCTTATTAAAGAGAGTATCCTCCAGCCCTGGTGTCATAAGTAAGGTAACGGTTGGTTTTGTATTCATGTGCTTACTATAACAAAAAACAGAGGCAACTTACCTCTGCCATCCCGCGACAGAGGTTTCATGTTTTTGGCTGCCTCTCGACGTAAAGGCAACCGGGCTTTATAGATTTATGATACTGCTGCAATAAGTTTCGTGAATACACCGTATGGGCGACCAACGACACCCCAGGCAATGTCTATATTTTTCCTTGCCTCTTTGTTACCGATGGGGTTTTGATATGTGCCACTTTGTCGCATATAAACACACTCTTTGAACAAATGGTGGCTTATTCTATGTAGCCCAAATTTCTTAAAATCTTCATCACTTTTGCCAATAGCACCGAGGGATTCACTGATAGCCGTATACGCTGGCTCTATCTCATGTTCAATAAAAGCTCCTGAGACAGCAAGTTTACCTCCGAGCGTAATCAGAGCTCCTCTGGCCTGACTGCGACGGTTCTCTTCAGTTGCAGTATCACTATTAGGGCTCGCTCCCGAAGGAAACACTCGACCATATTCCTCAGAGTAGCCCGAGCTGCCCGGCTCGTGTAATGCTAAACGAGCAAGTGCTTCTACGCCATCTGATATCGTACAGGGCTTGAAACCGAACGTACGGTACCCCTCTTGATGGACATACTGCTGCTTCGGGAAAAGCACCGCTCGATCGGTAAGTGCCTTATCGGCAACATCAAGCTCCGCAATACTAGCTTCAGTCGGATGCTCGGTGACTTGCTCTAACGCCCCAAGGTAAGTGGTTAATGGCTCAAGGCTATAAAAAGGCTGATTAACAGTTATCACAGTGGAGATATAGTAAAACTTCTCGTTTAGATACGCAAACCCCTAGCGAGGGGTGCTGATTTGGACACAGTGGAACTATCAGGGCAAAATTATGAACTTTGCCAGTACCCCCTCAACCTGTATCAGGCTGTTTGCTATCCAAGCTTAGTCAATCGTTCGTCAACATGTTCGTTAATTGAGATTGTGTACGCAAGGATCTTGCATAGATATAAGGTCGGAGCTCTTCCGGTGACAATGCTTCAGGCACCAGCATGAAGTACTGGGGGAAATTACCAGCACTATGCTCAGTTATGAACTTCTGTTTTTTCGATTTGTTGGGTGATCCTGACGAATATCGTTCTAATTGTCAGGTAAAAAAGATTTTCGACTGGAAGAATTGTTCCTGAAAGTGCGTTGCTGCTCGGATATCCGCGTCACTCGGCACACCAGCGCCATTGGGTACCACAACAAGCTTGTCATCGTTGTCGTTGGTACGGTGGACCACGGCCACGCACGTACCTTCAAATGCCTCGACTGGTTTATCGATCCCCATAATATACACGTCTAGTTCTTCCCCGTCGCCAGATTCGGTCCCGGGTACAAAGCCATAATTTAGTTCATACACAAAGCCGTGCTTGGGATGCTCCGAATACAATGGCCGGTCCACCTCGACGGTTACTTTTTTGCCTATAAAGCCCAAGGCTTGGGCGAGATGATGAGAATGTGTCATAAGGAGATATGGTAGCAGAGAATAAAAGGTTGAGGTAGGGGCCGAGTCGGCTTGAGGCTTTCTCGGCCCCTACAGTGATGGGTTGGGGTTAGTCCTTCGGCTTCCCGATGACCGTGCAGAGGTAGTCGCGGTGAACGAGCACCTTGTCCTGCATGACCATGTTGGCCGGCGGCGTGAGACCGGAGTCTCCGAAGTCCTTGAGGCAGTAGGGGTCACGATCGGTCACGATCGAACCGCCACCTTCCGTGAACTCCCGCCACAGGTAGGCACGCGCGGCGCAGCCGCCCCGGCACTCCTCGACGTACTCACAGCCATGGCATTCCGCGATGGAATCCGGGTCGTGTCGCCGCTGGCGGAACGCCTGGAACTCCGGGGTGCGCACGATGTCGTAGAGGCTGTCAGTCAGGAGGTCTCCCACCTTGTACTGGTGGGCGTAGACGCACGGGCTGACCGGCAGCTTGCCGTCGGCGGTCATCGAGTGGATCCGGAACGACTTCGTGCCACAAGGGCAGCCACGGGACTTCGCACCGGATATAGCCGAACCAAGTGGTTCGCCCATTTCGATGATGTCGCAGTGACGGAACAGGTACTCACACGCGGCGTAGAAATCCGCCGGGCTTGGCACTAGATCCATGTGCTGCGATTCGGTCGGCTTCATGAAGTTGATCCTAATGAAGGTCTCCTGCTCGCGCGCCGCTTGGACGAGCGCCTTGAGGTGACTCTCCGACAGGTTCCAGTTCATGCCGCACATGACGATAGTGCGGTCGATGCCGAGCTCGCGACAGATGCGGATCGCATCAAGCGCCCGAGGGTAGAGAGCGGCACCGCGGTTGCGGTTGTGCTCCTCCGGGAACGGGCTGTCGAGGCTGATGTCGCAGTCGTTGAGCAACTCCACCGCGTCACGGTGATGCTTGTACATGTACTGCATGGTGATGCCGGCCGTGGTGAGACCCACGACGATGCCGGCGCCATACAGCGACTTGATGATGTGCGGCAGCACCGTGTCCTTGGCGTTCGGACCGCTGGTGTAGAGCGGCTCGTTGCCACCCAGATTGACGGTACGGACGCCGATGCTCGCCAGCTCACTGACCACACGATCGACGTGAGCCGTCGTCATGTTCAGACTGGCGGTACGGACGATGGTGGAGTAGCAGTGCGGGCACCGGTAGGGACACGCATTGCCGAGCGTCCAGCCGATGTTCTCGATCTGGGGCGGAATGCCGCCTCGGGGCGAGAGCACGACCGGCGTGCTGGTGGTATCTGTCACTGCATCTCCTCTGTCGGGTCCTACGTGAGGAACGGGTTGGGAACAGCTTCGTACCGGAGTCCGATGTCTGCATAGAGACGAGCAATTGCTTCCTCGATGCCGACGTAGAACGATTCCGCGGTGCGAATCCATTCTGCTACGAACTCACTGTCTTCGCTGGGGATTGCAGCCTCCGAGACACGACTGAGCACAGTCTCGAGAAACCGAAGATCCATAGCCTGAAGCTGGCGACACAGAGCATGCGCCCCGCGAAAAGCAACGTCAGGCAAAACCTTGGGTGCGGTGAGTGAGTCGATCACCCAGTCATAGACCGTGCTGTGAGCACGGTGCCAGGACTTGAGCATCTCATACACTCGCCGGACCGTCGGGTCCTGAACCTCATAGCTGTAGTTCTGGGCGTTCGCCGTGACGAGCAGTCCGCGTCGGCCGAGCCGTCCAGTGAACGGCGTGCCTTCGGCGGCGTACATCTCGGTGAAGATCCCCTTAGTGAAGGGCCAGCGGTTGCGCCGCAGGAACCCCAAGTTGATCTCCAGTTCGTCCAGAGTAGTGTCCGGGTCGAACAGGATCATGCCCATCTGGACGTAGACGCCGTGCGCTTCGAGGAGCTGGAGGGCTACCTCGTTGTCTTCCGGGGATGCCAACTTGCGCATCCGGCGGAGGGCGGTTGGCGCCGCGTTTTCGATGCCGACCGCAGTCGAGAACCAACCGGCTTCACTGAGTGCCCGGACAATGTCCGGAGTGAGCCGGTCGGCACGCACCTGAGTACGGAACCGAATGGTGAGCCCGCGGCCCAGGATCTCGTCCCGGAACGCTTCGGCCCACGCTTCGTCACGTGGCGGTTCGATGAAGCTGTCGTCGACGATCTTGAAGGCGCTCACACCGAACTCGCGGTGCAAGACTTCGAGTTCATCAACGATGTTCGTGATACCACGGTGACGCCAACGCAGCTTGCTGGATCCACCGGCCGCGAAGGCGAAGATGGAACAGAAGCTGCAGTGCGCCTCACAGCCGCGTGAAGTACAGACATGGACGAAGTTCCGTCGCGTAATGGCGTGCCCCACCGTGTCTCTGGACGGGAAAGGTATCTCGTCCAGATCCACGATCGGTTCCGCCCGCAGTGTCTCCATCATCTGGCCATCCTTGAGGAAGGCAATGCTCGGAATGGAACCGAGGTCGGTCCCGTTCATAAGCGCTTCCGCCAGACGGACGATGATGTGTTCGCCTTCGCCGATGACAGCGACGGTGAAACCGGCCTTCAGGAAGAACTCCGCGTGGAACGTGGGGCCGTAGCCGCCACAGATCACGGGGATATCGCCGTAGCGAGCCCGGAGGGCCTGTACGACTTGTTCAGCCTGATGCAGGTTGGACTGATAGCAGGACATCCCGACCAGGGCCGGGGGTCCATCAGCGCCGATGCGATCGACGAGTTCTTCGAGGGTGAGCGCTTCGAGCCAGCCATCAACGACAGAGACATCATGTCCGGCATGACGCAAAACGGCAGCGAGGTACCCCAGCGCCAAAGTCTCTTCGGCGGTGCGATGGGACTTGGTGAAGGGGGTTACCAGGGCGATACCGCCTGACACATAAGCCTCCAAATTCGGTTGTGAAGGTCCAAAAAAACGAGCCACCCATCTTGGATCGTTCCGGCACAGTATACAGGGGTAAGATATCATATGCAATACATATTTCGTCCATTGCGTCAAACCTATTTGTTGCGTATAATCCCGTCATTGGCTTTGTTTGTCAAGTTGGTAGCCGCACGGCTGATTGAAAACCGAGAAAAGAGGATCATGATCCCTCGTTACGTCCACGTGGAGGGCATGGATCTGGCTGGCAAGACCACCGTCGCTGCCAGCTTTGCCCGCGAGAGTTCACCCTGGGAGGTTCGCCGGAACGCCCTGGGACCCAACAACGCCATCTACCACTTCGCCGACTCGCTGCGACGTCGGGAGGCGTTCGACCCCGAAGTACTGGGCGTGATGTACGCCGCGGCCATCTTGGGAGACATCAGGGCCTTCAACAAGCCCGAGGTCAACACGATCCAGGAATCAACGATCCTGCTGCGCTCCCTCGCCATCCACCGCGTGCGTGGCACCACCGGTCTGATGAAACTGCTTGAGTCATACCTCCCTCTGCACCCGCAGTTCGACGCCTCGTTCGTTTTCACCGCGAGCGTCGAGAGCCGAAAGGCACGGCTGAACGCACGGCTTCGCGAAGCTCCCTGGAGTTCCACCGAAGACCTGCTCATCCTCACCGACCCAGACCTCTTCATGGCAATGGAGCACGAACTCATCACATTGAGCCGTGAGTGGTTCAATTCCACAGTCATCGACACGTCCAACCTGTCACCCGAGGAAGTGTTAGAGAGCGTTCGCAACGGTCTCGCCAGCTAGCCCCACGAAAGAAAGCCATACCAGCGAGCTGGGAACAAACACCCATTTTGTTCCCAGCTCGCAGAAATACCTCTGATACTATTGCTTAATAAAGAGAATACCGGACATGCAGGTGTATTTTCTTTGGGGAGCCAGGAGGGACTTGACCTGCCTGGCGAAAGAAAAATGCTTTCGCATACAGGCATTTTTGAGCACAGCTCAAAGCCAACGGCGGGAAACAGCCACAAGATCTTCCCGGTCAAGTCCCGATCACGACACTTCTAAAAACGATATAAATACTACAGCTAGCTGCAGTGAAAAAATATATGTGCAATGGACAATGAGTATGTGTCTGCGAAAAAGTGATGTCGCATATAGCCCCAAAGAAATGCCTACCATAGTTATTAATGCAGCAACTACGGCCGACCTCCCAGCTAGTGGTATGTTTGATTGCGCAATTAGTAATAACGCAGATGGAATAAATAGAAGCGCTGTTATGTACGACACAAGCCAGTGCGTCCTTTTGACCCTACCCTGAGTGCTTGGAAACACGAATGTCGCTAAATGAGTTATGAGAGCAATCGTAATCAAACATGTGAAAATTGCCGACATGCCAAAAGTAGGAATGAACCAATTATAAAAGTAGAGGGCATACAAAGAAGTTTCTATTGTCACTACGATAAGAAGCAGGTTGATTTGTTTCTTTCCTGTGGCGATATGGTCACTAAGGCTTTTTGATCTATTGCGTGGCCAATGAGCTAATAAAAACGTGACCGTAGACCAATAGCCTAAAAAAGCGACCGCGGCAAACCACCTAAAAATATCGGCATGCATTTCTATTATCATAGCAAAAAAAGAACTCCGGGAAGGGAGCTCTTGTTTTGGAGGGCCATAGTAGACGCTATCGCAACTAAGATTCGCGCCTCAATAATGGTAGCGGCAGGAGGAGACTCTTATTTCTTCGTCGGCAACGATATACACTAGACGATGCTCATCATTGATTCTGCGGGACCATGCACCTGACAGATCGCCTTTCAACGGTTCGGGTTTGCCAATCCCAGCCAACGGGTCTCGCTGACAATCTTTTAGTAGTTGGTTAAGCTTTTTTAGCAGCTGTTTATCGTGCCCTTGCCAATAAAGGTAGTCTTCCCAGGCTTGAGCTGTGAAAGTAAGTCTTCGGCTCATCGGCTATTCCTCGATGAGTTCGTGAGCCTCGACAGTGCCTGCACGGGCGCTCTCCACTGATTTTAGCAAGCGACGGGCATTGGCTGGACTGCGCAGTAGGTAGTCAGTTTCTGAGTAGGAGTTAAAAGTGTTGAGAGGTATCACAACGACGGAAACATTATCCCCGCGTGTTACCACTAACGGCTCTTGATCTTGGTCGACTTCGTCAACATAGCGCTTTATGTCTTTCCGAAACTTCGAGATGGATGCTATTTTCATTGTACAACTCCTTGTACGCAATATTGTACACACACTATTCACGTACGTCAACCCGGGGGACATGAGAAGCGATGTATAATCAGTCTATGACTGTAAGTAAACAATCGAGTGGCTTTGAATATAAGAACAAGAAAAACGAATCACCTTTTGAGACCTTCTTGAGATATACAAACCAAAAAGAAATGTCAGCCAAGCAACTCTCTAACGTTTTGCAAGCCCTTGGTAGTGAATCTAATATCTTAGACCTCGGCGCGGGCAATGGTGAATATCTTAGTCTTGCGTTATCTCGGATGGAGAATGTGGAAGATATTCGCCTCACTCTGGTTGAACCAAGCACCGACCTAGTCAGACAACTAAAAGGCCGATTTGATGTCATTCTTCCAGGAGCTAACGTGACGATTGCTCCTTCTGATCTCGATAACTTCTCGAGCAACGAAAAGTTTGATGCAATAATCGCCGCCCATCTTTTCTACCATATTCCCCGCTCCTCATGGCCCCAGCAATTAGAAAAGATGCTGTCTCTTCTCAAACCCCAGGGGCGACTTATTATTGTTCTTCGTGATAAGGACGATGCGTACATGTTTAAAATGAAATTTAAACCACTTCTTTCTGATAAGAGCTTCTCGGCCATGACTATTGATGACGTTGTGTCCGCACTTCCAAATATTAACAAGTTAAGGATTACCCGACATGTCAGTGAGTCTGAGTTAAAGATCCCCATTGACAGTAACCCTGAAGATACGGAATCAATTGTAGAATTCTACCTCAATAAACAGTGGCCAGATATTCCAGTAGTCATCCAACAAGCTGCCCTAGGCTTCATTAGAAGTAAGCATGGCCTAATTCAACAGTTGGATTGTATTGCCGTGATAGAAAAGATCGAATCAAAATAAAGATCCGCTAGATTATTTTATCAAACAAAAAACGCCCACCGGTAGCGAAAAGATCGACGTTCTTTGTATGGAGGGCCGCCGTAGAGCTTATTGCAACCAAGTTTCAACGAAGAGCTACACCAATCGTAGTTCATTGGCAATTAGGCTTGCCGCCTCTTCAGAACTTAAGTCAGAAGTGTTGATCTTTAGAGACTCTACGTACGGAATTGAGAATTTAGACATATCCTCTGATAGCTTCGCCATTATTTCTTTATCGGTAAGTTTTTTGAATCTTTTTCTAGAATCATTATCAACTCTATCTATTAAATCTTCTACGTTTGCTGTTAACTCCACGAACAAAACCTTGCCTCTATTAGTTTCGATTATGTTAATGAAATCTCTTACATTATTGTCGTCAAAGGATCCTCCGTAAACATAAGTGAAAATCAAGTCAGTATTATTCTTTGCACAGTACTCTAGTACGTCGAATCTAATTTTATCTACTAAGTCATAACGCTTTCCAAGCTCATCCCTATATATATCTTTAACAATATCTCTGGAAAGATGATTATGAAAAAGTGGTATGCCGGTAGCTTCTGACAACTTTTCTGCAACGGTTAACTTTCCTGAAGCAGGCGGTCCATAGATAAAAATCAATTTCATAGTAAAAGTGTATCAAAAAACAGAGGCAAATTACCTCTGTTTTAAGCATAACCGAATTGGAGTGCCAGGAGGGACTTGCCCTGCCCGGCATAAGAAAATTACTTTTGCATACGGGCATTTTTGAGCACAGCTCAAAAACCAAGGGCGGGGAATGCCCACAGGGCATGCCCGTTCAAGTCCCCAGAACTGAAGTCTTTCAGTTCTTTTCTTGGCACCATATACTTTTTTGAAACCCCAGCCTATCGACGATCTCATTGAAGATTTAATCTTATTATATGCCAGATTGGTTGACCTCGGCATGGAGTATCATAACGGCAAAGTCTACCTCGCAGACTTGGAGGAGAAAGATGTTTAGGCGTATTCTGTGTTCACGTCAGATGAATAACAACCATGGGAAAAGCCGGCTCCTATCCTGGACGGCCATCATAGATATTGTCAGGATCAACTTCATACCTGCTAATAATGAAACCTGCAGCTGATGATCTGTATTTCTTTCTCTGTAACTGCGTAAACGAATCTATTCTTTTCATCTATGCGGCGCGACCAAAACCCTGCGTAGTTTTCTTTGAGAGGTTCTGGCTTGCCTAGACCATTGAACGGGTCCCTTTGCGTGTCGGCAATAAGTTTATGTAACTTTCTGAGGGTTTTTCTGTCTTGATTCATCCAAAATTGGTAGTCGTCCCACCCTTCTGGGGTAAAAGCTATAATACGAGCCATGCTATTCTTCTACTAAGTGGTGCTTTTCAGTCTTGCCCGCGTGCAGTGAGGCAATGGATTTCTCCAGATGTTTTCGGTTATCAGGGCTGCTGTTTAGGTAATCGGTCTCGGCCTTAGAGTTGTATTCATCTAAAGACATTACAACAACCGTCTGGCCATCGTTGCGCGTTATAAGAAGAACGTCTTTGTCATCAATGACCTTATCAAAATAACCCTTAGTATCCTTACGAAACTTGGAGATAGATGTAACATTCATAGTACTTTATATAGTACACCTGGTAGTACTTAATGTCAAAGTGAGCGCTGCTAAAAACTAAAGTTTACTTAGCTCATACTTAACTCTGCGCAATAGTCGTTTGAATCTATCAGTAGTATCTTGACTATTATTTATGTCGTCTTTTGCACGCACTTTCCAACTTTTAATCGTTGAACCGTGTGGGAATTGCTGCCAAGTCCAATCGAGGTGCAAGTCGTGACCATCTATGTGGAACATATTCCAGAAATGTTTTTCTAAACCTTTGCCGGTTTGCACTTCGCCTTCAACAATCCTGGTTTCTGGATAGTAGTGATGTACGACAAGTGCCGTAACATGGCACTGCCCCAGGGATGGGTTGCCCCTTTCTTCTATATGTTCATAAGCCGAATCGAGTTGCCACGATGCTTCGATGGCTTGCCGTAGGTCTAGCGTATCAACTTGTGCTTTATGCATATCTAAATCATAACATTCAAAAAGCCCACTTTTACGAGTGAGCTTTTTGAATGGAGGGCCAAGTTGCCCGTAGGTGGAACACCTTCTATCGAAGTTTACCTCTATGTACGAGAGGTTGCGAAGCTTAGACGCGAAAAACACTAGTACAGCTGACCATGGGTATCGATGAAGCCGAATATGATTACCGTGTCGCCACCGTTGTAGTTGCTAGAATAGAGAAATGAAAATGGCTCTGGGTTGATGACTACAGGCATGGCTTCCGAAGCAGCACATATCGCGTATCTGGAGTCGTGGTTTGGGGTGTCTTTCGACCAACCCTCTGATGCTAGCGGGGCGTACGGGGCGGTTCATTTTGGCCAGCGGGACGGCGAGCGCGTAGTAGTAAAGTTGCTGCGCGATAAAGACAGAGGGCGGCATCACTCATGGCATGAAGCCATGATGCTCGACGAACTCGACAGCGCAGCGTGCGAGCCGCCTCTGCATGTGCCACAGTTCATCGAAACCGACACGGACGATGACGGTACGGGTTTTGTGGTATCGACTTATGTGGAGGGCGATGTGGTTACCGCGGATCAGCTGAACCGCTACTACCAGCTTGATCCAGTGGCGCAGCAAGAGCTCGGTACCAAAATCGGTAGCTTTGTCGCGTGGTTGGCTCAAACAATCACCCCAGGCAAGTTTTTCGAGCTCGTCGGTGACGAGCCTTTGCTATTTGCTGACAGAACAGAGAGGCTTTACCGATTGAGTATGAACGCCGATTTTTTGCAGCAAATGGGCGTCCCTAGGCTCGCTGGCATCGTGGAAGATCTGACCCAAGAACACTTGGCCTATTTTCCTGACGGCGTGGAACCTCGACCGATTATTGGTCATAGCGATCTGCGTCCGAACAATTTAACTTTTACCACTAGCGGCTCCGTCGATCAGCCGTGCTACGTGCCTGTCGGCGTCATCGACTTTGGGGCTACCCAGCCGAGCAGTCCAGAGCGAGAGCTCCGACATCTGGCGGCGCTAGGTTTGGGAGAAGCCGTTAAGAGCGCTGCGACAGCATATCACGAACAAACGGGCAGCGAAGTAGACCTGGAGCTCATTAATTTTTGGGCGCGTGTCCAGACCGCTACTATTTTGGGTTGGTCTGCTGCGCTTGGTATCCGCCTAGAAACCGGTACTACTCACGTGCTAGAAATGATGCGTACCTGGTATCCGGATCTGCCTATGAACGAGCTCAGATGTCTCCCTGGCGCATTTTTCCTGCAGCAAGCCGGCATGATCTTGAACAGAAACGGCAAGCCGGAAAGCCTGGAGGTTCCTGCGGAGAGTCGACCAGTTTAGAGTGTTTTGGAGCGCCGAGCCCTCAGTGGGACTCGCTACTTCAAGCATTTTTGTGTGAGGCCAAGCATGGAAAATTCGGACAGCCACCGGGCTGTCCTCACCCTCCCGGGTTCAAGTCTCTCGATAATCAACCAGATAAAAAGACCTACGCTTCGGTAGGTCTTTTTATCTGGAGGGCCAGGAGGGACTTGAACCCTCGACACCCTGCTTAAGAGGCAGGTGCTCTAACCAGCTGAGCTACTGGCCCACGTTTGCTTAAACTCCGCTATATTAACAGATTACATCTGTTACATCAAGGCCGCCTTAGCAAAATGGTCGTGCCTCAGAAGGTATACTACAGCTATGGGAACAGAAGCTGGTTCTTGGGAAAAACATATAATCACGCCAGACGAAAAAACAGCATATTTTTCAATCGGCGCGGCCCTACTGGCCATGAAAACGAAGATCGTCTAGGGGTGTGGCCAGAGCAGAATAGCCTGAACGCATGTATCGCAGACGGACACTGGGGAGACGGGGCCGCACAGCACATTGTTGATTTTTGGGCACAGAAGAAAACCCACATGCCAGAAGCGAAGCCGTGACAAAGGTAACACGCCTCCAGACAGCTCTATTCGAACGCTATGGAAGCGAACAAGCAGACACCCCGACAGACCTCACCCCCGAAGCTGCATTTATCGCAGTCGCGGTAGCCAACAGTCAGCTTTCAGTCACAAGCTATGGCGACTGCAGCCTATTGGTGGTGAATGATGGCCGCATTCGATTCCAGTTGCCAAAGGAGGCAACGTGGCTTGGCGCTTTCTCTCATGCGGGCCTAGGTAATAGAAAAGCCGTAAACGAAGCACTGATCTTTAAAAAGGTGCCATTATTACCTGACGACTATATTGCGCTATTTACTGACGGGCTGGATGAGTGGGAACATGACGAAAAGTCCAGCGTGCAGCCCGAGGAAATTGCTGCTTTATTCGACGGTAGCCCGGCTGCCAACGTCGTGAAGTCACTGGGATACTTGGCCTTTTCCCACAATGCCCAGGACGATGTGAGCGTCCTGGTACACAAGGCCTAGTTACCCACTTAGCTATCTCTGATCACATAATTGTTGTGAAAAAATACAAAATATGTTATAAAACTAAAAATGATAGAGGTTTGTGAAGATCAGTCCCCCGATCCTTTTGCTGCTACCGAAAAACTACAGCCAATTCCTGAGGTGGTGGAGTTACTAAGTCAGCGCATACAGGACAGCCCCGACAACAGGATAACCTTTGCCGAGTTTACAGACGTTTCACTGTATTCCGAGCATGGGTATTACTCCTCGGGACGAGTAGATATAGGCCCTGGGGCGGACTTTACTACATGCCCCGAGATGCACGAGGCGTTTGGGTTCAGCGTAGCCAACGCAGTTCATAAGACATGGGAGGCCAGTGGCCGGCCTGAACCATTCGACATCATAGAGATGGGTGCCGGCAACGGTAAGCTAGCCAAAGATATACTAACCAAGCTTGAACAGGCTTATCCCATGCTCTACGAGCGCACCCGCTATACAATAATAGAGCGATCACCGGGCCTTATAGCAAGACAGCAACAATCACTCCAGGATATGCCCGTACGGTGGGTCAATGCCTCGGCAGATGCCCTGCCTTTTCATGTAGATAACGCTTTTTTCCTTTCCAATGAACTGCCCGATGCTTTTCCAGCACATCGCGTTATTCGTCGCGGAGATATTTTACTAGAAATATATGTCTCCCAGAATGACGAAGGAGAATTTATACAGGTCGAAGGAGAGCTTTCGCTTGCCGTAGCTGGCACCGTTAGCATAGACGACGTTCCCGATGGCGCCGAATTCACCACACGCCCCATGGTAGCTCGCTGGCAAAAGAGCCTTAGCAGCGTCATGAAGAGTGGACACGTACTCACCATAGATTACGGTATTGAAGATGGGGTCGCAGACCCTGCCAAGTATGCTCCCCGGATATATCCGATCAGTAAGAATGGCATTGAAAACGCCTATCTATTCCCAGGGGCCGTGGATATCACAGTATCGCTGGACTTTGAGCATATGAAGCGTGCTGGCGAACAAGCAGGCCTTCGGGAGTTATATCGTGGCAGCCAGGCTGAATTCTTGAAACTACACGGTTTTGACGAGGAGGCAGAACGCCTGACCAAAGCCGACGAAAACCTTGCGCTAGACATAAAAGAAAAAAGGATGAGAAAGCATCAACTAAGAAGGTTGACCAGACTTGCCTCGTTTATGGTTTCCTTACAGCAAAAGACCTAGGGTTCTGGGTGATTTAAGCGTGAGCTCGTTGATTTATGCGCTTTTTATGATATAAAACGGCAATGAATATAGAAACAGCCGTTATACCGGTTGCCGGAGCCGGGTCCCGTGAATTTCCCGTTACTACAGCCATAGAAAAGTGCATGATGCCTGTCTATGCTGGTCCAGAGAGTCGACCGCTTGTGGACTACATGGTAGAAGACTGCGTCCTGGCTGGGCTCAGCCGGGTTATCTTTGTGACAAGCGAACGCGGAGAACAGCAGCTCAGGGATTACTTTGGGCAAGACATCTCACCCACTATTCGCCAACAGCTCCTGCGAGTTGGCAAAACTGACAAAATAGATCAAGAGATTGAACGCCGCCGTGCTTACGGCATCGAGTTCGAATACGTTATTCAACCCCCAGACAACTACGGAACAGCCATCCCGCCGTTCCTAGCCCGAGAGCGCCTGCAGGGCGAGAAGCACTTTGCCCTCATGGGCGGTGACGATTTTGTCTACCACCAGAACGGCACCTCGGAACTGAGCCTAGCCATTGCTGACTGGAAAGAAAAAGGCACCGAACATGCCATTATGGGCTTGCCCGTTGACCGCGAACAGGCCACAAAATACGGCAATCTGTTGGTAGACCAGTATGGCAACCTGGGCGCCTTTGATGAAAAACCACCACTAGAACGCATAGCAGAGCACCCGGTTGCCAACATCAGCCGTTACTTGCTTAGCGGCTCTATCTGGGAGCATATAGATGCAGAGATGCAGCGCAACCGTGGCCTTGCCGAGCACTACGTGACATTTGCCATTCAGTCCGCTCTGGCTGCCGACCAAAGCTTCTATGTCCACCGAGTACTGGGCAAATATCTAGATGGCGGTAGCTTCGAAGGTCTACTAGAGGCCAGCAATTACATCACTACCCACCCTCGGTTCGCCGAATGGCCCACACCCGAACTTATAACCGCTTCGGTTTCTTAAGCTCCCTGCAAATCGGTACAATAACCCTATGCACGCCAAGCAGCTTGTCTGGCAGATCGTTACCCTCGGCACGCCCCAGGGGCGGGTGCTGGCATGGCTTGCAGCAACTACCATTGTCTTCATTGTGCCCTTTTCCTGGCTATCCAACCTGTCTTTGTGGCAAAGGCTCGGCTTTGACTGGGCGCCCTCTATTGGCCTAACCCGTGCCTACTGGCTGCTTATCCATGGCCATCCGGCTGCTGCTCTAGACCGCAATTTCTTGATTGTCCCCGTGTGTGTTGTGGGCCTGGTTGTCATAGCGGGGGACATTTATCGTATAAAGCAGTCGACAATACTAGGCAAAAAATCATACACTAACGATATACAGACATAACAAGGAGAGCCAGTCATGGCACAAACAACAAAAAAACCACAAGGCGAACAACGAGAGTTTCTGGTAGCACTACTACTGTCTATTTTGGTGGGTCAGCTGGGAATTGACCGTTTTTACATGGGCTATATCGGCCTAGGCATCCTCAAGCTTCTGACCTTTGGAGGCTGCGGTGTTTGGTGGCTTATAGACGTCATCTTGATCGCCACCAAAAACCTGCAAGACGCCGACGGTCGCCCGCTAAAAAGCTAGGTCTTTCTTTTCCAGATCTGAAAGCGAAAGGTAATACCACTCTCTATTTGGGGCTGGCTTTCTTCTGCCAGTTCAAATGTATCTTTAAATTCTGGGAAGAATTTAGTGCATCCAAAGTCGCCCTCTATTTGGGTCAGATACAGCTCGTCCGCCGCATCTAAAGTCTGTTCAAAAATGCTAGCACCGCCGAGTACCCAGAAGTTCTCAGGAGGGTTTTGCAACAATGTCGCAAGGTCTTTTACTTTTTCAAAGCCAGGACGCAAGGTGGGCGCCAGCGCCAACACCAAATTCCGCCTGCCAGGCATAGGCCGGGTCAGTTCGTTATACATGACCTCACCCATGAGTACCGTGCCGCCCCTGGACTTCCGGCGATAATACCGGATATCAGTCGGGAGCTTACCTTGCCAGGGAATGCCATGATCATCAGCTATGCCTTGTTTTTCATCCATTACTGCAATACACCTGATCATGTTGGCTGTTCCTTTTTTATGTAGGGTCTGACGTAGTTTAGCAAAAAGAACGAACCACTTATAAGCAATAAAGGTTCAGGACGTTTCAGTAATTTTTTATAGGCCTGGATTGGGTCATGTATAATTTCCCAGTTTTCAAAGCCGAGCTCTTCACACTGCTCTGCTATTTTTAGTGGGTCTATAGACGTCTTACCCATGCTGTCTTGGGCAAAGCTAGTAATGATAAGGTGCGAACAATACGGCACCAAGGCCTGCAAGCTGTCTCGCACCTTGGCCTGCTTGGTGCGCACAAAGCTAACCATACAGGCCAGGGGAGCATCTGGGTAAGCATGCGCAACACTCTTCATAAGCATCTGGAACTTCTGCGGATTGTGGGCGCCATCCATAATAAGCGTATGACCCGCTAGTTCCTGTTGTTCCATTCGCGCAGGGATGTAAGCATGCGTCGACTTTTCCAGCCCAGCCTCACCCAGCGCCTTGAAGTTATCTCGCGTCGTTAAGTACTCAACTACAGAGTAGGCCAAGTACCAATTGCGCCGCTGAAACAGCGGCAGGTTCTCGGGTAGTTCTGTGTCCTTGAGTGGCCATACTTCGTGCAGCTCGGCTTGCTGCTGCCGGGACGCCTCGCGCAGCACCCCCATCACCTCGTCGTTCTGCTCGTATGAAAAGACAGCGGTGTGCGGCTGGATAATGCCGGCCTTCTGAGCCGCAATAGCTTCCAGGGTTTTGCCCAAGGTAGAGGTGTGATCGTAGTCTATGTCGGTAATAACGCATACCTTATCCTGCCGATGCATCACGTTAGTGCCATCCAGCAAGCCGCCCAGACCAACCTCTATCACGGCATAGTCTACCTTTGACTGGCTAAACTGCCAGAAGGCAAATGCTACCAGTGTCTCAAAATAGGTGGGCTTGATGTCACTTTTCTCCACCTTCTCTATAAATTTTCCGAAACTGCTACAAAATCGCGATTCGCTAAGGGGCTTGTTGTTTATTTGTACACGCTCATTAATCTCATCTACATGGGGACCGTCAGCCCCACCTTGAATCCTGCCTGGCGTAGTAGCGACGCTACGTAGTAAGCTGTCGAGGTTTTTCCAGAGGTACCAGCTATATGTATAGCCTTGTAACTATCCTGGGGATTGCCCAAATAGTCCATAAGCTGACGCATGCGATCTAGTGTATAAGCGTGCCCGCTGGGCCATGCCTGAGGCAACCGCTGATTCAAATAGGCATGTACGCTGGCAAAATTCTCGAACACTTGCATGCATGCTATTGTACTCCAACAAAAAAAGCTTCCTGACGGGAGCCTCTTATTCTATAAAAATCGGGATGTGGCAGCGAGAGCGTGTGGGTACACGGAGCTCTCGCTGCCACATCAAGTTCAACTCTATGCGCTAATTTTTTCAAGCCTGTACGTCCAGCCGGGTTGCCACTGCCAAGACGCAGCAACAATTTCCTCTAGGGTTTTGCCGTCCACCCATCTCTCCAGGCCATATTGGGTAGCCCGCGACCCAACAACCATGACTCGCTTACCATCGTATTTGGCCAGCACCTCTTCCAGGAAAGTCTTCATATATTCGGCACACTGCTCGTAGCTTTCGCCGTGGGGGAATGGTCGGGTTACGCGTTTGGGTCGCTCGGCTTCTATTTCAGAACTGGGCCGATGCTCGTAGTCACCGTAGTCACATTCACGAAGTCGACGGTCTTGAAATATCGGAAACTTATCGCCAAAAGCCAGCTCGGCTGTCTTATAAGACCGCTGCAAGTCAGAGCAAAAGATGGCGTCAAAATGTTCGCCAGCGCGGCGTTCGCCCAATTGCTTGGCTTTTTCTATGCCTATGTTGGACAAAGCAACATCAAAATGCCCAGAGGCAATCTTTTTTTCGTTATCAAGCGTAGTGGCATGGGACTCAAATATAATATCGATCATGCCGGTCATTATACCAAGTAAATGGCCTAATGAACCCATCTCATATCTCCCGTCTGTTAAGTGAAAGCCTTGCTGGTGAGCGTGATTTGTCAGTTCTTGCGACAAGACGTATCCGTAGATACGTTGCGAAGCAAAACTGGCGAAGCACGCCAACAGCAAGGCTTGAGGCTGGAGGGGAGATATGAGATGGGTTCAATGATATTATGAGCGTATGCATGCCATCCGACGCTTCGCCAAAAGAAACCCCCGCTACACCCAGGCACTGCGTACCCTCAGCTGGATAACGCTAGGACTGCTGCTGGTTGCGGCAACCTTTGCTATCAGGCTCCCCAGTCGGGTCTGGCTGCCCGATGCCACCCACTTTTCAGATGACAGAAGCTTTATGTTTGGCGTACCGGTTCAGAAGCAACAAGTATTCACCAAATATGGCCGAGGACTCATGTACAGCTCTGCCCAGACGCTCGTACTCCACCGAGATGAGCCCCTTGGCCCTTGGACAATCATCGTAGCCCTTCCGGCCAGCCCACTACTCAAGGCATCGGCTTGTCCCAACATTGCCGATATCACACCATACTACCCCTCCGCGTGCACTCAAAAAGGCACCCTACAGGGCGCACCGGTGTACACCATAAGCCGGCGCATGCCATCTACGACAGACGAAAGTTTTGTGACCATTGGCAATACATTTTTGTACATCAAAGCAGCAGGTGGCAGCAGTGGGCAGAAATATTTTGATAGTTTCACAGAAGTTACGCCCGGCAGCGATCGATTATACTTGTTACCCAATGCCAGACGTGTCGAGCAAATAAACAGCCAGTCCAGAATAGACAAAGTTACCCTGAGCCAAAAAAACGCCCAGGCTTATTCCAAACTAGACTTCACGCCGGCCATACCACAATCGCTACCTCCGGGCTGGACAATTAACGAACGGCTGGGCCCACCACCTCACATGGAGATCGACGGCCTCAACGCCGACCACCCCAGCCTTATCAACTTTAGCTACCAAAAAAACCACGAACAAAGTGTCACTATGCATGTCGGGCGCCTCTCAGACTACCAGCTCATGGGGCCAAACTGTGGTCCGTCCCCCGGCAATTCCATGGGATACGTTGCCTGCCGCAAAATTGGCCCGTACTACCAGGCAGAGTTCTATAACAGGCTCAATGATTACGTCCGGTATCTCTATTATCCAGTGGGAGACAGCCTGGTGATCAGCCACATTCATGTCATGAGCAAGGACCGCCAACCACCTGCCCGTCCCACCGAGCTGATTGCCAGCCAGGATGCCATCACCCTCAGTGCCAAGCCAGTCGACAAAAACACCCTGAAGGGTGCCGGCTTTGACAAAACCTTTTACTAACCGGCTACAGCTTCATTTCTTTGAAAGCTTTTTTGAGAATATCCAGCATCTGCTGATAGTCTGCGGACTTATCGGTAGAATACAGATACAAGTCAGTGCCAATCACCTCGATACTGACCTTGAAAGACAGGCCAACCAGCTGCTCCATAAATGCTGGATGCACCAGTTCAAGACTAGCGATCCTATCCATATCAGTGGCATAGACATCGAACAGCTTATTGAACTGGGGCCATTCCAGCGTAATCTTGTGCATCCCTTGTGGGGAGAACTTGAAAAATGCAGATGACTTGTGCCGGGCGACTAGTATATTGCCGTAACTCTTGGGGAGAGTGGTATGCGCCACCGTGTAGTTTGCCATGGGATTTCGCGGTTGGTACAAGTGCCTGAAGTGATCTTTCAACTGTGCCTGCTTTTGGATAAGCGGAGTATATTCAAAAAACTGCACTATCAGGTTGTGATACAGTCCGATGACATGATGGTTCAGGTCCGACCGGCCATAGCTGGCATCGCTAAACAAAATACCGTGCAGCGGCATCAGCAGCCAGCCAAAGTCGGCGTTATAAAAGAACTTATTGGCTTTGGCAAAATCGGCGTATTTCTTGTCGATCACTGGGTCGTATTTAACAATCAGGCTGTCTCTATTTATCTGGGTAACCGAGTCCAGCATCCAGGTCTTGCCCTCTCGCTCAAAGTGCCACAATTCTTCGAACGCCGGAAAAGTACCATGCAGCAGCTTGCCAGTGGCCATATCTAGTAAATTGTCGGTTGCCGAAGCCCTGATCTCGACCGTGAAGCGATCTAGTTCATCGTCGGCATTGTCATGCACGTCAAACAGCGTCACGCTTTTTAGGTTGACGTCTCGCATCTCGTTGCGACGATTCATGTGCCACAGTGCGTTCAGCATGAGGGAAGTGTGATAATGATATCGGGGCGTCAGATAGGCCTTCATGCTGTCGGTATTAAAATCACTCCAGTCCTTCTGGAAGGCGTAAAAGATGTTGCCAGCGGTTTGCTGTATAACCTCTTCTGACCAGGTAGGATCTTTGGCCAAAGCAGCCTTTTGCTTGGACCGGGCTTTCTTGATCCTCTTCTTGCGCACCCACCGAGAGGCCACTATGCTAAAAAGTATCAATGGCAGCACAACAATTCCCACGCCACCACCGCCGCCGCCGCTGGAACCGCCACCGCCGGCTCGGGCCACAAGATCCAAGATTTCAATCATTTGATATATCATACCACCCCTGATATGGACTGACGAGTAGCCTACCCTGTAACAAAAGCTAGCAACGGGGGTGAGGGATGTTGACTTATATTATAAAAAATGCTATAATTATATAGTTTCTTCAATCGATGAGACACCCCTAGCAGCAGTTAGGAGACTGTGATGCTTGCAGTGACGCGCTCCATCCCCTTCGAGGGATGGCAGATCGCCCTGATGGTCGGCATCCCGCTCGCTTGCCTCGCGCTGGTGAGCTACGCCCATTACCAGGACTACCGTCGGAACTACGAGGCCATTCCTCGTTGGGCCGCATGGGTCATCGCCATCTTCGTGTGGTTCTTCATCGGTCTGCTGACCCCGACCGTCACGCACGATGGCCGCCTGAGCGACATCCAGGAAGACGAGCACCAAGTGCTCCTCCAGGAGTACGAGCAGAGCCACGATCTCGACTACGAGATCGACAAGGTCTACGCCTCAGGGTGGAATGGTGGCGAGTTCAGCTTCACCGCCGAGGACTGGAAGGGCGACTGCCGTGTCCAGTACCGCGTCAACGACGACGGCGTGACGAAGACGTTCTTCCAGGATGAGCCTGGTGGCATGCGCCTCCCTCTCACCTTGTTGAGCGCCATCGACGACGGCGTGAAGCCGAGCGAGTACTGTCACCGCACGTAGTGCCAAGCACTGCTATACAAGGTTCGGGCCGTTATACCTTTCTCATTCTTGTCCTCCCTTTAGGGAGACCACCAAGAACAAGAGAAAAAGGCCCACAACCAGTGCTCTTGAAGGTTTCGAGATCAGTGGTTGTTACCAGAGGGACTCGTCCAGAGGCTCCAGTTCGACACCAGCGCCACTCCTGATCAGTTCGGTGACCACAGCCCGAAGCTGCCATGCAGCCTGTATACGCCCCAGGTCTTCTGGGTGGTCCAGATCGTAGAACACGCGCCGACGAGGTTCTTCGTAATAAGTCTCGAACATTGTAGCCGTAAAATCATTAACATCGTAATCAGGTACAACGACACCCGCCTCTTTGCACGCCTGGTGCGACAACTGCCAGACCCTTTCACCCCGGGGCATATAAATCAGCGGCCACAGCAGCTCGTGGCGCCAGGCCAATCCCCCTAGGGGGTCTTCGCGGTCGGCAGGATCAATCACCACCACGCGCTCTAATCTGCCACCTTTGTCTATAAACGCGCGCATACTGCCCAGTAAGTCGATCATCGGCTGGTGCCGTTCTGCCTGTACGTCTGGGTCGTGCGGTAGACCAATGCCGGCCAGCAATATATGTGCGGCCAGGTGCCGATCCCCCTGTTGCCAAGCACGATAAGAGGGCGCATCAGCGTCACCGTGGTGCGCCACGTCCAGCCTCCACACCGTGCTGCCGGCAGGCACTTGATCCCAGCTGGCGTCGAGGGCTTGTTCTATTTCTTTGTCGTCAGTGCCGCGTAAAAGGGTATGCATACTCGAGGTCAATCATACCAGGGTATTGTAAAATTATAATCAATATGCCATAATATACTTATTCCATCTCCGGTTCACCCCCGAACTCTAGGAGCGTGAGTACATGTCCATCCTGGCAGCAGCCGCATCAACCGACTGGACGAGCGGCGAGATTAAGTGGCTCATCGGAAGTATCGCCGCCCTCGTCATCGGCCTCATCGCGTACCGCAAATCCACCGACGCCTCCGCCCTGGAGTGGTGGGCTACACTCGCTGTCATCTGTGGCGTACTGGTGACCGTCATCACGGTCGGCCAGAACAGCTATTCCGACAGCCCCGCCCAGGTCAGGAACCGTGAAGCCGAAGTGGAGCTGGTCACCGACTACGCTGTAGGCTACACCGACGTTGACGTCTCCGCTACCAACGACCAGTTCACCGCCATGGCCGGCACCTGCGACGTACGCGTGTACTACACCGTGGCTGGCGGCAAGGTCGTCGAGGCTCACATAGCAACCGACCTGACCGGCGGCCTAGGCAATGTAATCGATGACGTGGACGTCACCAATGGAATCGAGGATCTCTACGTCCAGAAAGCGTTCAGCCAGTGCAACCGCCCTGTCACCACACCCGCACCGGCAGCCTAACGGCCGCCACAACTCACAGGAATACATAGGGTCTCGGGCGCCCTCTCTGATTGGATTTCCCTCACGGGAAAACCAACAACACCAGAGAAAAAGCCCGCAGACTAGTGTCTTCGAAAAGCTTCGAAAACAGCAGCCTGTTCAGCCGCCTCAGAGATGTCTGCTCTACTTAGGGCGGGACAGTTTTACAATCCCGATAACCGGACCCACAAAGAGCAACACCATGCCGACCATTCCGGCCAAAAGGGTTAAAATATTGAGTATGGGTGACGAATCTACTCCCGCCACCCGTATTGCAAAATTGACAATAACCGCTCCGACCAACACAATAAACGGCGACAAAATCCACAAGACACCACTTCTAACGTGATGATTTAGCCCCGCAGGCGCGCCCGGAACTGGAGCCTGTTGCTGATGCATGGCGGGCAGCACCGGGGCTTGAGCCGCCGCAAAGGCTTGCTCTATAAGTGCTTCGTCCCACCCCTGCTCTCTGAGCACCTGACGAAGAGTGGCTTCTGGGACCCCTTGCTGCAAATTGTGCTGTATATAATTCGCCGCTTGTGCAAGCTGTTCATTCATTAGATATATTTATACTACAAATCAGTACTACGCGTCACCATCCATGACGGCAGAAAAGTACGTCTGGCCAGTCCGGTAGGCCACAATGTAGTTCTCCATACCATCCATCAGGGGGGTAGGCAGGTTATCCATGTGGTGCCATCCCCACCTCTTAAGTTTGTCCGGCTCCATAACTACCGGCTCGCCAGACACCCAGGTGGCCACCATACCAATATCGACATAATGCTTTTCGGGCATATAGCGCAAAACATTGGTCACGCAAAGAAAGCCAATGTCCTTGACCACCATATGGTCGCCCGCTTCCTCGCGGAATTCACGTACCACATCTTCAAAGCTTTCGCCCTGCTCCATGTGTCCACCGGGGCCAGCCCATTCACCTTCGCCATGCGAACCTTGGCGCTCGCCCAGCAAGATCATGTCGTCACGGACCACCAGTAGCCCCAAGCCCACCATAGGTCGTTCTAATTCATACTCACTCATATTTACTTATTGTTTCATAAACACTAAATAAATTCAAAATTACTTTTGATTATGTTGCTTCCTGTGGTGGCTGGGTGTGCATGCCCGCGCCCTACTATCAATATAGTTGCAGTACTGTGCGCAATAAATACACAGAGGTAGCCATGAGATCTAAGCGATGGGGCAACTCGGCGAGATGATAGGCCTCCACGCCTCGCCCCTCATGAACTTCGAAGTCTAAGTTAGGCACCACACCTTCGTATAAAGAAAAATATCTATCTACGGGGTACTCACCGGCTGGGATTTCGTAGTCTTTAATGTGCCGGAGGTCAGTCACATCACCCGGTGTTAGAGAAGTTTCTTCGTCAAACAGTTCTCGCCTCAGGCATTCCTCGACCGTTTCACCCAGCTCTAGACCCCCACCGAACATACCCAGTTTGTCTGGTTCATAGGGAGCGTCAGCGGTACGACGCTCAAAAACAAACTGCCCATCGGGCAGTTTAAGCATGACTGGGACAAATAGAGGGGAACGTTCCATGAAAAGGTTACTGTACTATTCTTTCGACAACAGAGCAAATGCTTATTAAGAACCAACCGCAAACCTCGGCACGGGCTAGGGGCTCTGCTTAGTAGCCGATTTCTAAATAATGCCGCTTCTCAATGTAGCCTCGCTTGATGATAGTCTTGAAGATATCTTGCACGTCGTCTGGTAAGTTTTTGGGGTCACACCACACCAGCTCCGAGCATTTTCCGGGCTCTTGATTGACCGGATTTTCTCCAACCTCAAGCTCTATATAAAATTCAGTATATATGTATTCACGATTCGTGCGTACAATTGCAGTGGCAAAAAAGCGTAGACGATTTTCATCAACCCTCAAGCCCAACTCTTCTTCTATTTCGCGTACAGCAGCCTGTCTTGCCGTTTCACCTTCTTCTAGGTGACCACCAGGGATACCAAGCATGCCGTCGGCCCAACCAGTATTTGCTCGACGAGGCAACAGCACTTTTCCATCTCGTACCAATAAGATATTTGTGCCGACGTGTCGGGTATGACGATCCATAAACCCTATCATAACAAAAGAAAAGACTCCCTTAGCAGCCCTTTTAAATGTATCTGAACTGGTACGCTCACTGGATAAAAGGTGGAACACCGCTTACCCTGTTTGTTCTGCCTGGTTGATGAGCTCCGACGCCAAGAGTAGTCGCAGTAGCACGCAGGCAGTTACGCTTTTTACTCAAATAGTTTTCTAGCAGTTGTTTTTACTTCTTCCACGCGTCCTGCACTCATCATACCCAACAGCTTTTTCTCAGCCGTGCTGCTGTCTACTGTAAAAAGCTTATCCGGACGGATATAGCTGGTAATTGGTAGGCCCCCGCTCTCAAAGTCAGCCTTGGTCAGCTCTATGGAAGGAACGTCAGGAAGGCGTCGACTGGTAATTTGACACAAAATAACTGTATTTAGAGAGCTGCGTGCCACTACCATAGCAGGACGCTTCTTATAACCCCTTAGGTCAGCAAACGGAAAGTTAATAAGCACCACAGTGCCTATTGCAAGCTGGCCCACGCTTTGTCCTCTTCGGGTGTATCCCATTCTTTGGCGAGTGCGGTGTAGCTAAGCATGACACCTTCATCAATATTTCCGGCTTTGATCGGACGGATCACGAGCGCGCCCTTCTCAACCACAATGTCTGCCTCGTTATACAGCCTGGTTTCTTCAAGCAGCTTCTTCGGAATGCGGATACCTTTTGAATTGCCAATTTTAATGATTGAAGCTTTCATAGTAATTACATTATATATACATTCTTAACATGGGTCAAGCTTGTGCTTGGAGCCCCGGGAGGGACTCGACCTTGCCCACCAAAAACAAAAATTTTAGATTGGTACAGCGCTTTGGCACGGGTTAGAGCTATTATTATTGATGGGGTAGTATGTATGCATGTCGTCTGACGCACAACTCACTAATAAATATTTAGACACTATTAAAGCTCAGGAAACTCCGTAGGGTGCATATACATACGGAGGAGGGGCTAGAACTGGACATTGAGCCACAGCTAAACGAGCTTATCAAAAAGCTTGAAGTTGATAGCGCATTCCGTTAAAAAAGACCTCCCAAGAAGTCCTTTTTAAGCGTAAGCGAAATGGTACCCGCGGACGGATTCGAACCGCCGACCTACTGTTCCGAAGACAGTCGCTCTATCCAGCTGAGCTACGCGGGCGTATAGCTGTACAGTATATCAGATGTCACCCCTGTTTGTAACTACAGGTCCGACACCCTGAAACCTTCTACCATGATCTTGCCAACCTCTCGAAATGTGTCCCAGTACTCTGTGAGCGTTTCAAAGGTTGCAGTGTACAGCTTATCCGTTCCGCGCTGAATGATACTTGCACAGTAGAAAGTCATAGCGTCCTTCTGCACCCCCATAATCGAGCCCCCTTTGTGCTCAAAAGTGCGATTGCGCGTCACAAGCGGCCCGCTCTCTAAGGATTGGATGCCACTAGCAGGCACAAGGGCTTCTACCGGATTCTCGATATGACGCTCTGCAATTTCTTGAAGCATGCCGGGTTCGCCCATGCAACCAGCAACCGACAGGCCGGTTATATACCCCTCGTTAAGCGGCACTCCTGCTAGGAAGTCATCTACAGACCCAACTGCTATGCGTTCGTGGCCAATCAAAACGGATAGATCTTGGTGCCAATAGTGCCACTCCTCGGGCATAAAAGTAGCAACACCAAGGTTGCCACACTTCTGTAGCCCATACCCTTCTGGCGCACGCTCCTCGTTAGACATACTACGTACCATAGTAACGACTCTGTTGCCCTTTGGCCAAAGCTTTTCTTATCCCCACAAACCCGTATACTAACCCCGGTAAGCACCCGTCATGCGTTGCATGGCAAATGCTCATTCGAAGATATAATATATACAAGCACATAGTATATGCTTCTCATTCGCACCCGTAGCTCAGCTGGATAGAGCGTTGGTTTCCGGTACCAAAGGTCGTAGGTTCAAATCCTATCGGGTGTACCAATGAAAACACCCCGCCTAGGGCGGGGCGCTTTCACTGGTACTTTTGTATCGAACCTACTTATTTTTTGCTTGCTTGTCCCGCGAGCGTGGGCAAGAATGGATACTAAGAATATGACACAAGTCGCCTTTGAAAGTATTGCAGCTGTAGCAGCCACTGGCTTGCCAGAAACACCTACCAAAGAATTACTGATTGGTTTAGACAGTCGCTATTCAGAGCCTTGGCGCCACTATCACACCGCTCAACATATAGCAGAATTATTTGCGTCACTCACTCAACACATCGAACATGTCCGAAACCCGAGGACTATTGGATGGGCAATGCTCTATCATGACGCAGTTTATGACCCCACGGCAGTCGCATCCAGAAACGAAGAACTCAGTGCGCGTCTAGCGGAGAGCGAGCTACCACGTATACTTTCCGCGCATGAAACACGTCAGGTCGCCAAATACACTCGTGCTACCGCAAGTCACAAACCCGCAAATGCAGGGGACGATGACTTTGATTTCTTTCTCGATGCCGACTTGGCAATCCTAGGTGCTACCCCAGAACGCTACCAACAGTATTCCAAGGATATAAAATTGGAATACGCACACGTTCCCGACGATGCTTACAGAGAAGCCAGGGTCGGGGTACTCCAAGGCCTAGCAAGTCGCGTTGGCCAAAGCAGTCTCTTCAGAACCACTCTATTCAAAGAAATTTACGAAGAATCTGCCCATCAAAATATTGCCCTCGAGATTCAGTCATTAAGCTAGGGTCCCCGTGCGTAAGAACGGGTAGTTTATTTGATATGATGTGACCATGCCCTTCACCTACCCTTACAAATCATGGCTGAAAGCAAAGCTAAAAAAGCTACGCCAGGGGCGAGACTACTTTATATGGCAAGACAGCTCAATGCCCAAGGATCTGCAGGGGCCTATCATAGAGATCGGTGGCCCCACCGAGCTGGGTTATTACTTCTTGGACGGATTACCCCTACAGACCAAACCAATTATCACTAACATCTCGGCCAAGCCTTTGCAGCACTCGCCAAGGGCTGCGCAGTTCGCCAAGCAGGTAGACGAAGTCATGGACGCCACAAACATGAAATATGCGGACGATTCTGTGGGAGTCTTCTTTATGGCAGCCATGTCTATTTCTAGTGACTGGTGGGTCGATCTAGATGACACCTCAAAGGAAAACGCCGCTGCGAGCTTCGAAGAAGTGTTTGATAATGCAAAATTAGAAATGGGGCAAATTGCGACAGGCATCCTAAGTCCTGATAAGGCAAAACATGCGCAACGAGTAAGAATCTACAGAGAAGTCTACCGAACACTTCGTAAAGGCGGCCTATTCTTTACAGATGGCGGCATCGAGGAAATAACCATACTCAAACTACTGGGTTTCAATGTGTGCATTCTTACAATATCAGGACCCCGATGCCCAGGGATGGCAGAACCTCGACTATGAGCTTGTCGTAATTAAACCATAGGACAAACGAGCGCATACGGCCTTAGCTCCAAGAGCCTGCAGATCACAGGGGTATTCAGAACGAAGCCCATCAGCAAAAAAGTTGACTTTAATATGAAAAAACAGTATAATATATTAACTTCGTTTCATATTCTGGCGGAGGTTATTTGACAAGTAGAAACCACAAGACGAGGGAAAAGCTCATCCTAGAGTGATCTTTTCCCTCGTCTTGTGTGTTCGGGATACACACGTAGCTGTTTGCTGCGGCGCTTCAGCCAAACGAGGAGAGAGTTCGAGTCATGACTCGCAAGAGGATTCTCCCGGTCGCTCTCGTCGCGGCCATCGTGGCAATCATTGCCCTTTCGGGCTGTGGTGGCAAGGAGGCCCACGAAACCGACCGCGGCCGCGGCGACACCACCGTCGACCACATCAACCAGGGACACATGGACCTGGCCGTAGAGATGGGTGACGGTTTCCTCGGCATCGGACACAAGTGCGTCGGGCCCACCGGCTACATCACCTCCACCAAGGGCAACGGTGGTGCGGGCGCACTCGTGACGCCGGTCTTCATGGACCCCTACTGCCTCGGCGTCTACGACAGCGACGGCACCGTCAACAACGAGACCCTGGGTGTCTACGTCTCCTACCTGGCCGCTGTCCAGGGTGGCAACACCGATCTGGCTTCGTCGTTGGCGATCCAGCTCGTCCAGAACGCGCCCAGCGACCTGACGTCGGCTGACCCGCTGCTGCGCTAACACCGCAAGCTAGCCCTGCAAGGTTGAGGTGGCGGGTAGTCACGATTTTCTGGAGTTTCCAGGTCGTGGCTACCCTGCCCCTCCCCACCCCCCGAACATCCCCTACTTGTCATATCTGCTCCATGACTGTGTGGTCATGCTGATGAGTCCAAAAGGACGAAAGCAACGAACTAACATTACTACAGAAGCTTAAGCTTTTTTTGGGTATTTGCTATTATACATGCATGCTACGTGGAGAACCCGTACCGGAACGTTCACCACTCTTCAAAGAGGTACTTATTTCTGAGGAGCAAGTCGCTGAGCGGATTGATGAACTCGCCACCAATGTTATAGAAAGATATAAAGACAAGGATCCGTTGTTTGTGTGTTTGCTGCGCGGTGGGGCTCCTTTTGCGTCTATGCTCATGTTCTCTATTGCCCGCCAGGACCCGGGCTTTCACCCAGAATTAGACTATATGACCGTCAGCACTTATGGTGAGCGACGAGAGGCAGGCTCCACCAGAATTGTCATGGACCTGGGGCCAAAAACAGTTGTAAAAGACCGTCCCGTGGTATTACTGGACGATGTATTAGACGAAGGTATAACCGCTGCCTTTACCACAACCTACCTGGCTGGCCGAGGTGCCCAAGAGACCGACCTGATTGTGCTGGTCCAAAAAGATCGTGAACGGACAGCCTTTGGCGACGCTACTTTATTTGGATTTGAGGCGCCGGGTGACTGGCTGACCGGAATGGGCATGGATGACAGACTGCTTGCCACAGAGGGCAATCGGTGGATGGCCTCTATAGCCCTGGCCAATACTGAATAAAGGGCTAACGTGATCGAACACAGAACAAAGAGTTCTGGCTTGTTTGTGTTCGATCACGTGGCCTGCTACTGCTTGAATTGGGAACTCCGATCAGAGAGAGGCTGCTTGAACACCGGGGTGTACACGCCCGTCCTTGGGTCCAGGTAACCCCATGGGCCCTTCTTGCGCGGACCACAATCCATGACAGTCAGGGTGCAGTCAGGCACCAGAATCTCGGTGACCTCACGGAAGTCAGTGAGCGACAGATGGTTGACATCACCCGCTTGGTACACATGCCGTTCGGGGCCGATCACACCGCCACCGGGTCCTACGTGGTAGCGATCTTCTGCAAAGCCACCTACGGCAACATACTCGTCGCAGGGCCACGGGTGGCTGTACGGGAGTGGTGTCCCGTTCTTGCGGGAATCCGGCGAATGCCAGACACTCAGCATCAGCATGTGTGTCCAGGGCTCTTCGTTGAGCACTACCAACTCAGCCTTATGGAAAGGCTCGTCGGGGCGCTCGGCGTCAGGGACCAGGACCCAGCTCTTGCGGGTGGTGAACACTTCCCAGGTCAGCCGGTGGGCCCACTCTGGTGCGCGTTCTTCCAACACATGTGCTGTAGCTGCATACATCTCATCGTCTAACACCAGTCCTGGTGCGACGGCGACACGTCTCATGCGGTACTCCTTCACGTCGAGTGCAGGTTGTCGTTAAACTACCACCAACCCTGCCACGAGTCAACGACCAGAAACCTGAATCCCGAAACTCATTTAACAGAGGTAGGTGAAAATGAAAGTCTACTCACCCCAACAGAGACGGCAACTTCACCCAAATCCTTATAACAGGGGTGTAGTTTCGGGATTCAGGTCCAGAATCATTGATCTAATAACTATAAAGTTGTATCGTATGCTTACTTCGACTCATCGGAGTAACACTCGACCCCTCCACCACAGAGGAGTACCCGAAATGCTGACCTGGACAACCGCCAAGAGGCGTGTTCTCAGCGAACTGCTGGACGACATCGGCGGTCGAACCACCGCCATCTACGAGACCTTGGCCCCCGAGACCCTGCCAGCCAGCGTCAACCGCGAGCAGCTGGAGCGAGAGCTAAGGCTGTGGAAGCACATCAAGTGGGGCCTGGATGCCGTTGCTATCGACAACAACGTGAGCACCAGAGATCTGGCGCCGCTCTGGGGTTGGCTCAAGCGACTCATCCTGCGCCGCATGGTGCGGGCACTGGCAATCTCCAACGAAGCGCACCACGCCTTCAAGCGTGCCAGCTACATCGAGGAGTACCCCTACCCGGACACCACCCACGACTTCATGCTCTTCCGCTACACCGAGCTCCAGAGTGAAGACGAGACGATCCCTCTGGGTGCCTACGCCAAGCGCGTCTTCGAAGATGAAGATCGGGTCAACTTGACCGCTGCCGCCAACGACCAGTCGGCGCTCCCCCGAGTCGAGACCCCCGCCGACGCCTAGCGTCGACCATAACAGAAGAGAGCCGAGGTTCAGCCGACAACCGTCGCACCAACGACGCCCTGTCCGGCTGTTCCTCGCCTCTTCTGAGTTTTTTTATAACCTGTTTTACATCAACAACATTGCTACAACAGCAACAGCGACCAGAACGACCACTACCATAAGGATAGCGACCATCATCTTGCGGTTCTTTGTGGGGGCGGCTGCCAGTGGACCTGCTGGTGGCGTCACACCACCGGGAGCTGGCACGTCAGTGATAGCTGGCTGGGCGGGAGTTGCCGGAGGGGTACCAGGAGTGACACCCGGAGCAGCACCAGCTGGTGGTACGGCATTAGGGTCGGTTGGCGCAGGGCCATTAGGGTTAACAGGGTTTGGTGCGTTTGGTTCCATGATGTAGATTACTCCTTATTTACATGCCAAAATACTTATGCCTATAGTACTCTGTTTTTACCAAAATACAAAAATCCCAGACCTTAGAGCCAATCTCGCTCTCTTGATCTCACAATCGGCCCATTTCGAGAAGTGATTCGTTCTGGGCTGCCAAAGCGTAACCGTAGTTACGGTTGGTAAGCCAGGGCGGATTGCTGCCGGAATGGACGGTTGTGAGGCGAAATGGAGATTGGCTCTAGGGTCTAGGAGGTAGGGCTGTCGGGGTTAGATTCTGGCGCTGGCAGTAGTTTTGGGGCATCCGTTATGAGTGCCTTGTGTAGTAGACCCAATACTTTTAGTGCTTGTTCGCGGCTCATTCCAACCCTAGAGACCGCCAGTGGACGACCGTCCAGGCCCTGACTCTGCATAAAGTTTATTGTTACGCCGTAAGGGGTGGTGGCTATGTGAGCCATATCGGTATAGACCACACGAGCATCAATAGGTAAAACCATTACTTGCTGTGCAGACAGTGAGTTTTCTGGGGCAGAGGTGGATGATTCTGGAGCTTCATAGCCGGCCAGTTTCCAGAGACTAGTGGCCTCGTCTTCTTTAATAGAGAAGTAGCTAATCAGGAGCAGCAGAATGTCTTCGCTTGGACAAAGTGAGCCATCCTCTATGGCCAGTAGGGTTTCCATCTCTATCTCGACGGCACCGGATACCTCAGCCAAGCTGGCTTGCAGCTTCTGGCGGCGGCTCTTCAAGTGCGTCCCAAGACGCTTATACGGAAACTTTTCGGTAGATTTGTCACTCATTCACACCTATGTTACGCCTGTTGACACGCGGTTGGCAAGCCCTACCGCCAAACGACCAAGGCGAAGGTCGTGTAGTATAGGGATATGAATATTCAGGAAAACGTGCCCCTGTCTGCTCACTCCACCATGCAACTTGGGGGACCGGCACGGTATCTTGCCGACATTGCCAGCAGAAACGACCTCACCGAAGCCTTGACCTGGGCAGCACAAAAACAGCTGCCAGTTATGATGATCGGCACCGGTAGTAACATCATCTGGGGTGACAAAGGCTTTGCCGGACTAGTGCTAGTCAATAAAATCACTGGCTTCGAAATACAGGATATAGACGCTAGCAGCAAGTATTTGATAGTGGGTGGGGGCGAAAACTGGGACTCGGTAGTAGCACGAGCCGTAGAACAGGGCCTGTCCGGCATAGAGCTCTTGTCGCGCATTCCAGGCACGGCTGGCGCTGCGCCTGTTCAGAACATAGGTGCCTATGGCGCTCAACTGTCTGATGTGCTGGTGACCCTAGAAACTTACGACCTCCAGGCCAACAAGTTTGTAACACTCATGGCCGCAGATTGCGCCTTTGGCTACCGGACTAGCCGTTTCAAGTCCGCCGATAAGGGAAGGTTCTTTATCACCGGCATTACCATACGCCTCGAGCACGGCATGGCCCAGCCTCCGTACTACCGAGACATCCAGGCCTACATAGAACAAAACAAAGTCACAGACATTACCCTTGCTAGCCTACGTGATATCGTCAGCCACATTCGTGAAAAGAAGCTGCCTGACCCCCGTATTATACCCAACACCGGATCATTCTTTCAGAATCCGATTATCAGCAAAGAGGCATACCAGACCATCGTCGAGAATCATCCCCAGATCGAAAAAGCTCCTATGGGCTGGTCGCAACCACCCCGTTGGTTTCTGGACAATGAACAAGTAAAGCTGTCTGCTGGTTGGCTGGTAGAGCAAGCTGGCTTTAAGGCTTACGAAGACAAAGAAACCGGCATGGCCACCTGGCCCTACCAAAATCTGGTACTCACCAACAAAGGAGCACATTCCACCGCCGACCTCTTAAAATTCAAGCAAAAAATCATTGACGCAGTGCAGGCAAAGTTTGGTGTGGCCCTCGTTCAGGAGCCAGAGCTCATAGGCGCATAAACGCTTAGTCACCTCTGTAGGTAATATTGACAAATTGCATTAAAAGGTGTATAATGCTATAGCTTTAGTGGTGTTTTAACTACCAAAGCAGCCCCTTGACATGCCAGGTAGAGTTTGGAATATGGACAGAGGGCAGTAGCCTACTGCTTTGTGCCCATATTCCGACACGATCCAGAGAGGAGTTGACACTTAGTCAGCAAAAGTCACCGCCTGGCCATCCGCCAGACTGTTGACCCACACACCGACACACCATCACCTTCCCGCTGATTCGTCAGCGAATTAGGAGCCACCAATGTTAGGCAGACTTTTCGACCTCGCCGTCGACACCGCTGTCGGGACGACCAAGCTCGCCGTCGGCACCGCCGTCGTCGCCACCACCGCTGCCGCCGTGGTCGGTTGCGCCGTCGTCGCTCCCGCCGAGACCCTGCTGCTGGCCAGCGAGATCTCGAACGCGCGGGACGACCGTCGCCGGTAGTAGCTAGACAGCCCGGAGTGCCCCATGTGGTATTACAGCCCATGGGGCACTCCGCGAGCTTTCGCTTCTACCCCTCCTCTTCTCTCTCACACCTGGCATGTCAAAATCATTTTATACGCCCATGGAAGCCGCCTAAGAGCGGACTTTTTTATACCCTATCGCAAGAGTTACTGATCACTCGGCAGCGGAAACTGCAGTGCAAATGCCTGGACATCTTTTTGCAGACTGGCTAGTTTCTTGTCATCCTGTTTGGCCTTAGTGGCTTGCAGCAGAAACTCAGCCACAGTGGCCATGTCATCCTCTTTCAGCCCGCGTGTTGTCATAGCCGGTGTGCCCAGGCGCAGGCCACTGGGGCGGAAGGGTGGCAAAGTGTCGTTAGGTATGGCATTGCAGTTAGCGGACAGGCCGAGGCGATCAAATAGATCCTGGGCTTCACGGCCATTTATGCCAAAGCTAGTCATCATATCAATCTGAATCAGGTGGTTATCAGTGCCGTTGGTCACTAGCTTGAAGTTGCGCTTCATCAATTCATCAGCCAGGCGTTTTGCATTTTTCAGGATCTGCTCGGCATAGGTCTTGAACTCTGGCTGCAGGGCCTCACCAAAAGCCACGGCCTTGGCGGCAATAGTGTGCATGTGCGGGCCACCCTGAAAACCAGGGAAGACTTCACGGTCGATGAGAGTTGGCAGATTGTCTACCGTCTTTTCTACTTTTCTTAGAGGATTCCCGACCGTACCCTGGCTCAGCACCATACCGCCGCGGGGACCGCGCATAGTTTTGTGCGTCGTAGTGGTAATAATATGAAACCCAAAATCAAATGGATTGGGCTTGGCGCCGGCCACAATCAGGCCAGCAATATGGGCCATGTCGGCCATCAGAACCGCGTTTACTTCTTTGCCAATAGCTGCAAATTTGGCATAGTCCAGATCGCGGGGATATCCCGAGAAGCCAGCCAAGATAATCTTCGGCTTGGTTTTCAGTGCTACCTGACGCATCTCTTCATAATCAATCTCGCCCGTTTCGACGTCTTTTATGCCATAGCGAACAAAGTTGTACAGCTTAGCGCTACTGGTCACTGGGTGTCCGTGCGTCAGGTGCCCACCGTGGTCCAACTTCATGGCCATAATGGTGTCGCCGGGCTCCAGCCATGCCTGGTAAACGGCAATGTTGGCGGGTGCGCCAGAGTGTGGCTGCACATTGGCGTGGTCTGTCTTAAAGAGCTGTTTGGCCCGATCGATGGCAATTTCTTCGACCTTATCAGTATTTTCCTGACCGCCATAGTAGCGACGGTGCGGGTAGCCCTCGGAGTATTTGTTGGTAAAAATGCTGCCCAAGGCGTCTAGAACTTCACGGCTCACGTAGTTTTCGGACGGAATAAGTTCTAGGCCCTCGCGTTGGCGCTTTTCTTCTGCGCGTATCAGTTTGGCTATGGCGTCGTCTTTTTTCATACTAAGATCTCCTCATTATCTGTCGTTTGGTTGCTAGGTAGAGGATAGTGTCAGATCATAGCTGTCATTTTACGCTGTCGGCTACCAGAAGTCACTCCAGAGTAATTTTTCTTACAAAAAAGTCTGGACTTTTATATCCTGGACGGTATAATTTATTCCGCTATGATATCCACAAACGAGAAAATTGGCCACCTTATTTATCAGATACGACAAGATAGAGGACTTACGCAGGCTGAGTTCGCGCGCAAACTGGGCACCAGCCAGTCGGCCGTTAACCGCATAGAACACGGCAAGCAAAACCTCAGCCTAGAGACATTGGGCCGCATCAGCGACGTACTCAAAAAACCACTCATAAGCCTCAACGGAGGCTCAGTAAACTTACGGATCGAGGGCGGACACGAGTTGAAAGGTTCAGTTGCTACTCGTGTATCCAAAAATGCCGCTACTGCGCTGCTATTTGCCTCGCTACTCAACAAGGGCACAACCAAGCTCAAGCACATGCCCCGTATCGAGGAAGTCAACCGCATTATAGAAGTACTCATTAGCGTCGGCGTACACGTTAAATGGCTACCCGACAACGACCTAGAGATCAAACCGCCCGAAACACTCCGCATGGACAGCATGGACAAAGATGCCGCCCGCAAGACACGCTCGGTTCTCATGATGATCGGGCCACTCATGCACCTCTTCAAAGAATTCCGTATTCCCTATGCCGGTGGCTGCAAGCTGGGCACCCGTACAGTCCGACCACACTTGTTTGCGCTAGAAGAGTTTGGCGTAGATGTCGTCGCCAAGTCCGGACACTACCGCGTTAATGTCGCCAAGAAGAACGCCAAAGAGATTATATTGTACGAGTCAGGTGATACAGTCACCGAAAACGTACTGATGGCTGCCGCCAAGTTCGAGCACGAGGTAACTATCAAGATGGCCAGCGCCAACTATATGGTGCAAGACGTGTGCTTCTTCCTGCGCAAGCTGGGTGTCCGTATCGATGGCATTGGCACTACCACCCTCAGGATCAAAGGTGTCAAAGACATAAAGAAAAACGTCACCTATTACCCAAGCGAGGACCCCGTAGAGGCTATGACCTTTGTTGCAGCCGCCATAGCCACCGATTCTAAGCTGACCATCACTCGTGTGCCTATAGAATTCCTCGAACTCGAGCTACTCAAGCTCAAACATATGGGCCTCAAGTACGACATTTCTGAGTGGTACAAATCCAATAATGACCAAACCAACCTGGCAGACGTAACCATCCACAAACACCATGGCAAGCTGATAGCCCTAGAAGAAAAGATCTACGCTCGTCCCTATCCTGGTCTGAATATCGATAACCTGCCTTACTTTGTGCCGATTGCCGCCGTAGCCAAGGGCCGCACGCTTATCCACGACTGGGTATACGAAGAACGCGCCCTGTACTACACCGAGATGCGCAAACTTGGCGCCAACGTGACATTGGCCGATCCACACCGGGCATATATAGACGGACCTACCAAATTCAGCGCCGCCGACGTTGTCTGCCCGCCAGCTCTGAGGCCGGCCGTACTACTGCTGATTGGTATGCTGGCCGCCGATGGCATATCGATACTGCGCAACGTCTACTCTATCAACCGTGGATACGAAGATTTAGCCGAGCGGCTTAACTCGGTCGGTGCCCATATCACGGTCATGCACGAACTCTAGACGAGGCTGTTACCCTTCAAAGGTAATGACCGGAATACCCGCTTCTGCGGCTGCGGCCAAAAATTCGTTCAGCGCATCCAGTTCTTCAGGGGTTTCATAGGCCCAATTGGCTTCGTCGGCATACTTGTTTTCTGCAAATACGTTAAGGGTAACGTTGAAGCCCGCGGCTTTAATAACCTTGGCCTGCTCTAAGATCTGGAGCAGGATATCCCGGCGTTCGACAGGCGTCAGTGTGGCATATTCCAGGTGCTCTGGATTGGTCTCGGCAAAAGTGCCGGTATTCAGTACCACGTCTTGAACGCCGAGGGCCCGGGCCACTGCAATAGCAGCCTCGGCATTTAGGAACAGGGCCGGGTCTGTTTCGTTTGGAAAGGTCAGCCCCTGAAAATGAAACTCATCAACCAAACCCGGGGGCAGCCCCTGGACGTAGGCTAACAGTCCGTCAATACGAGTTTGCGGGTCTATCTCTTTACCCTGGTCGTCAAGTTCGGACATGATGGAGTCGGTATAGCCGGTATCGTGGTTTTGCCATGACACATTGTTGAGCAACAGTGCCACCCTGGCCTCGGGGAACACTTCTTTTAGGGCAGTGGCCACAGTCACGAAGTTTTCCTTGAACGTCTCCGGGTCAGTATTGCCCTTATCACCCCCTACACCCCACTCTGGAATATTGGGCTCCGGAAAGAGCGCCCACGTGCCAATAGTCTGATCCGTAATCCCATTTTCTTTGAGCGTCTGGAAATAACTCACAAAGGTGTCTTTTTCTACGGTGTGCAGGTCTACCCCTCCGTGCTCGAACATGACCATAGGTGCAATGCCCTGGTCGGTAAGGAACTTGATCCCTGGGGCCGCTGCCACAGCCGCATCCCGAGCAGCCTCACGAGAAGTCGGCATGTCCACAAAGTGCATATAGCGGTTGGTGGGGTCTGGCGCAGTTGTTTCGGGCTGGGTTACAGTGGTATCCGTTTCTTGCGTGATGCTGGTCGTTTCAGTAGTGGCCTGGGCGGCTGGATCATCCTCGCCACCGCCACCACTGCATGCCATCAACGCAACCGTTGCCGCCATCAGAACCCCCGTAGCTTTGGCCGCCACCTGGCGCCAACGCTCGAGGCGTCCAGGCTGCATATCTTCTACCAACATTTCATTTTCGGGGGGCATTAGGTACTCAAACTCTCTATTTAGAGAGTCAATTATAAAACTTTTTTACTATCTTGCAATAATTTTATAGCTGGAAGTACTTGACCCAGGCTACTTCCATACCCCAGTTGTCGCCAGCTGCCTGGACAATAGGGCCGCCACCGCTGCCCCCCATAGCCAGGTTGAGGATGACATACATTTTGTTCTGAGCGTTGAATGGCCACAGCCGTGCATCATCGCTGGCTTTTTTATACGTACTATAGGCTTTATCATCTACACCAAAGGTCAGACCGTCGGTGCGCCACTCGAGCCAGTAGGTGTGAAAGCCATCTGAGGCGCCGGCCACCGGCGTAGACTTTTCTTCGTCCTTGCCAAAGGTAAAGACCGAAGCCTCTACGGTGTTGGGGTAAGTGCCGTAGGCCTCCATGATGTCTATCTCGCCGTCCCACATATAGAAGCGTTCGCCTTCCCAGTCGGCCTCTGTAGGGTGCAATTTGGTAGTGTGAGGCTGATTAGCGGACAGCAGCCAAAAAGCCGGCCATGTTCCCTTACCCTTTGGCAACTTGATATTTGCCTCAAGACGGCTGCCAATTGTTACCTGCTGTTTATTCATAGTATCAACCCGCCCAGAGGTATAACCGCTGGCTGTCTTGCGAGCCTCGAGTATTAGTTTGCCGCCGACAATCCGCACACTTGCCGAGCTGGCATCATACTTTTGGGCTTCGTCGTTATAGATGGGCGTGGCAGCAGAAGCGACATTCCAGTACTTGGGGTCTAGCGGGCCATTTGGATACTTACTAAAATCTTGTTGCCATACCAACTTGGGTGCGGCGGCTTGGGGCTTTGGCGCAGGAGCTGGCTGCGGAGCCGGTTTTGGCGGTTCGCTTTTGGTGGATAGTACCTCTTGCTTGTTATCGGTACCATTTGATGTAGTAGCCACGGGTGGCCTTTTTGAGCGTGATCGATTGCCGTGCCGGGCGATAGCCACAGTACTGGTGCTAAAGACCATTACCAACCCCGCTGCCAGCAAAACTTTATTTCGGGTATTAAGGCCCTGTATCCGTTGAACCCCCTGAGCGCCAAGCGCTTTAGCTTTAGTAGTTATATTCCTGAAGTAAATCTTTTTCGCCATAGGTACTCATTCTGACATAAGCCGTGACAGCACCAAAACTTATCTCTGATAAGTGCTTGCATTGTATTGAATTATATGTTAGAATTGTGTAGTTAAACGAGTGGATTTTATGGAGAATCGGTACGTTACCGGCTTGGCAGACCATGGTTTGCCTATCCCTCCCCAAATCAGACAAATCGCAATGACCAAGCGCATAACCACCTACAACCCCCGGCAGACCACATCACCCCGTAGCCGACAAGGTAGTGCTGTTGGCCCTATACGTCATGCTGTAACTGCTGCCCCCAGGGGTATTATTCGGCCTAACCGGAGTAATTTTGCTATGGATTCACAAAAGATAAAACTCAGCGACCCTGCTCGCTCCAAGAAATTCGACCGACGCACTCAGCGCAAACTCGTCCTGCTCTTGCCTGGTCATAACGAAGAATTGATCGTGGCCACCACCATTCAATCAGCCATTGCAGCTGGCCAAGACAAGCGCGACATCTACGTGGTTGACGATAATTCCAGCGACAATACCCGCGCCGAAGCCATTCGCATGCTTGGCAAAGACCATGTCCTCAGCGTCCAGCGCAGCGGCAAGGCCCTCGCCGTCAAGAAAGCTATCAAGAAGTTCGATCTAGACACCCGCTATCAGTGGTTACATATTGCTGACGCCGACAGTGTCTTTGGTGCTAATTACTTCCGTATTTATCGCAAAAAGCTAGATCCCAAGAAATATGCCGTAGCTGTTGGGTTCGTGCAGAGCCTACGTGGTAACTGGATCAGTACTTACCGAGCCGCCAGTTATACCTATAGCCAGCACGTCAACCGCCGTATCCAGTCCAAACTGGGTATGATTTCGGTTTTCCCGGGTCCTATCACCTGTTTCCGCACCGATATCTTGCACAAACTAGACTTCGAGGCCCACACGCTAACCGAAGACTTTGATATCACCCTGCAGGTACACCGCCACAAGCTGGGTAAAATCCTCTACATTCCAAAAGCCGTCAACTATACCCAAGACCCTCAAAGCTTTATCGACTTCTGCAAGCAAAACCTTCGCTGGCAGCGTGGGTTCTTCCAGGGTGTCAAAAAGTACAACATCGGTCTTCGACCACACGCCATCGATATCAGCATTGGCTGGCAGGTCTGGCAAGCTGTCTTCTACCTAGCCCAAATGTTCATACTGCTACCCTACCTGATTGCCACCACTGGCAACTGGGAACTACTACCCTTTGTACTGGCCGCTGACTTTGTATTGACCGGTGTTATCACCATGGCATCGTCTGTTGTTATTAAGCGCTGGAACCTTGTAGGTGCCCTGCCTTACTTCTACTTCTTGCGCTGGGTAGAGATCGGTATCTTTGTCTGGGCTTTTGTAGAAATCTACGCATTACGCAAGTTTCAAACCGTTCGCCCTTGGGATACCGAAGGCCGTCGCTACAAGCTAGACGCCAACGCCCTCAAAGACGCCGCCGCCTAACAGGCCCGTCTCTTAGTCCTCATACAAGATCAGGTGGTGCAAGCACGGCCCAGCAAAACGTGGACTTGGTCCGGCAATGGGCACAAACTGATAGTCGGTTGGGATCTCGAACCTACTTGAGGCGCCAGTTGTTATCTCTACCCCCTGTGCAGCTGAACGTAAGCGTGCCGAAGCCATACCTGGCGCAACCACAAACTCGATGATCACTGGCCCCTCGGGATGAGCCAACAGTGCAGAACACCTCAGGCTCGGCTTTATAAAATAGGGAGGGGTAAGGTTCACCGCCTCACCTACAGGCAATGCCTGTGGCTCGATATCATATGACTGCATTAGATTCTCAAGCCTGGCGACACTAGCAATGACCTCAGGGTCATCGATAGGTGCCCCAAACATAGGCTCCGCAGAATAATGCCGAAAACTCATAGCCGCTACTGTACGACTAGTTTTTGGTTACGCCAACAAAATCAAAGCTGAAGAGTTGGCGATTTTGCATAAAGGCGCCAGTGCAAGTCTGTAGCGTCAACTGAGGTTTGCCTTCGTAGCTCAAAATAGAGGTATCTGATGGCTCAATAGTCTTAGCCTCACGAAACGTATAGGCAAAGGTGTACCCATTGTCCGTCACCACCCGCACCTCCGCACCCAGCTTGATTGACTTCAACGTTGCAAACACCCCGGGGCGATAGTGTCCATATATAAGGGTGTTTCCTTGCTGGTCGTTTGGCTGCATGGTCATCAGGGCGTAATGAACCTTATCATTAGAGAGTGTCCACCGGCCAGACTTTGTATCATAAACGCCGTCCGCTACCGATAGATCGAGCTTGAGGCCTGGAATAACCAAACGGCTCGGCTTGCCCGTTATCACTTGTGGAGCAGCTACAACCGTAGGGGTTGTGACTGTTGGGGGGTTGTAAGCAGACGCCCGTACTGCATGCGAGTCACGGTACCGATAGTATGCGCTTGGCGCAATACCAGCCAGTCCGAGGACAGTTGCAGTAGAACCGACTACCAATAACTTCTTAGAAATAATCATAGTAATTGTCTCCTAGAACAAGATAGCGGCCAAGAATAAACCGGCCGCTATCTTGCTAATACCTTAGGTATTCCTTACTTAGTTGCCTTGCGGGCAACCAGTTGAGAAACAGCCAAAGTAACCAGACCGGCGGCGAACAGCGTTACAGCTGCTACAAAAACCACACGGTTGCTGCCTGTTGCAGGCAGTACTGCGGCGCCAGTTACAGTGGCACCACTTCCTAGTACTTTTGGTCCGTACATCTAGGAACTCCTTTTTACTCACCTCACTAAGAGATGTGTGTTAATCACAAAAGAGTCTTCGTGCTCTCACACAAAGACCCTCATGTTCGACACTATTATAACCAATTTATGTTACTTTGTAAAGTATATTATTTAAATGCTTATACTTTACTTCATAAACATAATCTTATTGACTTTTAGTTCGTTCTATGGTACATTTGTGGCTTATAGAGTTAACGTAATCGGTAGTGGAGTTCAACCCGGTATGAAGAGATTTTTCACAGCACTATTAGCATTGGCACTATTGGTGGCGCCTCTGTCTACATTTTTATCAGTTAATGCCCTGACCCCTGGTCCCAACCTGGTACCTAATGCGTCGGTCGAGACCCCAAAGTCTGGCACTCCTAGCTCTCCCCAGAGCTGGGCAACAAACAAGTGGGGCACTATTACTGCCAGCTTTACGTACGAAAATACCGGGCATACCGGCAGCAAAAGTGTTAAATCTACCGTTACCAAGTACACTACCGGCGATGCGAAATGGTACTTTACTCCCGTAACCATTGAACCAAACAAAACCTATACCTTTACTGACTACTACAAATCAAACGTTACTACCAGCGTTTGGGTTGAACTAGAGAACACCAGCGGTGCTCTTTCATACACAAACATTGGCAACCCTGCTGCCAGCGCTACAAACTGGAGCACTTTTACTGCCAACTACACCGCCCCAGCAAATGCCAAGAAAGCTACCATCTATCACGTTATAGACAAAGTTGGCTGGGTTCAGCTTGATGACCAGTACTTTGGCTTGTCAGACACAACCCCCTCTAACCCTGTTGCACCTACTGTCAGCGTTACCGCTCCTGCCGCTAATGCTACTGTTAACGGCAATGTTACCCTGACCGCCTCTGCTGCCAGCCCTGGTTCTACCGTAGCTGGTGTGCAGTTCAAGGTTGATGGTGTCAACGTTGGTTCTGAGGACCTAACCGCTCCTTACTCCGTTGCCTGGAACACTAACACTGCAACTGCTGGTGCCCACAACCTTACAGCCGTTGTTCGCAGCAATAATGGCCTGACAACCACCTCAACCCAGGTACCCGTTACAGTCAATAACTCACCAACCGTTACTGTTACTGCTCCTGCTGCTAACGCTACTGTCAGCGGCACTCAGAACATGACCGCCACCGCTACCAGCCCCGGCTCAACTGTTGCTGGTGTGCAGTTCAAGGTTGATGGTGTGAATGTAGGGGCAGAGGACACCACGGCTCCTTATTCAGTTGCCTGGAACACGACTTCTTATAGTAACGCCGGTCACACCGTGTCCGCCACAGTGCGCAGCGCCAACGGACAAACAGTCACTTCTACTGATGTACCTGTCACTGTCAACAACGTCGCAGCTGCTCCAACGGTAACCGTTACTGCTCCTGCTACTAACGCCACTGTCAGCAACAACGTAAACATCACTGCTTCTGCTGCAAGCCCTGGCTCTACCGTAGCTGGTGTGCAGTTCAAGGTTGATGGTGTGAATGTTGGTTCCGAGGACACCTCTGCTCCTTATTCAGTTAGCTGGGACACAAAGACCGCTACTGATGGCTCACACTCTGTCACGGCTGTTGTACGCAGTAATAACGGCCTATCCACCACTTCAAGCGCCGTTGTCGTAAACGTTAACAACCCTATCGCTCCTACCGGTAGCATTACCGCACCAACCGCTACCTCTACTGTTACTGACTTACAAACCATCACTGCTTCTGCTGCAAGCCCTGGCTCTACCGTAGCTGGTGTGCAGTTCAAGGTTGATGGTGTGAATGTTGGTTCCGAGGACACCTCTGCTCCTTACGAGGCAAGTTGGGACACCAAGACTGTCAGCAACGGCAGCCATACCCTTACTGCTGTCGTACGTAGCACCAACGGCCTATCAACAACTACCACCGGCGTACAAGTTACCGTCGACAACCCCGTAGTTGTACCTCCAACTGATCCAACCAACCTGATCCCTAACCCCTCTATGGAAATCACCGGATCAGAAACAACCCCAACCGGCTGGACTTCTAGCAAATGGGGCACCAATACAGCCGCCTTTACCTCGGAACCCAATGGTCACACTGGCCGCAGTGTGAAGTCTACTATGACCGCCTTTACTGACGGCGATGCCAAGTGGTACTTCAATCCGATTACAGCCAAGGCCAATCAGCAATACACCTACAAGCATTTCTACCAATCAACTGTAAGTACCGAACTGCTAGCCGCCTACATCGACGCCAGCAACAACTGGACCTTCCAGTGGATCAAGACAGTTCCAGCCAGTGCTAACTGGGCAGAAGTATCCGCAACCTTTACCACGCCCGCAAACGCCAAGCAACTCACCGTCTTCCATACCATTGCAGGCGTAGGCAGTCTCAGCCTCGACGATGCTTCACTGAAAGAAGTAGCAACTGCACCATCTACTGGACCTATTGCAAACAACTCATTCGAGAACGCTTCGGCCAACAACCCCAACCTGCCCGCCAACTGGACCGGTAGCAACTGGGGCACCAACACTCCTGTGTACGAATGGCTCAACGAAGGTCACACCGGCAGCAAGAGCGCTAAAGTTACTGTCAGCAACTATGTAGACGGCGATGCCAAGTGGGTCTTTGACGAGATCACCACCGGCACCGGCGCCAACCAATTGCAGCGCGGCAAACAGTATCGCTTCAGCTCATGGTACAAGTCCAACACGACCCCTAACGCGGTTGTTCAGTTCATCAAAGACAACAACACCGCCCAATACTACGGCATGCCTAACCCACAGCCAGGTGCCAACGCCGCCACTACCTGGCAGCAGTACAGCGACACCTTTACCGTACCCGTAGATGCCAAGACTGTAACTATCTTCTTCTACATCAACGGCAATGGCTGGGTTCAGACCGATGACTACAACATCACTGACTACACACCCGTTGGTTTCAATCGTCCACTACTGACCATGACCTTTGACGATGGCCACGAAGACAACATCGCCAACGCCCTGCCACTACTGAACCAGTACGGTTTCAAGACCACCCAGTGCTACATGACTGGCAACGGCGTACTGGAAGGTAACCCAACCGCACAGCAAGGCGTCCTATCCTTCTTCAACAGCGGTCACGAGATCTGTTCTCACACCGTTACCCACCCAATGCTGACAACTTTGACCGAGGCCCAGGCTCGCTACGAGCTGGAGCACTCAAAGCAAGTACTCGAAAGCATCATCGGCCAGCCAGTACTGAACTTTGCCAGCCCACATGGTGACTACAACGCTAACGTCAATTCCATCATCGACGACTACTATCAGTCGCACCGTACTGTTGACGAAGGCTACAACTCGAAGGACAACTACAACAAGTACCGCGTACGTGTTCAGAACCTACAGAGCACCACGACTATGGCTGAGTTCCAGAGCTGGATCACTCAGGCCAAAGCCACCAATACTTGGCTGGTACTGGTCTACCACCGCATTGCCAATAATCCTGAACAGTTCGACACCAAGATTGCCGACTTCCAGGCTCAGCTGCAAGCTATCCAGGCTAGTGGTATCACTGTCAGCACCTATCAGAGCGCGTTGACCGAAACCCAGAGCCAACTCTAAAACAAAATAGTGACCGTAAAAGTCCCGGGCAATGTAGCTCGGGACTTTTATATAACTCGGCATTAATAGTTTTAGTTTTAACAACAAGCATACTTTTTTGTACATAATGTGAAATTTCTAACATTTCCACTTTTCCCAAAGTGCTACTGTTACTTCTGATACTTAACTGTTCATCTTATAAAGGACGTTTTATGGAGGCGGGGCTTTTTACTTTTGTGTCTTGGTTTTCGTGGGTAATCTTGGTTTTTGTAATTGCTAAGATCTTATTCTTTACTACCCTGTCCATGAAACACCACACCCGGCACAAGCGCCTCCACCCACGTGCCCTCTCCTATACTCCTTTTGTATCTGTTATTGTGCCATCCTATAACGAAGGTATGACACTGAATAACTGTATCGAGAGTCTTGTTGCCCAGACCTACCCCAACTTCGAGATCGTTATCGTGAACGACGGTAGCACCGACGATACACTGCAGGTGGCCCGCCGCATAGCCAGGCAGTACAAGCCTCTGATCCGTATAGTTACCAAGGAGAACGGCGGCAAGGCAACCGCCCTTAACCGTGGTATTGCCCGGTCAAGGGGCGATATTATTGTCTGCATAGATGCCGACTCTATTTTTTTGCCCAATACGGTCGAACAGCTTGTACTGTCCTTTCATGACAAGGACGTAGCTGCCGTGGGCGGAAACGTTAAAGTTGCCAACAATAAGAAGCTGCTGAGCCGCCAGCAATCACTGGAATACATAACCGGCCTGACTATCCAACGCAAGGCTTTTGCCCATCTGGGCTGCATGCAGGTCATCTCTGGAGCCATTGGCGCCTTTCGCCGTGAAGCTATTTTGGGCATTGGTGGCTACTCTACCACCACCATCGTAGAAGACATGGACACCACCATAGAGCTTGCCCGACACCACTACAAGGTTGTCTACAACCCATCCGCCATAGCCTATACTGAGGCGCCCGAAACATTGGACGCTTTCCTGAAGCAACGACACCGTTGGATATACGGCAGTTTTCAGGTTTTGTCCAAGCATCGCAGCACCTTGTGGAAGCGCAATACCAACTTTATGGGCTTTATAGGTATGCCGTACTTCCTGCTGTCTCCCTGGCTGGACATGGGTATCACCATTCTATTCGTCCTGTCCTTGTTCCGGGCCATTGTGACGAACGACCTCCTCGGTTTCTTGGGCATGGTAGTTGTTATGTTTTCGCTCCAAGTTAGCCTCATTATGTACGCCCTGGTAGCCGACAAAGAGAATAAAAAGCTTATTGCCCTGGCTGTCATCGATAGTTTTATCTACTATCACCTGATCAGCTACGCCACACTGCGCGCAGGCATTGAATACCTCCGTGGAAATAATGCTACCTGGAACAAACTAGAGCGCTATGGCAAGAACGTCTTGCCCCAAGAAACACAACCCCAGCAGCTTACTCCAGCCACATCTGCTGAAAAAGTTGGCTAGTAGACCCGCCTACAGTCCGCGGGTGAGGGTATCTTCTGGTATTCGCAGGGTCCAGGCAATCAGTCCCACCAGGATCACTAGGAACAGTATCAACAACACCGTTCGCTGCCATTCTTTCATTGCGCCTCCTCGACTGGCTTGGCCGTTACCACGAGCCGGTTCCTTGCAGTGATGAGCGGTGTACAGGTGTAAATAGTCAGCGTCTCGTCCTGAGTAGCCGCTATGGCTGCACCTTCGGTGGGTGACACCACCCGCACCGTCTGCACTCTGTAGATGTATTTCTTTTTGCCCCAATACACAATCAACTCGTCGTTTACCTGAAGCTTGTCCAGGTGGTAGAAGACAGCTGCCCCAGCATAAGTAAAACGATGCCCGGTGAGCACTGTATTGCCTCCTGCACCAGGTGTCTTGGACTTGGGGTCATGCCAGACGCCCTTGGCCAGTCCCCACTGGGGATTCTTGTTCTCGTGTACAACCTGCTGCATTTGTAGCCTTGGTATAACCAAGGTATCTTGGGCCGGAATGACCTCTGGCCCCTTGCCTTCTGCGGCCGTAACCAAGGGGGGACTTTTCTTGACCACCGACTTGCGCCACCAAAAAGCTGCCTGCGGGAACAAGGGCGCCAGCAGCACGTATAAGCACAATACGATGACGACCATACTTAACATGTTATTGAAGCGACGGAGTGTCATAGCTGCTCCCAGTATAGCTCATCACCCTGCAAGGCATTGCGCTCTCTGGGGTGTTTGCTATATCATATTATTTATGCCCTCGTATACACGAGCGGTTTTTGTACTTTGCATACGCTGCCGATAGGTAGCCCGAGAACCCGAGAGAGGTAGATGTGATACGGGTAACCATTTGGCTTGTGTTCATGGCCTGGCTATTGGCTATCGCCGCAGTCATTGGAGTATTTGGCTTCATTTTGGTCAGCCTGGCCATCCCAACGATGATCGCCATCATCCTGGTCAGACTTGTGCTGGCCGCGAAAGACGGGGATGGCCGTTGTGTGACGTACCTGATCTTTGCAGCCGTGGGTGCCGTGATTGGTTTCGCGATCGGCGGGGCGATCTTTGACGGCTCGGTTGGCCAGGACTACGCCCTTGCGCTAGATACTGCCTACCGGGTAGATCACGCTCCATGGTGGCCAATACTGGCCCAGTTTGTTATTGCCTTCATGGTGTATGGTGGACCAGCCATCTTGACCATGATCTTTATCGCAGGTGATACCAAGCGACGATCGATACTGAGCGTTTCTCCAAGCGTTGTGGCCATGGGGCTCACCGCCGCATGTATAGCAGCCTGCTGGGCAGCAAAGCTGAACACCATGGACTGGTTAGCATACGCGCCCGGCTAGACATGCAACAGACACCACCGCAGGCGATGGGTAACCCCACCACCCATCGCCTGCATACAATCTAAGATGAGCTAACAGAGATAACCTGGTATAATGAGCCAGTCAACGAGCGGGATTCGTATAACGGTTAATATGCAAGTTTTCCAAACTTGAGACGGGGTTTCGACTACCCCATCCCGCACCAGATGTTTAAAGTAGGATTTATTCTACCTTAAACATGTGAGATGAGTAGTAGGCGAAACCCGTGGGGGTTTCGACAGCCAAGGCCACGCACAGGAGCTTGCTCCGAGCATGGCTGCAGGATGTATGTATACTACCCCATCCCGCACCACGTCAGAATGCGTTCCGCCTGGTCCCGCTGACCAAACCAAGCAAACAAGTTTGCTGTTTGGGCGGCGGAAAAGGAGACGGCTTGGTAGGGTTGCCAGAAGTGCCGAGCAAACTTGTTTTGTCGGCGGTTCGGCAACCGTACCATTACACGTCAACGTGCCCCGGTAGCTCAGCTGGATAGAGCAAGACGGTTCTAACGTCAAGGTCGGGGGTTCGAGTCCCTCCCGGGGTACCAATAAAAATAGATCTGCATGAAAAGGCAGGTCTATTTTTATTTGGCTGCCCGGGGCTGGGGCTCGAACGGGAATGCCATGAAAGGCATTCCCCGGACCCTTGCCCGAGATCAGGCCCGATGGCCTGTCGAGGGTGACCATGACCAGCACATTTGTGCTGGGTGGTCAGGCGAGTCCCTCCCGGGGTACCAAATAACTTATGCTTAAAGTACTTCATAATGAAGTACTTTTTCTTTGCTATGATTAGCTGATGAGAGTTGTTGGTTGCTTCCTTGGATTTGATGATAAGTTTGTGGTTCTCTTCAGACATAGCCATAAACCCGAAGGCAATACTTGGGCCCTGCCTGGCGGTAAAGTTGAACCGGGGGAAACGGATGCTCAAGAGCTTCAGCTACTCGGAGAGTACGAGTTTAAAACATCTGAAAATCTGCAGTACCAATACGTTATATTTAGCGTCAAATTAAGCAAACCCCATCACGTCAAGCTTGAAGAAGGTGCTCACTCAGAATATAAATGGTTATCGCCAGATGAGTGTTACGCCAGAACAGATTTAATTCGAGACTTGCACAACCTTCTCAAGCTCGTTGGCTACATAAAATAGTTCTAGCCTCTACAACAATACCGTACCATTTTGCTCATGCTTAAACTCCTTTTATCAGAGGAGTCTTTCTTTGTTATAGTTACTTTATGCAACCACAAAATCAAAACCCTCAACCAATACAAACCACCCCTCAGTCACCAACCGACACACCGCCCCCGCAAGGCCCGAGCCACAAGCTCATTGGAATGACCGGCTCGCAGCTCACGCCTGAAAAAGTCCGCCTACCAAAGGGTGTTATTATCCTGACCGTCATTGGAGCGCTTGCTTTCTTGGTAAGCTTCTTTGACACATCCCAAAACAGCATTGCCTACACCATCGATATGTTTTTGGTGCTGGTAACAACCATTGGATTGTTCCTGCGGCTGGAGATTGCTCGTAAGCTTTTGACTGTTTTATCCGGCGTTACTGTTGTTTTGTCTATTTTGTTGATAGTTGGCTTTGTGGGGCTACAGAGCAGAATGAAAGTCCAGCGTCAACGCTATGACACAGCCGTGGCGCAGCTAAACAGCAGGTCCCTCTCCACCACGCAAAAGCAGCAGCTAGACGACATGAACAAGCAGCTGAACACCCTCGAAAAGCAAGTAGGCAAAAGTATGCAACTGACGTACATAAAGTACGGCCTGACTATCGTTGCCTACGCCGGCGCCATAGTGTATTTGACACGCCCGAGTGTAAAGCAAAACTTCCGAAAAGATTTATAGACCGTGCCTTGACGTACCGGAATTTCACGCCAAAGATCGGGCTGCCAAAACCGTCGAGCTAGCTGACCAAAATATCAAAGCCAATCAGTAGCCATGCTATCATAGCGCTATGTCTGACATTTATGTTGTAACCGGAAACGCCAACAAGTTAGCTGAGCTTCAAGCCATTTTTCCACCAGAGCTAGCGCTGAAGTGCGCAGCCATAGAGATACCAGAAATACAAGGCGAGCCGCATGCCATAGTAGAAGATAAGCTAGCGTGGGCCTACGAGACGCTTGGACAACCGGTAATTGTCGAGGACGTGTCAGTCGAACTGGACTGCCTGAACGGACTGCCCGGGCCATTCATAAAACACTTCGAGGAAAAATTGGGCAAGACCGCTCTGTGGGAACTGGCGCGACACTACGATAATCGTGCAGCAACCGTTCGCTGCACCATGGGTTACTTTGACGGTGCAGACAAAGAAATTGTCGATGGAGCAGTCAGGGGAACCATTGTCTCGCCCCGAGGCACACGCGGCTGGGGTTTTGACTTTGTTTTTATGCCCGACGGACACGACAAGACCAACGCACAGATGGATGTATCCCAAAAGAATCAGATAAGCCACCGAGCCTCGGCCGCGCGGGCCCTTGCAGCCAAGCTCAGTAGTCGGGTTGTATAAAAGTGCATATTAGACTATAATCACCCCTGTTTTATGTTACCAATGCGTAGTGTAAATACGGTAAATATGGCGGGTGTAGCTCAGTTGATTAGAGCGCCGGGTTGTGGTTCCGGAGGTCGTGGGTTTGATCCCCATCACTCGCCCCAAAATAAAAAGACCAGGTTTGTCCTGGTCTTTTTACTTTGAAACCCACTGTGCTGCCGCATTAGCCGCCCTAAGTCAGAGCCTATTATGAAATAGCCGTCTTCGGAGTATAATCATGCCATGCATAGCCGACATATCCTTGCTGCCAGTGGCGGATACATAGTCGGCTACAAACGAGCAAGCCTAGGACCCATTATCAAATACGGGCTACAACTGACGGGTAAAAAGAAGCCAAGACTTTGCTATATCGGTACCGCAACCGGAGATGCCGTAAGCGAGATTACAACCTTTTACAATGCCTGTATCGACCAAGAAGTAACTCCGAGTCACTTGCAACTATTCACAGAGCCGAACGTGAAAGATGTCAGAGAGCATATCTTGAGACAAGACATGATATGGGTAGACGGAGGGTCGGTCGCCAACCTTCTGGCAGTGTGGCGTGTCCATGAGCTCGATAGCATCTTGCGAACAGCATGGGAAAAGGGCATTGTGCTGGCCGGATGCAGTGCTGGCTCGATCTGCTGGCATACGGGCGGCACAACCGATTCATTCGGCGAAGACCTACACCCCGTAATCAATGCGCTGGGATTTTTGCCGTATTCGAATGGCGTCCACTATGATGTACACAAGCAAAGACGCCCACTGTTTCAGAACCTGGTACAAGAAAACATCCTGGACGAAGGCTATGCGACAGACGATGGAGCGGCTATACACTATGTTGACGACCAATTTCACAAGGCCATAGCGGACAGGCCTGGTAAATTTGCGTATCATATAACTCGAGTGGGTGACGGGATCAAGGAAACAAGGCTCAAAACCGAGTTACTAAGCTAGCATGACTAAACCTTTGGTATACGTAGTAGACGAACACGACACCGTTATTGGCACGAAGTCTCGTGAAGACCTGAAGCCCAAGGATATTCTGCGTGTCTCTGTCCTATGGATAGAAAATGGCCGCGGCCAGGTATTACTGCAGCAGCGAGCGCTGACCAAAAAACTGGGCCCTGGCCTGTGGGGTCCGGCAGTAGCCGGCACCGTAGAGTCACACGAGACCTATCTGAGCAATGTTATTAAAGAGACCGAAGAAGAGATCGGTGTTGTCGGCATCAAACCAGAAGAAGTCGGCAAACGCTTGTATTGGGAACCGGGTGGTAATTTTGGCCGGATGTTCACGTTTTTTAAGGCAGGGATAGACAAGCCACTGAGCGATTTTACCATTCAGGAAGACGAAGTGGCGCAGATCAAATGGGTCGCCAAAGACGCCATCTTGACAGACACCCGCAAAAGCCCCAAAAACTATGTGCCCAGCGTCGTGCTCTGGGAAGAGATGTATTATTAAGTTATGAAAGTCGCAGCGCCCCAACTACCGGCCGAACTTACCCCACTGACTGACCTGAAGCGCCAGATCATGAAAGACGAGACTATTTCTGCCGTATCTGTTGACCAAGAAGACGTGACTGGCGTGGCAGCCAAATCAGTATCGCTCTCCGAGGTAAAAGCCACCAGCACGGGTTTTGTAGAGGCAAAGTTAGAGCGTGCCGCCTTTATTGATTGTATTTTTTCCAAATGTGACTTCACGGCAAGCAAGCTACCGGATGCCTCATGGCAAAGAACTGTACTGCTGGCCGCCCGAGCCAGTGGGGTACAGTTGCAAAATTCCACACTCAAAGAAATTACTTTTGACGGATGCAAACTGGACCTGGCTAATTTTCGGTTCGCCAAACTAAAAAATGTACACTTCAAAGATTGCGACCTAACTGAAGCCGATTTTTATGCGGCCGAACTGCACAATGTAGAGTTCGAAAACTGCAACTTGGACAGGGTAGAGTTTTCGTCGTCCAAGCTGAAGAAAGTGGACCTTCGGTCGTCTGACATACTGGCTATCAGGGGCGTTGACAGCCTAGGGGGCGCTATCATTGATAGCAGCCAACTCATGGCGCTAGCCCCTGCTCTGGCAGCTCATCACAAGATTGTTGTCGAAGATTAGCTCAGTTTGGTAAAGGTGGTCTGGCCAAAGTCTACAAACCGTCCATTGCCCATATGCCCCGCAAATATGCCCGTCAGACCAACGCCTGTAGGAACGGTTACTGTACCTGCTGAGTATGTCCAGTTATATGCTCGAGTGGGGTCGCCCCAATCGGATTCGCTATCGCCATAACGCCAGACCTTGGTATACAGGGTGTTGCCCACTAAGCGGGTTTTTACCCAGTACGGAAATATGTGATTTACGCTATAGCAAGTACCAGTAGCACCAGATGCGTCTAAAGCGGTTTGGTTATATACAATTGTAGTTGCAGTCACCGATGTCACGGCAAAGCCCGGCCCATCAAAGGTATTGTTTGTCAGATCCACACCCAAACCATCGCCCGCCACGATACCGTGACCGGGCAGTACTGTCAGCGTCACTACATTTGATGCCCGCACTGCGTTAGTAACCTGTACGTATTTAAGCAGGCCAGTGGCTACGAAATTGGAGTTGGTGTTGTGCAGAATTAAGGTGGTCCCGTCAGCCTGCCACAAGCCAACGTTGATAATGTGTGGCTGCCCGAATGTCACGTCTTGCCAGGCGATGAATCCCTTGGTACTACCAGCGCTATTTTGCACTCGGTGTACATTGCCCTGCTGGTAGGTACCCGAGCCGTTGGCGTAAAGGCCAGCCTCGCCCCACTGGAGGGTAGTAACTTCTGAGTCAGTGGCCGGAAAAGTGCTGTCGACGTACCAGTGGCGGACATTCGAGAGAAAATTTGGACTGCCTGCCGTATTTGACACCCGGCCTTTATTATCCACAACTGTAGTTGTCATGGTCTGCCCGAAGTCCTGTGTCATGGTGTAGTGGGTAAATGGCGTCCAGCTATTGCTGTCCCAGAAAATGGTCTTGGTGGGATAGGCTTGCTCAAGCGCAGCCTGTACGGTCGTTGCCGTTTGCCAGGCGTTGGCCGTATAGCCAATAGCGCTGGCGGCGTGTGCGTTTGTAGTGTCGTTTACATGAGCGTCTACCTTGGCCTGAGAGCCCGTTGTGGTCTCTAGGCTGGCAGTGTTGGCTATGCCATGCACAGAAGTAGTAGCGCTGGTATGAGCGGTAAGCGTGCTGCTGTCTGCCTTGGCGTTCAGGGCGGTTTGGGTTGCTGAGCTTACAGGCTTGCTAACGTCAGACGTGTTATCTACGTTGGCCAGGCCGACTGCTGTTTTATCAAGGGTCTGGAAAGACTTGTCGCCCCGCCAGTACTGGGCGGTAGTACCGCCGGTGATAGTGTTTTCTTTACCAGCAAGCGAGGTAGCCGTCTCGGACGCCACCTCTATAATGGCCGCCTGTACATCGGTAGCACTCACCGTGCTGCCAGCCAAGAAGCTAATGGCACTCGCATCGTGAGCATCTGAAGTGTCGTTGATATGAGCAGTCAGACCTGGCACCGTAGGGAGGTCAGCAGTGCCGCCAAGGTCATTAGTAAGCTGCACGATACCCTTGGTCCCCGCCGAAGCATCGGGAACGCTTACAGCACCAGGCGCCGTCGGCTCCCACTGCTGCGTTGAAGAGTTGTATGCTAAAACATCATTGTCAGAGGGTGCAGTTGAAGCAACCGACTGACCAGCCAGACCGGTCACGGCAGTGTCTTTAATAGAGCCATCGGTATTGTGGGCTTGGGCTAGGAAGTCATTAAGAACGCTTCCCCAGGTGTTTTCGTCACTGCCAGGTACTGGTAGTCGTGCCATATCTGCTTTTGATTCTTCTAATGCTTATACATTATAAACTACAAGTCGTACCACCGGTAGCTAGATACTAAGTGATAATTCTTTCGAGAACGTCACCCAAGACATAGGCAGCGCCGGCTGCAATAGCCCCAAGTACGAGCGTCTCTACGACAGCCCGCGGCACATTAGACTGGGCCACGCGGCTCTTGAGCAGTCCAATAGCGATAAACGCCAAGGCGGTGAGGGCGGTCGCGATGCTGAACAGGTTATCCAGGCCCAAGTCGAATACAACGTCGACTATATAGGCAGCAAGCGGCACAAACCCAATCAAGATAAAGGATACGTAGGTAGTCACACCGTTGATGATCGGCGAGGGTTCGTCCTTGATGGATTCGCTTTTTTTTACCATCAGCTCTTGTTCTGACTTGGTGGACAAATACGACCCCACTCCCATAGAAAAGCCGTCGGCAATCAAGTTGGCGACACCCAATACTAAGATAACTTTAGTATCGAACCGCGCGCCAGTAGCACCAGCCACCACTGCAAAGGTAGTAACGGCACCGTCAATACCGCCATAGACGAATTCGCTTAGATAATCTTCGAGGTGTTGTTTGATTTTTCCAATAATAGACATACTGCTAGTATACCCTTTACCCCTGTTTAGAGTCTACCTCTGATCTCGCTTCCGATGCCAAGACTGATTCATTTCGGGCGGTTTTGGCGCGGAATAGAGGTTAGGTAGATTCTAGCCCACGGTCTGCAGTGAATTGAGCACGCCGATAACCAACACCGGCACTAGCAAGTTATCTGTGCCGTACACGGCAACGTTCTCTACCAGCGTGGCAGCAAGGGGTAGCCAAAATATCAGCGAGGCGCCCACCGCCTGATAGTGGACCGAGTCAAAGACGACCACACAAATAATAATACTGAGCGAAATAATATAGAACACAAAGGTACCCACAATAGTTTTGTACTGACCCAAGATTTTATAGCCGTGTTTTTTGATATGCCGAGAACCTATGAGCGCGGCAAAACCGTCGGCCAAGCTGAGATGCAAAATAGCCGCCGTGTACACCCACTCGGATTGGGCAAAGGTAGCAGCGATTGCCACACCCACCGGAAACAGCACTTCGCCGTATGTTTGGCGGGGCACTCCATGGATAGACTTGAATATATGGAGCTTCATAGACAAAAAGACCACCAGCAGCAGCCCAAAGCTCAACAGCTGGATAACCCAAAAGTCCATCATGAATGGCCAAAAGGCGATGAACGTACCGGTCAGAATATGGACGAACTTGCGCGAGAATTCGGCAGATACTACTTTTTTGCGCCATAGCCATTCGGATAACAACAATATCCATGCGATACCAATAACCCCAATAATGATGCCTATCATAGAGGTACTACTGCCTAACTTCCTCGATTGCCTGCAGGTCAGCCAGGCTTAGTTGAACAGTGGTGCCGGCTGCGGCCGTACCGTCTAGAAGCTTTCTGGCCACCACGTTTTCGACAGTGCGCTGAATGACACGCCGTAGCGGACGGGCACCCAAGCGTGGATCATAACCGCGCTCTACCACCCAGGCTTTGGCCTCGGGACTCAGCAGCACAGCAATGTGCTGCGGTGCCAGGGTCTTGTTGATATCGGTCAGCATGAGGTCGGCTACTTGCATGAGCTCTTCTTTGGTCAGTGGCCGGAACAGGACAATCTCGTCAAAGCGGTTTAAAAACTCAGGCTTGAATGAGCCAGCCGTAATGAGCTTGTCGGTAAATTCTTTCTCGAAGGTTTCTAGTGTCTGGCCGGCGGCAATACGCTGCCGGATTTCGTCAGCTCCTGCGTTAGAAGTAGCAATAATAATGGCGTCCCTGAAACTGGCCTGGCGGTCGTCGCTGTCCTTGATGATGCCTTCGTCTAGCAGCTGCAGGAAGATATTGATAATGTCGGGGTGCGCTTTTTCGATCTCGTCAAACAACACCACGCTGAATGGCTGACGCCGAATCTGCTGCATAAAGCTGCTGCTGGTTTGGCTGCTGGGCGACAAGAGGCGGTGTACGTCTTCTTGCCGAATATACTCGTTCATGTCTACGCGGATAATTTGGCCGGCGCCGCGGAAGTAGGTGTCGGCTATAGCCTTGGCTAGCTCGGTCTTGCCCACACCCGTAGGGCCCAAGAACAAAAACGTGCCGATGGGCCGCTTTGGATTGCCGATACCACTACGGGCACGGCGCAAGGCATTGGCGACAACGGCGACTGCCCGTTTTTGGTTGATCATACGCTTGTGCAGCTCGTCCTCTAGGTTCAGCAGGGTTTGCTTTTCGGAGGCATCTGCCTTCATAACCTTCACGCCATACTGACCCTCTACGGCACCCTGTACAGATTCCTCGGTAATGAGCCCACCCTGGCTTTGGGTGGCAGCTGTTTCCATAAGCCGAATCGCCTTACCGGGCAAAGCAATATCCTGGACATAGCGCTCTGACAATCGATGTGCCTCGCGCAAGCTCTGATAAGAAAACACAGCCTGTGACTTGTGCTCTATAAATATCGAACTGTCCTGCAAGATCTGCAAACAGTCAGCCTCTGACGGTTCGCCCATGTACTGATAGTTCAGCATGCTCGCAAGGGCTGGGTTGCGTGCTTTTAGGTCCTGCCATTCCCTGGGTGTGGTGGCAAAAATAAAGCGCACAACACTGTTCTGCAGAATAGGCAGGAGGGTGGTGCTGATATCTACACTGCCAGGCCCGTCATGCAAAAACAGCTGGGCATCGTCCAGAAAGATAATAATGTTCTTGGCTTTGTTGGCCTCGTTGGCCAGACGAATCATCAACTGCTCGAGGGCTCCCCGCTCTGCAGTCCGAGACAATATAGTAGAAGCTTCGAGGGTGAAAATCTGATGATAGCGCAGCGAAGGTGGTGCACCCCGGCCCAGTAGCGCCTCGGCACAGCCATACACTGCAGTTGTTTTGCCGACACCCGTCTCGCCAACCAGTGCAATGTTTTGGCGCTGCCCTTGCCCAAGCGTGTTGATAATACTGCTCACCACCGCGTTGCGACTGGGTGTATCGCGGTGTGCCATGCCACCGCCACTTTGGATAGAGGCGCTGACATTTACGCCCAGCTGATTCAACATGGGCGTGTAACCAGCCGCCCAGTCACGGGCCACGCCACCGCCAAATTCGTTTTGGTGCGTTTGCTTGTTTAAGAGAGCTTCGACGTGCTGCTGCCATTCCAGACCTTCTAGCACTTCTTCGCCGGTCAGGTGCAAGGCTGGTAGGTAATCACGGTAGTGAGGCAAGCTCTCGAACAGGGCCACCGTCAGCTCGGCAGGGCCAACTGTAGGCTGTTTGTAGGCCTGGGCAAGTGCGTAGGCACGCTGCCAGATAGATGGCGTCTCTGTGTCGTGGTGGCTGAGCCCTTCGTCAAAAATCTTGTGCCCCATACCGTAGCGCGCCACGATAAAGGTCGAGCCCCACAACTCTTGAATTGCTCGCCAGATATCGTAAGGGCTTGGATTCTTAGATCGCAAACGTGCCAAAACATGTCTTTCCAGTATTTCGTCCACAGAACTCACCTGCTGTTTGGGGTGATCCATCTTGCTCAAATCCCCGGCGTACCACGCCAGCAACATGCAGCCCACCACCCCTGGCAAGGCCCACAGTAACCCCAAACGACTACCCGTGACGGTTAGCAATACCCCGAAAAGTGCCGCGGTAAATGAGCTGCCACCGATAACCAGCCGGCCCACTTTGTTGTCAAACCATCCGCTCAGGCGAGCTTTTTTGGCGCGCAGACTGCTAGATGAAAATCCAAGACCATTTGGATTCATGCAATCACCCCAAACGCGTACAACGGAATAATGCCAAATAAGAGCGGAATAATGGGCCACGCAATAAGTATGACCAGACCGATTGTCAGCGTGGTCAGCCAAATAAAGCCAGCGGCCATGAGCGTCAAACTCCGAACAGTAAAGCCCACCATGCGCGAAACCAAGTTGTCTATCATCATATTAAATTTCAGCCCAATGGTAGATTGAGCGCCAGACGAGCTTATAATCTGCTTCCACGGGCTAAACATTGTTTTCAGCAAAATATTCACCGAATATTCCCGACCAACACCGCTCAGGCGGTGGCGCAATCGAGCAGCGGCCCAGAGCCAGCCAGAACCATACCACCAGCGATACAGGGCGATAACAAGCATGGGCTTATTGTAACACTTATAACATCTTAGACGAGAGGATAAAGCATATGCTTTTCTTATCTTGCGCGCTTGCGCTGCCGATATCTGTGCTTACGTCTTCGCGCATTCATAGCCGTTTTTGAAGCCTTCTCTGCATCGATAGTCTGTATGCCTCTGAGCTCGGGAAGTATCTTACTGTGTGTGCAGTCAAGGTCGACGTGGTGATGAGTGAAGCGACTCGTCTGCTGTACTTGGCTGACAATCGCATGGCCCTGCCCAATGGCGATTTCTTGCGCGCAGCAGAGGCATCTATACGCTCTTTTTGCCACAGAAAATGCTATAAATACGGTTCCATTCTTTTTATCTTTGGCACGCAGTGCTTTTTGGCGATTGGGGTGTTCGGCAAACTCTACTGTGTCAGCGACACGCTCTGGTGCCTTTGGCGCTGTGAGCTTCTTGGTCGTGACAAGTTCGAAAAATAAGCGACCCGCTTCCTCGGCTATTTTGCGAAAGCCCGCCCGGGCCAAAACCTTGGCACTGGCATTGTTGCCATCCATAGTTTCGGCTGTAACCGTAGGATACGATCGCAGCGCATAGGCTGTGATCGCCTTGGCGGCCAGGGTTGCGTAGCCCTGCCCGGTATGCCTGGCGTCCAGCCAATATCCAATCTCTGCCACATTGCCCTGCGGAGTAAGGTTGGCGCTGCCCACAAACGTGTCACCATCCCATATGCCCATCCGCAACTTTTCAGGGTTTGCCGGGTTCAGCCGTGCTTGTGCAACAGCATCTAAGTCAGGATAAGCCAGAAGTGTCTCGTTACCGAACTCATGTAAATGTTCCTGGCTGGCTCTTACGGCATCATAATACGCCGCGTCATCAGCCTCGGTGGCCAGCTGACGGAGTTCCACCCCTTCTCGTAAGGTAGGGATAATTACCGGTTCTTGCATAACAAAAATATGGTCGGAGTGGGCGGACTCGAACCGCCGACCTCAGCGTCCCGAACGCTGCGCGCTACCAACTGCGCCACACTCCGACGTTAACAGGTTAAGTATAAACTCTGGATCTTCTCTGTTCAATTTATTCTGTTACAGGGACGAAGTCTGAGATGACTCCGCGTACCGATGGCCGAGTGGGCTGGCTGGACTGCAGTGCCGACTGCTGAATAGGCTGTGGCCGCTGGACCACGGTGACCGGCGCCCGACGAGCCGGCACCAACATGCCGTCTATTGTTCGGCGCATAGGCCGTGCAGCCGCCCGGACTATTGGCGTGACACTGGCTACCTGTGCTGGCCGCAGCTGTAGCGGTGCCGCCGGAACAGCTACCGGCTCAGTATCGGACAACAGTGCCTCTATGCCGGCTGTGGGCATGTCAGGCACGGCCGGTCTGTACCTACGCCGCCGAATACCGTTAGTTACAGCCACCACCAGTACCGAGACAAAGTACAGAATAATGATAGGTCCGGCCATAAGGGCTTGGTTGAGTGGATCTGGTGTAGGGGTGATTACGGCAGAGATAATAAAGCTGCCCAAAATAACGTACCGTGTGCCCCCGATCAGCTGCGAAGGCTTGAGCGGCTTGGCTCGATTTATAAAACTAATAATGAGCGGCAGCTGAAAAAGTACCGCAAAGCCCGCAATGTATGCCAGCACAAAGTTGAAGTACTCGTTGGCCGTGATAAGTGCCTGGATATTGCCGCCGTCACTGCCGAAGTTGACCAAGAAATGCAGGGCTGCCGGCAGGCTAATAAAGTACGCAAAGGTAATGCCGGTCGCAGCGAGCAGCACAGACAAAAGGACATGCCCCACAAGAGACCGGCGGGTCTTGAGGGACACCAGCGGTTCAAAAAACGCAAAAGCCTGGTAGACCACAACCGGCAGCGCCACCACAAACCCAAACACACAACAGATCTTGATGATAAAACTAAAAGCACCAGTCGGCGTGGTGTAGTACAGTTTTTCGTTCAGGGGTTGCTGCAGGATACTCAGAATAGTGTCGTGCAATACATAGCCCACCCCCGCGCCAATCGCCACAAAAAGCAGCGACCACATCAACCGTTTGCGAAGTTCGTGTATATGATCAGCAAACGTAAGATGCGTTTCTGCCACTATACACCCCCTATTTCTTTTTAGCTGGCCACGTCTTGCTTGGCAGCTTTTTTGTCTGCGTTCGCTTTGACGCTACGGGTATCATCGAAACCCTTTTGTAGCTCGCCGGCTGATTCACCAAGACTCTTGGCTAGTTTAGGCAACTTGGTACTTCCAAACAAAAGCAACAAGATAACCAAGATAATTATTAATTCTGGCAATCCGAGTCCAAACATGTTTTCTCCTTGTTGGTTCACCTAGAATTATAGCATAAGCGCACATACAAATATCAACACATACTTTTCAAGTTGTAGAGAAAATTGTTGTTTTGAAAATGAAGGCTGGTTAGCGCTTGTGGCCACCGTAGGCACTGGCACCATACCCCATATCCTGCTTGCGCTGGGGCTGTGTAGTCAGGGCTTTGAGCAGGCCACCAAGTCCGAAAACAATGAGCACGCCGGCGCCTACATGCTGCAGGAACTCTTTGCGATCCATTTCTTTATCGAACAGGGCGTCTATTTGGTCTCTGATCATTTTTGTTTTCCTTATAGCTGGCTATTTTTTGTGTGTTGTGTGTACGATTGATATTATACCGCTCATTCTTGTAGTTGCAAATACCATAAGCAGTTCTGGTATACTAGGGGTGATTATGGTAGTTGCAACACACAAACAATCTATCAAAAGATTCTTGGCTGGCTTAGGCGTAACCTTGGCCCTCATGCTGGCAGTTGTAACGCCTGCCTTTGCCGCCGACTACAACTGTGGCGCCTACGGGGCCGGCACATATGACAATGGGGCTGTATGTGGTACCGCGACCACTGACGACGGCCTGGTCAATACCGGACAAGCGCTGTCACTGGTCATCCCAGCCGCCCTTATCTTGCTGGGTACTCTTATGCTGTTTCGAGTCAGACGCAAAGCACGGCGCTCACCTACCCCAACATCTCAGCAATAGCCTCTATTCAACAACCGTGATGGAACCAGTCATAAACGGGTGTGGTGCGCAGTGGTATGGGAATGTGCCCACCACTGAAAAGGTAAAACTGTAGCTTTCGCCTTGGGCTAGCAACGGGCCCGCAAAGACATCAGGCTTCACCTCATCACGCCGGGGAGCTTCGTGAGCCTCGTCGCTGTGGTCATGCTCTTTCATGACGTTGTGCTGGAGGGTATCTTTGTTAATCCAGGTCACCTTGGTGCCTTTTTTTATCTTGACGTTAGGGCGTACGTAGCCAGAATCTTTAATGTCTATAGTGACCTCTGTTTGGCCGGTCAGATCCTCTAGTGGAGCGGTTGTTGTGGAGTGTGCGTGGACATGTCCGGCGGCAGGTGGCTGAGAAGTTTGGGTACTAGCAACCTGCTCTGGCTTGTCTTTTTGGAATATAAAGAAAGCACCGGCTAAGCCAACGGTCAGAATGGCGGCAGGTATAAAAATCGACTTCTTTGGCATATCCCCCCTTATACAGTCATAAATCGGAAATGACAAGGCCCTACAGCCCGCCAGGGAAATGTAAGTTAAGGATTACTGAATGCGAAAAGCCGATATTATCCAGAATTTGATTTTTTAGGATTCTTCAATCTTTTGGCGTGCAGATGATTGTTGGGGTCAATCTTGGCTTGTGACAAGTAATGGAATATCTCAGCTGCCGGTAGACCAGAAGACAGTTGTTTGCTGATGTAAGCTGCCATCTGCTTGTAACCAACGTAATAGGCAATGTCTTTTGTAAAAACGGCCTGTCTAGTACCTAGACTGTCACCGCGACTTCCCCTAAAGATGCGATCGACTCGTCCCCAAACATTAAGCTCTATGGATGGTAAACCTGTTTCATCATAAGTACCGTTCTTTTGCTCAAGTAAGAGCTGTTCAGCGAAGCTTATTTGGAATATTTCCTGGCGAGACCTCTGTACACCGTCAATAGTGCCCAGAGCTAGGGCAATATCTAAATAACCATCGTATAACTTGTCAGCCAAAACCCCATTTACAGCTTCCTCGGCTAAAACCCCGAGCCCCTCTTCCGCTTCTAAATACCCGGGAAGACCAGTGGCTAACTTTACGTCACCTGTTTTATAGCCATTTTTAGCCCTCAGGGCATGTACTAACAACTCGTGGGCTATTAATGCTCGGGCATCTTGTGCGGTAGCATCCTCTCTTCTTGATGGTATCTTTATTTTACGATCGACGGCACTAACCGATACAGATGTTCCATCAACGTCAACTACTTCCCAGTCTCCCCAAGCAGGGTCATCGTACTCCCTTAGCCAGCCCAAGCCTTCATCGAATAACTCATGCAAGTCCGTAGGATTAAATTTGCTCTTCCCCGATTCGGCTACAAAAGCGAAAATAGGCTTATATACATCAGTTATTGCCTTACCATATTTACGAATAGCTTCCTTTTCTTGCTGCAACCCAGTTTCGACGAAGCTAATATCGTCATACGTTTCACCTATGATTGGTCGGAATGTAGTTAGCAAAAAATTAACATGAGCCTGAGAGAAACTGCCATTGCCCACCATACTCAGAAGCTCTTTATAATCAATGGCTAGCAGCTTGCGGGCCTCAGCCTTATCTGGTTCACCATAAAGCTCGGTAGTCGCTTGCGTGAAGCGTTCTGCCCACAGATCACGATTTGAGTCGTGAGAATTAACTACCTTGTCTGCTGTTCTTAGTAAATACTCTGCGGCAAGTTCTTTGGCAGCCGAAAGTTCCTCTAAAGCTATCCGACTCACTACTCCATACCTCGGCCGATCTTTCACTGTTAGTTGACCGGTATCTATCAACAACTTCAGATAATCCTTGATATATTAATTGCTCTTCACCGGCCCCTGAATTGATAGGCTTAATGGCTTCAAGAACTCTAACGGGAGGAACTTCTGACATAATCTATATAATACCATATTTATTGAATATGTCTATCATGGCTTGTCGGCTCAAGCATAAGGGGTGGCAGAAAAATATCAATAAAAAGAGAAACGGTGGGCACCTTCTGCCTAGCGGCGATTCCCGAATAAGTTGAAAGTCCCAAATCCATCCAGAATCGCCCGGCCAAACTTCCTGATACTGGGCTTGTTGATGGCCGCAATCTCACGCTCGTGCCTTTCTTGGCCTATTTCGGATGTCCTGTGCATGACCATGTCGGCAGAGCCGGGATGTCTGTCATCGAGCAACTTCAGAGCGCTCGCCTGTGGCAGCAGACCGTCAGAGTCTGCGGCTTCAGCAATCGCCTGGGCCAGTTCGGGCCCTCCCAGTTCAGCCGCCACCTCTTGCAGGGCTGTGTGCATGTTTTCGCCTACGACTCCCCAATCTGGCTGCCACCCATACTTGTTTTCCTCTCTCATGCGGCTGGTCTCCTGTTTGTAGGTATTTATTATAGTCTTTTGGTGAAAGGGCGAGGCACATCTCGGTGACACGTTTGGACTGCCTTCGGCACAGCTGCAGGCCATGCTCGGAACAAGTTCCTGTGCGTGGCCTTTGCGAGCGAACTTCGACCTACAATCTTTTTGCAAGCAAAAAGCTTGGGTCGAAGGTTCGTGCCCACTATCTCATCCAAAGAAAAAAGGCCTCTTGTCAGAGACCTTTTTTCTTTGGTCGGGGTGAAAGGACTCGAACCTTCGACCTCCGCGTCCCAAACGCGGCGCGCTAGCCAACTGCGCCACACCCCGCCGTCGACCTGTAATGGTATGGTTGCCGAACCGCCGACAAAACAAGTTTGCTTGGTCTGGTCAACGGGACAGCTGCATGGCTGGAAAAACAAGGGTGATTATAGCGTGTTCTTGGGTTTTTTGCTAGGGCTACGTTTTACGGGCCATCCTTCGTCCAGCCAGGCACGGGCGTCTTCTTCGCTTCTAAAAACCTTGAGCCGCTCCCTGTCATTGCCGCCTTGCAAAACCAATCGGGCTGACTCTAGACGATGGGGCGTCTCCCCAGCTACTGCCAGCCGTCGGAACGGCAGTTCCAGCAGCCCCTGTAGCGCTGCCTGGATAGCCGACATATTAGGAGTTCCCACGCCCCTGGAAATCACCAGGACGTCGAGTGATTGTGGGCTTTTGCTAGCAATCTTTATAATCCTCTCTCGGATCGCCATAACTGAGTCCACCTGCTGGGTACCAGTGGTCTTGACGACTATCTTGTTGCCATCTTTGCGGACCGAGTATGACGATTGCTTCATACCCCCTGATCATACAAAGACTAGCCGTACAAGCAAGCGGATTTTTCACCACCGGAAAGCTTAGAGCTTGGTTTGTAGCCAGGCCCGGGCGTCTTCTTCTCTATGAAAGAGCTTTAGGCGGTCTGGCTGAGCCAGTTCCTCTAAAATCTCTTTGATAGCCAGGCTGGCCGAAGATGTCCGCGCGCCAAACACTGCCATTCGTCGAAATGGCAGATCTTTGAAAAATTGATCCAAGACAACCGGTCGACCAGAGCCGTCACCCCCGGTAACCGGACTGACGTCAACCAACACATCCAAAGCCTTGCCCTGGGAGGCGGTGTCTATATGCTGCCTGAGCTCTAGAATACTTTCCGCACCCTGCTGTTCGCCCATAACCACTTCTACTATTGAGTCGTGCAGATGGACTGTATTAGTACTGACTTCAGCTTTCATTGTTGCCTACTGTAACAGAGGAAATATCCCCTGCTGCGAAATTTTGTGCACTCCGATATATAAGTGCACTTTTATTTTTCGTTTAGATTATTAACTAAATCTTATTTTATCATAGGTATTTTTGTAAGTGTTTCACCGACAGAGCCAAGCCGGTCATCGTATCTGTTTCTATGAGAAGAGCGTTGAACTGATAGGGCCTATCAGTCGCCAGCTCATTTTTGCTAACCTGGCCGTCACGCCAACGCGAAATAATGAGATCTGCCTTTATACCCAACGAGGAGTGCAGGCTGCCGCACATACCAACGTCTGTCATGTGAGCCGTGCCTTCGGGCAAGATCATGGCATCGGCCGTCGGCACATGCCAGTGGTCGCCCACGACGGCCGTTACCCGACCATCTAGGTAGTAGCCAATGACTCTCTTCTCGCTGCTGAAGTCGCCATGGAAATTAACAATAGTTGCTAGCCGGTCCACGTCTTTATTTTCTTCTAGAATAGCGTCGACAACTTTGAGGGGATTGTCGGTAGGCTTGTCAGCGTCGCGCCCAACAATCTGACCAAGCAGGCTGATCACCAGCACCGCTCCGTCTTTGGTGTGGACATATTTCCAGCCCCGACCGGGTGTACCTTCTGGATAATTAGCAGGGCGAATAACTGGCTGCTGGGGGTCACCCAGGTAGTCTTCTATCTCGGGACGGTGGCCAGACCAGTTACCACCGGTGCAAAAGTCTATGCCCATATCCCGCAACCGTCTGAAGTCTTCCTTGGACAAGCCTTTGCCTTCGGTCACGTTCTCTGCCTGAGCTATTACCAGATCTACGGCGTGTTCTTTTTTGATCCCTGGCAATACCTCTTTGACCACCTGCATGCCCACGTCACCCATGATGTCGCCAACGTACAAGATATTCATGACTCAGCCTCAGTAAAAGGAGCAATATGCGGCCATAGCTGCTCGAATATCCATTCATGTCCAGCTTGGTTGGGGTGAAGGCCATCTGCAATAATAAACTTTTGTGCCCAGTCTTTTGGTACATGCGCGTGCAGAGGAATAAACTCTACAGCTTGTTTCTGGCACTCTTCTTGAAAGACTGTCTCGAATTGACTCAAGCGATCGTTATCAAAATAGGACTTACTGCCGTTCAGTGGATTATGTTTTGGGTTAGTTTTGACTTTGTCCACTGGCGTCAATCCCAAACCAAATACAGTGGTAGCATATTTTTTTGCTAGCCCCAGGAGCGCCTGTATATGCTCGGCATACTCTCCGGACGTAGTGGTGTAATTTTCAGGCTCACCGATGGCCTTGGCATCGTTTGCGCCAACCGATAGGACAATACAGTTCTCATTGGCCTGTCGTCCGCCAATCCGAAGACGCACCTCTGCCTCAAAACGCTCCAGGATATCTTTTGCGGTTTGTCCCGGAATGCCTAGCTCGTATACTTCGCAAATCTCACCGGGACCCTCGGGGGCGTATAGCTTTTGATGGACAGCTCGTTTGACCATATCCGCCCAACCCTGAGATCCCCCGACACCATGCGTTATGCTGGCACCAATAATTACTATGTTCTTCATATCTATTGTAATCCTTGCCGATCGTTGTCTTCAGAATCTTTAACCTCAAAGGCTTGGCCGTCGACCGGCTTCAGGAGGGTGATGCTGTGTTGCTGATAAACTCCTCCGGAGCGCCCATATTCACCTTGGCGAGCCGTATCATTCCAGTGCCAATCATGAACCGGCACCACGTACTTTGGCCTGAGCCGTATGACCATGTCCGCAGCTTCTTTGGCGCTGCCCCACGGAGCAGTGATGGGTAGGGCCAGGATATCTTTGGTTTCTTCCAGGTCATGGCGGTCTCCGCCCACGGTGAGCTTGTCTGCAAAATGAACGGCGATATTCTCAGGTGTTGGCGCCAAAGGTTCGATCTCGGCGTGACGTTTGGTCGAGAATACAACCAGTTTATCAACCGACTTGCTCGTGGCATTCGGTGCACCTAGGACTTTCAGTTTGGTAACTACGGGAGGTGGTGCAATGAAAGGTATTTCTGGAAACTTGTTTATCAGGGCCTGCACAAACGGTTCATGAAAATGATCAGGATGCTCGTGAGTAATAACCACTGCATCTAGTTTTTCTAGCTTGTCTACGTCAAACAGCCCCGAGTTCCAGCTAAACTCTCCGGGGTCAAAAAGGACCGTCATGCCATCGCCTTCGGCCAACAAGCAAGAGTGTACAAATTTGGTCAGTTTCATGAAATCCTCCTCTTTATTTATGTATTATAGTGCTCTGGTTCGGGCCTTGAGCCAATCTGGAATTGGTGACTTAAAGGTCATATGGTCTAGGGTGTAGAATTCTTTTTCGGTGATATCGAACTCGGCGATATACACCGGCTCGACGCTACCAAATACAGCATCCTTCCAGTCTAGCCCAAGCTCGCTAGCAACTTGACGTACATTCTCTTCGGATATTCCTTCTATTTCCATAAAGGACCGCACCCAAGGCCACTCGTCCAACACAATCTCGGCACCTTTGTGGCGCCAGGTCTCTCGCTTGGTTTCTTGATACGACCTTACGACCAAACCAATTCCCTCCAGCAACTTCTGTGTGTCGGCAAAGTCCGAGACCTCTACCTCGACTTCTTTGACGCCATGAAGCGTCCAATCCTCGAGCTGCTTGTAGGCCAGCGCCGTTTTGGGGCCGTTGGTGCGAATACGAACCCAGCCGCCCCTCTCCTCTAGCCGGTTATCCGGAAAGTCCATATTGACTCGCTGAAGCTGGCGCATAGGATGGGCACATTTGGCACCAATTTTCTTCAGCCGAGTCCGCACAGCGTCATGGTCTATGCCCAGGAACTTGACCTCGATTTCTGTTTGCATTCCTCTAGTCTATACGATAGAAGTTGGTGTCCACCAGTTTTTTCATGGGCACCCAGATTTGGCGAGCCTTTTTGTGGGTCAGGGTGCTAAGTTTTACCAGGATAACAATCAGCATAGTCAAGCCGGTACACAGCAAGGCCCGCACCAGCTTCAGAACAATCGACTCGCCCAGGTCCAGCATCATGATAAAGCCGAGGGTGATAGAAAACAGAATGAACATAATCATCCATTCGTTGCTAAAGACTTTGTTGGACAGCTGCATGCTCAGGTTGGTTCGGTTCTGCTGGTTGGCTATGAGTAGGTCCAGGGTTTTGTCTATGGACTCTTGTTCTTTGCCCTTGTAGGACAGGCAATAGCCAATGAGCGCTTCGTATTCTTTTTCGCCCCCGCCCGGCTTGCTGGCCTTTATCTCGGCATGGATATAGTCACTGAACATCTGCTGCAGATTGTTGCGCAGGTCGTCTGGCAGCTTCTTGAGCTTGAGCACCATGTTGAACAACGCATTGGTTTCGCCGCGAACAATCTTGTGCAGTTCTTCTATGCGGCTTTTTTGGGCACCCAAAATAGGTGATATGTAAAAGCCATACAGGAACGAGTTGACCGAGAACAGGGTCAGGGCCGTACTATCAAACTTTTGTGTAGGCAGGTAAAAAGATGCCAGAACATACAGCCCGAAGAACAGCCAAAAGTAAACCGTCAGCCGAATTTTTGTTAAAAGAAATATCATCATATGCTAATACTCTAGTTTTATACCCGTCTTTTGTGCTACTTGTTCAATCCAACGCTGCAGCCTGTCCACGTGAGCATCTCTGGCAATAGATTCCTGATGATAGACCTCGACTTGCTTTGCATAAGAATCAACCGTGGTCTGCAGGTTACTGAATTTGCCCTCAAGCTCCTCGAATCTCTTATCTACGCGATCAAAGCGTTCATCCAAGTACCGAAAAAGCCTTACCGAAAAATCGTGAAATTCTTGTCGGGACAGGGAATCACTTTTTTCATTGGACTTCATTTTAACTCCACCCCCAATTCTTTGGCCAAGTGCTTGATGTTTTTTTCTATACGCTCTAAGCGAACGTTCTCTTCTTTCATTGCCGCAATCTTACGGTCTAACATACGCTGGAGACGTCGTTCAGCCTGTTGATATACTTTCTCTTCCGATGTAGCCATACCACTATTTTAACAGCTATCCAGTCCAAGGAGTGCTCACTATTTGGCGAATTCTATAGCACGGGTCTCGCGGATGACGTTGACCTTGATAGTACCTGGGTACTGCATGGTGCTTTCTATCTTGGTAGCAATGTCACGGGCTAACTTGATGGCGCTAAGGTCGTCTATAGACCCAGGCCTTACAAACACTCGGACTTCGCGGCCAGCGCTGATGGCGTAAGATTTGTCGATGCCACTAAAGCTGTTGGCGACGTTTTCTAGCTCTTTCATGCGCTCGGCAAAGTTCTCTGCAGAAATATTGCGGGCACCAGGACGAGATGCGCTGATAGCATCTACGACGCGGACAATCAAAGCTTCGGTAGTAGTGGCTTCGACATCGTCATGATGCTGCTCGGCAGCCAGGGCGACTTCTTCTGGGGCACCGTACTTGCGCAGCATTTCGCCACTGATGTGGTGATGCTTGCCTTCTACCTTGTGGGTCAGGGCCTTACCGAGGTCATGGACCAAGGCAGCGTATTTGGCGGTCTTTACGTTAGCGCCAACTTCTTCGGCGATAATACCGGCAATGTGAGCCATCTCGGTGCTATGCTTTAGGACGTTCTGGCCGTAGCTGGTACGGAACTTGAGTTCGCCCAACAGCTGTAAGACTTCGCGCGGGATGCCAATGACACCAACTTCGCGGGCAGCGTCTTCACCAGCACGCATGACATCTTTTTGGACATTCTTTTGGGCTTTTTCAACAATCTCTTCGATACGGCCCGGGTGAATACGACCATCTTTCATAAGCATTTCTAGAGTCTGGCGAGCAACCTCGCGGCGAACGGGGTCAAAGCTGCTGAGGATGATCATGCCAGGCGTGTCGTCTACCATGATATCTACGCCAGTGGCACGCTGCAGAGCCTGAATGTTGCGGCCTTCTTTGCCGATGATGCGGCCCTTCATTTCTTCGTCCTCTAGCTTGACGGCTGTCACGGTGCGCTCAGCGGTTACTTCGCTGGCCATACGCTCCATAGCCTCTACGATGATCGCTCCGGCCTTTTCCTCGCCCAAATCTCTGGCTTCATTTTGAAGTTTGTTGATTAGGCCGGTCAGATCGTTGCGGATGTCACGCTCGGTCATCTGCATAAGCTTGTCAGCAGCTTCGCCCTTGGTCAGCTTGGCAACTTTTTCGAGCTTTTCCTGCTGACGAGCGCGAATGGTGCGGATTTCGTTCTTCAGCTCTTCTACTTCGTTTTCGCTCTTGCGTAATTGCTCGGTCCGCTTGTCCAGATTGTCTAGTTTTTTGTCTAGCGTTTCTTCGCGGTCGATGAGGCGTTGCTCTATTTCTTTTATCTCTTTACGACGAGTAGTCTCGTCTTTGCGGGCCTGCTCGGACACTTGGGCAGCCTCTTCGCGGGCTTGTTCGAGTGCCTTTTCGGCCTCTTTTTTGGCTCTTTTCATCTCTTTTTCGGCGGCGTCTTGGGCGCTACCGAGTTTTCTCTTGGTCATAACTTGGCTTGCGCCAAAACCAGCACCAATACCAGCAAAGGCCAGAATAACGGCGACTATTTCCATATTTTTACCTTTCTATCGGTCTAGCACGGCGCTTTTTTGGCAATCACTTTCACTTCAGGAGCCGAAACTCTTAGCCAGTACGCTGCACTAGGTACACAAAAATTGATATATCGGACTTCTCCCAACAAAACAGAAAATCCTACAGTAAATTATACGACACCCTATAAAAAGTGGTCAATGTTCATACTGAGAACTAAAGTATCCCCCGGACCTATGCGTACCGTACGCAAGAAAAGTGTACATGCCCATAGCTCGCACGATCTGGCGTATGGTCCGCATGTCTATTTTATGATTCAGCCAATCGTCCATGATGTCCTGGGCTTTTCGCAGTTCGGTTATGTCGCCTGGCTCGATATCGAGCAATAGCGGCTTTAGCAGCAGACGACCTACCGCCTCCTTAAAGGCACCCAGGCGAGAGTCTTCGGCCACCGGGATACGGTCGAAGGCGCAGGCAATGTCCATTTCTGACAGGCCGATAGCCAAGCCACTCAGCTGACTGATACGCGGAAAGTGGTTGCTACCCGACGCGAACAACAGCCTGTCGTTTTCCGTAAGATTCATATCATGGGCCCGTACCAACGCTGCCAGGTTAACGGCGTTGTCAAAAGTATCCCGGGATGTCATGCCCTCGTCTGTCAGGACAGGCACCCCGTAGTCTAGCTCGTCCTGGATATCCGCCAACATAAGTCCGGCTTCAGTTACGCCCGGAGGCGGCACGGGTGCCCACTTGGAATAACCACCTAGCAAAAATATGCCATCTACCGCGTACTGTTCTGTGTATTCCAGGGCAGCCTCTACGCGCCGCTGCGTACCGATAGACATCTGCCATTCTCCGTCAAACTGGGTCAACCCACGGCCAAAAACAACTACATAGTCTGAATAGTCTTCCATGCCCTTTTTTATACACCAGTGCAAGCGGTTGTAAAGTTGATTTTGTTATAGTTATTCCTAATGTCTAACTCTCGCAAAGAGCCACGCTCCAGAATTCGCATAGCCTCATACAACCTCTGGTGGCACAAGGCCTACCATGAGGTTGCCGAAATAGTTGACGGACAACAGCTTGACATTATCTGCCTCCAAGAGTGTTACCCAAGCGACCTCAAAAAAAGCGTGCAGGGCCTCAGGCTTGCCGGCTCGCATGCCTATGTACACCGGCTTCCGCTCATACATCGTCAGAGCAAAAAGACCGCCACAACGTCTGCCTGGAAGAATGCCGGCATGGCCATTTATTACAATCCTCGGCAGCTCGAGCTCATAAGCCTAGAGCGTTTCGCATTGCCGCTACCCTGGCAGGAACGAAATGGCGGCCGCATCTTTCAGGTGGCACATTTTAAGGTTTTGGCTACCGGCAAGCTGATTGTGGTGGCAAACATACATCTCTCTGCCTTGTTGGCACCCAGCCGCGCCAGACGAAAGCAGCTGCAAGAGATACTGCAAGGAGTCACCGCCCAAGGCGATACACTGCCCGTCATACTTGCCGGAGACTTTAACTACCCGCTCGTCGCACGAAGCTTGCACACCCTTATGGAGGCAGAGGGCTTTACGGAATGTGGTGCCCACGTTTCCATGCCAACCCATATGAGCAGAGTTATAAAAGGAAAGTTTGACCGTATTTTTATTTCTGAGGACGTAGAAGAGCAAGGGTACGCCATTCTGCCCTTTGGCCTCTCTGACCACGCACCCATTACGGCGACCCTTGGATTTGCCTAAAAAACTATCGGTGTTATTCTGATTTTGACTAACACCAGGAGACTACCCTATGCCCGCACAAATGCCACCAGATCAGGTCAAAGAACTAGCCATGGAATTTTACGACCAGCTAGACAAGTTAGAGGCTGCAAAATCAAAACCCCAATTTTGTATCTGCCCTGTTGGACTAATAGAAACCGGAAAAACCACGGTGCTGAAAAAGATCTGCGCCCAATTGCCCGCCATCCGGGTATCGGCCGACGAAGTGCGTGGTCTGCTCCGCACCAAAGGCTTACCTTTTGATGACGCCATGTATATCACCCAAGAAGCCTGTATCCGCCTGAAATAAGAGGGCTACAATATTGCTCACGACGGCGACTTTGCGGCACCTATTTCTCGTGAACTACTTGGCCAAGTCGACCAAGAACTAGGCATAACAGAGCTGTGGATTCGCGTGCAAGCCCCAGAAGACGTGACTGTCAAAAATATAAAGGCACGCGGTCCGGGCTTTTTATTCAGAGATATAAACCACGCCCTGGATCTGTACCAGCGCAAAGAGCTGCACGCCGCCCCCGGAGTACAAGAACTTCCATACATATACACATTCGAAACTTCCCGCGCCGACCTGGACGATCAAGTGGCCGAGTTTGTCCGCCGAGCCAAAGCCCAGCTAGCGTAGCTACTTTTTGGGGTTTGTGGTGATAGCCGCAGAACCGTATTCGGGGACCACGTGTTTTTGGGGATCTGTCCGCAGCAGCTTCAGTCCCTCCTGAATCCAGTCTTCTTCGGCAGTAGCCACAATTGGCACGTCCTGGCTATAGGCCAGGGCGTTAGCTACACTGGTACCAATCCTAAGCCCCGTAAAACTGCCCGGGCCTTTGTAGATAATGAGTCCAGAAATATCAGCCAGCGTCTTGCCCTGTCCATCCAACGTTTCTTTTATGGTGTCGTGAATGGTCTCGGCTAGTCGGCGATGGGCCTGCCATGTATGGTAAGCAATTTGTTTGTCGCCATCGTAAAGCCCAATCTCGGACACGGGTTTATCAGTGCGTAGGATTAAAACTAACACGCTACACTACCCCCAGCCGGGAAGAGCAGCCCGCGATCGAATTTATTTCGATCCCGGCGCGATGAGAAACCCACCTGTGGGTGTCTCATAGGGGGTTTATCAGTGCGTAGGGTTAGTATCATGCCAGTTTCTCCACCAGGTATTTTAGTTTCTCTGGGTAGGTTATTTCTAGGTTGCGCTCGGTATCGCCGATGCTTTTTAGGTGAATGGTCAGCCGTTCGTCCGGCAAGACATGTGCCATCACGCTGCCCCACTCCACCACAATAACTATGCTGGGGTCGCCCAGGACATCCTGAAGCTCGTGCTCCATCAGCCCCGGCTCGGCCAAGCGATAAAAATCAAAATGATACATCTCTAGTTTTTTGCCCACGTAGAGCTTGCTAACAGTAAAGGTTGGGCTGGCCACGCGGTCCGGACTGTCGATGCCCTTTGCCAAACCATGCGTAAGGGTAGTCTTGCCGCCACCAAGATCACTCACTAGCTCGATAACCTCACCACCCCTTAGCTGGCGGCCTATAGTTTCGGCAATGGTCATCGTTTGTTCTGGACTGGCTGAGACAACACTGAGAGTCATAGCGTATATAGTACCATCTGTCGAAATGCGTGGAGTATACTGGAGCTATATGTTGCAGTTGGGCTCATCATTCCAATCCGTTCCTGTTATGTCTTTGCGCACCGGTGGAGAAGTAGCGCGCACCGTGGGGCACATCATCAACCCAAACAACCTGAAGATCGAGGGATTCTATTGTGACTTCGAAAAAAAGCAGCCCATTTTGCTCACCCAGGATATTCGGGATCTGCTACCACAAGGCTTTGTGATAGACGACATAGAAGTACTGAGCGAACCAGAAGAGCTGGTGCGTTTGACTGATGTGCTGCAGCTAAACTTTCAGCTGCTGGGCAGGTCGGTAGAGACGGTCAGTAAAGAAAAGATTGGCAAGGTAACCGACTACGCGCTGGAAACCACCACGTTTTATATTCAAAAGCTCTACGTCAACCAGACCTTGTTAAAGAGTATTAGCGGCGGGCAGCTTAGCATAGACCGTACTCAGATTGTCGAGATCACCCCTAAGAAAATTATCATCCAGGAAATCCTGAAGGGGCATAAGGGGCCCATACCCGCAAGCATAGCAGTCTAGCTTGTAATATTTTGCGCTCAGGTTAATTTATGTTTTAATAAAATCTTATGTCACCCGAAACCCCTTTTTCTTTTTTAGAGAAACAAGAATTTTTTGCCAGTACGACCCAAGCACCCGGCCATGCGGTGCATGAAGTTTATAATCCCGAAATGAACGATGGTGATCGCCGATTTCTAGAGATTGCCGACCACACAGAACCGACCGTTTTTGTGGCGGGCAACGTCGTGAAGCTTGAGGTGTTTGCCGGCAAGGGCACCCTGCACGTGGTTGAGCTAGACCCATATGGGGGCTCTATTCCTGATAAACAACTCGTTGCAAGTATATTTACAGAGGACGAGCATCGTCTCATGTCACTTACAGACCCTGATGTCATAAAGAAAATATTAGAAGGAGCCGGTATCAAACCCCCCGATGACAAGCCTCCGGTGTCGGTCTATGCCCTGCCGCTTGATCCGGGTATAGCCACTGAAATAAATCATATTAGCAGTCTATTTTGGGTGAGCAGCCAGGGCGAAAAGCCACTCTGGGTACGGCAGACCCAGGAGGGCCACAATTCTGATGATCTGCTGCCACTTAAAAAGCTCACTCAGTCCTTGATTACACTCACAGGACGTGCCCTCTAGGGATTCTGAACCACCCTCACTTCCCCCTCATCCGTCATCACCCCAAAGCAGCAGGCCGTAGGCCTGCTGCAGTTGTTCATAAGCCTGGCGGAGCCAGGAGGTTTGTTTCTTGGAATGGGTAGCTGTGGTCTG